>OCRP01000001.1_pt1 | contig 462335 bp, 456 predicted proteins | sample 1538871 | NCBI WGS metagenome assembly OCRP01 (sample SAMN04571731, study PRJEB22368) | human gut metagenome | biome: human gut; material: stool | host: Homo sapiens | place: Luxembourg | collected 2012-09-20 | reverse complement strand
CCCTCTCCCCGGAGGGGCGAGGGGATTGCTCAGTGCTCGCATTAATTTGTGGGGAACCCTCGGCCCTGTGGGAGAGGGAATAGTTCAGTGCCGCGTCAGCCCGGCGGGAGGGGACAGCTTAAGTCGCCCTCTTCACACTGCATCAGCGTGGCCAGAAACGCTTCGCGCTCCACGGTTTTTTCCGCCAGACACTGGTTCACAATCATTGGCTGAACGCTCCCGCCTTCCGTACCCGAACCGATAAACGCACAGTCCGCGTCGCGCAGGCTGATCCACGCCTGCTGCGCCTTTTTCAGCAGATCGCGCTGAGGTGCAGCCGCACGTTTGATGGCGGCCTGATAGGTCTCGTTGAGCTTTTTATCGGCGGCCTGGTACTGCTGCGCGCTACAGGTGTTCAGTTCAAGCTGGGTGGTCGCGTTGTTGCACTCGTCGGCAAGCGCGCTGGCGCTCATGAGCAGGGCTGCGCCTGCGAGAAATACTCTTTTCATCATCCCCTCCATGTAAAAAAGCCGGATGCGCTGTGCTTATCCGGCCTGCGGCTGTTTTATAGCCCCGGTAAGCGTAGCGTCACCGGGGAGAGTTTACACGATTAACCGATGGTCATCAGGCTGGCGTTACCGCCCGCCGCCGCGGTGTTAACGCTGAGCGAGCGCTCAACGTACAGGCGCTCCAGCAGCAGGTTGGTTTCCCCGCGGGCGAAGCCCTGCACCGAGACAATCGCGCCGCTGCGGGCCGCCACCTGCTCGCACAGTTCGCGCAGCTGGTCGGAATCACCGTGGTAGATCACCGCGTCAAACGGCTGGGTCAGCAGGGCATCGGCCTTCGCAAAGCGAATGCGAGCCGAGACCGCTTTTGGCAACTGTTTGGCGAGGTCGCGATGCAGCGCATCTTCCGGCCACAGCACCTCACAGCCCGTTGCTGTAGCGGCTGCCAGCTGCACCAGCGCATCCTGCTCGTCATCCGCCATGCACAGCACACGCTCGCGCGGCATCAGCGTCCAGGTGTTGCGCTCACCGGTTGGACCCGGCAGCAGGCGCTGGGTACCAGCCTGCGCCAGCTCGCCGTACTGCTGCGCAATTGCACGCAGTTCAGGGCGGTTTTCTGCCCACTTAATCAGCGCGTCCAGCGGCTGGGTCAGCACGGCTTTCACCTGCGCATCCACCGGATAGTCCGCGTCCTGACGCGCCAGCGTCACGCCCAGCGCATTTTCCGGACGGTTTGCCAGCAGACGGTACAGGTAAAGCGGGCCGCCCGCTTTCGGGCCGGTGCCGGAGAGGCCTTCGCCGCCGAACGGCTGCACGCCCACGACTGCGCCGACCATATTACGGTTGACGTACAGGTTGCCGACTTTAGCATTGCCGGTCACCTGGGCAATGGTTTCGTCGATACGGGTATGCACGCCGAGCGTCAGGCCGTAACCCGAGGCGTTGATCTGATCGATCAGCTCGTTGAGGTTGTTACGGTTGTAGCGCACCACGTGCAGTACCGGGCCGAAGACCTCTTTTTTCAGCTCGTCGAAGCTTGCCAGCTCAATCAGCGTTGGCGGCACGAAGGTGCCGGTCTGCCACTCGCGGGCATCTTCGCTGTTCTCGCGCACCGCCTGGAACACCGGACGGCCTTTGGCACGCATGGCCTGAATGTGGTTTTCGATGTTGGCTTTGGCTTCCGCGTCGATCACCGGCCCGATATCGGTGGTGAGACGGCCCGGGTTGCCCATGCGGCATTCCGCCATCGCACCGCGCAGCATCTTCAGCGTGTGGTCAGCCACGTCATCCTGTAAGCACAGCACGCGCAGGGCGGAACAGCGTTGACCCGCGCTGTCGAAGGCAGAGGCCAGCACGTCAACGACGACCTGCTCAGTGAGCGCGGAGGAGTCCACGATCATGGCGTTCATGCCGCCGGTTTCAGCGATCAGCGGCGTTGGACGGCCCTGCGCATCCAGACGGGTGGCGATGTTGCGTTGCAACAGGGAGGCTACTTCGGTCGAACCGGTAAACATCACGCCGCGCACGCGGTTATCGGAGGTCAGTTTGGCACCCACCGTTTCACCGCGCCCCGGCAACAGTTGCACCACGCCCGCCGGTACGCCCGCTTCCAGCAAAATGTTAATGCCCTGAGCGGCAATCAGCGGAGTCTGCTCTGCCGGTTTTGCCAGCACGCTGTTGCCTGCGGCAAGGGCCGCGGCAATCTGGCCGGTGAAGATTGCCAGCGGGAAGTTCCACGGGCTGATACAGACCACCGGGCCGAGCGGACGGTGCGTTTCGTTGTCGAAATCATCGCGCACCTGACCGGCGTAGTAGTGCAGGAAGTCGACCGCCTCGCGCACTTCGGCGATGGCGTTGCTGAAGGTTTTACCCGCTTCACGCACCAGAATGCCGATAAGCTGCTGCATCTGATCTTCCATCAGCACCGCCGCGCGTTCCAGAATGGCGGCACGCTCCTGCGGCGGGGTGGCAAACCAGATTGGCGCGTTGTTCACCGCGCTCTCCAAAGCCTGATCCACTTCCGCTTCTGTGGCTTCGCGCACGTAGCCGACGATATCCTTCGGCTCTGCCGGGTTGATCACCGGCTGCATTTCACCGTCTTCAACGGACTGCTCAAGGATCGGTTTGGCCTGCCACTTCTGCAATGCGCTGTTAAGCAGGGCAGAAGAGAGCGACGCCAGACGGTGTTCGTTGGCGAGATCCAGACCCGCCGAGTTGACGCGACCTGCACCATACAGCTCGCGCGGCAGGGCAATCTTCGGATGCGGCAGACCAATCTGGCCTTCCTGCGCCGCCATCTTCTCTACGGCCTGTACCGGATCGGCCACCAGTTCGTCCAGCGGCAGGGTGGTATCGGCGATGCGGTTAACGAAGGAGGTGTTCGCCCCGTTCTCCAGCAGACGACGCACCAGGTAGGCCAGCAGGGTTTCGTGAGTACCTACCGGGGCATAAATACGGCACGGACGGTTCAGCTTGCCGTCGGCCACTTTACCGGTCACCTGCTCGTACAGCGGTTCACCCATGCCGTGCAGACACTGGAACTCGTACTGGCCCGGATAGTAGTTCTGACCCGCCAGGCTGTAGATCGCCGCCAGGGTGTGGGCGTTATGGGTGGCGAACTGCGGATAAATCAGGTTCGGCACGCCGAGCAGTTTTTTCGCGCAGGCGAGGTAAGAGACGTCGGTGTAGACCTTGCGGGTATAGACCGGATAGCCTTCCAGACCTTCCATCTGGGCGCGTTTGATTTCGCTGTCCCAGTAGGCACCCTTCACCAGACGGATCATCAGGCGGCGACGGCTGCGGCTGGCCAGGTCAATCAGGTAGTCAATGACGAACGGGCAGCGTTTCTGGTAGGCCTGGATAACGAAACCAATCCCGTTCCAGCCCGCCAGCTCCGGCTCGAAGCACAGTTTTTCCAGCAGATCGAGGGAGATCTCCAGACGATCCGCCTCTTCGGCGTCGATGTTGATGCCGATGTCATACTGGCGCGCCAGCAGGGTCAGGGACTTCAGGCGCGGGTAGAGTTCTTCCATCACCCGGTCGTACTGCGCGCGGCTGTAGCGCGGGTGCAGGGCGGAAAGCTTGATAGAGATGCCTGGCCCTTCATAAATACCGCGACCGTTGGACGCTTTACCGATGGCGTGGATCGCCTGCTGGTAAGAGACCATGTAGGCCTGCGCGTCGGCGGCGGTCAGCGCCGCTTCGCCCAGCATGTCGTAGGAGTAGCGGAAGCCTTTGTCTTCCAGCTTGCGGGCGTTCGCCAGCGCTTCGGCAATGGTTTCCCCGGTGACGAACTGCTCGCCCATCAGGCGCATCGCCATGTCCACGCCCTTACGGATCAGCGGCTCGCCGCTCTTGCCGATAATACGGTTCAGGGAGCGCGACAGGTTGGCTTCGTTATGGGTGGAGACCAGCTTGCCAGTAAACAGCAGGCCCCAGGTGGCGGCGTTCACAAACAGGGACGGGCTGCGGCCAATGTGGGAGTGCCAGTTGCCGTTGCTGATTTTGTCGCGGATCAGGGCATCGCGGGTGGCTTTATCTGGGATACGCAGCAGCGCTTCCGCCAGACACATCAGCGCCACGCCTTCCTGCGAGGAGAGGGAGAACTCCTGCAACAGACCCTGCACCATACCGGCGCGTCCGCTGGCGGTTTTCTGATTACGCAGCTTGTCGGCGAGCTGATACGCCAGGCTGTGCGCCTGAGCGGCAACGGCTTCCGGCAGGCGCGCCTGCTCCAGCAGCATCGGCACGGCGTCGGTTTCGGCACGGCGATAGGCGCCGGTAATGGCGGCGCGGCTGACGGACTGCGGCAGGATCTGCTCGGCAAATTCCAGGAACGGCTGGTGGTTCTCATCAGCGGCCGTCGCGGCCTCTTCGCCTTCGTTCGCAGCGCCCGCCAGCAGGGCAGGCAGCTCCGGCAGACCTTCTTCACTCTCCAGTCTTTCCAGATAGTTAAAAATCGCCTGCTTGATTAACCAGTGCGGCGTGCGGTCGATACGGGTCGCAGCGGTTTTAATCCGTTCGCGGGTAGCGTCATCCAGCTTAACCCCCATGGTGGTCATCCCCATGCCAAAACTCCTGTTGTTCTTTAATAGCGTTCTGTTGATAGCGTGAAATATCCACCATGTTGCAACTTTGTGCAACCGTGTTAAATGTGACCTGGTCTGCAAGCTGGAAAATGAATGGATTGTTAACGATTAGTTAGCTGTGAAAAAGAACGCACGGCGGTTTCTGAGCCCAGTTTTTATGCGGTGCTTAACACTTTTTAAAGGTGCAACCCGTAAAAGCGTGAGCGAGTGCAACCTATAGGAAAGACGTATAAAACCAGGGATGAAATTCATGTAAATGCAGTGTTAAATCGTTTGTCAGTGGGATGCGTATACGGCAGGATAGCGCGCCCAACGGAAACACATACACACATCACTACGTTCCGGTGATGACATAACAAGGCAGCCCGGACGGCTGTCGCTCGACATTTTGGAGAATTTGAATGGCTATTAGCACACCGATGCTGGTGACATTTCTCGTTTATATTTTTGGCATGATCCTGATAGGGTTTTTGGCATGGCGTTCCACTAAAAACTTTGACGACTACATCCTCGGCGGGCGCAGCTTGGGCCCGATGGTCACCGCGCTCTCAGCGGGCGCTTCCGACATGAGTGGCTGGCTGCTGATGGGGCTGCCGGGCGCGATTTTCATCTCCGGTATCTCCGAAAGCTGGATCGCCATCGGCCTGACCGTTGGCGCGTGGATTAACTGGAAGCTGGTAGCAGGCCGTCTGCGTGTGCATACCGAAGCCAACAACAACGCCCTGACGCTGCCGGATTACTTCACCGGACGCTTTGAAGATAACAGCCGCATATTGCGTATTATCTCTGCGGTGGTGATCCTGCTGTTCTTCACCATCTACTGTGCCTCCGGCATTGTGGCGGGCGCGCGTCTGTTCGAAAGCACCTTCGGCATGAGCTATGAAACGGCGCTGTGGGCCGGTGCGGCCGCGACCATTCTCTATACCTTCGTGGGCGGATTCCTGGCGGTAAGCTGGACCGATACCGTGCAGGCGAGTCTGATGATTTTCGCCCTGATCCTGACCCCGATAATTGTGATTTTTACCGTCGGCGGCTTTGGCGAATCGCTGGAAGTGATCAAGCAGAAGAGCATCGAAAACGTCGATATGCTGAAAGGGCTGAACTTCGTGGCCATCGTCTCCCTGATGGGATGGGGCCTGGGCTACTTCGGTCAGCCGCACATTCTGGCGCGCTTTATGGCGGCGGATTCTCACCACACCATCGTTCACGCGCGTCGCATCAGCATGACGTGGATGATCCTGTGTCTGGCGGGGGCGTGCGCGGTTGGTTTCTTCGGTATCGCCTACTTCAACAACAACCCGGCGCAGGCGGGCGCGGTGAACCAGAACGCCGAGCGCGTGTTCATCGAGCTGGCGCAGATCCTGTTCAACCCGTGGATTGCCGGTATCCTGCTCTCCGCGATCCTGGCGGCAGTCATGTCCACCCTGAGCTGTCAGCTGCTGGTGTGCTCCAGTGCCATCACCGAAGACCTCTACAAAGCGTTCCTGCGTAAGGGCGCGAGCCAGAAAGAGTTAGTGTGGGTAGGGCGTTTTATGGTGCTGCTGGTGGCGTTGGTGGCGATTGCGCTGGCGGCTAACCCGGAAAACCGCGTGCTGGGGCTGGTGAGCTACGCGTGGGCGGGCTTTGGCGCCGCATTTGGTCCGGTGGTGCTGTTCTCCGTTCTGTGGTCACGCATGACCCGCAACGGCGCGCTGGCGGGGATGATTATCGGTGCGGTTACCGTTATCGTCTGGAAACAGTTCGCGTGGCTGGGCCTGTACGAAATTATCCCGGGCTTCATCTTCGGCAGCCTCGGTATTGTGGTGTTTAGCCTGCTGGGTAAAGCGCCGTCTGCATCTATGCAGAAGCGCTTTGCGGAAGCGGATGCGCATTACCACTCAGCGCCGCCGTCTAAGCTCCAGGCTGAGTAATTTCCCTCTCACCCTAACCCTCTCCCCGGTGGGGAGAGGGGATAGTCCTTTCACCTATGTGAGTCTTCATCAATGAGAATTAAAACAGGGCTAATGGTGGCAGCATTCGTGATGCTGGCGGGCTGTAACGCACCCGCGCAGCATGCGGCGGTGGAAACCTGCAAAGCAGAAAATCAGATGCAGCAAACCACGCTCTATTTCGGCTTAAACCGTCCTGCCGGGGCGCAAATTACAGGCAACGAATGGCAGCAGTTTGTCGACCAGGACGTGACGCCGCGCTTTCGCGATGGCTTAACGGTATTTGATGCCCGCGGTCAGTGGCTGGGTAACGACGGCAAGGTGGCGCGCGAGCCGAGCAAGGCGCTGATGCTGATCCACGGCAAAGACGCGCAGAGCGAGAAAAACATTGAGGCTTTACGCGGTATTTATAAATCCCGCTTCGCACAGGAGTCGGTGATGCGGGTCGACCAGCCGGTGTGCGTGCAGTTTTAATAAAAAACGGCGGGAAATCCCGCCGTTGTTGTATCGTAGGCCCGTGTAAGCGAAGCGCCGCCGGGCATTAACCGCACAAAACTTACAACACCAACCCCGCAAAGCTCGCCGACAGCAAACTCACCAGCGTTGCCCCGTATACCAGGCGTAGACCAAACCGCGACACCACATTACCCTGTTGCTCGTTCAGGCCTTTTATTGCCCCCGCCACAATACCAATGGAGGCAAAGTTAGCGAACGACACCAGGAACACTGACAAAATCCCCAGTCCGCGCGGTGACATTTGGTGGGCTATTTTTTGCAGCTCGATCATCGCCACAAATTCATTCGCCACCAGTTTGGTTGCCATAATACTGCCCGCGCTTAAGGCATCGCTCAGCGGAATACCAATAAGCCACGCCAGCGGATAAAACACGTAACCCAGAATCTGCTGGAAGCTCAGGCCAAATACGCTGGAGAAGAGGGCATTAACGGCGCTAATAAGGGCGATAAAGCCAATCAGCATCGCCAGAATAATCATCGCCACCTTAAAACCGGCCAGAATATATTCGCCCAGCATTTCAAAGAAGCTCTGGGATTCATGCAGCTTTTCCAGTTTGATATCGGGTTCGGCTTCCGGGCGGGCCGGGTTAATGACCGAAAGGATAATAAAGGTGCTGAACATGTTCAGGATCAGTGCCGCGACGACAAATCTGGCGTCGAGCATGGTCATATAGGCACCGACAATCGACAGCGAAACCGTCGACATCGCCGTTGCAGCCATCGTAAACAGGCGGCGTGAGGAGAGATCGCCCAACACGCCCTTGTAGGCAATGAAGTTTTCAGACTGACCGAGTATCAGTGAGCTCACCGCGTTAAAGGATTCCAGCTTGCCCATGCCGTTCAGTTTTGACAGCAGCGTCCCGATAACCCGAATAAAGATCGGCAGAATACGCCAGTGCTGCAGAATACCAATCAGCGCCGAGATAAAAATAATGGGGCAGAGCACGCTAAGGAAAATGAACGCCAGCCCTTTTTCACCCATCCCGCCAAAGACAAAATTCGTCCCTTCGGCAGCGAATTTAAGCAGTGATTCAAAGAAACCGGAGACATGTTTAATAATGAACAGGCCGCTTTCTGCATGCAGAAAAAAGAATGCCAGCGCGATTTCAATCACGATCAGCTGTAAAACGAAACGAATGCGAATTTTTCGGCGGTCGAAACTCACCAGCCAGGCAAGCGCAAGAATAATCACCAGCGCCAGCAGGAAATGGACAATTTTAAACATGGTTTATTTTCAGTTGGTTTTCGAGGCGGACATTTAGCCACAGCCCCGGTTAACCGTAAATGGGCATTTTCGTTATACCTTATAAACGCAACGGTTACTCAGGCAATTATTATTCCGCAATGCGTTTACATCTGGTCATCAAAACTCCACATATTTCGCTTGTTTTTCTTGTAGCCGTAATGATAATCACTATCACAAGAATTTACCTTTCTTTGCATCAGTTGACCGCGATAAACATTTAAGGTGTCTGCATGTTTGTTCCTTTTCTCATTATGTTACGTGAAGGCCTTGAAGCGGCCCTGATTGTTAGCCTTATCGCCAGTTATCTGAAGCGCACCCAGCGTGGACGCTGGATCGGCGTGATGTGGGTTGGCGTCTTCCTGGCCGCGGCGCTCTGCCTGGGGCTGGGTATTCTTATCAACGAAACCACCGGAGAATTTCCTCAGAAAGAGCAAGAGCTTTTTGAAGGCATTGTTGCCGTAATAGCGGTGGTGATCCTCACCTGGATGGTGTTCTGGATGCGCAAGGTCTCCCGTAACGTGAAGGTACAGCTGGAGCAGGCGGTGGATAACGCCCTGCAAAAAGGCAACCACCACGGCTGGGCGCTGATCATGATGGTTTTTTTCGCCGTGGCGCGTGAAGGCCTGGAGTCAGTGTTCTTCCTGCTCGCGGCTTTTCAGCAGGACGTGGGCATCTGGCCGCCGCTGGGCGCGATGCTTGGGCTGGCCACGGCGGTTGTGCTTGGCTTCCTGCTCTACTGGGGCGGCATTCGTCTTAACCTGGGCGCGTTCTTCAAGTGGACCAGCCTGTTTATTTTGCTGGTGGCCGCGGGGCTGGCGGCAGGGGCGATCCGCGCCTTCCATGAAGCGGGCCTGTGGAACCACTTCCAGGACGTGGCGTTTGATCTTAGTAACGTTCTCTCCACCCACTCACTGACCGGCACGCTCCTTGAAGGTATCTTCGGCTATCAGGAAACGCCGAGCGTCAGCGAGGTGGCGATGTACTTTATCTATCTTATTCCGGCGCTGGTGCTGTTCTTCATGCCATCGCGCCCCAGCGCTCAGCCGTCGCGTACTGCGCCGTGAAGCGCTTTGTTTAGTTACAACATACTTTAAAGGGAAGAGACATGGCTATTCAATTCAGTCGTAGCGCGTTACAGGTTGGTGTGGCAGCGCTGTTCGCGTCTGCCTTCGCCGCTCAGGCAGCAGATATTCCGCAGGTAAAAGTCACCGTCAACGATAAACAGTGCGAGCCGATGACCATCACGGTTAACAGCGGTAAAACCCAGTTTATTATTCAGAACCACAGCCAGAAGGCGCTGGAGTGGGAGATCCTGAAAGGCGTGATGGTGGTAGAAGAGCGTGAAAATATCGCGCCTGGCTTCAGCCAGAAAATGACCGCTAATCTTCAGCCGGGGGAATATGACATGACCTGCGGCCTGCTGACTAACCCGAAAGGTAAGCTGATCGTCAAAGGCGCAGCGACGGCGGACGGGGCCAAAGGCACCGCGCTGCTGAGCCTCGGCGACGCCATTACCGCCTATAAAGCCTACGTCACCAAAGAGACGGCTGACCTGGTGGCAGGCACCAAAGCCTTTACCGACGCGGTGAAAGCGGGCGATATCGAAAAAGCGAAATCTCTGTATGCGCCTACACGTCAGCACTACGAGCGCATCGAGCCGATTGCCGAGCTGTTCTCTGACCTCGATGGCAGCATTGACGCCCGCGAAGATGACTACGAGCAGAAGGCCGCCGATCCGAAATTCACCGGCTTCCACCGCCTGGAAAAAGCCCTGTTTGGCGATAGCTCCACCAAAGGGATGGAAAAATACGCCGATCAGCTCAACAGCGACGTGCTGGAGCTGCAAAAACGCATCAGCGAGCTGGCCTTCCCGCCGTCGAAAGTGGTGGGTGGTGCTGCGGGTCTGATTGAAGAAGTGGCCGCGAGCAAAATCAGCGGCGAAGAAGATCGCTACAGCCACACCGACCTGTGGGACTTCCAGGCAAACGTCGACGGCGCACAGAAAATTGTCGATCTGCTGCGGCCCCAGCTGCAAAAAGAGAACGGCGAACTGCTGGCGAAAGTGGATGCAAACTTTAAGAAAGTTGACGCCATCCTGGCGAAATACCGTACCAAAGACGGGTTCGAAACCTACGACAAGCTGACCGATGCTGACCGTAACGCGCTGAAAGGCCCGATTACGACGCTGGCGGAAGATCTCTCCCTGCTGCGTGGCGTTCTGGGTCTGGACTAAGCGATGAACAAGCATGATGAGTACGACGTGGCGGAACCTTCCCGACGTCGGTTGTTAAAAGGGGTAGGGGCGCTGGGCGGCGCGTTTGCCCTGGCGGGCGGCTGTCCGGTGGCGCATGCGGCAAAACCGCAAAGTGCCCCCGGCACGCTCTCCCCGGATGCGCGTATGGAAACGCAGCCGTTTTATGGTGAGCACCAGGCAGGAATCTTGACGCCGCAGCAGGCCTCGATGATGCTGGTGGCTTTCGATTCGCTGGCGAGTGATAAGGCTGACCTTGAGCGTCTGTTCAGGCTGTTGACCACGCGCATTGCCTTCCTTACGGCGGGCGGTCCGGCACCGGAAACACCGAATCCGCGCCTGCCGCCGATGGATTCCGGGATCCTCGGGGCGTTTATCGCTCCCGATAATCTGACCATCACCGTGTCGGTGGGGGAATCGCTGTTTGATGATCGCTACGGTCTGGCGAAGCAGAAGCCGAAAGCGCTGCAAAAAATGACGCGATTCCCGAATGACTCTCTCGACGCGGCGTTGTGCCACGGCGATCTGCTGTTGCAGATCTGCGCCAATACCCAGGATACGGTGATCCACGCCCTGCGCGATATCATCAAGCACACCCCGGATCTGCTTAGCGTGCGCTGGAAGCGGGAAGGTTTTATCTCTGACCACGCCGCGCGCAGTAAAGGGAAAGAGACGCCGGTCAACCTGCTGGGCTTCAAAGACGGTACCGCCAACCCGGACAGCAGCAATACCGTGTTGATGAAAAACGTGCTCTGGGTGACGGCGGATCAGGGCGAACCGGCCTGGGCGGTGGGTGGCAGCTATCAGGCGGTGCGTATCATTCAGTTCCACGTGGAGTTCTGGGACCGCACGCCGCTGAAAGAGCAGCAGACGATCTTCGGCCGCGATAAGCAAACCGGCGCACCGCTCGGCATGAAGGACGAGCACGATGAACCCGACTACGCCCGCGATCCGAACGGAGATGTCATCGCGCTGGACAGCCATATTCGTCTCGCCAATCCTCGCACCAAAGAGACCCAGTCCAGCCTGATGATGCGCAGGGGCTACAGCTACTCGTTGGGGGTGACCAATTCCGGTCAGCTTGATATGGGACTGCTGTTTGTCTGCTATCAGCACGATCTGGAGAAAGGGTTCCTCACCGTGCAGAAGCGGCTCAACGGCGAAGCGCTGGAGGAGTACATCAAGCCCATCGGCGGCGGCTATTTCTTTGCCCTGCCCGGCGCGCGTGACGCGAAGACCTGGCTCGCTCAGGGTCTGATAGAAGCCTGATAATCGTCCCTGCGACAGTTCGCGGGGACATTATTTTTCCATATGACTATCTTGTTGTTATATTTCTGTAATATTCATATATGAGACTGATTCCGCTGCAGGAGCAGTCTTAAAGGTTGCATCTAGGTAAAATAAATGTTGCATTTATGATAATTCCTGATGTACTTAAGATAAGACAGCGGTAGTTCCCGGCAGTGATACTGACTCACTATGGAGATCGCGAATGGTTGCGTCCTGTACTGGACAAGGTAAACACATCAACCGCAGCACCCGGCGCGGAGGCTCAGACTCCGGCAGCGATTTCCTCACCACAAAATTCTCCCCTCCACCTCCAAATACGATTTCTACCGACGTGCATAACGGTGCGCGTAGCCGTTCTGTATCGTCATCCGGTAATGCAAGCAATGGCTTACAAGGAAGCCAACCCTCTGATGTTCGTGCGCATAATCGTGCCGATGCTGGCGCGTGTGATGAATACCAACAACTCAAGGTGCTATCCATGGGAAGACAGAAAGCAGTGATCAAAGCTCGTCGCGAAGCAAAACGTGTGCTGAGACGGGATTCACGTAGCCATAAACAGCGTGAAGAAGAATCGGTCACCTCGCTTGTGCAGATGAGCGGCGTAGAATCCATTGGCATGGCGCGGGACAGCCGCGATGCATCGCCAATAGTGGCGCGGAATGAAGCTCAGGCGCACTACCTGAATGCTATCGAGAGTAAACAGCTCATCTTTGCAACCGGGGAAGCCGGATGCGGGAAAACCTGGATCAGTGCCGCCAAAGCGGCGGAGGCGCTGATTCATAAGGACGTGGAAAGGATCATCGTTACCCGTCCGGTACTGCAAGCGGATGAAGATCTGGGCTTCCTGCCTGGCGATATTTCTGAGAAGTTTGCCCCGTACTTCAGGCCCGTCTATGACGTGCTGGTGAAGCGGTTGGGCGCTTCCTTTATGCAGTACTGCCTGCGACCAGAGATTGGCAAGGTGGAAATCGCGCCGTTCGCCTATATGCGCGGACGTACATTTGAAAATGCGGTCGTTATTCTTGACGAGGCTCAGAACGTGACCGCTGCGCAAATGAAGATGTTTTTAACGCGCCTCGGGGAGAACGTGACGGTTATCGTCAACGGCGATATTACCCAGTGTGACCTGCCGTCGGGCGTGAAGTCTGGCCTGAGCGATGCCATGTCACGTTTTGAGGAAGATGAGATGATAGGGGTGGTCCGCTTCACAAAAGAGGACTGCGTCCGCTCAGCGCTGTGTCAACGAACGCTGGAAGTGTACTCCGACTAAGATCATTTCACATTTTAAGTCATTTCTTCCCGGCGTCATGCCGGGAAGCTTCTTTTATTCCCTCTGTTCGCATGGCTTTTTTTAAATCATATTTATTTCCTATAGCATTCAACGGGATTTACGCACCGTTTTGCGGTAATAATAATATTACTGTTAATTTGCCGCGAACGCTTTTTATAAAGGTCGCAAAAATGTGATATGTATTTACAATACCCACAAAATACCTGTGAATATAATGATCGCGCTAATTGTTAGGTGAAAATTAAACGTGAATGTTGTCACAGAACATGACTAAGCAGTAAAAATTAAGTTGGTGTCTTTTGGGTAATTATCTATGTTTCGTACTTGTTCAAATTAAATTCTAAGAAGAAACACACCAGGGGATCGTTTCCTCTGGAACATCACGCTGAGGGTCATACATGAACGAACTGGTTAGTGCAATTAACGGTGTTATCTGGAGCCCTGCGTTAATATTTTTATGTCTGGGTGTCGGTCTCTATTTCTCACTGCGTAGTCGTTTTCTGCAATTACGTCATATAAAACATATGATTACCCTGATGTTTCAGGGCGGGGCTACCGATGCCGGCGTATCATCGTTTCAGGCGTTGACGATGACGCTGGCGGGCCGCGTAGGGACAGGGAATATCGCCGGTGTGGCGACCGCCATTACCTTTGGTGGCCCCGGTGCGCTTTTCTGGATGTGGGTAGTGGCATTTTTAGGCGCCAGCTCTGCTTTTGTTGAATCCACGTTAGGTCAGGTTTATAAAGAAAAAATTAACGGCGAATATCGTGGGGGACCTGCCTTTTATATTGAAAAAGGGTTGGGGGTGAAGTGGTACGCATGGTTATTTGCTATTGTGACCATTTTCTCCTGCGGTTTATTACTTCCGGGCGTACAGGCAAACTCAATTGCCGCCAGCCTGGATATTGCCTTCGGTCTTAACCCAAACGTTACGGCGGCAATACTGGCTGTACTGTTAAGCTTCATTATTTTCGGTGGTGTAAAAAGGATCGCCAGCTTTAGCAGTATGGTCGTTCCGTTTATGGCGCTCGGCTATATTATTGTTGCCTGCGTTATTATCGCGATCAATATTGAAAAACTGCCTTCTGTTATCCTGCTGATCTGGAAAAGTGCATTTGGCCTTGAAGCGGGATTTGGCGCTATTCTGGGCCAGGCTATCATGTGGGGCGTTAAACGCGGCGTCTATTCCAACGAGGCGGCGCAGGGTACCGGGCCACATGCATCCTCGGCAGCAGCCGTAAGTCATCCGGTGAAACAAGGGCTGGTTCAGGCGTTCTCCGTATATATCGACACGCTGTTTGTCTGCTCCGCGACCGGGTTTATGCTGTTGATCACCGGGCTTTATAATGTTCAGGGCGTCGACGGTGCAGCCCTTTATACCGGTATTGCAGGCGTGGCGGCCGGTCCTGGCTATGTGCAGACAGCGATGGAAAGTATGATGCCGGGCTTTGGTAATTACTTTGTCGCCATCGCGCTATTCTTCTTTGCCTTCACCACCATCATTGCCTATTACTATATCGCTGAAACCAATATCGCCTACATCAACCGTAAAATTCACCGTCCGTGGCTGACATTCCTGCTTAAATTATGTCTGATGGCTTCCACGGTATATGGCACAATCCGCACCGCGGATCTGGCATGGGGATTAGGGGATATCGGGGTAGGGCTGATGGCCTGGCTCAACATTATTGCCATTGTCCTCTTGCATAAAAAAGCCTTTGCCAGCCTGAAGGATTATGAAACCCAGAATGCGCAGGGAATTGATCCACAGTTTGATCCGGTTCGGCTTGGGATTAAAAATGCGGATTACTGGCTGGGGGAGCGCAGAGATGAAGAGGGGGGATTGCCGGGGCAGGTTTCTTCTCCTGAAGGAAAGCAGCCGGCGGGGAAGTTGAATAATTGAGGAATAGTTTAAAACGGGCCCGTGCTTATGCGCGGGCTTTTTTTATGGGTGAGGCGGTATCACCCGCACCGGCGGGGATTGACTCGCTTCGCTCTCAGTCTGTCCAACTGGCTGCGCCAGTTGTCGAACCCCGGTCGGGGGTTCTCATCCCCCCGTAGACGTGCAACATGCGAAAAAAAAGCCCGCATTTTCATGCGAGCTCTTCTTCAAATATGGCGGTGAGGGGGGGATTCGAACCCCCGATACGTTGCCGTATACACACTTTCCAGGCGTGCTCCTTCAGCCACTCGGACACCTCACCATATTGTTTTGCTGCCTGACCGCTTGGGGGGCAACGGGGCGCTACTATAGGGAGTTGCGCGAAAGCGGTCAAGCAGATTTTCTGCATTCGTGCCTGTTCGGTTAAGCCTTAATCAGCTTAAGGCGCACCGCGCAGGATCAACGCTGCGAATCGAGCACTTCGCTGTTTTTCACGACGTCCTGCGCTTTGCTGTAACTTTCGATCAGCAGCTGGTAGGCAGGGAAGATGTGTGTGTACACCTCTGCCCATTCTCCCGCATCTTCACGGTTCCACGTGCGCTGGATCTCTGAGGCCACTGCCGCTGTGTCCATCGGTACCACGCCTGCCTGCACCACGCGCGCCAGGGTGATCTCTTGCGCCATTTTGCTGTAGGTGCCGGAGGCATCAATCACCGCAAACACTTTATATCCGTCCGCCACCGCGCTGATGGACGGGAAGGCCATGCAAACGCTGGTAATCGTCCCCGCGATAATCAGCGTTTTGCGTCCGGTGGCTTTCACCGCCGCCACGAACTCCGGATTATCCCAGGCGTTGATCTCACCCTTGCGTGCCACATACTGTGCGTGCGGCGCATTGGCGTGGATCTCCGGGATAAGCGGGCCGTTCGGTCCCTGTGGAACCGACGCCGTGGTGATCACCGGGATCTTCGCCAGCGAGGCGATCTTTGCCAGCGCTGCTGCACGAGCGCGCAGCTCAGGCATTGGCATGTCTCCAACAGTCTGGAACAATCCGCTCTGGTGATCGATAAGCAGCATAACGGCATCATTGACGTCAATAACGGGACGTGCACCGTTGAAGTTTGCAGGGGTAGACATAATGCGCTCCTTTATTACGTTTAGATTTGGCCAAAGCGGCCGGAGTTGAAATCGCGAATAGCTTCGGCGATTTCGGTTTTACTGTTCATCACAAACGGGCCATAGCCCACGATGGGTTCATTCAGTGGCTCCCCGGCCATCAGCAACACTTTGGCATCGCTGCTGGCTTCGAGATGCAGCTTGTCGCCGCTCTGACTCAGCACGACCAGCTGCGCCTCACCCGCAGGCGTGGTGCCGTTCACCGTCACGCTGCCCTCAACAACAACCAGCGCCGTGCTCCAGCCTTCGGGCTGATTGAGCGTCAGGTGGCTGCCCTGGTGCAGCGCGAGATCCCATACGTTAAGCGGTGAGAAGGTATGCGCCGGGCCGGTTACCTCTCCAAAGCGGCCAGCAATCACGCGCATTGTTCCGCTGTTATCCGGCAGGGTGACCACCGGGATATCCGCCTGAGTGATGCTCTGGTAGCCAGGCGTCGCCATTTTGTCTTTGGCGGGCAGGTTGACCCACAGCTGCATCATTTTCAGTTCACCGCCTTTCTGCGAGAACGCGCTGGAGTGGAACTCCTCGTGCAAAATGCCTGCGCCTGCCGTCATCCACTGCACATCGCCTGGACCAATAACGCCGCCTCTGCCGGTGGAATCACGGTGCTCAACTTCGCCTGAGTAGACGATGGTCACCGTTTCAAAACCGCGATGAGGATGCTCGCCCACGCCGCGTTTTGCGCCATCCGCCGGGAAGGTATGTGGTCCGGCGTAGTCAAGCAGCAGGAACGGGCTCAGCGGTTCGCCGTGCGTCTGGTAAGAAAACATCGAACGAACCGGAAAACCATCACCGACCCAGTGCGGACGAGGTGCGGTATACACGCCTGTTACGTTTTTCATGATTAACTCCTGATGTCCTGTTGATGTAAATAGCTTATATTCAGGGTTAATATCCCGGTAGATAGCAAAAATGACATTCACTGTTCCTTAAATGGAACAATGGGGGCGTATGCAGGATCTCAATGATTTCGTATGGTTTGTGAAGGTGGTGGAGCATGGCGGCTTTGCGGCAGCGGGGCGGGCGCTCGATCAGCCAAAGTCGAAACTGAGCCGTCGGATTGCGCAGCTGGAAGAACGCCTGGGTGTTCGGTTGATACAACGTACTACGCGGCAGTTTGCGGTGACTGAAGTGGGGCAGACGTTCTTTCAGCACTGTAAAGCCATGCTGGTGGAGGCTGAAGCTGCGGAGGAGGCGGTGGCTGCTTTACAGGCTGAGCCGCGCGGTATGGTCAGGATCACTTGCCCCGTAACCCTACTGCACGTTCACGTGGGGCCCATGCTGGCGAGGTTTATGGCGCGCTATCCGGGAATTAACCTCCAGCTTGAAGCCACCAACCGCCGGGTCGATCTGGTGGGGGAGGGGGTGGATGTGGCGATCCGCGTTCGTCCGCGCCCGTTTGATGACAGCGATTTGGTATTAAGGGTGCTGGCGGACAGGGGGCACTGTCTGGTTGCCGGGCCGACACTGATTGAACGGATGGGCAACCCGGCGATGCCTTCTGAGCTCAGCGAATGGCCGGGTTTAAGTATGGGCGCTGGTAAACACCTGCATAAGTGGGAGCTGAGCGGGCCGGAGGGGGCGAAAGCAGACATTCACTTCACGCCGCGCCTGGTGACTACCGATATGCTGGCGCTGCGGGAGGCAGCGATGGCGGGCGTGGGCGTGGTACAGTTGCCCATTTTGATGGTGAAGGATCAGCTGGCTTCAGGTGAGCTTGTTCGGGTGCTGAACGCGTGGGAGCCAAGACGGGAAGTGATTCACGCAGTATATCCTTCCCGGCGCGGTTTACTGCCGTCGGTCAGGACGCTGGTGGATTTTCTAACCGAAGAGTATGCAAAGATGGTTGAGGACTAGCTTTTCGTAGGTCGGGTAAGCGTAGCGCCACCCGATATAAAGAGCGCAGGGAGCGAATAGAATATAAAAGAAAAAAGCCCGCATTTTCATGCGAGCTCTTCTTCAAATATGGCGGTGAGGGGGGGATTGACTCGCTTCGCTCGCCCTTCGGGCAGCCTGTTCGCTACGCTCTCAGTCTGTCCAACTGGCTGCGCCAGTTGTCGAACCCCGGTCGGGGGTTCTCATCCCCCCGTAGACGTGCAACATGCGAAAAAAAAGCCCGCATTTTCATGCGAGCTCTTCTTCAAATATGGCGGTGAGGGGGGGATTCGAACCCCCGATACGTTGCCGTATACACACTTTCCAGGCGTGCTCCTTCAGCCACTCGGACACCTCACCATATTGTCATCCCGTTGTTGTCGGGACGGGCGCTAATGTAAGGAAAAGCCGTACTGCCGTCAACCCACTTTTTCAGTAATTTAGCGTGTTTAGACAAACTTCAGGCAACCTGATTTCGAAATGTGCGAAAAGCGCCTCTTTTATCAGCAACGCGGTTTAGCGATAAATTTGTTATGCTGGCAAGCCAGTTGAAAATGAAAATAAAACAGCGCACTAAAAGGCAATGACTATGGATATTATCTTCTATCACCCCACTTTTGATACGGCTTACTGGATTAAGGCGCTCACGGCGGCACTGCCTGGCGCACGCGTTCGCGAATGGAAACAGGGCGATAATGAACATGCCGACTACGCGCTGGTCTGGCATCCCCCGGTCGAAATGCTTCAGGGACGCCGTTTGAAGGCAGTGTTTGCTCTTGGTGCGGGGGTGGATTCCATTCTCAGTAAGCTTAAGGCACACCCTGAAATACTGCCGGAAGATATTCCCCTGTTTCGTCTGGAAGATACCGGTATGGGGGAGCAGATGCAGGAATACGCCGTAAGCCAGGTGCTGCACTGGTTCCGCCGCTTCGACGATTATCAGGCGTTTAAACAGCAATCCCACTGGGAACCTCTCCCGGATTATCAGCGTGAAGATTTCACCATCGGCATCCTCGGGGCGGGTGTGCTGGGTTCGAAAGTCGCCGAAGCGCTCGCCCCGTGGGGCTTCCCACTGCGCTGCTGGAGCCGGAGCCGTAAGGATTATCCGGGCGTCGAGAGCTTTGCCGGATTGGACGAACTCCCGGCGTTCCTGAAAGGGACACGCGTTCTCATTAACCTGCTGCCGAATACGGCGGAAACGGTCGGCATTATCAATGGCACGCTCCTCAACCAGTTGGCAGAAGATAGCTACTTAATGAACCTGGCGCGCGGGGTACACGTTGTGGAAGACGATCTGCTGAAAGCGCTGGATAGCGGTAAACTGAAAGGCGCAATGCTGGATGTGTATAGCCGCGAACCGCTGCCGACAGACAGCCCGCTCTGGGCACATCCGCGCGTGGCGATGACGCCCCATATTGCGGCCGTGACGCGACCGGCGGAGGCCGTGGCGTATATCTCGCATACCATCAGCGAAATAGAGAAGGGCAATGCGGTGACCGGACAGGTAGACAGACAGCGAGGCTACTGAGAGAAACCCGGCGTTCGCCGGGTTTTTGCTAATATTCGCCGCTGATAACTGCTATCCTTTGGAAAAACCGCAGAGGAGAGAAAGATGTATCCCGTTGACCTGCATATGCACACCGTCGCCAGTACCCACGCTTACAGTAACCTCCATGATTATATCGCTCAGGCGAAGCTGAAAGGCATCAAACTGTTTGCGATAACCGATCACGGTCCGGATATGGCGGATGCGCCGCACTACTGGCATTTTGTGAATATGCGTATTTGGCCACGTCTGGTTGACGGTATCGGGATACTGCGCGGCATCGAAGCGAACATCAAAAATACCGACGGGGAAATTGACTGCACCGGCCCGATGCTGACCTCGTTAGATCTGATCCTCGCCGGCTTCCACGAGCCGGTCTTTGCGCCCCAGGATAAAGAGACCAACACTGCGGCGATGATTGCCACCATTGCCAGCGGCAATGTGCACATTATCAGCCACCCGGGAAATCCGAAATACCCGATCGATATTCAGGCCGTGGCACTGGCCGCAGCGAAGCACCGCGTGGCGCTGGAGATCAACAACTCCTCGTTCGTGCATTCGCGTAAGGGCAGTGAGGCCAACTGTCGCGACGTTGCGGCGGCCGTGCGTGACGCGGGCGGAATGGTGGCGCTGGGCTCTGATTCACACACGGCCTTCACGCTGGGTGATTTCAGCGAGTGCCTGAAAATATTGCGGGACGTGAATTTCCCGGAAGAACAGATCCTGAACGTCACGCCGCGTCGTATGCTCGACTTCCTTGAGTCGCGCGGCATGGCGCCGATTGACGAATTTGCCGATCTTTAATTAATAACGGAATAAAAACATGAATGAGTTTTCCATCCTTTGCCGCGTGCTGGGCACCTTATATTACCGCCAGCCGCAGGATCCGCTGCTGGTTCCGCTGTTTACCCTGATTCGTGAAGGTAAACTGGCGCAGAGCTGGCCGCTGGAACAGGATGAGTTGCTGGAACGCTTGCAAAAAAGTTGCGATATGCAGCAGATTTCAACGGATTACAACGCGCTGTTCGTGGGGGAAGAGTGTCGCGTGTCGCCGTATCGTTCTGCCTGGCAGGAAGGTGCGACCGAAGCGGAAGTTCGGGCGTTTCTTTCAGAACGCGGCATGCCGCTGACGGATATGCCTGCCGATCATATCGGTACCCTGTTGCTGGCGGCCTCATGGATTGAAGATAAAGCAGGTGATGATGAGAATGAGGCGATTGAAACCCTGTTCGAAACGTATCTGCTGCCGTGGGTCGGAACCTTCCTGGGTAAAGTTGAAGCCCACGCCACCTCCCCGTTCTGGAGAACGCTGGCTCCGCTGACGCGTGACGCTATCGCTGCCATGTGGGATGAGCTGGAAGAAGAGAGTGAAGAGTGATTTAAATCACAAAAATACTGCAACGATACATTTCAACTTGCACGTAACGTGCTTCTGATCTCATTTCTAGGGTGCGCATCTGCTAAGATGCGCACCATGAACATATTACTTTGTATTGCAATCACGACTGGCATCCTCTCCGGCCTCTGGGGTTGGGTGGCGGTATCTCTCGGTTTGTTGAGCTGGGCCGGTTTTCTTGGCTGCACGGCCTATTTCGCCTGTCCGCAGGGTGGTTTTAAAGGGCTCTTTATTTCAGGCAGCACGTTACTGAGTGGCGTGGTCTGGGCGCTGATCATTATGAAGGGCAGCGCGCTGGCGCCGCATGTGGAAATCCTGGGGTACGTCATGACCGGTATTGTGGCTTTCCTGATGTGCGTTCAGGCAAAACATCTGCTGTTGTCCTTTGTGCCCGGCACGTTCATGGGTGCCTGCGCGACCTTTGCAGGCCAGGGGGACTGGAAGCTGGTGGTCCCTTCGCTCATGCTGGGATTACTGTTTGGCTACGCTATGAAGAACAGCGGTCTCTGGCTTGCAGCCCGACGCGAGAAGAGCCAGAACGTTCCTGTGGTAAGTAAATAAAAAAAGGCGAGACAAAAATCTCGCCTTTTTATACGCCGCCAATCATGACTCCGGCGGAACCGACATCTCACGGTATTTCACCAGCACCGCATTACTCACGTCACTTTTATTCTGAAGATCCCACAAGCCGCGATCGATGCCGTCATTAATCAGGAAAATCACCCCGGTTTCGATGGCCGACATCAGACACAGCATGACCGGCTCGTTAGAGGTATAGCCAATTTCAGCCTCCAGCAAACGCTGGTAGTCGATAAAGCGGAATACCCCCGCCTGCACTTCATATGAGAGAATTGTTTTGCTGGTGGTCACGGAGGATAAAATTTCACCCGTGCTCACGTTAACCACGCGCAGGTTGACGGCAATCTGATCCAGCTGATACTGCGTGTCGGCCCCGATACCAAAGTAACGGGCACCCGCGCCGCCCGATTTCACGTTACTTTCGTAGCCGATAATCGAGCCTTCCACCATGATATTGGCTGCGGTGAGAGACTGTAGCGGCATGCGGTTATTGACGCCAACGGTACCATTCTCCTGTGCAGCACGAATGATCTTTCGTTCGTTAAGCAGGTTTTGCAGCCCCTGGCGTTCCAGCGGGATAAACCAGCGCGAATCTTTCAGGGCGGTAACCAGCATCGCGGTGGCGCTCTGCGGTACGGCCGTGGAGAAGTTACTGGCCGGATACGGTTTGAACTGGCCCGTCTCATCCTGAATGTTATAGACCGAGACGAATATCTTCCCGGTAGGGCCCGGCAGATGCGTCAGATCCCGATAGCTCTGGGCACGGGGCATTAGGGTGGGTTTAGCGGCTTCTTTTGGCGGGGCAGTTAAACAACCGCTTAATAAGCACACTGCAACTAAAATAAAAAAGCGCTGCATAATAATTGTCCTTATTTCGGGGTTGTTTAGAAATCAGTTGAACTGGTCTGCAAACCGGAAACCTGGATTGTCGACGTCTTACCGGTTTTTCGGTCTGTCACATTTAACTGAAGCTGCCCGTCTTTATTGGCAATATCGACGATAAAGTCGTTAGTGACCATCCGGCCGGGTTTTCCGGTATTAATGTTGGTTAATAAGCCACCTAATATTTGCGACTGGATGGCCTGAGTAAAATTATCCAGAGCTGACGGGGTCTCGATACCGAAATCATCGTCATAGCTGGGGTCTTTATAGGAGTTTTGAGCCTGCGCCTGGTTAAGCATAAAGGCTCCGTTATTCGGGTTGCCGCCAAAATTAGGGTTGCGGAACTGGAATGTCATATTTCCGGCCCAACTCAACGGCGCAATGAGCATTAACGAAATCACTGTGTGTGCGAGACGCATTACAGCCTCCGAAATAGGTGTCGTTGCTAGAACTCATCTTTTGCTAAATCGCCTGTGCTCAAAAGGGCTTTATCTAACTGTAGGCGGTTAATAGCTTCTTCTGTTTGTGCCAGTGCGAAAGCGACGTTCTGATCGAAGTCTCTTTTCGTTGGGAATAAAAAAGTCTGGTAAATAACGTCCTGATTAGCGGTTATTGTGATCCAGCTTCCCCACCGCGCACTGGGCCGTTCGTTGATGGTTAAATTACCCGGATAATCGCTTTCCCACTTATCGCTGAAGGCACGATAAAAATCGTGTCCGACAGAGGTGACAGTGTGGTCGGTCAACAGTCCAGGAACTTCCACCTCAACAGCCTGAAGGTTTCCGGCAGCAAGCATAATGCCTGCGGCGGCAATCCAACTTAGGGTGCGTTTCATGCTATTAACGCCTGAGGTTATCGTTTGCCCACGACACCGCCTGCGTGCGATTTTTAACAGCTATCTTTTTGAAAAGATTATAAAGATGCGTCTTAACCGTATTTTCGCTGATAAATAACGAACGGGCGATTTCAATATTTGAAGCACCAATACGCAGTTTGTTCAGGATCTCTTTCTCACGGTGCGTCAGAAGGGCCGATTCCGAACTGTTATAGCGATAATTTCCGGAGTGGGTAATGAGGTAGCTGGCCAGTTTTTGCGAGAAATAACACTCCCCCCGCAATATGCCCTGCAAACCCTCCACGACACGGTTTTCTTCTTCTGTAACGTAAAACACGCCGTTAATATGCGGCCAGCTCTCAATTTCGCGGAAAGGATACTCATCAGGCGTATTCAATAACAACACGCGGATATTATTGTTTTTCCTGCTTAAATTATCTTGCCAGTAATGGATCAGTTTTTTATCCGCTTCCATCATATCGAGAAGAATGATGCTGCCAGGAGCGATATCATCAAAAGAACGTTGAATGTTATGAAGTTTCCCGTTAAGTGACAGGCATTGTTTTAAATGCTGCAATAATGCTGTCGCTTGTAAGGAAGGTTTTGTGATCAACAATAATGTATGACCGGGTAAGCTATGGACTTCATTAAACATGATGAAACCCCACGTTATTTATGACACCCGGCAGCTGCCCTCGTATTGTTGAAAAGGGCACCAGAAGTACTGCAGGTGTGGAACTGCTGTGTGTAGTTAAAAAACCTTCCTCCAAAGGAGGCGGTAAAATTAAAAACAAATAACGTACTGCTGTTTTCAATCTAGCTATTGCAATCTTTAAAGCAAGTGTTAATCATGTAACAGAATGTAAAATTAGATATTTATTTGTGTATTTTGCAGGATTAATAGATTTTAAGATAAGGGGAAAGTTGTACAGGTGTATAAACGTGCACAGATTTTAAAAACCATACGGTATATTATAATGAGTTGTATTATCTGGTTTTTTATTATTGTAAGCCAGCCGGTAAAAAGTATGAACTCTGCTAAAAACATAAGACTTCCCTAAGCCGGAATTTTTTCTTAAGAAAACTTGCTTCGTGTCACGCGCGTGACAAAGGGCATTGTCGTTTTTGTCTGAAGAAGCCGGTACAGGTTGGACAGCCTGTCTCGCTGTTGTACAAGCGCAGGAAGTCATTTTTGGTTTCTGCTTTAGGCGAGTATCCCGTCGTTTCAGGCGAGATTTACGACTTTGAGGTGAAGGGGAATATAAAAATAAGGCGCACGGGTGAGATATTAAACATGTTTCGGCAGACATACTCTTTTCCGTAACGCGGCGTTAACAAAACGAATCGCGTTAACGGAGTAAGGAATACCTTTTTTATAGCCAGGTCCAGGGTGACAGCATGAAAAACAAAACGTTGTTTATGATGTTTACATTACTGGGTGCGCCTGGGTTTGTAATCGCAGGTGATTCAGATTTAGCCAGTTCTGAATATAATTTTGCGATAAATGAATTAAGTAAAGCTTCATACAATCAGGCAGCCATTATTGGTCAACAGGGTTCAGGAAATAATGCTGATGTACGCCAGGGCGGTTCTAAATTGCTGTCCGTTATTTCCCAGGAGGGCGGGAATAACCGCGCGAATGTTGATCAGTCAGGGACGTATAACCTTGCTTATATCGATCAGACCGGCAACGGCAACGATGCGAGTATTAAGCAGGGCGCTTTTGGCAACACCGCCATGATTATCCAGAAAGGCTCGGGTAACAGGGCGAATATAACGCAGTATGGTACGCAGAAAACAGCAGTTGTAGTACAGAGACAGTCGCAAATGGCTATTCGCGTTATTCAACGCTAGCGATGTGTGACGCCTTAATCAATCCGATGGGGGTTTACCATGAAACTTTTCAAAGTGGCAGTTATTGCAGCAATCGTAGTTTCTGGCAGTGCTTTCGCAGGTGCGGTACCACAATTTGGCGGCGGTCACGGTGGTGGCTGGGGTGGCGGCAATAACGGCCCTGACTCAACCCTGAGCATTTACCAGTACGGCGGCGGTAACTCCGCGCTTGCTTTGCAGACGGATGCCCGAGATTCTGAATTGACCATTACCCAGCATGGTGGCGGTAACGGCGCAGATGTTGGCCAGGGCTCTGATGACAGTTCTATCGATCTGCTGCAAAAAGGCTTTGGTAACAGCGCCACCATCGACCAGTGGAATAGCAAAGATTCTGTTATCAACGTGAAACAGTTCGGCGGCGGCAACGGCGCGGCGGTAGACCAGACAGCGTCCGGCTCAACGGTGACTGTGCACCAGGTTGGCTTCGGCAACAACGCGACCGCACACCAGTACTGATTCATTTCTGTACCAAAAAACAGGGCATGCGCCCTGTTTTTTTTCGGGAGGATCTCATGAGCACATTCATTCTCCTTGCCGCGCTTGCCAGCCAGATAACGTTCAGTACTTCACAGCAGGCAAATGTGACAACCATTATTCCTCAGGTCACGCTGGCAGACGCCTGCGAATGTCAGGTTGAGGTGTTATCTGTCCGACAGGGGCAGGGGGGACAAAGTACATCGCGGCAGAAAAATACTCTTTTTATACCCGCTAATCAGCCGATTGATTTAACGCGAATCAGTTTAAATATTCGCTCAGGGGATGCGGTAAAAATAATCGTCACCGTTTCCGATGGAAAATCGCTTCATTTATCACAGCAGTGGAACGCACCGGCAAGTACGCTTTAATCATTCATAAAATCAATGATTTAATAAAGTGGCGGCGCTGCACAGGTAAGCTATGCTGATATCAAGAACCCAGCAAACGGGTTGCTTAAATTGATACGTCATAACGGAGCGTTTTTACCCCTCAAGGACGAATTTCATTGAGGAGTACAAATAATGTTCAAATCCGCAGCGTGTATTATTTCTGGTCTGGGACTGATTCTGTCCTCTTTTTTTTCTCCGGCTTATTCAGCAACTATAGAGAATGGTGGGGTGATTCATTTTCGTGGCGCGGTGGTCGCTGACCCGTGCGAAGTCACGCCCCGGCATCGGCAGTTTGCGATTTCCTGCCCGGAAAATAACCGTATGAAAACGCATACCATCAGTTATGACGAGGCGCTCCGGGGCCATCATCCTCACTCAGCGCTGGCCGCTGTCACCATGAAATACCTGAATGAAAAGAAAACGCTTGCGGTCGTTCAGGTGGATTACCGTTAACCGCCGTTTTTTTCGCGACAGTTTTTCTCCTTCTCCCTCTGCGATACACTGATGAAAAAGGCGGGTTGCAGAGGGTGTTTATGAGACCGCAAATCGACGTTATTCATGGCGATATCACGACGGTGCACGTTGACGTGATCGTCAACGCAGCCAATTCCTCCCTGATGGGTGGGGGCGGGGTAGACGGTGCCATTCACCGGGCCGCGGGCCCTCAGCTCCTTGAAGCATGCAAAACCGTGCGCCAGCAGCAGGGAGAGTGCCCGCCGGGGCATGCTGTTATTACGCTTGCGGGCGATCTCCCGGCCAAAGCGGTGATCCATACCGTTGGACCCGTCTGGCACGGTGGCGACCGCCATGAGGCTGAGATTCTGGAGCAGGCGTATCGTAACTGCCTGCGGCTTGCGGCAGATAACGGCTATAAGACCATGGCGTTCCCCGCCATTAGCACCGGGGTGTACGGTTATCCAAAGGAAGCGGCAGCTACGATCGCCGTGAATACCGTTTATCACTACCTTTCCCTCAAACCCATGCCGGAAAAAGTCATTTTTGTTTGTTTCGATGAGCACACCGCCGACTTGTATCAACGGATTTTGACCGCGCGCAGCCAGGCATTTTGATGTCTGAAAAGCAAAAACGGCGCTCTGGAGGCGCCGTTTTGTTATCCCGCTTTAACCTGAGGTTTGCCTGAGAACAGGAAACGCAAAAGCGGGATCCGCAGGTGGATTTCATACAACACGATGGCAATGCCAACCACAAAGACCAGACCGGTGAAGAAGCCCAGCGCATTCGATTTGATATGCGGCGTAATGTACGCCCCGAAAAACAGCGTCAGCGGATGGTGGACCAGGTAGATAAACAGTGAAGCATTAACGAAATAGGTGACGCGACTTGATTTAAAATTCAGCAGACGATGGCCAAGGGCGAACACCACGTTAACCATCCACAGGCCCATCAGCATCGTTATCACGCTCTCTGTCTCATACATCCACGCGTCCCCGCTGCCAAAGCGCTGATTGAGAAGATAGGCGGCAAAGGCCAGCGCAGCACCCACCGCACACCAGGGGGAGGGGGTGGTAAACAGCGCTTTAAGCCGGGGATGAATAAATGCCAGCGCCCCAATCAGGAAGAAGGGGATGTAGAACAGGGTCTGCATCACCACGAAATTAAACAGCCCATCGCTCAGAATGGGAGGGTAGACAATGAGTAGCGTACGCCTGACGGCGGCATACGCGACCCCCAGCGCAAGAAACAGCAGCGACAGCTTGCCCAGGGTGATGTTGGCGAAGAAGGTCGAGGTTGCGGCGCTCGCGCGCTGGCGCAGTTGACTGAAGATCAGCAAACTCACCGTGGTTAGCACCACCAGTACCAGCAGGAACCAGAGGTGGGAAATCAGCTCCCAGACCAGGGTGTTGTATTTCTCATAGAACGAGAGATTAGGCCAGTTTTCCGCCTTGCCTTTAACATGCTGCAACATGATGAACTGCGGCAGCGTCAGCAGCGGAATGGCCGTCAACATTGGTATGCCCACGCGCTCCACGCGCACTTTCCACCACCGCTTGAGGGGATAGCGCAAGAAGAGCATGTAAGAGAAATAGCCTGAAATGACGAAAAACACCTGCATGCGGAAGGCATGGATAAAATCATTGAACAGCGTCAGCCACCAGGAGGGCATCTGGCTGTTCACATGCCAGGTGTGGCTGGAATAGATCAGTGAAATATGAAAAGGGATCCCCAATAGCATGAGCCATGCGCGGATCGAGTCGAGGAAATATTCACGTTGTACAGGGGTTGTGCTCATATAACTTTGCGCATTCTCAGACTTTTCGCCTTATCCCTAAGGCTCATAATGGTTACATTCGGAGCCAACCCTACACCAAGACCGACACCCTGTCTCCAGGATAAGCACGCAAAGTGAAAAGCGGGTTCTTTCATTTGCTTAATCCATGAGCCAGCGAGCTGAACAAAGCAGTGATAATGTTGTCGGATTGCCTGAGTTTCCATTAAAATGGATCGGATCGATATAAGCACACAAAGGGGGAAGTGCTTACTTATTATGAAACATAAACCACAAATGATGAAAATGCGTTGGTTGGGTGTAGCAGTGCTGTTGTCACTGTATACCTCATCTGCACTGGCCTTTAACATCGATGATGTCGCAAAACAGGCTAAATCGATGGCGGGCAAGAGCTACGAAGCGCCAAAAAGTAACCTGCCCTCCGTTTTCCGCGACATGAAATACGCGGACTATCAGCAGATCCAGTTCAATCACGATAAAGCGTACTGGAACAATATTAAAACCCCGTTCAAGCTTGAATTTTACCACCAGGGTATGTACTTCGACACGCCGGTTGCCATCAATGAAGTGACGGCGACCGCGGTACGTAAAATCAAGTACAGCCCGGATTATTTCAATTTTGGCGATGTGCAACACGATAAAGACACGGTGAAAGACCTCGGCTTCGCAGGCTTCAAGGTGCTTTACCCGATTAACAGCAAAGATAAAAACGACGAAATCGTCAGCATGCTTGGCGCCAGCTACTTCCGCGTGATTGGCGCGGGGCAGGTGTACGGGCTTTCTGCGCGCGGTCTGGCAATTGATACCGCGCTGCCATCAGGTGAAGAATTTCCACGTTTTCGCGAGTTCTGGATCGAACGTCCAAAACCAACCGACAAACGTCTGACAATTTATGCGCTGCTGGACTCCCCTCGTGCGACAGGCGCTTATCGCTTCGTGATCATGCCAGGGCGTGACACGGTGGTTGACGTGCAGTCTAAAGTTTACCTGCGCGATAAAGTGGGCAAACTGGGCGTCGCGCCGCTGACCAGCATGTTCCTGTTCGGGCCGAATCAGCCGTCTCCGGCGACTAACTTCCGCCCTCAACTGCATGATTCTAATGGTCTTTCCATTCATGCTGGTAACGGCGAGTGGATCTGGCGTCCGCTGAACAACCCGAAACACCTCGCCGTCAGCAGCTTTGCGATGGAAAACCCGCAGGGCTTTGGTCTGCTGCAACGTGGCCGTCAGTTCTCCCGCTTTGAAGATCTGGACGACCGCTACGATCTGCGCCCAAGCGCCTGGGTTACACCGAAAGGCGACTGGGGTAAAGGCAAGGTTGAGCTGGTTGAAATTCCAACCAATGATGAAACCAACGATAACATCGTGGCGTACTGGACACCGGATCAGCTGCCTGAAGCCGGTAAAGAGATGAACTTCAAGTATGCGATCACCTTCAGCCGTGACGAAGACAAACTGCACGCACCGGATAACGCGTATGTGATGCAGACGCGTCGTTCTACGGGGGACGTGAAGCAGTCCAACCTGATTCGTCAGCCGGATGGCACGCTGGCATTTATCGTGGACTTCACCGGGCAGGATATGAAAAAACTGGCGCCGGATACTGCCGTGACGGCACAGGCCAGCATTGGCGATAACGGTGAAATCGTTGAGAACGCTGTGCGTTACAATCCGGTCACCAAAGGGTGGCGTTTGACCCTGCGCGTGAAGGTGAAAGATCCGAAACAGACCACTGAAATGCGCGCCGCGCTGGTCAGTAACGATAAGCCGCTGAGTGAAACCTGGAGCTATCAGCTACCTGCCAATGAATAATACATCTGAATATATTGATGCCATGCCGCTAACGGACATTGAAAAAGCGGCACTCCCTGCGAGCGACATCCGCGCGGTTCACACCGCGCTGGATGGTGAACATCGTCACTTTTCCCGTGATGATGATACGCCGCTGGGGTCAGTGAAGGCACGTCTGGAGCAGGCATGGCCAGACTCGCTGGCAGAAGGGCAGTTAATCAAGGATGACGAAGGGCGTGACCAGCTACAGGCGATGCCGAAGGCCACGCGTTCCTCTATGTTCCCCGATCCGTGGCGCACCAACCCGGTGGGTCGCTTCTGGGATCGCCTGCGTGGGCGTGACGTGACGCCGCGCTATCTGTCACGTCTGACCAAAGAACAGCAGGCGTCCGAGCAGAAATGGCGTACCGTGGGAACGATTCGTCGTTACATTCTGCTGCTGCTGACGCTGGCACAGACGGTTGTCGCCACCTGGTACATGAAAACTATTCTGCCGTACCAGGGCTGGGCATTGATTAACCCTGCTGACATGATTGGCCAGGATATCTGGGTCTCCTTCATGCAGCTGCTGCCGTATATTTTACAGAGCGGCATCCTTCTGCTGTTTGCCGTGCTGTTCTGTTGGGTCTCCGCCGGGTTCTGGACGGCGCTGATGGGCTTCCTGCAACTGCTGATGGGGCGTGACAAATACAGCATTTCCGCGTCGACGGTCGGGGATGAACCCCTCAATCCTGAGCACCGTACCGCGCTGATCATGCCTATCTGTAACGAAGATGTTGACCGCGTATTCGCCGGGCTGCGTGCCACCTGGGAGTCCGTAAAGGCGACCGGTAACGCGGCGCATTTCGACGTCTACATCCTGAGCGACAGCTACAACCCGGATATCTGCGTGGCAGAGCAAAAAGCCTGGATGGAGCTGATTGCTGAAGTGCAGGGCGAAGGGCAGATCTTCTACCGTCGTCGTCGTCGTCGTGTTAAGCGTAAGAGCGGGAACATCGATGACTTCTGTCGTCGCTGGGGTAACCAGTACAGCTACATGGTGGTATTGGATGCGGACTCCGTGATGAGCGGCGACTGTCTGAGCGGGCTGGTCCGTCTGATGGAAGCCAATCCGAACGCGGGTATTATTCAGTCCTCGCCAAAAGCGTCCGGTATGGACACGCTGTATGCGCGCTGCCAGCAGTTTGCGACCCGCGTCTACGGGCCGCTGTTTACTGCCGGTCTGCACTTCTGGCAGCTGGGTGAATCTCACTACTGGGGCCACAACGCCATTATCCGCGTGAAGCCATTCATTGAGCACTGCGCCCTGGCGCCGCTGCCGGGTGAAGGATCGTTTGCCGGGTCCATTCTGTCGCATGACTTTGTGGAAGCCGCGCTGATGCGTCGCGCAGGGTGGGGCGTCTGGATTGCCTACGATCTGCCGGGCTCGTATGAAGAGCTGCCGCCGAACCTGTTGGATGAGCTCAAGCGCGACCGCCGCTGGTGTCACGGTAACCTGATGAACTTCCGCCTGTTCCTGGTGAAGGGGATGCACCCTGTTCATCGTGCGGTGTTCCTGACGGGCGTCATGTCCTATCTGTCTGCGCCGCTGTGGTTTATGTTCCTGGCACTCTCGACCGCGTTGCAGGTTGTGCATGCCCTGACGGAGCCGCAGTACTTCCTGCAACCGCGCCAGCTGTTCCCGGTGTGGCCGCAGTGGCGTCCGGAGCTGGCGATTGCGCTGTTCGCGTCGACCATGGTGCTGCTGTTCCTGCCTAAGCTGCTCAGTATCATTCTGATCTGGTGTAAAGGTTCGAAGGAGTACGGTGGTTTCTGCCGCGTAACCCTTTCACTGCTGCTGGAAGTGCTGTTCTCGGTCCTGCTGGCACCGGTGCGTATGCTGTTCCACACGGTATTCGTGGTGAGCGCGTTCCTGGGATGGGAAGTGGTGTGGAATTCACCGCAGCGTGACGATGACTCTACGCCATGGAGTGAAGCCTTTATGCGCCACGGCTCTCAGCTACTGCTGGGCCTGGTGTGGGCCGTTGGTATGGCCTGGCTGGATCTGCGTTTCCTGTTCTGGCTGGCGCCAATCGTCTTCTCGCTGATCCTGTCGCCATTTGTGTCGGTGATCTCCAGCCGTTCTACGGTGGGCCTGCGTACCAAACGCTGGAAGCTGTTCCTGATCCCGGAAGAGTATTCTCCGCCGCAGGTGCTGGTGGATACCGATACCTATCTGGAGCAGAACCGCAAACGCACGCTGGATGATGGCTTTATGCACGCCGTGTTTAACCCGTCATTCAACGCGCTGGCAACCGCGATGGCGACTGCGCGTCACCGCGCCAGCCAGGTGCTGGAGATCGCCCGCGATCGCCACGTTGAGCAGGCGCTGAACGAGACGCCAGAAAAGCTTAACCGCGACCGTCGTCTGGTGCTGTTGAGCGATCCGGTGACGATGGCACGGCTTCACTACCGCGTGTGGACTTCTCCGGAGAGATACTCTTCGTGGGTGAACTACTACAAGGACGTGAAGCTGAATCCGCTGGCACTGAAGACGAAGTAAGTTGTTAAGTAGGGCGGGTAAGCGAAGCGCCACCTGCCAAATAAAATACCGGCTGTGAGGCCGGTATTTTTTTAGAGGTCAGAAATGAAAGTAATCATCGTCGTCATGATGGCATGCCTGCTCAGCGGCTGCGGCAGCATCATCAGCCGCACCATTCCCGGACAGGGCCACGGGAATCAGTACTACCCCGGCGTACAGTGGGATGTCCGCGATTCCGCATGGCGCTATCTCACCGTGCTCGATCTGCCGTTTTCGCTGATTTTCGACACGCTACTGCTGCCCATCGATGCCAGCCACGGCCCTTACGAGTAACGAGAGCTTATCGCTCGTCCCATTCGTCCGCTGCGGCCTGACCTTCTTCGGTATCCAGCGGCGGTTCGAGCTGAAACTCACCTTCATCCCATTCATGCAGCGTATTTTCTTCCAGCCACTCCTGACGTAACTCAATTTCGTCATAGTCGCCGTCGAATACCGCCTGCGCACCTTCACCACTCAATATCGGCAGACATTCTCCGTCCTCACCTTCATCAGCAAAGAATTCGGCCTGCCACATAATATCGCCGTCCTGAAGGACGTATTTTTGGATATTGAGTTGTTGCACGTCAGCATCTTCTTCCTCAATGCCGGGATTATCGGCGAGGAATTCTTCGCGAGCGGCATCGATAGCTTCTTCCAGCGTGGCGTACATGGTCATTGGTGTCTCCCTGTTTTTCGTGAAGGTATTCAGGGAAAGAATAGCTGATTATATGATTGTGCAAGTATGAATGCGTAAATTAGCCGTCACGATGTTGTGTTATGCGCGCCGGGCGTAGCGCCCGGGATAAGCTGAGCCAGGAATAAACAGCGTTGAACAGCACGACGCCTGCCGTCACGATAAAGACCGCCCGGAAACCGAAACTGGCCGAAACCCCCGCGCCGACCAGCGGCCCGGTGACGTTACCCAGATCGCGAAACGACTGGTTGTAGCTGAAAATACGTCCGGCAATCTGGTTGGTGGAGTTATAGACCAGCAGCGTCTGCACCGCCGGAAGCAACGCGCCGTCCGCTGCGCCCAGCAGAAAGCGCAACACGCCGAGCTGCCAGGGAGACTGCACCATCGACATGGGGATCAGCAGCAGAACGGAGAGGATCAGGGCGCAGATCAGAATTTTCTCCGGGCCGATGCGATCGCCCAGCTTGCCGAGTCGCGGCGCGCTCAGCAACGCGGCCACGCCGGGAACAGAGGCGATCAGGCCGCTAATAAAAGCAATGTTGCTGACGTTTCCCGCCAGGTCGCGGACATAGAGCGTCAGAATAGGCGCGATTGAACCGGTGGCCACCTGAATAATCATGGTGGTCACAAACAGGCTCAGCACCAGCTTTGGGTTTTTCAGCGAGGCCAGCACATCCCGGGCGTGCAGCATCTCTTTTTTGGCTACCGGCGTGAAATTCTCGCGGATGCAGATAAGCGTCACGAGGAAGCAGAGGAACAGCACGCTGGCGGTAATGAAGAATACCGGCCGCAGTCCGTAGTGGTCGGCCAGCAGCCCGCCCGCCAGCGGACCCAGCAGTGCGCCGCTTACGCCGCCAGTGGAGAGCGTACCTAATGCCCAGCCGCTTTTATGGCGTGGAATTTGGGTTGCGATCAGGGCGTTGGCATTGGGGATAAATCCCCCGAGCAGACCCAGAAGCGCGCGTAATATCAGGAACTGCCAGACATTCTGCGCCACCCCCATCAACAGCATTATGATCGCCATGCCGAGCGCGGAGCGCAGCAGCATAATTTTGCGGCCTTTGCGATCCGCAAGCCCACCCCAGAAAGGCGACGCAATGGCGGAGAACAGGAACGTAATGCTGAACACCAGGCCGGACCACATATTCAGTGCGCTATGGCCGGTGACGCCGAGCTGTTCAACGTAGAGGGGCAGGAAGGGCATTACCAGGCTAAAGGCGGCGCCAGTAAGAAAACAACCCAGCCATGCAACCGTCAGGTTGCGTTTCCAGTTTATGGGAGCATCTGTGGAGGACATAACTATCCGCATAATGAGGTGCAGGGCACCGTGACCAGTGAGGTAATAAGCCTGCTAATTATGCGCCTGGGGTATGATTGCCGCAATGACGGGGAGCTTTTAAAGCTAAAACAGCTTGCGGCCCGGAAGACCGCATGCAGATTAATAACGAGAAGGGACGCCCTGAGGCCGGGTTTTGAAGCGGCGATGCAGCCACATGTACTGCTCGGGAGCGAGCATAATGCATTTCTCCACAATGCCGTTCATCCAGCGCGCGGTAGTTTCCGCGTCGTCGAGCGGCGGAGCGAGTTCCGGCTCCAGCATAATAAGCTGATAGCCTGAACCGTCCGGCTTACGGCGCGGCACAAACGGCACGATAGCCGCTTTGGACATCCGCGCCAGCATCCAGGTCCCGGTGGTCGTCGCGGCCTCTTCCACCGCAAAGAACGGGACAAACACGCTGGATTGCGGGCCGTAGTCATGATCCGGGGCATACCAGACCACTTCACCTGATTTGAGGGCGCGGATCATCCCTTTAAGGTCTTTGCGGTCGATCATGCTTTTATTCGAGCGCATGCGTCCGTTGGTCTGGATCAAATCGATCACCGGATTATCGTTGGGACGATAAACGCCAATACCCGGCGCCTGCATGCCGAACATGCGTGCGCCAATTTCGAGCGTCAGGAAATGAACGCCAATCAGCAGGACGCCAGTCTGGTTGGCCTGGAGATTATGCACCGGATCCATGCCGGTTCCGGCCACTTCCGTCCAGCGCGCCATGCGCTTATCAGACCAGAACCAGGCCATACCGGTCTCCATCAGTCCCATGCCGACAGATTCGAAGTTTTTAACCACCATGTCGTGACGCTCAGATTCGCTCATCTGAGGAAAGCAAAGCTCAAGATTTCGATACGCGATCCTGGCGCGACGCTTCATAAATTGTTGAGCAATGCGGCCCAGTCCTTTACCCATGCGGAAAATTACGGGATAAGGCAGCTGTACAATTAGCCACAACAAGCCAATGCCTGACCATGTTAACCAATAGCGTGGGTGTAAAAGCGCGGCAGTAAATTTCGGTAACTGGGTCATGTCTGTCCTGTGTTCTAACGTCCTGAAGGGCTATTGTCTCATTTTTTGAGGCATAGCCAAAATGTCTGTCATCGAAACATGAAAGAATATGCAAGTGTTAAGTCTGATTAATCAGGTTGACTGAAATGTAGCGTAAATTGTGTGGATGTAAATTGTCTTTGTTTGCTATATCATGCCGACCGATTTTTATTTCTCAACGATTGCAGGACTTGTACACCATGCCAGTGTTACACAACCGCGTTTCGAATGAGATGTTGAAAGCGCGTATGTTGGCCGAAACCGAACCGCGCACAACGATCTCTTTCTATAAATATTTTACCATCAACGATCCACAGGCGACCCGCGATGCGCTTTACCAGGCTTTCACCGCCCTGAACGTGTTTGGTCGCGTCTATCTGGCGCGTGAGGGTATTAACGCGCAGATCAGCGTGCCGGAAAGCAAAGTCAGCGCCTTCCGCGATCTCCTTTATGGTTTTGATCCGGCGCTTAACGGCTTACGCCTGAACATTGCGCTGGATGATGACGGCAAATCGTTCTGGGTGCTGCGCATGAAGGTGCGTGAGCGTATTGTGGCGGATGGCATCGACGATCCGAGCTTCAATGCCGCGAATGTGGGGGAGTACCTCAAGGCCGCTGAAGTGAACGCGATGCTCGACGATCCGGATGCAGTGTTCATCGATATGCGTAACCACTACGAATATGAAGTGGGCCACTTCGAGAATGCGATGGAAATTCCTGCCGACACTTTCCGTGAACAGCTGCCGAAAGCGGTTGAGATGATGCAGGAGCATAAAGACAAAAAGATCGTTATGTATTGCACCGGGGGGATCCGCTGCGAAAAAGCCAGTGCCTGGATGAAACACAACGGTTTTAATAAAGTCTGGCATATTGAGGGTGGGATCATTGAATATGCCCGCCGCGCCCGCGAGCAGGGGTTACCGGTGCGTTTTATCGGTAAAAACTTTGTGTTTGATGAGCGTATGGGCGAGCGAATTTCAGAGGACGTAATCGCTCACTGCCACCAGTGCGGTACGCCGTGCGACACGCATACCAACTGCAAAAACGACGGTTGTCATCTTCTGTTTATTCAGTGTCCTGCATGTGCCGAGAAGTTTAATGGCTGCTGTAGCGAGCTGTGCAGTGAAGAGAGTATCCTGCCTGAAGAAGAGCAACGTCGTCGCCGTGCCGGGCGCGAGAACGGGAATAAGATCTTTAATAAATCCCGGGGCCGACTGAATACCAAACTGGGTATTCCGGACCCGGAGTAAAACATTGCCCGGCGGCGTAAAAGCCTGCCGGGCCTGTTTTATGACTTCTGCTGAACGCCTTCCACCGAAATAATCAGCTCTACATCCTGCGATGCCGGTCCTAAATCTGTGGTGATATTAAAATCTTTCAGATGAATTTTGCCGGCGGCTTCAAAGCCAGCACGTTTTCCGCCCCACGGATCGTCGCCCTGGCCGATTAATTTCGCATCCAGTGTTACCGGTTTTGTTACGCCGTTCAGCGTAAGATTACCGGTAATAGCGAGCTTATCACCGTCTTTCTTCACTTCTGTCGACGCGAAAGTAGCTTGCGGGAATTTGCCTACGTTCAGGAATTCAGCGCTGCGCAGATGTTTATCACGCTCGGCGTGATTAGTGTCGACGCTGTTAGTATTAATGGTGACGTTTACTTTATCGGCAGCAGGGTTTTTCTCGTCGAAACTAAATGTGCCATCGAAATCATTGAACGTACCATATAACCAGCTGTAACCCAGATGCTGAATACGGAAATTGACGAAGGCATGCTGGCCTTCTTTATCAATTTTATAGTCGGCGGCAATGGCCGAACCGGTGGTAAATAACAGCGAACCTAATGCGATACCCAACAGGCGTTTTTTCATTTTATGCTCCAGAGTCAACTGACGAACGGCCAAGCATGCGCTTCAGCGTATCGTCTTTATCGATAAAGTGGTGTTTCAGGGCCGCAAGGCCATGCAGAACAGACAGGATCACCACGCTCCATGCCAGCCACAGATGAACCACACCTGCGGTGTCAGCTTGTGAACCGGCATCAGCCAGCGTGGCAGGGACGTCAAAGAGCCCAAACACGCTGATCGGTTTGCCGTCTGCGGTCGAAATGAGATAACCGCTGATCAGAATGGCGAACAGCAGGGCATAGAGTGCGATATGTGCGCCAACAGCGCTTATGCGGGTAAGACGGCCATGGCTTTTGGGGGCTGGAGGGGGCGGAGAGAGATGTCGCCAGATCACGCGAAAAACCAGACCCATCATCAGCAGAACCCCAATGCTTTTGTGCAATTCGGGGGCCTGATGATACCAACCGTCATAATAGCTTAATGTCACCATCCAGAGGCCGAGACCAAACATGGCATAGACAGCAAGTGCAAATAGCCAGTGTAAACACATGGATATTATTCCGTAGCGGCTGGAGGAGTTACGCCATTGCATATGAATTTCCGTTCTCAAATGACTGAGCAATAAAAATGGCCGGATTAATTAAATAATGCAACTGAAAAAAAGGAATAATGTTATTTAGTTATTTTATTTCAGCGAATTTGAATATGTTTCCGCAATGTATTTCAATCGCTTCGTTCAATAAATTTGAGATGACTTTTTATAAAAACTATAAGTTAAATAAGTTTAAAGGAGTGTCAATAAACGTCAGTGATGGTTTTCAGAAGAATACAATAAAGATGACGTCAACAATCGCCAGCAGCGACCAAAGGACAATGTAGAGCATGAAATGCTCGCGGATGTTATTGATAAGGTAATTCACCAGTCTGCGCATCATGATCCTCTCGCAAATCAGGCTCCGGTTATTCGGAGCCTGTAGCGGTATTATCGGCTAAAGCGCGAGAGCGCGAAGGGTTTGAGATCAAACGAAGGCGCAATCCCCTGAGCAAACTGGGCGGCGATTTCACCTAACACAGAGGCAAATTTAAACCCGTGACCGCTGAGCCCGGTTACGATCAGGGTGTTGTCGTGCCCAGGCAAGGTGTCGATGATGAAGTCTTCATCTGGCGTATTGTCGTAGGTGCACGCTGCGCCATAAAGCAACCCGCCTACGCCCGGCAGAATATTACGCAGGAACGTGAAGGCTTCGGAACCATCCTGCGGATAGGCTCCGTACGGCTTGCGTTCTTCCGCAGAGGAAATGACCTGTCCGCCGTTATGTTTGCCAATCTTGAGCGCGTCTTTTTCCGAGGGGAAACCGTAGTACTGGTCGCCATTAGGTAACTCGCCCGTGAACGCCGGGAATTTGTTCTGGCTGCTGTAACGCCCGTCAGACTGGAACCAGGAGAAGACTTTGCGTACCGGCTGGATGGGCAGATCCGGCAGCAGTTTCGTCACCCACGTTCCTGCACTCACCAGCAGGCGCGTGGCGGTATATTCACCTTCAGACGTGGTGACGGTTGAACCCCCGGCATGGTGGGTGATACCCGTGACCGGACAGTTAAACAACTGTGCGCAGCCCGCTTTGGCGGCGAGATCAATCCAGGTCTTAATGGCCGTTTCGCTGTGCAGTACCCCGGAATTGGCTTCAAACAATCCAATGTAGTCTTCAGGGACAGAAATTTCCGGCCAGCGCGCCATTATGTCGTTCGCATCCAGACGCTCAACGTCCAGACGGTAGGCTTTCGCGCTCTCCTCGACCGTCGCCAGAAACGTGGAGTTGGCGGGCCCCAGATTAATAACCCCGGTGCGCTCAAAAATGCGTTCTTCGGTGACTGCGGCCAGCTCATCCCACAGCGTCTGAGCCCGAAGCACCAGCGGTACATAGCGCTCACCTTCGCCGTAAGCGTGACGGATAAGACGGGTATCGCCGTGATGGCTTCCTTCAGAATGAGGGGGATGGTGGGCGTCAATCATCAGCACATTCAGACCCTCCTGCGTAGCGTAATAACCGGCTGCAGATCCAACGGAGCCGCTTCCGATAATGATCAAATCGTATTTCATAGGCTTCTCTTTACTAACGCTTTGTTAGCAGAGTAATTAACTATGTGGGCTTATACAAGAGCGAAATAAATAAGGCACCGCGAGGGTGCCTGTTGAGGGAAAAGGGGCATAAGGTCAATGCCGTTTATACTCATTTTCCTGGTAGTCGCCAGATTCTATTTTTGCGATGCCTGCTTCCAAAATAGAAATAAACTGACGGGCGACGTCTGTTGTAAGCCACAGCGTCTGTCCAACTTCCGCTTCGTCACGGTTTAGCTGATTCGGGGTCTGGTAGTGCAAACGCAGCATCAGCGCATCGTAGCTGTCTACGGTGCTGATATCCCAGCCAACGAGTGGATGGGTCTGGATCACTTCATTATTCTTTTCCATTATAACCCCCTTAATGCGTGTTAGAAGACAACGACTTTGAGGTTCAATGCATGTTTTTCTGAAAGCTTTTTCAGTATATCAATTAATAAGGGTTCCGCAGGAAAAAATAAACGGGTAGCAACACATTTTTCTGCTTTTTAGGATTGTTCGAACAATAAAACGTCATCTTGTTCACGATTTTCTAAGAAGATACTGAAATATTTTGAACTTTCAGGAGACGAAACGAAAAAAAGCCGGGGCGACCCGGCAAAAAAACACAATGAGGGAGCAAATTTTAATCAGTGATAAACCAGTCGTCGGCGCTTTCCCATGTTTCCTGCAAAATTTCGCTGATGCGGTCTTTGTCTTCTTTCGCGCCGCCAATGACGGAAAGATGGTTTGCTGTCGCATAACGTACCGTTATGGCGCCATCGTTTTCAGGAAAAGTGCTGTTAATACGTCGGGATAGCTCACCCGCCAGAGCGTCGAGTGCGCCAGCAGGCAGGACGGTGGTTTTGGCAATGGTGACTTCAATACGCATAAATGCCCCCTGTGTAATATACTGTTTATTTATACAGTTATATTGGCGGTTTGACAACAGGGGGATGACAATTTTTTAGCTTTTTACCGTCCAGCTTACGGTTTCACCGGCCAGGAAGGGGATCAGCGTATCGTCGGTGAGCGCAATCGACGCTTCAACCTGGCTTTCTTTGCGCTCCAGCTCAATGAACGTGTCATTAACCGGCAGACCGTAGAAACGCGGGCCGTTAAGGGAGCAGAAGGCTTCGAAATGGCCTAACGCATTCATCTCGTCAAAGACGGTTGCGTAACTTGCCAGGGCGGTCGGGGCGTTAAAGCAGCCAGCACAGCCGCAGCTCGCCTCTTTTCGGTGACGGGCATGCGGGGCGGAATCCGTGCCGAGGAACGCGCGCGGGAAGCCGCTGGCGACCAGCTCACGTAGCGCCTGCTGGTGGATATTGCGCTTGAGGATCGGCAGACAATACAGATGTGGACGAACGCCACCCACCAGCATGTGGTTACGGTTAAACATCAGGTGCTGCGGGGTGATGGTGGCGGCAATCAATTCGTTTCCATCCCGGACATACTCTGCGGCATCTTTGGTCGTAATGTGTTCAAACACTACCTTCAGCCCAGGAAGACGCTGGCGCAGCGGCTCCATGACCGTTTCGATAAAACGCGCTTCGCGATCGAAAATATCAATGTCAGCGTGGGTCACTTCCCCGTGCACCAGCAGTGGCATTCCCAGTTTTTGCATTCGCTCCAGAACGGGCATGATGGCGTCGATGCTCGTCACCCCATGGCTGGAGTTGGTGGTGGCGTTTGCCGGGTAGAGCTTCGCGGCGGTGAACACACCCCCGTTAAACCCACGCTCAACCTCATTGGGATCCAGCGAGTCCGTCAGATAGCAGGTCATCAACGGAGTAAAATCGTGCCCGGCCGGAACGGCGTCAAGTATACGCTGGCGATAGGCGATCGCGGCCTCGACGGTGGTGACTGGCGGAACCAGGTTAGGCATAACAATCGCACGGCCATAAATTTCGCTGGTATACGGCACGACGGTTTTCAGCATGTCGCCATCACGAAGATGGATATGCCAGTCGTCTGGGCGGCGGATTTTGAGAACCTGGGATTGTACAGTCATGGAAGCTCCGGCTTGAAAGGGATCAGTCATAAGATGGCTGTTTTTGCCGGACACAAATCATAAGCGGAAACGTTTTCGTTTGCACACTATTCCGTTAAAAAAAACGGGCGCCTGAGCGCCCGGAGTATTTAGTCGGTGAAAGGAATGATGATTTCACCCGGTTTCACCTCTATCCCTTTGGCATATTTCTTCGCCAGAGATTCGCCCTTACTCTTGTCTTCGCTCAGAACGTAGGCGGGCTGCTGGTTGAAATAGTTCTGTAACGACTGGTTGAGATAAGGCATCAGCGTTTGCAGCACCGGTTTCATTTTATCCGGCGTGACGACCGCATCGACGATTTCCATCTCTTGCAGGAAAATTGCCCCTTTCTCTTTATTGAAGACCGGCAGCGCCTTGAGCTTCAGCTTGATATCCGCTTTCTGATTGCCGAAGAGCGAGGTCATGTCGAGGCTGGCATCGCCGGACAGGGTGACTTTGTTAGGCTCCTCGCGCCCAATCTGGCTGGCGAGATTCGTCAGGACGATATGTGCATCCGCAAGGCCGGGCACGCCGATATCTTTTGAAAAGTTATTATGTTTTTCCAGCGCCTGATTAATTTCCTGCTCACTGACGGTGTACTGCGTAAGCTGGTTACATCCCACCAGCAGCCCACTGACAATTAACGCAGCGGCAATAACGATCTTTTTCATGGTGTTCCTCAACATAAAATCGGCGCATCTGTCCTGATACGCCAGTATGTCAGGGTGATCCTGGAGAAACCAGCAGAAAAAACTGATAGTGAAGGGAGGTAAATATCCTCCCCCAGAAGGTCAGGCGCCAGGCTCCAGCATCCCGCGGGTGCTGCGTTTATCACTGAACTGCCACCAGAGGGCAATCAGCGTCATAAAGCCGACCATACCGAGCATGACCCACGGCAGCTCCGGCTGATGGAGCGCTTTTCCGGCATCAAACAGCCAGCCGCCACCGGTGTAACCCAGCGCGCCGCCAAGCGCCAGTCCGAGACGGCTGAAGCCCATGTAGCTGCCACGGGCCCGGGCGTCGGCAAGTGACGCGCTCAGGGTTTCACGGGCCGGCTCGGCAATGATTGAGCCAATATAGAAGGTGCAAATCAGCATAAACAGCTGCTGGAGTGAGCTCACCAGGCCGATGGGCATCATGCTCAGCGTCATCAGCAACAGCCCGGCCATCAGACGGTGCTCAAGCCGGAAACGGCGCTCGCTCCACCGGGCAATCGGATAGAGCAGAGTCAGAGAAAGGCAGGCCTCAATGGCATACATCCATTTTACTGCCGCCGGCGTGCCGGCAATATCGTTAACCATAATCGGCAGCATCAGCATGACCTGCACGGCGAGCATGTAGTAGCCGGTCAACGTTAAAACATAGGTGACGAAGCGTTTATCGCTCAGCACGCGGTCAAGCCCTTCCCGCACCGGCGCTTTTACCGTCGACAGCTTCCATGCGGGCAGAAACAGACCGTTAAACAGCGCGCAGAGAATAAACAGCACCGCGCCGGTGGCGCAGACCAGGCGGAAATCGTATTGCAGCAGCCAGCTTCCCAGCAGGGCGCCCACCACCGCGCCAGCGCTGTCCTGCATCATTAAAATCGAGAAGAAGCGCCCCCGGTGTTGCGGACGGATCAGCTTGACTACCAGCGCGGTACGCGGTGGGTCGAAAAGGGTGCCGCCAATCCCGGAAAGGAAACAGGAGAACCACAGCAGCCAGGGGTCATGAGCGATTGCCATGGTGGCGAATCCCGCCGCACGTAACAGCATGCCGGTGACGATCATCGGTTTCGCACCAAAGCGGTCGGCTATTGCCCCGCCAAACACGCCAAGACCCTGTTGTACAAACTGGCGTAAGCCCAGCGCGAACCCGACCATTAGCGCCGCCCAGCCCATTTGATCGACAAAACGAATCGATATAAGTGGAAAAACGACAAAAAAGCCGAGCACGACCAGCATGTTATCGACGAGCAGGAAATATTTACCCAGGCTCCTGGCCTGTGATACGCGGGACATTTTCCCTCCAGGGAAAATAAAAGGTGAGCACGCTAATATTCTGCGGTGTCGCCGCGCTTTTTCACATACCTGCTGGCGACAATATTTTTTTATCAAAAAGGTGCTTTGATAGAGAGTTCTCATCGAAAAATGTGAAAAGCGATAAAAATGGTATGTCACTGTTTTCACAGAAGGCACAGGCACAGGTATAGTAAAGCTAACAGGCAGAGCAGAAGCGACGGGAAGGAGTGGTATCGATGTTTGGCTATCGCAGTAATGTGCCAAAAGTGCGTCTGACGACGGACAGGCTGGTCGTTCGTCTGGTGCATGAGCGTGATGCCTGGCGTCTGGCGGATTATTACGCCGAGAATCGCCAGTTTTTAAAACCCTGGGAACCCGTTCGGGACGAGAGCCATTGCTACCCCTCTGGCTGGCAGGCGCGCCTCAGTATGATTGCGGAATTTCACAAACAGGGAAGTGCGTTTTATTTCGCGCTTCTCGATCCGGAAGAGAAAGAGATCGTTGGCATTGCCAATTTTTCAAACGTAGTACGCGGGTCGTTTCACGCCTGCTATCTCGGGTATTCCATCGGCCAGAAATGGCAGGGGCAGGGGCTCATGTTTGAGGCGCTGACGGCGGCGATTCGCTACATGCAGCGCACGCAACATATCCATCGCATTATGGCGAACTACATGCCGCACAATAAGCGCAGCGGCGATCTGCTGGCCCGCCTGGGGTTTGAGAAAGAGGGCTATGCCAAAGATTATCTGCTGATTGACGGCGAGTGGCGGGACCATGTCCTCACCGCGCTCACCACGCAGGAGTGGACCGCGGGTCGTTAAGGAGAAAAGATGAAATATCAGTTAAATGGCGCCGAAGCGCGCGTGATTGGCTGCCTGCTGGAAAAGCAGGTTACGACGCCGGAACAGTATCCTCTTTCCGTGAATGCCGTCACGATGGCCTGCAACCAAAAGACGAACCGTGAGCCGGTGATGAACCTTGGCGAGTACGAGGTGCAGGATATCCTTGATGAGCTGGTGAAGCGCCACTACCTGCGCACCGTCAGCGGCTTCGGTAATCGCGTCACTAAATATGAACAGCGCTTTTGTAATTCCGAATTTGGCGATTTAAAACTCAGCGCCGCAGAAGTGGCGGTTATCACCACGCTGCTGCTGCGCGGGGCGCAGACGCCGGGTGAACTGCGCACACGCGCCTCCCGCATGCATGAGTTTCAGGATATGCAGGACGTTGAACAGACGCTGGAGGGATTAGCCTCACGCGAGGACGGTCCTTACGTGGTGCTTCTGGCCCGCGAGCCGGGCAAGCGTGAAAGCCGCTACATGCACCTGTTTAGCGGCGACGTGGAGTCCTCTACGCTTGCCGTCGAATCCGACACGCCAGCATCAAACGACAGCCTGACTGCGCGCGTGGCAGCCCTGGAAGACGAGGTTGCCGGGCTGAAGCAGCGTCTGGATGCTTTACTCGCACACCTGGGAGATTAACCGTGACTACATTACGCATTGGAGTGGTGGGGCTGGGCGGGATTGCGCAAAAAGCCTGGCTGCCCGTTTTAGGCGCCGCGTCAGACTGGACGCTGCAAGGGGCGTGGTCGCCCACTCGCGAGAAAGCAGAGCGCATCTGCAAAACCTGGCGCATCCCTTATGCTGGCTCACTCCAGGATTTAGCCCGTGAATGTGATGCGGTATTTGTGCATACCTCAACCGCGACGCACTTCCAGGTGGTGAGCGAGTTGCTGAACGCAGGCGTTCACGTCTGCGTTGATAAGCCTCTGGCGGAAAATGTGCAGGATGCTGAACGACTGATTGAGCTGGCCGCGCGTAAAAAGCTGACGCTGATGGTAGGCTTCAACCGCCGTTTTGCGCCGCTCTATCAGCAGCTTAAAGCGCAGTCCGGCTCGTTTGCCTCTCTGCGTATGGATAAGCACCGTACCGACAGCGTGGGGCCGAACGATCTGCGGTTCACGCTGCTGGATGATTATCTCCACGTCGTGGATACGGCCCTGTGGCTGAGTAACGGAAAAGCCCAGCTGCAAAGCGGCACGCTGCTGACCAACGAGCAGGGTGAAATGGTTTACGCCGAACATCATTTTGCCGTTGAGCATTTACAGGTGACGACCAGCATGCATCGTCGGGCGGGCAGCCAGCGCGAGTCCGTGCAGGCTGTTACGGATGGCGCGCTGTATGACGTCACCGATATGCGAGAGTGGCGGGAAGAGAAGGGCAATGGCGTGCTCGCGTTACCCGTTCCCGGCTGGCAGAGCACCCTGGAGCAGCGTGGCTTTGTGGGCTGCGCGCGTCACTTCATTACCTGCGTGCAGAATCAGACGGTTCCTGAAACGTCCGGGGAGCAGGCCATTCTGGCGCAGCGCATCGTGGAACGACTCTGGCGCGAAGCGATGTCGGAATAACTCGCTGTAACATCTGCCGATAGTAATTCGTTGAAATCCGGTTAGACTAAGCGCCGCTTGTTGGCTTTGCCGGGTGGCGCTTTCGCTTATCCGTCCTGGAAATCCGTAGGGTTGTGGAACTTCACGTTAATGAACTTATTAAAATCGCTGGCGGCCGTCAGCTCGATGACCATGTTTTCCCGCGTGCTTGGCTTTGCTCGCGATGCCATTGTGGCAAGGGTTTTTGGCGCAGGGATGGCGACTGACGCCTTTTTCGTTGCGTTCAAGCTGCCGAACCTGCTGCGCCGTATTTTTGCCGAAGGGGCTTTCTCACAGGCATTTGTCCCGATCCTCGCGGAATATAAAAGCAAGCAGGGCGAAGATGCCACCCGCGTCTTTGTGGCGTACGTTTCCGGTTTACTGACGCTGGCGCTGGCGATCGTGACCGTACTGGGGATGCTGGCAGCGCCCTGGGTAATCATGGTAACGGCGCCGGGCTTTGCCGACACGGCGGATAAATTTGCCCTGACGACGCAACTGCTGCGGATAACCTTCCCCTATATTCTGCTGATTTCGCTGGCGTCGCTGGTGGGTGCCATCCTGAATACCTGGAACCGCTTCTCCGTGCCGGCCTTTGCCCCCACGTTCCTTAACGTCAGCATGATTGGCTTTGCGCTGTTCGCCGCGCCGCATTTTAACCCACCGGTGCTGGCGTTGGCCTGGGCCGTGACCGTCGGCGGGGTGTTACAGCTTGCTTACCAGCTCCCGCACCTGAAAAAGATCGGCATGCTGGTTCTGCCGCGCATTAATTTCAAAGATGCGGGCGCAATGCGCGTTATCAAACAGATGGGACCGGCAATACTCGGCGTGTCCGTCAGCCAGATCTCGCTTATCATCAATACCATCTTCGCCTCTTTCCTGGTGTCGGGCTCGGTGTCCTGGATGTACTACGCCGATCGTCTGATGGAGTTTCCATCCGGGGTGCTGGGCGTGGCGCTGGGGACTATTCTGCTGCCGTCGCTGTCGAAAAGTTTCGCCAGCGGCAACCACGAGGAATACTGCCGCCTGATGGACTGGGGTCTGCGTCTCTGTTTTCTGCTGGCGCTGCCAAGCGCGGTGGCGCTGGGGATCCTGGCGAAACCGCTGACGGTGTCGTTGTTCCAGTATGGAAAATTCACCGCCTTTGATGCCGCCATGACCCAGCGTGCGCTCGTAGCCTACTCGGTGGGGCTGATGGGGCTGATTGTCGTGAAGGTGCTTGCGCCCGGCTTCTATTCACGTCAGGACATCAAAACGCCGGTTAAGATTGCCATTGTGACGCTGATCATGACGCAGCTGATGAACCTGGCGTTTATTGGTCCGCTGAAACACGCGGGTCTGTCACTGTCGATTGGTCTGGCGGCCTGTCTCAACGCCGGGCTGCTGTACTGGCAGCTGCGTAAGCAGGATATCTTCACCCCGCAGCCGGGCTGGGCAAGCTTCCTGCTGCGTCTGGCGATCGCGGTAGTAGTGATGGCGGCCGCGCTGGTTGGCATGTTGTATGTCATGCCTGAATGGGCGCAGGGCACCATGCCTTACCGCCTGATGCGTCTGATGGCCGTGGTGGTGGTCGGGGTGGTGGCGTACTTTGCCACGCTGGCGGTGCTTGGCTTCAAGGTGAAAGAGTTTACCCGCCGCACGGTATAAACGCCAAAAGGGGAGTCACCAGAAGGTGCTCCCCGCTTCATGACATGCCGCTAGTGCGTCAAATCGAAATCTTTTTCCCGCCCGTGATACGTGCCGTGGCCGTTTGACCATCCGCACCGTACAGCCCCGGCTCTTTATAGGGCTTTAACACCTCAAGCGCCTGCTGATTACGGATAATCTGACCTTCCAGCAGCCAGCCGTTATGCTGGTTGAGATCGCGAAGATGCTGGGTTTTTTCTGTAATGGTCTGCCAGCGTTCGTTGATCTCATCATTGGCGCTGCGTTTCGTGTCTTGCTCAGCGCGTCGCTGTTTTTCCAGATAATCCAGGGTCGCCAGCAGCGAGCTTTTATCTTCAGTAATGCGTTGCAACGCGCTGCCGTTGATTTGACCAGAAGAAAGGTGGTGCTGTTCTGCGTCCATCACCGTTTTCAGGTCGTTCAGGACCACCGTCATCTGATCCAGTATTTCTGACAGTCGACTCATACGGTTAGTTACTCTGGAGGAAACTCTGTGCGTCCTGAATCAGCGCATCAGCGATTTTGCTGGTATCCATTTTCAGTTCGCCGTTACGGATAGCCGTTTTCAGCGCTTCAACTCGTTCCATGTTGATATCGCTGCTGCCTGGCTGCATCAGCTTCGACTGCGCATCGCTCAGCGTGACGCTGGTGCTGTTAGCCGTCGAGGTTTTTTCCAAACGCGTTTTTTGCGGGGCAGCCTCATTCGTTTCGCGAGGTTGTACAGTGCTAACCGGCTTCAGGGCTGATGTACGATCAATGCTCATAGTGTTGTCCTCATCGAGGGTTCGCGGCGTTTGCGCCTGACATCATCATTTGTTGAATATTTATCGGCAGTCGCCGCGAAATCTTTAAAAAGATTACAGGTTAATCAGAATATTCCCATCAGGACCGACCGTGCCGCTGACCACCTGGCCTGAGGACATTCTGACCCGGGCATTTTGTGCTACTGCGGCATTATTCAGCGCTTTTCCTTCACTGTTGATACTAAAGCCTTCGCCATTGGCGACCACCATCACCTGTTGTCCCGCCTTCACCCGCCACGCCTGGCGCAGCATAGAGAGCTGTATCGCCTGTCCAGGGGCGACATCGCGCAGGCTGACCGCCTCCTGAGCCTGGTTAATATCCAGCATCGTCCGCGGTGGAAGCTGATCCAGACGGCCTCGCTTCAGCGTTACGCTGTCTGGTTGCAGCAGGCTGCCCCGGGGAATGGGAACGGCGGCGACAACATAATTGCCTGTCGCCTGAACCGCAACCTGTAAATAACGTTTTTCGTTGGCGCAACGCGCCAGCACATTCACGTTGCCCCATAAGCGGGTGCTGCCGGTCACGCTAAATGACGGGGCTTCGCAGGAAGGGTAAAGGTTAGGCGGGGTGCGTACGGTCACGCGTACGTCATCGCTGAAACCGGCCAGCTTCTGCGCAAAGAATGCATTGAGCTGGTTCTCTAACCCCTCAGCCTGCACAAGAGGGCTCAAAAGCAGCAGGGTCGCCGCAAGGCCACGTTTAAAAGTCCGCATCGCACGTTCCACCATGTCCAGAATTAAGCAAATTCTACCCGCAGTGGTTTTCCATCAACGCAACAAATAGCGACGCATTTTGCGCTTATTCCGTCGATAGGGGAGACGGGGTGAGATTTAAGCTGTGAACTGAAATTTTCTCATCAGCGGAGGAGACATGCTCGATAAACTCGACGCCGCGTTACGTTTTCAGCAGGAAGCGCTCAACTTACGCGCCCAGCGGCAGGAAATTTTAGCCGCCAATATCGCCAACGCGGACACCCCCGGGTATCAGGCGCGCGATATTGATTTTTCCAGTGAACTCAAAAAAGTGATGGAGCGTGGACGTGCCGAAGGGACGGGTGTCTCACTTGCCCTGACATCCTCACGGCATATTCCCGCTCAGGCGATGACCGCGCCAACGACCGACCTGCTTTACCGTATTCCCGATCAGCCCTCGCTTGATGGCAACACCGTCGACATGGACCGGGAGCGCACACAGTTTGCCGATAACAGCCTGCAATACCAGACAGGCCTGACGCTACTCGGCGGGCAAATCAAAGGCATGATGACCGTCCTGCAGGGGGGCAATTAGTAAATGGCCTTGCTGAATATTTTTGATATCGCCGGTTCGGCATTAACGGCGCAGTCCAAACGACTGAACGTGGCAGCCAGTAACCTGGCCAACGCCGACAGCGTGACCGGACCTGACGGACAACCGTATCGCGCTAAACAGGTTGTCTTCCAGGTTGATGCTGCACCGGGTGCGGCAACGGGCGGCGTTAAAGTGGCGGACGTGGTTGAGAGCCAGGCGCCCGACAAGCTGGTTTACGAGCCAGGCAACCCGCTCGCGGATGCCAGTGGCTACGTGAAAATGCCGAACGTGGATGTGGTCGGGGAGATGGTGAACTCTATGTCCGCGTCGCGCAGCTACCAGGCAAACGTCGAAGTGCTTAATACCGTGAAGAGCATGATGCTCAAAACACTCACTCTCGGCCAGTAAAGGAGACACGCATGTCCATCGCCGTAAACGTGAATGACCCGACAAATACCGGCGTCAACAGCACCAGCAGTGCGACCGGTTCCAGCTCTCTCACCGGGAGCAATGCCTCCGATTTACAGAGCAGCTTTCTGACCCTGCTGGTGGCGCAGCTGAAAAATCAGGACCCGACCAATCCGATGCAGAACAACGAACTGACCACGCAGCTTGCGCAGATCAGTACCGTCAGCGGCATTGAGAAACTGAACACCACGCTCGGCTCGGTCTCCGGACAAATCGATAACAGCCAGTCCTTGCAGGCCGCCAACCTGATCGGTCACGGGGTGATGATCCCGGGGACCACGATTCTGGCGGGCACCAGCACCACCGATGGCACGTCCACCACCACCACGACGCCGTTTGGCGTTGAGTTGCAGCAGCCGGCCGACAAAGTCACCGCCACAATCAAAGACGCCAGCGGCAACGTGGTGCGCACGATTGAGATTGGCGAGCTTAAAGCGGGCGTTCATACCTTTACCTGGGATGGCAGCCTGACCGACGGCACTAAAGCGCCTAACGGCTCGTATCAGGTTGCGATTAGCGCCAGCAACGGCACCACGCAGCTGGTGGCTCAGCCGCTACAGTTTGCCCTGGTTCAGGGCGTCATCAAAGGTAGCGATGGCAACAAACTGGATTTGGGTACCTCCGGTACCACCACACTCGACGAAGTTCGGCAGATTATCTAAGCCTTCATACTTATCAGGAGTAAGTCATGGCCTTTTCTCAAGCGGTCAGCGGCCTGAATGCTGCGGCCACCAACCTGGACGTCATTGGCAACAACATCGCCAACTCCGCGACCTATGGTTTTAAATCCGGTTCTGCGTCTTTTGCAGATATGTTTGCAGGCTCTAAAGTGGGCCTGGGCGTGAAGGTTGCGGGTATCACCCAGGACTTCACCGACGGGACGACCACCAACACCGGTCGCGGTCTGGACGTCGCCATCAGCCAGAACGGTTTCTTCCGTATGGTGGATGCCAACGGTTCCGTGTTCTACAGCCGCAACGGCCAGTTCAAGCTGGATGAAAACCGTAACCTGGTGAACATGCAGGGGCTTCAGTTAACCGGTTATCCGGTTGCCGGCACGCCGCCTACGGTGCAAACCGGTGCGAATCCGCAGGCGATCTCCATCCCAACGACGCTGATGGCGGCGAAGTCCACCACCACTGCCTCTCAGCAGATCAACCTGAACTCCACCGATACCGCGCCAACCGTCGCATTCGATCCGTCCAACCCTGACTCTTACAACAAGAAAGGCACCGTGACGGTGTTTGACAGTCAGGGTAATGCGCACAACATGAACCTGTTTTATGTCAAAAACGAGACGCCAGCTAACTCCTGGAAAGTGTATTCGCAGGACGGCAGCGTAGCGGGAGATGCAGCGAAACTGGCAACCACGCTGACCTTTAACGAGAGTGGTGTGCTGACGGGTGGCGATGATATCAAGATCACAACGGGCACCGTTCCGGGCGCGACGCCAGCCACGTTTGACATGAGTTTCGCCAACTCCATGCAGCAAAACACCGGTGCGAACAACATCGTGGCGACGAGCCAGAACGGCTATAAGCCGGGCGATCTGGTGAGCTACCAGATCAACGATGACGGTACCGTTGTCGGTAACTATTCGAACGAACAGACCCAGGTGCTGGGCCAGATCGTGCTGGCAAACTTCGCCAACAACGAAGGCCTGAAATCCGAAGGGGATAACGTCTGGTCTGCCACGCAGTCTTCCGGGGTTGCCCTGCTGGGAACCGCGGGTTCCGGTAACTTCGGCACGCTGACTAACGGTGCGCTGGAAGCCTCCAACGTCGATCTGAGTAAAGAGCTGGTGAACATGATCGTCGCGCAACGTAATTACCAGTCCAACGCGCAGACCATCAAAACCCAGGATCAGATCCTCAACACGCTGGTTAACCTGCGTTAAGCAGCTGACGGGAAAGCGCAATGGATCACGCAATATATACAGCGATGGGCGCAGCAAGCCAGACGCTCAATCAGCAGGCTGTTACCGCCAGCAACCTGGCGAACGCCTCCACGCCTGGTTTTCGTGCACAGCTCAACGCACTGCGTGCGGTGCCGGTAGAAGGGCTGTCATTGCCCACGCGTACGCTGGTCACCGCCTCCACGCCGGGCGCCGACATGACGCCAGGCCAGATGGATTACACCGCGCGTCCGCTGGACGTTGCCCTTCAGCAGGACGGCTGGCTGGCGGTGCAAACGGCTGACGGCGCAGAAGGGTATACCCGCAACGGTAACATTCAGGTGAGCGCCACCGGACAGTTGACGATTCAGGGGCATCCGGTGATGGGCGAAGCCGGTCCGCTGACGGTGCCGGAAGGGTCAGAGTTGACCATTGCGGCAGACGGGACGATCTCGGCATTGAATCCGGGCGACCCGGCGAACACCGTTGCGCCTGTCGGTCGTCTGAAGCTGGTGAAAGCGGAAGGCAACGAAGTGCAGCGTGGTGATGACGGGATGTTCCGTCTGACCCAGGCGGCGCAGGCCACGCGTGGCGCCACGTTACAGGCCGACCCGACCATCCGCGTGATGTCCGGCGTGCTGGAAGGCAGTAACGTCAAACCGGTCGAAGCCATGACCGACATGATCGCCAGCGCCCGCCGCTTCGAAATGCAGATGAAAATCATCAGCAGCGTCGATGAAAACGCAGGCAAGGCTAACCAACTTCTGGCTATGAGTTAACAGGACTCCCTATGATCAGTTCTTTATGGATCGCGAAAACCGGTCTGGACGCACAGCAAACCAATATGGATGTAATTGCCAACAACCTGGCAAACGTCAGCACCAATGGTTTCAAGCGCCAGCGTGCGGTTTTCGAAGATTTGCTTTATCAAACGATTCGTCAGCCAGGGGCGCAGTCTTCTGAGCAAACCACGCTGCCGTCCGGTCTGCAAATTGGTACCGGCGTACGCCCTGTCGCCACCGAGCGTCTGCACAGCCAGGGCAACCTGTCCCAGACCAACAACAGCAAAGACGTTGCCATCAAAGGTCAGGGTTTCTTCCAGGTGCAACTGCCTGACGGGACCTCCGCCTATACCCGCGATGGCTCGTTCCAGGTGGATCAGAATGGTCAGCTGGTGACGGCGGGCGGCTTCCAGGTTCAGCCTGCGATCACCATCCCGGCGAACGCGCTGAGCATCACCATTGGCCGTGACGGTATCGTCAGTGTCACTCAGCAAGGTCAGGCCGCGCCGGTCCAGGTTGGTCAGCTCAACCTGACGACCTTCATGAACGATACCGGACTGGAAAGCATCGGTGAGAACCTCTACACCGAAACGCAGTCTTCCGGCACGCCAAATGAAAGTACCCCCGGCCTGAACGGTGCGGGGCTGCTGTACCAGGGGTATGTGGAAACCTCGAACGTTAACGTGGCGGAAGAGCTGGTGAATATGATCCAGGTCCAGCGCGCCTATGAAATTAACAGTAAAGCAGTGTCGACGACCGACCAGATGCTGCAAAAACTGACGCAACTCTAAGGTGTAGCCCGGTGCGGTAAACGTCGCACCGGCTCCCTGTTTTCGAAGATGAAGGCAATGCAAAAAAACGCGGCGTTTCGTTATCCGATCCTGACTGTTCTGGCTGTCACCCTCAGCGGGTGTGCCTGGATCCCGTCTAAACCATTGGTACAGGGTGCGACTACCGCCCAACCCGTTCCCGGCCCCTCGCCGGTGGTGAACGGCTCTATTTTCCAGACCGCGCAGCCGATTAACTACGGTTATCAGCCGCTGTTTGAAGACCGTCGTCCGCGTAACGTCGGCGATACGCTGACCATTGTGTTGCAGGAAAACGTCAGCGCGAGCAAGAGCTCGTCGGCGAATGCCAGCCGCGACGGCAAAACCAATTTTGGCTTCGACACCGTACCGCGCTATCTGCAAGGGCTGTTCGGCAACGCCCGTGCGGATGTGGAAGCCTCCGGCGGCAACACCTTTAACGGTAAAGGTGGCGCGAACGCCAGCAATACCTTCAGCGGAACGCTGACGGTAACGGTTGACCAGGTTCTGGTGAACGGCAACCTGCACGTGGTGGGCGAAAAACAGATCGCCATTAACCAGGGTACGGAATTCATTCGCTTCTCCGGTGTGGTTAACCCTCGCACTATCAGCGGCACCAACACCGTACCGTCCACACAGGTGGCGGATGCGCGCATTGAGTACGTCGGCAACGGCTACATCAACGAAGCGCAAAATATGGGCTGGCTGCAACGCTTCTTCCTTAACTTATCGCCGATGTAAGCGAGGTGACCTATGTATAAATTTCTCTTCGCCGTGGCGCTGTCGCTGGTCGCTACCGTTGCGCAGGCCGATCGCATTCGCGATCTCACCAGCGTGCAGGGCGTGCGCGAAAACTCCCTGATTGGCTACGGCCTGGTGGTGGGGCTGGATGGGACGGGTGACCAGACGACCCAGACGCCGTTCACCACCCAGAGCCTGAACAACATGCTCTCTCAGCTCGGTATTACCGTACCGGCGGGGACCAACATGCAGCTGAAAAACGTGGCGGCGGTGATGGTGACCGCGTCTTATCCGGCCTTTGCGCGTCAGGGGCAAACCATCGACGTGGTTGTCTCGTCGATGGGTAACGCCAAAAGCCTGCGCGGCGGTACGTTGTTGATGACGCCGCTGAAAGGCGTCGACAGCCAGGTGTATGCTCTGGCGCAGGGCAACATTCTGGTTGGCGGGGCAGGTGCGTCGGCGGGCGGCAGCAGCGTGCAGGTGAACCAGCTGAACGGGGGACGTATTACCAACGGCGCGATCATCGAACGTGAGCTGCCGACCCAGTTCGGCACCGGCAACACCATTAACCTGCAACTGAATAACGAAGACTTCACGATGGCGCAGCAGATTGCTGACACCATCAACCGCAGCCGGGGTTACGGCAGCGCCACCGCGCTGGATGCCCGCACCGTGCAGATCCGCACGTCAACCGGTAGCAGCAACCAGGTGCGGATGCTGGCCGATATCCAGAATATGGAAGTGAACGTGTCGGTGCAGGATGCAAAAGTCATTATCAACTCCCGTACCGGATCGGTGGTGATGAACCGCGAAGTGACGCTGGACAGCTGCGCCGTGGCGCAGGGCAATCTCTCCGTCACGGTTAACCGCTCGGCCAACGTCAGCCAGCCGGATACCCCGTTTGGTGGCGGTCAGACGGTAGTGACCCCGCAAACGCAGATTGATTTACGACAGAGCGGCGGATCGTTGCAGAGCGTGCGCTCCAGCGCCAACCTGAACAGCGTGGTACGTGCCCTGAACGCGCTGGGTGCAACGCCAATGGATCTGATGTCCATTCTGCAATCCATGCAAAGTGCAGGCTGCCTGCGCGCTAAACTGGAAATCATCTAAATGCTGACCGATAGCAAACTGTTGACCAGTGCCGCCTGGGATGCCCAGTCGCTCAACGAGCTCAAAACCAAAGCGGGCAAGGATCCGGCGGCGAATATCCGCCCGGTTGCCCGTCAGGTGGAAGGCATGTTCGTGCAGATGATGTTGAAAAGCATGCGTGAAACCCTGCCGAAAGATGGCATGTTCAGCAGCGATTCCACACGGCTTTACACCAGCATGTACGATCAGCAGATTGCCCAGCAAATGACCGCCGGAAAGGGGCTCGGCCTGGCGGACATGATTGTGAAACAGACCGCAGCAGTTCAGGGGCTGCCACCTGAAGAGGCTCCGCCGCAGGTGCCGCTGAAGTTTGATCTGGAAAAGGTGACCAGTTATCAAAATCAGGCGCTGACGCAGATGGTGCGTAAGGCGATGCCGAAGCCGACAGAAGCGCGTGACGAGCCGCTCTCCGGCGACAGCAAAGACTTCCTGGCGCAGCTCTCCCTGCCGGCGCGTCTTGCCAGTGAAGAAAGCGGCGTGCCACACCATCTGATTCTGGCGCAGGCGGCGCTGGAGTCGGGCTGGGGGCAACGTCAGATCCGCAGGGAGAACGGCGAGCCGAGCTTCAACATCTTTGGCGTGAAGGCCACCTCCAGCTGGAAGGGGCCGACCACGGAAATTACCACCACCGAATATGAGAACGGTGCGGCAGTGAAGGTGAAAGCCAAATTCCGCGTCTACAGCTCGTATCTGGAAGCGTTGTCGGATTATGTCGGGCTGCTGAGCCGGAATCCGCGTTACACCGCCGTGACCCAGGCAACCACGCCAGAGCAGGGCGCTCAGGCATTGCAGAATGCCGGCTACGCGACCGATCCAAACTATGCACGCAAGCTGACCAGCATGATCCAGCAGCTGAAATCCATGTCTGAGAAGGTCAGCAAAGCGTATAGCACAGATCTCGAAAATCTGTTCTGAAAGTTCTCAAGTCCCGGTGGAGGTTGCCGATAACCTTCATCAGGACTCGTGTCTGAACGTATAAAAGGAACCCCCATGTCCAGTTTGATTAACAGCGCCATGAGTGGCCTCAGTGCTGCGCAGTCGGCACTCAATACCGTCAGTAATAATATTTCAAGCTACAACGTGGCAGGTTATACCCGCCAGACTACCATTCTGGGCGCATCAAACAGCACCCTGACCGGCGGCGGCTGGGTGGGTAACGGGGTCTATGTCTCCGGCGTTCAGCGTGAATATGATGCGTTTATTACCAACCAGCTGCGCGCGGCGCAGAACCAGAGCAGCGGCCTGACCACGCGCTACCAGCAGATGTCGAAAATTGACGACGTGCTGTCGGATACCACGAACTCGCTTTCTGCCAACCTCCAGGATTTCTTTAAAAGCCTGCAAACTCTGGTGAGTAACGCAGAAGATCCGGCAGCACGCCAGACGGTACTCGGGAAGGCGGATGGTCTGGTAAACCAGTTCAAAACTAACGATCAATATCTCCGCGATCAGGATGCGCAGGTCAATACGGCGATTTCTACCAGCGTCGATCAGATCAATAACTACGCGAAGCAGATTGCTAACCTTAACGATCAGATTTCCCGGCTGACTGGCGTAGGGGCGGGCGCATCCCCGAACGAACTGCTCGATCAGCGCGATCAGCTGGTGAGTGAGCTGAACAAGATTGTCGGTGTGGACGTGACCGTGCAGGACAGCGGCACCTATAACATCTCTATCGCCAACGGCTACACCCTGGTACAGGGCAGCAACGCCAGCCAGCTGGCTGCGGTGAAATCCAGCGCGGACCCTGCACGTACAACGATTGCGTATGTGGATGCCGCAGCGGGCAACGTGGAGATCTCGGAAAAACAGATCACCACGGGGTCGCTTGGGGGGCTGTTAACGTTCCGTTCTCAGGACCTGGATCAGGCGCGAAATACGCTTAACCAGATGGCGCTGGCGTTTGCGGATGCCATGAATACCCAGCACCAGGCGGGCTTTGATGCCAACGGGGACGCAGGCGGCAAGCTGTTTGATTTTGGCTCCCCGGCAGTGCTGAGTAACGGTAAGAACACCGGAAGCGCGTCCGTGACGGCAACGATGACGGACAGTACCAAGGTCCAGGCGACAAACTACAAAGTTGAGTATAACGGTACTGACTGGACCATCACCCGTCTGTCAGACAACACCAGCTTCACGGCTATGCCGGATACCAGCGGTAATCTGTCGTTTGATGGCCTCAACGTCAACATTAGCGGCTCGGCCAATAATAAAGACAGCTTTATCGTGAAGCCGGTGAATGACGTTATCGTGAATATGGACGTTGCGATCAGCGACGAATCCAAACTGGCGATGGCTTCCGCGAAAGGAAGCGGCGAAAGCGACAATACCAATGGCCAAAAGCTGCTGGATTTGCAGAGCGCCAAGCTGGTGGGGGGAAACAAAACCTTTAACGATGCTTATGCCGCGCTGGTCAGTACGGTGGGCAGCACCACGGCGTCGCTGAAAACCAGCAGCGAAACCAAAGTTAACGTTGTTACGCAGCTGACCAAACAACAGCAGTCAATCTCCGGGGTTAACCTGGATGAAGAGTATGGCAACCTGCAACGCTATCAGCAGTACTATCTGGCGAATGCGCAGGTGCTGCAAACGGCGAGCACGCTGTTTGATGCATTGATCAATATCCGCTAAGGCTGAGGCATAAAAAATGCGTATTAGTACTCAAATGATGTATGAGCAAAGCATGCGCGGCGTGACGAACTCCCAAAGCCTCTGGCTCAGCTACGGCGAGCAGATGTCTACGGGGAAGCGTATCAACCGTCCGTCTGACGATCCGATTGCCGCTTCGCAGGCCGTTGTGCTCTCTCAGGCCCAAACGCAAAATAGCCAGTATGCGCTGGCGCGCTCCTTCGCTACGACGAAAGTCTCGCTGGAAGAAAACGTGTTATCGCAAGTGACAACCGCTATCCAGGCTGCTCAGGAAAAGATTGTCAATGCGGGCAACGGTACGTTAAGTGACGATGACCGCGCTTCGCTGGCAACGAACCTGCAAGGCATTCGCGATCAGCTCATGAACCTGGCTAACAGCACGGACGGTAACGGTCGCTATATTTTTTCCGGTTACAAAACCGAAGCGGCGGCTTTCGACCAGGCTACGGGTGATTATAAGGGCGGCGGAACGCCAATCAGCCAGCAGGTTGACTCTGCGCGCACGATGCAAATCAGCCATACGGGCACTGAAGTTTTCGATAGCTTCACCAGCAATGCGAAGCCAGAGCCAGATGGTAGTACGCCGGAAACGAATTTGTTCAAGATCCTCGACTCCGCAATTGAAGCGCTGAATAAGCCGATTGGCGATGACGAAACGAAGGCTGAAGCATTTACGGCGGCTATTGATAAAGCCAACCGTGGCCTGAGCAACTCCCTCAACAACGTGCTGACCGTGCGCGCCGATCTCGGCATCAAGCTGGACGAGCTGGGCAAGCTGGACGCTCTGGGTGAAGACCGCGCGCTGGGTCAGACCCAGCAGATGAGTAACCTGGTTGACGTAGACTGGAACTCGGTGATTTCGTCCTACACCATGCAGCAGGCGGCGTTGCAGGCCTCGTATAAAGCCTTTAGCGATATGCAGGGTATGTCTTTGTTCCAGATGAACAGATAAGACTCTGACCTGTTTGACATGTCTTGAAACTGGGCATGTTTTGACTGCCCAACCCGTCCGGGTTGGGCATTTTTTTTACACACTTTCTGCCTGAGCGGACACCACCCGGGCGCTTTCAATCACTCTGATAGCCAGCGCAATGGCACCACACAGGGTTGCCAGTGCTACCACGCCCGTCCAGCCTGCCAGCGTATAGATATTGCTGCCTAATGCCGAACCCAGCGCCATTCCGATGAAAATGACGGTAAACAGCAGGGCGTTAAGGCGCCCACGGGCCTGCGGCTCAAGGCTGTAGACCAGGTTCTGGTGCGCCACGAGGCTGGACTGCAAACCGAGATCGAAACCGACCGCGGAGAGGGCAATCAGGAGCAACTGGCCGTGTACACCCAGGGCTGGCATCAGGAACATCAGAGCAAACGAGAGGGTCACCAGCGCGGCACCCAGTTGGGTCACTTTACCGGCGCCCAGCTTATCGGCCAGACCGCCTGCCAGCGGTGCGGCCAGCGCGCCTGCGGCTCCGGCAATACCAAAACCACCCGCCACGGCGCTGCCAAGGTGATACCGTTCCAGCAGCATGACCGCCAGCGTCGACCAGAATGCACTAAAGGCAATCGACAGAAAACCCTGAGCCAGCGCAGCCCGACGCAGCGCCGGGTAGCGACGCCAGAGGTGTTCCATGGAGCGCATCAGTGCCGGGTAGCTCAGAGTGGAATGAACGGCGAAGCGGGGAAGTACGGCCCACATCACCACGCCGATAAAGGCAATGCTTGCGGCGGCCAGCTGATACATCACTCGCCAGCCAAAGGCTTCACCCACCACGCCGCTCACGGTTCTGGAGAGCAAAATCCCCAGCAGCAGGCCGGTCATCACCGTGCCGACTGTTTTTCCCTGTTTGCCTTCCGGCGCGAGGATCGCTGCGGCCGGGACAATATCCTGCGCCATGGTGGCGGCCATGCCAATCAGCAGGCTGGTGAGCAGTAGGGAGTGCAGTTGTCCGGTCAGGCTACAACTCAGCAGGAACAGCGCCAGAGCTGCACTTTTTATCAGGATCAACGTTCTGCGGTCATAACGATCGCCGAGCGGGAGCAGAAACAGGATGCCTAAGGCATAACCCGCCTGGGTGAGCGTCGGGACCATGCCCATGCCTTCGATGCTCAGGTGCAGGTCTGAGCCCATCAGCGGCAGCAGAGGCTGGGCATAATAGATGGATGCCACGCTGAAGCCCGCACCGAGCGCCAGCATTAAGATTACCCAGCGGCTTACGGCCCGGGTGGTGGTTGTGTTCATAAGATGTTCCTCATTCGTCGTGTGCGGCTATTTTTTATCAGTACGCCTTGCGACGGTAGCGGGCGTGGTGGTAAAACGCTTATACGTGTAGCGTATAGGTGCAAATGATATGAAACGGACTGAGCGTATAGATCGTGTAGAACTGATGCGAACCTTTGTTCGCATTGTGGAGGCGGGGTCCCTTTCTGCGGCGGCACGTCAGCTGGCAACAACCCAGGCCACGGTGAGCCGACGGTTGCAGTCACTTGAAACCATGCTGGGCGTGCGCCTGATGCTGCGCACAACCCATACCACACGGCTTACCGATGACGGTGAACGTTGCTATCAGCATGCCCGACGGGTAATTGACAGCTGGCTGGCGCTGGAAGACGAGGTGGGGCAGACGGAAGATGAACCGGTCGGGGTGCTGAGGGTGCGCGCGCCTCACGCGTTTGGCCAGGATCAGCTACTAAAACCGTTAACCCAATTTTTGCAGCGCTATCCCCAGCTTTCTGTTGAGTGGATGCTTAACGATCGCTCGGTTGATTTCCTCGGCGACAACCTTGACTGTGCTATTCGGGTGGGCGTGGAAGTCGATCCGGCAACCGTGTCTGTGCTACTGGCTGAAGTGCCGCGCTCGGTGGTAGCGTCACCGGCACTCCTTGCCCGTTTTCCCGCGGTTAACACGCCGGACGATCTGCAACATCTCCCCTGGATTGCAATCAGCTCTTTTTATCAACGCCATGTGGAACTCTTCCACGAGGCAACACCCACCCCGGCGAGAGTTACCATTACGCCACGCCTGAGTACCGACAGCCTGTATGTAGCGCGCAATACGGCACTCACCGGGCTAGGCGTGGCGGTGGTATCCAGCTGGACGGTACAGGATGATATTCGGGAAGGGCGACTGGTGCATTTACTGCCAGAGTGGCAGCCAGCAGCGCTACCGGTACATCTGGTTTATCCCTGGTCACGCTATTATCCGGCGCGCTTGCGGCGTTTTCTGGAGCTGATGCGGCAGATAATGCCGGAGGTCACCGGTATGAGACAGCCGCTGCAACAGCCATAAAAAAGCCGACCCGAAGGTCGGCTTTCAGTCTTAGCGTGCGTTATTCAACAGGCTGAGGACGAGTAGCTGGGGCAGTAGCCATGTGCGTCGCACTGTGACCACCGGCAGCACCTTTACCTTCGAAGTTGAATTCCGGACGAACCCAGTCACTATGGCGTGGTGCTTCAGGCACGTACTCAGGTGCCGGGGCACGAGTCATTGGCGCGGTAGCAATGTGAGCAGGCGCTACAGCTTCAACGATCTCAACCGGCTCAGATTTCACTTCAGGCGCTTTGACCTCTTCGACAACAGGTTCAACCTGAATCTCGACGTCCTGAACAACCTCTTCCGTCACCGTTTCGACGGCAACGTCTGCGGGCTCTTCTGCTGCGGATACAGGCTTAGCGTCTTCCGCGACTTCTTCAGCCACCACGGTATCTTCTTCGGCAATGATCTGCGGTGCGGCATCAACCGGCGCAGCAATCACTTCAGGATGGGTCGTTTCCACTTCCACAGCCTGCGGCGGCGCTGTTTCAACAACCTGCGGTTCGACCACAGTTGCCGCTTCAGTCACGACGTCTTCCACCGCGACGACTGGTGCAATCACCTCTTCGGTCACAGCCTGTTCTTCAACAGCCTGCTCCGGACGTGCAACCGGATAACGGATCCAGACTTTACCGGATGCCATCTCAGGTGACGCGCACGCCACGGTCATTGGCATTGGAGACTGGGTCGGGTAACGCTCGTCACGATAACGACGGCGACGCTGACCGCTCACGCGCAGATGGCGTGGAGAACGGCGGGAGCGACGCGGCATACCTGCGTTATCACGGTTTTCGCTGCTTTCGTCCTGCTCAACCTGATTTTCAACTACGGCTGGCAGGTCAACTTTCGCAACCTGAGTACCCGTTGTGCTTTCAACCGCTTCAACCGCGATAACGTCGTTTTCTTCGGCCTGAACAACACCCACACGTACTTTCTGGGTCAGCTGGCGCTGCTTACGACGCGGCATAACCTGAGTACGCTCTTCCTGCTCAGTGTCCTGCTGTTCTACAGGCGCTTCGCGATTCAGGTTTTTGACTTCCTGCTGAGCCTGGCGTTTGTCATCGTTACGACGACGGTTACGCTCGCGGCGAGGCTGCTGCTCGTCACGCTGTTTGCTCTTCTCGGACTCATCGCCCGCCTGCTGGCGAATCTCACGATCTTCAACGTTCTGCTGTTGCTTCTCGCGACGGTTGCGACGGTTGTCCTCGCGCTGTTCACGGCCTTCGTTGTTATCGGAACGATTATCACGGCGCTCATTACGATCGCCACGGTCGTTGCGGTCGCGACGGTTGTTCTGACGCTTACGACGGTCCTGCTGACGCTCTGGTTTCGCTTCTTTTGGCGCTTCTTTCGGCTCCTCAGGCTGAACTTCTTCGGCGGCAAACATTTTTTTCAGCGCACCGATGATGCGGCTCAGGAGACCAGGCTGCTCAGGCTGTGCTTTTGGCGCGGCAGGAGCCACTTTCTGCACAGCAGGTTTTTCCGCTGGTTTTTCCAGCGTCGCTTCTGGCGGTGCTTCCGGCATGATGAAGGTCGCTAAAGCTGGCTGCTCAGGCAGTTTACGCTCGGCAGGCTCTTCATCAGACGGCAGCGCCATTTCTTCTTCATGCAGCTTCGGCAGCAGGTAGCTGAGGGTGCTTGTCTCTTCGCCTTTGCGCACGCGCAGCACGTGATAGTGCGGGGTTTGCATCTCGTCGTTTGGCACGATGATGCAGCGAACGCCGCCCTGACGCGCTTCGATTGCGCTCACCGCTGCACGTTTTTCGTTCAGCAGGTAGGAGGCAATCGGCACCGGAACAATAGCGTGAACCTCTTTGGTGTTCTCTTTCAGCGCTTCTTCTTCAATCAGACGCAGAATAGAGAGGGAGAGAGATTCATTGTCACGAACGGTACCTGTACCGGAACAGCGCGGGCAGACGTGATGGCTGGACTCACCCAGAGACGGGCTGAGGCGCTGACGGGACATCTCCAGCAGGCCAAAGCGAGAAATATGGCTGATCTGGATACGCGCGCGATCCTGGCGCACCGCTTCACGCAGACGGTTTTCAACCGCACGCTGGTGGCGAACCGGGGTCATGTCGATGAAGTCGATAACGATCAGACCACCCAGGTCGCGCAGGCGGAGCTGGCGGGCGATTTCATCAGCGGCTTCAAGGTTGGTGTTGAAGGCGGTCTCTTCGATGTCGCCGCCGCGGGTTGCTCGCGCGGAGTTGATGTCGATGGCGGTCAACGCTTCGGTGGTATCGATAACGATAGAACCGCCGGATGGCAGACGCACTTCACGCTGGAAGGCAGACTCGATCTGGGATTCAATCTGATAATGGCTGAACAGCGGGATTTCACCGGTGTACAGTTTAATTTTGCTGGTGAAATCCGGGCGACCCAGTGCGGCGATGTGCTGGCGAGCCAGCTCAAGCACTTTCGGGTTATCAATCAGAATTTCACCGATGTCCTGACGCAGATAATCACGGAAGGCACGCACGATGACGTTGCTTTCCTGGTGGATCAGGAACGGCGCAGCACGGCTTTCTGCCGCTTTCTTGATGGCTTCCCAGTGTTTCAGGCGGAAGCTCAGGTCCCACTGCAACGCTTCGGCAGATTTGCCAACGCCTGCGGTGCGCACGATAAGGCCCATGCCGTCTGGCAGTTCAAGACTTGCCAGTGCTTCTTTCAGCTCGGTACGGTCATCGCCTTCGATACGGCGAGAGATGCCACCCGCACGCGGGTTGTTTGGCATCAATACCAGATAGCTTCCTGCCAGACTGATAAAGGTGGTCAGCGCGGCGCCTTTGTTGCCACGCTCTTCTTTATCGATCTGGACGATAACTTCCTGACCTTCACGCAGAACATCTTTGATGTTCGGACGGCCATGGGAGTTGTAGTTTGCAGGAAAATATTCGCGGGCGATTTCTTTGAGAGGAAGGAAACCGTGACGCTCAGCACCGTAATCGACAAATGCAGCTTCAAGGCTTGGTTCAATGCGGGTGATTTTGCCTTTGTAAATGTTCGCTTTTTTCTGTTCGTGTCCAGGACTTTCGATATCCAGATCGTACAGGCGCTGCCCATCCACAAGGGCGACACGCAACTCTTCTTGCTGAGTTGCGTTGATTAACATTCTTTTCATCGTAACTTACTCGTTATTCTTACATTGACGACAAAGCTGCGGGCAAGGTGACGCTTTCCGGGGTATGAACCGATGGCCTCGTGTCTATTCACGTCGCCAACCTCACGGTTGTCGCTCGCTTAAGAGGCGCAGAGTGTCGGTTGCCTGTATTTCATAGGGAAACACAGCGCAATTATCAGGGGAATTGCCTGGGAAAACTCTCCAGAGAACAATCCTTATACCGGGAAGTACTGCAACCCGCAGCCCGCTAACTGCCTGAAAGATCAATACGTCTTACGCCATTGCTGCGTGGATGATCGGTCAGACAAAATTGGTCATTCCGTCGACATCCTTACAAAACCCGGATTTAACGCGGAAAACGGATTCATTATTCCACTGCTCGCCGGGTTATAGCAAGATGACTTTTACCAATTATCACCCGGTTACTCACAGTTTCTTCACTTCAACGGGGTGATTGGTTTAATAACCACCAAATCGATTGCGCGAAAGGGGAGTGGTCCGGATAAAAGTAAATATAAGCATAGAAAAATGAGTGGCGCTAATGTCAGACGCTATTTAGAATCGCCAACCATGAAAACAGAGACTCCAGCCGTAAAAATGGTTGCCATCGCCGACGACGAGGCGGGGCAACGTATCGATAATTTTTTGCGCACCCAATTGAAGGGTGTGCCAAAAAGTATGATTTATCGCATCTTGCGTAAGGGTGAGGTGCGGGTGAACAAAAAACGTGTGAAGCCCGAGTACAAGCTCGAGGCGGGCGATGAAGTCCGCATTCCACCGGTACGTGTTGCAGAGCGTGAAGAAGAGGTCGTTTCTCCGAAGCTGCAAAAAGTCGCGGCTTTGAGCGACGTTATCCTTTATGAGGACGACCACATTCTGGTGCTGAATAAACCGTCCGGAACGGCGGTACACGGGGGGAGCGGTCTGAGCTTCGGCGTGATCGAAGGTTTACGTGCGCTGCGCCCGGAAGCGCGTTTCCTCGAACTTGTTCACCGTCTTGACCGTGATACCTCAGGCGTGCTGCTGGTGGCGAAAAAACGTTCTGCACTGCGTTCCCTGCATGAACAGCTGCGCGAAAAAGGGATGCAGAAAGATTATCTGGCGCTGGTGCGCGGCCAGTGGCAGTCCCACGTGAAAGTGGTGCAGGCGCCGCTGCTGAAAAATATTCTGCAAAGCGGTGAGCGCATTGTTCGTGTTAATCAGGAAGGGAAACCGTCTGAGACGCGATTTAAAGTAGAAGAGCGCTACGAATTCGCCACGCTGGTGCGCTGTAGTCCGGTGACGGGGCGTACTCACCAGATTCGCGTCCATACCCAGTTTGCAGGCCATCCGATTGCGTTCGACGATCGCTATGGCGATCGCGAGTTTGATAAGCAGTTGGCGGGTACGGGGCTGTCGCGTCTGTTCCTGCATGCGGCAGCGCTGAAGTTTACCCATCCTAATACCGGTGAAGTTATCCGTATTGAAGCGCCGCTGGATGATCAGTTGAAACGCTGCCTGAAAGTTCTGCGCGGCTGATTATGTGCCGGGTGGCGCTGCGCTTACCCGGCCTACGAAACCCGTAGGCCCATACAAGCGAAGCGCTGCTGGGCAAAAATCACATCGTCAGCGGATTACACTCTTCTCGCCTTAACATCTGGCAGAGCGCAATCAGCGGCAACCCCACCAGCGTGTTGGGATCCCGCCCGTCCAGCTTGTCGAACAGTGCAATTCCCAGTCCTTCACTTTTGAAACTCCCTGCGCAGTTCAGAGGACGTTCCCGACGCACGTAATCCATAATCTCCTCCTCGCTGAGATGACGGAAGTGCACATCAAATGGCTCGCACTCGGTTTGCAGATGACCGGAGGCGGAATTATAAAGCGCCAGGCCGGTATAAAAGGTCACGATACTGCCTCGCGCACGCAAAAGCTGCTGGCAGGCGTTTTCTTCCGTATGCGGTTTACCGGTGATTTCGCCGCCTAGCACACAAACCTGATCGGAGCCTATAATCAGATGAGCGGGGTAACGTACGGCCAGCGACTGTGCTTTCTCTTTCGCGAGACGGGTCACCAGATGACGCGGTGACTCGCCCGGCTGTGGCGTTTCATCCACCTCCGGCGCGGCGCATTCAAACGGGATCCCGAGCTTTTCCAGCAGCATTCGGCGATAAGGTGAAGTGGAAGCAAGGACGAGATTTGGCATATTTTTATCACCAGATATAGCGTATCGATGCCAGCCATTTTAAACTACAGGCCGCAATGTGTGCGAATAATTGGCAAAAGGCAGCTCTGGTTGCCTTTTTCTTTGACTCTATGACGTTACAAAGTTAATATGCGCGCCCTATGCAAAAGGTAAAATTACCCCTGACTCTTGATCCGGTTCGTACGGCTCAAAAACGCCTCGATTACGAAGGAATCTATTCTTCCGATCAGGCTGAGCGTATTGCCGAATCTGTAGTCAGTGTGGACAGTGATGTAGAGTGCTCCATGTCGTTCGCTATCGACAACCAGCGCCTCGCCGTTTTAACCGGTGATGCAAAGGTGACGGTAACGCTCGAATGTCAGCGCTGCGGGAAACCGTTTGTACAGCATGTTCACACAACGTATTGTTTCAGTCCGGTTCGTTCTGACGAACAGGCTGAAGCACTCCCGGAAGCGTATGAACCGATTGAGGTTAACGAATTCGGTGAAATCGATCTTCTGGCGCTGGTTGAAGATGAAGTCATCCTCTCCCTGCCAGTCGTTCCGGTGCATGATTCTGAACACTGTGAAGTGTCCGAGGCGGACATGGTCTTTGGGGAACTGCCTGATGAAGCGCAAAAACCAAATCCATTTGCCGTATTAGCCAGCTTAAAGCGTAAGTAATTGAGGAGTAAGGTCCATGGCCGTACAACAGAATAAACCAACCCGTTCCAAACGTGGCATGCGTCGTTCCCATGACGCGCTGACCGCAGTTACCAGCCTGTCTGTAGACAAGACTTCTGGTGAGAAACACCTGCGTCACCACATCACCGCTGACGGTTTCTACCGCGGCCGCAAGGTTATCACTAAGTAATCACGCGTCAGCGTGATTAGGCTTAGTGAGGAACTTCCCCGTGAAAACGGGGAGTTTACCGAACCAGGCTGCGACGATACCTTGACACGTCTAACCCTGGCGTTAGATGTCATGGGGGGAGATTTTGGCCCTACCGTGACAGTGCCTGCAGCATTGCAGGCACTGAATTCTAATTCGCAACTCACACTTCTTTTAGTCGGTAATCCCGACACAATCACGCCATTACTTGCAAAAGCTGACTTTGAACAACGTTCGCGTCTGCAGATTATTCCTGCGCAGTCAGTTATTGCCAGTGATGCCCGGCCATCGCAGGCTATTCGTAATAGCCGCGGCAGCTCTATGCGAATGGCGCTGGAGCTGGTGAAAGAAGGGCGAGCGCAGGCTTGCGTCAGCGCGGGAAATACTGGCGCGCTGATGGGGCTGTCGAAATTATTGCTCAAGCCGATTGAGGGCATTGAGCGTCCGGCGCTGGTGACGGTGTTACCGCATCAGCAGAAGGGCAAAACGGTGGTGCTCGATCTGGGCGCTAACGTAGATTGTGATAGTACAATGCTGGCTCAGTTTGCCGTGATGGGGTCGGTGCTGGCAGAAGACGTGGTCGGGATTACCAATCCCCGCGTTGCGTTATTGAATATTGGTGAAGAAGAGACCAAAGGCCTGGACAGTATCCGCGACGCTGCGGAATTACTCAAACAGGTTCCCTCCATCAACTATATTGGTTATCTCGAAGCCAATGAGTTGCTGACGGGCAAAACGGATGTATTAGTGTGTGATGGCTTCACCGGAAACGTGACGTTGAAGACCATGGAAGGGGTCGTACGAATGTTCCTTTCTCTGCTGAAATCGCAGGGAGAAGGTAAAAAAAGGTCCTGGTGGCTGATTTTATTAAAGCGTTGGTTACAAAAAAGCCTGACGCGGCGATTCAGTCACCTCAACCCCGACCAGTATAATGGCGCCTGTCTGTTAGGATTGCGCGGCATCGTGATTAAGAGTCATGGCGCCGCCAATCAGCGAGCATTTACCGTCGCGATTGAACAGGCAGTGCAGGCGGTGCAGCGACAAGTCCCTCAGAGGATTGCCGCTCGCCTGGGATCTGTATTAGCTAAAAGTGACTGAGCGTACATGTATACGAAGATTTTAGGTACCGGCAGCTACCTGCCAAAACAAGTGCGTACCAACGCCGATCTTGAAAAAATGGTAGATACGTCTGACGAGTGGATTGTCACGCGCACAGGTATCCGTGAACGTCGTATCGCCGCGCCAGACGAAACTGTGTCCACCATGGGCTACGAAGCCGCTCAGCGAGCGCTTGAGATGGCTGGCATTGATAAAGAACAGATCGGGCTTATTGTGGTGGCGACAACATCTGCCACGCATGCCTTCCCAAGCGCAGCGTGCCAGGTGCAGAACATGCTCGGCATCAAAGGCTGCCCGGCATTTGATGTTGCAGCGGCGTGCGCGGGTTTCACCTATGCGCTGAGCATCGCCGATCAGTATGTTAAATCGGGTGCCGTAAAATATGCGCTGGTGATCGGTGCTGATGTGCTGGCGCGTACCTGCGATCCAACCGATCGCGGCACAATCATTATTTTTGGCGATGGCGCGGGCGCGGTGCTGCTGGGGCAGTCCGAAGAACCAGGCATCATCTCCACGCACCTGCACGCTGACGGTCGCTACGGCGAGCTGTTAACGCTGCCTAACGCCGATCGCGTTAATCCGGACAGTTCGATTTACCTGACAATGGCGGGTAATGAAGTGTTCAAGGTGGCCGTGACCGAACTCGCTCACATTGTTGATGAGACGCTGGAAGCGAACAATCTGGATCGCGCCGCACTCGACTGGCTGGTACCGCATCAGGCTAACCTGCGTATTATCAGCGCGACGGCGAAGAAGTTGGGCATGTCTATGGATAACGTTGTGGTGACGCTTGATCGCCACGGCAACACCTCTGCGGCATCGGTACCGTGCGCATTTGACGAAGCGGTACGCGATGGACGAATTAAACGGGGCCAACTGGTCTTGCTTGAAGCCTTTGGTGGTGGGTTCACCTGGGGTTCCGCGCTGGTTCGTTTCTAGGATAAGGATTAAAAAATGACGCAATTTGCTTTTGTGTTCCCGGGACAGGGCTCACAAACTGTTGGGATGTTGTCTGAAATGGCAGCAAACTATCCGGTTATTGAAGAGACTTTCCGTGAAGCTTCTGACGCGCTGGGTTATGATCTGTGGGCGCTGACCCAGCAGGGCCCAGCTGAAGAGCTGAACAAAACCTGGCAGACTCAACCGGCACTGCTGGCAGCCTCCGTCGCATTGTGGCGCGTATGGCAGCAGCAGGGCGGCAAAACGCCGGCGCTGATGGCGGGTCATAGCCTGGGTGAATACTCTGCGCTGGTCTGCGCAGGGGTGATTGCCTTCGCTGACGCGGTCCGTCTGGTTGAATTGCGTGGTAAGTTTATGCAGGAAGCGGTGCCAGAAGGCACGGGCGGCATGTCTGCCATCATCGGTCTGGATGATGCTTCTATTGCTAAAGCCTGTGAAGAATCTGCTGAAGGTCAGGTCGTTTCTCCGGTAAACTTTAACTCGCCAGGCCAGGTAGTTATCGCGGGTCATAAAGAAGCGGTTGAGCGTGCAGGCGCTGCCTGTAAAGCTGCGGGTGCAAAACGTGCACTGCCGCTGCCGGTGAGCGTGCCGTCTCACTGTGCGCTGATGAAGCCCGCTGCCGATAAACTGGCGGTTGAGCTGGAAAAAATGACCTTTAACGCACCGACGATTTCCGTTGTGAATAACGTCGATGTGAAGTGCGAAACCGCGCCGGAGGCTATCCGTAACGCGCTGGTTCGCCAGCTCTACAGCCCAGTTCAGTGGACCAAAACCGTTGAATTTATGGCGTCTCAGGGCGTTGAACATCTGTATGAAGTCGGTCCAGGTAAGGTACTTACCGGTCTGACAAAACGTATTGTAGACACCCTGACTGCCTCGGCGATTAACGAGCCGGAAGCAATGAAAGCGGCACTCTCGCAATAAAAGAGGAATACCATGAGTTTTGAAGGAAAAATTGCCCTGGTGACCGGCGCAAGCCGCGGTATCGGGCGTGCTATTGCTGAAACACTGGTTGCGCGCGGCGCGACGGTGATCGGGACTGCGACCAGTGAGAATGGCGCACAGGCCATCAGCGAGTATCTGGGTGCGAACGGCAAAGGTCTGGTACTGAATGTGACTGAACCAGCATCTATCGAATCTGTTCTGGAAAATATTCGCGCAGAGTTTGGCGAAGTGGATATTCTGGTCAATAATGCCGGGATCACTCGCGACAACCTGTTGATGCGAATGAAAGATGATGAGTGGAACGATATTATCGAAACCAACCTGTCATCGGTATTCCGTCTGTCAAAAGCGGTAATGCGCGCTATGATGAAAAAGCGTCATGGACGTATTATCACTGTAGGTTCTGTGGTTGGTACCATGGGAAATGCTGGTCAGGCTAACTACGCTGCGGCGAAAGCAGGTCTGATCGGTTTCAGTAAGTCGCTGGCGCGCGAAGTCGCGTCCCGCGGAATTACTGTAAACGTTGTTGCTCCGGGCTTTATTGAAACGGACATGACGCGTGCGCTGACCGATGATCAGCGTGCGGGTACGCTGGCGGCAGTTCCAGCGGGTCGTCTTGGCGACCCTAAAGAAATCGCCAGCGCGGTTGCATTTTTAGCCTCTGACGAAGCGGGTTACATCACTGGTGAAACCCTCCACGTCAACGGCGGGATGTACATGGTTTAATCACGATCGAAAATATTTGCGTTATTTGGGCAAATGGCCTCAAAATAACGTAAAATCGTGGTAAGACCTGCCGGGATTTAGTTGCAAATTTTTCAACATTTTATACACTACGAAAACCATCGCGAAAGCGAGTTTTGATAGGAAATTTAAGAGTATGAGCACTATCGAAGAACGCGTTAAGAAAATTATCGGCGAACAGCTGGGCGTTAAGCAGGAAGAAGTTGTGAACTCCGCTTCCTTTGTTGAAGACCTGGGCGCAGATTCTCTTGACACCGTTGAGCTGGTAATGGCTCTGGAAGAAGAGTTTGATACTGAGATTCCGGACGAAGAAGCTGAGAAAATCACCACCGTTCAGGCTGCCATTGATTACATCAACGGTCACCAGGCGTAAGTGAACATCTCCAGGCGGTCATTCGACCGCCTGAGTTTTATCTTTTGTAGTCCCACGAATCTCTTTTTTTATCCCTCCCTGGAGGACAAACGTGTCTAAGCGTCGTGTAGTTGTGACCGGACTTGGCATGTTGTCTCCTGTCGGCAATACCGTAGAGTCCACCTGGAAAGCTCTCCTTGCCGGTCAGAGCGGCATCAGCCTAATCGACCATTTCGATACTAGCGCCTATGCAACGAAATTTGCTGGCTTAGTAAAGGATTTTAACTGTGAAGAGATCATCTCGCGCAAAGAACAGCGCAAGATGGATGCCTTCATTCAATATGGAATTGTCGCTGGCGTTCAGGCCATGCAGGATTCTGGCCTTGAGATTACGGAAGAGAACGCTACCCGTATCGGCGCTGCTATCGGCTCCGGGATTGGCGGTCTTGGCCTGATCGAGGAAAACCATACATCTCTGGTGAATGGCGGCCCGCGTAAAATCAGCCCGTTCTTCGTTCCGTCTACGATTGTAAACATGGTGGCAGGTCACCTGACCATTATGTTCGGCCTGCGTGGCCCAAGCATCTCAATCGCGACAGCCTGTACGTCTGGCGTGCATAACATCGGCCAGGCCGCGCGTATCATCGCGTACGGCGATGCAGATGCTATGGTTGCGGGCGGTGCTGAAAAAGCCAGTACCCCGCTGGGCGTCGGTGGCTTCGGTGCAGCGCGTGCGCTCTCTACCCGAAACGATAATCCTCAGGCGGCGAGCCGTCCGTGGGATAAAGACCGTGATGGTTTCGTGCTGGGTGACGGTGCAGGCATGATCGTACTGGAAGAGTACGAACACGCGAAAAAACGTGGCGCGAAAATTTATGCTGAAGTTGTTGGCTTTGGCATGAGCAGCGATGCTTACCACATGACGTCTCCTCCAGAGAACGGCGCAGGTGCTGCGCTGGCGATGGAAAACGCCATCCGTGATGCGGGCATTACGCCGGCACAGATTGGCTACGTTAACGCGCACGGGACATCTACCCCTGCGGGCGATAAAGCAGAAGCGCAGGCGGTTAAGTCTATCTTCGGCGAATCTGCCAGCCGTGTACTGGTGAGCTCCACGAAATCCATGACCGGTCACCTCCTGGGTGCGGCGGGTGCAGTAGAATCAATCTACTCTATTCTCGCGCTGCGCGATCAGGCTGTACCGCCAACCATCAACCTGGATAATCCAGATGAAGGTTGCGATCTGGACTTCGTTCCCCACGAAGCGCGCCAGGTTAGCGGTATGGAGTACACCCTGTGTAACTCCTTCGGCTTCGGTGGGACTAACGGTTCTCTGATCTTCAAAAAGGTCTGAGTCTGGTTAGTCGCTGACGATAATAAAGGTCCGCTTGCCGGGCCTTTTTTATTAGGTGATATCCCCTTGTCCGGCTAACCACATCCTGCCAGACTGAGCCTCCATGCATAAGGAGCCACTATGTTTTTAATTAATGGCCTTGAGCAAGAAATGCTGCCGGCAAGCGACAGGGCGACCCAGTTTGGCGATGGCTGTTTCACGACCGCGCGTATTCTCGACGGTGGCGTGTGCCTGCTCGGGGCCCATATCCTTCGTTTACAAAAAGCCTGCGAAGCATTACTTATCCCCTTCTCGCAGTGGGACATTCTTGAAAGTGAAATGCGTCGGCTGGCGTCAGAGAAAGCAAGCGGCGTCCTGAAAGTCATTATCAGCCGCGGCAGCGGTGGTCGGGGCTATAGCGGTTCTGCCTGCCAGCATCCTGCGCGGATCCTTTCCGTTTCAGATTATCCTTCCCATTACGCGCACTGGCGTGAAGAGGGCGTAGTCCTGGCGCTTAGCCCGGTACGTCTGGGGCGAAACCCGATGCTCGCTGGCATAAAACATCTTAACCGTCTTGAACAGGTGCTTATTCGTACTCATCTTGAGCAGACGGAGGCCGGGGAGGCGCTGGTTCTTGACAGCGAAGGGTACATTACGGAATGCTGTGCGGCTAATTTACTCTGGCGGAAGGGCAGTGACGTATTCACGCCTTCGCTGGAGCAGGCCGGAGTCAACGGCATTATGCGGCAGTTTTGTTTGCAACAGCTGGCACGCGCAGGCTTTCGCGTTGTCGAAGTTAACGCTAAGGAAGAGGCGCTGCTGGCTGCCGAAGAAGTTGTTATCTGCAATGCGCTGATGCCCGTTGTCCCCGTTCGCGCTTATGACCGCAAGTGCTGGTCATCCCGCGAGCTGTTCCAGTTTCTGGCCCCGTTATGTGAGCAAACCAGGTAGTCATGAAGAAAATGTTACGCTTTGTCCTCCTTCTTATCGTTGCGTTCGGAATCGCTGGCGGAGCGGGAGTGTGGAAAGTCCGTCAGCTGGCTGAAAGTCAGATCCTGATTAAAGACGAGACGATTTTTACCCTGAAAGCGGGGACCGGGCGGCAGGCGCTTGGTCAGCAGCTGTATGACGACAAAATTATCAATCGCCCACGCGTATTCCAGTGGCTGCTGCGTATTCAGCCGGACCTGTCCCATTTCAAGGCCGGTACCTATCGTTTCACCCCTGGCATGACCGTGCGCGAGATGCTGCAACTGCTGGAGAGTGGTAAAGAAGCCCAGTTCCCATTGCGTTTTGTGGAAGGTATGCGTCTGAGCGATTATCTCAGGCAACTGCGTGACGCGCCGTACATCAAGCATACGCTGAAAGATGACCGCTACCAGACCGTGGCAGACGCCTTAAAATTCGAACATCCCGAGTGGGTGGAAGGCTGGTTCTGGCCCGATACGTGGATGTATACGGCAGGCACGACGGATGTGGCAATTCTGAAGCGCGCGCACAACAAAATGGTCGCGGCGGTAGACGCTGCGTGGAAAGGGCGAGCAGAGGGGCTGCCTTATAAAGATCAAAACCAGTTCATGACGATGGCCTCGATCATCGAGAAAGAGACGGCCGTTGCTGCCGAACGTGACCAGGTTGCCTCGGTGTTTATTAACCGTCTGCGCATCGGCATGCGTTTGCAAACCGATCCTACCGTCATCTACGGGATGGGCGAAAACTACAACGGAAGGATTTCCAGAAAAGATCTGGAAACGCCAACGGCGTATAATACCTACGTGATTAGCGGCCTGCCGCCTGGACCGATTGCGACGCCGAGTGAAGCATCGTTGAAGGCCGCCGCGCACCCGGCCAAAACGCCGTATCTCTATTTTGTGGCTGACGGAAAAGGGGGGCATACGTTCAATACCAACCTGGCCAGTCACAATCGCTCCGTTCAGGACTATCTGAAGGCACTTAAGGAAAAAAATGCGCAGTAAATACATTGTCATTGAGGGACTCGAAGGGGCGGGCAAAACCACCGCCCGTAACGTGGTGGTGGATACGCTGAAATCGCTTGGCGTCGCCGACATGGTCTTCACCCGCGAGCCGGGCGGTACGCAGCTGGCGGAAAAACTGCGCAGCCTGGTTCTGGATATCAAATCCGTTGGCGATGAAGTTATTACCGACAAAGCGGAAGTGCTGATGTTCTATGCGGCGCGCGTTCAGCTGGTGGAGACGGTGATCAAACCCGCTCTGGCAGAAGGCAAATGGGTGATTGGCGATCGCCACGATCTCTCAACCCAGGCGTATCAGGGCGGTGGACGGGGTATCGATCAGGCCATGCTGGCTACGCTTCGCGACGCGGTTCTGGGCGATTTCCGTCCTGACCTGACGCTTTATCTGGACGTGACCCCTGAGGTGGGCCTGAAGCGCGCCCGTGCCCGCGGCGAACTGGACCGCATCGAACAGGAGTCTTTTGATTTCTTTAACCGCACCCGTGCGCGTTATCTGGAACTGGCCGGGCAGGACAAGACCATTCGTACCATCGATGCGACGCAATCCCTTGAAGACGTTACATGTGATATTCAGCAGACCGTTACGCAGTGGCTACAGGAGCAGCAGGCATGAAATGGTATCCATGGTTGCGCCCACACTTTGAACAGCTGATCGGCAGCTATCAGGTTGGTCGGGGGCATCATGCGTTACTGATCCAGGCGCTGCCGGGAATGGGTGATGATGCGTTGATTTACGCCATCACCCGCTTTCTGATGTGCCAACAGCCGGAAGGACATAAAAGCTGCGGTAAGTGCCGGGGTTGCCAGCTCATGCAGGCGGGCACGCATCCTGACTATTACACCCTCGAACCTGAGAAGGGCAAAAATACGCTCGGTATCGACGCGGTGCGTGAGGTCAGTGAGAAACTGTACGAATATGCGCGTCTGGGGGGGGCGAAAGTGGTGTGGCTGAAAGACGCCGCGCTGCTCACGGAAGCCGCAGCCAACGCGCTGTTAAAAACCCTGGAAGAGCCGCCAGAAAACACCTGGTTTTTCCTCTCCTGCCGCGAGCCGGAACGCTTGCTGGCGACGCTGCGCAGTCGCTGCCGTCTTCACCACCTTGCTGTCCCTCAGGAATCCTGGGCACTCGCCTGGCTTGAGCGGGAAGTGACGGTGTCACAAGACGCGGCGCTCTCAGCGTTGCGCCTGTGCAGCGGTGCGCCTGCGGCTGCGCTGGCCTTATTACAGCCCGAGGTGTGGTCCCAGCGTGAAACGCTGTGTCGTGCGGTTGAATCAGCCCTCGACAGCCATGACTGGCTGAGCGTGCTGCCAGCGCTGAACAGCGATCAGGCTCCGGAACGGCTGCACTGGCTGGCCGCGCTGCTGCTGGATGCGCTCAAAATTCAGCAGGGGGCTACGCTTCTGACTAACCCTGACGTGTGGGCGCTGGTCACCACGCTGGCGAATCGCCTGTCAGGGCAGTCGCTGCACGCTATCCTTCATGATATCTGCCAGAGTCGTGAACAACTTTTGACGGTAACCGGTCTCAATCGCGAGCTTTTACTGACTGACCAGTTACTGCGTATCGAACACTACCTGCAACCGGGCGTCATACCGCCGGTTTCCCACCTCTGAGAGAGACATTATGTTTTTAGTCGACTCACACTGCCATCTCGATGGCCTGGATTATCAATCCCTGCATAAAAATGTGGACGACGTGCTGGCGAAAGCCGCCGCGCGCGATGTGAAATTTTGCCTGGCCGTGGCAACCACGTTGCCGGGTTACCGCTCCATGCGTGAACTGGTAGGCGAGCGCGATAATGTCGTCTTCTCCTGCGGCGTGCATCCGCTGAATCAGGATGAAGCGTACGACGTTGAGGATTTACGCCGTCTTGCCGCAGAAGAGGGCGTAGTGGCGATGGGCGAGACCGGCCTGGACTATTTCTACACTCCTGAAACGAAACCTCGCCAGCAGGAATCCTTCCGTAACCACATCCGCATTGGCCGGGAACTGAATAAGCCGGTTATCGTTCACACCCGAGATGCGCGCGCCGACACGCTGGGTATCCTGCGGGAAGAAAAGGTGACGGATTGCGGTGGCGTACTACACTGTTTCACAGAAGACAGAGAAACGGCGGGTAAGCTGCTTGATTTGGGCTTTTATATCTCGTTCTCGGGAATTGTCACGTTCCGTAATGCTGAGCAACTGCGTGATGCGGCGCGCTATGTTCCGCTGGATCGTATTCTGGTGGAAACCGATTCCCCGTACCTGGCGCCGGTGCCTCATCGTGGCAAAGAGAACCAGCCAGCGATGACCCGGGATGTCGCTGAGTATATGGCCGTTCTGAAAGGTGTCAGTATTGAAGAACTGGCTCGCGTGACAACGGAAAACTTCGCCAGCCTGTTCCATATTGACCCCGCCCGCCTGCAATCTGTCTGATACACCTGTTATTTTTAGGCTCGTAATTAATAAGTAAAGCGAGTAAAGTTCACCGCCTCATTCGGGGCGGTGATGGCGTTTTTAGACACATCCAGACATGCTTTATGTAAATATCTGCAAGTTTTTTGGCCGTCTTGAACTGAAATGTGATAGCCGTCAAACAAACTCAGAGGGAATTATTTTACTCTGTGTAATAAATAAAGGGCGCTTAGATGTCCTGTCCACGGCGCGGTACTCCCCCCGGGCCAATGCGTGAAAACGTAAAAAAAAGCACAAATACTCAGGAGCACTCTCAATTATGTTTAAGAATGCATTTGCTAACCTGCAAAAGGTCGGTAAATCGCTGATGCTGCCAGTATCCGTACTGCCTATCGCAGGTATCCTGCTGGGTGTCGGTTCTGCAAACTTCAGCTGGCTGCCAGCCGTAGTTTCCCACGTGATGGCCGAAGCAGGCGGTTCTGTTTTTGCTAACATGCCGCTGATCTTCGCTATCGGTGTTGCTCTGGGCTTCACCAATAACGACGGTGTTTCCGCTCTGGCGTCCGTTGTTGCTTACGGCATCATGGTGAAAACCATGGCTGTGGTTGCGCCGCTGGTACTGCATTTACCTGCTGAAGAGATTGCCGCTAAGCACCTGGCGGACACCGGTGTTCTCGGTGGTATCATCTCCGGTGCGATTGCAGCGTATATGTTTAACCGCTTCTATCGCATCAAGCTGCCTGAGTATCTGGGCTTCTTCGCGGGTAAACGTTTTGTGCCGATCATTTCTGGTCTGGCCGCGATTTTCACCGGTGTGGTCCTGTCCTTCATCTGGCCACCAATCGGTACGGCAATCCAGACCTTCTCTCAGTGGGCAGCTTACCAGAACCCGGTTGTGGCGTTCGGTATCTACGGCTTCATTGAGCGCTGCCTGGTACCATTTGGTCTGCACCACATCTGGAACGTTCCATTCCAGATGCAGATTGGTGAATACACCAACGCAGCAGGTCAGGTGTTCCACGGCGACATCCCACGCTACATGGCGGGCGACCCAACGGCAGGTAAACTGTCTGGTGGCTTCCTGTTCAAAATGTACGGTCTGCCGGCCGCTGCAATTGCTATCTGGCACTCTGCTAAACCAGAGAACCGTGCAAAAGTGGGCGGTATCATGATCTCCGCAGCGCTGACCTCGTTCCTGACCGGTATCACCGAGCCGATCGAGTTCTCCTTCATGTTCGTTGCGCCGATCCTGTACATCATCCACGCGGTACTGGCAGGTCTGGCATTCCCAATCTGTATCCTGCTGGGTATGCGTGACGGTACGTCCTTCTCTCACGGCCTGATCGACTTCATCGTTCTGTCCGGTAACAGCAGCAAGCTGTGGCTGTTCCCAATCGTGGGTGCGGGCTACGCAGTGGTGTACTACACCGTCTTCCGCGTGCTGATCAAAGCACTGGACCTGAAAACGCCGGGTCGTGAAGATGCAACGGAAGACAGCAAAGCCGGTGTGACCAGCGAAATGGCACCTGCTCTGGTTGCTGCTTTCGGCGGTAAAGAGAACATCACTAACCTGGACGCGTGTATCACTCGTCTGCGTGTGAGCGTTGCCGACGTTGCGAAAGTCGACCAGCCGGGTCTGAAAAAACTGGGCGCAGCAGGCGTCGTTGTTGCAGGTTCTGGTGTTCAGGCAATCTTCGGAACGAAATCCGATAACCTGAAAACCGAAATGGATGAGTACATCCGCAACAACTAAGCTGTGATCTGGGGAGACTAAGGCAGCCGATTGGCTGCCTTTTTTATTATTGCGGTTTGTGGTGCCGGGTGGCGGCTGCGCCTAACCCGGCCTACGTGATGGGTAGGCCCGGTAAGCGCAGCGCCACCGGGCTTAATACTCAGAAGTCGTAGCTCGCGCTCACCGAAACGTTCAGTGGCGCGCCATACACTACATACGATCCGACGTAGTCGTAATATTCTTTGTCGAACAGGTTGTTGACGTTAGCCTGAACAGCAAAGTCTTTGGTGACCTGATAGCGACTGAACAGGTTCACCAGCCCATAGCTGCCTTGCTCCGCGCGGGAACGTCCTGCCGGACCGCCTTCCACGTCCGTCCACACTTTGTTCTGCCAGTTTACGCCACCGCCCACGGTCAGTTCCGGCAGCATTGGCAGTTGATAACGGGTGAACAGTTTCATGGTTGTGCGTGGCTGATCGGAGCTGACGGCGTTGCCATTCTTATCTTCTGCAATGTAACGCGTCGCGCCAAAGGTCAGCTGCCAGTTATCGGTCAGTGCACCATTGAGCTCAAACTCGACCCCTTTACTGACCACCCCGTCCAGCGATTCATAAATCGACTCACCGCTCGGCATGTAGGTATACGTGTTGCTGGCCACGTTATCCTGCTCAATGCGGAAAATCGCCAACGAGGTGGTGAGGCGGGTATTAAACCAGTCTGCCTTCACCCCGGCTTCGTAGCTTTTACCCGTGGTAGGGTCGAGATAACGTCCACTGGCATTGCGCTTATCCTGCGGCTGGAAGATAGAGGTATAGCTGACGTAGGTCGACCAGTCCTCATTGATGTCATACACCAGGCCAGCATACGGCGTGACATCATCTTTGGTGCTTTCCAGACGTGTATTCGGCGAACCAGCGGGGTTATAGCGAATGTTGTATTGGGTGTAACGCGCCCCCAGGATCAGGTGCAACGGATCGGCGAGTGAGAAACGCGCAGAGGAATAGGCTGAAGACTGGCGAATATCATCCTTGCTGTAGAGTTTCCACGGCGTCCACTGCGGATCGGCAATGTTCCCGTTCCAGTTCTTAAAGTTGCCGACATCAACCATGCCGTATACTGCATCCGGCATGGTGTTGTCGTAATGGTTACGCTGACGGCTAAAGCTGCCGCCGAACATCATCTCGTGCTGACGGCCAAAGAGATCGAAGCCGCCGCGCAGGAAGGCATCGACCGCATCCTGTTTACGTTCCCCGCGGTTCCAGCCGCCGTAACCCACCAGGCCCGCGCCGGTCTCTTTATCCGGATAACCGGACATATACATCAGCTTAGAGTCAAAGTTGGTTTCAGCATGCATGCCGTTGATGTGCGCTTCCCAGCCATTATCGAAACGCTGGGTCAGGTTAGCGAAGATGCGGGTGCTGTCTTTATCTGAATAGGCCCAGTCAGGCGCGACGGTCTGGCTGCGATTGTAGTTGGTCTTACTTCCGTCGCTGTACCAGGTCGGCAGCCCGCCCCAGGTTGGGTCGGCGGTATGGCTTTCCTGATACTCATACCCTACAGAGAGGGTCGTGCTGTCGGTAACATCTGCATCCATCACGCCGTAGAGGAATTTCTTCCGGTAGTGGTAGTTATCCACGAAGCTGTCGTTGTCCTGATAACCCGTGATCAGACGACCCCGTACCTTACCTGATTCCACTAGCGGCGCCTGGAGATCCAGCACGTAACGCTGCTTGTCCCAGCTGCCGTAGCTGGCGGAAACGTTGCCTTTAAATTCCTGGCTGTCCGCATGCTTGCGCACCATATTAACGTACGCCGCCGGGTTGCCCGTCCCGGACATCAGGCCTGTGGCGCCGCGGACCACTTCAATGCGGTCATAAATTGCGGTATCGGCGGCGGTATCACCAAAGTTCCACACTTCACTGATGGACGTTGGAAGGTCGTCATAGGCGTAGTTGCTGACGAAAAATCCGCGTGAGTAAAATACGGTACGGTCGCTGTCCTGCACTTGCGCCGTAATGCCCGTGGTGTTCGTCAGCACCTGGCCGATGGATTGCAGATTCTGGTCAGCCATACGTTGCTGGCTGATAACGCTGACGGACTGTGGGATGTCGCGGGGAACCAGCAACAGTTTGGTGCCGGTGGTGGTGGTTTTTACGCTGTAATCCTGATCCTGGCTGGCAGAAAGATCCTGTGTGTTATCAAAACCCCCATCAACGACGACGGTATCTTCGGCTGTTGAAGCAGCGAAAGCGGTGGTTGGCGTCAATGCCATAGCAATGCAGGCGGCCAGCAACGAAGGTGTTGCGGCAGGCTGACGTTGCCCATCCCTGGTGTGATTAATGAAAGACATCATCAAACCCTTAGTGAATGGTGAAGGTAGTGCGCGACAGTCCCGCTAGTACGGGCTGACGTCGTTTTCTATGTTAAAAATGCGCATGAAAATGCAAATGCGAAATATACGCATTGTGATTAACGCTGTAAACAGATGTTTCGGGATGAACTGAAATCAGGTTTCAGAAAAGAAATGTCCTAAAGCGATGCCTCTTCACCCAGATGGGCGATAATCAGGAAAGAAATCACGGGAGAAGGTTGAAAGGACAGGAGAAACTCGCTCATACTCTTGTGTTGTGTCACACAGTAAAACAGACAATGTGTGTTAACAACGGACGCACGACGCCAGATTAAACTTAAAAGGAAAAGGTCATGGCTGAAGAAACGATTTTCAGTAAAATTATCCGCCGCGAAATTCCGTCGGATATTGTCTATCAGGATGAACTGGTCACGGCTTTCCGCGACATTTCTCCCCAGGCGCCGACGCACATCCTTATTATTCCCAATATTCTGATTCCGACCGTCAATGACGTTAAAACCGAGCATGAAGTGGCGCTGGGCCGTATGCTTACGGTGGCCGCGAAAATTGCTGAGCAGGAAGGGATTGCTGAAGATGGATACCGTTTGATCATGAACTGTAATCGCCATGGCGGCCAGGAAGTCTATCATATTCATATGCATCTTCTGGGTGGACGTCCACTGGGACCGATGCTGGCACATAAAGGTCTTTAATATGTTAACTGGGCGTATTGCAGCGCTGATCGTGACGCTGGTTATGGTTGGGTGCAGCGCGCGTCCCGCCATCCCGGTCAGTGAAGAACAGACGCTGGTGATGGAGTCCTCAGTGCTTGCTGCGGGCATCACGGCGGAAAATCCTTCGTTGACCATAAGCGAAATCCAGTCTTCTGCCTCCTCTACGCTCTATAACGAAAGGCAAGAGCCAGTGACGGTGCATTATCGCTTCTACTGGTATGACGTGAGAGGTCTTGAGATGCACCCGCTTGAGGCGCCGCGTAGCGTGACGGTCCCGGCAAGATCGTCGGTCACGCTCTACGGCAGCGCCAGCTATCTGGGTGCACATAAGGTGAGACTTTATCTTTATTTGTAAGGAGTGAACCTTGATTAAAACAATGAGCCGTTATGCGCTCCTGAGTGCGTTCGCACTCTTTCTGGCAGGCTGTGTGACGCGAACGGAAGAACCTGCACCGGTGGATCAGGCGAAGCCGGGAACGGAACAGCCAACAACACCGGCGCAACCTGTTCCAACCGTGCCGTCTGTACCGACTATTCCGGCGCAGCCTGGCCCGATCGAACATCCGGACGATACCGCGCAGCCTGCGCCGCGAGTGCGGCACTATGACTGGAACGGCGCGATGCAGCCGATGGTGGGCAAAATGTTGCAGGCACAGGGCGTTACGCCTGGCAGTGTGCTGCTGGTGGACAGCGTGAACAACCGTACAAACGGTTCACTGAATGCGGGAGAAGCGACGGAAACCCTGCGCAACGCGCTGGCAAACAACGGTAAATTTACGCTGGTCTCAGCCCAGCAGCTCGCGGTCGCCAAGCAACAGCTTGGTCTGTCGCCTCAGGACAGCCTGGGTTCGCGCAGTAAAGCGATTGGTATCGCCCGCAACGTTGGTGCGCAGTATGTCCTTTATTCTAACGCGACAGGCAACGTGAACACGCCGTCGTTGCAGATGCAGTTAATGCTGGTTCAAACCGGCGAAATTATCTGGTCAGGTAAAGGTGCCGTTACGCAACAATAAGCGCACGCGTCAGGATGTCCAGACGCGTTATTTCCCCCAGTACCGTGTTATCGCGCCGCAAGCCCCCGTCGGGCTTGGCGGCGCGAGTTGCATTATTGAGCGTGGCGACCATCGGCTGGTTTTACGTCAGCATCACGATGCCGCCGCGCCTGCCGCCCATTTTCGTCGCCAGTTCCGCGCCCTGAAGCGCCTTCCCGCCGACCTTGCCCCGAAACCTCATCTCTTTATCAGGGACTGGATGGCGGTGGCGTTTATTGCGGGTGAGATCAAAAGCGAGCTTCCCGATACGCCCACGCTGGCAGCCATGCTGTATCATCTGCATCGACAGCCGCGTCTGGGCTGGCGGGTGACGTTACTTCCATTACTGGATAGCTATTGGCAGCAGGCTGCGCCTGGACGACGCACGCCCTTCTGGCTGGCGCAGCTTAAGCGGCTGCGTAAAGCGGGAGAGCCGAAGGCGTTACGTCTGGCGCCGCTGCATATGGATGTCCATGCGGGGAATATCGTTCATACCACGGCGGGCGAGAAACTTATCGACTGGGAATATGCAGGGGACGGTGACGTGGCGCTTGAACTCGCTGCGGTCTGGATGCCTGATGAGGCTTCGCGCGTGCAGCTGATAACCGCCTATGCCCGAAACGCCAACATAAATGTACTCACCCTTGCGCGGCAGGTCGCGCGCTGGCGTCCGTGGGTGCTGATGCTGATGGCGGGATGGTTTGAAATGCGCCTTCAGCAGACAGATGACGAACAATTTATTGCGCTGGCAAATGATGCCTGGCGTCAGTTACAAACGAAAGGATAAGAGAGGTTGGTGTGGGTCCAGTAATGTTGGATGTTGAAGGGTTTGAGCTTGATGCGGAAGAGCGCGAAATTCTGGCGCACCCGCTGGTAGGGGGGCTGATTCTTTTCACCCGCAATTATCACGATCCGGCGCAGTTGCGCGAGCTGGTTCGCCAGATCCGCGCGGCGTCACGCAATCGCCTGGTGGTGGCCGTCGACCAGGAAGGTGGACGCGTGCAGCGTTTCCGCGAAGGGTTTACCCGTTTACCCGCCGCACAATCTTTTGCTGCGCTGCTGGGTGCTGAAGAGGGCGGTCAACTGGCGCAGGACGCAGGCTGGCTGATGGCCAGCGAGATGATCGCCATGGATATCGATATCAGCTTCGCCCCGGTGCTGGACGTAGGACACATTAGTGCGGCAATAGGTGAGCGTTCGTATCATGACGATCCACGTATCGCGCTGGCAATGGCGACGCGCTTCATTGACGGTATGCACGATGCGGGCATGAAAACCACCGGCAAGCATTTCCCGGGCCACGGGGCGGTGACGGCGGATTCCCATAAAGAAACCCCGCGCGATCCGCGCCCGGAAGCAGACATTCGCGCTAAAGATATGTCTGTTTTCCGCTCGCTGATTACCGATAACAAGCTGGACGCTATTATGCCTGCGCACGTCATCTACAGTGACGTTGATCCGCGTCCGGCCAGCGGCTCTCCGCACTGGCTTAAAACCGTGCTGCGTCAGGAGTTGGGCTTCAATGGCGTTATTTTCTCTGACGATTTATCCATGGAAGGGGCGGCGATCATGGGAAGCTATGCCGAACGTGGGCAGGCTTCGCTGGATGCGGGTTGCGATATGATCCTCGTCTGCAATAATCGTAAAGGGGCGGTGAGCGTGCTGGATAACCTGTCGCCGATCAATGCTGAACGTGTTACACAATTGTATCATAAAGGTTCATTTAGTCGTCAGGAGCTGATGGACTCGGCGCGCTGGAAAACGGTAAACGCCCGGCTTGAAGCCCTGAACGAGCGCTGGCAGGCACATAAAGCAGCCCTTTAATTCATCCCGGAAGGCGTAGCGTGGTGAGACGATGATCATTTATTTACACGGTTTTGACTCAAACAGTCCTGGTAATCATGAGAAAGTGCTGCAATTGCAGTTTATCGATCCGGATGTCCGGCTGATCAGTTACAGCACGCGTCATCCGAAACATGACATGCAGCATCTGCTTAAAGAAGTGGACAAAATGTTGCAGCTCAATATCGACGATCGTCCGCTGATCTGCGGCGTGGGGTTGGGGGGATACTGGGCAGAGCGCATCGGTTTTTTGTGCGATATCCGTCAGGTCATTTTTAATCCTAACCTGTTTCCAAACGAAAACATGGAAGGCAAGATTGACCGTCCGGAAGAGTACGCCGATATCGCAACAAAATGCGTGAGCAATTTCCGCGAAAAGAACCGCGACCGGTGTCTGGCGATCCTCTCCCGCAACGATGAAGCGCTGGACAGCTCCCGCGCTGCCGAACTTCTGCATCATTACTACGAAATTGTCTGGGACGAAGAGCAGACCCACAAGTTCAAAAATATTTCCCCGCACTTGCAGCGTATTAAGGCCTTTAAAACGCTGGGCTGAACTCCCTGAACCTGACAAAGGCCCGGTACGTGAAAGCGTGCCGGGCCTCTTTTTTGTCAGAGTTGTCTACTTTTAAACCATCAAAACTTGATACATATCAATTTTGGTATGACCAATGCGCCTGACGTGCTATTCTCAATGAATCTGAATGGTTTCAGCGCAGTAACCTGTTGTTAATTAAGGGTTATTTATATAACTTTTAATTAACAATTGGTTAATAATTTGAGGGGGTCACGTTGACTACGCCATTGAAAAAGATAGTGATTGTCGGCGGTGGTGCTGGCGGGCTGGAGCTGGCGACGCAGCTGGGTAAGAAACTGGGTCGCGGTAAGAAAGCCAAAATCACGCTGGTGGATCGTAACCACAGCCATCTGTGGAAGCCGTTACTGCACGAAGTGGCGACCGGGTCGCTGGATGAGGGCGTGGATGCGCTCAGCTATCTGGCGCATGCGCGTAACCACCACTTCCAGTTCCAGCTGGGTTCGGTGGTGGACATCAACCGTGAAAATAAAACCATCACGCTGGCTGAGCTGCGTGATGATAAAGGCGAGCTGCTAGTTCCTGAGCGCAAGCTGGCCTATGACACGCTGGTGATGGCCCTGGGCAGTACGTCCAATGATTTCAACACCCCAGGCGTAAAAGAGCACTGTATCTTCCTGGATAACCCGCATCAGGCGCGTCGTTTCCATCAGGAGATGCTTAACCTGTTCCTGAAGTACACCAACAACATGGGTGCTAACGGCAAGGTTAACATTGCTATCGTGGGCGGCGGCGCAACGGGCGTTGAATTATCGGCGGAGTTGCACAATGCGGTCAAACAGCTGCACAGCTACGGCTACAAAGGACTGACTAATGAAGCGCTGAATGTGACGCTGGTGGAAGCAGGTGAACGTATTCTGCCTGCGCTGCCGCCGCGTATTTCCGGCGCGGCGCACAACGAGCTGACCAAACTGGGCGTGCGCGTGCTGACCCAGACCATGGTGACCAGCGCGGATGAGGGCGGACTGCATACCAAAGACGGCGAATACATCCAGGCCGACCTGATGGTCTGGGCTGCGGGGATCAAAGCGCCTGATTTCATGAAAGATATCGGTGGGCTGGAGACAAACCGTATTAACCAGCTGGTGACAGAGCCGACGCTGCAAACCACGCGCGATCCGGACATCTTCGCTATCGGCGACTGTGCCTCCTGCGCGCGTCCGGAAGGCGGGTTTGTGCCTCCTCGCGCCCAGGCCGCGCACCAGATGGCAAGCCTCGTGCTGCATAACATCCTGGCGCAGATGAAAGGCAAACCGATGAAAGCCTATGTCTACAAAGACCACGGCTCTCTGGTGTCGCTCTCAAACTTTTCAACCGTGGGCAGCCTGATGGGCAACCTGATGCGCGGCTCCATGATGGTGGAAGGGCGCATCGCCCGCTTCGTGTACATTTCTCTGTACCGTATGCACCAGATTGCGCTGCACGGCTACTTCAAAACCGGCCTGATGATGCTGGTTGGCCGCATCAACCGCGTTATCCGCCCACGCCTGAAGTTGCACTAATTTCTCCCTCCCTCCGGGCTCTCCGGAGGGAGTTCTTAGCACATCATGCTGTGCATTTCGCTCCTGACGCTTAAGAGTTCTCTTAAACAGACGCTATCCCAGCTCATCCCCCGGTTTTTTGATCCTTTATCTTATTGGCGAAGCGTTTATTGCGCTGCAAAATTGCTACCAATTGCAACAAAGGAGGAAGTCCCGTGAATAAATCAATGTTGGCGGGTATAGGGATTGGCGTCGCAGCTGCGTTAGGTGTGGCTGCCGTTGCCAGTCTGAACGTACTTGATCGTGGCCCGCAGTATGCGCAGGTGGTTTCCGCTACACCGATCAAAGAGACGGTCAAGACGCCTCGTCAGGAGTGCCGTAATGTTTCTGTCACCCATCGTCGTCCGGTTCAGGATGAAAACCGTATCGCTGGCTCCGTGCTGGGCGCGGTTGCTGGTGGGGTGATTGGTCATCAGTTTGGTGGTGGCCGTGGTAAGGATGTCGCGACGGTAGTTGGTGCGCTGGGTGGCGGTTATGCCGGTAACCAGGTGCAGGGCGCGATGCAGGAAAATGATACCTACACCACAACGCAGCAGCGCTGTAAAACCGTGTATGACAAGTCTGAAAAAATGTTGGGCTACGACGTAACCTACAAAATTGGCGATCAGCAGGGCAAAATCCGCATGGATAAAGATCCTGGTACGCAGATCCCTCTCGACAGCAATGGTCAGCTGATACTGAATAACAAAGTGTAAAAAAGATGTTCTCTGAACTTAGCTCCTCATGCGCTCAGGCTGAGGAGCTTTTTTTTGCGTCAGAGTTTAAGAAGTTCAGGCCACAGGCGCAGCGTTGTTTGCGTAATCCCCTGCAGTTTTTCCAGCGTCGCGCCTTCACGGGCGCTGATGGACATCCCCTGTAGAATACAGCTCAGATACTGGGCCAGCTCCTGCGGACGGCAATGCGCCGGAATTTCACCGCGCTGCTGGCGTTGAGCCAGAAACGTGCTGAGCGTCTCCTCCTGCATCGCATGGCGCGATTTGACCGTGTTGGCAATCTCTTTCGACGATGCCGCGAGGGTCGCGGAGGTGTTGATCATAAAACAGCCCGCGGGCGTGTCTTTACTGGTAAAGCAGGTTGCGACTGCGCAGAAATAATCCTGCAATGCCTGCTCAACCGTTTTTTCTTCACAGAATAGCTGGGCTTCGTGTTTTGCCGCGAAGCGCGAGATGTATCTGTCCAGTACGGCCCGGAATAAGCCTTCTTTGTTGGTGAACTCTGCGTACAGGGTAGGGGCTTTCGCGCCCGTTGCTTCCACCAGGTCGGAGAGCGACGTGGCTTCATACCCATGCTGCCAGAAGAGCGTCATGGCCTTATCGAGCGCCGCATCCCTGTCGAACACTTTTGGTCGGCCACGGCTTTTCTTTGCGCAACGCGTGACATCGGTTGTCATGTGCCGTTGGTCCTCTGTTGTTTTGTTGAATAGTCATTATAAAAATAAACGTCTGCGACGACCAGCGGTGATTTCTTAAAAATAATTTAATTTTATCTTTATGAAATATAAGGAAAATGAAATTAATTTAACGACCATTATAAAAATGGGTTGACGTGTGACCTGGATCACATCTATCATTTACCTATCGATCGTTAACTAAATAACTAACGACCACTACATCATCTGCCCAAAGGTATAAAATCATGAAAAACGTTAAAACCCTCATCGCTGCCGCCGTTCTGAGTTCACTCTCTTTCGCAAGCTTCGCTGCTGTTGAAGTGCAATCCACTCCAGCAGACCAGCAGAAAGTCGGTACCATCTCTGCCACTGCCGGGACTAACCTCGGCTCTCTGGAAGATCAGCTGGCACAAAAAGCTGACGAAATGGGTGCGAAATCATTCCGCATCACCTCTGTGACCGGTCCTAACACCCTGCACGGTACCGCAGTTATCTACAAATAAGCGTAACGCAACCCTCCGTTATGCCACTGCAAAAAAACGCCCTGCTAATGTAGGGCGTTTGTCGTTATTACCGTTTACATTGACTGCTGAGCAACCTCATGATGCCGCGTGACATCGGTTGGCATCCCCGAGCGCGCTTCCATCGCCCGCTCCATCACTGCGCCATCGGTGTTTGCATTCGTTTTAAAGCTCACCATCGAGGCATTCAGATTAATCGGCAGCGTCTGCGGATCGTCATTAATGTTTTTCGATAGCGGCTGGTGGATCTCAACCAGACGGACGCCACCCGGCTCTTCAGACACTTTAATCGGCGTATTGATGATATTCACTTTCGTGCCAGGGGCGATCACGCGGTAGAGCGTTTTGATGTCGTCATCGCGCAGGCGAATGCAGCCGGAGCTGACGCGCATCCCGATCCCAAAATCCGCATTCGTTCCGTGCAGAAGATAAACCCCACCATATGCCGCCAGGCGAATTGCATGGTGCCCCATCGGGTTATCCGGGCCAGCAGGCACCACGGCAGGCAGGTCGATACCTTGAGCTTTATAACGGGCGCGAATGTTTGCCGTCGGGGTCCAGGTTGGATTAGCGCGCTTATCAGAGACGGTGGTGACCATGGTAGGGGTCAGCGTATCGCCCCCCAGTTGACCAATACCGATAGGGTAAACGGTCACTTCGTTCTTGCCCGGCGGGTAGTAATACAGACGCAGTTCGGCGAGGTTAATTACAATGCCCTGACGCGGCGCGTCCGGCAGGATGGTTTGCAGCGGAATCGTCAGTACGCTGCCCGCCCGGGGCACATAGGGATCTACGCCCGGGTTGGCCTGCAACAGCGCCAGGAACCCGACGTTATATTTTTTAGCAATCGCTTCCAGCGAACCGCCATCGTTTTCAACCACGTGAAAGCGGTTTTCACCTACCACGTTGCTGCCGGCGGGCGGAAGAGGCCAGGTATTGGCGCGAGCAGGGAGCGCGACGGCAACCGTCGCGGCCAGCGCAACCACAGTTAACCAGCGGGTAAAACGCGAAGAAATCATCATTATCATAATCCATGCAAATGATAAGGTTATTGTTTTATAAGGCGTTAATGATAATTATGGCGAATGTATGGTCGGGAAGATCGGGCGAAGTGCAAAGAGTTTGTAAATTGTCCCCCACCAGCCGGGCGCTGGCGGGGGAAACCGTTATGCGATGGCGTTCTCTTCCAACTGACGCATAAAGTTACGCACCCAGTCCATGCGGATTTTACGTTCCGTCAGATCCTGAGTAAATTTCAGACGCGTCGGGCCATCAAGACGGAAATGCTGCGGCTGTTTTTGCAGAAGGCCAATCAGCCACATCGGATCGACGTGGTTCTTCTCGGCAAACTCAATTACGCCGCCTTTCTCGTTGCCTTCAAGCTTACGAATGCCCAGCTTTTGCGCCTGCTGACGCAGGCGGGCAATATCCAGCAGGTTGCGCGCCGCATCGGGCAATATCCCAAAACGGTCAATCAGTTCGACTTTAATCTCTTCCAGCTCGCCTTCGCGTTTCGCGCTGGCAATGCGTTTGTAGAACGACAGACGGGTATTCACGTCAGGAATAAAATCATCCGGCAACAGGGAAGGCATGCGCAGTTCCACTTCGGTCTGCTGGCTGGTGAGATCTTCCAGAGACGGTTCACGTCCGGCTTTAAGCGCGTCGACGGCATTTTCCAGCAGCTCCATATACAGAGAAAAACCGATGGTTTCCATGGAGCCGCTCTGGTCTTCACCCAACAACTCACCGGCGCCGCGGATCTCCAGGTCGTGCGTCGCCAGCGCAAAACCAGCACCCAGATCTTCCAGCGAGGCGATAGCTTCCAGACGCTTTTGCGCGTCGGTGGTCATCGCCTTCGGATGCGGCGTCAGCAGCCACGCGTAGGCCTGATGGTGCGAACGCCCGACGCGCCCGCGCAGCTGATGCAGCTGGGCCAGGCCGAAGTGATCCGCGCGTTCGATGATGATGGTGTTCGCCGTCGGAATGTCGATCCCGGTCTCAATGATGGTGGTACATACCAGCACGTTGAAACGCTGATGGTGGAAGTCGTTCATCACCCGCTCCAGCTCGCGCTCGCGCATCTGGCCGTGACCAATGGCGATGCGCGCTTCCGGCACCAGCTCTGCCAGCCTGTCGGCGGCTTTCTGAATGTTTTCAACGTCGTTATACAGGTAATATACCTGGCCGCCGCGCAGCACTTCACGCAGGATCGCCTCGCGAACCACCAGATTGTCGTACTCGCGAACAAAGGTTTTCACCGCCAGACGGCGCGCCGGCGGGGTGGCAATAATCGACAGATCGCGCATGCCGCTCATCGCCATATTCAGGGTGCGCGGGATCGGCGTGGCGGTCAGGGTCAGAATGTCGACGTCGGCGCGCATCGCTTTGATGCGCTCTTTGTGGCGCACCCCAAAGCGGTGCTCTTCATCGACGATCAGCAGCCCCAGATCTTTCCACTTCACGTCGCTTTGCAGCAGCTTGTGGGTGCCGATCAGAATGTCAATTTTGCCTTCGCTTGCCTGTTCCAGGATTTGCGTCTGCTCTTTGGCGCTGCGGAAACGCGACAGCATCTCAATGCGTACCGGCCAGTTGGCGAAGCGGTCGCGGAAGTTGTCGAAGTGCTGCTGGGCGAGGAGGGTAGTCGGCACCAGCACCGCCACCTGCTTGTTGTTTTCCACCGCCAGGAAAGCGGCACGCATTGCTACCTCGGTTTTACCGAAGCCCACGTCGCCGCAGACTAAGCGATCCATCGCCAGCGGCTGGCACATGTCGCTCAGCACGGCATTTATGGCCTGAGCCTGATCCGGCGTAGTTTCAAACGGGAAGCTGTCGCAGAACAGCTGATACTGCTCTTTATCATGCTTAAACGCATAACCCTCTTTGGCCGCGCGCTGGGCGTAAATGTCCAGCAGCTCGGCGGCCACGTCGCGCACTTTTTCCGCCGCCTTCTGCCGCGCGCGTGACCAGGCGTCGCCGCCCAGCTTATGCAGCGGCGCGTTATCTTCCGCGCCACCGGCGTAGCGGCTGATAAGGTGCAGGGACGACACTGGCACGTACAGTTTGGCGTCGTTCGCGTAGGTCAGCATCAGGTATTCACCTTTGATGCCGCCTGCTTCGAGGGTGGTCATTCCCTGATAGCGACCCACACCGTGTTCCAGGTGAACGATCGGCTGACCGGGGTGCAGTTCGGCCAGGTTGCGGATCAGGGTGTCCGGGTTGATGGTGCGACGGCTGTCCTGACGACGGCGCGCCACGCGCTCGCCCAGCAGGTCGCTTTCACAAATCAAGGCCAGGTTATTGAGCGTATCAATAAATCCGTGTTCGGCGGAGCCGATCATCAGGTAACGACCATTTCCGGTCGCTTCGCTCAGGCGATGAATGCGCTTCGGTGCAACTTTGATCCGCCCTAGTAGTTCGCCCAGCGCTTCACGACGACCCTCACTCTCAACGGAGAACACCACTGGCCCGGTGAAGGAATCAAGAAACTTGCGCAGGTTATCGAGCGGGGATTTCTGCTGCGCCTGGACGGCCAGATCGGGCAGCGTCCGGAACGCGAGATTGGTGTTCGCCGCCTTATCGGCAAGCGAATCGGTTTTGAGCTGCATACGCGGCCAGCGTTTTAGCTCGGCGTTGAGCTCGTCGGTACGCAGCCACAGCATTTCCGGCGGCAGCAGCGGACGCATCGGGTCAACGCCCCGGTTTTCAAAGCGGGCGCGCGTTTCGCTTTCAAAGCGGCTGGCGCTGGCGTCGATATCCCCGGTGTTAACAATCAGCGTATTGGCCGGGAAGTAGCTGAACAGCGCCGGCAGCGGTTCGTTAAAGAACAGGGGCTGCCAGTACTCGATCCCCGCCGGAAGGGTGCCTTTGCTGACCTGCTGGTAGATATGTTCGGCATCACGTTTCACGTCGAACCTGTCGCGCCACTGGCTGCGGAACAGTTCGATGGCGGTTTTATCCGTCGGGAACTCATGGGCGGGCAGCAGATTAATGGAGTCCACTTCCTCCAGCGTGCGCTGGGTGTCGGCGTCGAACACGCGCAGGCTGTCGATCTCATCATCGAAGAAATCCAGACGATACGGCTGGTCGCTGCCCATCGGATAGAGATCCAGCAGCGCACCGCGCGTCGCGTATTCGCCGTGTTCCATCACCTGATCGACATGGCGGTAACCGGCTCCGTCAAGCTGCACGCGCAGGGCATCGCGCGACAGGCGCTGGCCTTTTTTCATCACCAGCGCATGGCCGTGCAAATAGCTGTGCGGACAGACGCGCTGCATCAGGGTATTCACCGGCACAATCAGCACGCCGCGCTGCATGGTGGGGAGCTGATACAGCGTCGACAGGCGTGAGGAGATGATCTCCTGGTGCGGAGAGAAACTGTCGTAGGGAAGCGTTTCCCAGTCGGCCAGGCTGAATACCAGACTGTCGGTGAACTGACGAATTTCGTCGTGCAGGCGCAGGGCGTTTTGCATGTCCGGGGCAACCAGCACCACCGGCCCCGGATGGCGCTCGGCAATTTCCGCCACCAGCGTGGCGCAGGCCGCGCCTGTCAGTTCGCCCAGCTGGCGTTGGTCACCTGCTTTTACAGGCAAGGAAAAACGATAGTGTTCAGGCATGGCTATGTCAGGGTCTCTTGGGGATATACCAACAGTATTGGGGCATATCACTGATACGCAATGTCTTTATTATCCTCGATCGTTATGCATAAGCAAATCGTAACCGCACAAGAGGAAAAGTGCCCCCGGATGGGGGCAGGGTAGGTTAGCGGCTGGCGAGCTGTGGCGTAAGCCGTGCGGGAGGGGAGAAGAAAAGGTCGCCAAAGAGGGCGGTCGAGAGCTTACGTGCGCCCAGTCCAACCAGCGTGCAGACGAGCAGGCTGATGAACGGATAGACCAGAATCAGCGTTAACTCCGCCCAGATCGGCCAGTACGCCGCATTCATTTCGCGAATCAGGAGCAGGCTAAACGCCTCAATTAAAATGCGGTGAGTGGTATAAATCGCGATGGTGTTTGAACCGATGACGTTCAGCAAATTATTGGGATGAACGGCATAACGCTGCTCGAAGCTGTAAAAGAGCTTCATGATGACCACGATCGACAGCAGTGAGAGCGGCAGAGGAACATTAGCGAACCACAGCACTACCGACACCGCGCCAGAGGCGATAAGTACCAGCCAGCTGCGGCGTAAATTCATCCCTTTCATCCACGTCATCAACTGCGCGCCGTACCATGCGCCGAGGCTGTAGTAGATCATGTTGCGCACCACGCTGTTCATTCCCCACCACGGTAAAGGCAGGAAGTTAATGGCGATGCTTGCCAGCGCCAGAAGCCCCAGCATCGGCAGTTTCCAGCGGCTCAGCAGTTTACAGAGCGTGAAGTAGACCACTAAGGCGTACAAGTACCACAGGCTGGTGCTGGCCGTGAGCATTCCCAGTACAAACCCTGAAACGGAATCGGCGTAGGCCGCATTGGATGCTGTCGCCAGTTCACGCTCGGGGGCGAGCCAGGCATTCAGATGGGTCAGCGCCTGCCATTGCAGGACGCCCCACAGGGCCAGCACCCAGACAATGCTCCAGATCCGCTTGTCGAGACTGGTGCGCCAGTTCACCTCGTCAATATATCGACGAATCAAATAGCCGGAGATGAAGAAAAACACCGGCATACGGAACGGGGCGAGGTAAAGATTAAAGTAGACCCAGCATTTGGCGAGCAGGCCCGATAACGGATGCTGTAGCCCGTCCAGGTGAGGATAAAAGGTGATCACCGAGTGGTAAATCACCACCAGGCAGATGCACAGCCCTTTTATCTGGTTAATCCATAATGCTTTTTGTTTCATTGTGCGTAACGACCTTGTTGCCATAAACGAAAGGTCGATTGTTGTAAAATGAAACCCCGATGTAACGGGTAACAGTCTGTATCAGGACGATTTTCGGAAAAGGTGGAGGCTGTATGGCGGAAGTTCAGTCAGTAGCATGATGATTTATCTGAATTTTTCGGAAAAATGATTACCGAATCTTACGGTTTCAGTCATTTACGCTTAGCGGATTCGCTTATATACTCGTGGGTCTGCTATCAGCAAACAGACGGATTTCATGTATCAACCTGTCGCACTCTTCATAGGCTTACGTTACATGCGTGGGCGCGCCGCGGACCGCTTCGGTCGCTTTGTCTCCTGGCTTTCAACTATTGGCATTACGCTTGGCGTGATGGCTCTGGTGACGGTGCTTTCCGTCATGAACGGCTTCGAGCGCGAGCTGCAAAACAATATCCTGGGGCTGATGCCGCAGGCCGTTCTCTCTTCCACTCAGGGCTCCGTTAACCCGCAACAGCTGCCGGAAAGCGCGGTGAAGTTACAGGGTGTCACGCGCGTTGCGCCCCTCACGACGGGCGATGTGGTGCTGCAAAGCGCCCGCAGCGTGGCGGTCGGGGTGATGCTGGGTATCGATCCGGCGCAAAAAGATCCGCTGACGCCGTTCCTGGTCAACGTAAAACAAACCGACCTGGAAGCGGGTAAATACAACGTCATCCTCGGCGAGCAGCTTGCCGGGCAGCTCGGGGTCAACCGTGGCGATCAACTGCGCGTGATGGTGCCCTCAGCCAGTCAGTTTACGCCGATGGGGCGTCTGCCAAGCCAGCGCCTGTTCAACGTGATTGGCACGTTTGCGGCGAACAGCGAAGTCGATGGTTACCAGATGCTGGTTAACATTCAGGACGCCTCGCGTCTGATGCGCTACCCGGCGGGAAATATCACCGGCTGGCGTCTGTGGCTTGATGCGCCGCTGAAGGTGGATACCCTTAGCCAGCAGACGCTACCGGAAGGAACGAAATGGCAGGACTGGCGCGACCGCAAAGGCGAACTGTTCCAGGCCGTGCGCATGGAGAAAAACATGATGGGGCTGCTGCTGAGCCTGATCGTGGCCGTTGCCGCGTTTAATATCATCACCTCGCTCGGGCTGATGGTGATGGAGAAGCAAGGCGAAGTCGCCATTCTGCAAACCCAGGGGCTGACGCCGCGCCAGATCATGGCTGTATTTATGGTGCAGGGCGCCAGCGCTGGCATCATCGGCGCGCTGCTCGGCGCGGCGCTGGGTGCGCTGCTCGCCAGCCAGCTCAACAATCTCATGCCGATTATCGGCGCGCTGCTTGATGGTGCGGCGCTGCCGGTGGCTATCGAGCCGCTCCAGGTGGTCGGTATTGCGCTGGCCGCGATGGCTATTGCGCTGCTCTCTACGCTTTATCCTTCCTGGCGGGCTGCCGCCACTCAACCCGCTGAGGCTTTACGTTATGAATAAGATCCTGTTGCAGTGCGACAACCTGTCCAAACGCTATCAGGAAGGCGCTGTGCAGACCGACGTGCTGCACAATGTGAGCTTTAGCGTGGGTGAAGGCGAGATGATGGCAATTGTTGGCAGCTCCGGCTCCGGCAAAAGTACGCTGCTGCACCTGCTGGGCGGGCTGGACACGCCAACCGAAGGCGATGTGATCTTTTCCGGGCAGCCGCTGAGTAAAATGTCGTCTACGGCGAAAGCCGAGCTGCGTAACCGTGAGCTGGGTTTTATCTATCAGTTCCACCACCTGCTGCCGGACTTTACGGCGCTGGAAAACGTGGCGATGCCGCTGCTGATTGGTAAAAAGAAACCCGCAGAAATCAATGCCCGCGCCAGCGACATGCTAAACGCGGTAGGGCTGGGTCATCGCGGGAATCATCGTCCGTCTGAGCTTTCCGGCGGCGAGCGTCAGCGTGTGGCCATCGCCCGTGCGCTGGTCAACAACCCGCGCCTGGTGCTGGCGGATGAACCGACAGGTAACCTCGATGCGCGTAACGCAGACAGCATTTTCCAGCTTCTCGGCGAACTGAACGCCGCGCAGGGAACCGCGTTTCTGGTGGTCACGCACGATTTGCAGCTGGCTAAGCGGATGGGCCGTCAGCTGGAAATGCGCGACGGTCGTCTGAATGCAGAACTGACGCTGATGGGAGCGGAGTAATGGCTTCACCGTTATCGTTACTCATTGGGTTACGCTTTAGCCGCGGTCGTCGCCGGAGCGGGATGGTTTCCCTTATCTCCGTGATCTCCACCATCGGTATCGCCCTGGGCGTGGCGGTTCTAATCGTGGGCTTAAGCGCCATGAATGGCTTTGAGCGCGAACTGAATAACCGCATTCTGGCCGTTGTACCCCACGGTGAAATCGAGCCGGTTAACCAGCCGTGGTCCAGCTGGCGTGATGCCCTGAACAAAGTGGAAAAGGTACCCGGCATTGCGGCGGCTGCACCTTACATCAACTTTACCGGGCTGGTAGAGAGCGGGGTAAACCTGCGCGCCATTCAGGTGAAAGGGGTGAATCCACGTCAGGAGGAGCGTCTGAGCGCGCTGCCTCGCTATGTGCAAAATGGCGCATGGGCAAACTTTAAGGCTGGCGAACAGCAGATCATCATGGGCAAAGGCGTTGCCGATGCACTGAAGGTGAAGCAGGGCGACTGGGTCTCGATCATGATCCCGAACGCCAGCGCTGATCACAAATTGCAGCAGCCTAAGCGCGTGCGTCTGCACGTCACCGGTATTTTGCAGCTGAGCGGCCAGCTCGATCACAGCTTCGCGATGGTGCCGCTGGAAGATGCGCGCCAGTATCTGGATATGAGCGACAGCGTGACGGGCATTGCCATTAAGGTTAACGACGTTTTCAACGCCAATACACTGGTGCGTGACGCTGGCAGCGTGACCAATAACTATGTCTACATCAAAAGCTGGATCGGCACTTACGGGTATATGTACCGTGATATCCAGATGATCCGCGCGATTATGTATCTGGCGATGGTGCTGGTGATTGGCGTGGCGTGCTTTAATATCGTCTCTACGCTGGTCATGGCCGTTAAGGACAAGAGCGGCGACATTGCCGTGCTGCGTACCTTAGGGGCGAAAGACGGTCTTATTCGCGCCATCTTCGTCTGGTACGGTTTGCTGGCGGGGCTGTTTGGTAGCCTCTGCGGCGTGGTCATCGGCGTGGTGGTGTCTCTTCAGCTGACGCCGATTATCAACGGGATTGAGGCGCTTATCGGCCATCAATTCCTGTCAGGCGATATCTATTTTATTGACTTCCTGCCGTCTGAACTGCACTGGCTGGACGTCATTTATGTGCTGGTTACAGCACTTTTACTGAGTCTGCTGGCAAGCTGGTATCCGGCGCGTCGCGCAAGCCGAATTGATCCGGCGAGGGTATTAAGTGGCCAGTAATTTCGTCATGGTTTAGCGGTCTTTTGGCCGCTGAATCAAACAGAGGAATGCATCATGTATTACGGATTTGATATTGGCGGCACCAAGATTGCGCTCGGCGTGTTCGATAAAGACCTTAAGCTACAATGGGAAACCCGCGTGCCTACGCCGCGCGATAGCTACGATGAATTTTTAACCGCCATTGCCGCGCTGGTGGCGCAGGCGGATGAACGCTTTGGCGTAAAAGGCAGCATCGGCATTGGTATACCGGGTATGCCCGAAACCGACGACGGCACGCTGTATGCCGCCAACGTTCCTGCTGCCAGCGGCAAACCCCTGCGTGCCGATCTTTCTGCTCTCCTTGAGCGCGACGTGCGCTTAGACAACGATGCCAACTGTTTTGCTCTCTCAGAGGCCTGGGACGACGAGTTTCGTCGCTATCCGTTGGTGATGGGGCTGATCCTCGGAACGGGCGTCGGTGGCGGGATTGTCATTAACGGTAAGCCCATAACCGGGCGCAGCTACATTACCGGAGAATTTGGTCATATCCGTCTGCCGGTGGATGCGCTGGACGTCGTTGGTCGTGATTTCCCGCTTACCCGCTGCGGCTGTGGTCAGCACGGCTGCATTGAGAGTTACCTTTCAGGGCGCGGGTTTGCATGGCTTTATGAACACTTCTATCATCAGAAACTTGAGGCCCCTCAAATCATTACGCTGTGGGAGCAGGGAGACGCGCAGGCGCGTGAGCACGTTGAGCGCTATCTTGATTTGCTGGCGGTGTGTCTGGGGAATATCCTGACCATCGTCGACCCGGATCTGCTGGTGATCGGGGGAGGGCTGTCAAATTTCACTGCGATTACGGAACAGCTGTCCGGGCGTTTGCCCCGACATTTATTGCCGGTCGCCCGCGTGCCGCGCATTGAGCGTGCGCGACACGGGGACGCAGGAGGCATGCGCGGAGCCGCATTCCTTCATCTCACCGATTAGTTTACGAGGTTACTATGCTGTCGCGTCGCCAGGGTCGACTCAGCCGTTTTCGCAAAAATAAACGCCGCTTACGTGAACGCCTGCGTCAGCGGATCTTTTTCAGAGACAGGATGATGCCAGAAGCGATGGATAAACCCAGAGTGGTGGTGTTGACCGGGGCGGGGATCTCCGCCGAATCCGGTATTCAGACCTTCCGCGCGGCGGACGGGCTGTGGGAAGAACACCGAGTAGAAGATGTGGCGACGCCGGAAGGTTTCGCCCGCGATCCGGCGCTGGTTCAGGCGTTTTACAACGCCCGTCGTCGCCAGCTTCAGCAGCTGGAGATTGCGCCAAACGCGGCGCACCTGGCGCTGGCAAAGCTGGAGGAGGCGCTGGGGGATCGTTTTCTGCTGGTGACGCAAAACATCGACAATCTTCATGAAAGAGCCGGAAACCACAACATCATTCACATGCACGGCGAACTGCTCAAGGTGCGGTGCGCATGGAGTGGGCAGGTGCTGGAGTGGAAAGAGGACGTGCTGGACGAAGACCGCTGCCACTGCTGTCAGTTCCCTTCGCGTCTGCGTCCCCATGTGGTCTGGTTTGGCGAAATGCCGCTGGGAATGGATGAGATCTACAGCGCCCTGGCCATGGCGGACGTCTTTATCGCCATTGGTACCTCAGGACATGTCTATCCGGCGGCGGGGTTTGTTCACGAAGCGCGACTGCAAGGTGCCCATACGGTGGAGCTTAATCTGGAGCCAAGCCAGGTCGGGAGTGAGTTTGAAGAGAAGCATTACGGTCTGGCCAGCGAGGTGGTGCCAGCCTTTGTGGATAAACTCCTGAAGGGGCTGTAAGGGTAACGGGCGACCTTGCGTCGCCCGTTGTGCATTAACGGCCTGCTTTTAGCTTCTGATAATACTCTTCATACAGGCGGCTCGCGTCACCGACGTCGTTCTGCCATTCCCCTTTGCTGATGGTTTCAGCGTCCGGATAAAGCGATTTATCATTCGCCACTTCAGGACTTAACAGCTTCCGCGCGGCCAGGTTTGGTGTCGGGTAACCAATAGTTTCCGCCACCTGTTTTGCCACATCCGGGCGCAGCAGGAAGTTAATCAGCTTCAGGGCGCCATCGACGTTTTTCGCATTAGCCGGGATCGCGAGGCTGTCCATCCAGAAGATGCCGCCCTCTTTCGGCCAGACCACCTCCAGCGGCGTACCGGCCTGACGCGCCACAAACGCAGAGCCGTTCCAGACCATCCCCAGATTCACTTCACCTTCCATATACGGGTTAGCCGGGTTATCCGAGTTGAACGCCGCCACGTTTGGCATCAGCTTTTTCAGTTCGTTATACGCCGCTTCGATCTCTTTCGGATCGGTGGTGTTGCCGGAGTAGCCGAGTTTACGCAGCGCAATCTGGAACACTTCGCGCGCATCATCGGTTAACAGCAGGCTGCTTTTGTATTCCGGCTTCCAAAGATCAGCCCAGGATGAAACCGTTTTTGGATCAACGGCATCGCTGTTGACGCCAATTGCCGTCGCGCCCCAGATGTACGGAATGGAATAATCGTTGTTCGGGTCGAACGGCTTGTTTAGCATCTCAGGATCGAGGTTTGAAAAATTGGTTAGCTTCGTTTTATCGATCTTCTGGATCATGCCTTCTTTGCGCATCTTGTCGACGAAATAGGTCGACGGCACCACCAGGTCATACGCGCCATCTTTATAGGTTTTGAGCTTGGCGTACATGGTTTCATTCGACTCGTAGGTCGAATAGATCACCTTGATGCCCGTCTCTTTGGTGAACTGCTCCAGCAGGCCCGGCGGCACATACTCGGTCCAGTTGTAGAAATAGAGCGTTTTGCTGTCATCAGCATGCGCGGCACCCATTCCGAGCACCAGTGCCGCAGCGGCAAGCATTTTTTTCATTTCTGTGTCCCCTGAGATTTTGTTTTATCACGAGCAATAACCTGGCTGGCAATCACCAGAACCAGCGATAACACCAACAGAATAGTCGCCAGCGCGTTCACTTCGGGTGAAACACCGACTTTCACCATTGAGTAGATCTTCAACGGCAGAATTTCGTAGCTCGGCCCGGTGACGAAGGAGGACACGACCACGTCGTCCATCGACAGGGTAAAGCTGAGCAGCCATCCGGCTGCCACGGCAGGCATCGCCAGCGGCAGGATGATTTTGCGCAGAATGGTCATCTCGCTGGCTCCCAGATCCTTCGCCGCTTCCAGCATGCGTACGTCGAACCCTTTCAGTCGGGCGTAGACGGTTACCACCACAAACGGCAGGCAGAAGGTGATATGCGAAAACAGCAGCGACCAGAAACCGAGCTGGACGCCCAGCAGCATAAACAGCACCAGCAGTGAAATGGCCATCACGATGTCCGGGGACATCATCACCACAAACAGCATACCGCTGACGAACGGCTTACCGCGAAAACGGTAGCGGTACAGCGCCACGGCGGTCAGCGAGCCAATCAGCGTCGCGAAGGTGGCAGAGAATACCGCCATCGTCAGCGAGTGCTGTGCGGCCTGTAGCAGGCTGTCATTGTTCATCAGCAGGCCATACCATTTGGTGGTAAACCCTTGCCAGTTGATCCCGAAGCGTGAACTGTTAAAGGAGTTCACGATCAAAATGATTATCGGAATATAAAGATACGCATAAATGGCGGTCATAAAACCGCCGCGAAGCAGTCGACCGATCATTCCAGCTCCACCTTCTTATTCAGCAGGCGTGAGGCACGCCAGTAAACCAGCAGCATCAGCCCCATTACCACCGTCAGCGTAATGCTGGTGGCCGAGCCGAACGGCCAGTCGCGGATGTTCAGGAACTGGCTCTTGATCACGTTGCCGATCAGCAGGTTTTTCGCCCCGCCCATCAGGTCCGACACGTAGAACAGGCCCATCGCAGGCAGCATGACCAGCAGACATCCGGCAATAATGCCCGGCATGGTCAGCGGGATAATGATGCGGATAAAGGTTTGCAGCTTGCTGGCCCCCAGGTCTCTCGCGGCTTCCAGAAGTGGTTTATCAAGCTTTTCAATACTTGAGTAAAGCGGCATCACCATAAACGGCAGCAGGATATAGACCAGGCCGACGATCACCGCGCTCGGAGTGAACATAATGCGGATCGGCGTATCAATAACCCCAAGCCACAGCAGAAACTCGTTCAGATAACCTTTGGTGCTGAGGAAGATTTTCAGCCCGTAGATGCGGATTAACGAGTTGGTCCAGAATGGCACAATCAGTAAAAACAGCAGCAGCGGACGCACTTTTTGCGGCAGGCGAGCCAGGAACCACGCGAACGGATACCCCAGCACCAGACAGGCAACGGTGGCAATCAGCGCCATATTGAGCGAGTGCAGCAGCACGTCAAAGTAGAGCGGATCGAGCAGGCGTGCGTAGTTGTCCAGCGTAAAGACCATCGCGACGAAGTTCGCGTCGTCGCGGGTCAGGAAGCTGGTTACAATGATCATCAGGTTGGGAAGAAAGACAAACAACACAAGCCAACCGACGATCGTGGCAATCACCACATTCTGGAACTTACTTGTGTTCTTCATCAGCCAGTACAACCTCCCAGCTTTCTACCCAGTTGATGACCATCTTCTGATCCAGCGAGTGGTCGAAGTCCGGATCGTCCTCGTTGAAGAACTCACTAACCATCACCATTTTGCCGTTTTCCAGTTCCACAACGGATTCGAGGGTCATCCCTTTGTAGTTGCGTTCGCGAACGTAACCGATCAGACCTTCGGCATCAGCCGTGTCGTGGATCTCATCGACGCGAAGATCTTCCGGGCGGAGCAGAACGTTGAGCCTTTGTCCCTTTTCCACGGCAAAGTTCACCGTGATGTTGCATTCGCGGCCTTCCACGTTGGCGCGCACGCGCTGCTCGTCCAGACGCTCAATCACCGTGGCGTTGAAAATATTGATTTCGCCAATGAAGCTGGCGACGAACAGGTTTTTCGGCTCCTCGTAAATTTCACGCGGCGTGCCGTCCTGCTCAATCTTACCCTCACGCATCACCACGATACGGTCTGACATAGTCAGGGCTTCTTCCTGATCGTGAGTGACAAACACGAACGTGATGCCGAGCTTACGCTGAAGCGCTTTCAGCTCGTTCTGCATCTGCTTGCGCAGCTTGTAGTCCAGCGCGGAGAGGGATTCATCCAGCAGGAGCAGGCGTGGTTTGTTGACCACGGCGCGGGCAATGGCCACACGCTGCTGCTGACCACCAGAAAGTTGATGCGGCTTGCGCTGGGCGAATGCCTCCAGCTGCACCATGCGCAGGGCTTCGGTAACGCGCGGCGGGATCTCGCTGGCGGCTGTTTTTTGCATCCGCAGGCCAAACGCCACGTTCTCAAACACGGTCATGTGCGGGAACAGGGCATAGCTCTGAAAGACGGTATTGACGTGGCGATCTTCGGCAGGGACCTGGGTAATGTCCTGGTTCTCAAGATGGATATGGCCGTTATCGACGCTTTCCAGCCCGGCAATAAGGCGCAGGACGGTGGTTTTGCCGCAGCCGGAGGGGCCAAGCAGCGTGAGAAACTCACCGTCATTGATGGTCAGATTAAGATCGGAAATGACATCTTTGCCATCGAAACTTTTACGAATTCGTTCCAGTTGCACCAGCGGTGAAAGGGAACGGGGTTGTGTATTCAATTTTCGCGCTGTCCCATATAGACGCCTCAGGCAGCAGACTGAAGCGGGGTTTGTGTGTAACCACCTTGGTGACTCGTAATGAGGGCGGACATTCTACGGCAAACCCATTGAATCGCCAATCCTTCTCACTTATTCATAAGCTACATTTATTAACGCAGAACGATATAAACGTAAAAAGTTCTCGTTTGCGGGATAAAAGTGACCTGACGCAATATTTGCGTTTTGCTGCTTAATGATAATGTTGTCACAAAAAGTGAGGGTGACTGCATGGATAAACTACTTGAGCGTTTCTTACATTACGTTTCGCTGGATACCCAATCTAAGCCGGGGGTCCGACAGGTGCCAAGCACCGAAGGCCAGTGGAAGCTGCTAAATCTGCTGAAAGAGCAGCTGGAGGCCATGGGGCTGGTTGATGTCACGCTCAGTGAAAAGGGGACCGTGATGGGAACGCTGCCGGCCAACGTTGAGGGAGATATCCCGGCGATTGGCTTTATTTCTCATGTCGATACCTCACCTGATTTTAGCGGTAAACACGTTAATCCGCAGATTGTTGAAAACTACCGCGGCGGAGATATTGCGCTGGGCATTGGCGACGAAGTGCTGTCGCCGGTGATGTTCCCGGTACTGCATCAGCTGCTGGGGCAGACGTTAATCACCACCGACGGCAAAACCTTGCTGGGGGCCGATGACAAAGCGGGTATCGCCGAGATCATGACGGCGCTGGCGGTGCTGAAGGGCAAAAATATCCCACATGGCGATATCCGCGTGGCCTTCACGCCGGATGAAGAGGTAGGAAAAGGCGCGAAACATTTTGACGTCGAGGCGTTTAACGCTCAGTGGGCCTACACCGTCGACGGTGGCGGCGTGGGTGAACTTGAGTATGAAAACTTTAACGCGGCATCGGTGACGATCAAAATCGTCGGGAATAACGTGCACCCGGGCTCTGCGAAAGGGGTGATGGTGAATGCGCTGTCGCTGGCTGCGCGTATTCATGCGGAAGTTCCTGCCGAAGAGAGCCCGGAGATGACGGAAGGGTATGAGGGTTTTTATCATCTGACCAGCATCAAGGGGAACGTGGACAGCGCGCAGATGCACTATATCGTCCGCGATTTTGACCGCAAAGCCTTTGAAGCGCGCAAGCGTAAGATGATGGAGATCGCGAAAAAGGTCGGCAAGGGGCTGCATCCGGATTGCTATATTGAGCTCATCATCGAAGACAGCTATTACAATATGCGCGAGAAGGTGATGGAGCATCCGCACATTCTTGATATCGCCCAGCAGGCGATGCGCGATTGTGATATCGAGCCGGTGATGAAACCGATCCGTGGTGGAACCGATGGTTCGCAGCTGTCATTTATGGGCCTGCCGTGCCCGAACCTGTTTACCGGTGGATATAACTACCACGGCAAGCATGAGTTCGTGACGCTGGAAGGGATGGAAAAAGCGGTGCAGGTGATTGTGCGGATAGCAGAGTTAACCGCGAAGCGGTAAGAAAATGCCCGGTGGCGCTGCGCTTACCGGGCCTACAGTAAAGGCTTTTGTAGGCCGGGTAAGGCGTAGCCGCCACCCGGCACATGAACAGGGAGTTCAAATGTCAAACTACCGCCGCCACTACATCCCCGGTGGAACCTGGTTTTTCACCGTCAATCTGCAAAACCGCCAGAGCGATTTACTTACCCGCCACATCGACAGCTTGCGTTCCGCTACCGCCACGGTTAAGCATGCGAAGCCCTTCACCATTAACGCCTGGGTTATCCTGCCTGAACATATGCACTGTATCTGGACCTTACCGGAAGGGGACAGTGACTTTTCGGCGCGCTGGCGCGACATCAAAAAAATGTTTAGCCGCAACATTGAGATGCGCCACGTCTGGCAACCGCGTTTCTGGGAACACACCATTCGCAATGAACAGGATTACCGGCGGCATATGGATTACGTCTACATCAATCCGCTGAAGCATGGCTATGTCGGGAAAGTCGTCGACTGGCCCTATTCAACGTTTCATCGGGACGTGCGGGAGGGGTTATATCCGGCAGACTGGGCGGGTGAGATTGAGGATTTTGCGGCGGGGGAGCGGAAGTAAAAAAAGCCCGGTGGCGCATCGCTTACCGGGCCTACGGGAACGGCTTTTGTAGGCCGGGTAAGGCGTAGCCGCCACCCGGCAAACATCATGACTCAGTCCTCAAAAAACCAGTACCCGCTGTTAACCAGCGCGGCCAGCATGGCGAGGAAGGAGGGATCGTCCAGCGCGTCGCCAAAGGTATCCGCAGACAGCACCATATGGCTGGCAATCGCTTCCAGTGCCGGACGGTGTGGAGAGTCCAGGCGCTCGCCGTTGACGAATACCTCTTCGCCAATGCGCAATACACGTAATCCGCCCAGACGAACCAGCTTATCGCCCTGCTGGAGGGCATCATAAATTTCATCTGCCTGATACGGCGGCTCTGGCGGCGCGACGTCCAGTTCGTGACGCGACTGGCTGATAAACTCGCCAAACCACTGTCTGAAGTGCTCCGGTTCGTTGATCAGATCCAGCATCATACCGCGCAGCTTATCCAGCTCCTCTGGCAGAATATCGGCCGGGTGCTCACGCGCCGGAACATCCGGATCGCTGTAACGATGGCTGCCCAGCTCGCGCTGTAAAACATAGTCAGCGAATCCGCTGATCATCTCGCGGCCGCTTGGCGCGCGGAAACCAACCGAATAGTTTAGCGAGTTTTCAAGGGAATAACCTTCATGCGGGAAGCCTGGCGGGATATACAGAATGTCGCCTGGCTCCAGCTCTTCATCAATGATCCCTTCAAACGGATCAACCTGAAGCAGATCCGGGTGCGGGCAGTGCTGCTTCATTGGCACTTTTTCGCCCACTCGCCAGCGACGGCGACCGGTACCCTGAATGATAAACACGTCGTACTGATCAAGATGCGGACCCACGCCGCCACCGGGAACAGAGAAGGAGATCATCAAATCGTCCATTCGCCAGTCTGGGAGGGCGCGGAAGGGACGCATCAAGGCTGCGGTGGGTTCGTGCCAGTTGTTGACCGCCTGCACCAGTAAAGACCAGTTGCTTTCGCCCAGGTGATCGTAGCTTTCAAAGGGACCGTGGCTTACCTGCCATTTCCCGTCCTGATGGCTCACCAGACGGCTGTCTACCTCGTTTTCCATCGCCAGACCAGCGAGTTCGTCAGGAGAAATAGGGTCGATAAAATTGCTGATCCCGCGTTTAAGAACGACCGGGCGTTTTTGCCAGTAACGTTCAATAAATTCGGGCCAGTTAAGCGTTAATTGATAATCCATATTTTTGTATTCCGCAGGCTCTTACTGAGACGGATTATAACGGAAGCACCGACCCCTGGCTGCGAGATCCGCGTATTTTTCACATTTCGGGTTAACTATCGTTCAATCCGGGCTGTTGGCGGCCAAAAATGACTTCCATACGGGCACCGCCCAGCAGACTTTCGCCGGTTTCAATCTTGCCCTCGTACTGATCGACAATTTCCCGGGCGACGGATAATCCGACACCCTGGCCCGGGCGCAGCGTATCGGCGCGCTGACCGCGATCGAATACCACTTCGCGTTTATTATGGGGAATGCCAGGACCATCATCCTCAACGATAATATGCAGTTCGTTATCCGTTACGCGCGCGGACACCTCGACAAACTCCAGACAATATTTGCAGGCGTTATCGAGCAGATTTCCCATCACTTCCATAAAGTCATTCTTCTCGCCAACAAAGCTTATTTCCGGTGAGATATCCAGACTGATGTTTACCCCTTTACGCTGGTAAACCTTGTTCAGCGCAGAGGTGAGGTTATCCAGCAGCGGGGCTACCGGGTGCAGTTCACGGCTCAATAAGGCGCTTCCGGAACGCATGCTCGCGCGGTGCAGGTAATAACCAATCTGCTGTGAAATACGGCTGATTTGCTCCAGCATTACCGGCTCGGCGTCATCCACGCTCATTTTCGAACTGCGCATTGAACGCAGTGTACTTTGCATCACTGCCAGCGGGGTTTTCAGGCTGTGCGTAAGATCGGTGAGCGTCGTGCGATACTTGTCGTAACGTTCACGTTCGCTTTTCAGCAGGCGGTTGAGGTTGCGCACCAGGCTGGTCAGTTCGCGCGTAGTTTCAGGGTTAAGCTTCTCGCGGTGATGTTCCTCCAGCTCGCGCACCTCTTTGGCAAGGGATTCAATCGGGCGGAGGCTCCACCATGCAGCAACCCACAGGAGAGGGATCACCAGCAGCAGGTTGGCAGCCAGAACGTACACGAACCAGTTCCAGACCATATACGAACGTTTTAGCTCAACCGGTATCGTATCGATCACTACAATGGTCAGCTGCGGCATGTTCAGAGTGGCGGGATACAGGTTGATGGCCACCGAGTGGGTCATCTCCGTGTCGTCATCTTCAGCGCGGATCTCATTGAGCTTGTTCTGTAACGCCCGATCGTCACGCAGCAGGATGCTGGTAGAGTTGAGGTCGGCTTCTATTTCGTGAAAACCATTGGTTTTAAGCCATTCCGGACGGATGCGCTTTTTCAGCCAGGGGACGTCGCGCTGCGCCCACAGCAATTTTCCTTTTTCATCGTAAATGAGTGCCAGCGTTGGGCTCTGCTGGTTCAGGTTTTCCGGCATCTCGACGGTGATTTGGTTGTTCTCCCATTTCGCCAGGGTATAGAACAGATTACTTTCGCCGCGAAGCAGGCGGAAGGTGGTTTTATCGAAGCTTACGCTGTACCCGACCAACGCCACCATTCCGTAAGAGAGGGACAGCACGAGCACGACGGCGGCGGTTGCCAGCAGAAAGCGAACCCGCAGTGAAAGGGGTAAAATGTGGCGCAAAATCCCTTTCATTTAGCGTAATTCGAACAGGTAGCCCTGACCACGCACGGTGGTAATCACGTCGTGCGGGTACTGTGCCTGAATTTTTTTGCGCAGGCGGCCCATCAGCACGTCAATGGTGTGGCTTTCGCGCAGTTCGGCATCCGGATAAAGCTGAAGCATCAGGGAATCTTTGCTCACCACTTTACCGTTGTTACGGATCAGCGTTTCCATGATGGTGTATTCGAATGCGGTCAGCTTGATTACTTCATCATTTATTGAAAATTCGCGGCGGGAGAGATCCACCTGGAACGGCGGCAGAGAGATCACCTGTGACGCCAGCCCGCTGTTGCGGCGCAGCAGCGCCTGCATACGCGCGGCGACTTCTTCAATATGGAAGGGTTTGGTCACGTAGTCATCTGCGCCTGCGCTCAACACTTCAACCTTGTCCTGCCAGCCTTCGCGAGCAGTCAGCACCAGTACCGGCAGGGAAACGTCATGGCTACGCCAGCGGCGGATAAGAGATAATCCGTCTTCATCCGGCAGCCCTAAATCGACAATGGCGATGTCCGGCAGGTGTTCATTGAGATAATAATCGGCCTCTTTTGCGTCTTCAGCATCGTCCACCTGATGACCCATCTCCTGAAGTTGAACTTTCAGGTGATGACGTAGCAATGCGTTATCCTCAACAACCAGTACGCGCATCATCATTTCTCCCTTTATAAATGGTATGAATAGTTTAACGCTGATTATCCAGGTTGACACCAGCGTTATGAAATTAAATGATTTTTTTCATGCTTCTGAAGACAGGTGGTAATACCCCAGGCATCTGATTATTAAGTATGTTGACCTGATCCTGTTTCATATCGCCCACCCACCTCACATAAGCCTCATACGCCCCCAGAAGGCGCGGGTAATATAAACTGACTTGTTTTCGCACGCTTTCGCAATCCGGATAAAACATCCATCCGTTTATGAACGGTTGAAGGCGAGTCGCTTTTTTGACAGAACGGGCACGCCAGTTTTGTAAAGATTGCCCTTTTTTTTGTAAGGATGTTCTCACTATGCCTGTCTTTGTCTACGCTTATTTTATGGTGCGAAATTAGATTTGCATAAGATGTGCCAGAAAATCAGCATTTTTACACAACAAAACAGCAATATAGCGAGTAAAGAGGATTCTATGGAATGGAAGGTTGTTGAGACTATTGCGAGCCCGGAAAGTGGAACCATCTTTTGCAAAGTTGAAACACAATATGGCCTGAATTATATCCTTTGGCTAAAAGGGGATTATTACGTTCGTGCCGGTGAAATCATCACCACCTCAAACCAGGGTATCCTGATTAACGATCGGCGGCGTAGGGTATGGATAGCGCAGGCAATGCCCTATACATCAATAGGCTGGATGGGGTTCAAACAGAAAAACGCGTGTCCAGGTAACCGGCAGGAGATGGATCGTCCATGCACGGTTGAGACCCCGTGCCAGTTCAGGCTATGCCCGTTCGGCTTAAAACGATATATTCCGGAAAGTTATTCCACGGCGAAAAATAACAACCAGCCTGACAACAGGTTGTAATCCAGGCAGAGCCTGTAACGGGGTGTGAACGTCGACACGATGATGAAAAGCAGCCCCCTTTCCGGGTGGAAAGGGGGAGGGTGATTACTTCAGCTCGTCAACCATAGTAATGGCGCGGCCAATATAGTTTGCCGGGGTCATCTCTTTCAGGCGCGCTTTTTCTTCTTCGGGCAGCGCCAGACCATCGATAAACTGTTTCATACCCTCAGCATCAACGCGTTTACCGCGGGTCAGCTCTTTGAGTTTCTCGTACGGTTTTTCGATGCCATAACGACGCATCACGGTCTGAATCGGCTCCGCCAGCACTTCCCAGTTGTGATCCAGCTCGTCCAGCAGACGGTCGCGGTTCACCTCCAGCTTGCTCACACCCTTCAGGGTGGACTGGTAGGCGATCAGCGCGTAGCCAATACCCACGCCCAGGTTACGCAGCACCGTGGAGTCAGTCAGGTCGCGCTGCCAGCGGGAGACCGGCAGCTTACTCGCCATATGCTGCAACACGGCATTCGCCAGGCCCAGGTTACCTTCGGAGTTTTCGAAGTCGATTGGGTTCACTTTGTGCGGCATGGTGGACGAACCGATTTCCCCGGCGATGGTCTTCTGCTTGAAGTGGTTCAGGGCGATGTAGCCCCAGACATCACGATCGAAGTCGATCAGGATGGTGTTGAAGCGCGCAATGCAGTCAAACAGCTCGGCGATGTAGTCGTGCGGCTCAATCTGGGTGGTGTACGGGTTCCACTGGATCCCCAGAGACGTCACGAACTCTTCACTGAACTGGTGCCAGTCCACTTCCGGGTACGCCGCGATGTGGGCGTTGTAGTTACCCACCGCGCCGTTGATTTTGCCGAGGATCTCAACCTGCTCCAGCTGACGATACTGGCGTTCCATGCGGTACGCCACGTTCGCCATCTCTTTACCCATGGTGGATGGGGTTGCTGGCTGGCCGTGAGTACGGGACAACAGCGGAATATCGCGGTACTCCACGGACAGCGCTTTCACCGCATCGATGATTTTACGCCAGTAAGGGAGTACCACCTCTTTCCGTGCGGTAGAGAGCATCAGCGCGTGAGACAGGTTGTTAATATCTTCAGAGGTACAGGCGAAGTGAATAAATTCAGATACCGCGTGCAGGGCAGGGACGCTTGCCACTTTCTCTTTCAGGAAGTATTCAACCGCTTTCACGTCGTGGTTGGTGGTGCGTTCGATGGTTTTAATACGCGCGGCATCTTCTTCGCTGAACTCAGCAACGATTTTATCAAGGTAATCGTTTGCCTTTACGTCAAAAGCAGGAACTTCCTTGATTGCTGTCTGGGCGGCCAGCTTTTGCAGCCAGCGCACTTCAACCTGAACACGGAACTTCAGCAGGCCATATTCGCTGAAGATCCCGCGCAGCGCGCTGACTTTATCGCCGTAGCGTCCATCGACAGGGGATACGGCGGTCAGTGAGGATAATTCCATAATTCGCAACTCCGGGAGGTTAACAATGAGCAAGAATTTGTTTTGCCTGAGTCGTCAGGCGATGACGAGAAAACATGAGCTGTAGGCGGCCACCGCCGACCTGTTGCCACAGCACGGCGGCACGGATGCCTGCCAGCAGCGAAGCGCGTACCTTCGCCTGTACCTGTGGGCTTTGCAATACGGCAGGCGAACCGGTGACCTGAATACGCGGGCCGAGCGGGCTAATTACGTCCACGTAGATACCGGCCATCGCGCTCAGCAGGGTCTCAGACTGGAGGTCAAAGTGGTCGAGCTGGCGCTGTAGCCCGGCGATGCGATCGCCCAGGGTATTCATTGCGCCTTTCGCCGCGTTCAGCTTACGTTCCAGCACCATCAGGCTTAAGGTGTAGCGGGTCAGTTCCGCGTTCAACCCCTGACGGTTGCTGGCGTTGAGCACGCCGAGCAGGGTTTCAAGACCGAGACGAAGATTGGTTTCACTGCCGCCAAAGACGCCCAGCGTGGAGCCTGGGTTAAGATCGATAACGCTGTTGAGTGAAACGTGCAGGGCATCAGCGTCGCAATGACCCTGATGCGCCAGCTGTTGCACCAGACGGGCTGACTGGCAAATTCCCGCCAGCGCCAGGGTGATGTCGTAATAGTTCTTCGCCACACGGTCTCCTTTATGTGTGCAAACGGTTTAAACAGCAGGCAGCGGCAGGCGCTGTTCAATGATCCCACCGCCGAGGCAAATTTCGCCGCTGTAGAAAACAGCTGACTGGCCAGGGGTAACGGCGGAAACCGGTTCGTCGAAACGCACGTCAATGCGATCGTCATCCAGTGCGGTGACGGTGCAAGGGATGTCCGTCTGGCGGTAGCGCGTTTTCACGGTGCAGCGCAGCGTGCCTTTCAGCGGCTCGCGATCGACCCAGTGCAGCTGTTGCGCGATAAGTCCAACGGACATCAGGCGCGGATGGTCGTGACCCTGAGCCACCACCAGAATATTGTTTTCGACATCTTTGTCGACCACGTACCACGGATCTTCGCTGCCCTCTTTGGTGCCGCCGATACCCAGACCTTTACGCTGGCCAAGAGTGTGGTACATCAGCCCCTGGTGCTGACCAATCTCATCACCGTCAACGGTGACGATTTTGCCCGGCTGTGCAGGCAGGTAGCGCCCCAGGAACTCGCGGAATTTACGCTCGCCGATAAAACAGATACCGGTGGAGTCTTTTTTCTTCGCGGTGATCAGATCCAAATCTTCAGCAATCTTACGCACTTCCGGCTTTTCAAGCTCGCCGACCGGGAACAGACTTTGGGCAATCTGTTCATGGCTCAGCGTGTAGAGGAAGTAGCTCTGATCTTTATTGCCATCCAGACCGCGCAGCAGCTGGCTTTTACCATTCACATCCGCGCGACGCACGTAGTGGCCGGTCGCAATGTAGTCTGCGCCCAGGTCTTCCGCGGCGAATTCCAGGAAGGCTTTGAATTTGATCTCTTTGTTACACAGGATATCCGGGTTTGGCGTGCGGCCCGCTTTGTACTCTTCGAGGAAGAGTTCAAAAACGTTGTCCCAGTATTCTGCGGCAAAGTTAACGGTGTGCAGTTCGATGCCGAGCTTATCGCACACGGCCTGCGCATCGGCGAGATCCGCAGCGGCAGTGCAGTATTCCTCGCCATCGTCTTCCTCCCAGTTCTTCATGAACAGGCCCTCCACCTTATAGCCCTGTTGCTGCAACAGGTAGGCGGAAACGGAGGAATCGACACCGCCGGACATGCCGACGATCACTTTTTTCTGGCTGTTATCTGACATGGAATACTCACGACATTGAACTTCAAGGCGGCGTATTCTATCACGCCCCCCCACCATTGACACCCTCTGTAAACGGCCAGTTAAATTCTGCAATGACATCCAGCGGCAGGCGAGCCGCAGACTGCCAGCAGCGGATGCTTTCCGCAACCAGCGGCGAGCGCAGGTTTGACGCGTTCAGGATCTCGTCTGCGGTCATCCACAGGCAGCGATCGATATCGTCGTCGTGCGGTTCAGTGGCGCACGTTTCGTTAAGCTCAACGGCGAATAAAAAGCGCAGGAAAGGTGTCTGGTCAGGCGCTATCCACTGATGCATACGGATAAAGTGCTGCGGTTCGGCGCGGATACCCGTCTCTTCCCAGAGCTCGCGTTTCGCTGCCTGCAATAAGGTTTCGTTGGCTTCAAGATGCCCGGCTGGCTGATTCCAAAGCGCTTTGCCGTTGATGGTCTCTTCCACCACCAGGAATTTCCCCTGCGCGTGGACCACGCAGGCGACCGTAACATGGGGTTTAAACATCAGTTCTCCTTAGGGGTAACATCCCGCCATTCCCCGTTAGCCAGCGAGTCCAGCGTGTAGCTGCCCATGGCGTAGCGAATGAGTCGCAGGGTAGGGAAGCCCACATGCGCAGTCATGCGCCTGACCTGTCGGTTGCGGCCTTCATAAAGGGTGATTTTAAGCCAGCTGGTGGGAATCGATTTGCGCTCACGAATCGGCGGGTTGCGCGGCCACAGCCACTCGGGTTCATTCACGCGCTCAATACCAGCTGGCAGGGTAGGACCATCGTTCAGCGTTACGCCGTTGCGCAGCTTTGCCAGCGACGCGTCGTCCGGCTCGCCTTCAACCTGCACATAGTAAATTTTTCCGGTACGTTTGCCCGGCTGAGTAAGCCTGGCCTGGAGCACGCCGTCATTGGTAAGCACCAGCAGCCCCTCGCTGTCGCGATCCAGACGCCCGGCCGCGTAGACCCCCTGAACGGGGATAAAATCCTTCAGCGTGCTGCGCCCGGCCTCGTCGGTAAACTGCGGCAATACATCGTAGGGTTTATTGAACAGTATGACCCGCGTTGGCTGGGGTTCTGGCGTTCTTCTGGTGGCTTGTCGTGAGCTGAATCGCTCAACCCGGTGTTTTCTAAAAGAAGTTTTCGTCATGGTATTTTCAGGCGTTATCAATTGCCGCATTATAGCCTAATAACGAAGACCTTTCATGGCGTCGGACAATCAGGTACTATCGGAAGGCTCATTACAATTTATTAACATAAGATCAGTAACAACCAGAAGCGCTCGAAGGAGAGGTTAATGGAAAGCAAAGTAGTTGTTCCGGCGGAAGGTAAAAAGATCACCCTGCAAAACGGCAAGATTAACGTTCCTCACAACCCGATTATCCCGTTCATCGAAGGTGACGGTATCGGTGTAGACGTTACCCCGGCAATGCTGAAAGTGGTTGATGCCGCTGTTGAGAAAGCCTACAAAGGCGAGCGTAAAATTTCCTGGATGGAAATTTACACCGGTGAAAAATCGACTCAAGTTTATGGCCAGGACGTCTGGCTGCCAGCCGAAACGCTGGACCTGATCCGCGACTATCGCGTTGCTATCAAAGGCCCTCTGACCACGCCAGTTGGCGGCGGCATTCGCTCCCTGAACGTGGCGCTGCGTCAGGAACTGGATCTGTATGTGTGTCTGCGTCCGGTGCGTTACTACCAGGGCACTCCAAGCCCGGTTAAGCACCCGGAACTGACCGACATGGTCATCTTCCGTGAAAACTCTGAAGACATCTACGCCGGTATCGAATGGAAAGCGGATTCTGCTGATGCAGAAAAAGTGATTAAATTCCTGCGCGAAGAGATGGGCGTGAAGAAAATTCGCTTCCCTGAGCATTGCGGCATCGGCATCAAGCCGTGCTCCGAAGAAGGGACCAAGCGTCTGGTGCGTGCCGCCATCGAATACGCTATCACCAACGATCGTGACTCTGTGACCCTGGTTCACAAAGGCAATATCATGAAGTTCACCGAAGGCGCGTTCAAAGACTGGGGCTACCAGCTGGCGACCGAAGAGTTCGGCGGTGAACTGATCGACGGCGGCCCATGGCAGAAAATTAAAAACCCGAACACCGGTAAAGAGATCATCATTAAAGATGTGATCGCCGATGCGTTCCTGCAACAGATCCTGCTGCGTCCTGCTGAATATGACGTGATCGCCTGTATGAACCTGAACGGCGACTACATCTCTGATGCGCTGGCAGCGCAGGTCGGTGGTATCGGTATCGCCCCGGGCGCGAACATCGGTGACGAGTGCGCCCTGTTTGAAGCAACTCACGGTACTGCACCGAAATATGCAGGCCAGGACAAAGTTAACCCAGGCTCAATCATTCTGTCCGCAGAGATGATGCTGCGTCATATGGAATGGTTCGAAGCCGCAGACCTGATTGTTAAGGGTATGGAAGGCGCAATTAACGCGAAAACCGTCACCTATGACTTTGAACGTCTGATGGAAGGCGCTAAACTGCTGAAATGCTCAGAGTTTGGCGACGCGATTATCGCAAACATGTAATCCACTCGCTGGGTTAAATGACAACGGGAGCCTGAGGGTTCCCGTTTTTTATGCACACAAGACGGAAAACAACGCTATGACCCATGATATCCCGCTCAAGTATTATGACATCGTCGACGAGTATGCGACTGAAACGGCAAAACCGCCAGAAGAGGCGGAGCGTACGCCACTGGCACACTATTTTCAGCTGCTGCTCACTCGCTTATACAACAATGAGGAAATCAGTGAAGAGGCGCAGCGGGAGATGGCTGTCCAGGCGGAGATAGATGAAGCGCGCATTGACGATATTGCGAACTTCCTGAATCAATGGGGCAATGAATAACGCGTCATCGCGCTGAGTAAGCCAGCAGGCTGGCGAGGTCGTGCCGGGTTAGTGATTTTGAAAAGTACCAGCCTTGCACGAGGGCATCGGGGTATCTCTGCGCGATGAACTGATATTGCGTTTCGCTTTCGACTCCCTCAAACACCAGGGTTTTGTGCAGTTTAGCGAGCGCGTCGCTAAAGATCACCAGGATATCCTGTTTATAATGCTCGTTGATGCCATCCACTAACGACTTATCCACTTTGATTTCGTCATATTTGAGATTGGACAGCCTTGCCAGATTAGAGTTTTGCACGCCAAAATCGTCTATTGAAATTTTGACGCCTGCCGATTTGAGATCCTCACAAAACTCTTCAAGGATGGCCGAGGTGGAAACGCCATTCTCGGATAACTCAACTTTGATTAACGATAAGGGAATAGCGTTCTCTAAGCATGCATGACGTAATACCGCCAGAAATTTGCCGTCTTCAATTTCCGTCCGGCCAACGTTCAGTGAAATCATTAACTGATGTTCGGCCGCCAGAGCGGCAATTTCCGCCAGGGATTTCTTTATCATGTTCTGATAATAAACGTTATACAGACCAATTTTTTTAATTAACGGGATAAACAGCTCAGGAGAAACCTCTTTGTGATTGTTATCCTGCCATCTTGATAAGACTTCAACCCCGACGATTTTCTTATCAGCAACCCGAATTATGGGCTGAAAATGAACGCTGATAGTATTCGCTATCACCGCCTTGACCAGCGTTCGCTCAAGAGAAAGTCGATCTTCATAAAGTCGAAGAGAAAACAGCGTCAGGGATACCCAGATAAAGTATAAAAACAGGCACAGGAGCACCATCACTACGCGGGAGAGCGATGCCAGTCCGGCATTGTGGTGGGTGACGGTAACGCACAAATCCCAGCGCGTGCTGCACTGCGTCACGGTCTGCGTGAATAACAGTGACGACAAGCGGCTAAGGTTTTCTGTAGGTGACGTAACGGTAAAAAAGGTTCGGTCGAAATCTTTCGTGGTAGAACGAAGTGAATAGTTGGCGGTGACCGGAGAGAATTTATCGTAGGCTGAACGTGATGTGAAGATAATAAGATGGTTATAAATTGTCGCATTGCCTACAAAAAAATCTTTCTGTGAAAATTGCGCCAGACTGAATCCGTTCAGGGTGTTGTGAAGCTCAGAGGGAAGGGCGATGGGATTTGCCAGCTTGCCCCAAAATGCGGTGCAGGTGATTTTCCCATTTTCAATAAACCCCACATCGGCGAAATAGAGACTCTGCATCTTTAAATTACGGTAGACGTTCAGGCTGGCGCTATCGCATCCCTTCGCGGAGGTATTTTTAAGCGTACTGGCGATATTTTGCGTCAAGTCTTCGGAATAGCGTAAGAGCGTGTGGGAGATCTCCCTCTGCCGGTCCTTTTGCTGCTCAACGATAATGGCGTTAACCGCATACAGCGACAGGACGACCATAAAGGTTGAGATGATAGCAACGGCAATGGCCTTGTTCATTTTCCTGCTGTCCCGCCACGTCCTGAGGTGCAGGGATCTTAACACAGGTCATTAAAGCTACAAGTATGCGCGTTGAGCCCGCACGTGATTGAAAGGAAAGCCACCATGCCGACTCATTACATCTCAGAACCACTCAAACCGTGTTGAGAGCAGTAACAGTAGCGTACTGGCAGAAACAAGATTAAGGCAGATGACGAACTTGCTCGATACGTTCATGTTATCAGATTCACTTTGCTGTTCAGTAGCCACAGAGAATAGCGGTTCACCTCCTGGGAAAAAACGCCAGATTTTGGTGGGGTGAGGCAAAAAAAAAGCCCACTAAAAAGTGGGCAAGAAATACTGGAAGCAATGTGAGCAATGTCGTACTGAATACCTGAGTGATTTGCTCAACTATTCAGTAATGAGAAAGATAATCTTTCTCAGTAAAAGATGCAACCCCACGATGAGTGTGGAACGGCAATTTTTATTGCTCAGATTTTACTCAAACGAACCGTGTGATTCTTATCACAAATTTCCTTTCTCAGATCCTGTGCTATCCTTTTCTGTGTCGTTGATTTAATGACAAAAACCATACAGAGAGGAAAGCTATGGGAATTTTATCCTGGATTATCTTTGGGCTGATTGCGGGGATCCTGGCGAAGTGGATTATGCCGGGCAAAGATGGCGGCGGTTTCATCGTCACGATCGTTCTGGGGATTGTGGGTGCAGTCGTCGGTGGCTGGATCAGTACCCTGTTCGGCTTTGGCAGAGTTGATGGCTTCAACTTCGGCAGCTTTGTCGTCGCGGTGATTGGCGCGCTGGTTGTTCTGTTTATCTACAGAAAAATCAAAAGCTAAATCTGACCTGTGTTAAAAAAGGCTGCCTGAGGGCGGCCTTTTTACTTTGGGCGTTACCACCAGCCTAACTGCGTACCGGCGACGGCCACGATGGCGACAATCAGCATGATGAGGGTCGTTTTTCTCATTTATGCCCCCGGCGCGGCGTAACCGCCAAGGAAAAACCAGCCTAAAAACACGACTGCCGTGATAAAAATAACCACCGGAAAGAGGATCCCTATTCTCATGCCATCACCTGTTTGAGTTTGTATAAGGCCGTAGAGTGTACGGTTTTAATCTAACGCGACAAAGCCTGTTTTGTTTTTTCCTTTTTTATCCTGATACATCGCGAGGTCTGCGGTGCGCAGGGCACTATCTTCATCTGTGCAGTGAGGATCAACAATAACGACGCCATAGCTTGCACCGGGATAGAGAATAGTGACATTACCTAACCCATATTCACCCGCGATACGGCCGTTGAGGCGGGTTTTGATAGCGTTGACCTCTGTGCTGGCGTCGCCATCATTGCTGTGACTCAGGCTGGCAACCAGAAATTCATCGCCGCCGAGCCGGCCGATAATTTCGTCCTGCGTTTGCTGGTGAGTCAGTCGATTGCCGACCTGAACGAGGAACCGATCGCCCGCTTCATGACCGTAGTGATCATTGATTCGCTTGAAATCATCGAGATCAATAAAGGCAATCATGACGTTGCGGTTAAGATGGCGCGCCAGTGAGAACAGGGTGGTAAGGTTTTCAAAAATGGCGCGACGATTCGGCAGGCCGGTAAGGGCGTCGGTGTAAGAGTGGGCAATGAGCGCCGCATTTGCTTCACGAAGCTGAAGCACAAGCGACTCTTTCTGAATGTACTGACCAATTAACCCGGCAAAGAGCCTGATCACCTGCTCGCCACGCTCGCTGAACTGTTTCTGTGCGGTGCTGGCAGCGCAAAGCGTGCCGTACAGAGAACCGTCAGCCAGGTGAACCGGCACGCTCATATAGGTTGTAATACCCAGTGCTTTTGCCGCTTCACACTCCGGCCAGCGGTCGGGCACCTCGTTACTGAACAAGGTGTCGCTATCCATGGCGCGCTTACAGAGCGTTTCGTCCCAGGGCACGCTGAACCCTTCCGGGATCTGCATTTGCTTGCTGTTACGGGCATATAAAATGTGCTGCAAACGCGCGTTGATATCGATTTTGGTCAGGTAGGTTGATTCCATATCCGTCACAATTTCCAGCATTTCCAGTAGCTGACGCACCAGACTGTCGAGAGATTGCTCGGTGGAGAGGGTTTCTGAAACACGGGCAAGAATGATATCTGACATGAGGCAGGTTGACTCCCATGCAGAAGACCTCTGTATCTGCATGTTATGCTGAAAATATAGACTCCGGTCATAGTAAAACATGAACAGGATTAATTTTATAGATTCTTCTGAAAGCGGATGAAGGAGAGGCTAAAAAAAAGCCCCGATGTTGAGATCGGGGCAAAACATCTTGATTACGGAATGATGTTCTCTGGTCAGAGTGAGAACAGACACCACTATAGGGATGAATCGTGCAGGTTTAATGGAGAAATCATGGAGAAAACGGCGATGACCCGTTACTCTGACGTTTTCAACACCCTGAAGGATCATGATAATGAAATATCTTCTCCTGGCGCTGGTTTTACCGCTGGCCGCATGCTCAACAAAGACACCTCCTCCCGATGCGCCTCAACCGCCGCACGCTATTGGTATGGCAAATCCGGCGTCAGTGTACTGTCTGGAGAAAGGGGGAGAGCAAATCCCTGTACAAAGCCCGCAGGGCGTACGTACCGAGTGCAAATTGCCAGGCGGGGAAGTGATCGATGAATGGGATCTCTATCGCCGCGATCACCCGCAACCGACCAGATGACAACGGCAATAAAACTGCGATACACTTCTCTTTAGGATTATTCTTAGCCAGTTTCTGGCGGTACGTTTGCGAGAAGAAGTATGTTTCAGTTAAAACCGGGCAGCATGGCGATAATTGTGGGTGCGCGTACGACGGCGGGCCGTCGAAATATCGGTAAATCCGTGGAGCTGTTTGGCCTTTGTCAGCCGGGCCAGCGTTTTGTGAACCCGGTTAACGGCGTCATGACGCAATTACCTGATACATCAGCGCGTGCGCTGTGGCTGGTCACCGGTGATGTTTACGCCTTTGATAATCAGCACGGTTTTGCGTTTGTTCGCCCGGAACATTTGATGCCGCTTACTCCCGACGAGATGCCACACAACGTGGATGAGCTGGCAATCGGTTAATCACAGTTTACGCAGCCAGTCCGCCAGTACCCGCGCGTGATTCTGCTCCGTATTTTTCGCCCCATAGAGTAGCGTCACGGTCTGCTGTCGGGCGAGGGCCGCCAGGCGTTTGCCTTCATCCTGATGCTGCGCCAGCTCTTTACGATAGGCTTCACTGAACGCGGTGAAATCTATCGTTTCACTGTGAAAGGCTTTCCGCAGTTCGCTGGACGGCGTTAGCGCTTTACACCACTCATCACAGGCGAGGTCGGTCTTTTTTATCCCTCGCGGCCAGAGTCTGTCTACCAGCACCCGGTAACCATCGTCTGACGTTGCCTGTTCATAGACGCGCTTACATTGAATCATCCGTTTTCCTCCTACCGTGCGACGTTCGGCAAGAACACTATAGCACCCGGCGTTTAAGCACCCAATTTAAGGTATTGTGATAATTGCAAAAGATCGGTAGTCTGAGGTTCCTTATGTTATCTGAAAATCCTCCGGCATAAGGAATCTCTCATGGAACTCTCCCCGGTTAAAACGACGCTGCGCATTGCGCTGGTTGGTGATTACAATCCCGATGTTATTGCGCACCAGGCGATCCCGCTGGCGATTGACGACGCCGCTGCGGTTCTGGATCTCACCGCTGATTATGACTGGCTCGCCACGCCTGAGCTGACCAACCCCGAAGACCTGGTCGGGTACGATGCCATCTGGCTGGTACCGGCAAGCCCGTATAAAAACACCGAGGCGGCGTTTATTGCCGCGCGTTACGCGCGTGAAAACAGCATCCCTTTTCTCGGCACCTGCGGCGGGTTCCAGCATGCGCTGATTGAGTATGCCCGTAATGTGCTGGGCTGGCACGATGCAGGCCATGCCGAAACCGATACCGAGGGGAGGATGGTGATTGCGCCGCTGGCCTGCTCGCTGGTGGAAAAAACCGACGCGATTGAGCTGCGGAACAACACGCTGATTGCCAAAGCGTACGGCAAGCCGGAAATTCATGAAGGTTATCACTGCAATTACGGCGTCTCGTCTGAGTTTGCCAGCCAGCTTGAGCGGGGCGACATGCGCGTAACGGGCTGGGACGAGCAGGGCGAGATCCGCGCGGCAGAGCTGCTGACCCATCCTTTCTTTGTCATCACCCTGTTACAGCATGAGCGGGCTGCGCTTCAAGGGCGCCCAGTCGTGCTGGTACAGGCCATGCTGCGGGCGGCGCAGGGATAAAAAAAGCAGACCGTCAGGTCTGCCTTGAATGTCAGCGGGGTGTGATCTCCCGGTCACGCCCGGCCAGCATGCCGCACAGGGCCATCACTACCGCAGCCAGCGCGCAGGCCAGCAGCGGAATGCGCCAGTCTCCGGCGGTATCGTGAATTTTCCCCATCAGCGGTGGGCCACAGGCCGCCAGCAGATAGCCAATCGACTGTGCCATGCCGGAGAGCGCGGCGGCCTGATGGGCCGAGCTGGCGCGCAGTCCGATAAACGTCAGGCCGAGGATCATGGTGGCGCCGGATCCAAAGCCAAACACCAGCGTCCAGACGACGGCCAGCCCCGGCGCGAACCAGAACCCGGCCGCACTGACGGCGCACATCAGAGCGACAAGCCCGGCTATGCCACGCTGATCGTTAAGACGGTGCAGGATCAGCGGAATGGCGAGACCGGGAACAGCGGTTGCCAGCTGGAGAAGTCCGTGCATGGAGCCAGCCTGCGTTTCGCTGTAGCCGTGGCTAAGTAAAATCGCGGGTAACCAGCCGATAATGACGTAGTAAATCAGCGAGTTAATGCCCAGAAAAAGCGTCACCTGCCAGGCGAGTGCGGAGCGCCAGATTGCCCGATTGTGCAACGCGCCCGCACCGGTCAGGGTGGCGGCCGGCCTCTGGCGCCATTGCGGTAACCACAGCAGCAGCGCCACCAGCGGGAAGAACATCAGCATCAACAGCGCCCCGTGCCAGCCACCACTCCCCAGCGACAGCGGGACGATCAGCGCCGACCCTGCGGCAGCGGCGGCTCCCATCGTCAGCGAATAAGCCCCCGTCAGTTTTGCGACCTGGCCCGGAAAATCACGTTTGATTAATCCGGGTAACAGTACATTGCCCAGCGCAATCCCACAGCCCACGATCGCCGTACCGATAAACAGCAGCGAGGCCGACGGCAGCGAACGTACGCCAATCCCGATGCAAATCAGCAGCAGAGCGATAAACAGGCTGCGCTCCATGCCCAGGCGCCGGGCGACGCCTGCGGCAAGGGGAGAGATAAAGGCGAAGGCCAGCAGAGGCAGCGTTGTGAGCAGGCCGGTTTGCGCCGTGCTTAAGCCATAGTCCTGTCGGATGGTGTCGAGCAGGGGGGCGACACCGGTAAAGGTGACGCGCAGCGTCGTGGCGATCATCAGGATGCCTGCAACCAGCAGCGCGCCCTGTTTCCCGGAAGGTTGAATAGCAGTAGTCATTATTGTCTCTTACGTTCAGGCGAGCGCATACCATACCGATTTAAGTCGTGGTTGAAATCAGGCTAAAATGACAGTTTATCGCTAATATCGGACAACTTTATGTATGGACTGGGACTCGACGGCTACGATCCCGATAGCCAGCACGACGCGGCGGTGGCCTTTCGCATCCGCGTGGTGGCACAAGAACAGTACATTCCGCTGCATCTGCACCGCAAAGGGCAGCTGATTATGGCGCTGGGAGGAGCGATCACCTGTGAAGTAGAGAACGCGATGCTGATGGTGCCGCCCCAGTATGCGGTGTGGATCCCGGGTCAAACGCCGCACAGCAACAAGGCGACGCCCGGCGCGCAGCTCTGCCTGCTGTTTATTGAACCCGGTGCGCTCGAATTGCCGACCCGTACCTGTACGTTGAAAATATCACCCCTGGTGCGGGAGCTGGTGCTGGCGCTCGCGGACAGGTCACAGGAGGAACTGCCTCTTCCCGCTACCGGAAGGCTGGTTGACGTCCTGTTTGATGAACTGCCCCTGCAACCGCAGGAGCATCTCCAGCTGCCGGTATCTCCGCATCCGAAAATTCGTCTGATGAGTGAGACCATGGCAAACGAACCTGCCGCCTGGCAGACGCTGGCGCAGTGGGCCAGCCACTTTGCCATGAGCGAGCGCAATCTGGCGCGACTGGTGGTGAAAGAGACCGGCTTAAGCTTTCGCCGCTGGCGACACCAGCTCCAGCTGATTGTCGCATTGCAGTTTTTGATCGGCGGAAAGTCGGTCCAGCAGGCGGCGCAGGCGCTGGGGTATGACTCCACCACCGCCTTTATCACCATGTTCAAGAAAGGACTGGGACAGACGCCCGCCCGCTATATCGCCAGCCTGACTACGACTTCCCGATAAACAGCGAAACCAGTCCGGCAGCAATCAGCGGGCCAACCGGCACGCCACGAAATAGCGCCACGCCTAACACGGTGCCCACCAGCAGCCCGGCCACCAGAGAAGGCTGGCTGCTCATCAGCGTCACGCCGCGCCCGCCAAGCCATGAGACAAAAACGCCCACTGCAATCGCCACCAGCGATTTCCAGTTCACAAAGGAGTGCAGCAGCGTTGAGGCCGGTAGCGTTCCGCTGGCAATCGGGGCCATCACGCCGATGGTCAAAATAATGATCCCGATGGTAAGCCCCTGTTTTTCTATCCACGGGAAGAAGGTGTTCAACGGTGTGACGCGAACGATGATCAGGACCAGAATGGAAATCGCGACGGTGGTATTGTGGCTGACAAAACCCAGAGCAGCCAGGGCCAGAAGTATGAGTAGTGTAGGGTCGAACATGACGGGATCCTTGCCAAAAATAGTAAGCCTGCTTACTTTACGCGCAAACGCGACGGCAGGCAGGCTCTACTGAAAAAATTGTCTATTTTTGGGCACTTGCCTGACGTCAGTCCACCAGTTGCTGGATAAGCGGACTCCCTTCGCGGATAAACACCGGGATGGTTTCCAGCGCCGCAGGCACCCGGATATGCTCCCCACCGTCGTAGCGCTCACCGTTGAGGGCGATCCAGCTATTGCCCGTCGGCAGCCAGACATCGCGCTCACGCTGACCGGCCTGCATAACCGGCGCCACCAGAAGATCTTCACCAAACAGATACTGATCTTCACACGCCCAGCTCTGCTTATCCTTCGGATAGTGCCAGAACAGCGGACGCATGAGCGGGTCTCCGTGCAGATGAGCCTGCCGGTACAACGCGTCAATATACGGGCGCAGGGTTTCGCGCACGGTAAGCCAGTGCTGCATGATGGCGTAATTCTCTTCTCCGTAACTCCACAGCTCATTAGGCGAACCGCTGTTACACTGAGGAATACCGTCACGGTAGCGCTCCGGAGGTTGGATCTGCGGTTCGCGATAGCCGTGCATGCGCAGTACCGGTGTAAACACCGCCCACTGGAACCAACGGATCAGCAATTCATGGAACGCCGGGTCGTTAACGTTCCCTCCCTGGAAGCCGCCGATATCGGTCGTCCACCATGGGATCCCCGCCAGCCCCATATTCAGTCCTGCGGCGAGTTGATTGCGAAAAGCATGGAACGAGGAGTGGACATCACCCGACCACGCCAGCACGCCGAAGCGTTGGCTGCCTGCCCAGGCGCAGCGTACCAGGTTAACAATGTCGGTTTCGCCGTTTGCCTGGAGCCCATCGTAAAAGCCCTGCGCAAAGTCACGCGGGTAGCGATTGCCCACTTCCAGTACCGGACCGGCGTGGTAGCGATAGTTGTCAAAATCATAGGCGCGGTATTCCGGCTCCGCTTCGTCCAGCCAGAACAGCTTAATGCCCATGTCGTAGTAATTTTTCTTCACCGTATCCCAGACGAATTTCCGCGCCTCTGGATGGGTCGCATCAAAGAAGGTGGTATTGCCCATAAAATCGAGGTTGACCTGCACGCCGCGCTCACTGCTGACCAGCCAGCCTTTGGCTTTCATCAGCGGGTAGAGGGGGCTGCGCGCCTCTACCGTTGGCCACACCGACACCATCAGCGCAATACCCATTTCGCGCAGCTCGTCGACCATGCCTTCAGGATCGGGCCAGTCTACGGGGTCGAAGCACCAGGTGCCCTGATTCGGCCAGTGGAAAAAGTCGATGACCATCACCGACAGCGGCAGATTACGGCGGCGATACTCCCGCGCAACCTCAAGCACCTCCTGCTGGGTGCGGTATCGTAATTTGCACTGCCACAGTCCACTGATAAACGCCGGGGCGGGGGGCGGAGTACCGGTGGCTTTCACATACTGGCGGGTGATCTCCGCCACCGTGTCAGCGGCGGTGATCCAGTAGTCCATCTCTCCTGTGACGCGGGCGCGCCATTCCGTCTGATTTTTTGCAAAGCTGGCTTCACCAATCGCCGGGTTGTTCCACAGCAGGCCATAGCCAAGGCTGGACTGCATAAAGGGCACGCTGGCCTGGGAGTTGCGCTGAGCCAGCTCCAGCGTACAGCCTTTCAGATCCAACCACGGCTGTTGATACTGACCCATGCCATAGATGCGTTCATCCGGACGCGATTCAAACCGGACGGTGAGCTGATATTTGCCGCCCATCAGCGGTTTAAATTCGCGGCCATCCAGCTTCAGAGCGCTGACATATTTATCCTGACTCTTCTCGCTGGCACCGATACCCACCGTTGAACGCTGGCGCCACATCTCCTCCAGCAGCAGTTCGCCGCGCTGATTGTAGAAGGCCAACTGACCTTTAAGGTTCAGGGTCGCGGTAATATTGCCGTTGCGCAGCGTCAGGCTTTCCGCTTCGGCGACAATCTCGGCCTGGCAAGGGGCGGCGGGTAACAGTGCCTGTAAGGCGTCATCAAATGCCGGGGAGCAGGTGGCCCTGACGCGAAGACTGTTTTCTCCCCAGGGTTCGATGCGCAGGATCTGGCGTTCAAAACGCCATTCGATACAGTTGGAATGTTGAATCAGCTCACTCATGGATAATGCGTCCTTCTAAACAGGGTGTTTGGCGAGATGGATGGATTGCATTGTGCTGTCGTCGAGCTTGTACCAGCGCAGCGTGGCAAACGCGCAGAGCGACAAGATGCCAGGTACGACGGTGAAGAGGGCGATGATGCAGTACATGGCCGTGGTAGTTTGTTCCGGGGCATTGGCAACATAGCCGCTTAAGCCCAGCGTCCAGCCAACAATCGCGCCGCTGATCGCCATCCCCAGCTTGAGTACGGCGAGGAAGGTGGAGAAGATCACGCCGTCCATGCGTTTGCCCTGTTTCCATTCGCCGTAATCGGCGACATCCGCCATCATCACCCACATTAGCGTGGTGGTGGCCTGGTAAAGGGTGGAGACGATAAACGTCATGGGCACCAGAATAAGCACCGACTTAGGCGCAAAGAACAGGGCGATGCTGAGTACCCCCGCCAGTACGGAACAATATCCAAACATCTGCACTTTGCTGACGTTCTGCGTCAGACGTTTGGCCAGCGCGCTGCCTGCGGCTTTCCCGAGAATATGCGCCCCGAGCATCCACATAAAATAGCTTGCGCTACCGAGATAATAAGTGACGAAATACATCATTGCGCCAAGGCGAATAACGCCAAAACCAATATTGGTTAATACCAGGACGGCGACAACTCGCCATTGGTCGTTTCGTAATAAATCCCGTAGTTCCGCAAGATAATTATTGTGGGTGGCGGGAGCCTTAATACGTTCACGCGTATTCGCGAAGCAGATCCAGAACATGATGACCGCGACGGTCGCCATAATGGCCATCGCCCAGCGGTAGCCCAGTAATTTATCGTCGCCGCCTAAAAACTCTGCCAGCGGCATCATAAAGAATGTCGACAACGCGCCACCCAGCGTGGCAAGGAAAAAGCGATAAGACTGAAGGGAAATTCGCGCATCGTTGTCGGGCGTAATTACCGCGCCCATGGAGCAATAGGGAATATTGATTGCGGTATACATCAGCATCATCAGGGTATAGCTGACGGTGGCGAAAATCATTTTACCGTGCAGGTCGAGCGACGCCGGCACGGCGTAGGTCAGCAGACAGCTTGCGCCAAAGGGCAGCGCCAGCCACAGCATCCAGGGGCGGAATTTTCCCCAGCGGGTACGCGTCCTGTCTGCGATATAGCCCATCGCCGGATCAATTATGGCATCGGCGGTTCTCGCCAGAAGAAACATAGTGCCCACGAATGCGGCAGGTAACCCCACCACGTCCGTATAGTAAAACGTCAGAAAAATAATGACGTTATCCAGCCCAATATGGCTCGCCATATCGCCTAACCCATAACTGATTTTTTCTTTACGGGTAATTATCTCGGTCATTGTATTCACCTTGCCAGTGTAAGGTTTATTTATGAGGTGCTCCGTAAACAAGGTTAACCATCATGAAAAGGTTAACAATTGCGAGATCTGGCATCGGGGTTACGTAAATTTCTTTTCGTGATACCGGTAACAAATAAAGTATTTAAACAGTGACTTTAAACGGGGGAGGGGAGTTAACAGCGAATCGTTTCAGCGAAAAATTGTCATTTCGCGAACGCGTCATTGTCATTTAACTGTCATTTTGCGGGAGTAAAAAAAAGGGAAATGGGCAAGGCAGAGGGCATCATGAACGATCCTATGTTTGTCGAAACGCTGATTATCTCCTCATCGTTTTTTATCATCGCGATTATTTTGATTGCTTCCGTGCTGCTGCTGGAAAACGGCTGACCGTTAGCCAGCCTCTGTATTTATTGTTTACGGAACGACACCAGTTCAGGACGGGCGATACGCAGATAGTCCTGGGTATCCATAATCACCGATTTTTCCAGCAGACCGGCGTTAAAGGCGATCTCGTCAAAGCGCTCAAACAGCAGCGGATCGGCGACCAGCGTCAGATCCGGGTGAAAGCTGAAGGGGGGAATGGCGCCGAAAACGCAGCCGGTAAGCGCATCCACTTCGGCCGGACTGGCGAGAGATGCCTTAAGCCCTCCGAAATGGCTGGCCAGCAGGCTCAGATCGGCCTGCCGATCGGCGGCGAGGATTGCCAGAATATGTTTCTTAACGCCGTTGCCTTTTACCTTACAGACCAGCGCTTTTGCTCCCTGGCGGAGATCGGTCCCGCGAATTTCACTGACCGCTTCGCATTTCCCTACGGCCTCATGCGCCACCACACGAAAGTGCGCCTCCTGCTCGGTTAATAAGCTGATTAGCTGCTGATGGGTTGTCGTCCCGGTCACGTCATCAGACATAACGATTTCACCTGTGATTAGCCAATACGTAGCTTGCTACATTAGCACGGGAGGGAGAGGGCTGAAAGAAAACAGCCAGCGGGAGCGCTGGCTGTTGATTCATGCGTTGCTGGTGGAAGACTGTTTCTGGAGCAATTCGCTAATATCTAAGTGACTGAATTTAATTCGTAAAACTCTTTCCCCAAAACATCCCCAAAATAATTCCCCAAAACTCCCTGTTTAAATCACAACTTTTTTCCATTCTAGACCACGATCATCTCCATACATTACGCTCATTGCTTCGGTTTTATGCCCTAAAAGAGTTTTGACATCTATACCCTGAGCTTTGTATGTTCTTGATGAAAGCGAGCGCTGTTCATGAAACGGCGGAAGGGCAGTGCAATCCTTAGGCCAGGTGATATTTGCTTTATCTCTTGCCTCCTTAAAATATCTTGATATTGTTTTTTCGGGAACGTGAGATCCCGCTTTACCGTAAGCGTGATGCTTAACATGGTGGATCAGATAAGGGCTCACTACTCTATCGCGACACTTACTAATAACATCAGCCAGAGTCAACCCGATTGCATCGCACTTTAAATTTAAGGGGATAGCTAACTTCATTCCGGTTTTATTTTGGGTAACATGAAGGTGATTATCCCAAATGTCACTAAACTTCATCTCGACTATGTCACCTATCCTTTGCCCGGTTACTAAAGCCAAAAGCATAGAATTTTGAGCGCAAGGCGGCAAAGAGCCTGCGCTTTCAAAAATCAATTTCCATTGTTCAATGCTAAGTCTGCTTCTTTTCACTTTGGCTATTGGATTTTTTACAGCTAAGGCTGGGTTGTAGCCAGGATCAACCTCGCCAGCATGCTGAGCCTCTTTGAACACGTCGTTTAGTACGCTTCTTATCAGTTGGCCCATTCTGTGCTTTCCCTCTGCCTTATATTCATCAATAATTTTTGCAATGAGTCTTGTATCAACATCCTTCAGGCGAAGGTTTGGCACTCTATCTGCGAGAATCTGAGAACATAATCGTCTGGATTTTACAGTAGGGTTTTTTATCTCACCGTCACGCAACCTTTCCATCTGAATTTCGATGTATTTTTTAATCCACTCAGAAACACGTATACCTTGATCCTTTTTCCCTGAGCTCTTCATTGCCATATCAATCAGAGCATAAGATTGCTGAGTTTCTTGTTCTGCGGTTATACGGTTCATCTCGATTGCAGCAGCTTTTGCCGCTTCATCATCTGTTCCGAATCCAATAAATGAACCTGTTACAGGGTGGCGATATTGCCAATAAATTTTTGAAGTACGCTTATCTAACTTACAGTAAAGGTTGGGTATTTTGACATTATGTTTTCTGGGGCGAGCTGCCATTTATTGCTTTCTCCACTAACTGGCGGGCCTTGTCTGATAATGATGACGAAATATCAACACTGCCAACCATGCCAACAAAACGAGCATCTTCATCTATAACCCAGCGTCGACCTTGCTTTAAGGCTGGCGGATAAGTCTGTTTGGTCTTTGCTATTTTGTTTAATGCTGAGTTGCTTAATGGATATTTGAATCCATTAGGACCAGATGCCCACTCATGAAGTGTTACTAACTGCCCCATGCGTTTCTCTCCACTTAACCGGCTGCACCCGGTGTTTATTTCTGCAATTTATCCTTCATGCTCTTAACTGTTACCGTAAGCAGATCGATATCAGTCACTTTGCCATGAATTATTTCAGCTATCCGCTCAACGATAGCGCGGTAGTTTGTTTGTTCGGCCCCCTGAAGCATGGCGGCGCGGCAGGCGTTCCAGCCACCTCGGAAAGTGTCGTCAAAGCTGTCCTCTTCCATGAACCGACGCTTGTACTCTTCTCGTGTCAGCTCGTCCGGCACAAATACCGGCGCTGGCTGAGCGGTGTAAACAGGCATAACGTCGCTTTGCCCTTTATTGCTCTCGTCAGTCAAAGACCAGAACAGCCTGCCTGCCGGATGCTTGAAGATGTACGCCACCGGCTCCGATTCGAGCGATGCCATCGCCAGCTTCATCGCAGCAAGCGCCATCGCCGCATCTACGTTTACAACGCCGGGCACAGCATCGCGCTCTTCTTCAAGCTCCGCGATTGTCTGCTGGAGCCATTCTTTTAGAGTAGTGCTCATTGGGCGGCCTCCCGCTTCTGCTGTGCTGCCTGGTTAAGCCAGAGGCATTCTGTGCGCTGAACTGAACCAGCGAAGCCGTTGGCTGCCGTAGTTCGCGATACACGCTTCCATCCATCGAGTGCGTTGTTATAGAGGTCGCTGTTATATCCACAAACAATTACCGCACCGCGTAACTCTTTCAGCGCGTTGAGAAGTTCCGTGTGTTCTTCATTGGTCATTTCGAACCGGTAAGCGCTGTTTTTTGCAGTCTCTACTCTGGTTTCATGCACGTAAGGCGGGTCAACAAAATGCAGGGTAGATGCTGTATCATGGTCACGCATACATTGAATGGCACTGCGATTCTCAATCAGTACCCCAGCAAAACGACTGGCCACTGCGGCGAGGTTATCAGGCTGTCGCGCCCAAATGCGTTGTGCGGTAGCACTATTACGCTTGGTATCCAGACGAAATCCCGTCTTACCCTTTGTTGCACCTGCGCTGCCGAATCCCATGGTTGCACGAACAATCAGGCGGCGGGCCTGCTCCACCCGGTTATCACTGTCTTCATACGCGCAATTAAACTCGTCGCGTGAGTATGGGGTAAGAGCGCAGGCCTCAATAAGTTGCTTTGCCGTTTCCGGATTTCTGAGTACACGGAAAAGGTTAACTACATCTCCGTCGAGGTCGTTGTAAACCTCTGCTTCTGATGCCTGCTTTTTCAATAGCACTGACGCTCCGCCACCAAATGGCTCAACGTAGCATCGGTGTTCAGGGAAATGGCTGATGATCCAGCTTGCCAAGCGGAATTTACCGCCATGATAACGAATTGCTGGATGCTTGATACTTACGCTCATGACTGCACTCCTTTGCGAAGCTGTGCGGCGATGTCTTCGAGTACGCCATCAGCGAACGAGCGATCGAAATCGCCTTCGGGAGCATCAGCCATAAACTCTGTGGAGGTAAGGATCATCCTCGCAATGTCAGCTGCGTTCTTCGCCGTGTCATCAATAAACCCAGCCTCCCATGCAGCCAACATTCGGTTGGCAACAAAGTGAGCGCCTTCCTTGTGGGCTTGCGCCCGCATTTCAGCCAGGAAAGCGTCGGTCGCTGGGGTTTTAACGTCGACCAGCATTCGGACACTTTCGACATTCTCCGGATCGGTTGATTGCTGCCATCTGAGAGTTGCGTCAATCGCAGCTTTAATCCCCGCATTCTCCGCAGCTAGCGCCGCAGCTTCATTACGAACCTTACGCAGTTCCAGAACAGCTACCTGCACTGCATAAGCGAACATAGCAGCAGGGCGGTCACTCACTTTTTCACTATCTCGTTGCATATTGACAGCAATAGTCATCAGTTCATCCAGCTGTTCGCCGGTCATTGGTTTATTGGCTGTCATGATTTTGCTCCTGCTGCAATTTGTGTTGCTTGACGAAGTGGGCCACAGCCTTTGACTGGCTGGCGACAATGGTTTTGTCATCTATGTCCAGCCAAACGGTTTTACCGCGATACAGTGAGGCCCGACCAATTTCCTTACCATTGAGCATCACATACAGAGATCGTCCGCGAATTTCTGTTGTCGGTACTGGTTGTGACAAGCGATAGAGTTCACGTGCTTCAGCAATGGCTTTATGTTCGTCCATAATCGACAGCGCCTCGGCCAGTGCAGTCCCTTCAAGAGTGAAGACGCCTTCATCACTGATCGTGGACTGAGCCATCAGCTCAACGAAACGGCGTGCGTTCTTTACACTCAGCTCCGGCGCGATAGAGCTACGGGTTACTTTTGATTTACCCTGGGCAGCCGCTACAGCTTTATCATGTTGGAGAACTTTCCCGGCTTGTTCGCCATACTCCATAACGCGTTCAACCGCGACATCAACAGACACCGCACCGGATTTAACTTCCTGCTGAACGTCATGGTTCGCCGTACTAAGGAGCAGCAGCTTCTCCACGGTGGCCACAGACTTATTCACCAGCTTTGCTATCTCGCTGGTGGTCTGGTTGAAGGCGTTATGAAGCTCCTGAATAACAGCTGCCTGTTCCATATCAGATAGCGGGAGCTGGTTGTTACTGGTCATGATGCGCGCCAGGCGCTGAACATCGTTACCGTTGAACGGCATGATATGGATACGGTCTACTGGCTTACCAGCTTCTGCACAGCGCGCATAGCAGCGACGCCGACGGTGGCCTTCAACAACCCACACTCCACCTTCATCGCGGGCGATAACTTCCAGTGGAGGAACAGAACCACCGTTCATCAGGTAGTTGAAGAGGTCATCATCTGCCTGGCGGGTACGTTCATCATCTTCGCGTTTGTTGAAACCTTCCCGCACATGGATTTGATCAAGGCTGATAAACATCCCGGTGTCGGTGCGCTTGATGGTCCCGTCACGGGTCATTTGCTTGAATGAGTTAGCCATCAGAGAGCCACCTCGTTATTTTGGGAAATGACGATGGGTGACAGCTCACGCAATTCTCGCTGGGCTTCCAGTAAATGCATATTGGTTCTGGTCTTCGTGAGACGTTCAACAATGCGGTCACACTCTTTGGCCCAGCTTGCGACATCTTCACGCAAGGTGACGTTCTGAGCAGCCAGTTCCTTACGCTGAGCCATCGCTTCACAAAGCGCGACGCTGGTATAGTCCAGGCGGTTAGCCAGTTCGGTCATAATGCCGCGATAAGCTGGCGGAAGGAGAGGGGCGGCCTTACGCGCTGCGTCGATCAGCTGCTCCCGGGTCATACGTGGTTGTAACTCGGTGACGTTCTGTGTGTTTGTCATGGATAGTTTCTCCGTGTTATGAGCGCTCTGCACAGCGCTGAATTTTGGTTGCACGAATCCCTCGCCGGTTGGCGACAAAAAATTAAGGGGGTTCGTTTTAGTAAGCACCCAATCAAGGCACTTAGTGAAACGGGCGGCTGCCACCGCCAGTTAGCTTCTCCACAATTGGGAGCGCGTTCTCCTGAGTTGATTTAACGACTACGGCCTCTCAAGTTGAACGCTGAACGCGCTTTCAGTTGTGTAAAAGGGGCGGGCGACATTAAGGGCATTCAAAACTGCCGACCGCCAAGACTACACACAGCATCTGGTACAGCTACTTCGGGTTACCACATCAAAAAGAGCACTACCGCGTTCTGCCGTTCCATCCTGGCTTTTGGTACATCAACGGCTGCGAGATGTTTTTTGCATGCCAGCGCTCTTTTGGTTATGGCCTCGTCTCTTCCGAGGTGTCACACCTGATCGCCACGCTGGTGAAACGTCTCTGGCTGTCGTACTTGCCTGGCTTGCACATTCCGGCTACCCGCTGGATCTGGATACTTGAAGGAATCCCCGGACCGCTGCGGCACATGTGCCATATGCCGTACTGCTAACCTACCGATGGTCTTAAACATCATCACCCCGGCGCATATTGATTATCACCAATAGTAATTAAATGGTCAACACCTGTAGTGATAAAAATATCATCAGTAGTGTTAACTTTATGATTGTTAAGGTGAAAAAAGATGCAAAAAAAAGGAGCCGGAAGGCTCCTTATTCGAAGATATTTTCAGGCCATTGGGCCTTAACAACTTTGCCTATTATCCTGCAATTCTCATTACATTCAATGGCCTGATAGCGAGGGCTGGGGTTTAGAGGTTCAAGCCATGGCTTCCCATCTTCTCGAACATATTTTTTAAAAGTGACCTCTGAATCGTTGAAGATACCTGCAACACAGAAATCACCAGGCTCAACATCCTGTTCTGGATCTATGAGTATAAGCATTCCCTCAGGAAAACTCGGTTTTACTCCTGGCGGGGCAGTCATCGAATGACCTGATACCTCAAGCCAAAAGGCAGAATCACTGGCTTTAACAGTAGTTGAAACCCATTCCTTCGCGTCTCGTTCTGTGTATGTATTAACCGGGCAAAATGAGCCAGCCTGTACTTCGGTTAATAGCGGGTACTCATACACAGAGGAATGACTCCTTCCGTTGGCAATCGCCTCAAACATAGCTGATATCTCAGCTGCAAGGGATGGGCTGAAATCATCGACTTTTACTCCGAGAATTTTAGCGAACTGTGCAGCATGGGTAGCGTTGATAGCATTTGTGCCATTCAGTAACTGAGCGACACCACTTTGGCCCATACCCATTTGTTCAGCCAAAGTCTCCTGTGAGAGCCCCAGCGCTTTTTTCTTGGACTCAAAGATAGCTTTCAGCCTGTTGGCATCGGCAATTTGTTCGGCGGTCAATGGTTTCTTTTTCATTCTCATAATTTATCACCGCACGGCATAATTACCAATCACCGCTAGTGTTGACATATTTATCACTAACAGTGATACTCCTTATGTGCAAACCACGAGGAAAACCAATGAAGATTATTCCGCTATCTGAATATGTTTTGGAAAACGGTCAGGCCAAAACAGCTGAAGCTCTTGGGGTATACCAAAGTGCCATCAGTAAAGCCCTCAAGCGTAATCGCAGGGTAAATATCCTGGTTAATGAAGACGGGAAAATTGAAGCCGAAGAAGTACGACCATTCCCTAACAAAAACAAACCTGCTGATCCTGACGTTGCAGTAACACCGTAACCCAGCAATCAGCATTTCGTAACTACCAAAGGAAAAACAACATGGTAGAGCCAAGCCTGAAAGAAGTAGTTAAAGCGATGTGCAAAGCGTACCCAGGAGGCCGTGAAGCTATGGCCGGTGCTCTTGGCATGTCAGTAACTCAGTTCAATAACAACTTGTATGAGAAGAATGGTTGCCGGTTCTTCGAAGTGAACGAGCTGGAGGCCATGGAAGACATCTCGAATACGTCCCTCCTGGCGGATTACTTTGCCCGTCGTCGCGGCGCGCTGCTGGTGGACGTTCCTCAACTTGAAGACCTTGATCGTGTCGACCTGTTTGATCGTGCCATGAGAACGTCAGCAGCGCGTGGACGTGTTGATACGGTGATCCAGAAAGCTCTCGAAGATGGAGTAATCGAACGTCATGAAGCTGAAGAAATCAACGAATATCACCGCCGTCATCTGGCAGCGCGTGAAGAAGAGATCCGCGCGATTGTCGCGCTGTTTAGCCGTAAGAAAAGCCAAAAGAAGTGACGCCCGCGAGTGTGCAGCTCCGGGCGTCGTGGCGTGTCGTATTCAGTGGAGAAACTAACGCATGAACAGTTTAAACCGATTGAGACCAGCGAAGCAATTCAGATGCCTTCCACTGGTGGGAAAAGATTCCCCGTTCGGCTATGTGGAGAGATTAAACAACCAGGCGGATCAGAACAACTACCAGCCTGAGAACGCGATGGTAGAGGCATTTGCACTGATGAACGAGAAGGGGCGTGAGGAATGGCTGAAGTTGACCGGCGATTCAGAGACCACAGAGGCATCACCGTCCACGTCATCAGGTGGGAGCCCGAGACCCGACGCGTTATATACCTTCGCGAAGGGTACGATCATGAGTGCTTCAGCCCTCTTGAGCAATTCCAGCGTAAATTTACAGAGTTAAAGGACGACCATGAGCACTAAATTAACAGGTTACGTTTGGGACGCTTGCGCCGCTTCTGGCATGAAGCTGTCCAGCGTTGCCATCATGGCGCGTCTGGCAGACTTCAGCAGTGATGAAGGGGTTAGCTGGCCTTCCATTGCTACCATCGCGCGCCAGATTGGTGCTGGTGAGAGCACGGTACGCACAGCTATTTCTCAGCTGGAAAAAGACGGTTGGCTGACTCGCCAGCAGCGTCGTAAGGGAAACCGTAATGCATCCAACGTTTATCAGCTGAACGTCCAAAAGCTCCGTGATTCTGCCTTTTCTCACCTGTCAGAATCTGACGCGTCAAAATCTGATGCATCAAAATCCGACCCGTCAAAATTTGATGCGTCGAAAAACAGTAATAATGGCAGTTTTCACCCGTCAGAATCTGGTGGGGATCCGTCAGTAAAATCAACTACTGATCCATCAGATAAAAAACCTTCTTGTCAGGTTGCCCCGCAACCCGACGATGAGAGTGCTGGCAAGAAGACTGATCCTGAAGTTTTGCTGACTGACAATTCCAGACTGGTACTGAAACATCTCAACCAGGTGAGCGGTTCTCGTTTCCAGAATTGCCCTGCGTCGCTGGATAACATCCGCGCAAGACTTCGCGAGGGCTTCACTCCCGAAGAACTCATGCTGGTGGTCGATTACAAGCACGAGCACTGGAAAGGACTGAAGGATTACCAGTACATGCGTCCAAAAACTTTGTTCACCCCCGGAAACTTCCCAGGCTACCTACAGATTGCAACTCGCTGGGATGCGAAGGGCAGACCACAACGCGAAGATTGGGATGCAGCACGTAAGAAAAACTCCCTTACCTTCGGCGGGCCAGATAAAGCAATCCCAGCAGGTTTCAGAGGAGCTAAGCCATGAGCCTCTTGAAAGACATTCAGATTTTCATCGCCACTAACCCTGGCTTAACGAACAAAGAGATTGCGGCATCAATGCCACAGTACGACGTTCATGCTGTTCAGCGCGGTGTATGCCATCTGGTCAAACTGAATCGCGCAACCCGCCAGCATAACGGCAAGTGCTACCAGTATTTTGCCAAAGCACCGGGCGGGGAGGTTGGCGAGGGGCGTTCTGCACTGAAAATCAACCGGGCTGATAAACCAGCTGTACCAGAACAGGAAGAAGGTCTGAATCCGGCTGTGACCACAATGATGGATAAGGCTCAAGGCCTGTTTGAAAAAGGGCTCTACCAGCGGGCAGCCACGGTTCTGATGGATGCCTTCAATCGCTCTAAGAACGAAGAGCAGCGGATGAAGATACTGATTGAGCGTCAGCGTTGCCTGAGCATGGCGCCGAAAGTGAAAGCACCCTCTGATGCATGGTGTCTGGCTGGCCGAGCGAGGAATGTCTGATGATCCACTACCACGGAGGACCAATCACACCGGACACATGCGCGCTGAAGGCATGGAAAGGCAGGCACGCTTTCATCTCCTTCGCTAACCCCGGCCAAATAGCACTGGCCAGCGAAGTCACCCAGTCTTTCGCGCTGGATAACGGCGCATTCAGTTTCTGGACAAAGAATCGTGTTGTTGACTGGAGCGAGTATTACCGCTTCGTTGAGCGCTGGGGTAACCATCCTCGTTTCGGGTTCGCTGTTATTCCAGACGTTATCGGCGGCACCAGCGAAGAGAATGACGCTCTAATTGCTGAATGGCCTCACGGGAAAGTCGTAGGAGCGCCGGTATATCACTTTAACGAGCCAGACGAGCGCTTTATTCGTTTGTGTCATGAGTTCCCGCGCGTTTGTATCGGCAGCATGGGCGAATATGACGCCAAGCGACCAAGAGCGTGCCGGGCGAAACTGCGCGACCTGATAAGTCACGTAGTCGATAAAAACGGCTATCCAATTACGAAGCTTCACGGTCTACGCATGCTGAATAAAGAGATCTTCACCCACGTTCCGCTCTCGTCAGCTGACAGTACAAACGTAGCTCGCAATATCGGTATAGACAAAGTGTGGAATGGTTCTCCCTACGCGCCAGCAAGCAAAGAAACCCGCGCGGCGGTGCTGGTAGAACGCATTGAATCATTTAACTCCGCAAGTTCGTTGAATTACGACGCAGAACGCGATCGGTTTACGCCACAACTTGCGTTTGAGGTGTAACGCTATGACCGGGAAATACTCACTCATTTATGCCGACCCAGCCTGGGAATACGGGAACACCATCAGCAACGGCGCTGCAACCAACCATTACGGCACGATGAAGCTTATCGACATGAAGCGCTTGCCGGTTTGGGACCTGGCTGCCGATGATGCAGTTCTGGCTATGTGGTTCACCGGTACGCACACCCGAGAAGCTATCGAGCTGGCTGAAGCGTGGGGCTTTAAAGTTCGCACGATGAAGGGCTTTACCTGGGTGAAGTTCAACCCACTGGCAGAGCAGCATATCAACAAAGCACTTCAGGCAGGCCGTGTAGAGGATTTTTACGACTTCTTAGACCTGCTGAACGCACAGACCCGCATGAACGGCGGGAACTACACCCGAGCCAATACCGAAGACCTGTTGATCGCCACCAGGGGAAATGGACTGGAACGCAAGTGTGCCAGCATCAAGCAGGTTATCTACAGCCCACTCGGTGAGCACAGCCGGAAGCCGGCAGAGGCGCGTTTCCGTCTGGAGAAGCTTTACGGTGATGTTCCACGCATCGAACTATTCAGCCGTTGCGGTGCGCCTGGCTGGGACCACTGGGGAAATCAATCTGAATCATTAGCTGTTGAGCTTATACCGGCAGTTGCCGTTCCCATGAAAAAACCGCAGGAGCGTGCCGCATGAAACCTGAATTAACACCGCGTCAGAATGAAGTGTTCGAAGCTATCAAGGTTCATATCGAAAAGGCTGGCTTCCCACCTACGATGCTGGAACTTGCCGGATTAATTGGCTGCGCATCACCGAACGCTGCTGTAGCGCACGTGAAGTCACTTAAGAAAAAGGGTTACATCACTGTTGCTCCTGGCGCAGCCAGGGGCATTACCGTCGTCAAAACGGAATGGGATGCAGATCCAGTGACGATCATCAAAGACCTGCTATCCGGTGGAGATAAGGCCAGAGATAACGCTGTTGAATGGCTGAAAAAACAGGGAGTGACGTTATGAAACTGGTGCTCCCGTTCCCACCGAGCGTAAACACATACTGGCGAGCCCCAAACAAGGGGCCGTTAAAAGGCCGCCATCTTATCAGCGAGAAGGGCAGGGCATACCAGAGCGCGGCATGTGCAGCGATCATTGAGCAACTGCGTTGCTTACCAAAACCATCATCATCACCAGCTGCGGTGGAGATCCTTCTCTTTCCGCCAGATGCCCGCCGCCGCGACATCGACAACTACAACAAGGCTCTGTTTGATGCGCTTACGCATGCTGGCATTTGGGAGGATGACAGCCAGGTGCAGAGAATGCTGGTGGAGTGGGGGCCGAAAGTGCATGGCGGAAGGGTAGAAATATCGATAACCAGGCATCAACCAACAATGGGGGGAATTGGGTGAGAGCCATACTGACGCCCGAAATTGCGCCGATGTCCGGGGTGGTTCTGTTCCGCCCTGGTACAGAACTGCTCTGGCTATTCCGTCAGGGAAGGGTAGTTATTGAGCCACCATCCGAAGCCATACAGCATCTACCATCTGGATTAATCCCTGAAGCCCACCAGCCCCTGACTGACGATGCCAACATGCAGGCTATTTTCGTTAACGAGAGGGTCATTCAGCGAGCCGGTGGATTAAGTAGCCTTGATGCCTGGCTGGAGAGAAAATTTCAATGTCAGTGGCCTCACACTGACTGGCATGCCACTGACTTTACGGTTATGCGCCACGCTCCGGGGAGCATTCGTGTTTGTTGGTCATGTGATAACCATTTACGTGAGCAAACCACTGAAAGACTGGCAGGAATTGCCATGCAGAACCTGGTAAAATGGCTTCTGGAAAGGGTGAATATTGATTTAGGTTTCAGCGCTGACCACACTCTTTCGCTTCCTGAGTTCTGCTGGTGGATGGTACGTAATGATCTGGCTGACCTTGTTCCTGAATCAGTGGCGAGTAAAGCACTCAGAATCAAGCCAGAACCGCACAGTTCAGTGATGAGGGAAAGCGACATTGTCCCGTCATTACCGGCTACGCAAATCTTTCAGGATAAGGAAAAAAAGATAGTAGTGGTGACGGTCGATCCTGAAACGCCGGAATCTTTCATGCTGAGGCCAAAGCGCCGACGCTGGGAAAACGAGAAATACACCCGCTGGGTGAAGTCGCAGCAGTGCTGTTGCTGTAATAACCCGGCAGACGATCCCCACCACCTGATAGGCCACGGGCAGGGTGGAATGGGTACCAAAGCGCATGACCTGTTTGTGATACCGCTGTGCAGAGCGCATCACAACGAGTTACACGCTGATCCCGTGGCATTTGAAGCGAAATACGGCGACCAGTTAACGCTGCTGTTTCGGTTTTTAGATCGTGCGCTGGCAATCGGCGTATTAGCATGAAAAGTGGAGATAACATGCGTGACATTCAGAAGGTATTAGAGCGTTGGGGAGGTTGGGCCGCGAGCGATAGTTCTGGCGTGGATTACTCACCAATCGCAGCTGGTTTCAAAGGGCTCCTGCCAGAAACGAGTAAAACTCGTCTTTCATGCACTGATGACGATGCGCTGATAATCGAGGGGTGTTTAGCTAGGCTTCAAAAGCGTAAGCCGTATGAGCATTCGCTGTTAGTTGCGCATTATCTTTATGGCATATCAAAACGTAAAATCGCGCGAGTCAGAAAGAAGGACGAAAAGCTTATACGTATTGAGATCCAGATGGCAGAAGGGTTTATTGACGGTTGCCTTAGCATGCTAGATGTAAAATTAGATATGGATTTCTAGCTTGTTAAAACCCCGTAAAAAGATTTGTGGTTTACGGGGTATAAGATTATAAATTTAGCTTTTGGTGATTTTAACACCTAAAACAGCCACCAAGGCTTGAATCATAACTCTTATTTCATCCTCTGAATACCCGTGAAGGCCTACAGAGGAAACTATGTCGTCTTCACTATATAAACCTGTTTTAAGCATGCTAGTAATTTTATTTTGAACAACCCAAGCTGGGCTTTTTTTACTGGTCTTGGGGACGTCAAGTACCATATCAAAACTATCACGCGAATGATTTTCTAACGCTCTAACTCTTTGTGTTAAAGTTCTGGTGTTGTTTAAAATCTCACCCAAAATGTCTTCCTCTGAACGACTTTGTACAACTTCATTCTGAGGATGCTCGATTAACGCTTTTTCAAAACTTTCTTCAAATTGAGGCCAATATGTATCAAAAACCTGTTTTAAGATGCGTTCATCTAAAGCCTTTTCTGCTAAGCAAGCATTAATGGTTTTGATTAACTCCCACACGCTAAATTTATCAGGTGTTGTGTGATTGAATTGCGCCAGTGGGTCTTGTAAGTCCTGAGGTTTCAAGTCTATCAAAAAAGTACAAACTCTATTCGTGCTGAGCCCTTTTGCTAAAGCTCCTGTTTCAAAAAGAATCCAAGGTCTATTTTTATTTTCTTGAGTTAAACATACCACTCCTACTGAAACATCTTTTAATTTATCATTGATTTCTGAAAACCAAATCGCCCCTCGATCAATGTCCCTCGTTGAGATCCAAGGTTGCGAGGCTTGGATTACACATTTCATCCAGTCACTAAAAATCTCAGCAATAGCCTTGCTTCGTTGTCCTGACCAACTTATGAATACTCTCACTGATAAACCTTCTTTGATGTGATCGAAAAATGTAAGCTTCAATTTACATTGAAATAAACAAAAAATCACTAACGCGGTCCGCAATTTATCTTCTAGTATGTTAAGGGTAGTTTCTGTGCCACGTACTTAAAACAATTCTTAAACCTCGCCATTCTGGGGTTTTTCCATTTTTAGAGGCTGCCTACGGGCGGCCTTTTTGTTTCCCCTCACACTGAGAGGACTCACGGCAATAAGAGGGGGCTAAATGTCCGATCCTGTTTCTGGCACTACGGTAGCGGCTGGTGGTCTGATGGGTGCCAGCATGTTCGGCCTGGCAACCGGCATAGATTACGGTGTGGTGTTTGGCGCATTCGCTGGCGCGGTGTTCTACGTCGCTACGGCGGTTAATATCAGTCGCCTTAAACTGGTGGGCTACTTCATCACCTCATTCATCTTCGGCGTTATCGGCGCCCCACTGCTTGGCTCTTACTTCTCCAAATGGACGGGCTATAGCGACAGGCCACTTGATGCGCTGGGCGCGGTAATCGTAGCCGCTATCGCTATCAAGCTTCTGACGTTCGTCAACAGTCAGGATTTGGGTAGCCTGTTTGGAATTCTCTCGCGTTTACGTGGTGGAGGGGCCAGCAATGGTAACAAGTGATCCGAGTGCGATGGCAAACGCAATTATATCTGCTGTTATCGTTATTGCACTGATGTTCTACCAGCGCGGTGGGGCGAGACATCGCCCACTGATCTCACTGATGGCTTATTTCACGGTGTTGGTATACGCCAGCGTCCCTTTCCGTTACCTGTTCGGCCTGTACCATGAATCCCATTGGTTTGTGGTGCTGGTCAACGTCCTGATCTGTGCTGCCGTTCTCTGGGCTCGGGGAAACGTGGCGCGCCTGGTTGATGCACTGAGGCACTAATGAACCAAACACAATTTCAGAAGGCGGCTGGCATCAGCGCCGGGTTAGCTGCGCGCTGGTTTCCGCATATCGACGCCGCTATGAAGGAATACGGCATAACCACACCGCTTGATCAGGCGATGTTTATTGCCCAGATGGGGCATGAAAGCACCAGATTTACCCGGCTGGTGGAGAACCTGAATTACGCGGTTGAAAACTTAGTGCCGACGTTCGGCAGCCACCGCATCACTCAACAGCAAGCCGCCGCACTTGGCAGAACGGCAACGCAACCGGCAAACCAGAAAGCGATCGCCAATCTGGTATACGGTGGTGAGTGGGGAAAAGAAAACCTTGGCAATCAGGGCGCTAGTGATGGCTGGAGATATCGCGGTCGTGGGCTGAAACAGATTACCGGCCTGAGCAACTATCGCAGTTGTGGCCAGGCGTTGAAACTGGACCTTGTTACTCATCCAGAACTGCTTGAACAGGATGAATACGCCGCGCGCTCAGCCGCATGGTTCTATGCCTCTCGCGGTTGCCTGCTTCATTCCGGCGATGTGGAACGCGTGACGCTTCTTATCAATGGCGGCAGAAACGGGTTGGATAAACGCCGCGCGCTGTTTAACCTGGCGAAATCTGTTCTGGTGTGAGGTGAGTGTGGGTATCGAAACGATTATCGGGCTGGCCGCACTGGTGATTTCCGCTATCGCCGGTGCCTTTGGCCTGGGCCATATTCGCGGCACCAGCAAAGCGGAAGCTAAAGCGGACCAGCAGCGCACCGAAGATAACGCAGCTGCAACGGTCGCAGCAGCCGAACGTCGGGTAGAAGCAACGAAAGAGGCCAGCAATGTACAGCAGACTGTTAACCATATGCCTGGCGACGATGTTGATCGCGAGCTGCGGGACAACTGGACCCGTAAGGGTTGAGCTGGTGGACACTGCTTGCGACTGGGTTAAACCCATCTACGGCACAGCGCACGACTGGGATGTGCTGGATCGCCAGACCAAGAAAGACATCCTGGCGCATAACAAAGCGTGGCAGGCGAACTGCCAGAAGGAGAAAGCCGATTTGAAGTAGCAAAGCGGGAACACCGCAGACGAAAGGTAATGCTATGCTGCCCCGAGTCGCGTAATGGCGAGCAGGTATAGCAGACCTTTGTGAGGGTAAATAAGGAGACATGCTCCGGTAAAGCAGTGCGAACGCCAGACGCGCTCCGGTTATCAGCGGCAATGAAGCGACAGCAACTCAAAGGCATGAGCGTGGCCACTCCGGGAAGTGGCTGCCATTACAAAGCTCACCTGCCGGTTCGTTTCATATTTCTTATCTCCACCAAAAGATAAGAATGAGATAACCTATTGGTTGATGGTGCTGAAAATTTTCAATTATTATAAATTGTTAGCTAATTCTATAGCTGCGGTTATAAATTCCATCACTGTGACGCCAGGAGCCAACCATTCAATAATGCCATGTTTTTCGACAATGCCCCTGCCAACGTCTTCTGGAAGAACCTGATGGTTTTTTAGTTCTTTTATTAATTCAACTAATTTATCATGAGGGTATCCTTCCTTTAACATTTGAACCAGTAGAGGATTATCTCTTACCTGAAGAGCTATCTTTGTATTGTTAGTAATGTTTCCAGAGATATTTCCATGCATTGATTCTGGAACACTTATTCCTATTTCAGAATTGTTGACTGTATTGTTAAAAATATTTAATGCCATTTTTTTTGTTTCCTCAGAGCTTGATGCTTGTATGTTAGAGACTGAAATACCTGTATCAGTATTATTATTAAACAGAGAGTGTGCACATGTGAAGTTTCCTACATCATGAGCCGTCAAACCATTACCGAAATTATCGTGGAAATTACCTCCTGAAATTAAAACGTGTCCTGTGTGTTCGACATGTATTCCGGTGCCGATGGTTACATTTTGCTTCTTTTTGTATATCTTTAGACCCATTTTCATAACTCCTTGAATGATAATGATTTAACAAGGTTATACTAGAGGGTAACACAAAGAATAACATACATCGTTAAATGATAGTTAAGCTACACGTTTTCATTTTAGCAATCTTGACATAGGTCTCTTTATCAAACGACGACACCTGCGGAAGTAAACCGGAGGATCATATATAAAAGTTAATAAGGATCACTATGCAGGTCACTATTGATGGTGTCCCGTATGCACCCGCCTGCGCAATTTCATCGCGGATCGGCATTGCAATAACGACACACCAGCGCGATGACGTTCTGAAAAGATCGCTCGAACAGCACATGAAACACCTGCCAGCCGGCGCGCTGGTGGTGGTTGTAGATGATGGTTCGAAACCTGCCGCAGTAGTGCCTGACGGCGTGCAGCTGCTTCGCCATGAAACATCACTCGGCATTGTTGCATCGAAGAACGCCAGTTTAACCGCGCTGATGGACGCCGGGTGTGAGCATCTCTTCCTATGGGACGATGATGCCTGGCCCATCGCTGATAACTGGCACTTGCCATACATCGAATCACCAGAGCCGCATTTGGCTTACCAGTTTCTCGATCTGGCTGGCACGAATAAGCTGAAGGATATGGCGGTCCTGTACCGGGATGATAAGCACATAGCTTACAGCGGGGAGCGCGGCGTGATGCTGTATTACCACCGCAGCGCTATCGAGAAGGTTGGCGGTTTCGATCGGGTATACGGTCGCGGCATGTACGAGCATCCCGATCTGGCGCTGCGCATTCACAACGCCGGGTTATCGACCTGGGCGTTCGCTGATGTGGTCGGCTCTGAAAAGCTGATTCACTCCATGGATGAGCATGAAGAGGGGACGCGCTCTATTCCCCGGCCTGACCGTGAAGCACTGGTGAAACGAAACGTCGGAATATTCAACGGCCGGCGGGATAGTGGTTATACCGGATTCGCTTCATACAGTACCAATCCGAATCTGGTGATTACGACGCTGCTTACGAGTCAGCCAGACCCACAGCGCGGCGGAAAAATGAAGCCTGACCCGCGGGCTCTTCAGGTTTGGGCGGACTCAATATCCGGCGCGTTGCCGATTGTCCTGGCTGACGAATTAAAAGAGTCGCCAACTGGTGCCGATCTGGTTGAAGTCCCGCTGGTGGACATGAGCCCTTACTTTGCTCGCTGGCTTCACATCTATCAATTTCTACGTTCACATCCTGAGTACCACCTTGTCTGGTGTACGGACGGTACTGACGTCGAAATGTTGCGAGAGCCCTGGGCAGAAATGGAGCCGGGTAAAATTTACGTTGGTTCAGAGCATAAGACGTATGCCGACGAATGGATGAAGGCTAATCACCACGGCAAAGCGTATAGCGATTTCATCGAGCAGCATCGTGATGAACCACTGCTGAATGCTGGGCTGCTTGGTGGCAGCCGTGAAGACGTAATGGAGTTTGCTCACCGGATCATCCGACAGCATTACCTGATTGAAAGCCACCGATTCTGGAAGATGGAAGTAGCTCCCGCCACGCTGGTGGATATGGGTGCTTTCGGTATGGCTGCAAAGTCTTTCGGAGATCGCATCGTTACCGGTCCTAAGGTGCACACCATCTTTAAAACAGATGGATTCGGGAAGGAGGTTGCATGGTTTCGCCACAAGTGAGGTTTGTTGTTGTTGGTCACCACACCCGGATGGGTCATGCACAACGTCTCGCTGCGATACTGGATGCCCATCTGCTTATTGATGACGGTAACCACGGCGCGAACTGGAATCACCGACGCGCTCTTGAATGGGCTGCTGAGCAACCTTGCCGGGTAGTCGTGCTGGAAGACGACGCGCTACCGGTGCAGGGATTCACCGAAAAGGTAACTGACTGGCTGGTGCGCTTCCCTGATGACATGCTGAGCTTTTATCTCGGTACGGGCCGACCGCCGCAGTATCAGAAAGAGATAGCCGGAATGCTGGTGGATGCGGATCGCGTCTGCGGTGACCACATCGTATTAAGCAAGCTGATTCACGGGGTATGTTATAGCCCTCCTCAGGGCAGGCTGGCGCGCATGCTCAGCGCATGGAATAAAACGCTGGCAGCTGATTACGCCGTCGGTGAGGCGTTCGGTGGCAGGGTAATTTATCCGTGTTACTCGCTGGTGGATCACGCCGACATGCCGGCGGTTGAGCGTCACCCTGACAATGAGCCGAGGACAGAACGCCGCCGTGCATGGAGACTGGCATGAACAAAGAGCCCCGTGTATATGGCAGCCGATGGGATAAGGCCCGTCTGCGTTTTCTCCAGCAGCACCCACTGTGTGTGATGTGCGAGCAGCAGGGGCGCATAACACCAGCAACGGTGGTTGACCATATCGTGCCCCACAAACTGAAAGATGCGCTTAAGTCAGGTAACCCGCTGGCCATATCGAAAGCACAGCTCCTGTTCTGGAATAAAGATAACTGGCAGCCACTGTGCAAAGCACATCATGATTCAACGAAACAGAGAATGGAGAAGAGCGGCGCGGTAATAGGCTGTGATGCCAACGGCTATCCGCTCGATCCTGCGTCTCACTGGAGGACATAATGAAAGACCTCATCATTGAATACCGCGATGGTAAGTTTGTTCAGCTGGCAATTGATGGCGTGGCGATGAAGACTGTTACCTCTATTCAGTTCTCTCACACGGTAGGAGAAAACGTGCCGACGCTGACCTTCTCAGGTCATGTGTGGCCCGAGCATGGGAAAGGCGCTCAGAAACTCGAACGGGTTGATAAACAGACCTCCTGGCATGACGAAGCAAAGCAGATTATGAACGATTGAAATCGTTTCAACTGCAATCATTTCAAGTGAGAATGAATCCCATCAAGGGCAGGGGGGGGATCAAATCTTCAAAACCTTTGCCCCAAATGACCGCCGCCAAAGTTTGAATTTAACGCTAACCCGATTTTTTTAGTTTTAAGGTGTTGACATATGGCAGATAAACGAACCCGTTCCGACAGTTCGGCGGCAGCGGTTCAGGCCATGAAAAATGCAGCTGTGGACACCATCGATCCGCCGTCCCATGCAGGTTTGGAGAAAAAAGCCGAACCATTCTGGCATGACAATATCAGATCGAAAGCTCTGGACAGCTGGACGCCTGCCGACCTGCTGGCCGCCGTAGAACTGGCTAATAATCAGCTCTATATCACCGTTTTACGCAAAGATTTACGTAAAGAAGAGCGTATACGCGGGGAGGAGCGAGACGAAGGCCTTATCAAAGACCTCCGCAAGCAAATTGTTGAGCTACAACGAACTATCCTGGCTCAGCGCCGTGACCTCCAGATCCATTCCCACGCAACCAACGGCGAAAGCCGCGACCAGAAGAAACGCAATCAGAATGATCGTGATGCACGAAATACCAAAAACGAGCATCAGGACCAGGACGACAACCTGATCGCCTTTCCCAAGCACGGATAAAAGACTATGACGCGAGGTGAGCGTGTAATAGCGTTCATTGAGCGCTTTTGCATCGTGCCGGAAGGCAAGCTTATCGGCCAGCCAATGAGGCTGGACACCTTTCAGAAAGAATTCATCCTGGCGGTTTACGACAATCCAGCCGGAACGGATATGGCGATCCTCAGCATCGCCCGAAAAAATGGTAAGACTGGCCTAATTGCCGGAATTCTGCTGGCTCACCTGGTGGGGCCTGAAGCGGTGCAGAACACTCAGATTGTCAGCGGTGCACTCAGCCGGGAACAGGCGGCCATTGTTTTTAACCTCGCGGTGAAGATGGTTAACCTGAACCCCAAGCTACAGGAGATTGTGCACATTACGCCCAGTGGCAAAAAGCTGATCGGCCTGCCGTGTAACGTCGAATACAAGGCTTTATCCGCAGAAGGTAAGACGACGCACGGCCTTTCCCCCATACTGGCCATTCTCGATGAAACCGGGCAGGTCAGGGGGCCGCAGGATGATTTTATCGATGCAATAACTACGGCGCAGGGGGCCCATGAAAACCCGCTGCTGATTGTTATCAGTACGCAGGCAGCAAACGATGCTGACCTGCTGAGCATCTGGATTGATGATGCGGTCAAATCGAAAGATCCGCACATCGTGTGCCACGTTTATGAAGCGCCAAAAGACGCTGATATCAGTAAACGCGAGTCCTGGCTGGCTGCGAACCCGGCACTGGGAACATTCAGGTCAGAAAAAGATATGGCGCGCCAGGCTGAGAAAGCTGGCCGAATGCCAAGCTTCGAAAACACCTTCCGAAACCTCAACCTCAATCAGCGCGTATCTACCGTATCGCCGTTTATCTCCCGCAGCGTGTGGGAGCTTTGCGGAGAGATGCCGATTAACACGCCGAGGAAGTGGTACGCGGGGCTGGATCTGTCAGCAAGGAACGACTTAACGGCGCTGGTTATCGCTGGTGAAGCAGATGATGGTGTCTGGGATGTTTTCCCCTTCTTCTGGACACCGCAAAAAACTCTTGAAGAGCGAACCAAAACGGACCGCGCACCCTATGACGTTTGGGTGAGAGAGGGGCTGCTGCGCACCACGCCAGGCGCTTCGGTGGATTACTCATTCGTCGTTGCGGATATCGCTGAAATTATCGGTGATTTCGACCTTACGTCGATGGCTTTTGACCGCTGGCGCATTGACCAGTTCAGGAAGGATGCCGATGCCATTGGGCTGAGCCTCCCGCTGGTCGAGTTCGGCCAGGGATTTAAGGATATGGGGCCAGCTGTAGACACGCTGGAGTCTCTGATGCTTAACGGGCGTGTGAGGCATGGCATGCACCCCGTATTAACGATGTGTGCTGTGAATGCGGTGGTGGTGAAAGATGCTGCTGGCAACCGCAAGCTCGATAAATCCAAAGCAACGGGCCGTATTGATGGCATGGTCGCAATGACAATGTCCGTTGGTGCTGCTAATGGGGAAGTTACCGAACCGGGTGGTGACTTCGACGACTTCATTTTCCGACCGCTGAGCATGTGATGGAAGAACCTAAATACACGATTGACCTGCGAACCAATAACGGCTGGTGGGCAAGGCTACAGTCCTGGTTTGTCGGCGGGCGTTTAGTAACCCCAAATCAGGGCTCACAGACGGGGCCTGTTTCGGCCCACGGACACCTGGGCGATTCATCCATTAACGATGAACGGATACTGCAAATTTCGACGGTTTGGCGCTGCGTGAGCCTGATTTCAACGCTCACGGCATGCTTACCGCTTGATGTCTTCGTAACTGACCAGAATGACAACCGCAAAAAAGTGGGTTTGAGCAATCCGCTGGCGCGACTGCTGCGCTACTCACCGAATCAGTACATGACCGCCCAGGAATTCAGGGAGGCCATGACGATGCAGCTCTGTTTCTACGGTAACGCGTATGCACTGGTGGACCGCAACAGCGCGGGTGACGTGATCAGCCTTCTCCCGCTTCAGTCTGCCAATATGGATGTGAAACTCGTCGGGAAAAAAGTGGTTTATCGCTATCAACGCGACAGCGAATACGCCGACTTTTCGCAGAGAGAGATTTTTCACCTTAAAGGCTTCGGATTCACCGGGCTGGTCGGCCTGTCACCCATTGCTTTTGCCTGTAAATCGGCAGGTGTGGCAGTTGCGATGGAGGATCAGCAACGTGATTTCTTTGCTAATGGCGCCAAGTCTCCGCAAATTCTCATGACCGGAGACAGAGTTCTAACCGAACCACAGCGAAATCAGCTTGAAGAGAACTTTAAAGAGATCGCCGGCGGGCCTGTAAAAAAAAGGCTCTGGATTCTGGAAGCAGGATTTACCACCTCACCTATCGGCGTAACGCCACAGGATGCCGAGATGATGGCGTCCCGAAAATTCCAGGTTAGCGAGCTGGCGCGATTCTTTGGCGTACCGCCTCACCTTGTCGGCGATGTGGAGAAGTCAACGAGCTGGGGCTCAGGCATCGAGCAGCAAAATCTCGGTTTTCTACAGTACACACTACAGCCCTATATCTCCCGGTGGGAAAACAGCATTCAGCGTTGGCTTATCCCGGCTAAGGATGTTGGCCGGATTCACGCTGAGCATAATCTTGATGGTCTTTTAAGGGGCGATTCTGCATCCCGCGCAGCCTTCATGAAGGCAATGGGCGAATCTGGGCTCCGCACCATTAACGAGATGCGTCGAACTGACAACATGCCTCCATTACCTGGTGGCGATGTGGCAATGCGACAGGCGCAATACGTGCCGATCACCGACTTAGGAACCAACAAAGAGCCCCGTAATGACGGGGCTTAATTTTTATGGGGGCCGTAATGCCTGAAATTGTAAAAACGCTCTCTTTCGACGAGACAGAAATCAAATTCACTGGTGACGGAAAGCAGGGGATCTTTGAAGGATATGCCTCTGTCTTTAATAACACTGATTCCGATGGCGACATCATTCTTCCCGGGGCGTTTAAAAACGCACTGGCAAACCAGACCCGAAAAGTGGCGATGTTTTTTAACCACAGGACGTGGGAACTGCCAGTTGGAAAATGGGACAACCTGGAAGAAGACCAAAAAGGCCTGTATGTGCGCGGTCAACTAACGCCAGGGCACAGCGGGGCCACTGATCTGAAAGCTGCAATGCAGCACGGTACGGTTGAGGGCATGTCGGTTGGCTTTTCCGTTGCAAAAGATGATTACACCACCATTCCCACCGGTCGAATTTTCAAGAATGTCCAGGCACTGCGTGAAATAAGCGTCTGCACTTTCCCGGCCAACGAACAGGCCGGCATTGCAGCCATGAAAAGTGTCGACGGCATTGAAACGATCCGTGATGTGGAGAACTGGCTGAGGGATTCAGTCGGCCTCACCAAATCACAGGCAGTTGGGCTAATTGCCCGGTTTAAGTCAGCGATTCGGAGCGAGTCCGAGGGCGACGGAAACGAAGCACAAATCAAAGCTCTGCTTCAGAGCATCCAATCTTTCCCTTCTAACTTAGGTAAATAATTATGTCTGAACTCGCTCTCATTCAAAAAGCTATCGAAGAATCCCAGCAGAAAATGACCCAGCTTTTCGATGCGCAGAAAGCAGAAATCGAAAGCACGGGCCAGGTTTCCAAACAGTTGCAGTCCGACTTGATGAAAGTACAGGAAGAGCTGACCAAATCCGGCACTCGCCTCTTCGATCTGGAACAGAAACTGGCATCCGGCGCTGAGAATCCTGGTGAGAAGAAATCCTTCTCTGAACGGGCTGCTGAAGAGCTTATTAAGTCATGGGACGGTAAACAGGGCACCTTCGGCGCGAAAACGTTTAACAAGTCACTAGGCAGTGACGCTGATTCGGCTGGCTCACTGATCCAGCCGATGCAGATCCCAGGCATCATCATGCCAGGCCTGCGCCGTCTTACCATTCGTGATCTGCTGGCTCAGGGCCGCATTTCCAGTAACGCTCTGGAATATGTGCGTGAAGAGGTGTTTACCAATAACGCCGACGTGGTGGCAGAGAAAGCGCTGAAGCCAGAATCTGATATTACCTTCAGCAAACAAACCGCGAACGTGAAGACCATCGCGCACTGGGTGCAGGCATCACGTCAGGTGATGGATGATGCGCCAATGCTTCAGTCCTACATTAACAACCGCCTCATGTACGGCCTGGCACTGAAGGAAGAGGGCCAGCTGCTGAATGGCGACGGTACCGGGGATAACCTGGAAGGGCTGAACAAAGTGGCAACCGCCTATGACACCTCGCTGAATGCCACCGGCGACACCCGCGCTGACATTATCGCTCACGCTATTTATCAGGTGACCGAGTCTGAGTTCAGCGCTTCCGGTATCGTCCTGAACCCACGCGACTGGCACAACATCGCGTTGCTGAAAGACAATGAAGGCCGCTATATCTTCGGTGGGCCTCAGGCATTCACCAGTAACATCATGTGGGGCCTGCCAGTGGTTCCGACTAAGGCGCAGGCCGCCGGCACCTTTACCGTAGGCGGTTTCGATATGGCCTCACAGGTCTGGGATCGCATGGATGCCACCGTGGAAGTCAGCCGTGAAGACCGCGATAACTTCGTGAAAAACATGCTGACCATCCTGTGCGAAGAGCGTCTGGCGCTGGCGCATTATCGCCCGACAGCAATCATCAAGGGCACCTTCTCTTCTGGCTCATGATGGAGGGGGCGGGGAAACCCGCCTTTTTAACGTATGGCGATAGATGTTCTGGATGTAATTTCCCTCAGTCTGTTTAAGCAGCAGATTGAGTTTGAGGAAGACGACAGGGACGAGCTGATCACGCTGTACGCCCAGGCCGCTTTTGACTACTGCATACGCTGGTGCGATGAACCAGCATGGAAGGTTGCGGCTGATATCCCTGCTGCCGTTAAGGGCGCCGTTCTGCTTGTCTTTGCTGACATGTTTGAACACCGGACGGCACAAAGCGAAGTGCAGCTTTATGAGAATGCAGCCGCCGAACGCATGATGTTCATTCATCGCAACTGGCGCGGTAAAGCCGAATCAGAGGAGGGCTCCTGATGGAACCGGGACGATTCAGGCACCGGGTAAAAATTCTCACCTTCACAACCTCGCGTGATCCATCTGGCCAGCCGGTTGAATCGTGGAGAGGTGGCAGGCCGATTTCTGCCGAGGTGAAGGGGATCAGCGGCAGAGAGCAGCTGTCAGGCGGCGCGGAGACGGCGCAGGCAACTATTCGCGTCTGGATGCGCTTCAGGGCTGACCTGAACGCCTCTTCTCGTCTGGAAGTGCTAAGCGGGCCGTATAAAGGCCAGGTGCTAAATATCATCGGTCCTCCGGTAGCAAATTCGACCGGCACTCGCCTGGAAATTCTTTGCAAAACGGGAGCTGAAAAATGATAGAGACGAGCCTCGATTTTTCCGGGTTAAATGACATAGCAAAGGATCTGGAGGCGCTTAGCCGCGCTGAAAACAATAAGGTTTTTCGTGATGCCACGCGCGCCGGCGCAGAAGTGCTTAAGGAAGAAGTGATCGCACGTGCACCGGTACGCACCGGAAAACTGAAAAAAAACGTGGTGGTGGTTACCCAAAAAAGCCGCCGCCGCGGGGAGATTTCTTCCGGCGTCCATATTCGTGGCGTTAACCCGCGCACCGGCAACAGCGATAACACGATGAAGGCGAATAACCCGAGAAACGCCTTTTACTGGCGATTCGTTGAAATGGGAACTGCCAACATGCCGCCACATCCTTTCATTCGTCCCGCGTTTGACGTCCGACAGGAGCAGGCGACAGAGGTCGCGATCAGGCGCATGAACCAGGCCATTGATGAGGCATTAAGCAAATGACGGAAGACGATCTCTATCCTCTGCTGGAACCGCTGGCCGGAGGGCAGGTTTATCCCTACGTTGCACCGCTCGGCAGTGACGGGAAACCTTCAGTCTCACCGCCCTGGGTAATTTTCTCGATTATTACCGAGGCGGCCGCTGACGTTCTCTGCGGTCAGGCGGAATCCGCCGTTTCGGTGCAAGTCGATGTTTACTCCAGCACTATCACTGAAGCGCGTACGATCAGGAATATGGCGCTTGAAGCCCTGCAAACATTGAAGCCTGAGAACATTGTCAAAACGCCTGGTTATGAACCTGATCTGCATTTTCACCGGGCCACGCTCGAATTTCAGGTGATCGTTTAAGTTCATTCACCATCACAGACCGCTCCGGCGGTCTTTTTTTTATCTGGAGAAATCATGACCAGTAAGTATGAAGTTACAAAGGGGATGACCTTCGCCGTCTCCGACGCACCCGTAACCGCCGAGGATTTTAATGCTTCAGGTTTCCCGGGGGCTGGTGTTACCTGGCTGGAAGCGGCCTGTGCAACAAAGGAGATCACCTTCACGGGCGGTCAAAAAGGGGATATTGACGTAACCACGCTTTGCTCAACTGAACAAGAGCAAACCAACGGCCTCGCCGCGCCTGCTGAAATGAGCATTACCCGTAACTGGGTTGGCGATGAAGCAGCACAGGAGGCACTCCAGACCGCTTACGAAAATGACGAACTGCGTGCGCTTCGCGTGGTATTCCCGTCTGGTAATGGTTTCTACGTGCTGGTGGAGGTTCGTCAGAGCTCATGGTCTGCTGCAACCTCTTCCGTTGTTGGCGCGACTTATTCTCTGCGTGTACGCGGCAAACCTAAACGCATTTACGCGTCTGGTTCCTGAGCGGCTTCGGCCGCTTTTTTATCCCTTCCACCATGTAACAAGAGAAAAATGAAATGGCGCAAAAAACATCACAGAATTCACTACGCGACGTGGCGCTTACTGCATCGAAAGCCTATCGCACAAAAGACGGTATTACGGTCCCTGAGTGGGATGGCGCAAAGGTAACGCTGCGCGAACCGTCCGGAGATGCCTGGGTGAAATTCCGGGAAATCGTAAATCCACAGCTCGCGGAAGGCGAAGAGGCCCCGACTCTGACGGAGGCGGAGAAGTTCCTGCGTAACAAAGAGGCGGATGTGGTTCTGTTTATTGACGTACTGCTGGATGAAAACGGCGAGCGCGTATTCAGTGAAGAGGATCAGGAGCTGGTATCCAAAATTTATGGTCCTGTGCATGCGCGCCTGCTGGCTCAGGCTCTTGGACTCGGAATGAGTCAGGAAGAAGCGGGAAAGCCGTAAAGCAGCCGCTGACCTTCTTCCTGATGTCACTGGCGCTTCGGATGGGGCGCACTCTGCACGAGCTGCGCCAGACCATAACCGCCAGCGAGCTCAAAATGTGGATCGAGTTTGACCGCTTAAGTCCTGTTGGGGACTGGCGTTCCGATGCACAGGCGGCGCAGATCTGCGTTGCAATGCTGAACTCTCAGGGCGGGAAATTCACCATACCTGACGTGATGCTGAAATGGGGTGAGCAGGAAGAAGGCTATGAAGTCTCTGAACTTGAAGAATGGATGTCCAGTCTTTGACGCCCGCGGCTGCGGGCTTTTTTATGGGTGAAATATGGCAACGCTGCGCGAGCTAATCATCAAAATTTCTGCGAACTCGTCTTCTTTTCAGTCTGAGATCGCCAGAGCGTCCCGTATGGGGACGGATTACTACCGCACTATGGAACAGGGCGGGAAAAAAGCAGCAGCGGCCACGCGTGAAACTCAGCGGTCTTTGGCTGAACTGAATTCTCAGCTTGCTAGCGTGCGCTCTTCTGCGACTGAGCTTGCCGGGGCATGGGCTGGGGCATTTGCCACGCATCAACTTGTTCAGTTTGCTGATACCTGGAACCAGCTGAATGGCCGTCTTCGCCTTGCGTCCTCTTCCAGTGAGGATTACGTGCAATCCCAGCGCGTGCTGATGGAGATTAGCCAGCGCACCGGAACATCCCTCGAGGCAAACAGCAACTTATACAGCAGAATTGCGCAGTCCCTGCGTGATGCCGGTTACGCTTCTGCTGACGTCGCAAAAGTTACGGAAACCGTAGCAACCTCGCTGAAGCTGTCCGGCGCCAGTACCGAAGAGGCGAGCTCTGTTATCACCCAGCTTAGCCAGGCGCTTGGCTCAGGTGTTTTGCGAGGCGAAGAATTTAACTCCATCATGGAGAACGGTGGCCGCCTGGCGAAACTGCTGGCTGATGGTCTGGGTACCACTGTTGGTGGCCTGCGAAATATGGCCAACAACGGCGAGCTGACGACCAACAAGATCGTCCCGCTGCTGACAAACGTAGAGGTCCTGCGTAAAGAATTCGACACCTTGCCAGCATCCATCAGCGGATCTGCACAGAAAGTGCAAAATGCTTTTCTCGCCTGGGTTGGCGGGGCGAACGATGCCGTCGGCGCATCCTCCACGCTATCCGGCGTGCTGGATGGTCTGGCGAATAACATTGATGATGTGGCAAACACGGCCGGTATTTTTGTTGGCGTGGGTCTGGCTCGCTATTTTGGCAATATGGTAGGCAGCGTCGGCCAGTCAACCCGTGCAGTGCTCGCTAATACGGCCGCCGAGGTTGCGCTGGCTCAGGCTCAGGTCCGTGGCGCTCAGGTTAGCGTTGCTGCTGGCCGCCAGGCGGTTTACCGCGCTCAACAGGCGCGCGCAGCTGCGACAAGTATTGAGGCTCAGATTGTTGCCGAACGTAATCTTGCCGCAGCTCAGGCATCCCTGAACACAGCGATTGCTGGCAGGGCTTCTGCCGTTAACAACCTCACCAATACAGCCTCGGTGATGTCACGGCTGGGTAGCGGAGTGTTGGGCATTCTCGGTGGCTGGCCTGGCGTTATTATCGGCGCCGGGGCTGCTATGTACGGTCTTTATCAGCATACCCAGCAGGTACACCGTGAGGCTGTGGGCTTTGCCAACAACCTTGACGAGATCAACACCAAACTCCAGCAGATGTCTGTGCTCGGCCTTCGCTCGACCGCCGCAGATGCGCGGACCTCTTTACAGGCGCAAAAGCAAGACCTGGCCGACCTCGACTCTCAGATCGCGAAGGTGAAAGACAGCCTCAAGGCGGTTGACCAAATCCAGCAGGATTATAACCGCCATCCGACGCTGACCTTGATCAATACTTTCATGGACCAGGCCGACATCACGGCCAAAAACATCGAACTTACCGATAAGCTGAACCAGCTGGAGTATCAGCGCGAACAGGCCGCTTCAAAAGTCGAACAAACGCAGAAGCTGGTAAACGATGCCAGCGACCTGGCAACGCAAAAGGCTATCGAACAGGCTGGCGCCGTCTCAATCCTGAAAGGTGCCTATGACCTGCTAAACCGCTCAATGTCAGCAACCGCAGGCGCTAAACCTCCGCAGTATGCCGGGCCAGTGGTCTCACTGGCTAATGCAACGCCTCAGCAACAAACAGCACTGGAACGATCACGCCGCGAAAATGAGCTGGCCAGCTTAAGTGGATTAGAGAAACTTCATCAGCAGCACGTTTATGAAGCGGAAGATCTAAAGCTGACTGGAGCACTTTATACCCAGTACATCTACAACAAGGATCAGGCCGCCAAAAAGGATGCAGCAGCAGCCGAGGCAAAAAAAACCTCTACTGCCGCCTCAAGTGCTCAGAGTAAAGCTGAGCGCGCAGCAGCCAGCACCGCTGAGCAATATGCCCGCAAAATGGCCGATCTGAGCGTGGCTATCGATGTGCAACGCGTCAGGGCAACGGAAGGAGAAAAAGCGTCTGAGCTCTATGCAGCGTCGCATCAGGCAGGCACTAAATGGACCGATGAGCAGCGCAAGGCTATCCAGGCGTCATCAGCAGAGCTGGCAAAATGGACGCAAAAAGCCGACGAGAACGTGCGCAAGCAGCGCGAACAAGCCGATGCCCTGAAGGATTTAACTGAAGCGGCCCGAAAGTTCAGGGATGAGTCGACACTGACAACCGAAACCGCAGGCATGAGTGATCGCCAGCGCAGCCGGTTCGACGAGACGCAACAGATCGAGCGTGTTTTTGCTAAAACGGACGGCGGCACTGAGGCCATCGCACAGCGGGCGGCTGCCCTCGATGACCTGGATAAGAAATACAAGGCTATAGCAGCAGCTGAAGCGGACTGGATGGCTGGAGTATCGCGCGGCTATGCCAACTGGTTCGATGAAATCAGCAATGTTTCTGGCACGGTTTCTGATGGAGTGAAAACCACACTCGACAGCGCGTTTAGTAATGTCACCTCAATGCTGGAAGGCAATAAGGTCAGCTGGAAATCCTGGGGTATCTCTGTTTTACAGATTATCGAAAAAGTCGCTCTGCAAATGGCAGTGGTCAGCGCGATGGGGGGTGGGTCTTCCAGTTCTGGCATTTTTGGCTCACTCATCGGCAGCGTAGGCAGCTTCTTCGGGGGCGGCGCGGGAGCATCAGCCAGCACCGGTACTGCGGTTTCCAGTTACGGTTCGAGCTTCCAGTTTAACGCTAAAGGCGGCGTTTATGACTCTCCATCTCTGAGCGCTTTCAGTAATGGGATCGTCAGAAACCCCACCATGTTCGCTTTCGCGAAAGGCGGGGCCGGAATCATGGGCGAGGCTGGGCCGGAGGCAATCATGCCGCTGACCCGCGCACCGGATGGTTCACTCGGTGTTCGTGCGGTCGGCGCTGGTGGTGGTCAGTCTGTATCTTCGGCGCCACAGGTTTATATCACCATCGATGGCAACGGAAATACCTCCACGCAGACTTCAACCGGCCTTGAGCAGTTTGGTGCTGATGTCGGTAAATATGTTGATCAGCGATATAAGCAGAACATCATGCGAGATATTCGCCCTGGCGGTGACATCTGGAACGCAATGAAAGGAACCCGATAAAAATGGCTATCGAAACTTTCACCTGGTGCCCACGAATTAACGCTGAGGCAGATATAAATTTCCGCGTCAGGAAAGCTCAGTTTGGTGATGGATATGAGCAGGTTTCAGGGGATGGATTGAATACCAGAACCCAGCAGTGGACGCTCAACTTTACTGGCAACGAAACCTACATTTCCGCCATTAAATCTTTTCTCGACAGGCATGAAGGGACGAAAGCCTTTCAGTGGAAGCCACCGCTCGAACCTTTAGGTTTGTATCGTTGCGAAACGTATAAACCCACCGGGCTCGGCGCTGGGAAATTCAACCTTGAAGCAATATTCATCCAGGCATTTAAACCATGAGCTTAAACGCAGACTATCAGAAGCTGGAATCAGGGAACGACGTTCGCCTGATTGAGGTGGACGGTTCTTCTTTTGGACTGACGGAAGTTCTCCGCTTTCATAATTACAACATTCCCCACACCGAAGCGGAAATAGTCGCCGCCGGCGGGGATGAGGCCAAGCTCCCGGCGAAACCAATCTGGTGGCAGGGTAATGAATATTCCGCCTGGCCGTATCAGCTGGAAGGGTTGGAGAAATCGACCAGTGGCAGCAATGCGACGCCATCACTGACGGTCGCGAACATCGAAAGCTCTATTTCTGCCTTGTGTCTTGCGTATGACGATTTGCTTCAGGCCAAGGTCACTATTCACGACACAAAGGCAAAATATCTCGATGCGAAAAACTTCGCAGGCGGTAACCCTACAGCAGATCCGACTCAGGAGAAAATTCAGGTCTGGTATATCGACGGGAAAACGACCGAGCTTGCCGGCGAAACCATCGAGTTTGTACTGTCCAGCCCTATGGATCTTCAGGGACAAATGATCCCCACGCGGCAGCTTCATTCCCTGTGCACATGGTGCATTCGTAATAAGTACCGCACCGGCGACGGCTGCGACTATGCCGGTACGCGCTATTTCGACAAAAACAACAACCCGGTAAGCGATCCGTCACTGGATGAATGCAACGGAACGCTGTCGGCCTGCAAACTTCGGTTCGGTGAAAACAACGAACTCTCGTTTGGTGGGTTCCCGGGTACGTCGCTGATCAGGAGCTGATATGCGTCAGAAAACAATTGATGCGATTATGGCGCATGCTGCCGCTGAATATCCTCGTGAGTGCTGTGGTGTGGTGACGCAGAAAAGCCGCGTTGAACGTTATTTTCCTTGCCGGAATCTTGCCGCGGCGCCGGAGGACAATTTTGTCCTTTGCCCGGAAGATTACGCATCTGCTGAGGACTGGGGTACGGTGATCGCCATCGTTCACAGCCACCCTGACGCCACTACGCAGCCGAGCGAACTGGATAAAGCGCAATGCGACGCAACGCTTTTACCCTGGCATATCGTGAGCTGGCCCGAGGGGGATTTGCGCACCATTCAGCCGCGCGGAGAGTTTCCACTGCTGGAGCGCCCGTTTGTACTTGGTCACTTCGACTGCTGGGGGCTGGTAATGAGCTATTTCCGGCAAACGCATGGTATCGAACTCCACGATTACCGGGTTGATTATCCCTGGTGGGAAAACGAATATCCGGACAACTTCTATCAGGATTGCTGGTACGAGTGCGGATTCCGTGAATTCGACGGGCCGCCGAAACCTGGCGATATGGTGATCATGCAGGTGCAGGCTGATAAGTGGAACCACGCGGGTATATTGCTGGAGGGCAATATGCTGCTGCACCACCTGTACGGTCACCTGAGTCAGCGCGTGCCGTATGGTGGATACTGGCACGAACGAACGATGAAGATTCTCCGTTACAAATCTCTGTGCTAACCTTTTGCAAAACGAAAAAAGGGGTTAGGGATATGAGGAAATTTCTTTCGATATTAGCGTGTAGCCTGATTATTGTTGGTTGCACACCTTCTGAAAAGGATTTTATTGACATGGGGGAGTCCTTGGTCAAAGACACCCTTAAAGATCCGGACAGTGCCAAGTTTGAATCATTTTTCCGTGATTTTGGTGAAAATTCTGGATATGTTTGCGGTTATGTGAATGCTAAAAATTCATACGGCGCATACACGGGTAAAAAACCATATTATGTGCGGATTGAGGTCAAAGATGGAAAGGTCAATAATCATGGACCAATCATCATTATTAATGACCAAGACCAGAAGAAAATTGATTCCTATGAGTCAATCTGTCAAAGGGACTGATGTGCCATGAAAAAGATTATCCTCCCAATTTTTATCTTCCTGCTGATGGGATGTTCTGTTTCTTCACTAGAAGAACAAAAACCTATCCTATCAGAGCATTCAACAAAAACTGTTGATGAGGTTAATCGTTGCCTTGCTCCTAAATGGGTGGAGCTACGATCTTCAAGCTCAAGCATACCCACTGAATCAGGATACAAAATCACAGCATCAGACGATATATTCGGTGCTCTTTCAGTGGTGAATATCGATAAATCAGCGACAGGCGGAAGCGATATAAAGGTTTATGCCGTCGCGAAAGGATGGAACGACCACTGGGCTAAGGCCGCCAGATCATGTCTTTGAAAACCCTAAAATAATCTAAGCCACCTTCGGGTGGCTTTTTTTATGGAGAATGAAAATGTCAGAGGTTATGACCAGAATTGAGCTCGGCGGTGTTTTGGGTAAAACCTACGGGAAGATTCACCATCGTCTAATAAGAACAACCGCAGAGGCGATCAACTCACTTACAAAAACAATAGACGGGCTGGAGATATTTTTGATAACCAGCAAAGCAAGGGGCCTGACCTACGCCGTCTTTAAAGATAAAAAAAATATCGGAAAAGATGATTTTGGTTTTCCGGTAACAGGTGAAGTTATTCGAATTGTCCCTGTAGTGATCGGAAGTAAAAAAGCTGGAGTTTTACAGACAATTCTTGGAGCTGTTCTTGTCGTTGCGGGGATTGCAGTTGGAATGCTTTCTGGTGGAACACTATCTGCTGTTGGTTACGGAGCCGCGAAGTTTGGTGCAGCTATGATCGCTGGTGGAGTTGTTCAGATGCTTTCGCCTCAACCCGGGGGCCTGGCCAGCAAACAAAGCGCAGATAACCGTGCATCGTATGCGTTCGGCGGGGTCACAAACACCGCCGCACAGGGTTACCCGGTTCCGCTCCTTTACGGCCGCCGGCGAATCGGCGGGGCAATTATTTCCGCCGGGATTTATGTCGAAGATCAGCAGTAGATAACAAACCTTTTTTACAAGCCACCTTCGGGTGGCTTTTTTTATGGGCGCGATATGGCGAATAAAATTACCGGACGAAAAGGGGGGAGCTCCAGTTCCCGAACTCCTACCGAACAGCCTGATGATCTGCAATCTGTAGCGAAGGCAAAGATCCTCGTTGCGCTTGGGGAAGGGGAGTTTGCTGGACAGCTCACCGGGAAGGATATCTACCTGGACGGAACGGCGCTGGAGAACGCCGACGGCTCCCAAAACTTCAGTGGCGTTACGTGGGAATTTCGCTCGGGTACTCAGGCCCAGAAGTACATTCAGGGCATTCCCGGTACCGAAAACGAAATCAGCGTGGGAACCGAGGTAACGAGCGCTACAGCGTGGACACGAACCTTCACCAATACACAGCTTTCGGCGGTTCGTTTACGCCTGAAATGGCCTTCGCTTTTCAAGCAGGAGGACGATGGCGATCTGGTTGGTTACTCGGTTAATTATGCGATTGACTTGCAGACGGACGGCGGGACATGGCAGACAGTCCTCAATACCAGTGTGACCGGGAAAACGACCTCAGGTTATGAGCGTAGCCACCGTATTGATTTACCTCAGGCGGGCAGCACCTGGACAATCAGACTACGCAAAATTACCGCTGACGCCAACAGCGCGAAAATCGGCGACACGATGACGCTACAGAGCTTCACTGAGGTGATTGATGCGAAATTGCGATATCCGAACACCGCGCTGCTGTACATCGAATTCGACTCCAGCCAGTTTAATGGCTCTATACCTCAGATCTCCTGTGAGCCTCGTGGCCGCGTTATTCGGGTTCCTGATACTTACGACCCGGAAACCCGCTCTTACAGCGGGACATGGACTGGGGCGTTTAAGTGGGCATGGACGGATAACCCTGCGTGGATATTTTACGATCTGGTTGTTTCTGACCGGTTCGGCCTCGGTCACCGTTTGACTGCTGCTAACATCGATAAATGGACGCTTTATCAGGTCGCCCAGTATTGCGATCAGATGGTACCGGACGGTAAGGGTGGCGATGGAACAGAACCACGCTATACCTGCAACGTGTACATTCAGGACCGGAACGACGCTTACACAGTCCTGCGTGATTTTGCTGCTATTTTCCGTGGCATGACGTACTGGGGTGGCGATCAGATCGTTGCTCTGGCCGATATGCCCCGTGATGTGGATTACAGCTACACGCGCGCTAATGTTGTTGGCGGTCGCTTCACCTATTCAAGCAGCACCACGAAAACCCGCTACACTACAGCGCTGGTTTCATGGTCCGATCCCGGTAACGCCTATGCTGACGCGATGGAACCCGTATTCGAGCAGGCGCTGGTGGCGCGGTACGGCTTCAATCAGCTGGAAATGACAGCCATCGGCTGTACCAGGCAGTCAGAAGCGAACCGAAAGGGGCGCTGGGGTATTCTCACCAACAACAAGGATCGCGTTGTTTCGTTTGATGTCGGGCTGGACGGAAACATACCGCAGCCTGGCTATATCATCGCTGTGGCAGACGAGCTGCTTTCCGGAAAGGTTATGGGCGGCCGCATCAGCGCCGTTAATGGTCGCGTTATCAAACTTGACCGTGTAGCTGATGCGGCAGCAGGTGATCGCCTTATCCTCAACCTTCCCTCCGGAGCGTCACAGAGCAGGACCATTCAGGCGGTTAACGGGGAATCGGTCACAGTCACCACCGCGTACAGTGAGACGCCTCAGGCCGAAGCTGTCTGGGTGGTTGAGTCAAACGAACTCTACGCGCAGCAGTATCGTGTTGTGAGTGTCGCTGATAACGATGATGGCACTTTCACCATTACCGGTGCATGGCACGATCCGGATAAATATGCCCGAATCGATACCGGAGCCATTATTGACCAGCGGCCGGTGAGCGTGATCCCGCCGGGCAACCAGTCGCCGCCTGCGAACATAGTGATCAGCTCGTTTTCTGTGGTGCAGCAAAATATCAGCGTCGAAACGATGCGCGTGAGCTGGGACCAGGCGCAGAACGCTATCGCCTATGAAGCGCAATGGCGCCGCAACGATGGGAACTGGGTTAACGTGCCGCGCAGCTCCACCACGTCATTCGACGTCCCCGGGATTTATGCCGGGCGCTACCTGGTGCGCGTACGCGCAATCAATGCCGCAGAAATCTCGTCCGGATGGGGCTATTCAGAAGAGAAAACGCTGACGGGGAAAGTGGGCAATCCGCCGAAACCGGTCGGCTTCATCGCTTCTGATAATGTGGTTTTCGGTATCGAGCTGAGCTGGGGATTCCCGGCGAACACCGACGACACGCTGAAGACGGAAATTCAGTACAGCCTGACCGGGACGGAAGACGATGCGATGCTGCTGGCAGACGTACCCTATCCGCAGCGCAAGTATCAGCAGATGGGCCTTAAGGCAGGGCAGACTTTCTGGTACCGGGCGCAGCTGGTAGATCGTAGCGGAAACGAATCAGGGTATACAGACTTTGTGCGCGGGCAGGCCAGCATCGATGTATCCGACATCACCGATGCAATCCTGGAGGACATGAAAGGCTCCGATACGTTCAAAGACCTGATCGAGAACGCGGTGGACAGCAATGAAAAAATTGCTGGCATGGCTGACGATATCAAACAGGCCAATGACGAACTGGAGCAGCAGGCGCAGGAAATCGCCAAAAACGCCCAGGATATCGGGAAAGTTCAGACCAGCGTTACAAACCTGTCGAGCACGGTCGGAAATGTGTCTTCTTCTCTGAGCGAGCTTGAGCAGACAGTGGCGACCGCTGATACCGCGCTGGGTCAGCGAATCGATAACATCAGCGTGTCTGTGGACGGTATGACGGGAGGAGTGAAGAACTCTGCCATCGCGATTATTCAGGGCAATCTGGCGCAGGTAGCGGCGCGCAAAACGCTGTCGGCATCGGTCGCCGGTAACAGCGCGCAGCTGGACCGCATTGATGAGGTGATCGTCAACGAGAAGGAGGCAACGGCGCGTTCGCTGCTGAGTTTGCAGACTGACGTGAACGGCAATAAGGCATCCATCAACAGCCTGAACCAGACGTTCTCCGATTACCAGCAGGCCACGGCCACGCAGATAAACGGCATCACAGCGACCATCAACGGACATACCTCAGCCATTACCACTAACGCGCAGGCCATTGCGAACGTCAACGGCGACCTGAAGGCGATGTACAGCATCAAGGTCGGGTTATCCAGCAATGGTCAGCTATACGCGGCAGGGATGGGGATTGGCGTGGAGAATACGCCGTCCGGCATGCAGTCGCAGGTTATTTTCCTTGCTGACCGCTTCGCCGTTACTCACCAGGCCGGTGCCGCGGTGACCCTTCCGTTCGTTATCCAGAACGGGCAGGTGTTCATCAGAGACGCGCTGATAGGTGATGGCACCATCAGCAACGCCAAGATCGGCAACTACATCCAGTCCAATAACTATGTGGCTGGCTCAGTCGGGTGGAGGCTGGATAAGGGCGGTACGTTTGAGAACTACGGTTCGACAGCTGGTGAGGGGGCCATGAAACAGACAAACCAGACAATCAGCGTGCGGGACTCCAGGAATGTGTTGAGGGTGCAGATCGGGAGAATCACGGGAACATGGTAACGGGAGGCCTCTTACGGGGCCTCTTTTTTTTCAGGAGGACTGGATGGCGGAATATGGTGTTCAGACATGGGACGCCTCTGGCAATGTAAATAACTATGGCGTTAAGCCTGTCAGCGTTTGTGGCTATCTCCAGCTGGCCCAGAACCAGAAAACAGGCTCTTACTCCGTAGCGCTTCCACCGGGTTGCAGGCTAACCTGTTTTCAGGTCATGAACGGTGATCAGTTTGGTACGAGTCGGAGGAAGATCACCATTTTGGGGGGAACCGCAACAGTGTCAGCAGCAGGCGATACCGACTACTCAGCAGGGACTGAGCCTGCGGCAGCGGCTTATCTCATTTTCCAGATCGAGAGGGCATAAATGGCGGAGTATGGCGTTTTACTGACGACCACGAGCGGGGAAGTATGGGTGACCGCTAACAGCTCGCCAATCGCTCTACAGGCGCGAAAGACAGCGGCACTTCAGGGAACATCGGGGTTCAATACCAAAGTGACGCATACATTCCCCGCAGGTCAGCCCGTTGTCGCCTTCGTTCATTGTACGGTTGAGGTCGAAATCACTCAGACGATAAGCGGGAACACCATCACGATTGATTTTCTCAGACCGAATGCAACCGGCACAGCATACGTTTATTTTTTCTCTATTTTCCCACAGACAAAGCCAGACTACGGGCTGGCCGTGTGGGATGCTTCAGGGACGCTGATTTTAACAAACGAAACGCGCACGCTGAGCGATGTTGTCACCCTCGGTACCGTTGGGGTGGATGCCAGCTCAGGATACAACATCAATACAACTCTGGCGGGGAAGTGGGCCTGTATGCCTGCCATGCTGGGGCTAATTACCGGGGTTGTATCGGCCGGCGGTCAGCCGCAGCCCTACTCGGCCATATACAAGAGCATGGCAAAGCTTGAGGGAAGCAATACGCGAATATTCTCCAGGCCGCAGACAACCCCCGGCGGCAACCTTCAGAACGTTACGTATTCGAATCTGAGGAACGTGATTATGGCCATCAACTGCGCCAACTATGATTGATCGTTTTTAGCGATCAATTTTGAATAATTGATCTATCAAATCAATTATATCCCGTTGATTCATATTGTTATTGTGTAGCTTCATGAATGCCCTGGGATATAACCACTATGAAAAATATGATTCTTTGCCTGGCGGTAGCGGTATTGCTCTCCGGTTGCGCTGGCGTTATTGAGAAGCAGCAACCCGTATGCACCGGAACAGCCCTGGTCGGCGGGCAGGAAAGTAGCGTCCAGATCTACGGAGTCCGTAAACAAAACAATCAGACGCAGTACCGCGCCGGTTATCCCTTTAACTGGACCTGGGTAAGCGCCAACACGTTCACCAGCACCACCTGCCAATAACTCATTCTGTCTCAAAACAAACCCCGCTCCGGCGGGGTTTTTTATTGCCTGGAGAAAATATGCTTTATAACACTGGCACCATAGCCATTAACGGAAATACAGCCACCGGCACCGGCACGAACTGGACGGCACCGGCCAGCCAGATTCGGGTTGGCCAGACGTTGTTTGTTCTTTCTAATCCGGTGCAGATGTTTCAGATCACGGCCATCAACAGTGCGACATCACTGACGGTTACGCCTGCCGCGTCTCCGGCCCTCAGCGGCCAGAAGTACGGCATTCTTGTTACTGATGGTCTCTCGGTCGACGGCCTGGCGCAAAGCATGTCTCAACTCATCAACGAGTATGACGAGAACATCGGCGCCTGGGAGACGTTCGCCACCACCTCAGCAAACCAGAACATCACCGTCACCATCAACGGCGCACGTGTAACCATTCCGGCGATCGGCAAAATGGTCCAGAAAGGGAGTAATGGGGCGGTTGGAGTTTCGGACGGCGGGACCGGGGCAACGAATGCCGCTGACGCTCGCACAAACCTCAATTTGGGAACAGCAGCTACGGCCAATACTGCAACAGGCGTTATGGATCAAGCAGCAGGAGCCTTGGTTAGAAACAGAGATTATGGGATAGGTGGTAATGCTGGCGCGGGTGAAGGTATCCCGATTGGCAGTTTCGGCAACAATGCAAACTACATGGCTTTGAATGGCTGGTATGGCGGAGCAGGAGTTAATGCCGTTAATCACTTTGATAATTTTTCTCCGCTTCTTACGATGTGCCGCTTCGCAGGAGGTTATATAGGGCAAATCCAAATTACTGCTGGCGGTCGTCTGGGCGTTCGCGGGGGATCTGGCGCCACCGTGTCCAACCAGGGCACTTGGACACCATGGTATGAGGTTTACAGCACTGGTAACACAACGAAAGCCAGCGACGGTACGCTTAAGGCAGCATCTCCTGTTGCTCGTATTGTGAAAAGCCAGGAGGAATGTCAGCGCACAGATATAAACGAACCTGGCTATGTTTGGTGCGGCTGCGGTACAGCGAATACCGAAGCTGAAGGAATCAAAATTTCCCGGCTCGATGTGGGAGTTTATGTGCTGACAGGTTCGGCAGGCCTGGCATCAGAAGGTTGGCAATTGCTCCCGCCAATGGACCCGGGTGGAATGGGAGAACTGGGTGTTGTTGAAGCGGAGCAGACAGAAAGCGGTGGGCTGACGATTCGGCTTTTTAAGCGGAAATACGTGCTGAGCGATGAAGGGGAGATCGTCAAAACAAAAGGGGCTCCTATGGATGTTCCGGACAACAGCTGGATCGACGTACGCCTCGACATGCCTGATGAAAGCATTTGGAATACAAGATCTTCTGAAGCTTCTCTGGAACTGACAGAGCAGCCAGCAGTCATTCAGCCTTAAAAATTAATAGGCGAACCCAAATTGATCTGCATTCCATTTAAAACTACTGTATATAAACACAGTAATAAAGGGAGTGCAGATTATGCCCCGAAATTCAGATATTCAAGCCGCCTTTATTGCGGCCATAGAGCTTAACCCAAAGGGCTACCGCTACCTGAGAACAGACCGCTTCATACAAAAGTTGCGTGGTTTTAACTGGCACTTTACCCGTGACGATGCAAACAAGTGGATAGAGCGCAACCAACCTGGTTTCGCTGATAAAACGACAGACGGTAGCGAAAACCGTTACTGGATCTTGCGTAACATGGGGAGGGTGCACTGATGGGATTTGCATCACCAGCTGCTGATTATGTTGAGCGTCAACTTTCCCCAGCAATCCTGTGCAACATCGGGGCTGAAAGCAGGGTGCTCGAAACTGATATGGGGTTTGCGGTCATAGAGCCAGCAACGAAAAAGACGCCTGGAGATGTGTTGTTAATTTTGTGCGACGGCCACACACAATTTGCAAAACTCATGGGCAAGGCGCTCATTACGGATGATGGTGAAGCGATTGAGGGAGCAGCGCTTGAAGAAGTGGAAGTGCTGGGTAGGGTGACATTCTTCATCAATCGTGCATTAGATGATGATTGCCCTGCAATATAGATAAATTTCCCCATGCTTCACTGACGAATAACCAGCCATAAGCGGCTGGTTTTTTTGTGTGGTTTTGGTCGGCACGATAGGATTTTTCCTCCATCGCATGATGGCCATCCTTAAAGCTCAAAGGAAGTTTTGCATTATCACTTCTTCAAAATCGCATTCCCCAAAATAAAAGCTAAGCGAATGAAAAATATAGTGAAAATGAAGGATGAAAATGCAATAAAATCAGCCAGAAAAACATGGTTAACTGGCTGATTAATAACATTTAATTGGAGGTTGTAGAACCCTGCTTCTGGAACAGTTCCCGGAATACCGGATAGATGTCATCCTGGTCACGAATATGCTGCATCGCAAAGTTATCAAACATCGCTTGCAGATGCTCATACTCGCGCCACAGCGTCTGGTGGGCGCGACGGGTAATTTCAATGTAACTGTAGTAGCGCACCACCGGCAGGATCTTCTTCGCCAGAATTTCATGACACAGGGGCGAGTCATCCGCCCAGTTATCGCCATCCGATGCCTGGGCGGCGTAGATGTTCCACTGCGCCGGGTCGTAGCGCTCCTTCACCACCTCATCCATCAGCTTAAGGGCGCTCGACACGATGGTGCCACCGGTCTCCTGCGAGTAGAAAAACTCATGCTCATCCACCTCTTTCGCCTGAGTGTGATGACGGATGTAGACCACCTCCACGTTCTTATACGTTCTGCTCAGGAACAGATAGAGCAGAATATAAAAACGCTTAGCCATATCCTTGGTGGCCTGATCCATTGAACCTGAAACGTCCATCAGGCAGAACATCACCGCCTGGCTGGAAGGCTCCGGACGTTTTTCGTAGTTCTTGTAGCGCAGGTCGAACGTGTCGATAAACGGTACCCGGTCGATCTTCGCCCGCAGTTCGGCGATCTCTTTTCGCAGGCGCTCCTCTTCCAGTAGTTGCGCCGGTTCGGTGTTTTCCACCACTTTCAGGCTGGTTTCCAGCTCGCGCAGTTCGCGCCGTTTGCCTGCCGTCATCGCCGTGCGTCGCGCCAGCGAGTTTTGCAGTGAACGCACCACGCTGATGTTGGCGGGCACCCCGTTTGCGGTATAACCCGCGCGATGGGTTTTGTATTCGTTGAGCTGACGGTGCTGATTCTTTCTCAGATTCGGCAGGGCCAGATCCTCAAACAGCAGGTCGAGATATTCGTCTTTTGAAATCTGAAAGACGAACTCATCCTGGCCTTCACCGTCCTGGCTGGCCTGTCCCTGACCGCTGCCAGAACCGCCGCCTCCGCCTTGTGGCCGCTCGATTCTGTCATTCTGGACGAAGTGGTCATTACCTGGGTGCACGCGATGGCGAAGACCGCCACGCCCCTGATGAAACATCGGTTCGCTGATGTCATCGTTGGGAATGGAGACGGATTCGCCGCTGTCGACGTCGGTCACCGAGCGTTTGTTGATGGCCTCGGAGATCGACTGTTTAATTTGCGCTTTATAACGGCGCAAGAAGCGCTGGCGATTCACCGTGCTCTTGTTTTTGCCGTTAAGACGCCGGTCAATAAACCAGGTCATATATCCCCCGTACTGCATTTGCCAACTTGCAGCGTCCGTAAGTGCCGGACATTTTGTTGGCCCGGTAAGCGCGTTACCGGGCACTTGTTTTAAGACGATTTACGCACGCGCAGATACCATTCACAAAGCAGGCGGACCTGTTTGCGCGTATAGCCTTTTTCCATCATACGGTCGACAAAATCGTCGTGCTTTTTCTGCTCGTCGGTTGAGGTTTTGGCGTTGAACGAGATAACCGGCAACAGCTCTTCCGTGTTAGAGAACATTTTCTTCTCTATAACCGTGCGCAGTTTTTCGTAGCTGGTCCAGTTTGGATTGCGGCCGTTGTTATGCGCTCTGGCGCGCAGCACGAAGTTCACAATCTCGTTTCGGAAGTCTTTCGGGTTGCTGATCCCGGCCGGTTTCTCAATTTTTTCCAGCTCTGCGTTCAGGGATTCACGGTCAAACAGTTGGCCGGTATCCGGGTCGCGGTACTCCTGATCCTGGATCCAGAAGTCAGCGTAGGTGACGTACCGATCGAAAATGTTCTGGCCGTATTCGGAATAGGATTCCAGGTAGGCGGTCTGGATCTCTTTGCCGATAAACTCGGCGTATTTCGGGATCAGGTAGCCTTTCAGGAACTCCAGGTAGCGTTCAGCCTGCTCCTGTGGGAACTGTTCACGTTCAATTTGCTGTTCCAGCACGTAGAACAGATGAACCGGGTTGGCGGCCACCTCCGCGTGGTCGAAGTTAAAGACGCGGGAGAGGATCTTAAACGCGAAACGTGTCGACAGGCCGTTCATCCCTTCGTCGACCCCGGCGTAATCGCGGTATTCCTGGTACGATTTGGCTTTCGGGTCGGTATCCTTCAGGCTTTCGCCGTCATACACGCGCATTTTGGAGTAAATGCTGGAGTTTTCCGGCTCTTTCAGGCGCGACAGAATCGAGAAGCGCGACAGCGTTTCCAGCGTTCCCGGTGCGCAGGGGGCATGGACCAGCTCACTGTGGTTGAGCAGTTTTTCGTAAATCTTGATCTCCTCGGAGATCCGCAGGCAATAAGGCACTTTGACGATGTACACACGGTCAAGGAACGCCTCATTGTTTTTGTTGTTACGGAAGGTCACCCATTCAGATTCGTTCGAGTGGGCGAGGATAATCCCGTTAAACGGCAGGGCGGAAATACCTTCCGTCCCGTTGTAGTTCCCCTCCTGGGTGGCGGTCAGCAGCGGATGCAGCACTTTGATCGGTGCTTTAAACATCTCGACGAATTCCATAATCCCCTGGTTGGCGCGGCATAGCGCACCGGAATAGCCGTAGGCATCCGGGTCGTTTTGCGCGTGATGTTCCAGCTTACGGATATCGACTTTACCCACCAGCGCCGAGATGTCCTGGTTGTTCTCGTCACCGGGTTCAGTTTTAGCAATGGCGATCTGCTCGAGGATAGACGGCCACACTTTCACGACGCGGAATTTGGTGATGTCCCCACCAAACTCGTGCAGGCGTTTTGCCGCCCACGGCGACATGATCGTACCGAGATAGCGATGCGGAATGCCAAACTCTTTTTCCAGAATTTGCGCATCCTCTTGCGGATTAAACAGGCACAGCGGATGGTCATTGACCGGGCTGCGCTCGCCGTTGGCGCTCAGCACATAGATCGGCACGCGCTGCATCAGCGCTTTCAGCCGTTCAGCCAGGGAGGATTTACCCCCGCCGACGGGACCCAGCAGGTAAAGGATCTGTTTCTTCTCTTCCAGCCCCTGAGCGGCATGCTTCAGGTAGGAGACAATCTGCTCAATGGCATCTTCCATACCATAGAACTCTTCAAACGCCGGGTATCGGGCGACTACCCGATTCGAAAAAAGACGGGAAAGCCGTGGCTCCAGGGCAGTATCAACCATGTTTGGCTCACCGATAGCCATCAATAGCCGTTCTGCCGCATTGGCATAGGCACTGCGATCTTGCCGACAAATGGTAAGAAACTCCTGCAGTGTGAACTCTTCGTCCTTGGCAGCTTCGTAGCGCTGGCGATAGTGATCGAATATATTCATGGCATGCCGTCCTTTCGTTTTTTAGCACAGGATAAGAGCCGTTCGTATGAGTAGTGGAGGCTCCCGGAAGAGAATCTTTCGCACCTCACTGCCAGAGCAGCAACCTGTGTGCCAGGTCGAAGGCTATGAACCGCAGGGTGTTCAGCAAAACCTCTTCTTAAATTAAAGCGTAGATGGCAATTGCAAAACTTGCATACGGATAAAATCTACTTTCAATGACATATCAATAACTCATCCAAAAATTTCCACTGCGGTTATAAGCGAAAAGGGGGTTTTTCATTTATCGGTCACATAAATGAAAGCGGGATGTCATCTGAAAAATGAAAAATAACGGGTTAATCAAATGGATTCGCGCGCAAAAAATTTTGGGATGTACGGGAATGGCGGTTACACTTCACCCGCTGATTATTTGACTACAGGAAAGAATGGATTGTGACCAAACTCAAACTTCTGGCATTGGGCATCCTTGCCGCTACCGCAGCGAGCACCGTACAGGCTGAGAGCCAGTGGACTGTTGGCGCGGGTGCTGGCGTGATCAACAGCCCGTACAAGCAGTATGACCGCGACGTTTATCCTGTCCCCGTTGTCACCTATGAAGGCGATAACTTCTGGTTCCGTGGATTGGGCGGCGGCTACTATCTGTGGAACGATACGGCCGATAAGCTCTCCATCATGGCCTATTACGACCCAACGTACTTTAAACCAGGCGACAGCGACAGCAATGCGCTTCGTCAGCTGGACAAGCGCAGAAGCTCACTGATGGCCGGGCTTTCTTACGTCCATAATACCGAGTATGGCTTCCTGCGCACGGCGCTGGCGGGCGATACCCTGGACAACAGCAATGGCTTCATCTGGGATCTGGCGTGGCTTTATCGCTATACCAACGGCGCGGTGACCCTGACGCCGGGTATCGGTGTGCAGTACAGCAGCGAGAATTACAATGACTACTACTATGGCGTGTCTAAGGCTGAGTCTCGCCGCAGTGGTCTGAAGAGCTACAGCGCTGATGATGGCTGGGATCCGTACCTGGAACTCACCGCCTCGTATAACTTCCTCGGTGACTGGAACGTGTACGGTACTGGCCGTTATACCCGTCTGAGCGACGAAGTGAAGGACAGTCCGATGGTCGACAAGTCCTGGTCCGGCATCTTCTCCGTGGGTGTGACCTACAAGTTCTGACCAGAACGTGATGTATTAAAACGGGGCGCTTGCGCCCCGTTTGTTTTTTATGGTGCCTGATAAATATTAGCGCTTCACAATCTTGATCGTCTGGCCTAAGCGGGACGGTTTTTCTTCGCTGGTTTTCTGCGGGGCGGTCACGCACGCGGTTTCCACACACACGAAGGTCTTGTAACCGTCATCCGGGATATCTGCCATGCTGACGGAAAGGGCAGGGCCCGGGTTCCAGCCCACCACGTTGCTATGGTGGTGGTGAACCACGTCAATGCCGCGGTTCAACGCGCTGTCGTGGATGACGCTACAGGCTTCCGGGTGCAGATACACGCGGTCGGTACGGTCCGGGAAGCTCTGAACGCCGTCGTCCAGCCTGCCTTCTTTCGCGTTGTCCACTTTGTCGATAAAGGTATCGCCAAGTCCGCTCACCTTAACGGCCTGAATGTCGCCTACGTTGAAATAGGTGTGCAGGGCGGACGTTGTTTCGAATTCGCCGTGCGCTTCCAGTTCAATCTCGCAGGTTTTACCCAGCTTGAAGCGGGCATAGAGGGTGAATTCATGTGGCCACAGGGCGCGCGTTTCATCATTTGCCTGAAGTTCAAAGGTCAACACCGCGCCGTTATCATCTTCGTTGTGGGCTTTCAGCGTCCACTGCTGGTTACGGGCGAAACCGTGAGACGGCAATCCCTGCTGCGCTGACGGACCAAACCATGGCCAGCAGATCGGTACGCCGCCACGGATCGCCGCCCCTTTTTTGAACGAGGTGGCCTCGCTCAGCCACAGGCCTTCTTCTTCGCCTTCTGGTTTCCAGGAGAGCAGGTGGGCGCCATTGAGCGCTACGGAGGCTTTAACGCGCGGATGATCGACGACGATGATATCGGCGCCGTCAATCTGACGGCGGGAGAGCACAGGGGTAAGTTGTTCGACTACCGGAAGTGCAAAAATTTTATTAATCATTAAGCAATCCTCTGTCTAAAAACAATAAAAAAGGCGACCGAAGTCGCCTTTTAGGATCAAGCACTCATCTCAACTTATTTGGAGATGTGAGCGATCAGGTCCAGTACTTTGTTAGAGTAGCCAGTTTCGTTGTCGTACCAGGAAACCAGTTTCACGAAGTTGTCGTTCAGGGCGATACCTGCTTTAGCATCGAACACGGAAGTGCACACTTCGCCGTTGAAATCGGTAGAAACAACGTCGTCTTCGGTGTAACCCAGAACGCCTTTCATTGGGCCTTCGGAAGCAGCTTTGATTGCTTTCTTAATTTCTTCGTAAGAAGCAGCTTTTTCCAGACGAACGGTCAGGTCAACAACGGATACGTTAGGAGTTGGAACGCGGAACGCCATACCAGTCAGTTTGCCATTCAGTTCTGGCAGTACTTTACCTACTGCTTTAGCAGCACCGGTAGAAGATGGGATGATGTTCTGAGCCGCGCCACGGCCGCCGCGCCAGTCTTTGTGAGACGGGCCATCAACGGTTTTCTGAGTAGCGGTGGTAGCGTGAACGGTAGTCATCAGACCTTCGATGATGCCGAAGTTGTCGTTGATAACTTTAGCCAGCGGTGCCAGGCAGTTGGTGGTGCAGGATGCGTTGGAAACGATGTCCTGGCCAGCGTAAGTTTCGAAGTTTGCACCGCGAACGAACATTGGGGTGTTGTCTTTGGAAGGACCAGTCAGAACAACTTTCTTCGCACCCGCAGTGATGTGTTTACGTGCAGTTTCGTCGGTCAGGAAGATACCGGTAGCTTCAGCTACAACGTCAACACCGATTTCGTTCCATTTCAGGTTAGCTGGGTCTTTCTCAGCAGTAACGCGGATGGTTTTGCCGTTAACAACCAGGTGGCCGTCTTTCACTTCAACGGTGCCGTCGAAACGACCGTGAGTTGAGTCGTACTTCAGCATGTACGCCATGTATTCAGCGTCCAGGAGATCGTTGATACCAACGATTTCGATGTCAGAACGTTTCTGAGCAGCACGGAAAACAATACGGCCGATACGGCCAAAACCGTTGATACCTACTTTGATAGTCATATATTCCACCAGCTATTTGTTAGTGAATAAAAGGTTGCCTGTAAAATTACAAAAACCTTACGCAGCGTCAAGCGGAATCGTGTCAATCATTGCGACAAATCAATCCTGTGACTAACGTTTGTGCGACTGACTCGCCTCACTTTCCCTTTGAGCTAGCAACCACATGGGGGCTGCGCCCGGAATTTTAAAGGCCTTGCAGGATTAAAATGTGAAATTGATCACAATTGCCTGACCGCCTTTTCGCGACACATAAGTTTAGATCAAAAGTGCACGCGCGGGTGTTAATGTTTTGTTAGAATCTGGGTTAAAAGATGTCTGTTTCAACAGCGAGATGTAAGCATATGTCGAACCAACATAACCCCGACGATTTGAAAAAAAACCTTACAGAGATGCAGTTTTACGTAACGCAAAATCACGGCACGGAACCGCCGTTTACCGGGCGTTTGCTGCACAATAAACGGGAAGGCGTCTACCACTGCCTGGTGTGTGATGCACCGCTGTTTAACTCCCAGACTAAGTACGATTCTGGCTGCGGCTGGCCAAGCTTTTACGAGCCTGTCAGCGATGATGCGATCCGCTATCTGACGGACTCCTCGCACGGCATGGTGCGCACCGAAATTCGTTGTGGGAATTGCGACGCCCATCTCGGGCATGTCTTCCCGGATGGCCCGCAGCCGACGGGGGAGCGTTTCTGCGTAAATTCGGCTTCGATGAGCTTTACCGATGACGAAAACGGCGACCAGACCAAGGGTTGAAAAAACGATTCAGCAAATTATTCCTTTGAAAGGGAGAGATCGTGAATATTAATGACATGATTGCAGGCATGACCCCGGAGGTTTATCAGCGCCTGGTGACGGCCGTTGAGCTGGGAAAATGGCCGGACGGTGTGGCGCTCACACCTGAGCAAAAAGAGAACAGCTTGCAGCTGGTGATGCTGTGGCAGGCGCGTCACAATACTAACGCCCAGCACATGACCATCGACACTAACGGTCAGATGGTGATGAAAAGTAAGCGCGAACTGAAAGAAGACTTCGGCATCACGCCGAAGCCGATTGCAACCTTCAAATAAATCTCCCATGTAGGCCGGGTAAGGCGAAGCCGCCACCCGGCACACTACACCTTAGTGCGGGATCCCAAGCGACTCCGCCAGCTGCTTCGCTAACTGGTTGTTGTCATCCGCGCCATACTCCCAGAACATCGCCCCGGCGAGACCTTTCTCCTTGATATAATCGGCTTTAATCGCCACGGAACGCGGGTTCTCATAGGAGATCGCAAACAGCGCCTTCCCGTCGGCGGATTTTACCGACAGCCACGGCACCTTCGCCTGTTCGTCCCAGTGCTCGGTAAAGCGTTTCTGCGGATCGTTTAGCAGTTTGCGGACGATATCGTTGTATTTCACGTAGGTATCTTTGGTCAGGTCATAGCCAAGCGATTTGAACAGGCCCAGTTCCTGCGGCCCGAAGTAGGGCTGGGTGACCGGATTGTTTTGCGCGTCCGGTTTACTCCAGTCGATACCCGGTTCAACGGCGCGCTTCGGTACACGACCGTAAAAACCGATTCCGAGGTTCATTTGCTGCGGCTTAAGGCCGGCGGCCAGATAGTTATTCACCACAAAATCAACGCTGTATTTGTCTGCGGCAGCCACCGTTGGCCAGGCGCTGGAGTCATACAGATTCGCGTTAAAATACTGCGTCCCGTACGCCATGTCGTAGGTCATCAGGTTGATGTAATCGAGCAGGGGGGCAATGGCCTTCACATCCACCCAGCTTTTCGGACTTTCTGCATTTGCGCCCACCGCAATCGTGACCAGTTTTTTCTTACCAAACGCGTCACGCATCTCTTTTAACAGCGCGGTGAAATTATCCCTGTCGGCTGGGGTGCTCTCGACCAGTCCCCACGCGCCGTTGACCGGGAACTCCCAGTCGAGATCGATCCCGTCCAGGCCGTATTGACTGACGATCTGCTGCGCGGAGCGAATAAACACCGCGCGGCTCTCTTTGGTAGCCGCTGCGCCAGAAAAACCACGTGCGCCCCAGCCGCCAACGGAAAGCAGCACTTTTAAATTCGGGTTTTGTTTACGAAGCTGAGGAAGTAACGCCAGGTCGGATGCCACCTTGGGTGATAACCAGATTTGATGCAGTTTTGCCGGATCTTTCAGTGCAGGGTTGGTTTCGTCTTTCTCGTTGTTATAGACCAGACCAAACGAGTAGTTGAGGTGTGTGATCTGACGGACATCGAGTTTATTGATATCGCCACCCGGTCCGGCGGTAACATCGCCACCGCCATTGAAGTAGCCCACGGACATCAGGGGCGCGGCGGAAGCCAGTGACGCGCAAAGCAAGGGTAATGCTGCCAGCAAGGGCAAACGTTTCATATAAGTTCCTCTTTGACTGAATAAAAATAACCACGCCACAGAAAAGGCGTGGCGAAAAAACAGCCTGAAGAGAATACCATCGCCGCTTCGCTTGTGATGCGAGGGAGTTCACTTTATGGGAGATCGGGGAGGGGGTTTTGCCGGGTGGCGCTGATGCTTACCCGGCCTACAAAACCAGAGAAAGTAGGCCGGGTAAGGCGAAGCCGCCACACGGCTAAAAAAGCTTACGCCTGCGTCTCCATCCAGTCAGCCAGCGTATACAGCGTTGCGCCTTCTGCGGCCATATCCATAAACGCCTGGGCGCTGTCATGCGGCTGAATATTCACCCCGCGACAGCCGTCGGTAATGACATTCACGGTATAGCCCAACTGGAGCGCATCCAGCACGGTGAACTTCACGCAGTAATCCGTCGCCAGGCCCAGCACAATCAGCTCGGTGATCTCATGATGGCGTAACCATGCGTCCAGCGCCGTCTTCTGGCGGTGACCGTTATCGAAGAATGCGCTGTAGCTGTCGATGGTTGGGTTTTCACCTTTGTGGAACATCGCGTCGATGGCTTTCTGGTTCAGCAGCGGATGCAGCTCAGCGCCTTCCGTCTGCTGCACGCAGTGATCGGGCCAGAAGGTTTGCGCCAGTCCGTCCAGTTCGCCCTGGCTGTAAGGCTCAACGTTGTGCTGGCTGGCAAAGCTGCCGTGGTTTGCCGGATGCCAGTCCTGACTCGCCACCACCGCTTCACCACGAGCCTTACACCACTCAATCAGCGAATTCGCGACGTCTACGGTGCTGTCGCCTTCCGCGACGGCCAGCGCACCGCCCGCACAGAAATCATTTTGCAAATCGACCAGTAACAGGGCGCGTTGCTTCATGGGAACTCCTTATTCGTCCGGCGTCAGTTCACCGCGCAGGTTTTGCATCATGGCGCGGCGAATGGAATCAATATCCAGATCCTGACTCAGTAAATAGTGAAGTTTAGTCAGCGTTGCCTCAACGGTCATATCGAAACCACTGATCACGCCAGCGTGCGCCAGGGCGTTGCCGGTGGCGTAGCCGCCCATATTGACCTTTCCGGACATACACTGGGTGAGGTTGACCACCACAATCCCGCGATCGCTCGCCTCCTGAAGCTCTTTCAGGAACTCACCGTTCTGCGGGGCGTTACCCACGCCATAGGAGCGCAGGATCAGCGCCTTCACCGGTTGGCGCAGGAAGTTGCGCACCACGTCGGCGGAAATACCCGGATAAATCGTCACCACGCCAATCGGCTGCGGGGTGATCGGGTGAACGATCAGCTCGCCTGCAGTATTTGGCGCGGGCGGCGTGCCCAGACGACGGATATGGATCCCCGCTTCCAGCAGCGGTTGCAGGTTAGGTGAGGCAAACGCGTCAAAGCCGTCAGCGTGCGCTTTAGTGGTACGGTTCCCGCGGTACAGTCGGTTGTTGAAGAACAGCGTTACCTCGTTGATCGGGTAATTAGCGGCCACGTACAGGGAGTTAAGCAGGTTGATCTGCCCGTCTGAACGCAGTTCCGCCAGCGGGATCTGCGAACCGGTCACGATGACGGGCTTGCCCAGGTTCTCCAGCATGAAGGAGAGCGCCGAGGCGGTGAACGCCATGGTGTCGGTGCCGTGCAGGATCACGAAGCCGTCGTACTGGTCGTAATGGGCTTTAATATCGTCCGCAATATGCTGCCAGTCTTCCGGCGTCATGTCGGAGGAGTCCATCAGCGGCTCATATTCGTGGATGGTAAAGTCCGGCATTTCCGGACGGTGGAATTCAGGCATCAGCGCCAGCTGGCGCTGCAAGTGGCCAGAAACCGGGATATAGCCATTTTCTGAGCGCTGCATACCGATGGTACCGCCGGTATAGGCGACATATATTGATTTCTTCTGCATGGTAATGAGTTCTTGTTCTTCAAAAGAAAAAATCCCCTCTTCACGGGAAGAGGGGACGGTTTTTAACGCACGTTCGCACAGGTCAGGCAAAACGCGTAACGGCTTTGCGGATCGTTGAAAGTCGCGAGCTTATCGCTCTCCGCTTTCATGGCTTTAGCCGCCGTCGCCACCGGCGCCGGCAGATACGCCTGAAGCGCTTCCGGCAGCATGGCGCGGACGGAGCCGGACATGCTGTCCATGACCATATCGAAGAACGTCGGTTCGTCCTGATAATAGTCAACGTGCCACTGCTTGAGCTTCGCCAGTTCCGCCGCTTTCTTCACGGCATCGTCGAAGTCACCCAGGCTGTCTACCAGACCGTTGCTCTTCGCATCCTGGCCGGTCCAGACGTGGCCCTGCGCGATCTGGTCAATCTGGTCTGGCGTCTTTTTACGGGAATCCGCCACCAGCGTGATGAAGCGCTTATAGCCACTCTCAATGCTGAGCTGCATCATCTCGGACACCTCAGGCGGCAGAGATTTAGTCACGGACACATCCGCCAGCGGCGAGGTGGAAACGCCGTCGGTATGAACGCCGAGATAATCCAGGCTGTTCTCTACGGTGTTGATCACGCCGAAGATGCCAATCGAGCCGGTCAGCGTGCTTGGGTTAGCCACAATGTAGTTGGCTGGCGTCGAGATCCAGTACCCCCCTGAAGCCGCCATGCCCCCCATCGAGACCACGACCGGCTTGCCCGCGGCACGCGCGGCGGCCAGCTCAGCACGGATCACCTCGGAGGCGCTGACACTGCCGCCAGGGCTGTTCACCCGCAGGACAATCGCCTTCACTTTCGGATCCAGACGCGCATCGCGGATCTGCGACGCGGTGGTGTCCCCGCCGACGTTCCCCGGCGTTTCTTCACCGTCCATAATGGCCCCGTTAGCAAACACCACGGCGATGCTGTCACCGCTGTCATCCGGCTTTTTCGCGGCGTAGTCATACATGCTGATGGCGCTGTAGTTCTTGTCCTCTTTACTCCAGCCGAACTGTTTGGTCAGCGCTTTTTCGATTTCAGCGCTGGAACCCAGCCGATCGACCAGTTTGTTATCAAGCGCGTATTTCGCTGTATCGCCGTCCACTTTGCGCAGGCCCTCCAGCACACCGCGCGCGCCCGGGAAGACCTGCTCAGCGGTCATTTGACGGTTAGCGGCAATGGTGCCGAGATAGTTCTGCCACAGCTCGCCAATCCAGCGGCTGTCCGCTTCACGGGCGGCAGGGGACATATCATCACGGATAAACGGCTCCACGGCAGATTTATAGGTCCCGACGCGGAAGACGTGGGTAGTGACCTTCAGCTTGTCGAGCAGCGATTTGTAGTACAGACCATTTGTGGCGAAGCCATGCAGATCGACCGTGCCCTGCGGAGAGAGCCAGATTTTGTTAGCAAAGCTCGCCAGATAATATTGCCCCTGGGTGTAGCTGTCGCCGACGGCAATGACCGGTTTACCGCTGTCGCGGAATTCCCGCAGCGCTTTCCCGATGTACTGCATCGAAGGCTGATCGGCTCCGGCAAAATCTTTCAGATCCAGCACGATACCGGTAATGTTGCGATCGTCTTTGGCCTGACGGATCGTGTCGACGATATCAAACAGGGAGTTTTCCTGCAGGCGGTCTGAAGTCGCGCCGAACAGCTGGCGGCCAATCACGCCCAGACGATTGCTGGTCGATGGCTTATCAACAATCACACCGGTGATATCGAGGAGCAGTGCGCCGCGCGTCGAATTCTGCGCCTGGCTGGCGCTGCTGAGATGCATCCAGATACCTGCGCATACCAGGACCAGGAAGATGAAGAAGATATTCATCACCAGGTTGCGGACGAAGTTGAGCAGTCGCCACGTCCATTTAAAGAAACCGGCAAAGATTCGCCAAAGGGTTCGCATGTATTCTCCCTAACCAGAAAAGGACTGTTTCCGTCGCCACGGGACGGTAATGTGCGGTTATCGTAATGACCCAACCGCCACTTGTCAGCAGGAATCGCCTGCCACGCTGTAACAAATTCTGCTGTCGTGTTAATTTTGTGAGTAAATTTCACGAAAGGAGTTAACCAATGGACGCACTTGAACTGCTTGTTAACCGTCGTAGCGCTTCCCGCCTGGCCGACCCGGCCCCCGTCGGCGAACAGCTGGAAAACATTCTGCGTGCCGGAATGCGTGCGCCGGACCATGGCACATTGCAGCCGTGGCACTTCTTTATTATTGAAGGCGAAGGGCGCGACCGCTTCAGCCAGCTGCTGGAGCAGGGGGCGGTTGCCGCAGGCCAGGATGAGAAGGGGATTGATAAAGCCCGCAACGCGCCGTTCCGTGCGCCGATGATCATCGCGGTAGTCGCAAAATGCCAGGCCGACCATAAAGTGCCGGTCTGGGAGCAGGAGATGTCTGCCGGTTGCGCGGTAATGGCAATGCAGATGGCCGCCGTCGCGCAGGGCTTTAACGGCATCTGGCGTACCGGGCCGCTGACCGGGAGCGCCGCCGTGCGGGAAGGTTTCTCCTGCGGTGAACACGATAAAATTGTCGGCTTCCTCTATCTCGGCACCCCGCAGCTTAAAGCCTCCAGCACCATTAGCGTGCCGGACACCACGCCTTTCGTCAGCCGTTTTTAATTACACGCGCTAAACTGTCTGGATTCTGAGCATCCGCCGCAGAATTCAGACAGTCATACTTACCTCTTTATGGAATGAGCGCTACCATAGCGCGATTGAGATGACAGGAGACGTCCATGAGTGAGCAAACCATTCGTTTAACGCAATACAGCCACGGAGCCGGTTGCGGTTGTAAAATTTCCCCGAAAGTGCTGGAGACCATCCTGCACAGTGAACAGGCGAAGTTTGTCGACCCGAACCTGCTTGTCGGTAACGAAACGCGTGACGATGCAGCGGTTTATGACTTAGGTAACGGCACCAGCATTATCAGCACCACTGACTTCTTTATGCCAATTGTCGACAACCCGTTCGACTTCGGACGCATTGCGGCCACCAACGCCATCAGCGATATCTTCGCGATGGGCGGTAAGCCGATTATGGCGATCGCCATTCTGGGCTGGCCGATTAACACCCTCCCGCCGGAGATTGCCCGCGATGTCATCGAAGGCGGACGCTTTGCCTGCCAGCAGGCGGGTATTGCCCTGGCCGGTGGTCACTCTATCGATGCGCCGGAGCCGATCTTCGGCCTGGCCGTCACCGGCGTGGTGCCGACCGAACGCGTGAAGCGCAACAGCACCGCGCAGGCGGGCTGCAAGCTGTTCCTCACCAAGCCGCTGGGCATTGGCGTACTGACAACCGCCGAGAAAAAATCCCTGCTGAAGCCCGAGCATATTGGTCTGGCAACGGAAGTGATGTGCCAGATGAACCTTGCCGGTGCGGCATTCGCCAGTATCGACGGCGTGAAGGCCATGACCGACGTGACCGGCTTTGGTCTGCTGGGACACCTCTCTGAAGTCTGTCAGGGCGCGGGCGTGCAGGCGCAGGTCTGGTATCAGGATGTGCCGAAGCTGCCGGGCGTGGAAGAGTACATTGCTCAGGGCGCCGTTCCGGGCGGGACGCAGCGCAACTTCGCCAGCTACGGCCATTTAATGGGCGAAATGCCGGAAGCGTGGCGCAATCTGCTGTGCGATCCGCAAACCTCCGGCGGCCTGCTGCTGGCGGTGACGCCGGAAGCAGAAGCTGACGTTCAGGCAACGGCGGCCGAGTTTGGCATCACCCTGACGGCCATTGGCGAGCTGGTGACCGCCCGCGGTGGCCGCCCGATGATTGAGATCCGTTAATTCGATGCGGTTGTTTATTGCCGAAAAGCCGAGTCTGGCGCGAGCCATCGCCGACGTGCTGCCCAAGCCGCATCGCAAAGGCGATGGCTTTATCGAATGCGGTAACGGGCAGGTGGTCACCTGGTGTATCGGTCACCTGCTTGAACAGGCGCAGCCGGATGTCTACGACAGCCGCTACGCCCGCTGGAACCTCAACGATCTGCCGATCGTGCCGGAAAAGTGGCGTCTGCAACCGCGTCCTTCCGTCACCAAACAGCTCAACGTCATTAAGCGTTTCCTGCATGAGGCGACGGAAGTGGTCCACGCGGGTGACCCGGACAGGGAAGGGCAACTGCTTGTCGACGAAGTGCTGGACTACCTGGAGTTGGCACCGGAAAAGCGCCAGCAGGTGCAGCGCTGTTTAATTAACGACCTCAACCCGCAGGCGGTGGAGCGCGCGATCTCGCGCCTGCGCGCCAACAGCGAATTTATTCCCCTGTGTGTCTCCGCGCTGGCGCGTGCGCGTGCCGACTGGCTGTACGGGATCAACATGACCCGCGCCTACACCATCCTGGGACGCAATGCGGGCTATCAGGGCGTACTCTCTGTTGGGCGTGTTCAAACCCCGGTGCTGGGGCTGGTGGTGCGTCGCGACGAAGAGATCGAAAATTTCGTCGCCAAAGACTTCTTCGAAGTCAAAGCGCATATCGTCACGCCGAAAGACGAACGCTTTACCGCCGTCTGGCAGCCGAGCGATGCCTGTGAGTCATATCAGGACGAAGAGGGGCGGCTGCTACATCGTCCGCTGGCGGAGCACGTGGTTAACCGCATTACCGGCCAGCCCGCGATCGTTACCAGCTATAACGACAAACGGGAATCAGAGCCCGCACCGCTGCCGTTCTCCCTTTCGGCGTTGCAGATCGAGGCCGCGAAAAAGTTTGGCCTGAGCGCGCAGAACGTGCTCGATATCTGCCAGAAGCTCTATGAAACCCACAAGCTGATCACCTATCCGCGTTCGGACAGCCGCTATCTGCCGGAGGAACACTTCGCCGGACGCCACTCGGTGATGAATGCCATTGGTGTCCATGCGCCGGATCTGTTGCCGCAGCCGGCGGTAAACCCGGATACCCATAACCGCTGCTGGGACGATAAAAAAGTCGATGCCCACCACGCGATAATCCCGACGGCGCGCACCAGCAACGTCAACCTGACCGACAACGAAGCAAAGGTCTATAACCTGATCGCGCGTCAGTATCTGATGCAGTTCTGCCCGGACGCGGTTTTCCGCAAGTGCGTTATTGAGCTGGAAATTGCCAAAGGCAAATTTATCGCCAAAGCGCGTTTCCTCGCGGAAGCGGGCTGGCGCACGCTGCTCGGCAACAAAGAGCGTGACGAAGAGAACGACGGCACGCCGCTGCCGGTCGTAGCCAAAGGCGATGAACTGCTGTGCGAAAAAGGCGAAGTGGTTGAACGTCAGACCCAGCCGCCGCGCCACTTCACCGATGCGACGCTGCTTTCGGCCATGACCGGGATCGCCCGTTTTGTGCAGGATAAAGATCTGAAGAAGATCCTCCGCGCCACCGACGGTCTGGGTACGGAAGCAACCCGCGCGGGGATTATCGAGTTGCTGTTTAAGCGTGGTTTTCTCGAGAAAAAAGGGCGCTATATTCATTCGACAGAGCCGGGCCGGGCACTGATTCACTCCTTGCCAGAGCTGGCCGCCAGACCGGACATGACCGCGCACTGGGAGTCGGTGCTGACGCAGATCAGCGAAAAGCAGTGCCGTTACCAGGACTTTATGCAGCCGCTGGTGGGGACGCTTTATCAGCTGATTGATCAGGCGCGCAGTACGCCAGTGAAGCGATTCCGGGGGATGGTTGCCCCGGGTGGCGGGGCGAAGAAACCGTTCAAAAAGAAAAAAAGCGCAGCCAAAAATACCACCGCTTAAACCGTAGGCCGGGTAAGGCAAAGCCGCCACCCGGCAAAAAGCAGCTCTGCGGCCTGAAAAAAGCCCGGTGGCGATAACGCTTACCGGGCCTGCAAGGGCGAGAATGCAGCGAAACTAAATCACACCCTGCCCGATCATCGCATCGGCCACCTTCACGAACCCGGCGATGTTGGCGCCGCGCACGTAGTTGGTCTGTGAAGCCTCACCGCCGTACTCCACGCAGGCATGGTGAATATCAAGCATAATGTGGTGCAGACGGGCATCCACTTTCTCCGCCTTCCAGCCCATTCTCGCGGCGTTTTGTGCCATTTCCAGACCGGATGTTGCCACCCCGCCCGCGTTCGCCGCCTTGCCTGGCGCAAAGAGTACGCCTGCGTCCAGGAACAGATCGGTCGCTTCAATGGTGGTGGGCATATTTGCCCCTTCCGCTACCGCCTTCACGCCATTGCTAATCAGCGTCCGGGCGGCATCCACGTCCAGCTCGTTTTGCGTTGCGCACGGCAGGGCGATATCCACCGGCACACCCCACGGCTGTTTACCTTCCAGATAGGTCAGGCCAAACTCTCGGGCATAATCCGCCACGCGGCCGTCACGGCTGGCTTTGATTTCGCACAGACGCGCCAGTTTTTCTGCTGTGAAGCCAGCTTCATCCACCACGGTGCCGCTGGAGTCGGAGGCGGTCACTACGCGCGCGCCAAACGCCATCGCTTTCTCGATAGCGTACTGCGCCACGTTGCCGGAGCCGGAGACCGCCACGCGCATCCCCTCGAAGCTCAGCCCGTGACGCTTAAGCATCGCTTCAGTGAAATAGACCAGACCGTAACCCGTCGCTTCCGGACGAATCAGGCTGCCGCCAAACGACAGAGCTTTGCCGGTAAAGACGCAGGCGCTGTTGTTGGAGAGCTTTTTCATCATCCCGGCCATAAAGCCCACTTCACGACCACCCACGCCGATATCCCCGGCAGGAACGTCGGTGTCCGGCCCAAGGTGGCGATAGAGCTCAGTGACCAGCGCCTGGCAGAAGCGCATCACTTCGCCTTCGCTCTTGCCTTTCGGATCGAAATCACTCCCGCCTTTACCGCCGCCCATCGGCAGGGTAGTGAGCGCATTTTTAAAGGTCTGCTCGAAGCCGAGGAATTTCAGAATCGACAGGTTCACCGAGGGATGGAAGCGCATCCCGCCCTTAAACGGCCCAATGGCGGAGTTAAACTGCACGCGCCACGCGCGGTTGACCTGTACCTGATTGCGATCGTCCACCCACGCCACGCGGAACTGGATGACGCGCTCCGGCTCCACCAGACGTTCAAGCAGCGCCATCTGGCGGTAGCGCGGATTTTCCTCAAGGAAGGGCCACAGGGTGGTCATGACTTCACGAACGGCCTGGGCAAACTCGCTTTGGTGCGGGTCGCGCTGCTGAACATGGGCAAGAAAGCTTTCCAGAGAGCGTGTCTGATCCATAGATATAAGAACCTCTTATAATAATTTATGCGTGTGGCGGAGATGTTTTGTGTCGTTTTTTTGACTATACCACCCGCACCGCTTTGAGAGGCAAGCAGAAATTTAGGCCGAAAGGGAAATTAATGACAAGGCGCGCGTCATAACCAAAAGCGATGACGAGATAAATTAAAGATCCCGTCAGGATCTACCGTTATAGATATAAACGATGCAAAGGAAATTAAGTCTATGAACCGTTTCGCAATGGCCGCGTTATGTTTGATGGTGTCCGCCGGGGCACAGGCTGATCGCATTCGCCCGGATGTCGAAGTTAACGTGCCGCCAGAGGTTTTTAGCGCTGGCGGCCAGCGTGCGCAGCCGTGTAATCAGTGCTGTATCTATCAGGATCAAAACTATTCCGAAGGCGCAGTGGTCAGGGCGGATGGCGTGCTGTTGCAGTGCCAGCGTGATGAACGCACCCTCAGTACAAACCCGCTGGTCTGGCGTCGCGTAAAAGAATAAACGCTTCCAGGAGCGGTATATCCGCCGGGGCTAAATCATACGTGAACGCGTCTTCTGGCGTGCACCACACCAGCGCCGAGTGGTAGTGCGCCTTCAGCTCGCCGCTAAATTCCGGCACGTGCCAGGCGTGGAGGTGGATCAGCCGCTGCGACACTTCCCGCTGGTGGCTTGCCACATACCGCGCGGGCACGGCTTCAATGCCGAGCTCTTCGCGTAGTTCGCGGATCAGCGCTTCCTGCTGGGTCTCACCGGCTTCAACCTTTCCGCCCGCAAATTCCCACATTCCTGGCTGATCGGCATGTTCGGGACGCTGCGCCAGCAAGATCTTGCCCTCTTTTTCGAGGATGGCCGCAACAACATCGAGTGTTTTCAGCATGTTCGTCAATAATTAATAGCGAAAAACGACATATTATCGTGCCCTGCCAAAGAGTCCAGTCATCAGGAGAATCAGGTGAAAGAGACAGCCGCCTGGGTTGCGCCCATGGAAACCCTTCCCGTCAGCCTCAAGCCCATTGCTGCCATGCAGAAAAAACACTTCGGCGCGGTGCTGAACCCCACGCGCTGGTGGGGGCGTATGCCGCGTCTTTTCTGGCTGGTAGCGCTATTTGTCGGCTATCTGGAGCGGCGCAAGGCGCGTTTGACGCCGGTTCTGCGTTCGTTACTAATGACGCGGGTCTCGCAGATCTGCCACTGCGCATTTTGTATTGATGCCAACAGCCTGCGTCTGGCCGAGCGGAGCGGGGCGCTGGATAAAGTGCAGGCCGTCAACGAATGGCAAAATTCCACCCTGTTCAGCGAAGAGGAGCGCGCGGCGCTGGCCTATGCGGAAGCGGTCACCGCCACGCCGCCTCAGGTGGATGAAAATATCAAAAACCAGCTGAAGCGCCACTTTAGCGAAGAGACTATCACCGAAATGACGGCTCTGATTGCCTTTCAGAACCTCTCCGCCCGCTTTAACGCCGCGCTGGATATCCCGGCTCAGGGCCTGTGTGCCACGTTTAAAGGTGAACCGCATGCTGGATAAACATCTGCATCCACGGCTGAAGCCCGGGTTAAATCAGCTGGCCGCCGCGCTGGATAAACCGTTTATTACGCCTGATGGGTTAACGCTCGCCGGGTTTGCGATTGGCGTACTGGCTTTACCGTTTCTGGCGCTGGGCTGGTATCTGCCAGCGCTGGTCGCCATTGTGCTGAACCGGCTGCTGGATGGTCTGGACGGTGCGCTGGCGCGTCGCCGTGGCCTGACGGACGCGGGAGGATTTCTTGATATCGCCCTCGACTTCCTGTTTTACGCGCTGGTACCGTTTGGCTTCGCGCTGGCCGCTCCGGCTGACAATGCGATCGCCGCCGCCTGGCTGCTGTTCGCGTTTATGGGGACGGGCAGCAGTTTCCTGGCCTTTGCCGCGCTGGCGGGGAAGCATAATATCGACAACCCCGGCTACGCGCACAAGTCGCTTTATTACATTGGAGGATTAACGGAAGGAACGGAGACCATCGCGCTGTTTGTGCTGTGCTGCCTGTTTCCGGCACACTTCACGCTGTTTGCCTGGGCGTTTGGCGCGTTGTGCTGGCTGACCACCACAACGCGCATCTGGAGCGGTTACGTGACGCTGAGGTCACTCCCCCGCTAGCGTGTACTCTCCGGGCCGCGCGCGCCGGTGGAGACCGGGTTCTGCGGATGGCTGCTCCATTCGTACCAGCCGCCGTCGTAGACGGCAACGTTTTGCCAGCCCATGGCGCGGGCGTATATGAAGGCTTCAGACGCGCGCCAGCCGGTACCACAGTAGAATGCAACGTGCTGCTCCGGCAGGATATTCCACGTCTTCCACATGGCGGCGATGTCATCGGCGCTGCGCATGGTGCCATCCGGATTGTGGAAATCTTCCATGTGGGTCGCGTCGCTACCCGCATGGCCCCAGCGCGCACCGGCAATGTCACCTTTTGGCTTGATATAACTGTAGCCGCTGGTTTCACCGATAAACTCTGGCCAGGAACGAATGCTCACCAGTGAGGCGTCCTGACGGTGCAGCATTCCCCGGGCCTGTTCCATATCCACCATCAGCCGGGGCTGGCCCGGGATCGGCGCGCCAAAATCAGGGGCTGGCTTCACGTTCTCAGGCGTTCCGCGCTCAACGGGCAGGCTGGCGTCTGACCATGCCTTCCAGCCGCCGTCCAGAATTCGCACATCCTTCACGCCCGCGTAGAGCATGATCTGCGCCACGCGCGCGGCGGCATATACGTCGCGACCGTACAGAATGACGGTGGTATCGTGACGGATCCCGTGCTTCGCCAGCATCGCTTTCAACTTTTCGTCAGCGACCTTATTCCACAGCGGTTCGCTTTCCACTTCATTGGTGTCGATGTAGCCCGCGCCGGGAATGTGGCTCAGGAGATAAAGCTTCGGCGCACCCCAGCCAGCCTCGATCACCTTCCACTCTCCAGCTGGTGCGGCGGTAACGGGTTTGCCCTGCTGCAACAGGTGGATCCACTGCGGATAAACCAGCTGTTCAAAATGTGCCAGACGTTGCAAACGGTCGGATTGTTGCAGGGCATCGCTCAGGATGGAAACGTGGGTAAAACCCGCTTTTTCCAGCCGCGTTTTGACGGTCTTGTTGTCATCATCGTTGCCATAGAGCGCAACCGGCATGTCGGGCGTAATCCGATGCTGTTTTGCCCAGCCGCTGAGCTGTTCATCGCTCATTGCCCCAAGCCAGCCTGCAGAGAGATTAAGCGCGGCGGGTTCATGCCCGGACGTTCCGCGCAGCGTCTGCGGCCAGCCGTTAAAGAACGCACTGACGCGCGTATCAATTACCGCGCCGTTTTGCGCCTGGAGCTGGTCCAGCGTGAGGGAGTGGGGCATATCAGCCGCCATGGAGGAGAGTGAGGCGAGGCCGCAGATCAGAGCTAGCGCGGTCAGTTGAGAAACACGTTTCATCGAAAAACCTGACGTCATTAAAAGAGGGTGGCATTGTCGTCTCTCCTGAAGCCAAAAACATTGCGTTAGCACATTATTGCCAGCGAGAAATCTCAAACACCTCTCCGCCGGGCGGGATATCTTCCTCATCATGCGTGACCAGCACCACCGGGATCTTGCGCTGGCGAGTGGTTTCGAATACCCACGCCCGGAATGAGGCGCGGAGCGTTTTATCCAGTCGGCTGAACGGTTCGTCGAGCAGCAATGCCTGCGGCTGGGCGAGAAGGGCGCGCAGCAGGCTGACCCGGGCGCGCTCGCCGCCGGAAAGGGTCGCCGGATCGCTGACATAGTGGTTTGCCAGCCCGGCAGATTCAAGAGCCTGCTCTACCGCGTCGCGCCGCGCGCGTCCGGCAATGTGCGCCGGCAACGCCAGCATCAGGTTTTGCCCCACGCTGAAGGCGTCAAACAGCAGGGCGTCCTGAAACAGAATGCCGATCCCGCGCGTTTCCACGGGGAGCATATCGCAGCGACGATCGTTCAGCCACAGCTCGCCGTGCGCCTTAAAATCAGTGGATAGCGCCCCCACCATCCAGGCGAAAAGGGTCGATTTCCCGCTCCCGGAGGGTCCCATCAGCGTGAGAATCTCCCCTGCCGGGACGCGGAAGTTGACCTCACGTAAGAGTGGCGCAATGGTGAGATTTTTCACGTTCAGCATTAACGTAATCCTTGTCTGTGACGGCCCACGAACCGGGCGAGCAGCGCGGCAAGGGCAAATACGCTGCTGGTTAACAGCAACAGACCCAGCGCCCGGCTGGCGAGGATCGGAACGCTGCCGCCGCTGCTGAGGGCGACCGCCTCCGTCGTCAGAGTAGTAAAACGACCCGCTCCCAGCCAGAGGGTGGGCATGTACTGGGCCATGCTCACGGAAAAGCCGGTCGCAAAGGCCAGCAGGGCCGGACGAATCATCAGGGGGCATTTCACTAACCAGAAAATTTTCGCCTGTCGCCAGCCCAGCGTTCTGGCGGTGAGGATAAGCCGGGGATCGAGCCTGCGCCAGGCCGGTTGCAGCACCAGGAGCATCCACGGGAGAACCCAGAGCATATGGCTCCAGAGCACCGCAGCGTACTGGCCGTCGATGCCCAGCCACAGCGCCACGGCATACTGCCCGGACACGAGGGGCAGCGCCGGGAGGGCGAGCGGCAGCCAGATCCACACCACGCTGCGCTGGGGTCCCCACTCAAGCCAGATCATGAGGATGGTCAGCGCTGTCAGGCTGGACAGCAGTCCCAGTGAAAGGCTGTCGCTGACGGGGCCGATGTCGTCCCGGCGTGCCAGCATCAGCAGAACCAGCGCACAGAGCACGCCGCACAACGGCAGTAACCCGCCCAGCGTCCGTGCGGGCAACGCGGTATGCGAAGCGCGACGTACCCCCGAGACGTCAGGCTGGGCGCGCCGCCATGCCGTCCAGAGGCCGTATCCCACCGCGGCAAGTGCGGCCAGCAGCAGGAGCAACACCAGACACAGCAACGTTCCTTTTGTCTGCTGCTGCGCATCGCCCTGGGTGAGCCACTGCCAGGCCAGCACCGCCAGCGTAGGTGGGTTGCCCGGCCCGAGCACGATCGCCACATCCACCACGGAAAGCGACCAGGCGAGCACCGCCAGCATCACGGCGCCCAGCGCGGGGGCGATAGCCGGGAGGACGAGCCAGTTAAGCGCCTGCATTCGTCCGTAGCCGAAGGTATGCAGGACAATTTTCTGCTGTGCGAGGCGCTTTTCAGGCAGCGCGGCGTAGATTGCCCACAGAACGAACGCGCTCTCTTTGACCGCAAGCGTCAGGCCAAGCCCGATACCGTAGCGGTCAAGCTGCGGCGAACAGACTGTACAGATCCGGTAAAACTGACCGCCTTCCGCAAACAGCAGCAGCGCGCTGGTGGCGAAGGCGACGTGCGGCACGGCTAACAGCCACGGCAGACGGGTGCTCAGGCGCTGCCAGCCATCACCCGGCCAGAGAAGCGCAAGCAGGCTCAGGGCGATAAACAGTGAACCCAGCGTCGCGATGAGGGTTGATACCAGCGTAGCGGCCAGCGCCTGCGGCAGCTGCGGGTCGGCAAACAGCGCCGCCCAGTTACTGAGAGAAAACGCCGGGGCCAGCAGCATGCCGCTGGCGGGAAGCAGTGGCAGATAGATGACCGCCATTGCCGCCCATACCAGCCCGCTTAGCGGGTTCCGTAGCGGCGAAGCCATTCCTGCTCCAGGGCGTTAACCCAGGCGGCGTGCGGTTCGGGAAGCACATCAGGCGTGCCTGAAGGGGTAAAGGCATGAAGCTGTTTTGCCGCTTTCGCAGGTAGTTTGGCACCATCCAGCACGCTCGGGTCACCCCAGACGGCAGGATCGGCTTTGCGGATCTGCGCCTGCGGTGACAGCAGGAAATTTGCCACCACTTTCGCCCCTGCGCTCGCACTGGCATTTGCCGGGATAGCGACAAAATGGACGTTGCCGATCATGCCTTTGAGAAAGCCGAAACTGTAGCTGTCGGCAGGCAGTTCACCGCTCGCCACCTTTTGCATCGCATGAGCGGGGTTAAAGGTGAGCGACAGGTTCAGGCTGCCGCTGGCCAGCAGCGTATCCATGCGCGCAGGCGATGGCGGAAAATCGTTCCCTTCGCGCCACAGCAGGGGATGCAGCGTATCAAGATAGTTCCACAGCGGCGCGGTGATCTCTGCAAAGGTGCCGTCCGGCGCGTTTTTTAACGCCTCCGGATGGGCGGTCAATGCCAGCAGAAGCTGTTCAAGAAACGCCGTGCCGGTAAAATCCGGCGGTCGCGGATAGCTCACCTTGCCAGGGTGCTGCTGAGCGTAAGCCAGCAGCGCGTGGGGATCTGCCGGAGGCGTCGGCATACTCGCTTTACGGGCGATGAAGGTTAACTGCGCGCCGCCCCATGGGGATTCCGCCCCATCGGTCGGGATGGCAAAATCTTCCGTGACCGGTTTACGGGTATCGACGTAACGCCAGTTGGGCAGGGTTTGCGCCCAGCCGGTGAGCAGCAGGTTTGCCTCCTTCAGCGTGCGGAAGTTTTCCCCGTTTACCCAGAGTAGATCCACCGACCCTTTACTGCTGCGTCCTGCGGCCTGTTCCGTCTGGATCCGCTTCACCGCATCGGCGGCATCGGCCAGATGAACGATCTTCAGGTTAATGGCGTAGTGCGTTTTCATCTCGCCGCTCACCCAGTCGAGGTAGCGGTTAACGGCCTCGTCACCGCCCCAGGCGTTAAACCAGACGGTCTGCCCGGTGGCCTGTTGCTGAATGGATTGCCAGCTTTCTGCGGCGAAGGCAGAGGTTGCCAGCAGCAGACTCGTCAGAAACGCGCAAAAACGCACCCGGCGCATAATGCCTCACTTTTTAATCGAAGGGATGTAACGGGAAAACAGCCAGCGAGTGACCAGCGGTAATAACCCTAATAGTGTAAAGGCGAACAGCAGTCCCGGCGACAGAATATCGCGCAGCGTGGTGAGTTTTCCCAGCTCGCGTCCGGCGTTCAGATAAATGACGGTGGCAGGTAGCATCGCAAGCTGGCTGACCCACCAGTAGTGACGCACCTGGATACGGGTTAGCCCCATCAGCAAATTGACCAGAAAGAACGGAAACAACGGCATCAGGCGCAGGGCAAAAAGGTAGCGCGCGCCATCGCGAACCATCCCCACATCGATCGTGTTCATCTGTGCGGCAAAGCGCCGTTGCACCCAGTCACGCAGCAGATAACGGCTGACGAGCATGGCAAGCGTGGCGCCGAGCGTCGAGGCCAATGACACCAACAGCATCGCCTCCCACAGGCTGAAAATCGCCCCGCCGAGCAGCGTCAGAAGCGCAGCCCCGGGTATCGATAGCGCAGAGACCAGAACGTAAACCGCAAAATAGATCAGCGCGCTCTGAAGGGGCGCCTGCTCCACACGATCGAGCAACGTTTGCTGGTGTATTTTTAGCGTGTCGAGGGAGAGCATGCCCGGAGGAAGCAAAACAACGATTAAAACAAATGCGCCCAGAAGGGCGCACAGGAGACTGATTTTTTTTATATTCACTGAGGATTACAGCTTGAACGTTGCCCATACCGGCGCATGGTCGGACGGTTTTTCCATGCTGCGAATATCATAGTCGATACCGGTTTCGATGCAGCGTTCGGCCAGGGGGGCGCTCGCCAGCAGCAGATCAATACGCAGGCCCCGGTTGTCATCGAAGCCTTTAGAGCGGTAGTCAAACCACGAGAAGCGATCCTGCGTCTCCGGGTTAGCGGTGCGGAAGGTATCCACCAGCCCCCAGTCAAGCAAGCGCTGCATCCACTCGCGCTCTTCCGGCAGGAAGGAACATTTCCCGGTGCGCAGCCAGCGCTTGCGGCTGTCTTCGCCAATGCCAATGTCCAGATCAGTCGGGCTGATATTCACATCCCCCATGATCAGCACCGGATTATCTTTGTTGAGTTCGGTCGTAAGGTAGTTTTGCAGATCCTGATAAAATTTGGCTTTGGCCGGGAATTTGGTCGGGTGGTCGCGGCTTTCACCCTGCGGGAAGTAACCATTAATCACAGTGATGTTACCCAGCGGGGAAGGCAGCTCAGCCATGATGAGACGACGCTGTGCTTCTTCACCGTCACCCGGGAAGCCACGACGCACCGACACCGGCGTATCTTTGGTCAGCAGCGCAACGCCGTAGTGGCCTTTCTGACCGTGGTAAAAAACGTTATAGCCCAGCTTCGCTACCTCTTCGAGCGGGAACATATCGTCGTGAACTTTTGTCTCCTGCAAGCCGATCACATCTGGCTGATGTTGCTCAACAATCGCTTCGAGCTGGTGAGGGCGGGCACGCAGGCCGTTGATATTAAAAGAGACAAATTTCATAGTCGCTGCCAATGCAAGGTGAATAGTGCAAGGATGGTAGCAGAATTTACGTCGTCTGTTATCCGCTTCGCCCAATTACTGCGACAGATAATGCCGACGGTGCAATATTTGCACCATTTCGACGCGTTTTGCCCTCGAACAGGGCGTAAAGGACCGATAAATTTCGCGAGCGATCACAATTCCAGAATTATATTTGGCATGTGCATACTCTTTCTTGTTTTCGTGCGGCAAAGCGCCGCTTGCCGTAAAAATATTCACTATTTATGCATTAACAGTGAATAACTCCATATTGTAACTCATTGATATTCTGTTACCCAAATCCGTTTATGCATTTTTATCGCTGGCTGGCACGAACGCTGCAATCTACATTCACAGTGCAAACACTCAATTATTTAACATTTAAACAACCTTTTATTTACCGGATGAGGTCGCTATGTCTCTGTCAATTACGCGTGAAAATTTTGATGAATGGATGATGCCGGTATACGCTCCGGCGGCTTTTATTCCGGTACGTGGGGAAGGCTCTCGCCTGTGGGATCAGCAGGGCAAAGAGTATATCGACTTTGCGGGTGGGATTGCGGTGAATGCGCTGGGGCATGCAAACCCGGCGCTGCGGCAGGCGCTGAATGATCAGGCGGCGAAATTCTGGCATACCGGCAACGGTTATACCAACGAACCGGCGTTGCGTCTGGCGAAGAAGCTGATCGACGCCACTTTCGCAGAAAAAGTCTTTTTCTGTAACTCCGGCGCGGAAGCGAACGAAGCGGCGCTGAAGCTGGCGCGCAAATATGCGCACGATAAATTCGGCCCGCACAAGAGCGGCATCGTAGCCTTTAAAAATGCCTTCCATGGCCGCACGCTGTTTACCGTCAGTGCGGGTGGTCAGCCCTCATATTCTCAGGATTTTGCGCCGCTGCCGCCGGATATCCGTCATGCGGCGTATAACGATTTACACTCTGCCAGCGAGCTGATTGACGACACCACCTGTGCGGTGATTGTCGAGCCCATGCAGGGGGAAGGCGGCGTCATGCCCGCCCAGAAAGCGTTCCTGCAAGGGCTGCGCGAGCTGTGCGATCGGCATAACGCGGTCCTGATTTTTGACGAAGTCCAGACCGGCGTGGGCCGTACGGGTGAGCTGTACGCCTACATGCACTATGGCGTGACCCCGGATGTGCTCTCAACAGCTAAAGCGCTCGGCGGCGGCTTCCCGGTGGGGGCGATGCTGACCACCGATACATTTGCCAGCGTGATGACCGTGGGCACCCATGGCACCACTTACGGCGGTAACCCGCTGGCAACCGCTGTCGCCGGACAGGTGCTGGATATCATCAACACTCCTGAGGTGCTTAGCGGCGTGAAGCAGCGTCACCAGTGGTTTGTTGAGCGTCTTACCGCCATCAATAACCAGACCGGCATGTTCAAAGAGATCCGCGGTCTGGGGCTGTTGATAGGTTGTGAGCTTGCCCCTGAGTTTGCTGGCAAAGCGAAGCTGATTTCACAGGAAGCGGCAAAGCAGGGCGTGATGGTGTTGATTGCCGGCGCTAACGTGGTGCGGTTTGCCCCTGCGCTGATCGTCAGTGAGGAAGAGGTCAGAACCGGGTTAGATCGTTTTGCGCTGGCCTGCGAACAGGTGAAGTCCGGGGTGTCATCATGATGGTCATCCGTCCCGTTGCGCACGGCGATCTCGCCGGGCTTATGCAGCTTGCCGGTAAGACAGGGGGCGGGCTGACCTCGCTGCCTGCCGATGAAAAAACGCTGTCGGCGCGCATTGAGCGCGCCCTGCAAACCTGGCAGGGGACGTTGCCAAAAAGCGAACAGGGCTATGTGTTCGTGCTGGAAGAGACCGACACGGGAACCGTGGCGGGGATTTGCGCCATCGAGGTGGCCGTCGGGCTTAACGATCCGTGGTACAACTACCGCGTCGGCACGATGGTCCACGCCTCGAAAGAGCTGAACGTCTACAACGCGCTGCCGACGCTTTTTCTCTGTAATGACCATACCGGCGCCAGCGAACTCTGCACCCTGTTTCTCGATCCGGACTGGCGCAAAGAGGGTAACGGTTATCTGCTCTCCAAATCGCGCTTCATGTTTATGGCCGCCTTTCGCGACCGCTTCAACGAAAAAGTGGTCGCGGAGATGCGCGGCGTAATTGATGAGACGGGCTACTCGCCGTTCTGGGAGAGCCTGGGCGAACGCTTCTTCTCCATGGAATTTAGCCGGGCGGATTACCTGTGCGGTACCGGTCAGAAGGCGTTTATCGCCGAGTTAATGCCGAAGCATCCTATTTATACCCATTTCTTAACGCCGGAAGCGCAGGCGGTGATCGGCGAAGTTCACCCGCAAACCGCCCCGGCCCGTGCAGTGCTGGAGAAAGAGGGTTTTCGCTACCGCAATTACGTCGACATCTTTGACGGCGGTCCAACGCTGGAATGCGATATTGACCGCGTACGCGCCATCCGTAAAAGCCGCCTGGTTGAGGTTTCAGAAGGCCAGCCCGCGCCGGGCGAGTGGCCAGCCTGCCTGGTCTCGAACGAGAATTACGCCAACTTCCGCGCCATGCTGGTGCGAACCAACCCAACATGCGAGCGTCTGGTACTGACGGCTGCGCAACTGGATGCCCTGAAATGTAACGCTGGCGACACGGTTCGCCTGGTGCGGCTCTGCCCTGAGGAGAAAACAGCATGACTCTATGGATTAACGGTGACTGGGTAACGGGCGAAGGTGATGCGCGGACAAAAACTAACCCGGTCGGCCAGGAGGTGCTCTGGTCGGGGAGCGACGCCAGCGCCGGGCAGGTTGAGCAGGCCTGCCAGGCTGCACGCCGCGCGTTTCCGGCATGGGCGAAACGGCCATTCTCCGAGCGCCAGGCGCTGGTTGAGAAATTTGCTGCGCTGCTGGAGGCCAATAAAGCAGAGCTGACCCGCATCATTGCCTGCGAAACCAGCAAGCCGCGCTGGGAGGCAACAACCGAAGTGACGGCGATGATCAATAAAATCGGTATATCGGTGAAGGCGTACCATGCCCGCACCGGCGAGCAGCATACCGGGATGCCGGACGGCGCCGCCACGCTGCGCCACCGTCCGCACGGGGTGTTGGCGGTGTTTGGCCCGTACAACTTCCCCGGGCATCTGCCGAACGGGCATATTGTGCCTGCGCTGCTGGCGGGAAATACCGTCATCTTCAAGCCGAGTGAGTTAACCCCCTTAACCGGAGAAGCAGTAGTAAAACTCTGGGAGCAGGCGGGGCTGCCGCCGGGCGTGCTGAATCTGGTGCAGGGCGGGCGTGAAACCGGTCAGGCGCTGAGTGCGCTGAGCGACATTGACGGTCTGCTGTTTACCGGCAGTGCCGGAACGGGTTATCAGCTGCATCGTCAGCTGGCGGGGCAGCCGGAAAAAATTCTGGCGCTGGAGATGGGTGGCAACAACCCGCTGATTGTGGAAGATCCGGATGATATCGATGCTGCGGTCCACCTGACCATTCAGTCGGCATTCATTACCGCCGGACAGCGCTGCACCTGCGCCCGCCGCCTGTTGGTTAAACGCGGCGCGCAGGGGGATGCGTTTCTTAACCGTCTGGTGGAGGTGAGCGGGCGTCTGGTTCCCGCGAAATGGGATACCGAGCCGCAGCCGTTTATCGGCGGGCTGATCTCCGGGCAGGCGGCGCTGAACGTGCTGAAAGCGTGGCAGGAGCACGTGGCGCGCGGGGCGAAAACCCTGCTGGAGCCGAAGCTGGTTCAGCCGGGCACATCGCTGCTGACGCCGGGGATTATTGAGATGAGTGCGACGAGCAACGTGCCGGATGAAGAGGTCTTTGGCCCGCTGCTGTGCGTCTGGCGCTATGACGATTTTGCATCGGCGATCGAGATGGCCAACAACACCCGCTACGGCCTGTCGAGCGGCCTGATATCCCCGCATCGCGAGAAATTCGACCAGCTACTGCTGGAAGCGCGCGCCGGGATCGTGAACTGGAACAAACCGCTGACCGGCGCGGCGAGCACCGCGCCGTTTGGTGGCGTAGGGGCATCGGGCAACCATCGCGCCAGCGCCTGGTATGCCGCCGATTACTGCGCGTGGCCGATGGCAAGCCTGGAAACCCCGGCGCTGACGCTGCCGGAGACGCTGAATCCGGGGCTGGATTTTACAGAGGGTGACGCCCATGAAAGCGCGTGAGGTTAACTTTGACGGGCTGGTGGGGCTGACGCACCACTATGCCGGGCTGTCGTTCGGCAATGAAGCCTCGACGAAGCACCGTTTCCAGGTCTCGAACCCGAAGCTGGCGGCGAAGCAGGGGCTATTGAAAATGAAGGCGCTGTCCGATGCCGGTTTCCCGCAGGCGGTGATCCCGCCGCAGGAGCGGCCGAACGTGGCCGTGCTGCGCCAGCTGGGCTTCAGCGGTACGGATGAACAGGTGGTTGAAAAAGCCGGTACGCAGTCCCCACAGCTGCTTTCCGCGGCCAGTTCAGCCTCTTCAATGTGGGTAGCGAATGCCGCCACCGTCGCGCCGTCGGCGGATACGCTGGACGGCAAAGTGCATCTGACCGTCGCTAACCTGAACAACAAATTCCACCGCGCCAGCGAAGCGGAGACCACCGGGCGCGTGCTGCGCGCCATTTTTAATCATGATGCGCATTTTGAGGTGCATTCGGCGCTGCCGCAGGTCGCGATGTTTGGCGACGAAGGGGCGGCAAACCACAACCGTCTGGGTGGCGATTACGGCGATCCAGGCTTGCAGCTGTTTATCTATGGACGGGAAGAGGGCGGCCACGCCGCGCCGGTTCGTTATCCGGCGAGACAAACCTTAGCCGCAAGCCAGGCGGTTGCACGGCTGAACCAGGTTAATCCTACTCAGGTGATTTTTGCCCAGCAAAATCCGCAGGTGATCGACCAGGGCGTGTTTCATAACGACGTGATTGCCGTTTCCAACCGTCAGGTGCTGTTCTGCCACGAGCAGGCGTTTGCCCAACAGGAAAAGTTGCTTGCCACGCTGCGCGAACGCGTGCCGGGATTTATGCCGATTCAGGTGCCCACGCAGGCGGTAAGCGTGCAGGATGCGGTCGAAACGTATCTGTTCAACAGCCAGCTGCTGAGCCGGGATGACGGCAGCATGATGCTGGTGCTGCCGCAGGAGTCCCGCAACCATCAGGGCGTCTGGCGCTATCTCAGCGAACTGGTGCAGGCGGATAACCCGATTGATGAACTGCGCGTGTTTGATCTGCGGGAAAGTATGGCCAACGGCGGGGGACCGGCGTGCCTGCGACTGCGCGTGGTGTTAACGCCGGAGGAAATGCAGGCCGTGAATCCGTCGGTGATGATGAACGACACGCTGTTCAATACCCTCAATGACTGGGTGGACCGCTACTATCGTGACCGTCTGGTTCAGGCCGATCTGGTTGATCCGCAGCTGCTGCGCGAAGGCCGCGAGGCGCTGGATGCATTATCGACCATCCTGCAACTGGGATCGGTTTATCCGTTCCAGCGCTAAGGAGACGATATGGAAAACTTTCTGGCGCTGACGCTGGCTGAAGAGACACCGGAGCGGCACGAGGGGGAAGGCCCTTCGTTCCACTGGCGATGGCTGGGGTCGGGCGTGCTTGAACTGACGCCGACGTGGCAATATAACCTGTCGCTGCTGCTTTCTACCGGCATTCACGGGAATGAAACCGCGCCTGTGGAGATTGTCGATCTGTTGCTGCGCGCGCTCTATGGCAAGGAGATTACGCTGCACTGCCGTCTGCTGGTGGTACTGGGAAATCCGCCTGCGCTGGCGCAAAACAAACGGTATCTCGTGAGCGACATCAACCGAATGTTTGGTGGCCGCTGGGCGCAATTTCCACAGAGTGATGAAAAGACACGTGCGCAATTGCTGGAGAAGGTGGTCACGGCGTTTTTTGCCGGGGCGGGGGAAACGCGCTGGCACCTCGATCTGCATACCGCCATCCGCGCCTCGTACCACGTACGTTTTGGCGTGTTACCGCAGCGCCATCAGCCGTGGGATGAGGCGTTTCTGACCTGGCTTGGCGACGCGGGACTGGAAGCGCTGGTTTTCCACCAGACGCCGGGCGGCACGTTTACCCACTTCACCTGCGAGAATTTCGGCGCGCTGTCCTGCACGCTGGAGCTGGGAAAAGCGCTGCCGTTCGGGCAAAACGACCTGACGCGTTTTGCCCCTACGCATCAGGCGCTTCGGGCGTTGCTCGCAGGGGTTGCGCCGGAACCCACCCGGGAACCCGTCGTGCGCTATCGGGTCGTACAGCAGATCACGCGTCAAAGTGAAGCTTTCCAGCTTCATATGGCGCCCCATACGCTGAACTTCACGCCGTTTCGCCAGGGCGTCCTGCTGGCGGAAGATGGTGAGACGCGCTATGCGGTACAGAACCCCACGGAATATGTTTTATTTCCTAACCCGTCAGTCGCGTTTGGTTTACGAGCCGGGTTGATGCTGGAAAAAATGCCCTGATCGTCTCCCCTCGCGCAGACCGGAGGGGAAACGAAGAATTAATTTCTTAACGTTAAAAGCGCTCTGGAAGTGTTTGCGGAATATTCCTGGAGAATTGCTTTATTATTAAACGGCACTTCGCTATACTCCTCCATAATCTCTTTAAAATCATCCTGTTGAATATTTTTGTTTCATCTCTCCACGCTTTTTCCTTAATTTCTCCATAATTGGCGCAAACGTGTTTTTTATACTTTCATTGTTTTACCGTTGCTCTGACTAATTGACGATAAACCCCGTAAAGTTAATCTCGTCAACACGGCATAGCGCCGAAGAATAACTGAAAGTAAGGAAAGACATTATGCGTAAATTAACTGCACTGTTTGTTGCCTCTACCCTGGCTCTGGGCGCTACCAGCATGGCGTTCGCCGCCGATACCGCGACCACTACCGCCGCGCCGGCAGAAGGCAAAATGATGATGCATCATAAAGGCAAGCCGGGTATGCATCATGAGATGATGATGTTTAAAGATCTGAACCTGACCGATGCGCAGAAGCAGCAGATCCGCGACATCAGGAAAAGTCAGCGTGACCAGATGAAACGTCCTCCGCTGGAAGAGCGCCGCGCGATGCATGACATCATTGCCAGCGACAGCTTCGACAAAGCAAAAGCAGAAGCGCAGATCGACAAAATGGCCGAGCAGCATAAAGCGCGCATGCTGGCCCACATGGAAACCCAGAACAAGATTTACAACATTCTGACGCCGGAACAGAAAAAGCAATTTAATGCCAATTTTGAGAAGCGTCTGACAGAACGTGCAGCGCCGGAAGGTAAAATGCCTGCACCAGCCGAATAATCGGTTCACTCTCTTAAGACCGCCGGGCTCCTGTCTACACAAGCGAAAACGCTGTGGACAGGACCGGCGGTTTTTCTTTTGCCCCATGCCTAAGGTCTGGCCATACCGTTGCCGATAATACGTCTGTGAAAATGCCCTGGCGCACGGTGCGTCCTTCAGGAGTGGTCATGGAATTCTTTGATATCCGTAAAATCCCCGTCAGTCTCTGGCGTAACGGCGCGGGTGAGACGCGTGAGATTTGCTGTTTCCCTCCCGCGACGCGGGATTTTTCCTGGCGGGCCAGCATCGCCTCCATCGCCAGTAACGGCGAATTCTCCGCGTTTCCGGGCGTTGACCGGGTGATTACGCTGCTGGAAGGCGGCGAGGTGACGCTGGATGCGGGGAGGGCGTTTTGCCATACCCTGAAACACCATCAGCCTTACGGCTTTGCGGGCGATTTGACGGTGAAAGCCGTGCTCACGGAGGGGCAGATGTCGATGGATTTCAATGTCATGACCCGACGGGAGCACTGCCAGGCAAAGGTGCGCGTTGCTACCCGAACGTTCACTACCTTCGCATCACGCGGTGGCGTGGCGTTCGTATTAAGCGGCGCCTGGCAACTAGGCGATAAATTACTGACCGCCGATCAGGGCGCCAGCTGGCAAGAGGGCAGCCATACCCTCCGTCTACTGGAAACGAAGGGGTCGCTGCTGTTCAGTGAAATTACCTGGCTGCCGGGTCATTGAGCATGACTATCTCATATTTACCGGTTAACAGCGGCTTACAGAGAATTTTGTAGCCATCCTGATCGAACCCGGCAGGTGTGCGCAGCAGGGCGGCAGCGTCATCCAGACTTTCAACCGCGCCAAGCCAGAGCCAGTTGCGGATGACGTGATAGTGCGTCATCGCATCGCGGGTCTCTTTCAACGCCACCGCGCCTTCCCACGGCCAGCAGTTGACGCTGATTGAGGCCAGGCCAGCCATAAACCGGGCATGATGTTCTTCAACGCTCTCTTTTCCACAGCACGCCCCGGCGCAGCGTTTCAACGCGGAGCGGAAACAGGCGCGACCGCGGGTAGTCGCTTCCAGTCCTAACAGGCCGTAACAAAGCTGTAATTCATCAGCAAGGGATTGCAGAGTTTGCAGTGCGGCACGTTTGTTGGCAAACAGACCGTAAAGATTCGGTTCATGCGAAAAATCCACTTCCCGGGCATAAACGACCTGCGGTTTTCCCGCGTTAACCTGCAAGGAACACAGCTGGCGGTTGCGGCGCAGGCGTTTGTTAAACAGCGGCTGTTGTTCCTTGATGAGCCGGGCTTCGAGCAGAAGCGCGCCCAGTTCACCTGCCGTCTCGATCCAGGTGATCCGCCGGGACTGTCTGAGCATCGACGCTTCGTCCGGCGTACGCAGGTGCGACATCACCCGACTGCGGATATTTACGCTTTTGCCGATATAGAGCGGCATGGTGTCGCTGTCGCCGTGGAAGAAATAGACGCCAGGCTGTTTAGGCAGCGCCTCAAGCCAGGGGCGAAGATGCTCGGGATATTCGTAGATAGCCGCCGCTTCAAACTCAAGACGCGGGGCGGATTGACGCCTGCTCACATACTGCTCCATATACTGTTCAGGCATACAGTGTAGCAGGTGTTTGGTGGTTAAAAAAGAGCCGGGTGGCGGTTACGCCTTACCCGGCCTGCAAAACTGAGTTACCGTTTTGCTTTTACTTTTTCCAGAAATCATCAAACACCGTAATGGGTGGACGGCGTTTGTGCTCGGTTTTCAGATACCAGCCTTCAATAATTTTTGCGGTACCTTCGTCGAGCGTTTTGCCTTCCAGATAATCATCGATGTTGTCATAGGTCACACCCAGCGCGGCTTCATCCGGCAGGGAAGGGCGATCGTCTTCCAGGTCTGCCGTTGGCGCCTTCTTATACAGGTGCTCCGGGCAGCCCAACGCCGCCAGCAGTTGCTTACCCTGACGCTTGTTCAGGCGGAAGAGGGGGTTGATGTCCGTGCCGCCATCGCCGTATTTGGTGAAGAAACCGGTGATGGCTTCCGCGGCGTGGTCGGTGCCGACGACGACCCCTTTGGTCATCCCTGCGATACTGTACTGCGCTTTCATGCGCTCACGGGCTTTCTCGTTGCCACGAACAAAATCGCTCAGTTCAATGCCAGCTTCACGCAAGGCCTGCTCGCTTGCCAGTACCGAACCTTTGATGTTTACGGTAAGAACACGGTCCGGCTGAATAAAGGCGATCGCATCCTGACAGTCCTGCTCGTCGGCCTGCACGCCATACGGCAGACGTACGGCAATAAATTGCAGTGCGGTGTCACCGGTCTCGTCACGCAGCTCGGTGATGGCCATCTGGCTTAGTTTACCGGCCAGAGTGGAGTCCTGACCGCCGCTGATACCCAGTACCAGCGTCTTCAGGAAAGGGTGTGCGGACAGGTAAGCTTTCAAAAAATCAACGCTACGACGGATCTCTTCTTTGGCATTAATCGCAGGTTTCGCGCCCAGCGCCTGAATAATTTCTTGTTGCAGAGCCATTACGCCCTCCCTATGCAGAACCAAACAGAAAGTGTGATCTGTTAAAACTAACCCTTTGTCGGGGAAACGACAAGGATCACAGTTTTGAGTGTACTGTTTTACAGCGATTTAGAAGCTTATCGTTGTTTTATTAGAATTTTCCGAAATTCGTCTGGCGTAACTCGCAAAGTTGAACAATAGTAATTTTTATCCCATGCTTAGTTAACACGCTGATAAACAAGAGGACGGAATATGAACAAGAACGTAGCAGGAATTTTAAGCGCAGCGGCGGTACTGACTATGCTGGCTGGGTGTACAGCTTACGATCGCACCACAGATCAGTTCACACAGCCAGTGGTAAAAGACGTCAAAAAAGGCATGACGCGTTCCCAGGTTGCAGCCATTGCCGGTAAACCTTCTTCAGAAGTCACTATGATCCACGCGCGTGGCACCTGCCAGACCTATATTCTGGGTCAACGTAATGGTAAGGCAGAAACCTACTTTGTCGCCCTGGATGATACCGGTCACGTGATCAATTCGGGCTACCAGACCTGCGCTGAATACGACACCGATCCACAGGCACCTAAGGCGCAGTAACCGCGCTTGCCTGAAAGTGTTAACAAACCGGCCTGATGGCCGGTTTTTTTATGCATACGTAAATCTTATTTCTTAGCGCGAAATATTTGCCTGAAATGTGAAGGTAGTCAACAAGCCAGGTCAATGAGAGACAATTTGAGTCTATCCAGAATTATCCCCTCCCTGTACCATTGCGTATACTCACTTCAACGACAAACAATGTTCAGCACACTGCCCGTCAGCCAGGATAGCGAGTCGAGTGATAGCGCGACGGCGGTCAGACCAATACGAGGGAAATTATCATGGAAAAGAAACATATCTACTTGTTCTGCTCTGCGGGCATGTCCACTTCGCTGCTGGTTTCAAAAATGCGCGCGCAGGCCGAAAAATATGAAGTCCCTGTGGTGATTGAGGCGTTTCCGGAAACGCTGGCGGGCGAAAAGGGTCAGACAGCAGATGTAATTTTACTCGGGCCGCAAATCGCTTATATGCTGCCAGAAATTCAACGTTTGCTCCCTAATAAGCCGGTCGAAGTGATCGATTCCGTTTTATACGGCAAGATTGATGGTTTAGGTGTATTAAAAGCTGCTGTTGCGGCGATTAAAAAAGCTGCTAATTAATTTTTTATTTTTCCCGTCAAAGAGTTATTTCACACACAATACGCCGTAACGGTCGTTGCGGCATTTAAGGGTATTTTCCTATGAGTAAAGTCATCGCTTCACTTGAAAAGGTACTCCTTCCTTTTGCTGTTAAAATAGGAAAGCAGCCTCACGTTAATGCCATTAAGAACGGCTTTATTAAATTAATGCCGTTGACATTAGCCGGGGCAATGTTCGTTTTAATTAACAACGTTTTTCTCAGCTTTGGAGAAGGTTCCTTTTTTTATTCATTAGGAATTAGGTTAGATGCTTCCACTATTGAAACCCTTAATGGTTTAAAAGCCATTGGCGGCAACGTATACAACGGTACGTTGGGTATTATGTCGCTAATGGCGCCTTTCTTTATTGGAATGGCCCTGGCGGAAGAGCGTAAGGTGGATCCGCTGGCGGCGGGCTTACTGTCCATTGCCGCGTTTATGACCGTCACGCCGTACAGCGTGGGCGACGCTTACGCCGTGGGCGCCAACTGGCTGGGTGGGGCAAACATCATTTCCGGTATTATTATCGGACTGGTGGTGGCCGAAATGTTCACCTTTATTATTCGCCGCAACTGGGTTATCCGCTTGCCGGATAGCGTTCCGGCCTCCGTTTCTCGTTCATTTTCCGCGTTGATACCGGGCTTCATTATTCTCTCCATCATGGGGATTATTGCCTGGGCGCTCTCTCACTGGGGGACTAACTTCCACCAGATCATTATGGACTCTATCTCAACGCCGCTGGCGTCGATGGGTAGCGTGGTCGGTTGGGCGTATGTCATCTTTACCTCCCTGCTGTGGTTCTTCGGCGTGCATGGTTCACTGGCACTGGCGGCGCTGGACAGCGGTATTATGACCCCGTGGGCACTGGAAAACGTCGCGCTTTACCAGCAGTACGGCTCCGTCGATGCGGCGCTGGCGGCCGGTAAAACCTTCCATGTGTGGGCGAAGCCGATGCTTGACTCCTATATCTTCCTGGGCGGTACCGGGGCGACGCTGGGTCTGATCATCGCGGTCTTTATTGTCTCTCGCCGCGCCGACCATCGTCAGGTTGCGAAGCTGGCCCTGCCGTCAGGCATCTTCCAGATTAACGAGCCGATCCTGTTTGGTCTGCCAATTATCATGAACCCGGTGATGTTCATTCCATTCATCCTGGTTCAGCCGCTGCTGGCCGCGATTACGCTGACGGCGTATTACCTGGGCATTATCCCGCCGGTGACCAACATTGCGCCGTGGACGATGCCAGCTGGTCTGGGCGCGTTCTTCAACACCAACGGTAGCGTGGCCGCCTTCCTGCTGGCGATATTCAACCTCGGGATTGCAACCCTGCTCTACATGCCGTTCGTGGCGATTGCGAACAAGGCTGCAACGGTTATCGATGAAGAAGAGAGCGAGGAGGATATCGCCCTCGCACTGAAATTCTAAAATTGCACGGCGCGGGGCAACCCGCGCCAGCGTAAAGGAGCTTAAAGATGTTAGATTTAGAGAGTATCGTTGCCGAAGAAACCGCAGTGAACGATCTGGAAGAGGTGGTGATGGGGCTCATCATCAATTCCGGGCAGGCGCGAAGCCTGGCGTATGCGGCGCTTAAGCAGGCTAAGCAGGGCGATTTTGTTGCCGCGAAAACCATGATGGAGCAGTCCCGTACGGCGTTAAACGAAGCGCATCTGGTGCAGACGAAACTCATCGAAAGCGACCAGGGCGAAGGGAAGATGAAAGTGAGTCTGGTGCTGGTACATGCGCAGGATCACCTGATGACCTCCATGCTGGCGCGCGAGATGGTAGCGGAGCTCATCGAGCTTCACGAGAAGATGCAGTAAGTCTGAACAGGCACCAGGAGGTCGGCACGATGGAAATCAAAACCGCACATGAGCAGCAGCTGTTTAATGGCAAGAATTTTCACGTGGTGATTTACAACAAAACGGAGAGCGCCAGCGGTCTGCACCAGCATGACTACTACGAGTTCACGATTGTTCTGACCGGCCGCTACTATCAGGAGATTAACGGTAAGCGCGTCCTGCTTGAGCGTGGCGATTTCGTCTTCCTGCCGATGGGGTCCTATCACCAGAGCTTTTATGAGTTTGGTGCGACCCGCATTCTTAACGTAGGGGTGAGCAGGCGTTTCTTCGAGAAGCACTATCTGCCGCTGGTTCCGTTCTGCTTTGTGGCGTCACAGGTGTACCGCGTTAAAAATGAGTTTATGACCTGGATTGAAACGGTTATCGCCTCGCTGAATTTCCGCGACAATGAATTTGATGAATTTATTGAAACCGTGACGTTCTACGTCATGAACCGTCTTCGCCATCACCGTGAAGAACAGCAGGTGGTGGATGATATTCCTCAGTGGCTGCGCAGTACCGTGGAGCTGATGCACGATAAAGGACAGTTCAGCGATAACGCCCTGGAAAACATGGTGGCGCTGTCGGGTAAATCGCAGGAATATTTAACGCGCGCCACGCAGCGCTATTACCGTAAAACGCCTGTTCAAATTATTAATGAAATCCGCATCAATTTTGCCAAAAAACAGCTGGAAATTACTAACTACTCTGTCACCGATATCGCTTACGAATCGGGTTACAGCAGCCCCAGCCTGTTTATTAAAACCTTTAAGAAAATGACTTCATTCACACCGAACAGTTACCGCAAAAATTTAACGGTAATTAATTAACTTTCGGCGGTTATCCGCCAGGAATATTGACGTAATGGCTTGCCCAAATAGCGGGAAGAGTACGCTATACCTTGCAGGCGATTACCCTGATAAGCTAAGGGAGAGTTTATGCAAAAGAAATTAAAAGTCGTAACCATTGGTGGCGGCAGCAGCTATACCCCGGAATTACTTGAAGGTTTCCTGAAACGTTATCATGAATTACCGGTCAGCGAATTATGGCTGGTGGATGTTGAAGAAGGTCAGGAGAAGCTAAATATTATTTTTGAACTGTGCAAACGCATGGTTGAAAAAGCAGGCGTGCCTTTAACCGTGCATAAAACGCTGGATCGCCGCCTGGCGCTGAAAGATGCTGACTTCGTGACCACCCAGCTGCGCGTCGGCCAGCTGAAGGCGCGTGAGCTGGACGAGCGTATTCCGCTGAGCCACGGTTATCTGGGCCAGGAAACCAACGGGGCAGGTGGCCTGTTTAAAGGTCTGCGTACGATTCCGGTCATTTTTGACATCATTAAAGACGTGGAGGAGATCTGCCCGAACGCGTGGGTGATTAACTTTACCAACCCGGCCGGGATGGTCACCGAGGCAGTCTATCGTCACACCGGTTTCAAACGCTTTATCGGCGTCTGCAATATTCCGATCGGCATGAAGATGTTCATCCGCGATGTGCTGGCGCTAACCGATAACGATGAATTGTCCATTGACCTGTTCGGCCTGAACCACATGGTCTTTATCAAAGATGTGATTGTGAACGGGCAATCGCGCTTTGCGGAGCTGCTTGATGGCGTTGCCTCTGGTCGCCTGACCGCGGCCTCGGTGAAAAACATCTTCGATCTGCCGTTCAGCGAAGGGCTGATCCGCTCCCTGAATCTGCTGCCGTGCTCGTATCTGCTTTACTACTTCAAACAGAAAGAGATGCTGGCGATTGAAATGGGCGAATACTACAAAGGTGGCGCACGCGCTCAGGTTGTGCAGAAAGTAGAGAAGCAGCTTTTTGATTTGTATAAAGATCCGAACCTGAACGTCAAACCGAAAGAGCTTGAGCAGCGCGGTGGGGCATACTATTCAGATGCCGCGTGTGAAGTGATCAACGCCATTTACAATGACAAGCAGGCCGAGCACTATGTGAACGTTCCGCATCATGGGCACATCGACAATATCCCGGCAGACTGGGCCGTAGAGATGACCTGCATCCTTGGGCGCGAGGGTGCAAAACCGCATCCCCGCATTACCCACTTCGACGATAAGGTGATGGGCCTGATTCACACCATCAAAGGCTTTGAAGTAGCGGCGAGCAATGCGGCCCTGAGCGGCGAGCTGAATGACGTGCTGCTGGCGCTGAACCTGAGCCCGCTGGTGCATTCTGACCGTGACGCTGAAAAACTCGCGAGTGAGATGATCCTGGCGCATGAGAAATGGCTGCCAAACTTTGCTGCAACGGTTGAGAAACTGAAACTCACACACCGTTAAGAGGAGGCGCGATGGAAAACCTGCTGATCGTCAATGCCGATGATTTCGGCCTGTCAAAAGGGCAGAACTACGGCATTATCGAAGCCTGTCGCCGGGGCGTCGTGACCTCTACAACAGCGCTCATCAACGGTGAGGCGGTGGAACATGCGGCGCAGCTAAGCCGTGAGCTGCCCGAACTGGGCGTGGGCATGCACTTTGTGCTGACGCTTGGGTTGCCCCTTTCACCGATGCCGGGGCTGACGCGCGACGGACAACTGGGTAAATGGATTTGGGAAATGGCGGAGCAGGACGCTCTGCCGCTCGATGAGATTGCCCGCGAGCTGGATTGCCAGTTTAACCGCTTTGTGGATGTGTTTGGCCGCGAGCCCACCCATATCGACAGTCATCATCATGTGCATATGATCCCGGCGATTTTCCCGCTTGTGGCAGAATTTGCCAAACGTAAAGGCGTGGCGATGCGCGTGGATCGGGAGGTGCGCGGACTGCCGGACGTTGCGGTGACGTCAACGGAGGGGTTCAGCAGCGCATTTTATGGCGACGATATCGACGAAGCGCTGTTCCTGAAGGTGCTGGATGCCTCCGCCGCAAAAGGGGAGCGCTCGCTTGAGGTAATGGCGCATCCGGCGTTTGTCGATAACATCGTACGTAAGAGCGCCTACTGCTGGCCGCGTCTGGCGGAACTGGACGTGCTAACGTCGGCGTCGTTGACGTATGCGATTGCCGAGCGTGGGTTTCGTCTGGGGACGTTCAGGGATTTGTGAGCAAAATAAAGCCCGGGGACGGCTTCGCCTTACCGGGCCTACAACATCAGTCGAAATATAGGCCGGGTAAGCGTAGCGCCACCCGGTTTTTTTTACGCCGGTATCTGGTCAATCTTGCTGCTGCGCGACCACACGCGGTGCGCGGCGAGCAGGTCAAACAGCCGGGTCATAAACGCATCGTCAATGTTATCACCTTCGACAATGCCTTCTTCCCCTTGATCCGGTACCTTCAGCAGCGATTTAAACTTCCGCGCATCGCCTGCGAGGGCGATTGGCTTCAGGTGCTTATAGGCTTCCAGCAGATAATAGGCGGCATCACCGTTACCGAGCAAACTCTCAACGTCGCCGCACGGCATAATCACCGCATCAACCGTCAGGGACGGTGCCCCGGCGAAGGTCGCAGCAATCGGCAGGACGGAGCCATCATCGGCCGTCACTTCACCCATGCGTGAGTAAAGCAGTTTGGCATGTACGCCCTGAGTCTTGAGCGCCCTCATGATCCCCAGCACGTCGCTGGCGCGCGGTTTATCGTTCAGCAGGATAGCCACTACGCGGCCTTTGATCGACCCGCCAGGTACCGCGTACAGGCTCAGGGACGGATCCTTCTTCAGCCCGTTCACGTCTTTAGGCGGTGCAGCATGGCATTGCTCGTCAGTCAGCGTAATGCCGAGATTATTCGCCACGCCCTGAGCAAGCTGGATATCAATATGCGCCAGATGGTCGACCACGCGCTCGCGAATGTAGGTACGCACCACTTTGCTCAGCTCGAAGCTGAAGCCGCCGATAATGTGCTGCTGTTCGATCGGGGTCTGGCTGTTCCAGAACAGGCGAGGCTGAGCGTAATATTCGCCGAATGACGGGCTGCGCTCGCGAATTTTTGTTCCGTCCACGCGCTCCTGATACGACTCGAATCCGCCACGTTTTGGCCCCGGCGGGGTTTCACGCGGCCAGTTATCGTTAATGGAGTTCGGCTCGTAGTTCGCCGGGTTGGTATCGATATCCTGGCGATGCATCCCGTCACGCTGGAAGTTATGGTACGGACAGGTCGGACGGTTGATTGGGAGCTCATGGAAGTTAGGTCCACCAAGACGGCTGATCTGCGTATCGGTGTAAGAGAACAGACGACCCTGCAGCAGCGGATCGTTGGTGAAGTCCAGCCCCGGCACAATATGGCCCGGGTGGAACGCTGCCTGCTCATTTTCCGCGAAGAAGTTATCCGGGTTGCGGTTAAGCACCATTTTACCCACCAGCTGAACCGGCACCAACTCTTCAGGAATAAGCTTGGTCGGGTCGAGCAGGTCGAAGTCGAATTTGAACTCGTCTTCTTCCGGGATCAGCTGTAATCCCAGCTCGTATTCCGGGAAATCACCGGCTTCAATGGATTCCCACAGTTCGCGACGGTGGAAGTCCGGATCGCGTCCAGTCAGCTTCTGCGCTTCATCCCACACCAGGGACGCTTTCCCCGCGACCGGTTTCCAGTGGAAACGCACAAACGTCGCTTTACCTTCAGCGTTAATCAGACGGAAGGTATGAATACCAAAGCCTTCCATAGTGCGATAGCTGCGTGGGATCCCCCGGTCAGACATCGCCCACATCACGTTGTGAAGGGTTTCCGGTTGCAGGGAGACGTAGTCCCAGAAAGTGTCATGCGCACTTTGTCCCTGCGGTATGGCCCAGTGTGGTTCTGGTTTTACCGCATGGACAAAGTCAGGGAACTTATGCGCGTCCTGTATGAAGAAAACCGGGGTGTTATTCCCGACGAGGTCGAAAATGCCCTCTTCGGTATAGAATTTGGTGGCGAAGCCGCGGATATCACGCACCGTGTCGGCCGAACCCGCGCCGCCCTGTACGGTAGAGAAACGCACAAACACCGGTGTGATTTTGTTCGGATCGGAAAGGAAATCTGCTTTGGTGAGCTCCTTCAGGCTCTTGTACGGCTGGAAATAGCCGTGCGCCGCGGAGCCGCGAGCGTGGACGATACGCTCAGGGATACGCTCATGGTCGAAATGGGTGATTTTTTCGCGCAGGATGAAATCTTCCAGCAGCGTCGGGCCGCGCGTTCCGGCGCGCAGGGAGTTCTGATCGTCGGCAATGCGAACGCCCTGGTTCGTGGTCAGCGCATGGCCTTCACCGCCCTTGCGGTGAGGATCGAGCGATTTCAGCTTTTCGTTTTCCGTTTCCGGGGCTTTCATGCTGCCCGGGGCGGTAGGCTGTTCACCCGGTGCGGAAGGACCCGGTGATGGTTTGTGTGAGCCGTCGGCTGGGGCAAGTGAGTCCATTCCCGGTTGAGATTCTTCAGTCCCATGAATGGGTGACTGATGTGGTTTATCATTGTTCGACATTGCACGCTTCTCCTTTGTTCATTCCTAAAAACCCTATTAAGGATAGAACAATGTTAAGAATTAGCAGGCGAACTAAGCGTTTTCAGATATTGATTAGCGAAAGGAGCCATCTGCGATACGTCAGGCGCGACGGGCGGGGGGAGAATCGGCTATGATAGAAATTTCCTGCTTTAAGAATTTGCTTTAGTGAACCCGTCGCTTATGAAACCTCTTCGTCAACAAAACCGCCAGGTTATTAGCTATGTACCCCGCGTTGAGCCCGCGCCGCCAGACCATGCCCTGAAGGTGGATGGTTTTCGCGATGTCTGGATGCTGCGGGGTAAATACGTTGCCTTCGTGCTGATTGGCGAGCACTTCCGTCGCTCCCCTGCGTTTACGGTGCCGGAATCGGCGCAGCGATGGGCAATGCAGACCCGCCAGGATGAAGAGGTTGAAGAATAACAGCCATAAAAAAACCGCCCGATGGCGGTTTTTTTATTTCAGCAGTGATTAACGATGTGCCAGTTCGGCATCATCTTCACTGTCGAGAATCGTTTTGTCGGTCTGCTTCAGCCACTGGCTGGTCAGGGTACCGGCGGTCATTGAACCACTCACGTTCAACGCGGTACGACCCATATCGATCAGTGGTTCAACAGAGATCAGCAGGGCAACCAGCGTTACCGGCAGCCCCAGCGCAGGCAGAACGATCAGCGCAGCGAAGGTCGCGCCGCCGCCCACGCCCGCAACACCGGCGGAGCTAATGGTCACGATACCGACCAGCGTCGCAATCCAGACCGGATCCAGCGGGTTAATACCCACGGTTGGGGCAACCATCACGGCCAGCATCGCCGGGTAGAGACCCGCACAGCCGTTCTGCCCGATGGTGGCGCCAAAGGAGGCCGAGAAGCTGGCGATAGACTCGGGTACGCCCAGACGACGTGTCTGTGCTTCCACGTTCAGCGGAATCGATGCCGCGCTGGAACGGCTGGTGAAGGCGAAGGTCAGCACCGGCCAGACTTTGCGGAAATATTTCAGCGGGCCAACGCCGTTCACCGCCAGCAGGATGCCGTGCACAACAAACATGATGCCCAGACCGAGGTACGAGGCAATCACAAAGCTGCCAAGCTTGATGATGTCTTGCAGGTTAGAACCTGCCACGACTTTGGTCATCAGCGCCAGGACACCGTACGGCGTCAGCTGCATGACCAGACGCACCAGCTTCATTACCCAGCTTTGCAGGGTATCGATGGCAGTCAGAACCCGCTCGCCTTTCGGCGCATCGTCCTTCAGCAGCTTCAGCGCAGCCACGCCCAGGAACGCAGCGAAGATCACTACGCTGATAATGGAGGTTGGGCTTGCACCGGTCAGGTCAGCAAACGGGTTTTTCGGAATGAAGGAGAGCACCATCTGCGGAACGGTCAGATCGGCCACTTTACCCACGTAGTTGGTCTCAATCGCCGTCAGACGCGCGGTTTCAGCGCTACCCTGCACCAGACCTTCAGCAGTCAGGCCAAACAGATTGGTAACCAGCACACCCACCAGCGCCGCAATCAGCGTGGTGAAGAGCAGGGTGCCAATGGTCAGGAAACTGATTTTACCCAGTTGAGAAGCATTATGCAGCCGGGCTACGGCGCTCAGAATTGAGGCGAATACCAGCGGCATAACGATCATTTGCAGCAGCTGTACATAGCCGTTACCGACAATGTTGAACCACTGAATGGAATCTTTCAGTACCGGGCTGTCGGAGCCGTAAATAGCGTGTAAGGCCAAGCCAAACACCACGCCCATGACCAGACCAACCAGTACCTTTTTCGCCAGGCTCCACTGTTTGTGGCGAGCCTGGGCGAGAAGCAATAGCAATACGACGAACACAACAATGTTCGCGATGAGTGGAAAATTCATCCCCGTTCTCCTGATTTATTATACGGTCGGTTTTTACCGAACCTGTTGGCGCAAGGTTATCAGAAGTGTGATGTGGCGCTTATATCCATATGGAATGGTTTATGACAAAAGTGATTGTATTGCCGGTTTAATGTTCAATTTGGTGATTAATAAAACGATTGAACTGAAATTGCAGCGAGTTGATCATCTGCGATGACCAGCGCACTGCACCATTTTCGGGCAATGTCTGCGGCATCCAGACGGCATAGGCAAACAGCGCCATGCACAGAACGCGCTCCAGCTGGTTGCCTTTTTGCGGCACGAGGATTGGCAGGCGGAAACGCCAGCGGCAGGGCCAGAGCAGCGGAACGCCCGCTGGCGTCAGCATATCGGCGAGGATATGGCTTAAGTAGCCGAGCACCATGCCCTGAATGGCATCCGCCGGGACTATCCAACTCTCGGGAACCTTCAAATAGAAGAGTGTAAGCAGGCCAAATACGGCCAGCAGGCTGTGGGTAAACCCGCGATGACCAAAGGCTCTGGCGATGGGTTTTGAAATCCACTTCAGCCGCTGACCAAGGAATGATTTTGGATGGTCGATGTCCGGCAGCAGGCAGGTCAGCACGGCAGAAGGGACAATATGCCACCAGTCCCCCTGGGCCAGCACAGGGGTCAGTTCAGCGTTTTTAGCAAACACTGCACAGGCAAGTGAAAAAAGCAGGTGGCCTTCCGCCGTCATGATAAAACCCGGTAAACTGTCAATCCATACAGTATAGGGTTTTTATACAGTGTGTGAAAGAGGTGACGGTGTAACTCTTTGTCACAAACCGGCGGTTAGCGCGCCAGCCAGCCACCGTCTACGGCAATGGTATGGCCGTTAACGTAATCCGACGCCGCCGAGGCCAGAAACACCACCGGACCCTGTAAATCCTCCGGAAGTCCCCAGCGGCCCGCCGGAATACGGTCGAGGATCGCCTGGCTGCGCTGCTCATCATCGCGAAGTTGTTGGGTGTTATTTGTCGCCATATAACCCGGCGCGATAGCGTTCACGTTAATACCTAGCGGCGCCCATTCGTTTGCCAGCAGGCGGGTGAGCCCGAGGACGCCGCTTTTCGAAGCCGTATAGGACGGAACCCGAATGCCGCCCTGGAAGGAGAGCATGGAGGCAATGTTAATGATCTTGCCGCCCTGACCCTGCACGATAAACTGTTTCGCTACTGCCTGAGAGAGGAAAAAGACCGATTTCAGATTGAGATCGATAACCTCGTCCCAGTCCTTCTCGCTAAATTCCAGCGCATCGCACCGACGAATGGTGCCGGCATTGTTAACCAGAATATCGATGCGGCCCATCTCTGTGACGGCGGTATCCACGACGCTCTGAATACTCTCATGCTTGCCGAGATCGGCGCGAATTGCGATAAAGCGCCGTCCCAGCGCCGTGACGCGCGCTGCCGTTTCGTCAGGAATCTTGCGGTTTACCCCCACGATATCGCATCCTGCCTGGGCGAGGGCAATGGCCATGCCTTGCCCCAGACCGGTATCGCACCCGGTCACCATCGCCACTTTTCCTGCCAGAGTAAAAGCATCCAGTATCATACGCGCCTCAGAAGTCAGGTTATTGTCATTCTGCACGTAAGGATAGGAGTCTGGAATGAGAAAAGCAAATAAAGTAAAACGTTGTTTTGATTTTGTGATACAGGCAGCCGAAGCTGCCTGAAAGAGCGTTACTCTCCGCGCAGATGGCGGGCAGTCAATTCTTCAAGAGACGTCAGCCTGACATCCGCGAGGGCAAAGCGGGGATCGTGTCGGCCTTCTTCAGCCGGCACAACGATGGAGCGCATACGTGCGGCTTTGGACGCCACCATGCCGTTAACCGAATCTTCCAGCGCCACACAGGTAAGCGGATCCAGCCCCAGTTTCGCGGCGCAGTCCATATACACCTGCGGATGTGGCTTGCTGTAAGGAAGCTTTTCGGCCGAGGCCAGCGCGTCGAAGCTGTCGCGCAGCCCGAACATCGTCAGCACTTTTTCCAGCATATGCAGAGGTGAGGCAGAGGCAAGCCCCACTTTCAGCCCTTGCGCCTTGCACAGGGCGATAGCGTCGCGTACGCCCGGTAACAGAGGCTTATTCTCTTCTACAAGGGAGATAGCACGGTTGATAATGCGCGCCGTAACTTCGTCGCGATCCGGGCCAACCCATGGCTGGTGGGCATACCAAAGGTCAACCACCATATCGATGCGCAGCCCCAGGGTATCGGGAAGCTCATTACGACGACTGATATCGACGCCGAGGCTGGCCATCACGTCCAGTTCAGCCCGATCCCACAGGGGTTCGGAATCAATCAACAATCCATCCATGTCAAAAATAGCGGCAAGTATCTGGCGCGGTGTCGACATTACAACATCTCCTTATCTTGGGGGTAAGACGAACGGTACTAAGCACAAGCAATTTAGCATATTGCATTCAAAGATCGGGCGAAAATGACCGACAGCAGGTAGACTTAGGCACAAATAACGCGTCTTTATGAAGAGGAACTAATGACGTATCAACAAGCTGGACGCATCGCAGTCTTAAAACGTATTGCTGGTTGGGTTATTTTCATTCCCGCCCTGATTTCAACGCTGATCTCCGTACTTAAATTTATGTACGATCACAGCGAAAAACAGCCGGGCATTAATGCCGTCATGCTCGATTTTGCCCACGTCATGATTGAGATGATGCGGTTTAACACCCCATTCCTGAACGTCTTCTGGTTCAACTCGCCCACCCCGGATTTTCACCACCAGCTGAATGTCGGGTTCTGGATAATCTATGCGTTGATCTTTATCGCGATGGCGTTGCAGGCCTCCGGCGCGCGCATGAGCCGCCAGACCCGCTTTTTACGCGAAGGGGTAGAAGATCAGCTGATACTTGAGAAGGCGAAAGGCCCTGACGGGATGAGCCGCGAGCAGATCGAATCGCGCATTGTCGTTCCGCGTCATACCATTTTTGTGCAGTTTTTCCCGCTCTATATCCTGCCGGTTATTATCATTGTGGCCGGGTATTTCTTCTTTACGCTGCTCGGCTTCCTGTAATGTCAAAGGGGGCGTATTGCCGCCCCCTCCCGCTATGCCGCCAGGATACGGTCCAGCGCCCGCTGGGCATTCAAAAGATGACTCCCGCCAAACAAAATCGCCCGGTTTAGCAAGGTGTACAGCTGATAAACCGGCTGACGTTCAAGGAAACCCGCAGGTAATGGCGAGACAGACTGATAGCCATCATAAATTTGCGGCGGCTGTTCAGGGTGCAACGGCAGCATCGCGAGGTCACATTCTCTGTCGCCCCAGTAGCAGGCCGGGTCAAATATATAGGGACCATCAGGCCCAAGCGCGCAGTTGTTCGACCATAAATCACCGTGCAGAAGGGAAGCCTGAGGCTGATGCGAAGCCAGACGCTGCTGAATGTGTTCAACAATCGCGTCGATGTTGCCGAACGCTAGTCCCTTTTCAGCGGCCAGCTCCAGCTGCCAGCCTATGCGCTGCTCGGCGAAAAAAGTCGACCAGCGGCGTTGCCACGCGTTTGGCTGTGGGGTGGTAGAGAGGTCGTTATCGAAATCGAGCCCAAACTGAGGTTGATCGCTCCACTGGTGCAAACGGGCGATCTGTTGGCCGAGAATAAAGGCGTTGTGCGCATCCAGAGGGCGCGCCGGAAGATAGTTCATCACCAGAAAGCTGTAGTCACGATCGCTGCCAACGGCTAAAACCTGTGGAACGTTGACTGTTTTACTGCGCGATAACAACTCAAGCTGATCGGCTTCGGCCGTAAAAATGGGGAGCAATTCGCGCTCATCACATTTCACGAAGAGATCGCGCCCGGCGTAACGTAAATGCCATGCGGCATGGATCTCTCCGCCTGGCAGTTCGTTACGCAGTTCAATTTCACCTTCACCCAGTTGCTCACTTAAAAGATGACTGATAGCCTGCCACATGATGTCTCTCCCATGTTGTCTGCCAGATCATAAAGTTAGCGCAAAACGGCTATAAAAAAACAGGAACTAACGCACAACTGAGCGGTTTAATTTTGTACAGGGCACTTATTGTTCTTTTTTATGCCAGTTTTCCCAGCTATCCACATCAATTTCCGTGGCTTTGTCAGTCACGCTTTCCACCAGGCTACTGGCCAGCGCCTTCACCTCCTCCTGACTCAGCGGGCTTATCAGGCCAAAGGCCAGCGAGCCGAGATCGTGAATATTGCCCTCATCGTCCGTCAGCGTGAGCAGAAAATTCGCCCGCGTGAAAGCGTTGTTGAGTTCATTCAGTTCGGTCAGCGATGCTTCATGAATATTGACGGTTACGACGTAGCGGGTGATATCACCACTGCTCATAATTCACCTCGTTGTTATCCTGAAAGTTTTCTTAGCATAGTCGATAAGCCATATTTGGCGACTTCCCCCTCCACGGGAAGGGGAAGCACGTTCAGCTTCTCGCCAGGTAATCGACAATTTTCTGAGTATCCGCAAGCGAACACAGACGGGTTCCCTGATTGATGGTGGCAGCGCTCCCTGCCGCGACGCCATAGCGTGCCATCTCCAGAAGCGAAGCGCCCTGCGCCAGCTTCAGCACCATCGCGCCAACCATACTGTCACCGGCACCCACGGTACTCTGACTTTTCATCGGCGGTGGAACAACCTGCACGCAGCCCGTCTTGTCGACGGCCAGCGCACCCTGAGGACCGAGAGAGACTACAACGCGATGCGCTTTGCCCGTGCGTACCAGCTCTTCTGCGGCAGTACGCACGTCATCAGGCTGGTTGAGCTCGCGATTGACAAGCGCACTGAGCTCTTTCTGGTTAGGTTTGACAAGTTCAAGTTGTCCGGGCTCTAACGCCGCCTTCAGGGCATCGCCTGAGCTATCGACAATGCAGCGGATGCCGCGCTGGAGCACCGCCTGAACCAGTGCTGTCAGCTTTTCTGTTTTGACGCCCGGCGGCAGGCTACCGCTGATCACCAGCAATGAGCCGCTTTCAATGGTCAGCACTTTCTCTTCCAGTTGACGAAACTCATCATCGCTCAACTTCGCCCCTGGCATCACAAAACGATATTGCTCGCCGCTGGATTCAACATGGACATGCAGGTTTTGCCGGGTCCAGTCTCTGGCGTCAACGGTATCTACGGCAACCTGTTCATCTGCCAGCAACGCAACCAGATGCTCACCCGTGGCGCCGCCAGCGGGGAAGATGGCGGTTGCTTTTCCGCCGAGATGGGTAATGGCACGCGCCACGTTAATGCCGCCGCCACCCGGCTCAAACACCGGCGCGCTACAGCGCAGCTTACCTTCCGGATAGATTTGCGGCGTCATGGTCGCAGAGTCGAGGGAAGGGGAGAGCGTCAGCGTGTAAATCGAAGCCATCATGACCTCCTTTTATCATGGGTTATTTTAAGCCTGGCACCGTTTGGCAGGAAGGCAACGTAAATAACAGTATGATTTTAAAAATGAATGCTGACAAAAAACCTTGGCCGTGTATATACATTAAATCGCGTTTTGGGATCGTTCTTATTCAAAAAATGAAAGAAGAAATTATTGCTATGTTATTTGCGGCTTTTTATAATTTGTTACCTTTCTATGGTCGCCTTGTCATTGATCCGCAAGAAAGTTTCCGAGACCGTGACGGTCTCTTTTTATGTTGTACGGACTCCTAAAATAAATGAAGCTTTTGAAGACAGTACCCGCAGCACTGATGCTGGCGGGTGGCGTATTTGCGTCACTGAATGCAACCGCCGATGATACCGTTTTTACTGTCATGGACGATCCCTCCACTGCCAAAAAACCCTTTGAAGGTAACGTGAATGCCGGGTATCTGGCGCAATCCGGTAACACGAAAAGCTCCTCCATGACCGCAGACAGCACCCTGACCTGGTACGGCAACACCACGGCCTGGTCGCTGTGGGGCAATGCCAGCAACACGTCTGCTAACGATGAACGCTCCTCTGAGAAATACGCGGTAGGTGGGCGTAGCCGTTACAACATGACAGATTATGACTACCTGTTCGGGCAGGCGAGTTGGCTTACTGACCGCTACAACGGCTATCGCCAGCGCGATGTCATGACTGCGGGTTATGGTCGTCAGTTCCTGAATGGACCGGTGCACAGCCTCCGTTTTGAATTCGGTCCGGGTGTCCGTTACGACGAGTACACCAACGGCGAAGATGAAACCCAGCCGCTGGGTTATGCATCGGGCACCTACGCATGGCAAATGACTGACAACGCGAAATTCACCCAGGGTGTGTCGGTGTTTGGTGCTGAAGATACAACGCTGAACTCTGAAAGTGCGTTGAACGTGGCTATCAACGAACACTTTGGACTCAAGGTGGCGTACAACGTAACCTGGAACTCATCACCGCCTGATTCCGCGCCGGAACATACCGATCGCCGAACCACAATTTCTTTAGGTTATAAAATGTAATTTCTTCGGGCCGGGACTATTCTCGGCCTGTTTTTTATTTTTTGAAACTGTGCTTATTTATATTAAACGGCGTTTTGAAATAATAAGCATGCTTTCGTCTTCATAATTTCTCCATAATTAGGCGACCAGGCCTTATTCAGTTTATTTGACACGATTTGATAAATAATTTGACTAGGCAAAAGTGTGATCCAGATCTACACTTACGGCACAGGCAAAAAACTCGCCTCAGGCATTTCTGCATTAATTAAGTATGAGAACAGAATTATGAAAAAAATCAAAACCGCTACAGCAGCGATGGTGCTTTCCGCACTTTCATTTGGCGTATTTGCTGCTGATAATATGACGCAACCTGCCAGTGACGTTAACAGCCCAGTCGGGATCGCTAAAGCCTCTGATGTTGAAGCAGGCTCCAACATTGCCCCTGGCTCCCAGTCTACCGGCCAGTCAATGAATGATGCATTTGATGTACACAAGCTGGTGGCGGGTGAGTGGTCCTGATATTTCAATTGCCACATGTGATGGAATATATACGCTGTCCCAGCCTGGCGAAAACCGGATTATGACGTACCGGTTTTGGACCATAAATTATCGTAAAGATAGTTAAGATTTATTCAGTAAATTCACGGCACGTTTTCGCTGACATAATATTAGCCCCAGATCATCGCGGCCCAACGCAGCAGCAACATCGCGCCGCAAATAGCGATTAACACCACGACCATTTTCCAGTGCTTAACGGCAAATCTTTTTGTTGGCATAACCCAATCCTTGTCAGTTGATACCCTTAGTCTACCAAAGTCTGCGCCAGAAAGCGCTTTACCCGGGACAACAGGTTATGCCAGAACAGCGGTTCGGCTTAAAACCAGTGGAATCTGTCGGCAAGTATCAATACCAGACCAGCAGCGGAAAGTAGATTCAATATCACAACGGTTCTGCTTGATACATTCATGTGATACCCCTTCGATGTTTAAGGACCAGATCAAGAATAGCTCAGCACTTTCGGATTGCGAGCCCCCGTCAACAAAAGTTCATGAACGCAGACATAAGAATGAGCGGTTCAAATCGGTCGCGGGAAGGTGCATTCGCCCTGTTAATAGTGTTACCATTACGCTGCTTGCCGTAAATCCGCATTTATCTGAATCGGCAGGTGCATGATGACGAACCAATTTGACGATTGTTGGTCAGATGGTTTCGTAATCTACTGTTTAATCACGATTATTTTCTTTGTATATGCTCTTATGTGTGGGGCATCACTGCAAATAAGGATATAAAATGCCTGTAATTACTCTTCCTGATGGCAGCCAACGCCATTTCGACCACGCTGTAAGCCCAATGGATGTTGCACTGGATATCGGTCCTGGACTCGCAAAAGCAACCATTGCAGGCCGCGTAAACGGTGAACTGGTAGACGCGTCCGATCTGATTGAAAGCGATGCAACGCTTGCGATCATCACCGCGAAAGACGAAGAAGGTCTGGAGATCATTCGTCACTCCTGTGCGCACCTGTTAGGTCATGCTATTAAGCAGCTGTGGCCCAACACCAAAATGGCGATCGGCCCGGTTATCGACAACGGCTTCTACTACGACGTTGACCTTGACCACACCCTGACACAGGAAGATATCGACGCGCTCGAAAAACGTATGCATGAGCTCGCCGAAACGAACTATGACGTCATCAAGAAGAAAGTCAGCTGGCATGAAGCGCGTGAAACCTTCGTGAAGCGCGGCGAGAGCTATAAAGTCTCGATTCTTGATGAAAACATCGCTCATGATGACAAGCCTGGCTTGTACCATCACGAAGAATATGTCGACATGTGCCGTGGACCGCACGTGCCGAATATGCGCTTCTGTCATCACTTCAAACTGATGAAAATCGCAGGCGCCTACTGGCGTGGCGACAGCAACAATAAAATGTTGCAGCGTATCTATGGTACCGCATGGGCCGATAAGAAAGCCCTGAACGCGTACCTGCAACGCCTGGAAGAGGCGGCTAAGCGTGACCACCGTAAAATCGGTAAGCAGCTTGACCTGTATCATATGCAGGAAGAAGCGCCGGGGATGGTGTTCTGGCATAACGACGGCTGGACAATCTTCCGTGAACTGGAAACGTTCGTGCGCTCCAAGCTGAAAGAGTACCAGTATCAGGAAGTGAAAGGCCCGTTCATGATGGACCGTGTGCTGTGGGAAAAAACCGGCCACTGGGACAACTACAAAGATGCGATGTTCACCACTTCGTCTGAGAACCGTGAATACTGCATTAAGCCAATGAACTGTCCGGGCCACGTTCAGATCTTCAACCAGGGTCTGAAATCCTACCGCGATCTGCCGCTGCGTATGGCGGAGTTCGGTAGCTGCCACCGTAACGAGCCATCAGGTGCGCTGCACGGTCTGATGCGTGTTCGTGGCTTTACTCAGGATGATGCGCATATTTTCTGTACTGAAGATCAGGTACGTGATGAAGTTAACGCCTGTATTCGTATGGTCTACGATATGTACAGCACCTTTGGCTTCGAGAAGATCGTGGTCAAACTCTCAACGCGTCCGGAAAAACGTATCGGTAGCGATGAGACATGGGATCGCGCAGAGGCGGATCTCGCCGTGGCGCTGGAAGAGAACGGTATTCCGTTCGAATACCAGCTGGGCGAGGGCGCATTCTACGGTCCAAAAATTGAATTTACCCTGTATGACTGCCTCGATCGCGCATGGCAGTGCGGAACGGTACAGCTGGACTTCTCCCTGCCGCAGCGTTTAAGCGCCTCTTATGTTGGCGAAGACAACGAGCGTCAGGTGCCGGTTATGATTCACCGTGCGATTCTCGGTTCACTGGAGCGCTTCATCGGCATCCTGACTGAAGAGTTCGCGGGCTTCTTCCCAACCTGGCTTGCGCCAGTGCAGGTAGTTGTGATGAACATTACCGATTCTCAGGCGGATTACGTTAAAGAATTGACGCAGAAACTACAAAATGCGGGCATTCGCGTAAAAGCAGACTTGAGAAATGAGAAGATTGGCTTTAAAATCCGCGAGCACACTTTACGTCGTGTCCCGTATATGTTGGTCTGTGGTGATAAAGAGGTGGAAGCAGGCAAAGTTGCCGTTCGCACCCGCCGTGGTAAAGACCTGGGGAGCCTGGACGTAAGTGAAGTGATTGAGAAGCTGCAACAAGAGATTCGCAGCCGCAGTCTTCAACAACTGGAGGAATAAGGTATTAAAGGCGGAAAACGAGTTCAAACGGCACGTCCGAATCGTATCAATGGCGAGATTCGCGCCCAGGAAGTTCGCTTAACAGATCTTGAAGGTGAACCACTGGGGATTGTGAGTCTGAGAGAAGCGATCGAAAAAGCTGAAGAAGCTGGAGTAGATTTAGTTGAAATCAGCCCTAACGCCGAACCGCCAGTTTGTCGTATTATGGACTACGGCAAGTTCCTTTATGAAAAGAGTAAATCTTCTAAGGAACAGAAGAAGAAGCAAAAAGTTATCCAGGTTAAGGAAATCAAATTCCGTCCTGGTACCGACGATGGCGATTATCAGGTAAAACTCCGCAGCCTGATTCGCTTTCTGGAAGATGGCGATAAGGCCAAGATCACGCTGCGTTTCCGCGGTCGTGAGATGGCCCACCAACAGATTGGTATGGAAGTGCTTAACCGCGTCCGTGAAGATCTGAGTGAACTGGCAGTAGTCGAATCCTTCCCAACGAAGATCGAAGGCCGCCAGATGATCATGGTGCTCGCTCCTAAGAAGAAACAGTAAGGCCTTCAAGCAGCAAAATCTGTGGAGCCTTCGGGCCCCATAGGTTTTGTTCGCCTATGTTTCGTTTATTTAACAATGCGAAGTGGAAGTTATTAAAATGCCAAAAATTAAGACCGTACGCGGTGCTGCTAAGCGCTTCAAAAAAACCGGTAAAGGTGGTTTTAAGCACAAGCACGCTAACCTGCGTCACATTCTGACTAAGAAAGCTACCAAGCGTAAACGTCACCTGCGTCCAAAAGCCATGGTTTCTAAAGGCGATCTGGGCCTGGTCATCGCGTGCCTGCCGTACGCATAAGTCGTTAACGTTTAACTTTTTTAACTTAGAATAGATACAGGAGAGCACACATGGCTCGCGTAAAACGTGGTGTAATTGCACGTGCACGTCACAAGAAAATTTTGAAACAAGCTAAAGGCTACTACGGTGCGCGTTCACGCGTATACCGCGTTGCCTTCCAGGCTGTTATCAAAGCAGGTCAGTACGCTTACCGTGACCGTCGTCAGCGTAAGCGTCAGTTCCGTCAACTGTGGATTGCGCGTATCAACGCAGCAGCACGTCAGAACGGTATTTCTTACAGCAAATTCATCAACGGCCTGAAAAAAGCCTCTGTTGAAATCGACCGTAAGATCCTGGCTGACATCGCAGTATTCGACAAAGTAGCGTTCACCGCTCTGGTCGAAAAAGCGAAAGCAGCACTGGCATAAGCCAGTTGAAAGAGGGGGCTTTGCTCCCTCTTTTCATATCGCCTTATCAGAAGATTGACATTTACTCGTCCAGGCTTTTCAATAAGGTCTTAACGGTTTTTACCCTACAAGGTAACGCAAGCATGAATGCTGCTATTTTCCGCTTCTTCTTTTACTTTAGCACCTGACTTCAGGAGGCTAGCGCGTGAAAGATGAAACGAAAAACAGCGCCAGATAAGCCTCCCGATGGAGGCTTTTTTTGTGCCTGAATTTGAGAGATTACGTCCAACAATTCGGTGTCTGCACCGACATAATGAGGAAAACCATGTCACATCTCGCAGAGCTGGTTGCCAGTGCAACGGCCGCCATTAACCAGGCCTCAGATGTTGCCGCGTTAGACAATGTCCGCGTCGAATATCTGGGCAAGAAAGGGCATCTGACCCTTCAGATGACTACCCTGCGTGAACTGCCAGCAGAGGAGCGCCCGGCAGCAGGTGCAGTGATTAACGAAGCCAAAGAGCAGGTACAACAGGCGCTGAACGCACGTAAAGCCGAGCTGGAAAGTGCAGTACTGAATGCGCGTCTGGCGGCAGAAACGATTGACGTTTCTCTGCCGGGTCGCCGTATCGAAAACGGCGGTCTGCATCCGGTTACCCGTACTATCGATCGTATTGAAAGTTTCTTCGGTGAGCTCGGCTTTACCGTGGCGACTGGCCCGGAAATTGAAGATGACTACCACAACTTCGATGCCCTTAACATTCCTGGCCATCATCCGGCACGCGCTGACCACGACACTTTCTGGTTTGACGCCACCCGTCTGCTGCGTACTCAGACTTCTGGCGTTCAGATCCGTACCATGAAGGAGCAGGCTCCACCGATCCGCATCATCGCGCCGGGTCGCGTATACCGTAACGACTACGATCAGACCCACACCCCAATGTTCCACCAGATGGAAGGTCTGATTGTTGATAAAAACATCAGCTTCACCAACCTGAAAGGCACACTGCACGATTTCCTGAACAACTTCTTTGAGGAAGATTTGCAGGTTCGTTTCCGTCCGTCCTACTTCCCGTTCACTGAACCTTCTGCGGAAGTTGACGTGATGGGTAAAAACGGTAAATGGCTGGAAGTGCTGGGCTGCGGCATGGTGCATCCAAACGTACTGCGCAACGTAGGTATCGATCCGGAAGTATACTCCGGCTTTGCGTTCGGTATGGGCATGGAGCGTCTTACCATGCTGCGCTACGGCGTAACCGACTTACGTGCGTTCTTCGAAAACGATCTGCGTTTCCTCAAACAGTTTAAATAAGGGCAGGAAAGAACAATGAAATTCAGTGAACTGTGGTTACGCGAATGGGTTAACACCACGCTGGACAGCGACGCGCTTTCTAACCAGATCACCATGGCGGGTCTGGAAGTTGATGGCGTGGATCCTGTTTCTGGCGCCTTTACCGGCGTCGTGGTAGGTGAAGTGGTTGAGTGTGGCCAGCACCCTAACGCCGACAAACTGCGCGTAACAAAAGTCAATGTGGGCGGTGACCGTCTGCTGGATATCGTCTGCGGTGCGCCAAACTGCCGACAGGGCCTGAAGGTAGCCGTGGCGACCGTCGGCGCGGTACTGCCGGGCGATTTCAAAATCAAAGCGGCTAAGCTGCGCGGTGAGCCGTCTGAAGGCATGCTGTGCTCCTTCTCCGAGCTGGGCATTTCCGACGATCACTCCGGGATTATCGAGCTGCCGCAGGATGCACCAGTGGGTACCGATATCCGCGAATACCTGAAGCTTGATGACAACACCATCGAAATCAGCGTGACGCCAAACCGTGCCGACTGCTTAGGTATCATCGGTGTAGCCCGCGACGTGGCCGTTCTGAACCAGACCGAACTGAACGAGCCGGAGATCGCTCCGGTTGAGGCAACCATCAGTGACGTGCTGCCGATTCAGGTAGACGCGCCTGAGGCCTGCCCACGCTACCTCGGTCGTGTGGTGAAAGGTATTAACGTTAAAGCGCCAACCCCGCTGTGGATGAAAGAGAAACTGCGTCGCTGCGGTATCCGTTCTATCGACGCCGTAGTTGACGTCACCAACTATGTTCTGCTGGAGCTGGGCCAGCCAATGCACGCCTTCGATAAAGATCGTATCGAAGGGGGTATTATTGTGCGCATGGCGAAAGAGGGCGAAACCCTGGTTCTGCTGGACGGCAGCGAAGCGAAACTGAACGCCGACACCCTGGTAATTGCCGATCACAACAAAGCGCTGGCGATGGGCGGTATCTTCGGCGGCGAGCACTCTGGCGTTAACGACGAGACGCAAAACGTCCTGCTGGAATGCGCGTTCTTCAGCCCGCTCTCCATCACCGGCCGCGCACGCCGTCACGGTCTGCACACTGACGCTTCTCACCGCTATGAGCGTGGCGTGGATCCTGCGCTGCAATACAAAGCGATGGAGCGTGCGACTCGCCTGCTGATCGATATCTGCGGCGGTGAAGCGGGTCCGGTAATTGATGTGACCAACGAAGCGACACTGCCGAAGCGTGCGACCATTACCCTACGCCGCAGCAAGCTGGATCGCCTGATTGGTCACCACGTTGCCGATGCGCAGGTGACCGACATTCTGACGCGTCTGGGCTGCGAAGTCACTGAAGGTCAGGACGAGTGGAAAGCCGTTGCACCATCCTGGCGTTTCGACATGGAGATCGAAGAAGATCTGGTGGAAGAAGTGGCCCGCGTTTACGGCTACAACAATATCCCTGAGGAGCCGGTGCAGGCGGGTCTGGTGATGGGCAGCCATCGCGAAGCCGATCTGTCACTGAAGCGTGTGAAAACCATGCTGAACGACAAAGGCTACCAGGAAGTGATCACCTACAGCTTCGTTGATCCTAAGCTGCAACAGCTGATCCACCCGGGTCAGGAAGCCCTGATCCTGCCAAGCCCGATCTCCAGCGAGATGTCAGCGATGCGACTGTCCCTGTGGACGGGACTGCTGGGTACTATCGTTTATAACCAGAACCGTCAGCAGAACCGCGTGCGTATTTTCGAAAGCGGTTTGCGCTTTGTACCGGATACTCAGGCCAATTTAGGCATCCGTCAGGATCTCATGCTGGCTGGCGCCATCAGCGGTAACCGCTATGAAGAGCACTGGGACCTGGCAAAAGGGACGGTTGATTTCTACGATATGAAGGGCGATCTGGAAGCGATTCTCGATCTGACCGGTAAATTATCCGAAATTGAATTCCGCGCAGAAGCGATTCCAGCCCTGCATCCGGGCCAGAGTGCGGCGATCTATTTAGACGGCAAACGTGTTGGTTTTATTGGGGTTGTTCACCCGGAGCTGGAACGTAAGCTGGATCTGAATGGCCGTACCATCGTATTCGAGCTGGAGTGGAACCCGGTTGCAGACCGCGTCATTCCTCAGGCAAAGGACGTCTCACGCTTCCCGGCAAACCGCCGTGATATCGCGGTTGTGGTCGCTGAAAATGTGCCCGCAGCAGATATTTTGGCCGAATGTAAGAAAGTTGGCGTAAATCAGGTAGTTGGCGTAAACTTATTTGACGTGTACCGCGGCAAGGGCGTAGCAGAAGGTTTCAAGAGCCTCGCTATTAGCCTTATCCTTCAGGATACCAGCCGTACACTCGAAGAAGAGGAGATTGCCGCTACCGTCGCCAAATGTGTAGAGGCATTAAAAGAGCGATTCCAGGCATCATTGAGGGATTGAACCTATGGCGCTTACAAAAGCTGAAATGTCAGAATATCTGTTTGATAAGCTTGGGCTTAGCAAACGGGATGCCAAAGAGCTGGTAGAGCTGTTTTTCGAAGAGATCCGTCGTGCTCTGGAAAATGGTGAGCAGGTTAAACTCTCCGGCTTTGGCAATTTTGATTTGCGAGACAAAAACCAACGTCCGGGCCGTAACCCGAAGACGGGGGAAGATATTCCCATTACAGCCCGCCGCGTGGTGACCTTCAGACCCGGACAGAAGTTAAAAAGCCGTGTCGAAAACGCAACGCCCAAAGCAGAGTAATATGAACTAACTAAAAAGGCCGCTCACGCGGCCTTTTTTCTTTGCGCTATTTGCTAAACCCGCCGTAAAATCAATGATATCTCAACCGGATAACCTATCGTCTATGCTTGATCTTGCCCGTCTTCAGCACCGCTCCGATCTCCGCCGCCTGTGTCTGCTCGGGGTGCTGATGATTGTCGCCACCACCGTCAGCCTGTGTGCGGGCGATCGGTGGCTGGGACCGGAAAGCTGGTTTACGCCTGAGGGACAGCTCTTTGTCTGGCAGATCCGCCTGCCACGGACGCTGGCTGTGCTTTTAGTCGGCGCTGCGCTGGCGCTGTGCGGCACGATCATGCAGGCATTATTTGAAAACCCTCTGGCGGAACCCGGACTTCTCGGGGTGTCGAATGGCGCAGGCGTCGGGCTTATCGCCGCCGTGATGCTGGGGGGAGGCGAGCTCTCCGCCTGGGGGATTAGCCTCAGCGCTATCCTTGGCGCGCTGTTGATAACCCTTATCCTTCTGCGCTTTGCTCGTCGCCATTTATCCACCAGCCGGCTGCTGCTTGCCGGGGTAGCGTTGGGGATCATCTGTAGCGCGCTGATGACATGGGCCGTCTACTTCTCCACCTCTTTCGATCTGCGCCAGTTAATGTACTGGATGATGGGGGGATTTGGTGGCGTTGACTGGCGTCAGGGGTGGCTGATGGTGCTCCTGATCCCGGTCATCCTGTGGACGGCGTTCCAGGCGCAGCCGCTAAATATTCTCGCGCTGGGCGAAACGTCTGCTCGCCAGCTCGGGATGCCGATTGGCTTCTGGCGCAACGCGCTGGTTATCGCCATCGGCTGGATGGTGGGCGTAAGCGTGGCGCTGGCGGGGGCGATTGGCTTTATTGGGCTGGTGATCCCGCATATGCTGCGCCTGTGCGGTATTACGGACCACCGAACCCTGCTTCCTGCCTCGGCGGTTGCCGGGGCGGCAACGCTGCTGATTGCCGATATCATCGCCCGGCTTGCGCTGACGGCCGCTGAGTTGCCGATAGGCGTGGTGACCGCAACGCTGGGCGCACCGGTCTTTATCTGGCTACTATTAAAAGCTGGACGTTAAAACACAACCTGTAAGTCAACCTGAGGGAATGCTATGCAGTCTGATATTCTGAATACCGAAGTGACTACCATTGACGGCGAGAAAACCACGCTGGAAGGCTACAAGGGCAAGGTACTGCTCATCGTGAACGTGGCATCGAAATGTGGCCTTACGCCGCAGTATGAACAGCTGGAAAACATTCATAAAGCCTGGGAAAAAGACGGCTTTACCGTACTCGGCTTCCCGTGCAACCAGTTCCTGGGCCAGGAGCCGGGCAGCGAAGAGGAGATTAAGACCTTTTGCAGCACAACCTATGGTGTGACGTTCCCGATGTTCAGCAAAATTGATGTGAACGGGGAAAATCGTCATCCGCTGTATGCCAAACTGGTGGCTGCGGCGCCGACCGCCGTTGCGCCTGAAGAGAGTGGTTTCTATGAGCGTATGGCGAGCAAAGGTCGCGCGCCGCTCTATCCGGACGATATTCTGTGGAACTTCGAAAAATTCCTGATTGGCCGTGACGGTCAGGTCGTGCAGCGTTTCTCGCCTGACATGACGCCTGAAGATCCTATCGTGATGGAATCAATCAAGCTGGCGCTGGCGAAATAATGACGCTGCTGATGCAGCTCACAGGCGTTGCCGGGAAGGGACGTCTTGAGCCTGTTACCGCCGCAGTCAACGCAGGTGAAATCCTTCACCTGGTTGGGCCTAACGGCGCCGGAAAAAGCACGCTGCTGGCGCGCATGGCGGGGCTGACCCGCGGGGAAGGGGAGATTACCTTTCTCGGGCAATCGCTCGTCAACTGGCTACCCTCTACACTCGCCTCCCGTCGAAGCTATCTGGTTCAGCAGCAGGTTCCGCCCTTTGCAATGCCCGTCTGGCACTACCTGACGCTGCACCTGCCTGATAAAAATCAGGTAGCATTGCTCCATGACGTTGCTGCGGCGCTCGGGTTAGACGATAAGCTCACCCGACAGGCCAGCCAGCTTTCCGGTGGCGAATGGCAGCGCGTGCGTCTGGCCGCCGTCATCCTTCAGGTTAATCCGGTGGGAAATCCTCACGGGCGGTTGCTGCTGCTGGACGAGCCGATGAGCGGACTGGACGTTGCCCAGCAGGCAGCGCTGGATACTCTGCTCAGCGCGCTGTGTCGCAAGGGCATCGCCATTGTGATGAGCAGCCATGATTTAAACCATACGTTGCGCCACGCGCATCGGGTGTGGTTGCTGGCGCGTGGCAAACTGATTGCCAGCGGAACGCGCGACAGCGTGCTGACGGCCCCCAATCTTGCGAGTGCTTATCACATGTCGTTCCGGAGGCTGGATATTGAAGGCCACAAGATGCTCATTTCCACGACGCAGGAGTAACCTTTCTTGCACAGCCGCATAGATGCACGCTAAATTACCGAAAGAACAAAAAAAGCAGAGGATTCGTCTGAAATGCGATTCTGGTTTCTCCTTGTTGCGGCGCTATTTCTTGCAGGATGCAGCAGCCATCGTGCACCTCCGCCTAACCCACGGCTTTCTGACTCCATTACGGTCATTGCCAGCCTGAACGATCAGCTCAGCAACTGGCGCGGCACCCCTTATCGCTACGGCGGGATGAGCCGGGGCGGGGTGGATTGCTCGGGATTTGTGCTGATGACTTTCCGCGATAAATTTGACCTACAGCTTCCGCGTGAAACGCGTATGCAGGCGAAAATCGGCACTGAAATTGATAAAGACGAGCTCCTGCCCGGCGATCTGGTCTTTTTTAAAACAGGTTCCGGTGAAAGCGGCCTTCATGTCGGCATTTATGACACCGATAATCAGTTCATTCATGCCTCGACCAGCCGCGGCGTGATGCGCTCCTCTCTCGATAATGTTTACTGGCGTAAAAATTTCTGGCAGGCCAGGCGTATTTAACCGCTGCATAAAGATGCAGTGCGGAGGGCCTGGCGGTGAAAATAGACGTCAGGCTTTTCTTGCTGGTGGATTAAAGTAAAATTTTTGCCCACTTATTTTTGTCAGCATGTGCCTGTTTTATCTAAAACTGGCTATTATTCAATAACCAGGATAAGATTATTTTAGATTCAGGGAAAAATCTGAAAATTAATACGGAAAGAATGAAATTAATCTTATTAAAATCAAGACAGTGGAATTGTGCCTGCAATTGCTCCAGGATGTTCTCTCTCATCTTTAATGCAGGACAAGGGCGATGATTATTACGCTAGATAATGCTTACCAGTCTGAACTTTTACTCCTTCCGGCGCGTGATAGTGCAGGTTTGCTTAAAGGTTTAGAGATTTTGGTTAACTTTACTGGCGTGGGTACGGACGTACGAATCCCGACTGAACTGGTTATCCCTCATCTTTCTCAGGAAGATGAATTAGTGCTGTTTCAGGAAAAACTGCAATTACTCGATACCTGTAAGCTATTTTTTATTCAGCATCAGTTAATTGCATGGATCAATATTACACCTGCAATTGTTGAGTTTTTATTAACTAATGAGAACGCTGTTTCAATCCTTGATCGTTATCCGTTTCTTGAGTTTACTGTTAATGAGAACTATCCAGGTTTAAATAACGGGAAAGACGATCTGACGCTTGCAAGAATGGCGATCCATTTCCCCTTAGTGCTGGCTAACTTTGGTGCAGGGGCTGCATCCCTTAAACCGGTTTATGATGGTCTGTTCAAACGGGTGATTCTGGATAAAAACTTTATTCATCAGCGCGTCTCGGCGCTCTCTTTCGAGCCATTTATGCGCGCCATTCTCTGGCAGATCGCGCCGCATTGTCAGTCGGTCATGGTCTCGGGAATTGACGATCACGGCATCTTACAACGCGTGCTGCCCTTCAATTTTGGCGCAATGCAGGGAACCCTGTGGCCTGCCGTCCCGGCAGAACGCGTAACGACCCTCGTTCAGCAATAACCCCTTTCTTCGCCCGTGTTTACGTCAAGGGAAACCCTCTACACTTAAAGCAGGAGGACTTATGACCCTGTCTTTTACTGCTCACTGGCACGATGAATTACCCGGCTTTTACACCGCGCTTAAGCCCACGCCTTTACAGAACGCGCGTCTTATCTGGCATAACGATGCATTAGCGGATTCGCTTGGCATCCCTTCGACACTTTTTCAGCCAGAAAAGGGCGCCGGTGTCTGGGGCGGCGAAACGCTGCTTCCGGGCATGAAGCCTCTGGCTCAGGTCTACAGCGGACATCAGTTTGGCGTCTGGGCGGGACAGCTCGGCGATGGTCGCGGCATCCTGCTGGGTGAACAGGTTCTGCCGAATGGCGAAACGCTCGACTGGCACCTGAAAGGGGCAGGGTTAACACCGTTCTCACGCATGGGGGATGGCCGCGCGGTGCTGCGTTCAACCATTCGTGAAAGTCTGGCTTCCGAGGCGATGCATGCCCTGGGGATCCCCACCTCACGCGCGCTGTCCATTGTCACCAGCGACACGCCGGTGGCCCGTGAGACGATAGAGCAGGGGGCGATGCTGATCCGCGTGGCGGAAAGCCATCTGCGTTTCGGTCATTTTGAACACTTCTACTATCGCCGCGAGCCGGATAAAGTCCGCCAGCTTGCCGACTACGCCCTTCGACGTCACTGGCCGCACCTGCAAGACGAACCGGACTGCTATGTTCTCTGGTTCCGTGATATTGTCGCGCGCACCGCCTCAATGATTGCCCGCTGGCAGGCCGTTGGCTTTGCCCACGGGGTGATGAATACCGACAACATGTCCCTGTTAGGGCTGACGTTTGACTACGGTCCGTACGGCTTCCTTGATGACTATCAACCGGGTTACATCTGTAACCATTCGGACTATCAGGGGCGTTACCGTTTCGACAACCAGCCTGCGGTGGGGCTGTGGAACCTTCAGCGGCTTGCGCAAAGCCTGTCGCCGTTTATCGACGTCGATGCCCTGAACGATGCGCTCGATACCTATCAGGAGGTCTTGCTGCGGGAATATGGTGTGTTAATGCGCAACAAGCTGGGGCTGATGACGCAGGAAAAAGGCGATAACGCGCTGCTGAATGGGCTGTTTGCCATCATGGCGCGTGAAGGCAGCGACTATACCCGAACCTTCCGTATGCTAAGCCAGACTGCGCAGCAGAGCGCCGCTTCACCGCTGCGTGACGAGTTCATCGATCGACAGGCGTTTGATGACTGGTTTGCCACTTACCGGGCGCGTTTACAGCAGGAACAGATTGATGACGATACCCGCCAGGCGCGGATGAAGGCGGTTAACCCGGCGATGGTGTTGCGCAACTGGCTGGCGCAGCGGGCTATTGAGCAGGCAGAGCAGGGGGATTATGCCGAGCTGCATTGGCTGCATATCGCCCTGCGCACGCCGTTTGCCGACCGGGAGGATGACTATGTCAGCCGCCCGCCGGACTGGGGCAAGCGACTGGAAGTGAGCTGCTCAAGCTAAGGGGCGAGAAAAACCTGCGGCGCGGCGTGCGCCGGATGTCTGCCGACGTGCACCTGCGCACCGTACCAGCGCGCCAGCGCGTCGGCCTGCAATACCGTCTCCGGTATGCCCTGAGAAACAATCCTGCCGTTGTGTAACAGCAGGATCCGGTCCGACCATAACGCGGCGAGATTAAGATCGTGCAGCACCACGCAGACGTGAAGATGACCCAGACGGGTCAGCGATTTCAACAGGCGCAGCAGATGCTGCTGGTGGTAGAGATCCAGCGCTGAAGTGGGTTCGTCGAGAAACAGCCAGCCGCGCGGCGTTCCCTCACGCCACAGCTGCGCCAGCGCGCGGGCGAGCTGAACGCGCTGCTGCTCGCCCCCCGAGAGGGAATGATAACGTCTGCCAGCCAGCGGCAGGCAACCGGTCAGCTGCATCACCTCACGCACAATCGACGGTTCAGGTTGAGGCGACCAGGGCGCACGCCCCATTCCAACGATCTCCTCCACCAGCCAGTCAAATCCAGGCTGAGTATGCTGACGCATCACTGCCCGATAGCGGGACAGCGTCTCCGGGTGCCATTCATCCAGCGCTTTCCCCGCCAGCGAACAGCCGCCGCTGTCGGGTTTCAGGTAGCCGGTCAGCAGTCGCAGCAGCGTGGATTTCCCCGCGCCGTTGGGACCGATCAATGTAACCAGCTCTCCCTGCGACAGTGACAGCGAAACGTTATCTGTCAGCGTGCGGCCAGACCGGGTAAAAGTCAGATTTTCAGCCGTATAACGTTCAGCCATGCTGTTCTCCACGACGAAAAATGAGCCATAAGAACCAGGGGGCGCCAAGGATGCTGGTGAGCAACCCGACCGGCATTTCTGCCGGGGCGACCAGAGTGCGGGCTACCGTATCCGCCACCAGCAGCAGAAAAGCGCCCGCGAGAACCGTGCCGGGGAGGGTTGCCCGGTGATCGGCGCCCAGCCACATGCGCATCAGGTGCGGCACCACGAGTCCGACAAAGCCAATCACGCCGCTGACGGCGACAGCCGCAGCGACCAGCAGAGCGCTGCATAACAGTAATATTCGCTGTACAAGGGCAACGTCCACGCCGAGATAATGCGCTTCCTCTTCACCCAGTTGCAGTAAATTTAACGTGCTGGCACAACGCCAGATCGCCAGAGCGGCAGGCACCATCAGCGAGATCACGGCGAGCAGCGTTGACCACTGCGCCTGACCGAGACTTCCCATTCCCCAGAGTGAAAGCTGACGCAACTGGGCGTCATTGCTGACCCACGAAAGCACACCCACTGCCGCACCGCACAGGGCATTGATGGCGATACCCACCAGCAACAGACGTGACAGAGAGGTGTCACGCTGCTTGCTGAGCAGGAAGATCACGCCTGTGGCTGCCAGCGCCCCAAAAAATGCCGCCAGCATCGGAGCATAAAGCATCACCAGCGCGGGCAGCGAGAGCGGGAGCACCACCCACAGGGCGACGGCCAGCGCCGCACCGCTGCTGATCCCGAGCAGGCCCGGGTCGGCCAGCGGATTGCGGAACAGCCCCTGCATGACGCAGCCGGCGAGCGCCAGCGACCCGCCAATCACCAGCGCCAGCAGCACGCGGGGCAGACGGATGGTGAGCCAGATCTGGCGTAGCGTCTCATCGCTGCCGCTCCACAGCACGTTCACCGGCAGGCGTAACGCCCCAAAACCGGTAGCCATGAACGTCATGACGGTAAGCAACCCCGCCAGAAGCCATAAAGATAACGTGATGCGCCGGGACATCAGGGCAGTTGCTCCGCTCTGTCACGCAGTTGTTGTATGGCTTTCGGCGTGCGGACGCTGAAGCCCAGCAGGGCCATGTCATCAATAGCCAGCACCTGCTTGCTTCGCCCCGCTGGCGTTTGCGCCAGGCCGGGCAGTTTCCACAGATTTTGTTCGCCGCCCAGCGCGTTAAGGCCGTCCTGCGAAATCACCACCAGATCCGGCTGTCTGGCCATTACCCCCTCCTGGGAGAGCGGCTGATAGCGGGTAAAGCCCTGCATGGCGTTCTGCAACCCGGCGGCGCGTATTGCCGCATCCGCGCCGGTCTGTTGCCCGGCCGCCATTGCGGTCATTCCGCCGTGGCTGAGGATAAACAGCACCCGCTTGTTGAGCGGTGTTGAGGGCAGAGCCGCCAGCGCCTGACGCAGCGAGTTGCGCAGGGTTTCCCCTTGCACCTCATGATGCGTCGCCTGAGCTATCACTCGCACTTTTTCGTCAATCGTGCGCAGGTCAGGCGTGCCGGGAACGGTAACCACCCGGACGTGGCTCTGTTCAACCTGTTTCAGCGCCAGAGAGGGTTGCGCCTGGTCGCTTGCCAGCACTAACGTCGGGCGTACGGACAGAATTCCCTCCGCATTCAGCTGGCGGAGATACCCCACGTCAGGCAGCGCGTTTGTCACCTGCGGCCACTGGCTGGTACTGTCGCGCGCAACCAGAGAAGACTCCGCGCCGAGGGCGTAGACGATCTCCGTCACGTCGCCGCCGAGGGCGACAATTCTTTCCGGCGCGGCGACGGCGACCAGCGGCAGGGCGCAGAGCAGGGCAAACCAGTTTTTCATGCGGCCAGCCCTTCTGGCGTCAGAGCGTCAATCTGGCGGCGCCACTGGCTCTGCTCCGGCTCGCCTTCGGTACGCTGCCCGTAGAGCTGGGCGATCTGAGTTCCATCCGCAGCAAACAGCTCCAGGCTGGTAACGTGTCCGTCTGCCGTGGGCTTACGCGTAACCCACGTCTCCGCGATAGTCTCCTCCAGCAGATGCAGGGTAAAGGTTGGGTTGAAGATGTTCAGCCAGCCCTTCATGGGCGTCAGTTTTTCCACCACACCGGTGAAGATCTGCACGCAACCGCGGTTGCCGACGAAGATCATGATTTCGTTTCCGTCCTGTTGCGCCCTCTCCAGCAGTTGTGCCAGCGCGCTGTTATCCACCTTACAGGCCAGATCGTCACTCACCAGACGAAACGCCTGCTGGCGGCTCAGGTTATGGCGCTTCAATAAGCTAAAGAATTGATGCACGTCGGTCATGGCGCGCCACTCTTTCTCCACCGAGCCTGCATCTGCACCGTCGGAATGCGCGGGGGCTTCGACAGCCTTCAGCGCCAGAGCGGGGTTATCGGCAATGATAAAACGGGTCAGCACGTCGCCCCAGGCGGCAACGTCGGTGTGATCCGTGGTGTAGACCTTCAGTAAAGCGTCGCCCTGATGATCGAAGAACTGAATGCTCTGACGTTCGCCGCGGGAGGTCGTTTCGCTAATGTGAAACGCGCTCGCCCACTGGTTGAGGAACAAACGCAGATCCAGCGCGCGCGGATTCAGCACCAGCCCGGCATGACCGCCGAGGTGCTGGTGAGTAAACGCTCCAACCTGTTCGTGAACGGCGTATTCGTTACGGCAGATGCATTTGGTTTCCCCCACGGACTCCAGCGCTGCCAGAATCTCGCGGATTTCACCGCGCAGCCGCCAGGCGTCGTGTCCAACGCGCGCAAATGCCAGCTCTGCTTCGCTGATGTGCATTAATCCGGCGATATCACGGGCGTACTTACCCGGATGTTCTTCTTTAAGCTCAAGCCAGCGTGTGTAGTGACCCATAATCTTATCCTTCTGAATCGTTGCCCCGAAGGGAATTACCATTGATAACTGACGAAGATCTTGCCGTTGCGGCCATCCTGCGGGATGCCCTGCGGTGACCAGTAGGCTTTGTCGAAGGCGTTCCCCAGCACGAGGGTGGTGGTGACGCCTTTGAACTGCTGCTGGCCTTTATAGCTGACGTAGAAATCATTTACTGCGTAGCCAGGCTGCTCGCTGTAGCTGCTGCTGATGTGCGTTGAACGTTCGACGAAGGTGCCGATCCAGCCCACGGAGAAGCCGCTTTGCGCCACCGGGATATCCAGCTTGCTGGTGACGGTGTCCGGGTTGATGCTGGAGATATATTCACCCGTGTCGGTATCTTTCCCGCGCGTGCGGTTGTAGGCCACGTCGAGGTTGAACAGGCTGGTCGAGTAGGTCGCCATCATGTCCCAGCCCCAGATTTTGGCATTTGGTACGTTATAGGACATGGTGGTGGCCGCCGCAAAATCGACGGTGGTAGAGATGTAATCTTTTGCTTTGGTGTCGAAGTAGCTGGCTTTGAACTCCAGCGCGTCGTTGGCGAGTAGCAGATCGTCAAAACGCAGCCCAAAACCGAACTCCTGGGTTTCGTTGGTCTCCGGACGCAGGTTCGGGTTCGGCACCCAGTAGTTAGTGTAGAAGCTGCCGATAGAGAAGTGCTTTGAGTCGTTATACATCTCGCCCATCGTTGGCGCGCGGAAGGCCTGGGCGTAAGAGCCGAAGAGCATCAGCCAGTCGGTTGGACTCACGGTTAACCCGGCGCGTGATGACCATTTATCCGCATCCACGTCGTCGTAACCGTCGCTGCTGCCGCGGTAGTTGTCGTAACGCGTCCCGCCGAGAAGCGTTACCGGCAGGTCGCGCAGGGTGATCTCATCCTGCAACCAGCCGGAGCTGAAGTCGATTTTAGCGTCCGGGAAGCCGGTGGTCGCGCCGCCAGGGTGTTGCTCCTGACGGTAGTATTCCCCGCCGTAGGTCAGCAGGTGCGAGGCGAAGGAGTCGCTGAACAGGCGGGTGCGGTTTTCCACTTTGCCGCCTTTGGTGGTCTGCTTACGGAACTCGCCGCTGGCGTCGATGTTCTGGGCGTTGATCCGCGCTTCGGACCAGTAAATTTTCGCATCGGCGTTCAGCCAGTCGTTTCCGGCTGGCGCAATGCGGTAGCCAAGCTGGGCATCGCGCTGAATGGTGGAACGATCGGTCATCGGGTTACTGCTGCTGGCATCCGTGGTCTGCGGATTTTTCGGCTCCTGCGCGTCGTTGTTGTAGTAGCGCAGGGAGCCGCTCAGCGTCTGAGCCGGATCAATTTTCCAGCTGCCTTTCGCCAGCATATTGTTGATGGATTCGTCGTTTGGCGCCCTCGCGCCGTCACTCTGGCGAATGTCGCCGCGATCGCGACTGGACCAGGAGACCACACCGTCCAGGGTATCGGTGCGGCCATAGGCGCTGGCGCCCATCCCGATGCTGTGATCGCCTGTTGCACCGGTAGCAAATACGCGATAGCCGCTATTTTTACCTGCGTCCAGCAGATCGCTGGCGTCGACGGTGTCATATGAAATTACGCCGCCCAGCGCGCCGCTGCCGTACAGCAAGGCGGAAGGGCCACGTACCACTTCGATACGTTTGATCAGCGCCGGATCGAGGAACGTGCTGTTCAGGTGTCCGGTATCGGTGCCCTGGCGTACGCCATCCACCAGCACCAGCACGCCACGTCGGTCGTAACCGCGCAGGTTAACGTCCTGACCGTTGGTGCGCCCGGTGCCGTCCAGCGTCAGGCCGGGCACCTTGCGCAGCAGGTCGGCGGCGGAGCTGGCGGTCTGGTTTTCCGGCGAGGTGGCGTCAATCACGCTTACCATCATGGGGGCTTCGAAGGCGCTGCGGGCGTTGCCGGTGGCGGTAACGGTGATATCGTCTGTGGCGGCAAACGCAACGCCCGGCAGGGTGCTGACAATTGCCAGCGCCAGAAGAGACGGGCGTAAAGACGCGGATTGCAGGTGTGGCATAGCAACTCTCCATAAGAATTGAAAAGCGCTGGCTGCCTGGGGATCACCTGGGTGGCTGGCGAATGTGTTGTCTGGATTATTTTGTCAGGATCAGTTTTCCGGCATTGGTCTGGCGCAGCAGGTAGTGCTGGCCGTCATGCTCGATAATGACCCGTCCCTCCTCACCCAACAGGCTTTTGCTGTCGATTCGGCGATCGGTGGGAGCAGGGGACGGCGCTGTGTGTGTTTTTACTGGCGTTGCCGCGCTGTTATCGGTCGGTGACATAATGTTTATAAATAACAATCAATGTAACAATGATAATCATTATCAATAAACTGCAAATTCACGGCAAGCGTTTTTATGAAAATTGTGTGACGGGATCAAATTTGGGGGAGAGGTGCGGTCTGATGCCCTCACCCCGACCTTCTCCCATGGGGAGAGGGAGAAGGGCACGTACCGTAGGCCGGGTAAGCGCAGCGTCACCCGGCAGGATTTTAAAAGCGCGTGTCCACGGCTGAAGCCAGCTTCTCCAGCAGCCGTTCGCTGTCTTCCCAGCTCAGGCACGGGTCGGTAATCGACTGGCCGTACACCATCTGCTGTCCGGTTACGATCTTCTGCGTGCCTTCTTTGATAAAGCTCTCCGCCATAATTCCTGCAATGGCGGTCGAGCCGCTGCGGATCTGCTGGCAGACTTCATCGCAGACGTCCAGCTGGCGGCGGTGCTGTTTCTGGCAGTTGCCGTGGCTGAAATCCACCACCAGATGCTCCGGCAGGTCAAATTCCGCCAGCGTTTCGCAGGCGGCGGCAATATCTTCTGCATGGTAATTCGGTTTTTTACCTCCACGCATAATGATATGTCCGAACGGGTTGCCGCTGGTCTGGTAGATGGTCATCTGGCCGTTTTTATCCGGGGAGAGGAACATATGGCTGGCGCGTGACGCGCGGATGGCATCAACGGCGATGCGGGTATTGCCGTCCGTTCCGTTTTTGAAGCCCACCGGGCAAGAGAGCGCCGACGCCATTTCACGGTGGATCTGGCTTTCGGTGGTACGCGCGCCAATCGCGCCCCAGCTAATGAGGTCGGCAATAAACTGTCCGGTCACCATATCCAGAAATTCGGTAGCGGTCGGCACGCCCAGCTCGTTAACCTGTAACAGCAGCTTGCGCGCCAGCGCAATGCCGTGATTCACCCGGTAACTACCGTTCAGATCGGGATCGGATATCAATCCTTTCCAGCCCACGACAGTACGCGGTTTTTCAAAGTAGGTACGCATCACGATCTCCAGGCGATCCTGATACGTGCCGCGCAGCGTCTGAAGGCGTTGTGCATAATCCATCGCCGCGTCCAGGTCGTGGATGGAGCAGGGGCCAATTACTACCAGAAGACGTTTGTCTTCACCATTGAGAATTTTTTCGATGCGGCGACGGGAGGCCGTCACATGGTCCGCCACCTCGGCGGAAACGGGGTGCAGCCGGGCAAGTTCAGCCGGGGTGACCAGGCTATCAATGCGCGCGGTGCGCAGTTCGTCGGTTTTGTTCATGGAATGTCTCAGAAATTTTTTGCTTCATCGGCAGACTACCGGGAAGTGATGGGCATCACCTTAAACCAATCCCTGCTGATTTCAAGTTCGGGGCACGTCGCCCCGAGGATGGCATGATAATAACTGAAACTGGATTAATGTACTAGCATATTAGTACATGCGGCGATTCAGTCCCATGATATCGAGGATCTTGGTGGCAATTTCTTCTACTGAATAGTTGGTACTGTTCAGCCAAGGGATCTGATTTTTCCGGTACAGCGCTTCGACTTCGGAGACTTCCATTCGGCACTGGCGCATTGAGGCGTAGCGGCTGTTCTCGCGACGTTCTTCGCGGATCGCCGCCAGTCGTTCCGGGTTGATGGTCAGCCCAAATAGCTTATGCTGAAGCGGCTTGAGCGCGGCAGGCAGCACCAGGTTGTCCATATCATCGGCAATAAAGGGGTAGTTAGCGGCGCGAATGCCAAACTGCATTGCCAGGTAAAGGCTGGTGGGGGTTTTACCGCAGCGCGACACACCTAGCAAAATGACCTGCGCCTGGTCCAGATTGCGCAGCGAGATCCCGTCGTCGTGCGCCAGAGTGTAGTCAATGGCGGCAATACGCGCATCGTATTTGGTCAGGTTGCCGGGGTTCAGCCCGTGGGTACGGTGAGCGATCGGCGTCGGGTCGAGCTTCAGCTCGCTTTGCAAGGGTGCAACCAGCGCCTGCACGATATCCTGACAGAAGCCCTCGCTTTGCAGAATGATGTTGCGGATCTCAGGGATCACAATGGAATAGAACACCAGCGGACGAACACCGGTCTGCTGGTAAATGGCGTCGATCTGGTCCTTGACCGCTTTGGCCCGGCTCTCGTTTTCCACGAACGGCAGCGTGATGCTGTTTATCGACACGGGAAACTGCGACATCACCGCGTGTCCCAGCACCTCGGCGGTAATCGCCGTCCCATCAGAAATATAAAAAACGTGGCGATCGACAGCATTATCCATTTTATCCACCCTGAATAGCGTACGTAATTGCCTGAAAGCATAAATTAAAAAAGTTAATTGCACAGCAAAGAACTTATCTGAATTTAAAATGAAATGGTGTTTTTGATTTTCCTGAAAAGTGGATTTCATTTTCTGATTAGCGGCGTTATTTCTATGGTTTTTGACGGAATCTATAGGAATCATCGGGTTAGCGAGTGCGGGGAAACTGTCCGAAAAGTTGAAAATTTAAATTGCTTACACGATTCACCGTTTTTTTAGCGGAAATAAATATGCCAGTATAAATACGTAGTCAGGTGTTTCTTACTCCGATCAAATATCACAAAAGGATTGTTTCGATGTCCAACAATGGCTCGTCACCGCTGGTGCTTTGGTATAACCAACTCGGCATGAATGATGTAGACAGAGTTGGGGGCAAAAATGCCTCCCTGGGTGAAATGATTACAAATCTGTCCGGTATGGGTGTCTCCGTACCAAACGGGTTTGCCACAACCGCCGATGCGTTTAACCTGTTTTTAGACCAGAGCGGTGTAAACCAGCGCATTTACGACCTGCTGGATAAAACGGATATTGATGATGTCACCGAGCTTGCCAAAGCCGGCGCGCAAATCCGCCAGTGGATCATCGACACACCTTTCCAGCCGGAACTGGAAAAAGCCATCCATGACGCCTACAACCAGCTCTCCGCTGACGACGCGCAGGCCTCCTTTGCCGTGCGCTCTTCCGCTACCGCGGAAGATATGCCGGATGCCTCTTTCGCCGGACAGCAGGAAACCTTCCTCAACGTCCAGGGTTACGAGGCGGTACTGGTGGCGGTGAAGCATGTGTTTGCTTCCCTGTTCAACGACCGCGCCATCTCCTATCGCGTGCATCAGGGCTATGACCACCGCGGCGTCGCGCTCTCCGCAGGCGTACAGCGCATGGTGCGCTCCGACGTGGGCTCTTCCGGCGTGATGTTCTCTATCGACACGGAATCCGGCTTCGACCAGGTGGTGTTTATCACCTCCGCGTGGGGTCTGGGCGAGATGGTGGTGCAGGGGGCGGTGAACCCTGATGAATTCTATGTGCACAAGCCTACGCTGGCGGCTAACCGTCCGGCAGTGGTTCGCCGCACCATGGGCTCGAAAAAAATCCGCATGATCTATGCCCCGACGCAAGAGCATGGCAAGCAGGTCACCATTGAAGATGTGCCGCAGGAGCAGCGGGATCGCTTCTCGCTCACCGACGCCGAAGTGGAAGAGCTGGCAAAGCAGGCGGTGCAGATTGAAAAACACTATGGCCGTCCGATGGACATCGAGTGGGCCAAAGACGGACACACCGGCAAGCTGTTTATCGTGCAGGCGCGTCCGGAAACCGTCCGTTCGCGCGGTCAGGTCATGGAGCGCTACACCCTGCACGCGCAGGGCAAAATTGTCGCGGAAGGCCGCGCAATCGGTCACCGCATCGGTGCCGGTCCGGTGAAAGTGATCCACGATATCAGCGAGATGAATCGCATTCAGCCTGGCGACGTGCTGGTGACCGACATGACCGACCCGGACTGGGAGCCGATCATGAAGAAAGCGGCTGCTATCGTCACCAACCGCGGTGGCCGTACCTGTCACGCGGCTATCATTGCCCGTGAGCTGGGGATCCCGGCCGTAGTCGGCTGTGGTGACGCGACCGAACGCATGAAGGACGACCAGAACGTGACGGTCTCCTGTGCCGAAGGCGATACCGGTTACGTGTATGCCGATATCCTCGACTTCAGCGTGAAGAGCTCCAGCGTGGATACCATGCCGGACCTGCCGCTGAAAATCATGATGAACGTCGGTAACCCGGATCGCGCGTTTGACTTCGCCTGCCTGCCGAACGAAGGCGTGGGCCTGGCGCGTCTGGAATTCATCATCAACCGCATGATCGGGGTGCACCCGCGCGCGCTGCTGGAGTTTGACGACCAGGACGCGAAGCTGCAAAACGAAATCCGCGAGATGATGAAGGGTTACGACTCGCCGAGAGAGTTCTATGTCGGCCGCCTGACGGAAGGCATCGCCACGCTCGGCGCGGCCTTCTACCCGAAACGCGTGATCGTGCGTCTGTCGGACTTTAAGTCCAACGAATACGCTAACCTGGTGGGCGGCGAACGCTACGAGCCGGAAGAAGAGAACCCGATGCTGGGCTTCCGCGGCGCCGGACGCTACGTGTCGGAAAGCTTCCGCGACTGCTTCGCGCTGGAGTGCGAAGCGGTAAAACGCGTGCGCAACGACATGGGGTTGACCAACGTGGAAATCATGATCCCGTTCGTCCGTACCGTGGATCAGGCGAAAGCGGTGGTGGATGAGCTGGCGCGTCAGGGGCTGAAGCGCGGCGAGAACGGGCTGAAGATCATCATGATGTGTGAAATTCCGTCCAACGCCCTGCTGGCCGAGCAGTTCCTGGAGCACTTCGACGGCTTCTCCATTGGTTCGAATGATATGACGCAGCTGGCGCTCGGCCTGGACCGCGACTCCGGCGTCGTCTCTGAGCTGTTTGATGAGCGTAACGAGGCGGTGAAAGCGCTGCTCTCCATGGCCATCCGTGCGGCGAAGAAACAGGGTAAATATGTCGGGATCTGCGGGCAGGGTCCTTCTGACCATGAAGACTTTGCGGCCTGGCTGATGGACGAGGGGATTGATAGCCTCTCCCTGAACCCGGACACCGTGGTGCAAACCTGGCTGAGCCTGGCAGAGCTGAACAAGTAAAACCTGCATAACCTGAAAAAGGCGAGGATATCTGTCCTCGCCTTTTTTATTTTCCTGCGAATATGCTCACCATCACAAATAAAGCAAAAAACCAAATATCATAATTTATCTGTTAATTTAGACAATTGTTAGTGGGCAGGGCGTTGCTAATACTTGAGCCTTACCGCGTACATCCGTCGGGATGATGCGCGACTGGTTGAAATACGTTTTAACCTGATAAAAAGGCAAATAACAATGACAATCTCCTCTGTATTACGTACCAAAGATAAAATAGGTTATGGCCTCGGTGATATGGCCAGCGCGCTGGTCTGGCAAACGGCAACGTTATTTCTCGCGTATTTCTATACGGACGTATTCGGTTTGCCGGCGGCCATTATGGGCACCATGTTTTTAGTGGTGCGCGTGATCGATGCGTTTGTCGATCCGTGCATTGGCGCGCTGGTGGACCGCACTCAGACCCGCCACGGTCGTTTTCGTCCCTGGCTGCTCTGGTTTGCCATTCCGTTTGGCGTGAGCTGCCTGATTACCTTCTACGTACCGGATGCCGGGCAGACGGCGAAAATTGTCTATGCCTGCGTAACCTATGCCATCCTGAGCCTGATCTACTCCGCGATTAACGTTCCATACTGCGCCATGCCCGGCGCGCTGACGCTCGACCCGCGCGAGCGCCACTCGCTGCAATCCTGGCGCTTTGGCCTGTCGTTTATCGGCGGGTTGATTGTAACGGTCATCGCGCTGCCGCTGGTCTCATTATTAGGTCAGGGGAATGTGCAAAAAGGTTATTTCTATGCCATGAGCCTGATGGGGCTGCTGGGTATTATTTTATTCTTCTGCTGCTTCTTTATGACCCGGGAGCGTTACTCGCCACGCAATGACACCTCCGGCTCGATGCTGACGGATTTAAAACTGCTGGCCGCCAACAGCCAGTGGCGAATTGTTTTTCTGTTTAATATTTTACTGTTAACCGCCGTCGTGACGCGTGGCTCTGCGACCATGTATTACGTTAACTATGTTCTGTTACGTCCTGAACTGGTCTTTGCCTTTATTGTTTCCGGCATGGTGGCATCCTTAAGCGGCGCATTATTATCTGAACGCCTGCTGGGGAAATTTGATCGCGTACGTGCCTATAAGTGGACCATTATTTCTTTCGTTATTTTTGGCGCGCTGATTTTCTTCATTCCGCCTTCGCAGGTGTGGCTGATATTCGGTCTGAATATTGTGTTTAGTTTTATTCAGAACCTGACCACGCCGCTGCAATGGACCATGTTCTCCGATGTGGTGGACTACGAAGAACACCGCAGCGGCCGCCGTCTGGACGGGCTGGTCTTTTCTACCGCCCTGTTTGCCATCAAGTTTGGGTTGGCGCTGGGTGGGGCGGTAGTCGGTTGGGTGCTGGGCATGGTGGATTACGCGCCCGGACAGGCAAACCAGGCGCCTCACGTTCTCGCAACCATCAATGCCCTGTTCACCCTGATCCCCTGCGCGCTGTTCCTCTGCATGGTGGCGCTCCTTGCTATCTACAAACTCAACAGCCGACTGGTGGATTCCATTGCCCGTGAGCTGGCCAGCAAGCGAGACATTCGAAACGATGCGGGGCAGCTCAGCCCGGTAACCCAATCCGCACTACAGGAGTAAACCATGACTGTGATCTACAAGGACGCGGGACGTCCCGTACACGAGCGTGTCGCTGATTTACTGGCGCGTATGACGCCGGAAGAGAAATTTGCCCAGATGCACGCGTACTGGCTGATCCTCGATGAACACGGCAACCACCGCGAACGCAGCGATTTGAGCGATGAGTTCGCCGGCGTGAGCGAACAGGCGTCCCTCAGCGAAAGGCTGAAGCTGGGCGTCGGGCAGATCACCCGTCCGCTCGGCACGCACATTGTTGATGCAAAAACCGGCGTGCGTGCCGCTAACCGCCTGCAACGTATGATGATGGAGGAGACCCGGCTCGGCATTCCGGCGCTGTTTCATGAGGAGTGTCTGGTGGGGCTGCTGTGCAAAGATGCAACCCTGTTCCCGTCGTCGCTGAACTACGGTTCCACCTGGGACCCGGCGCTGGTGCAGCGCGCGGCGGAGCAGATTGGCAACGAGGCCCGGTCTGTCGGGTGCCAGCAGGGGCTGGCCCCGGTGCTGGATGTCTCGCGCGATGTGCGCTGGGGACGGACGGAAGAGACCTTTGGGGAAGATCCGTGGCTGGTAGGGGTGATGGCGACGGCGTACGTGAAGGGGTTGCAGGGCGATAAGCGCGATCTGCTGGCGACCCTGAAACATTACGTGGGGCACTCCTTCAGCGAAGGGGCGCGCAACCATGCGCCGGTCCATCTGGGTTTCAGCGAGCTAAACGATACCTTCCTGCTACCGTTTGAGATGGCGGTGAAGCTGGCCAACGCCGGTTCGGTGATGCCGGCCTATCATGACATCGATAATCAGCCAGGGCACAGCGACCATTTCCTGCTCACCACCGTGCTGCGTGAACAGTGGGGCTTCGACGGTATTATTGTCGCGGATTACGGCGGCGTCAGCCTGCTGCACCAGCACCACGGGATTTCTCACGATCCAGCAGAATCGGCGGCGCTGGCGTTTAACGCCGGGCTGGACGTGGAATTGCCGAAGGATGACTGCGCGCGTCATCTGGCGGAAGCGGTAGAGCGTGGGCTTATCTCAATGGCGAAAGTGGATGAGATTGTGGCGCGCGTGCTAAGTGAAAAATTCCGTCTCGGGCTGTTTGAAAAACCGTACGCCGACGAAAAAGGTATCGATTTGCAGAATGAGGCGACCCGGCAGGTGGCGCGCGAGGTGGCAACAAAATCGATCACTCTGCTGGAAAATAACGGCATTTTGCCCCTCGGCGGAAAACCCCGTGTAGCGGTAGTGGGGCCGACGGCGGACGATCCGCTGGCGTTGCTGAGCGGCTACAGCTTCCCGGTTCACCTGATCATCAGCGATATGGTTGAAGAGACCTCGCAGGTGACAACCCCGCGCGCGGCGCTGGAACAGTACCTTGGTGCATCGCAGATACGTTACGCCAAAGGGTGCCACATTATCGAAAAACGGATGGCGGGTGCGCCGGTGTTCCCGGGCGACAGCGGCGGTAAACCGATGCAGCAATCGCCGGTTTCACAACGCACGGATTTGATCCCCGAAGCCGTGAGCGCGGCAAAAGAGAGTGACGTGGTGGTGGCCTGCGTGGGCGACCTCGCCGGGCTATTCCAGAGCGGCACCGTGGGGGAAGGATCGGATACCGATTCGCTAAATCTGCCGGGCGTGCAGCAAGAGCTGCTTGAGGAGCTGGTGGCAACCGGCAAGCCGGTAATTGTCGTCATGACGGGCGGGCGTCCTTATAACCTTCAGGGGCTGGAAGAGAAGGTGGCCGCGCTGATGATGGCCTGGGCGCCGGGGCAGGAAGGGGGCTGGGCGATTGCCGATATCTTAACCGGCCGCGCGGAGCCGCAGGGCAGGCTGGTAGTCAGCGTGCCGAAAAACGCCGGGGCGATGCCGTACTACTATAACCACAAGCTGAAAAGCGGCGGCACGCCGTTTGCGTTCCATTTCGGCGCACTTTACCCGTTCGGTTACGGTCTTGGCTGGACGCAGTTTCGCTGGAGTGCGGCGCGTCTCGCTGAAAGCCACGTCCCGGTCGACGGAGAGGTGGTGTTAAGCGTCGAAGTCAGCAACATCGGAGAGCGCAGCGGCAGCGAAGTAATACAGGTGTACGTGCGTGACAAAGTCGCGACGCAGGTTCGTCCGCTTCAGGAGCTGAAAGCGTTTCAACGCGTTACGCTTTCACCGGGAGAAACCGCCACCCTGACCTTTACCTTGCCGGTGGAGATGTTTAATTTCACCCGCCGGGACGGGAAGCGGATTGTCGAGCCAGGTGAATTTGAGCTACAGGTTGGCGCGTCCTCGGCGGATATTCGCGAGGTGGTGAACGTGCAGGTGACCGGGGAGACGCGGGTGCTGGAGGGGGAATGGCAGATGTTGAGTAGGAGTGAAATTTGTAAAAATTAATATTCAGGACTCGCCTGGCCACAAAGGCGAGTCCTCTTTCAAGCAATCAAAAGAGGAAAATGAACTTACAAAGCACTAATAACTTAAAAAAATAGTTCGCATAAGAATAGTCTTAGCCGCCTTGCTCTGAGCCTGGAACTGATATAGCTACTCCTCACCGTCTGCTGGTTGCAGGACTGCGCCAGATAGCCTGATAGGTTTGATGAGCTATAAAAGATGAAATTTAAATGAATATACGGACTCTGTCTGATTTAAGTTCCCTGTGCAACGGCTACATGACAACGCAATGCAGGGAAAACGAAGACCTACAGTGCATAGCGTCAGAACTCAGGATTCAATAAGTAACTGGAGAGGTTAAGTGGTTGTAGATATTTCGGTGTTATTCATTATTCTTTTAATGATTGTGTGCGCCCTGATTTATCGCCTTTCTGTCATGGAAGATAAGTTGTTAGCAATGGAGTTAAGACACGCTACGGAAGTCAACGCAGCGCGTAGAGAAGGGTATATAAACTGCATGAATCTTCATGCTCAGGTTGAAAAAAGTATAAAAGATAAAGCTAAATGATGGCGTTTTTAGGAACGCCAGTTTGGCTGTTATATCATTTACTGTGCTTGCCTTGACGTTTATCTTTTATTATGGCGGGAAAATAACCCACATAACTATTATTGACAGAAGAAAAAGGTGCAGGCGCTGCTCCTGCAGTGGTCAGCCGCCTTATACGTGGTGATGCTCATTACAACGTGAACGTGCTCGCGCTGATGAACGGGCAGAGGCTACTAATAATTCAGAGTAAAAGGAACACCTGGCGGTACGAGAAAGATATTCAGTAGATAGTGAAATGGCATATGCTTATGACGAATGGAACTAAACAGTAAAACTCTTTCATCGCTATTCATCCGTCTGTAATGAACGGTTTTTTCGTTTAAAACACGCCTAAATCCTGTGCGCTCAGCATAAGGTAAATAAAAAAAAAGCCCATCGTGGGAGATGGGCAAAGACTACACACAGCAATTCGTTGTTTCACTCAGGGGATTTCCATGCTTATAAATCAAGGTGTTGATTTATAACCGTGTCTTAATAGTAGGCATGCCAACTTTATGAGTCGATCGGATTCGTCTCAATAGTTAAAGGGAGGTAAAGATTTCTTGAAGAGAATGACGGTTTTAGGCATGAAAAGGCGGGTCTGACCAGTGCGCAGAGAATAAATAGTTTAGCAACGTTTAAGTATTCCTGCGAAGAGTGTAGGCCGGGTAAGCGTTAGCGCCACCCGGCAAAGGTTATTACTGCGCGTTCTTATCTTCCAGCTCTTCAAGTTCGCCTAAGATGAGGTCCGGATCGGTTCCGGGTGGCGGCACTTCATGCACCCAGGCAGAGAAGAGACGCCAGGTTACCGCAAGTAGCACCGGACCGATAAACAGGCCAATCATGCCGAAGGCAATCAACCCCCCGATCACCCCGGACAGGATCAGAATCAGCGGCAGATCAGCGCCCATGCGGATGAGGAGAGGACGAATCACGTTATCCATGGTGCCCACCACGCAACTCCAGACCAGCAGCACCGTGCCCCAGGTCGTGTCCCCCGTCCAGTAAAGCCAGATAATGCAGGGAACCAGCACCAGCAGCGGACCAAGCTGTGCCAGACAGGTCATCAGCATGACAACGGTGAAAATGGTGGCATAAGGTACGCCGGAAACCGCCAGCCCGATACCGCCAAGCACCGCCTGCACCAGCGCTGTGACCACCACGCCGAGCGCCACCGCGCGAACGGCCTGGGCTGCCAGCAGCACGGCCGCATCGCCGCGTTTACCTGCCAGCCGGGTGGCGAAATGGCGTACCCCCAGCGCAACCTGCTCGCCGCGCCAGTACAGCAGGGCGCTGAAGACCAGCATCAACGTACAGTGCATCATGAAGCGACCAATATGCGCAGCCTGCCCGACAAACCAGGTGGTAGTTGTGCCGATGTACGGGCGCACTTTGGCCATCAGGGCGCTACCGCCCATCTCCAGCAGGCTGTGCCAGCCGCTGTATAGTTTTGCGCCCACAACAGGAATGCTGTTCAGCCACGCGAGATCCGGCAGCGTCATGTCACCGCTGGTGACCGCGCGAATAACCGGGCCGCTGCTGTCAACCAGGCTGTTAACCAGCAGCGCAATGGGAATAATAAACAGCAGGAACAGCAGCAGCGTCATCACCAGCACGGCAAGGCCGCGGCGACCAAACAGCAGTTTCTGCAAACGTAAGAGTAAAGGCCAGGTTGCGACCACAACGGTCGCGGCCCAGGCAAATCCGAGCACGAAAGGACGAACAATCCACAGACACGCAATAATCATAATGGCTAAGAACAGCACCGACAGCAGTATCTGTGCGACATCCCTGGGCTGACGAAGATTGACCATAAACGAAACTTTCCTTAAATGAACACCAGCAAGGCTGATGGGAATATAAACCGCATCTCTCTAATCATTAGTCATTTCAGCGATTTTTGACAGGCGGATTTTGCCCGTAATTCTACGAAGCACATAAGAAAAAAATGTGATAAAACTTTCCAGACACAACGCAAACGATTTCACACTATTCTCATTAGGGTCGACAGCAATGATCCCACAGATTTCTCAGGCACCGGGCGTCGTTCAACTGGTGCTTAATTTTTTGCAGGCACTGGAGCAACAGGGTTTTACAGGTGATACCGCCACCGATTATGCCGACAGGCTGACGATGGCAACCGATAACAGTATTTACCAGCTTCTTCCCGATGCCGTCGTTTTCCCGCGCTCTACCGCCGATGTGGCCCTCATCGCCCGTCTGGCGTCGCAGGAGCGTTTCAGCTCCCTGGTCTTTACCCCGCGCGGCGGCGGGACGGGCACCAATGGGCAGGCGCTGAACCAGGGCATCATCGTTGATATGTCCCGCTATATGAATCGCATCATTGAGATCAACCCGGAAGAGGGGTGGGTGCGTGTGGAAGCGGGGGTAATCAAAGATCAGCTGAATCAGTTTTTAAAACCGTATGGCTATTTTTTTGCGCCCGAGCTTTCCACCAGTAACCGCGCAACCCTTGGCGGGATGATCAACACCGATGCCTCAGGGCAGGGCTCGCTGGTCTACGGCAAAACCTCCGATCACGTCATGGGTGTGCGGGCGGTGCTGCTGGGGGGCGATATTCTCGATACCCAGCCGTTGCCGGTCGAACTGGCTGAAACGCTGGCAAAAGAGAGCACCACCAGCGGACGGATTTATCGCACCGTGCTGGAGCGCTGCCGCGAAAATCGCGAACTGATCCTCGACAAATTCCCGAAGCTCAATCGCTTCCTGACGGGCTACGATCTGCGCCATGTCTTTAATGACGATCTGAGCCAGTTCGATCTTACCCGCATACTGACCGGGTCAGAAGGGACGCTGGCCTTTATCACCGAAGCGCGTCTGGATATCACCCCGCTGCCGAAGGTGCGCCGTCTGGTGAACGTCAAATACAACTCCTTTGACTCCGCGCTGCGTAATGCCCCGTTTATGGTGGAGGCGCGGGCGCTGTCGGTGGAAACCGTTGATTCAAAAGTACTGAACCTGGCCCGGGAAGATATTGTCTGGCATTCGGTGAGCGAACTGATTACCGACGTGCCGGATAAAGAGATGCTCGGTCTGAACATCGTCGAGTTCGCCGGGGATGACGCAGAGCTGATTGAGAGCCAGGTGAGCACGCTCTGCCAGCGTCTGGATGAGCTGATTGCACAGGGGGAAGGCGGCGTCATTGGCTGGCAGCTGTGTAACGACCTCTCCGGCATCGAGCGAATCTACGCGATGCGTAAAAAGGCGGTGGGGCTGCTCGGTAACGCGAAAGGGGCGGCGAAGCCGATTCCGTTTGCGGAAGATACCTGCGTGCCGCCGGAGCATCTGGCGGATTATATTGTGGAGTTTCGTGCGCTGCTCGACAGCCATGGTCTGAGCTATGGCATGTTCGGGCACGTTGACGCGGGTGTGCTACACGTGCGCCCGGCGCTGGACATGTGCGATCCGCAGCAGGAGATCCTGATGAAGGAGATCTCCGACGAGGTCGTGGCCCTTACGGCCAAATATGGCGGTTTGTTATGGGGAGAGCATGGCAAAGGATTCCGCGCCGAGTACAGCCCGGCGTTTTTTGGTGAACAACTCTACGCCGAGCTGCGTAAGGTGAAAGCCGCTTTTGATCCTGATAACCGTCTTAACCCGGGTAAAATCTGCCCGCCAGAGGGCGTTGATGCGCCGATGTTGCAGGTAGACGCCGTCAAGCGCGGCACCTATGACCGACAAATTCCGATTGCGGTTCGCGCTTCCTGGCGCGGCGCGATGGAGTGCAACGGCAACGGGCTGTGCTTCAACTTCGATGTGAAAAGCCCGATGTGTCCGTCGATGAAAATCACCAGCAACCGCATCCACTCCCCAAAAGGACGTGCGACGCTGGTGCGCGAATGGCTGCGCCTGCTGGCCGATCGCGGCATTGACCCGCTCAAGCTGGAACAGGAGCTGCCGGAAAAACGCGCCAGCCTGCGCGGGCTCATCGAGCGGACCCGCAACAGCTGGCATGCGAATAAAGGCGAATACGATTTCTCGCATGAGGTGAAAGAGGCGATGTCCGGCTGCCTGGCGTGCAAGGCGTGTTCAACCCAGTGCCCGATTAAAATTGACGTGCCGGAATTCCGTTCCCGCTTCCTCCAGCTGTACCACACGCGTTATCTGCGCCCGATGCGCGATCATCTGGTGGCAACGGTGGAGAGTTACGCGCCGCTAATGGCTCGTGCGCCAAAAACCTTTAACTTCTTTATCAATCAGCCGCTGGTGCGCAAACTGTCTGAAAAACATATCGGCATGGTGGATCTGCCGCTGCTGTCGGTGCCATCGCTCCAGCGTCGGCTGGTGGGGCACCGCTCGGCGAACATGACCCTGGAACAACTGGAAGCATTAAGCCCTGAGCAGAAAGCGAAGGTGGTGCTGGTGGTGCAGGATCCGTTTACCAGCTATTACGATGCGCAGGTGGTGGCTGATTTTGTCCGTCTGGCAGAGAAAATTGGCTACCAGCCGGTGGTACTGCCGTTCTCGCCGAACGGCAAGGCGCAGCACATTAAAGGTTTCCTGACCCGCTTCGCGAAAACCGCGCAGAAAACTTCAGATTTCCTGAATCGCGTGGCGCAGCTCGATATGCCAATGGTGGGCGTCGATCCGGCGCTGGTGCTCTGTTACCGGGATGAATATAAGCAGACGCTCGGCGATAAGCGTGGTGATTTTCAGGTCTTACTGGTGCATGAGTGGCTGCCTGCGGTGCTGAAGCAAACGGCCCCTCAGGAGGTCAGCGGAGAATCCTGGTACCTGTTTGGGCACTGTACCGAAGTGACCGCGCTGCCGACGGCGCCTGCCCAATGGGCTTCTATCTTCGCGCGCTTTGGCGCGAAGCTGGAAAGCGTCAGCGTGGGCTGCTGCGGTATGGCCGGAACCTACGGTCATGAAGTCAAAAACCACGCTAACTCGCTCGGCATTTACGAGCTGTCGTGGCACCAGGCAATGCAGCGCCTGCCGCGTAACCGCTGTCTGGCGACGGGCTACTCCTGCCGCAGCCAGGTGAAACGGGTGGAAGGTAACGGCGTTCGCCATCCCTTGCAGGCTTTACTGGAGATTATCGGATGATCTGGAAACGTGCGGTCACTCTGCAGGCCTTAAATGCCATGGGTGCAGAAAACATGGTCGGTTTACTGGATATCCAGTTTACGCGCATTGGCGATAACGAACTTGAAGCGACGATGCCAGTAGACAGTCGTACTCATCAACCGTTTGGCCTGCTGCACGGCGGCGCGTCCGTCGTGCTGGCCGAAACGCTGGGGTCGGTCGCAGGTTACCTGTGTACGGAAGGGGAGCAGAAGGTGGTCGGGCTGGAGGTCAATGCCAACCACATCCGCTCCGTTCGCAGCGGGCGCGTGCGCGGTGTTTGCCGCGCACTGCACGCCGGAAGTCGTCATCAGGTGTGGCAGATTGATATTCTGGACGAGCAGGATCGCCTGTGTTGTTCATCCAGACTGACGACGGCCGTTGTGTAAAGTTTCCGAATGTCTTGCTTTTGGTCAAAAATTAGCCGCCTGATTGTGATATACTGGTCACGTTTTGAACATAAGCGAGGACATCATGGATACTGAAATAACCCCAACACAGCTGGCAATTGAATATTTACGTCGCGATAAAAGCAATCTGTCTCCGGCGCAGTACCTGAAAAAGCTGAAACAACTTGAGCTGGAATTTACGGATTTGCTGGCGCTCTCTTCAAACGAGCTGAAAGAAGAGATCTACTTTGCCTGGCGGTTGGGCGTTCACGTCCATTGAGCAGTGAAGAAAAGGCCGCCCGCGCGGCCTTTTTTGTGTCTGAAAATCAGTATTTGGCAGGCAGCTTGTTAATTTTAATGAGCCGGCCTTCTTCCATTTCGATGAACCCGCCCGTTTTCAGGTCAGCCAGTATCCGCATTACGCCGCTGCGGGAAAGCCGGGTTTTATCCCGGATGTACCTTTCCGCCGTCACGCTGCGTCGGTAGTTGTCATCTTCCTGCATCAGCATCATGAGCTGCTGACGAATCATCTCGTAAGCCGTTGGCGCACCTTTCGGCATGACGTTGTGATAAAGGCGGTTATAGACAAACATCAGATGATTAGAAAGCAGCCCCCATAACGCCTTCTCTTTGATAACTTCTGCCACCCGATCGGTTGCTAGCACGCCGATCAGGCATGGCGTCACCGTTTTGAGATAATCGTTAAAATATATGTCCGTCAGGTTAGCGAGGCCAAACAGGGCGGGACTGCGCGCGGTGGTAAGCATCATGTCGTCGCTTCTTCTGTATATCGCGATTGTGCCCTCGAGAATTAAATAACACATACTCTGCCCGTTAACCTGGAGATCAAGTTGCTCACCGGGATCGGTTTTATACGTGGCGCAGTGCGGCTGTAAGTGGGAAATCAGTTCCTGGGCATAGGGAGAGCCGCGATGCGATGGTTTGTCAGAAGACATAGCGTTAACCTGGAAAGAGACTGTACTTTCTATAGTGTCGCTCTTATTTTCCACCTTCTCCAGAGATAAAAACAGCCTCAGTACTTGCGGGGTAAGTGATGGATCTCGATTAGCACGCCGCGCTCCATAGTGATGTATTTCCCCGTCCGCAACTCCGCCAGGATCCGCATAATGCCGCTGCGTGAAAGATAGGTGCGGCTTTTGATATAGGCTGCGGCGGTAATGCTTTGTCTTATGGCTTCCGGCTCCTGCATCAGTTCTACCAGCTGAAAGCGGATAATGTCGTAAGCCGACATCTGCGATATCTGGGCACAATGTTCGTAAACGCGCGATGCGGTATAGATCAGCAGGTTCGAGAAGGACTCCCATAAATTCTGTTGTGCGACTACGTGATTAAAACGCTCCAGCGTAACGCTAGCCACCTCTGAAGTTTCCAGCGCTCTGACGTAGAGGTGCTCAGAAGAAAACTGGCTGCTCACGCCGAGTATAAAAGGTGCGGATTCGGAATTTAAGACGATACCGTCACCTCGGCGATGCAATGCCACGCTGCCATGTAACAGTAAAAAGCACTGGCGGATATCACCGGAATAATAATGGATGACTTCACCTTTAGCCATGATGCATCTTTCGGTATGCGGCAAAACATTATCGATTATTTTTTCAATGTGCTTAAGAGGCTTAGCGCCAAGCACAGTTGTTATTTCATTGCCTGAAACGGGCGCAATACGGGTGTTCATAAGAGGCCTCATACACTGATGCGATCATTTTTTGATCGACATAAAGAATTATCTTAAAAAACAGTTAGTCAGGGAATATTTTCGTCGAGTCTAATTATAGACTTGCCTATTAATGAGTGTTAATTTGTTGAATTTGAAACATTTTTGACTTAGGTCTAAAAGTAGACCGGGGACTTTATTGTTAAGATATTTCCAAAGTAATTTGTTTTGTTTTTGTTAAAAGAGAGTCTACAGCTAGACCCTAAAATCGATTGTGCGTAGAAAAAGAGTTGTATAAATTTTGATTCGTCGAAAGGGGTTTTATTTCTGCAACTGAATATCGGTAATAAATAAAGTAATACAGGAAAGAGAATTATGAATAAAAAATTGATGATGGCAATGTTAGCGGCAGGTTCTGTACTCACCATGACCAATGCATTTGCAGCGGCAGGTACCGTTAATTTTAACGGAAATATTCTGGATTCTGCCTGCGACGTAGATGTGGCATCTCAGAACCAGGTGGTGGTATTGGGCGATTATTATAAAACGGAATTCCCGACGGCGGGAGCCAGAACGGCTGCGACGCAGTTTAATATTATTTTGAAAAACTGTCCTGTGACGGTCACTAATGCAAAAGTCCGTTTTGACGGTACGCCGGATTTAACCAACGCCAGCCTGCTGGCGATTGATACGTCCGTGGCGGGGGCGGCCACAGGGGTAGCGATTAACCTGATGACTGCAGATAAAGCCGATCTGCCGCTGTACGGCAGCAACAGCTATACCTACGCGCTCAGCAGTACGGCTGATAATACACTGAACTTCTACGCGCAGTATATCTCCACCGCAGCGTCCGTGACCGCGGGCCCGGCTAACTCGGTCGCGAACTTCTCAGTGGTTTACAACTAAGTCATTGGCAGTAATTAACAGGGGGCTTCCCGGCCCCTTGTTTTATGAGGTATTGAAATGCGTTTTATAACGACAACTGGCCTGGCGATGGCGCTGTTATCGCTGACGTTAACATCCGCCAGTGCTGGAGTAGTTATTGGCGGCACCCGCATTATTTTCGATGGGGCAAAAAAAGAAGCGTCAATAAGTATCACCAATCCTGATGACGTTCCTTATTTAATCCAGTCGTGGATTGATGTTCAGGATGGGCAATCCGGTAAAGCGCCTTTTATTATTACGCCTCCGCTGTATCGGCTGGATGGCGGGCAAAAAAACCTTGAGCGTATTGTCATGACAGGCTTGCTGCCTCAGGGGCAGGAGAGTTTATTCTGGCTGAACATTAAAGCTATTCCATCAGCTTCAAAGCAGATGAACTCGCTGCAAATTGCCGTCAAAACGCGGATTAAACTTATTTATCGGCCAGAGAGCCTTCGTGCGTCTACCCCTGAGGAACAAACCAACAAATTAACCTGGCATCGTGCGGGAAATGCTCTGCAGGTAAATAACCCTACGCCGTACGTTATCAATTTCAATGAAATAACAGTCGGGGGTAAAAAACTTGACGATGTCACGTACGTAATGCCTTCAGGCTCAGTTCGTTTCCCGTTACCGAATGGGACCAATGGCAATACGCTGACGTTTAAAGTCATTAACGATTATGGCAATCCTGGCGAATTACACCGGGCCAGTTTGTGATCCCTTTGCATTAATCGGGTGCTCGTCATGACAACGGCATTTAATACAGTGCAGCCTGCGCGCCTGGCAATATTCATTGCCCTCGCGCTTGCGGGTTTCTCTCCCAGGCTGTATGCCAGTGAGACGTTTAATACGGAACTGGTAGAACTGGATAATCCCGGAATGGGAAAAGCGGATTTATCTGCCTTTGAATCCGGCTCGCAGGCGCCCGGGACGTACCTCGTGGATATTATTCTTGACGAGCGGCTGCTGGAAACGCGGGATATTCGTTTCATGGCAGTGAAGGATGCTAACGGCAGTGAAACGTTGCAGCCGTGCCTGAGTATCAGGCAGTTAAAAGCGTGGGGCGTGAAAACGGCGCTTTTCCCGCAGCTCGACGCCGGGCAAGGAGAATGCGCCGATCTCAAGGCGATTCCACAGGCCAGCGCGGACTTCCAGTTTGGCGCCCAGCGTCTGGCAATCAGCATCCCACAGGCTGCCATAGATCTGCCAGCGAGAGGTTACGTTCCGCCGGAGATGTGGGATGAAGGCATCACCGCGGCCATGCTCAACTACAGCCTGAGCGGCGCGAACAGCCGGGCAAGAAGCGGGGCAGGCACCCGCAGCGACAGTCAGTATGCAAACCTGCGACCGGGGATCAACGTCGGTCCCTGGCGGTTACGCAACTACACCACCTGGTCCCGCGATGCGTCCGGCCAGGATAAGTGGGACAATGTCTATACCTTGATGCAGCGCGCGATTATTCCCCTGCAAGCCCAGCTTACGCTCGGAGACAGTTCCGCCCCTGCCGATGTCTTTGACAGCATGCCTTTTCGCGGCGTCCAGCTGGCGTCCGACGACGACATGCTACCGGATTCTCTGAAAGGCTATGCGCCGGTGGTGCGCGGTATTGCGCGAACTAACGCGCAGGTCGTGGTGCGTCAGAATGGCTATCAAATCTACCAAAGCTATGTGGCGCCGGGCGCGTTTGAGATCGCGGATATGTATCCCACCGGCGGCGCGGGCGATCTTGATGTCACGATCGTCGAAGCTGATGGCAGTGAGCAACATTTCACCCTGCCGTACGCTTCGCTGCCGGTCCTGCAACGGGAGGGGCGCCTGAAATATGCCCTTACCGCCGGGCAGTATCGATCGTATAACCGTAGCGTGGAGAAAACCCCCTTCGGGCAACTGACCGGAATCTACGGCCTCCCTTACGGCCTCACGCTCTATGGCGGCGTTCAGGGGGCAGATAAGTACCAGTCGGCGGCTCTGGGGGTGGGCAAGAACATGGGCGTTCTCGGGGCGATATCCGCAGACCTCACCCAGGGCTGGTCATCGCCGGAGCATGCCGCGAAAACAAGCGGTCAGTCGTGGCGGGCCCGATACAGCAAGAATTTTATTAATTCCGGGACGAACTTTTCGATTGCCGGGTATCGCTACTCGACCCGCGGCTATTACGGGATGCAGGAGGTCCTCGATTCGTACGGCGACAGCAGCGCGCTTCAGGACAGGCGACGTAACCGTGCCGAGCTGACAATGAGCCAGACGCTGGGGGACAACCTGGGCGCGCTCACCCTCAGTGCGGCGCAGGAAGATTACTGGAATGACGGTAAGTCGATGGCTTCGTGGAGCGTCGGCTATAGCAACTACTGGCACAACATCAGCTATGGCCTGACATGGACCTACAGCAAAAATGTCCGCTCAGCGTCAGAAACCCGCGACAACCAAAAAAACGCTGTTCACGACCAGCTTCTGGCGTTCAACATCAGCATTCCGCTGGATAAATTTTTGCCGCAGACATGGGCGAACTATGGCATGAACGCCAGCAGGAATAACGGGACGACACACAGCATCGGTCTGAACGGGGTGGCACTCGAAAACCGAGCCCTGAACTGGAACGTGCAGCAGGGATACGGCACAGAGGGCGTGGGCTATACCGGCAACGTTAACGCGGACTACAGAGGCACCTATGGCGAAGCCACGGCAGGGTATGGTTATGACAAAAACAGTGAACGCCTGAATTACGGGCTACAAGGCGGCATCCTCGCCCATGCTGATGGCATCACGCTTTCTCAGCCGCTGGGGGAGACCAACGCCTTAATTAAAGCGCCTGGCGCCCACGGCGTGGATATCCGCAATCAGCCCGGTGTACGGACAGATTTTCGCGGTTATACGGTCGTGAGCAACCTTTCGGTCTACCGAAAAAACGATCTCACTCTCGATCCGGAAAATATGCCGGAGGATGTCGAACTGGAGATCAACACCCGCACGGTGACGCCGACGCGGGGAGCGGTGGTGAGAGCCGATTATTTGCCGAAGTCAGGTCGCCGGGTGCTGATGACCTTGACCGACAACGAACGCGCCGTTCCGTTTGGGGCGGTGGTCACCCTTGTCGGTGATGAGAGCAGCAGTTTTATTGTGGGCGATCGCGGTCAGGTTTATTTAACCGGTATGCGCGAGGAGGGGACGTTAGTCGCGACATGGGGGAGTCAGCCCAGCCAGCAATGCCGCGCTGATTTCAGCCTGCCGACACACTCAACATTCGGTGGGATCGCTGACATGCGCGCCTCCTGCCGTCAGGAACGTTAACATGAAATGGCTTATCGTGATTTTGCTTCTCTGTTTGCTCGCGGCGGGAAACCTCGCCCGTGCCGGTACGTGCACCACCATCACGCCGCAGCTGTCAACCCTGTCCGTGGGGACGATTAACGTGCAGCGTGATGCGCCTGTCGGCACGGTGGTCTTTTCCGGCGCGGCGACAGCCACCGGTTCCTATCTTACTGGATGTGCTAATCCGCTGATGCTGGGATTCAGCATGCGCTACAACAGCGCCACGTTGAGCAGCTACGGCAATCATGTGTACAACACTAACGTCAGCGGGATAGGCATACGCTTTTCCTCCAACGCCTATTTTGAAAACCCCAGCAATACGTTCTCGTACAATGCGCAGACCTCCTATGTCGACTGGTATGGCGGGAGGATTGAGCTGGTGGTGACTGGCCCGGTCTCATCGGGGGCGTTAACCCCGGGGGCGATCGGCGTCGTGACGCTTCAGGGGAGCGACGGCATCTATCGTGACGGCCTGACCACGCAGCTCACCGCCGGAACCATTAATGCCATGGCGTGCACGGTGAATACGTCACAGCTGACGTTTCCGATCGGGGATATCCCCGCCTCGGCGTTCGGCACCGTGGTGGGCACCACGCCAGCGGGAGCACAGAACACGCAAAACCTGGGCTTAACCTGCGCCGCCGGAACCAATATTACGGTCTCGCTCAGTGGAATACAGAATCCGGACAGCGCCAATACCAGCGTGATGGCCTTAACCGGGCAGGGGAATGCCGGCACCGCAAAAGGGGTTGGGGTGCAGCTTATCTATAACGGTGTGCCGCTGGTGATGAACAGCCGACTATTCTTGCGGCAGTCTGCCGGCGGGCAAGAGACATTGCCGTTAACGGCCCGATATTACCAGACGTTGAACCGAGTGGAGTCAGGTTCAGCAAATGCCTCCGCCACCCTTAATTTGACCTATCAGTAGCAGGTACGAAGATGAAAATAATATACGGGACACTGCTGTTACTGGCTTTACTCAGCGGGAAGGCTTTCACCGCTGATAGCGTCAACATCGGTGTGACGGGAAATATCGTTGCGTCGCCGTGCATATTTAATGGAGGGAGTAACAGCCTTGATGTCAATCTGGGCAATATTCAGGCAACCAATATGGCGACGCCGGGCTCAACATCGGATCCGGTGCCATTTAGTCTGCTGTTCACCCAGTGCCCAACGGGAACGCAAAGTGTGACCGTCTCTTTTACCGGCAGCCCCGATCCCGCGGCGGGCGCGGACTATTTTATGAACAGCGGTTCGGCCACGCACGTGGCGATAGCCATGCGCGATGCCCAAACGGGTACGCTTAAAGGAACAGGCTCTGGCATGACTCAAACTATTGGTGCCGACAGAACCGCGACAATGGCTATGCAGGCCTCGGTTAAATCCGTGACGGGTGGCGTCACGCCGGGAAGCATCAGTGCAGTTGTGGTGATGACGATGCAGTACAACTGAGCGCCGGTGATATGCCTTTTTTAAAGACGTTGGTATGAGCTATGTTAAATATTCTGATTCAGGAAACCGATCTATTTTTTCAGGCTGGGCTACATGAATTTTTCGAGGATTTTTTTAAACATAACTTTCATCGTGCCATCACATTTAACCTGGCGCTGACCCATGAAAACGTCAGTCAGGCCGATATTATTGTCCTGTCATTATGCCAGGGTGAAACACTGACCTGTTTTCCCGAGTTACTCGCCCGGCAAAAAGGGATTGTGCTAGGGTTTGTCGACGATGAACTGCGCTTTTCGGCGTTGCCCTCCTGCTTTCAGGACATTATTTTTCTCCCTCGCCGTGCATCGCTTGATCGTATCAGTGGCGTACTGTTTATCGCGTGGTTCAGGACGCAATTACCGGGTTACACATGGACTAAACATAACTGCTTCGACTGCCAGCATAAAGGGTTATCCCGGCAACAAATTCGTATTCTGGTCAATTTTTACCGAGGGCTGTCGGTAGTGCAGACCGCTCAGACGCTGGAGATGAGCCAGAAAACGGTCTTTACCCATAAATATATGCTGATGCAAAAATTTAATCTGCGAAGCGATTACGAGCTGATCGTACTATTGAGAAGGCTGATGGAGAAAAAGAGCCGTCCGAACCTGCTTCGCGATTACCTTGAAAATAACCAGGCCTGATGGGGTAATTTCCGAATAGCCTACGCTTTTGCTGAGTTATGTGGCTATCGAATGTGGGCAGAACAATGGTATTTTCATTTGCTTTAGATGAAGATTAATTCGCTATGCAAATTCATAAAACCATCAAGCCGATTTTCGTGAGAAATTTTCAGTGTGTTGGGCCGGAGTGCTTAATGTTCTGTTGTCGTGGATGGACTATTTCCATCGATAAGAAAACACATGGGAAGTATATTTCCTCAACGAATACGGAAATCTCTCGTCTTGCAAAAGAGAACCTTATTCCACTGCAGAAGGGGAAAAACAGTTACTCAAGAGTGAAGTTAAATGAGGAAGGCAATTGTCCATTTATCGACGAAGATAAACTTTGCCTGATACATCGCGAGTTAGGTGAAAGCGCGCTGTCCCATACCTGTAGCACCTATCCGCGCGGTTCAACGCGTTACGAAGAAGAAACCCGGCATACAATGACGCTTTCATGCCCGGAGGTGGCCAGGTTAGTGCTTTTCGACCCTGATGCCATGCTCCTCCAGGAGGAGGAATCGTTACGGGCAGTATACAAAACCAACCTTATAGGTCGTCGTCAGTCTATGTCTGAAGTCGATCGGGTTATCCACCTGTTTGCCTGGAATATCATTCGGTCTCCGTCACGTAACGTTGAAGAAAACTTGATGGCGTTGGCTCATTTTATTGTATGCCTGCAACATGTTGATTTTGATCTGCATAATAAGCTTAACCAGGTAGAAGACTATTATGAAATGCTGATGGCCGATCTGAGAAATGGTCATTCTCTGTTAAAGACAACTAATATAGGTCGTTCGAACGCCATGAAGTATCTGGCGTTATCTGTCATGGGGTCTACTGTTGCTCGCTTTTCTGCGAGGGAAGAAATCATTCTAAGTGGACATAGAGCTATTGCGGACTATCTGGATTTCAATCAGCATCATGACCCTTTGGAACTGGATAAAAAATTTGACGCCCTCACTCAGCAATGGCATTCGCTTTGTGAAGATAGCTGTTTATCCGAACCGCATGTTTTACGGAACTACCTTTTATACAAATTATATAGCAGTTACTTCCCTGGCAATACGCGTGCCACCATCCTGCGTCAGTTTTATCGCATTGTTCTGGATTTTTTCTATCTGAAAATATTCCTGAGCGTGAAGGCGAGTCAGGAAGAGATTCATCCGCATACCCTAATGAAAACTATCGCAGGTTTCTCAGAAAAGACGATGCATAACTCAAGCATTGATGCGCGACTGGATAACGCGATTGATAAAATCAACGGCGGCGACGATTTGTCTTGTCTGCTGCTTATTGGCTAGAGCATTACGGATAAGAGGCTCGCTCTGCGAGCCTTCAGGATATGGAATCAGGGACAAAGAGAGAAAATTAAAGATCGTCCATGGTATAACCGACAACAATTTCCAGCGTCTTGCGGATCACATCCGCCTTAACGACATCGTCGGTAGTTTCCAGCGTCTGGATCAGCCAGAGAATGATCGCTTTGTTGGTCAGATGACCTTCAGAAGCGAGAACACAACGAACCGCAGTCGAAAAAATGGCAGACTCTTCAGCAAAGCGATCGCCTGCGTGACGGAAATACTCCGACAACGCGCTATCTAAAAAGGCGGAGTGGTATTCGGGTTGAAGCTGAATATTTTGTCTCATTTGTTCTCACCGTTGCTGTAAAGTTGTAGTCAATGCATCTTTTTGGGATCGGACGGTTTTCCATTTCCAAATAACGGCACTACATTGTCTCGATTATTTTTGAGAGATCCCTCTCTCTGTATTCGTCCTTGTGCGGTTCTGCGACCTTTAAAAGCGACAGTGCCTGTGCTGATTTCAGCTATCACCCTCGCTAATGTCTCCCGCCGCTGGGGATCCGTCTCACAGGCTTGCATGTTACGCAGACGCTGAACCAATCCCTCGGTCGTCACGGGACCGCGCTCCTTCAAAAGTGAAAGAGCGGCTTCTCCAATAAGCTGGTCGATCAGTCGGTCCGCATCACTGCTGTTCATAACATTAACGTTCGAAGAGCAGACCAAGAAGCAGGTGATAATGATGTTCCTCTTCCGGACCATTGGCCCTTTCAAGGCGACTCAACAGTTTTGTGCAGAGCGATTTGCGATTCAGATTCCGCCCATCGCTAAGGATTTCAACAACAACCTGACCCAGGGTTTCCTGTTGGGTTGGAAGCGCGGCTTTTTCGAAGTACTGCGCAATCGCTGTTGCTGAGTCTGCGACGTATCCGTTCTGCTGCATGTTTCGCTCCTGTAAAATTCTGTAATCAGTAACGTTACATTTAAGGTATACATAATTTTCAAATCTGTACATTTAAAATGTACAATTTTTTAAATATTTTATAATATATTTTATAAAATCATTATTTATCAGATGCTTATTCTTATACGATTTACTGCGGTATTCACAAGATATATTGTACAATCCGAAGCGGCGTCGCAGAGTTGTACAAGCTTGGGAAAGGCGCAAAGAAGCCGTGTAAATCGTTGAGATGTAAATTATTTGTTGGGAAATTAATGTGCTATAACAGAGTTCTCCCCACGTGTTTTCGTGGTCACCCCTTCAATCTTCAGGATTAGCATGCTCACAACCATCATTTACCGCAGTCATATCTGCGAGGACGTTCCAGTGAAAGCGCTGGAAGACATGGTCGCTGCTGCAAATTGTAGAAATCGCCAGTTCGATGTGACGGGGATTTTGCTGTTTAACGGCACACACTTTTTTCAGTTACTTGAAGGGCCCGCTGATAACGTTAAGGAGATCTATGAGCTCATCTGCCGTGACCCACGGCATCACAACGTGGTCGAATTGTTAAGCGATCACGGGCCTTCAAGACGTTTTGGCAACGTGGGTATGGAGCTCTTTGACCTTCGTCAGTACGATACCGACGAAGTGCTGCAACAGGTACTCGATAAAGGCACAACGCGCTATCAGCTGACCTATAACGATCGCGCCCTGCAATTTTTCCGCACCTTCGTTGAGGCCACTGAAAAAGCCAACTACTTTGAGCTGCCTCCGGCTGACGCCTGGGAGTTTGTCACCGAAAATACGCCGTTATCCTCCCAGCCGACAGTAGTGGCAAAGGGCGCGGACTGTAGTTTCGCATTTCAACCTATCGTCGATCCGTTTATGCAGCAGGTAGTTTCCTGGGAAGCCCTGATCCGCACGCCGTCCGGTGAGTCCCCGGAAAGCTATTTTGCCCACCTGTCGCGTGAGGCGCTGTACGAATCGGATCTGAAGAGTAAACAGGTGGCTTTGTCGATGGCCAGCGCGCTGGGCCTACAGACTCAAACGTTGTCCATTAATCTGCTGCCGATGACGCTGGTCAATGTTCCTGGCGCCGTCGATTTTTTACTGACGGCAATTGAGGCGAACGGTTTTGTGCCGGAGCAAATTGTAGTCGAGTTCACCGAGAGCGAGGCCATCTCGCGCTTTGAAGAGTTCACCAGCGCGGTCAGACAGCTTAAAAGCGCCGGGATCAGCGTGGCCATCGATCACTTTGGCGCGGGATTCGCCGGTCTGCAACTGCTGGCCCAGTTCCAGCCGGACAGAATCAAGATCAACCGTGATTTGATTGCCAACGTGCACAAGAGCGGCCCGCGTCAGGCGATCATTCAGTCGATCATTAAATGCTGTGCGTCCCTGGAAATCCTGTTCTGTGCGGTAGGTGTAGAGCTGGCTGAAGAGTGGATGTGGCTGGAATCAGCCGGGATTTCTCAGTTCCAGGGACACCTTTTCGCCAGCCCGCGTCTGGGGGGCATTCCGGCGATTGCCTGGCCCGAGAAAAAGTACGATTTATAAAAACCTGTACGTAACTCTTAATAGTGACCTGTACGTACGGCTAAATTTATACAACAATACATTAACGAGTGAGGGGTTCTTTGAGCCATTCACTTGTCTCAGAACGAGGAGTTAGTTATACAAATGATTTGTACAATCTGATAAGGTTGGTTTGGTTAGGTATGGAAGTATTGTGCGTGAGGGAGTTAATGGCCTATTACAGTATCGGCGAAGTGGCCGAACGATGCGGTATCAACCCCGTTACGCTGCGTGCCTGGCAGCGCCGTTATGGATTGTTGAAGCCGCAGCGAAGTGAAGGGGGTCATCGTCAGTTTGACGATGAAGATATCCTGCGTATCGAAGAGATTAAACGCCTGATGAAAACGGGTGTTTCGGTCGGTAAAGTAAAAGCGCTTCTTGAAAATACAGAAGTGATGACGCATGGGAACTGGGCATCGTTTCAGGAAGAGATGTTAACCGTTCTGCGCTATGCCAATCCGGCAAAACTGCGCGCCAAAATCAGTGAGTTCCGCCGCGACCATGCGATGGATGTTCTGATAGATAACATCATCACCCCTGTGCGTCAGCGAATGAATCAGGATCAGAATACGGTGCGTCATATGGCGAGCCTGCTCGACGGTGTCCTGATTGAGTTTGCCGTTACTAGCCTGGTTGAATCACGAAAAAAAGCAGGTAAAGATGCGCTACTGGTTGGATGGGAGTGCGATGACCGTACGCATTTGTGGCTGGAAGCGGCCCGTCTTGCCTACAAGGGCTGGCATATCGACGTGCTGGCTGAACCGATTGATTCTCCACGTCCGGAACTTTTCCCTGGACAAAAAATTTTCGTCTGGACCGGTAAAGCACCTACGCCTCGTCAACAGGAGCAGCTGGACCACTGGCGTGAACAGGGTTTCGCCGTCTCGTTCCATCACTGATGTTAAGGGGTCCGTCAGGGCCTTTTTGTCTTTTCGAGCCCGCTTTCTTATTGGAAGATAGCTATCTTAAAAATAGGTATTTTCAATACAATTTTTATTATTGCCCGCCACCTTACCGCCTTTCTTATGAAATGCATTATTTATCAATGCATTGAACAAAACTAACCCACCCATCCGCATCCCGTCACAGGGTCTATGCTTAATGAAAGTAGCCAAAAAGGGCGGTTTAGCCCAAAGCCCCTGCTCGCAGGGGGTTGAAGTGATAATCGTTATCACTAACATGGTGTTATGCCCTGGTGGCTTATCAGATGAGGTGGACCTATGGAACTGCATTCAGAAACCTTCAATCCGGCCGATTTTGCCTGGCGTGGCTTAACGCTGACGCCTGCGGCGGCGGCGCATATTCATGAGCTGGTGGCAAAAAATCCCGACATTCTCGGCGTGCGCTTAGGCGTTAAGCAGACGGGCTGCGCAGGATTCGGCTACGTGCTGGATACCGTAACCGAACCCAAAAAGGACGATCTGGTCTTTGAAACCGACGGTGCAAAGTTATACGTCGCGCTACAGGCTATGCCGTTTATCGATGGAACCGAAGTCGACTACGTTCGGGAAGGTTTAAACCAGTTATTCAAATTTCATAACCCGAAAGCCCAGAACGAATGCGGCTGCGGCGAAAGCTTTGGGGTATAGGCGGTACTATGTCTCGTAATACTGAAGCAACGAGTGATGTAAACACCTGGAGCGGCGGACACCTCAACTATAAAGAGGGTTTCTTCACGCAGCTGCAAACCGATGAGCTGGCGAAAGGCATCAACGAAGAGGTCGTGCGCGCCATTTCGGCGAAACGTAACGAGCCGGAGTGGATGCTGGAGTTTCGCCTGAGCGCATTCCGCGCGTGGCTGGAGATGGAAGAACCCCACTGGCTGAAAGCGCATTACGATAAGCTGAACTATCAGGATTACAGCTACTACTCCGCGCCCTCCTGCGGCAGCTGCGATGATACCTGTGCCTCGCAGCCCGGCGCGGTACAGCAAACCGGTGCCGAGAACAGCTTCCTGAGTAAAGAGGTGGAAGAGGCCTTCAATCAGCTCGGCGTGCCCGTGCGCGAAGGTAAAGAGGTGGCGGTGGACGCCATTTTTGACTCCGTCTCGGTGGCAACCACCTACCGTGAAAAGCTGGCGGAGCAGGGGATAATTTTCTGCTCCTTTGGGGAAGCCATTCACGATCACCCGGAGCTGGTGAAAAAGTACATTGGCACCGTGGTACCCAGTAACGATAACTTCTTCGCGGCACTGAATGCGGCGGTGGCGTCAGACGGCACCTTTATCTACGTGCCTAAAGGTGTGCGCTGCCCGATGGAGCTCTCGACCTATTTCCGCATCAACGCGGAAAAAACCGGCCAGTTTGAACGCACCATCCTGGTGGCCGATGAAGGCAGCTACGTCAGCTATATCGAAGGCTGTTCGGCGCCGGTGCGCGACAGCTACCAGCTGCACGCGGCGGTGGTAGAGGTGATCATCCATAAAGACGCGGAAGTGAAATACTCTACGGTACAGAACTGGTTCCCGGGCGATGGCAACACCGGTGGTATTCTGAACTTCGTCACCAAGCGTGCGCTGTGCGAAGGTGAAAACAGTAAGATGTCCTGGACGCAGTCAGAAACCGGCTCCGCCATTACCTGGAAATACCCGAGCTGTATTCTGCGCGGCGACAACTCCATCGGTGAGTTTTACTCCGTGGCACTGACCAGCGGTCATCAGCAGGCCGATACCGGCACCAAGATGATCCACATCGGTAAAAACACCAAATCGACCATCATCTCCAAAGGGATCTCTGCCGGTCACAGCCAGAACAGCTATCGCGGGCTGGTGAAAATCATGCCGACAGCCACCAACGCACGTAACTTTACCCAGTGCGACTCCATGCTGATTGGTGCGGACTGCGGGGCGCATACCTTCCCCTATGTCGAATGCCGCAATAACAGCGCCCAGCTCGAGCATGAGGCGACTACGTCACGTATCGGTGAAGATCAGCTGTTCTACTGCCTGCAACGCGGGATCAGTGAAGAAGATGCGATTTCAATGATTGTTAACGGCTTCTGTAAGGACGTGTTCTCTGAACTGCCGCTGGAATTTGCCGTTGAAGCCCAGAAACTCCTCGCCATTAGTCTTGAACACAGCGTCGGTTAAGGAAAGCACATGTTAAGCATTAAAGATTTACAGGTTAGCGTGGAAGAGAAAGAGATCCTGCGTGGGCTCAATTTTGACGTCAAACCGGGTGAAGTTCACGCCATCATGGGGCCAAACGGCTCCGGGAAAAGTACGCTTTCAGCGACGCTGGCAGGACGCGAAGATTATGAGGTCACCAGCGGCTCCGTTGAGTTTAACGGCAAGGATCTGCTGGAGATGTCGCCTGAAGAGCGTGCCGGTGAGGGCATCTTTATGGCCTTCCAGTATCCGGTGGAAATCCCGGGCGTCAGCAACCAGTTCTTCCTGCAAACCGCGCTGAACGCGGTGCGCAAGTATCGCGGACTTGAGGCGCTGGATCGCTTTGACTTCCAGGATCTGATGGAAGAGAAAATCAAGCTGCTGAAAATGCCCGAAGATCTGCTCACCCGCTCGGTGAACGTGGGTTTTTCTGGCGGTGAGAAAAAACGTAACGATATTCTGCAAATGGCGGTTCTTGAGCCGGAGCTGTGCATTCTCGATGAAACCGATTCAGGGCTGGATATTGATGCCCTGAAGATCGTTGCCGACGGCGTAAACTCTCTGCGTGACGGTAACCGCTCATTTATTATCGTGACTCACTACCAGCGTATTCTGGACTACATCAAACCGGACTATGTCCACGTGCTTTATCAGGGGCGCATTGTGAAATCCGGTGACTTTACGCTGGTTAAACAACTGGAGGAGCAGGGTTATGGCTGGCTTACCGAACAGCAGTAATGCACTCCAGCAGTGGCACCGGCTGTTTGAAGCGCAGGGTGGAGCGCGCTCTGAACAGGCTCAGCACCATCTCCAGCAGATGCTGCGTCTCGGTTTACCGACGCGTAAGCATGAGAACTGGAAATATACCCCGCTGGACGGCCTGCTGAACGGCGAGTTTGTCACCCGTCTGGCGCAGGTTAGCCCCGGCCAGCGCGATGTGCTGGCGCTGAGCGTGGATGCCGTGCGTCTGGTGTTTGTAGACGGGCAGTTTCGTGAGGAACTCAGCGACAGCGTACAGGAGAGCGGGTTCGATATCGCCATTAACGACGAGCGTCAGTCGCTGAACGCGCCCGTTCAGCCTGAAGTCTTCCTGCATCTGACAGAGAGCCTGTCTCAGTCTTTAACCCATATTCACGTTAAGCGTAACCAGCGCCCGGCGAAACCGCTGCTGTTGATGCATATCACCCAGGGTGTTGAGGGCGACGAGATCAACACCGCCCACTATCGCCACCATCTCGAGCTGGCAGAAGGGGCAGAAGCGACGGTAATTGAGCATTACGTTAGTCTGAACGACACCCGCCATTTTACCGGCTCGCGTCTGACGATGAACGTGGCGGCCAACGCCCAGCTGCACCATATCAAGCTGGCGTTTGAGAATCCGCTCAGCCACCACTTCGCCCACAACGATATTCTGCTGGGCCAGGATGCCGCGGCGTACAGCCACAGCTTCCTGCTTGGCGGCGCGGTGCTGCGCCACAATACCAGCACCCAGCTGAACGGTGAGAACACTACGCTGCGTATTAACAGCCTGGCAATGCCGGTGAAGTCAGAAGTATGCGACACGCGCACCTGGCTTGAGCATAACAAAGGCTACTGCAACAGCCGTCAGCTGCACAAAACCATCGTCAGCGACAAAGGACGTGCGGTGTTTAACGGCCTGATCAATGTGGCGCAGCACGCCATCAAAACTGACGGGCAGATGACCAACAACAACCTTTTGCTGGGACGTCTGGCAGAGGTGGACACCAAACCACAGCTGGAAATTTATGCGGACGACGTGAAATGCAGCCACGGCGCAACGGTCGGGCGTATTGACGATGAGCAGATGTTCTACCTGCGCTCTCGCGGGATAGACCAGCAGGCCGCGCAAAAGATGATTATTTACGCCTTTGCGGCTGAGCTGACGGAAGCGCTGCCCGATGGCGGACTTAAACAGCAGGTGCTGGCCCGTATCGGTCAGCGGCTGCCTGGAGGCGAAGCATGACATTTCCCGTAGAGAAAGTCCGGGCAGATTTTCCGGTACTGACCCGTGAAGTGAACGGTCTGCCGCTGGCCTATCTCGACAGTGCGGCCAGCGCGCAAAAACCGAATCAGGTGGTGGATGCGGAAGCCGAGTTTTACCGCCACGGTTATGCGGCGGTCCATCGCGGGATCCACACCCTGAGCGCCGAGGCGACCCAGCGTATGGAAAACGTGCGCACGCAGGTTGCGGCGTTTCTCAACGCGCGTTCGCCGGAAGAGCTGGTGTTCGTGCGTGGCACCACCGAAGGGATCAACCTGGTGGCTAACAGCTGGGGCAATGCGCAGGTGCACGCGGGGGATAACATCATCATCACCCAGATGGAGCACCACGCTAACATCGTGCCCTGGCAGATGCTCTGTGAGCGTATGGGGGCGCAACTGCGGGTGATCCCGCTAAACGAAGACGGTACGCTTCAGCTTGAACAGCTGGACGCCCTGCTTGACGACAGAACGCGGCTGGTAGCGGTGACCCACGTTTCAAACGTGCTGGGGACGGAAAATCCGGTGGCGCTGATCGTCGACAAAGCCCATCAGGCCAGTGCGAAAGTGTTGATTGATGGTGCCCAGGCGGTGATGCACCATGCGGTTGACGTTCAGGCCCTGGACTGCGATTTCTACGTCTTCTCCGGGCACAAGCTGTATGGTCCGACGGGCATCGGCGTGTTGTATGTGAAGGAGGATATTCTCCAGGCCATGCCGCCGTGGGAAGGGGGCGGGTCAATGATTGCCACCGTCAGCCTGACGGAAGGCACAACCTACGCCCGGGCGCCCTGGCGCTTCGAGGCGGGCACGCCAAACACGGGCGGGATCATCGGGCTGGGCGCGGCCATTAGCTACGTATCTGAAACGGGGCTGGCGGCGATTCAGGAGTACGAACAGCTGCTGATGCAATATGCCTTGCAGGAGCTTGCCGGCGTCCCGGATCTGACCTTATATGGCCCTGCTGACCGTCTGGGTGTGATAGCCTTCAACCTCGGCAAGCATCACGCTTATGATGTGGGCAGTTTCCTGGATAATTACGGCGTCGCCGTACGTACCGGGCATCACTGCGCGATGCCACTGATGGCGTATTATCAGGTACCGGCCATGTGCCGCGCATCGCTGGTGATGTACAACACAACGGAAGAGGTCGACAGACTGGTGGCGGGACTAAAACGTATTCACCAGCTGCTTGGCTAACGGAGAGGCGAGAGATGGCAGATTTGCCGGACAGAGATAAATTGCTGCGTAACTTTGGGCGTTGCGCAAACTGGGAAGAGAAATACCTTTATATTATCGAGCTAGGTCAGCGCCTGCCGCCGCTCAGCGAAGAGGCGCATAACCCGGACAACATCATTCAGGGCTGCCAGAGCCAGGTCTGGATCCAGATGCAGCAGACGGAGGATGGCGTAATCGATTTACAGGGTGACAGCGATGCGGCCATTGTGAAGGGGCTTATTGCCGTCGTATTTATTCTTTATCACCAGATGTCGGCGCAGGATATTGTCGCCTTTGACGTTCGCCCGTGGTTTGAAAAAATGGCCTTAACCCAACACCTCACCCCGTCCCGCTCCCAGGGACTGGAAGCGATGATCCGCGCCATACGCGCCAAAGCCGCAATCCTTAGCTAAACTGACAGAACAGCATTCATTCTGTTTCGCGGGGTGGTTTCCACCTCGCTGGTTTTTCAGCTTTCTGACGTTTGGTCAGTGAATAAGGAATCTCAGCATGAAGCGCGCGTCTCTAATAACTCTATTACTCCTTGGTTCGCTCGGTGCTGTTAATTCAGCCAGGGCGGTTGATTATCCTTTACCGCCCGCAGGCAGCCGCCTGATTGGGCAAAATCAGACATACACCATTCAGGAAGGCGACAATAAGCTCCAGGCTATCGCTCGTCGGTTTAATACCGCCGCACAGCTTATCCTTGAAACCAATAATACCATTGCACCGGTAAACCCTGCGCCAGGAACGGTCATTACCATTCCTTCCCAGATGCTGCTCCCGGACACCGAGCGTGAGGGCATTGTGGTGAATCTGGCGGAGCTGCGTCTTTACTTCTATCCGCCTGGCGAAAATATCGTGCAGGTCTATCCGCTGGGTATTGGTCAGCTTGGGCTGGAAACACCGGTCAGCACCACCCGTGTGAGTCAGAAAATCCCTAACCCTACCTGGACCCCCACAGCGGGCATCAGAGCGCGCTCACTGGCGCAGGGCATTAAACTGCCGCCTGTGGTACCCGCAGGGCCAAATAACCCGCTGGGGCGCTTTGCGCTGCGTCTGGGCATCGGGAATGGGGAATATCTTATCCATGGCACCAGCGCGCCGGACAGCGTAGGGCTGCGGGTCAGCTCGGGCTGTATGCGAATGAACGCGCCGGATATCAAAGCGTTGTTTGAACAAGTGCGCGTCGGCACGCGGGTGCAGATTATCAATGAGCCGGTTAAGTTCTCCGTCGAGCCGGACGGCAAACGTTATATCGAGGTGCACAGGCCGCTGGCGCAGGCTGAGGGCGAAAACCCACAGACGGTGCCGTTCACGCACTCAGCGGCGTTTACCGCCTTCGCAGCGGAATCAGGTAGCGATAAAACGCTAATCGACAAAGCTCTGGCGCGCAGAGCCGGGATCCCGGTTGCCGTTTCAGCAGGCAATGGTTCGTCAGCCAGCAATTCTGTCCTGTCGGTTCAGAACAGTCGTGTCTCAGCGGCGGTGACGGAAGGCGAGGGAGAGAAAGCGCTTCAGTAGAGGTTTGACGAAGGCAAAAAAAATGGCGCACAATGTGCGCCATTTTATTAACAGGTACTATTACTTACGGTATTTAGTAGCCTGGTTGTCCAGACGCTGGTTAGCGCGAGCTGCGTCGTCTTTAGCAGCCTGAACGTCGGAACGCATTGCGTTCACGTCGTTGCTCAGCTGGTCAACTTTAGCGTTCAGAGTCTGAACGTCAGAAGACAGCTGATCGATTTTAGCGTTGCTGGAGCAACCTGCCAGCAGAGTAGAACCCAGGATTACCGCGCCCAGTACCAGTTTAGTACGATTCATTATTAATACCCTCTAGATTGAGTTAATCTCCATGTAGCGTTACAAGTATTACACAAAGTTTTTTGGGTTGAGAATATTTTTTTGATGGGATTACGCCTATTTTTGATCGTTCGCTCAAAGAAGCAACGAAATCGGCAATTTTGACGAAAAAGCTATGTTAAAAAAGGCATTTTTCATCGGATTCATCTTAGATAAATCGCGATTAAATAGAAAAACCCGATTTGCTTTTTGAATAGTTCTGGTTAATGGCGGGAATAAAAAAAGCGCCCCGAAGGACGCTTTTTAACAAAACAATAATTTGTTCGTGAAATATTACAGTACGTGGACAGATGCAGTGTTGGTTGTACCGCTTGGTACCAGTGCACCAGAAACCATAACCACCACGTCGCCTTTCTGAGCCAGGCCACAATCAACCAGTTCCAGAGCCACTTCTTTACCCAGACGATAGAAATCATCGGTAGAGGCAATCTCTTTCACCAGGTGTGGGATCACGCCTTTGCTCAGCACCAGCTGACGCGCGGTGGTTTCGTTGGTGGTCAGCGCCAGAATGGTCGCATCCGGGAAGTATTTACGCACGGCACGCGCAGATTTACCGCCCTGGGTCGCCACGACAATCAGTGGGGCTTCCAGTTTCTCGGCGGTTTCTACCGCACCACGGCACACGGCTTCGGTGATGCGCAGTTTACGGCTGTCGTTGTTGTAATCCAGACGGCTTTTCATCACGCGGTCGGTACGCTCACAGATGGTCGCCATGATGCCGACCGCTTCCAGAGGGTATTTCCCTTTTGCAGATTCGCCAGACAGCATAACGGCATCGGTACCGTCGAGGATGGCGTTCGCCACGTCGCCGGCTTCAGCGCGGGTAGGGCGTGGGTTTTTGATCATGGAGTCCAGCATCTGCGTTGCGGTGATAACCACTTTACGCGCGCGAACGCATTTCTCGATCATCATCTTCTGCGCGAAGATCACTTCTTCAACCGGGATTTCTACGCCCAGGTCGCCACGCGCTACCATGATACCGTCAGACGCTTCAAGGATTTCGTCGAAGTTGTTCAGGCCTTCCTGGTTTTCGATCTTGGAGATGATCTGAATGTTCTCACCCCCGTGCGCTTTCAGGTGCTCACGGATCTCAACCACGTCAGAACGTTTACGGATGAAGGACGCCGCAACGAAGTCCACACCTTGTTCGCAGCCGAAGATCAGGTCTTGTTTGTCTTTTTCAGCCAGCGCTGGCAGAGCAATGGACACACCCGGCAGGTTAACGCCTTTGTTTTCGCCCAGATCGCCGTTGTTCAGCACTTTACAGATAACCTTGTTACCTTCAATCGCGGTCACTTCCATGCCGATCAGGCCGTCATCTACCAGCACGGTGTTGCCAACGGACAGATCGCTGGTGAAGCCTTCGTAGGTCACGGCAACGATTTCGTTATTACCTACAACGGATTTGTCGGTGGTGAAGGTGAAGGTCTGGCCCGCTTTCAGGGAAACGTCGTTACCGCCTTCCAGTTTGATGGTGCGGATTTCAGGACCTTTGGTGTCGAGCAGGATTGCCGCTTTTTTCCCGGTCTTGCTCATCACGTTGCGCAAGTTCTGAATACGCTGACCGTGTTCAGCATAGTCGCCGTGGGAGAAGTTCAGACGCATCACGTTCATGCCGGCATCCAGCATTTTGCTCAGCATCTCTTCGGATTCGGTTTTCGGGCCGATAGTACAAACAATTTTCGTCTTTTTCATGACAGTCTTAGTCTTTAAGTTGGGAAGGATATGGAAATCTCGCTCCGGGGGCGCACCGCCGCGGAGTCAAACCTGTGTTGCGAAAGAGTATATGACACGCACTAAGAATAGGTGACATCAAATGAGCGTGCAGAAGAAAGTGTGCCTGAGTGCCAGCCCAACGAAGGAGAGGAGAAGTTGTACGTTGTTTTTTGTATTCCAAGCGCTGAAACCATTCACCAGGGATTTGGCGCGCATTATACGCTGATTCACAGTAAAAAGGAAAATGGAAACAGCGTTTCAAAAACATTCTGTGCAGATTCACATAAGTTTGTTATCAAGGCGTTAAGGCCTAATGTCATCTTATGACGGCAGGCGCAACGCCCGCCGTTTTTTGCTCATTTTTCCAGCGCCTGTTGAAGGTCGGCGATCAGATCCTTCGCATCCTCAATCCCCACCGACAGGCGTATCAGCTGCGGCACAATGCCGTTTGCAAGACGCTGCGCCAGTGGAATGGAGGCGTGGGTCATGCTGTAGGGCTGGCTCACCAGACTCTCCACCCCGCCCAGGCTTTCCGCCAGGGTAAAGAGCGTAAGATGACGAATCACCTCTGTCGCGCGTTGCGCATCGCCTTTAATCACAACGGAGATCATGCCGCCCGGCAGCGCCATTTGTCTGCGGGCAAGCGCATACTGGGGGTGTGACTCCAGCCCGGGATAGAGCACGCTCTCTATCTGCGGATGCTGCTCCAGCCATTGCGCAATCGCCAGCGCGTTGGCACTGTGCTTCTCAACGCGCAGGGAGAGGGTGCGAATCCCCCGTAGCGTCAGGAAGCTGCTGAACGGATCCAGAACTCCGCCAACCGCGTTTTGCAGATAGCCCAGACGCTCCGCGAGATCCTTATTTGCCCCGACAACAGCCAGCCCGGCAACCACGTCTGAATGACCGTTGAGATATTTGGTGGCGGAGTGAACCACAATGTCGAACCCCGCCTCCAGCGGTCGGTGAATGACCGGGGAGGCGAAGGTATTATCCGCCACGCTGATCGCATTATGGCGCCGGGCAATGTCTGCGATGGCCTCCAGGTCGGCCAGCTTCAGCAGCGGATTTGTCGGCGTCTCCACCCAGATCATGCGGGTGTCCGGGCGAATGGCGGCCTCAAGTCCGGCTACATCGTCCGGCTTAACCCAGCTCACCTGTAACCCGGTGCTGCGCTTGCGCACGTTTTCGATCAGGCGATACGTACCGCCATACACGTCGTCAATGGCAACGATATGGCTGTCTTTATCCAGCAGTTCGAGCACGGTGGAAATGGCCGCCAGCCCTGACGCGAAGGCGTACCCGCGCGTGCCGCCTTCCAGTTCGGCGATGGCGGTCTCCAGCGCATGGCGGGTTGGGTTGCCGCTCCGGGAGTATTCGTAGCCGGTATGTTCACCCGGTGCCGGTTGCGCAAACGTCGACGTGGCGTAAATTGGCGGCATCACGGCGCCGTGCGTGTCGTGATACTCACCGCTGTGAACGCTGAGGGTGGCCAGGTTTTTCATCTTTTGCTCCTTTTATTTCGTCAGGCGGTTACGCCAGGTGGTGAGTACGTCACTGCGTGTGATCAGACCCAGAAAGCGGTCTTCGTCATAAATAATCGCCACCAGGCCACGGTCAAAGATGGTGTACAGGGCGCTCTCCGGGGCCTGCTTATCCAGATATTCGACCTGACGCGTCATGGCCGCCGTCACGGGGAGAGAGAAGCGATCGGCATCTCCCTCAATGTGTCGCAGCAGGTCCCACTCGTCGATGATGCCGACGACCTTGTTGTTATCGAGCACCGGCAGCTGGGAGATGTCGTACAGGCGCATGCGGGCCAGCACGGTGGAAAGCGTGTCGTCCGGGGCGGCAGTCACCGTCGCGCCTTCATCGTGGCGCAGGGCAATATAGTCCGAGAGATCGCCTGCCTGCGGACGCGAAATCAACCCCTGCTGGCGCATCCAGTCGTCGTTGAACATCTTCGAGAGGTATTTATTGCCGCTGTCGCAGGCGAAGGTGACCACACGTTTTGGCGTAGTCTGCGCCTGGCAATATTTCAGCGCCGCCGCCAGCAGCGTGCCGGTGGAGGAGCCTGCCAGGATCCCTTCCGTTTTTAGCAGATCGCGGGCGGTGGTGAACGCCTCGCGATCGGTAATGCGCCAGGCGCGGTTAACCCCTTCGATGTGCGCCAGCGGAGGGATAAAGTCTTCGCCAATCCCTTCAACCAGCCACGATCCGGCATCGTGATGGCGTCCGGTCTCAACCTGGTCCGCCAGCACCGACCCGGCCGGATCGGCAAGCACAAATTCCGTCTGCGGCGAATGTTCTTCAAACCACGCCTGTAAGCCACCCAGCGTACCGCCGGACCCCACGCCGACGACGATGGCATCGATCTGGCCGTCAAGCTGTTCAAACAGTTCCGGTGCGGTAGTGGTGCGGTGCGCCAGCGGATTGGCCGCGTTATTGAATTGGTCGATATAAAACGCGCCTGGCAGTTCGTTCGCCAGCCGCCGGGCATAATCCTGGTAGTAGGCCGGATGCCCTTTATTCACATCTGAACGGGTCAGCACGACCTGCGCTCCTAACGCGCGCAGGTGGAAAATCTTCTCGCGGCTCATTTTGTCCGGCACCACCAGGATCAGCGAGTATCCCTTTTGCGCCGCAATCAACGCCAGCCCCAGGCCGGTGTTCCCCGCCGTGGCTTCAATAATGGTGCCGCCGGGCCGTAGCTGCCCCATACGCTCGGCTTCGTTAATCATCGACAGCGCGACGCGGTCTTTAATCGAGCCGCCTGGATTCTGATTTTCCAGCTTCAGAAACAGCGAGCAGGGGCCGGTATCCAGCTTGTGCAGCTGGATGAGTGGCGTATGGCCAATTAGTTCGGTGACGGAGTGGTAAAGCGTCATGGTCATGTCCTGTGAAGAGGTGATGACCGGATGATAGGACCACGAAATTTTCTCAATAAAGAACGTTTCACTGGGTTTTAGAACAGAAAGGAATAATCCTTATGTTTTTGGGTGGAAAGACAGCAAGACGTAAAGTTGTCCGGATGTGAGGATGGCTATATCAGCACATAGTGCTGAAAAATTAACCAATTTCGTCGAATGAATGAGACCTGATATGCAAAAGGCAGATAATTATTGCAGATATTCATCTAAATGCTTTTCACCCGCCAGTTCGCTGCTTATTCCGCCGCATTATAAGAAATTCTTTTTTGGTCATTTAAAAGCTGATAACGGCTGTTTACTATCTTTTGGACATCCATACTGCTAAACCGCTATATGCGTAACGGATAACGAATAAGAATGATCGTACTCAGTAATATTTCGAAGGTTTTTGACAACGGGAAGCTGGCGCTGACAGCCGTTGATAACGTCAATTTGACGATAGAGCAGGGACAGATTTACGGGATCATTGGTTACAGCGGGGCCGGGAAAAGTACGCTTATCCGTCTGCTGAACGGTCTGGAAAAGCCTAGCGCCGGCAGCGTCACCATTAACGGTCAGGATATCTCCGCCGCGAAGGGAGAAGCGCTGCGTCAGGCACGCCTGAAAATCAGCATGGTGTTCCAGCACTTTAATCTGCTCTGGTCGCGCACGGTGAAGGAAAACATCGCCTTTTCAATGCAAATTGCCGGTGTGCCAAAAGCGCAAATCCAGGCTCGCGTTGCCGAGCTGGTGGAGCTGGTCGGCCTGAAGGGGCGCGAGAATGCCTACCCGTCGCAGCTGAGCGGCGGGCAAAAACAGCGTGTGGGCATTGCCCGCGCGCTGGCCAATCATCCGGACGTACTGCTGTGTGACGAAGCCACCTCGGCGCTGGATCCGCAGACCACCGATCAGATCCTCGATCTGCTCCTGGACATTAACCGTCGTTTTAACCTGACCATCGTACTCATTACGCATGAGATGCATGTGGTGCGCAAAATCTGCGACCGCGTGGCGGTAATGGAGAACGGCAAGGTGGTGGAAGAGGGGGAGGTGCTGAGCGTGTTTACGCATCCTCAGCAGCCGATCACCCGGCAGTTTGTCCGCCAGGTGAGCCAGTACGCGGAGGAAGAGACCTTCAATACCGAACTGGCAAATGAGCTGGAGGGCGCGGTCATCAAGCTCACCTTCACCGGGCACAGCACGCACAGGCCGATCGTCGGTGAACTGACCCTGCGCTACGGCCTGCCGTTTAACATCCTGCACGGCAAAATGACGCAAACCGCCCACGGTGTTTTCGGGCAGCTCTGGGTGCACGTGGTGGCATCGGATGAACAACTGAACAATATCCTCGCCGACCTGAAGCAAAGCGATATTGAAGGCGAGGTAATCAAGCATGGCTGAAGAACTCTTTCCGCACCTGAAGTGGGATCAGCTTTGGGCTGCAACCCAGGAGACGCTCTACATGACCGCGCTTTCCGGCGTGGCGACGTTTGTTCTGGGGATCGCGCTCGGTCTGGCGTTGTTTTTAACCGCCCGCGGCGGGTTATTCCACAACCGCACGGTCTACAGCGTGATGTCGATTGTGGTGAACGTGTTCCGCTCGATTCCGTTCATCATTCTCATTGTTCTGCTGATCCCGTTCACCAAGACCGTTGTGGGGACCATTCTCGGCGCTAACGCCGCGCTGCCCGCCCTGATTGTGGGCGCCGCGCCGTTCTACGCCCGTCTGGTCGAGATTGCCCTGCGGGAAGTGGATAAAGGGGTAATTGAAGCCACGCGTTCGATGGGCGCGCGGCTGAGCACGTTAGTGTTTCGGGTTTTACTGCCGGAATCTTCACCCGCACTGGTTTCAGGTATGACGGTGACGCTGATTGCGCTGGTGAGCTACAGCGCAATGGCGGGGGTGATAGGTGCCGGCGGTTTGGGAAATCTGGCTTATCTGGAAGGATTCCAGCGCAACCATGGTGACGTCACGCTGGTGGCAACGGTGACCATTCTGATCATCGTGTTCATTATCCAGTTCTGCGGCGATGCCATTACTTCACTGTTAGATAAACGCTAATAAATACACACAGGAACCACATCATGAAAAAGACACTGACACTGATCGCCGCAGCCACCCTGAGCGCCCTGAGCTTTGCCTCCTGGGCGGGCACGCTCACCGTGGGGGCGTCCAACACCCCGCACGCGGAAATTCTGGAGCAGGCTAAGCCGATTCTGGCGAAGCAGGGGATCGATCTGGAGATTAAACCGTTCCAGGACTACATTCTGCCAAACACGGCGCTGGCAGGGCATGACATTGATGCCAACTATTTCCAGCACATCCCTTACCTGAACAGCGTGCTTAAAGATCATGCGGGCGATAAGGATTATGATTTTGTCAGTGCAGGCGCAATCCACATTGAGCCGATCGGTATCTATTCAAAAAAATACAAATCGCTGAAGGATCTGCCGGAAGGCGGCAAAATCATCATGCGTGATGCGGTTTCCGAGGAAGGGCGTATTCTCTCCATCTTCGAAAAAGAGGGCGTGATCAAGCTGAAGCCAGGCATCGATAAAGTGACCGCGCGCATCAGTGATATTGTGGAGAACCCGAAAAAGCTGCAATTCACCCCTAACGTCGAGGCATCTCTGCTGCCGCAGATGTACAACAACGACGAAGGTGCAGCGGTGGTGATCAACGCCAACTACGCAATTGATGCCGGTCTGGATCCGGTCCACGATCCAATTGCGGTTGAAAGCGGTGAGAATAACCCGTACGCCAACATCATTACCGTTCATCGCGGTGATGAGAAGAAGAAGGATATCGTCGCGCTGGTGAACGTGCTGCACTCCAAAGAGATTCAGGACTGGATCCGCACCAAATACAAAGGCGCGGTCATCCCGGTAAACAACTAATCGCCTGATTTTCCAGACGAAGCCCGGCGAACAACACGCCGGGCTTCTTTTTTGTATCCAGCCGACGAATGATTTAAGCTGACGGTTTAGGGCAACGGAGTGATGGCAATGGGCAATGTGACCAAAGACGAAGCGCTGTACCAGGAGATGTGTCGGGTGGTAGGCAAGGTCGTTCTGGAGATGCGTGACTTAGGGCAGGAGCCCAAGCATATCGTGATTGCCGGGGTACTACGTACCGCGCTGGCGAACCAGCGCGTTAAGCGCAGTGAGTTGACCACCAAGGCGATGGAAACGGTGGTTAAAGCGCTGGCCGGTTAGGACGACAGCGTCTCGCGAGTTTTTCAGATCCCGCATATCAACAGTCATTATTGTTATTTCCTCTTCATGATGAAGGCGTGTTTAACTGAGTCCAGGTTAAGCGAGAAGGGTAATGACGATGAAAAAATGGATAAGCGCGTTACGGCGGTTTTTTGCGCTCCGACCAGCGAATGCGGAGAACAGCGCGCAACGTGTTCTTGAGTCAATACTGCCTGTCGCCAGCCTCTATGGCGTGGACGTAGCCAACATCGACCCGGAGTGGTTCTATGTTAAAACGTCACGCTGAACTGCGCCGGACGCGCGAAATGTACTGGAATGAGCTGTGCGTGATGCGTGTAAAGTGAGAATGAAGGGAAAAATGCCCTGGCTAATCCTCGGTAAACGATAGCCGTTTTGTTACCACTATCTCCTTTCTCAGATGGAGATGATAATGAAACGGACAGTATTAACCCCCGCGCTTTCTGCCACCGTGCTATTGCTTGCCATGCAGGCGGCACACGCTGGTCCACAGGCGCATGTTGTATGCAGTTATTCCCATACCCTCGGCGATGATGCCATTATGATGTACGGCATGCCCAACGAGGCCATGCTGCACGATTTTTTTGGTAACGTGCAAACGGATGCTTACTCCAGCCGTGAATCGCTGCGTACCCAGGAAAAGACCACCTGCGATAACAAAGCAGACAGCTCGGCCTACTGGGCTCCGTCGCTAAAATTACCGGACGGAACGGTGGTCAAACCCGCCTATCAAAAAACCTATTATCAGGCATCGAACGTTGACGCCTGGCCACTGCACCCGTTCCCGGCGGGGCTGTCGCTGCTGGCGGGCGATCATCACGGCACCGCGCCAAATCCACATATCACCTTTTTATGCGCCAACGGCAAGGGCTACACCACCAGAACGGGTGAAGTCTGCGGTTTACGCAAGGCGAAGGATGCCGTGCAGTTTAATATCGGCGTTCAGTTCCCGAACTGCTGGGACGGGGTCAACCTGAAGCCCGCCCACGGCCTGGCTAACGCCACCTACGATACGAAAGGACAGTGTCCGTCCGCCTTCCCGGTGAAGATCCCGACGGTGAACATGAATATTGCGTACGTGCTTCCGACAATTAGCTCTCTGGATACCAGTAAAGTCCAGCTTTCCCTCGACCCCACCATGCATGGCAGTGAACGTGAAGAGCGATGGGGGAGCCTGTATACGGCGCATGCTGACTTCATGAACGGCTGGACGGAAGATGCCGCGCGCTTTATGACCGACCTGTGCATGAACCGCGGAATGGATTGCGGCACCACCGTGCCGTATGGTTATTCAAAAGCGAAGGCCAACGTCTGGCTCAGCAGCATGGAACCCGCACTTTCACAACCCGATCCCCAGGTTTTACTGGTGCAGGATAACTGGAAGAACGGTGGACGCACGAAAAACAGCGAAACATTGTCGCTGGTGAAGTTCAACATCCCTCCTCTGCCTGCCGGACAGGATCCTGCCCAGTTTAAATACCGCGTGAGAATTTATGGCGGGAAAGTGGAAACCAACGGCGCTGATCAAATCTTCTTCTATCCGGCGAGTAACGACTGGGATCCGGCCACCGTGAGCTGGCATTCACGGCCGCCCTGCAACTATCGCTCGGATGCGGTGCTTTACCTGAACCACTCCCGCGAATACCGGATGGTGGATGTCGATAAAGCGGTGCGCAAGGCGCTGGCAGAAGGGAAAACCGATATTTCGTGGTATATCGGCGGCGATCGTCAGGGAAATCACTATCAGTTTGAGACGGGGTCATCTCAACAAAGCCTGATCCTGATGCTGACCGGGTTTAGCAAAACGCCGGAGATCTGATAGCGGGTAGCAAATGTATTCATAAAAAAAGCACCGGGGAGCCCGGTGCTTTTTCTTCAGATCTTGCAGGCATCGCCGCAGTCGTCATCGGCGACAATCGCCTGGGCTTTTTTATCCGCATCGTCGAGACGTTCCGCGTTGCGCTCTTCTGCTTCATCCAGCCCGTTAAAGACTAAGTTATCGAGATCAATTTCCATGTGCCACCTGCGTTATTCAGTTTTTGATACTGGCACAGTATAAGTCAAAAAAAGCGGGCCAGGCACCCCTCAGCACATATGGATAATCCCTGCCATACTCAGTGCTTTATTGCTGAGGAAAGCCGATGATTACACTCTGTAAAACCTGCGGTACCGCTTACGATGAACAGCCCAAAAACTGCCCGATTTGCGACGATGAGCGCCAGTATGTCCCGGTGACGGGCCAGGCATGGACGGACTTCGACAGCCTTACGACCACGCACACCAACAAATGGCAACAGCTGGAGCCGCAGCTGTTCAGCATCAAAACCGTTCCCGCTTTTGCCATCAACCAGCGGGCGCTTCTGCTGAGTACGCCGCAGGGCAATGTTCTGTGGGACTGCATCGCCAACCTCGATCCGGCGACCAGAGCGTTAGTTGACGCGCTCGGGGGCATCAGCGCGATCGCGATTTCGCACCCACATTACTACACCACCATGCAGGAGTGGGCCGCCGCGTTTAACGCGCCGATCTATCTGCACGCCAGCGATCGGCAGTGGGTGATGCGTGACAGTCCGGCGATACGCTTCTGGGAGGAGGACGCCCTGGAGATTATGCCGTCGGTGACGCTGCTGCGTCTGGGCGGGCATTTTGCAGGCGGCACGGTGCTGCACTGGCAGGCAGGCGACGGCGTGCTGCTGGCCGGTGATATTTTGCAGGTTACGCCTGGTAAGGACGCCGTGTCGTTTATGTGGAGTTATCCGAATATGCTGCCGCTGCCTGCCCGCACCGTTGAATCGGTGATCGGTCGACTGACCGGGAAAACGTACCAGCGACTGTACGGGGCCTTTGAAGGGCAAAACATCCCGGCGAATGCAGATGAGATTGTGCAGCGGTCGGGCCAGAAATATATTGCTTGTCTCCGCTAAGGCACGGTGGTTAAATTTTACAAGTGTGATCGCGATCATACCTAAACTAAAACAGATAAAAGAGAAATGGCTATGCAACATATCATTGAAGGTTTTCTCAGCTTTCAAAAAGAGATTTTCCCGCAACGTAAAGAGCTTTTTCGTAGTTTAGCGTCCAGTCAGAATCCCAAAGCGCTGTTTATCTCCTGCTCCGACAGCCGTCTGGTTCCGGAACTGGTCACGCAGCAGGAGCCAGGACAGCTCTTTGTCATTCGAAACGCGGGCAACATTGTGCCACCGTTCGGGCCGGAGCCTGGCGGTGTCTCTGCAACCATCGAATACGCGGTAGTGGCCCTTGGCGTGACCGATATTGTTATTTGCGGCCACTCCAACTGCGGCGCGATGAAGGCGATTGCTGACAACGCCGATCTGGAGCCGATGCCAGCCGTTTCCCACTGGCTGCGCTATTCTGATGCGGCAAAAGCGGTGGTTGAGAAGAAAACCTGGGATCAGCCAATCGATAAAGTGAATGCGATGGTGCAGGAGAACGTCTTTGCTCAGCTGAGCAACATCAAGACCCATCCGTCGGTGGCGGTAGGCCTGCGCAACAACGCCATTCGCCTGCACGGCTGGGTATATGACATCGAAAGCGGCAAAATCCTTGCCCTGGACAAGAACACTAAATCCTTCGTGTCGTTGTCGGAAAACCCGGAAGTCTTCTTCGAGTAATCCGACACCGCAGGGCAGGGAAGCCCTGTTAAAACTCCGTGTAAGGTAACTTCCGTCGCACGCCAGATGCAGGATTCCCCGCCGCTTTCGCCATCGCTTTACCAATTTCAGCGCACTCAGACAAACCCTGAACAAACGGATGATCGTGCATCAGCCAGGGGATCGCCCCAAAAGCGATACGTCCGCGCAGAGACGCAGGTGACAGCAACGTGTAGTCTTCCCCCACGTCCGGTATTTCATCCCCCGTTTCCTCAAGCTGTTTGCGCAGCGTCGGGAAGGGAATATCCTTATTTCTGAGCGGTTTCTGCCCGCGGGCATCGATAAAGACGTCGAAGCGATAACGCTTTTCTTTCGTGGTGATGACGGTCTGATCGCTGCCGATATCCAGGGCGTAATCATCACCGAGTGCGACTACGCTAATGATCCCTGCCTCGCGCAGTGCCAGTAACCGGCGGATAGACTGCGGTGGAATGGCGGCATAGTTATCAATAAACACACGCTCCAGCCCGGATTTAAACCGTTCTCTGTCACGTTCATTGAGTGAAGGGACAATGGCCTGAACTACTTCATGCAGACGAAGCACGGTATAGCGCCAGGCAACGGTGCGTTTCTCGCACTTATTGCGCTCCACTTCTTTCAGATTCGCTTCGGCCCAGGTGAAAGGACCATGCTTTTTACGATCCTCAAACCAGACATCACGAAGCGTGTCAGCATTCAGCGTGCCGATCGCTATCGCCTGGCACCAGCGCGGATCGGCCAGCTCAAGCTCTTTCACCATCAGCGCAAAGATGCGGTCAAGCAGCCCGTCAGGGCCTTTGGCAATTTCGCTTTCTGCCACAGACTCCGTTAACACCGACAGCGGTTCATAAGGGATAGGGCAGTAAAAGTCGGCCTCCGGAAGAACGCCCGAGCGGGACATCAGCGTGATGTTTAGCCCCTCACTACCTTTATTGACAACGAACTGCTCCCCGCTAAACCGACCATGCTGCATTACTACCGCCATAGCAGCGTCCAGTCCGCTGAGGGAGGTACCCATAATCCCCACCTCACAGGCTCGGATATCCGCGTCCATCAGCCCCGACCATGGGCTTGGGAAATAGTCGCGGGTGGATTCATCTTCATCAGGCCAGACGTGACCGGTGGCGACCACTGCAAGATCAAACCGCCTTGAGAAAGGGGCATCGTTCACTGACAGGGCCACGCCGTCTGCATCAGCCTTAATATCAGTGACTTCTGCGTTGGGATGAACCTCGATATGAAACCCAGCCTTTTTCGCCTCGGCAACGACGGCGAGAAAACGGTCGTGGAAATATTCACCCAGCAGAATACGGGGCAAAAACTGCCGGTCGTGCAGTTTGTCTTTGTCGACGCTATAGCGGGCAAGGTGGGCTGCATTTTGCTGTTTAAGCCAGTCGAGATAGGTGATAAAAATGGGCGGGATTTCGATACTGGCGATATTCGCCAGCATCAGTCGGGAGTTATCTTCATCGCTGTAAGGCATACCGACGCCGGGCTGATCTGCTTTTTCGAACACGGTGATCGACAGCGGTGCTGCGTTGTTAAGAAGTGAGTAAAAGGTGTAAATCCCTGTTGGGCCTGAGCCGATAATGGCGATTTTTTTCATCGAAAGCGTTCCTGCGTTTCTGAACCATAGAATAAGCGTAGCAGGAGAAAGGTTAAGTCATTCAATGAAGGGAAAAATTAAGACGTTCAGAAGAGGATTTTTGCACCATTTCAGGACTGAAATGGTGCGTCCGAGTGGACTCGAACCACCGACCCCCACCATGTCAAGGTGGTGCTCTAACCAACTGAGCTACGGACGCAGAATGGTGCGTTCAATTGGACTCGAACCAACGACCCCCACCATGTCAAGGTGGTGCTCTAACCAACTGAGCTATGAACGCATTGTGTTGTCGGTGACAACGGGGACGAATATTAGCGGCACAGCCCCAAGGTGGCAAGAGGGAAAATGCATTTTTCTCTCTGATTTCACGCGATTGCTTCATTACCGCGCAAAGTGAAGAGAAAGTAGCCGCCAGCCGGCGGCTACTGTGTCATTAACGCGCAGCGCGTTGCAAAATTACCGCAGACGACTGACGTTGCAGGAAGCGCATGCGCAGCATCATCATAATGGCTGCAGACGTTAAGCCGATGATAAAGCCCATCCAGAATCCGGCTGGCCCCATGCGATCCACCACCAGATCCGTGAGCGCCAGAATATACCCACTCGGCAGGCCCAGAACCCAGTAAGCGATAAAGGTGATAAAGAAGATGGAACGCGTATCTTTATACCCACGCAGCACGCCGCTGCCAATTACCTGGATGGAGTCAGAGATCTGGTAAATGGCCGCCAGCAGCATCAAATGCGAGGCCAGGGTCACTACTTCCGGGTTGTCGTTATAGAGCAGGGCAATTTGCTCACGCAACAGCACGGTAAAGAGCGCGGTACAGACTGCCATGCAGACGCCGACGCCCAGCCCGGTGCGGGCTGCCGTTTGCGCATCCAGCGTCGAGCCTTGCCCCAGACGGAAGCCAACGCGAATCGTCACCGCAGCAGCCAGGGACATCGGCAGGACGAACATCAAAGAGCTGAAGTTCAGGGCGATCTGGTGGCCTGCCACGTCAATAATCCCTAACGGCGAGACCAGCAGGGCGACAACGGCAAACAGCGTCACTTCAAAGAACAGCGCCAGCGCAATGGGCAGACCCAGTTGGGTAAGGCGGCTCATCATCGACCAGTCAGGCGTGCTAAAGGCGGTGTCGTTACGAATGTCGCGCATGGATCGCGCATGTTTAACGTAGGTGAGCATACAGCCGAACATCACCCAGTACACCGCAGCCGTCGCCACGCCACAACCCACGCCGCCGAGTTCCGGCATGCCAAAATGACCGTAGATGAAGATGTAGTTCACGGGAATGTTCACCAGCAAGCCGATAAAGCCCATCACCATGCCCGGCTTGGTTTTTGCCAGCCCTTCACACTGGTTACGAGCCACCTGGAAGAAGAGATAACCGGGCGCGCCCCAGAGCAGGGCGCGCAGATAACCGACTGCTTTATCTGCCAGCGCCGGGTCGATATTATGCATGGCGCGAATAATATACCCGGCGTTCCACAGGACGATCATAATCAGGACGGAGACACCCCCGGCCAGCCAGAAGCCCTGGCGCACCTGATGGGCTACGCGGTCGCGTCGACCGGAGCCGTTAAGCTGCGCGATAACGGGCGTCAGCGCCAGCAGCAGGCCGTGACCAAACAGAATGGCCGGGAGCCAGATTGAGGTTCCGATCGCCACGGCGGCCATATCGGTGGCGCTGTAACCACCGGCCATTACCGTATCCACAAATCCCATTGCGGTTTGGGCTACCTGCGCGACGATCACCGGTATGGCCAGTGCCAATAACTGACGCGCTTCGATCATATACTTCTGCACGTGAACACCTTTGTATTGTAGTTATTTGAGAGACTAAAAAGGCCGCCGTTACTGGCAGCAAGAAGAAAAAACAGAGGGATGCCAGCTATTGTAGCGGGGTTTAACTAATTATCTAGTGAAAAAATCGCCAGAAATTGCGCATCACTGGCAACCTGTTTTTTCAACTGTTATTGTGGTGGGATTATACGGTGTCATCGCCGTTCGGAATGAACAGGAGCTGTAAGCATGTTTACTGGTATTGTGCAGGGCACTGCCAAAGTGGTGTCCATTGATGAAAAACCGAATTTCCGCACTCACGTAGTTGAGCTGCCTGAATATATGCTCGACGGCATTGAAACCGGGGCGTCGATAGCGCATAACGGCTGCTGCCTGACGGTGACCGAAATTAACGGTAACCAGATAAGCTTTGATTTAATGAAAGAGACGCTGCGCATCACTAACCTGGGTGAGCTGGTGGTGGGGGATACCGTCAACGTTGAACGTGCGGCGAAATTCAGCGATGAGATTGGCGGGCATCTGATGTCGGGCCATATTATGACCACCGCAGAAGTGGCGAAAATCGTGACCTCGGAAAATAACCGTCAAATCTGGTTTAAGGTGCAGGATCCGTCATTAATGAAATACATCCTTTATAAAGGATTTATTGGCATCGATGGGATTAGTCTGACCGTCGGTGAAGTGACGCCAACGCGTTTTTGCGTGCATTTAATTCCTGAAACGCTGCAACGTACTACGCTTGGCGCAAAAAAACTGGGGCAGCGCGTAAATATCGAAATTGATCCGCAGACCCAGGCGGTCGTGGATACCGTTGAGCGCGTGCTGGCGGCGAAAGAGGCGGCGATAATAAAGGCCGTGGAAGAAGAATAAAAAATAACCCCGGGTAACCGGGGTTATTTTTCAGCGGGCCACGCGCAGGCCGTGCTCAATCCCACGACTAAACACCACCTGCCACAGCTGTATATCCCGCGCGCGGAACGCACCCGCGCAGGCATTCAGATAATAGCTAAACATCCGTTTGAATCGTTCCGAATAGTTGTCGGCGATTTCAGGCCATGCAGCCTGAAAACGTTCATGCCAGGCCATCAGCGTGGTATCGTAATCTGCGCCGAAGTTATGCCAGTCTTCCACAATAAAATGCGGTTCGCTGGCGTTCGCAATCTGGCGAACAGAGGGTAAACAACCATTCGGGAAGATATATTTGTTGATCCAGGGATCCACATTGTTATCGGTGCGTTTAGAGCCGATGGTGTGTAGCAGGAAAATTCCGTCAGGCTTCAGGTTATGGTCGGCGACGTCGAAATAAGTCTTGTAGTTCTTTGGCCCCACGTGCTCGAACATACCCACGGAAACAATCCGATCGAACTGCTCATTCAGGTCGCGGTAATCCTGAAGCCGAATATCGACATCCAGACCCAGACACCGTTCCTGTGCCATCTTCTGCTGTTCAGCTGAAATCGTGACGCCGACTACGCTGACACCGTAATGTTTCGCCATAAACCAGGCAAGGCCGCCCCAACCACAGCCGATGTCCAGCACGCGCATGCCGGGCTGTAACTGCAACTTATCGCAAATCAGCTGTAGCTTATCCTGCTGCGCCTCTTCCAGGGTTGTCGCTTTTTTCCAGTATCCGCAGGAGTACTGCATTAACGGGTCGAGCATACGGCTGAACAGATCGTTGCCCAGGTCATAATGCTCTTTACCGACGATCCACGCGCGCTTTTTACTTTGCAGATTGAACAGGCGGGCGGAGGCGATACGTAACGTATCTTTGAAATGACGAGGGAGCTGATTTTCAAGACCGGCGCGTAAAACGCTGGAGAAGAACATATCCAGCCGCTCACACTCCCACCAGCCGTCCATATAGCTTTCACCCAGCCCTAACGATCCCTCCTGTAACACGCGTTTAAAAAAATCGGGATGTTTAATCTGGGGGTCGGAGGGGGATGAGCCATTAATCGTAATGCCCGCACGTCCCAACAGTTCACTGACGATCCGGGACCAGTTATCGTCCGGAACGCTGACTTCTTCTATACACGATGAACTCATAGCTTCTCCATCACCTTGCTGTGATCAGAACCTTAAAACAGCGTAGACGCTTTTTTGGTTTGTGAGAAATCTCACGGTAAATGCCCGCGAGGCTAATATCCGACGTAGAACAGAGGAAGGGAGATAACCCTTGCCGAAATGCCTTCCATGGTAAAACGGGAGCGCTCCGGCTCCCGTTAACACTTAATATTTATCGTATTTAATCGAACCAAATTCAGTATAGGCCGCAAAATTTGGTGATTCAACAGAAAATTGTTAGCAACCTAATCACTGGTTTTTAACATAGTTTCCCGCGTAATCAGGCGTGCGACGTTTCTGTCTGCGCGTTTTCACTCTGCTCGCGATGGGCGGAGGACTGCATGCGATAACCCAATCCTGCCAGCACAACGGTGACCAGCATCACGCTGGTGGTGGTGAGCAGCGGGGTTGCAATCAGCGCAGAGACCACGAGACTTGCCAGGAAGCACAGGCCAAGTTGCAGGGTATTTTGCAGCGCGGCAGCGCGGCCTGTCGCCTGAGGGAATGGACGCAGCGCCTGGGCTACAACAATAGGGTAAATGGCCCCGTTAGCGATCGCCATGACGCAGAACGGAATCAAAATTTCTGCAAGCCCGGCCCCGGGAATAAAGCCGACAGCCCAGGTCGCAATCACGCTTAGCGCATACAGCACCAGCAGCCAGGGCAGCATCTGCTGGCCTTCCCATTTTTGCAGCGCGGCGCGACAGCCATAGCCACCCACCAGGAAGGCGATGGTCTGTGGTACATAGCTCAGGCCGATAGCCGCCGGGCTGTAGCCCATGTCATGCAGAATGAACGGCGAACCGGTCAGCCAGGCAAAGAAGCTGGCAGAGCAGGCGGCATAAATCAGCACGTTACCGCGATAGGCTTTCGCCCGCAGTAAAGAGGTAAAGGTGATGGGCTTCGCGTCCGGATGCGTCTCTTTTTTATGCGCAGGTTTAAGCCCGAACGCGGGCAGCATCAGGACCAGCGTGATCGCAAAGAGCGTGGCGAAAATGGCCTGCCAGTCGAAATGCGCCAGGATCCAGCTGCCCAGTAACGGGGCGAGTGCCGGAGACAGGCCGACCAACGGCATGATGGTGGCGAAAATGCGGTTAGTGCGTGAGGCGGGGTAGTAATCGGTCACCAGCGCCTGCCAGGTGACCGCTGCGGCACAGACGCCGACCGCCTGAATAAAGCGCAACACCAGTAACCAGGCGGCATCGCGGACCCACAGCATGCCCAGACAGCCTACGGCAAAAATCGCCAGTCCCAGCAACAGGACGGGCTTACGGCCAAAACGATCAGAGAGCGGTCCCCAGAGTAGTTGCGCAAAAGCAAAGCCGGCGAGGAACAAACTCAAACTGGCGCTGATGGCGGCGGCAGGGGTTTGCAAATCTTCCTGCATCGCGGCGAAGGCGGGCAGATACATATCGGTCGCCAAAAAGCCCAGCACGCTTAAGCCGCCGAGCCAGACTAAAAATCCTTTCCTGGGTTGCACTGTTTTTTCTCCTGAGGAGGCAGGTGTACGTTGGCGCAGAGTGTAGGGAGTGCAAAGCGGCTTGTGAAACGCTAATATTTGGCGGGTGCATTCAAAAAATTTGCAGGCTAAAGATGTGGTCAGATTATTCCCTTGAAGTGGTTGATGCCGTGGCGCGTAACGGCAGCTTTACCGGTGCCGCCCAGGAGTTGCACCGCGTTCCCTCAGCTATCAGCTATACGGTGCGCCAGCTGGAAGCGTGGCTGGCGGTCCCGCTGTTCGAGCGGCGGCATCGCGACGTGGAGCTCACGCCTGCCGGCGCGTGGTTTTTGAAGGAAGGCCGGTCTGTTATCAAAAAAATGCAGATCACCCGTGAGCAGTGCCAGCAGATCGCCAACGGCTGGCGCGGGCATCTCGCTATCGCGGTGGATAACATCGTTAAGCCGGAGCGGACCCGGCAGATGATCGTCGATTTCTATCGTCATTTTTCCGACGTCGAACTGCGTGTGTCGCAGGAAGTGTTCAACGGCGTATGGGATGCGCTGGCGGACGGCAGGGCGGAGATGGCGATTGGTGCAACCCAGGCGATCCCGGTTGGCGGGCGCTACGCGTTCCGCGACATGGGCATGCTGAGCTGGACCTGCGTGGTCGCGCGCGATCACCCGCTGGCGGCGCTGGACGGGCCGCTGAGTGATGACACCTTACGCAACTGGCCCTCGCTGGTGCTGGAAGATACCTCCCGCTCGCTGCCCAAGCGCATTACCTGGCTGCTGGATAATCAGCGCCGCGTGGTTGCGCCGGACTGGGAGTCGTCAGCCACCTGTCTGAGCGCGGGGCTGTGCGTTGGCATGGTGCCGGTGCATTTTGCGCGCCCGCGCATCGACGCGGGAGAGTGGGTGGCTCTGACGCTGGAAAATCCTTTCCCGGATGCTGCATGCTGTCTGACGTGGCAGCAAAACGACGTCTCGCCCGCCATGGCCTGGCTGCTGGATTATCTGGGAGACAGCGAAACGCTTAACCGGGAGTGGTTGCGGGGACCAGCGTAGCTGGCCCCGTAAAGAGATTAACGTCGGTAGTCGCGGAACGGACCGTCGGCAACGGAACGGCGTTCAATCAGGCGCGGGTGGACCTCAATGGACTGGGACTGTTCTCGCTTGTTGACGATCCTGTCCATCAGCATATTGAAGGCCGTTTCACCCAGCGAATCTTTCGGCTGGTGAATGGTGGTCAGCGCCGGGGTAAAGAAACGGGCGTTGCGAACGTTATCATAGCCGATCACCGAGATGTCCTGTGGAACGCGCAGGCCGAGTTCATCCGCCGCGCAGAGCGCGCCCATTGCCATGATATCGCCGCCGCAGAACACAGCGGTAGGGCGATGCGGCTGGGAGACGATCTGCTGCATGGCGCGATAGCCCGACTCCGGCTCGAAATCGCCCTGGACAATCCAGTTTTCTGGCACGGTAATCAGCGCCTCTTCCATCGCTTTCATGAAACCGGCCAGACGGCCAGCACCGGTGTTACGCTCCAGCGGGCCCGGGATCACGCCAATTTCACGATGCCCGCGTTCTACCAGATAACGCCCGGCCATGTAGCCGCCTTCAAAGGCGTTATCAATAACAGAGTCGGTGAAGTCTGCGCGCGCCTCGCCCCAGTCCATCACTACCATCGGAATGTGGCGATACTCTTCCAGCATGGAAAGCACAGACTCAGGGTATTCAGAACACATGACCAGCAGGCCGTCGACGCGCTTTTGCGCCATCATCGACAGGTAAGCGCGCTGTTTTTCAATGTTGTTCCACGCGTTGCCCAGAATCAGGGTATAGCCTTTCTGAAAGCAGTTTTTTTCAACGGCTTCGATGATTTCAGCAAAGTAAGCCGCTTCACTGCTGGTGGCCAGCAGGCCAATCGATTTGGTGTGATTAACCTTCAGGCTACGGGCGACCGCACTTGGCGAGTAGTGCAGTTCTTTGATTGCTGCCCAAACGGCATTACGCGTCTCTTCTGCGACGAAACGCGTTTTGTTAATAACATGTGATACGGTTGTAGTGGAAACGTTTGCGCGTTTTGCTACGTCTTTAATTGTTGCCATTAAATGTCACTCCAGACCATATCCTAAGCTCCTGAAAAAAATGAAGGTAAACGTTTGCCTTCTCTCACCCTTATTACGCAAACATGAGTTGCGACACGCCGGGAAAACGACACAGGACGTCAGGAGGGGGTCAGTGGCCGGTACGCTAATAAATTTAGCGTGGAATTTTGTCCTATCTTGATGAAAAGGGGAAGAGGTAAAGTGGATATCCGTTTAAATCCTGGAAGATTTTTGACCTGAACTGTGTAAAAATGAGCAAGCTCACTTTTCGTAGGGTGAATAAAAGGAGAAAAATTGATGAGTACCGATCTGAAGTTTTCGCTGTTTACCACCATTGTTGTTCTTGCCCTGATTGTTGCGGGTGGTTTAACCGCTGCGCTGCACTGATTCAGGAGGGGGGAGAGTCTTCTCCCTCTCTTGCCGCTATTGTTACCTCTCCGGCAAAAATCTTTTGCCAAAATGTTAACTTCTCATTTTTTGTGATTGATGTCATGCTTTTGCCTTCTTAGTCTGTGCCGGGTAACGGCACGGTATCCGGAGTCTTTTCATGAAAATCAATTTTCCCCTGCTGGCCCTGGCGATTGGCGCCTTTGGGATTGGCACCACTGAATTCTCCCCGATGGGGTTATTGCCTGTTATCGCCCGGGGTGTGGACGTCTCTATCCCTGCGGCCGGTATGTTGATTAGCGCCTATGCGATCGGCGTGATGGTGGGCGCACCGCTGATGACGCTGCTGCTTTCGCACCGCGCGCGACGCAATGCGCTGATTTTCCTGATGGCAATTTTTACTCTCGGAAATGTGTTTTCCGCGATTTCGCCGGATTACACCACGCTGATGCTTTCCCGTATTCTGACCAGCCTGAACCACGGCGCTTTCTTCGGGCTGGGCTCGGTTGTTGCCGCAAGCGTAGTGCCAAAACATAAGCAGGCCAGCGCGGTAGCCACTATGTTTATGGGCCTCACCATCGCTAATATCGGCGGCGTTCCCGCTGCCACCTGGCTCGGAGAAGCCATCGGCTGGCGTATGTCTTTCCTCGCAACCGCCGGACTGGGCGTGGTCGCGATGGTCGCGCTGTTCTTCTCGCTGCCGAAAGGAAGTGCGGGAGAACGTCCGGAAGTACGTAAAGAGCTGGCGGTGCTGATGCGTCCTCAGGTGTTGTCCGCGCTGCTCACCACGGTGCTGGGGGCAGGGGCGATGTTTACGCTCTACACCTATATCTCCCCGGTGCTGCACGACATTACCCACGCAACGCCACTCTTTGTTACCGCGATGCTGGTGCTGATTGGTGTCGGGTTCTCGATTGGCAACTATCTCGGCGGGAAATTTGCCGACCGCTCCGTCAGCGGGACGCTGAAAGGTTTTTTAACGCTGCTGATTGTCATCATGGTGGCGATCCCGTGGCTGGCGCGTAACGAAGTGGGCGCCGCGGTTGCCATGGTGGTGTGGGGCGCCGCAACCTTTGCCGTGGTGCCGCCGTTGCAGATGCGTGTAATGCGCGTTGCGCACGAAGCACCGGGGCTCTCTTCGTCAGTGAATATCGGTGCGTTTAACCTGGGAAATGCGTTGGGGGCCGCAGCGGGCGGGGCGGTGATCTCCAGTGGTTTGGGTTACAGCTTTGTGCCGGTGATGGGGGCGATCATTGCCGCACTCGGCTTGCTGCTGGTGTTGATGTCCGGGCGTAAACAGCCAGAAGCGGTGTGTACGGCGGAATAAATAAAAACGCAGAAGGGTTGCCCCTTCTGCGTGTCCCTTATGCGGCGAAGTTCTTCGCAACAAATTCCCAGTTAACCAGTGCCCAGAAATGTTCCAGGTAGTTCGGGCGCGCATTACGGTAATCAATGTAATAGGCGTGTTCCCATACGTCCACGGTCATCAGCGGCGTTGCGCTGGTGGTCAGAGGGGTACCCGCATTAGAAGTGGAAACGATAGCCAGTTTGCCATCAGCCTCTTTTACCAGCCAGGTCCAGCCGGAGCCAAAGTTTTTAACGGCTGCGTCAGTAAATTTCGCTTTGAAATCCGCGAAACTGCCGAACGCGGCGTTAATCGCTGCGGCCAGCTCACCGGTAGGTTCTCCGCCTGCATTTGGAGCCAGGCAGTGCCAGTAGAAGGTGTGGTTCCACACCTGAGCGGCGTTGTTGAATACGCCACCGTCTGAACTGCGCACAATCTCTTCCAGCGTTTTGCCTTCAAAATCGGTGCCCTTGATCAGGTTATTCAGGTTGGTGACATAGGTCTGGTGATGCTTGCCGTAATGGTACTCCAGGGTTTCCGCTGAAATGTGCGGAGCCAGGGCGTCTTTTGCATACGGTAGTGCAGGTAATTCGAACGACATTGCTACTCTCCTTATAGTTTTATACGTTGCCAATAACCCTACAGACAACAAGGACAGAATAGCAAATTGAAAGGGTATGCAAAAGAGGAACTTACCCCGCCACGGAGGCGGCAGGGCAGGGTCTAGCGAATGGTTTTTGGCGTCATCACTCGGCGCGCACCCACATAGTGGCGCACCCAGTAATCTTCACTGAGGGAGGTGATCTGAATGTCCTGACCGCTGCGCGGTGACTGGATAAATTTACCGTTACCCACATACACCCCAACGTGATCGGCCGTGCCGCGTCCCTGGGTGCGGAAGAACACCAGGTCGCCATTTTGCAGTTCGCCACGGTTTACAGGCGCGGCGTCGCGCAGATGGTACATCTCATTGGCGGTGCGTGGAATGCGAAACTTCACCAGATCTTTATAGGCATAATAAACCAGCCCACTACAGTCAAAACCGGTGCGCGGAGAGGTGCCACCCCAGCGATATGGTTTACCTATTTGCCCCATCAGTTTATTCATCGCCGTTTTTTGCGCTTTCTGCATACGCGCTTTATGCACGTCAGCCAGCTTCGTCACTTTGGCGCATTTCGTTTTATGGCCTTTGCGCACGGTGCATTTATCATTCACCAGGCTGGCGGTCGTGCGAGTGGTTTTGTGCGTGCCGGAACGGAGAGTTTTGGTTTTACTGGAGGCGGTCTTTTTGGTGTGAGCGGTGGTTTTCTTCTTTACTGTTTTGCTGGTGGTTTTTTTCTTACGTTCTGTGGTTTTTGCCAGATGCGTTTTTTGTACAGCAGAATGCCGCGCCTGTTCGGAGGCGTTCGCCGCTGGCGTAAATGAGAGTGTGGTAAACAGTAAAGCACAGAGCGTCATCGAGATTTTAGTTATCCGCGCCACTGGGCAGTCCCCTGATAAGTGCGAGCCAAAATACATACCCGCATGAGATTTACAAAACCAGTCGATTCTAATCCATAAAATCGGAATAAGTTAATAGCATTTTTCATTCAAAAATTGTGTTTCGTTAGCAAGTGCAAAAAAATTCACCATTCTGTCGCAGTCTTGTTCGCTCCTTAAGCAAAACCGCACGGCGCGCAGCCTTAAACGTCATTATCAATGCAACTTTACGCGATAGCGGATAAAATAATGAGACGTGACAAAAATGTTATTTTCCGATGTCGGCCTGACCCGCTACAATGTCAGACTGATGCCGTAACAGAAGTTAAAGGAAGCAAGACATGAGCACCACTATTGAAAAAATTCAGCGCCAGATCGCTGAAAACCCGATTCTCCTGTACATGAAAGGTTCTCCGAAGCTGCCAAGCTGCGGCTTCTCCGCGCAAGCGGTTCAGGCGCTGTCCGCCTGTGGTGAGCGTTTTGCTTACGTTGATATCCTGCAAAACCCGGACATCCGCGCTGAGCTGCCAAAATACGCAAACTGGCCGACCTTCCCACAGCTGTGGGTTGACGGTGAACTGGTTGGCGGCTGTGATATTCTGATTGAAATGTATCAGCGCGGCGAACTGCAACAGCTGATCAAAGAGACTGCGGCGAAGTATAAAACCGAAGAGCCGGACGCAGAATAAGTTTTCTGCGGATATAAAAAAGCGACCACATTATGTTGGTCGCTTTTTTTTGTCCTGTGGGGCTGTTGATTACCCAGTCTACGATTGAAGATCGGCCTCGTCGCCCATCGGCAGCGGCCAGCCACCCAGACGTTTCCAGCGGTTGACGATCTCACAGAACAGCTCCGCCGTACGCTCGGTATCGTATAACGCGGAATGCGCCTGAGTGCCGTCAAACGCAATACCCGCCGTGATGCAGGCTTTAGAGAGCACGGTTTGCCCCAGCGCCAGGCCGCTCAGCGCGGCGGTGTCGAAGGTCACAAACGGATGGAATGGATTACGCTTTAGCGAGGCGCGCTCGGCGGCAGCCATGGTGAAGCTGTGATCGAACGTAGCGTTGTGGGCCACCATGATGGCGCGGCTACAGTCATTCTCTTTCATGCCTTTGCGCACCATTTTGAAAATGGCGTGCAGCGCCTCGTATTCGCTTACCGCCCCGCGCAGCGGGTTTGTCGGATCGATACCGTTAAAGGCCAGCGCCTCTGGCTGTAAGTTTGCCCCTTCAAAGGGTTCAACGTGGAAATGCAGCGTGGTGTCCGGTACAAGCCAGCCCTGTTCATCCATCTTCAGCGTGATGGCGGCAATTTCAAGCAGCGCATCGGTTTTAGCGTTAAATCCGGCTGTTTCTACATCAATGACAACGGGATAAAAACCACGAAAACGGTCGCACAGACCGGTAAATTGAGCGTTATCGGACATCAGGGTCTCTTACAAGGGGGAAAAAGCAGTGCGCATTATGGCAAATTTTGAGAGGGGATGCAGCAAAACAACGGGCGCATAGTGCGCCCTGCGGGATCAATTGCCCAGACCGCGACCAGCGTCTTTAGCTTCGATCAGTTCGATTTTATACCCGTCCGGATCTTCAACAAACGCAATCACGGTGGTGCCGCCTTTAACCGGACCGGCTTCACGGGTGACGTTACCGCCATTGCTGCGGATACGTTCGCAGGCTTCAGCCGCATTATCCACTTCCAGCGCGATGTGGCCGTAAGCCGTACCCAGCTCGTAGCTGTCCACGCCCCAGTTGTAGGTCAGCTCGATGACCGCTTCTTCAGATTCCGGGCCGTAACCGACAAACGCCAGAGAGTATTTATATTCCGGATTTTCGCTGGTGCGCAGCAGCTTCATGCCCAGAACGTTAGTGTAGAAATCGATAGAACGTTGCAGGTCGCCAACGCGCAGCATGGTGTGAAGTAGGCGCATAATTTCCTCATTAACCAGTGGAATGGATTATCTTTTTGAACAGAAACGATGTTTTAGTATAGCGGCGAAAGGTCGCCGCTATCAATGTACAAAGCGGGATTACAGTGAAGGGTAGTCGGTATAACCTTCCGCGCCGCCGCCATAGAAGCTTTCAGGGCGCTGCGGGTTCAGTTCGGCTTTCTTCTGCAAACGGGCAACCAGATCCGGGTTAGCAATGTAATCACGGCCAAAGGCCACGGCGTCGATCAGACCTTTACCGATCAGATCCTCGGCTTTCTCTGCCGTATAAGCGCCCGCCCCGATAATCACGCCGTGGAAGCGCTCGCGAACTTTCTGGCGGAAGGCTTCGCTGTAGGGCTTGCCGCCTGCCCAGTCCGGCTCGGACATGTGCAGATACGCGATACCGCGTTTCGCCAGCTCTTCAATCAGATACAGCGCATCCGCTTCTTCGTTCGGACCGTTGTCGACGTTCTGGAAGGTACCAATTGGGGAAACTCGAATACCAATGCGATCTGCGCTCCACTCATTACACACGGCATCTACCACTTCAAGCACCAGACGCGCGCGGTTTTCAACGCTGCCGCCGTACTGGTCGGTACGCTGATTGGAAGACGGTGACAGGAACTGGTGCAGCAGGTAGCCGTGCGCAGAGTGCAGCTCAACCAGGTCGAAGCCCGCTTCACGGGCGTTGGCGACGGCCTGACGGAAATCATTCACGATACCCGGGATCTCGTCCAGCTCAAGCGCGCGTGGCGTGGTGGTGTCGACGCGAATAGCATTACCGTTTTCATCGCGCAGGGAAGTGCGGGTATTCGCATTCAGGGCAGAGGCAGAAACGGGCGCCTGACCGCCAGGCTGGATGCTGCTGTGCGAGATACGACCGGTGTGCCACAGCTGAACCGCAATACGGCCATCTTCAGCATGAACGCCTGCGGTGATTTTTTTCCACGCGGCGATCTGTTCCGGGCTGTGCAGACCCGGCGCACCGGCGTAGCCTTTAGCCTGGGCAGAAATCTGCGTGGCTTCGGAAATAATCAGGCCCGAGCTGGCGCGCTGACGGTAATACTCACCCATCAATGGCGTTGGGATATCTCCCGGCTCGATGCTGCGCAGACGGGTAAGTGGGGCCATAAACACGCGGTTTGGGGCAGTAACGGCACCCACTTTCAGTGGGGTAAATAGCTTTTCAGCGGACATAATGGCTCCTGAGTAGACCAGTCGACTAGTAAAAGGGTAAATAAAAACGCCGGTTACACGCCAGGCGCAGTAATACAGTTTTTCACATGCGCCAGCGCGCTTTCGAGCGGCACGGCGCTGCGAGACATTTTTGCTTGCAGGTTGGCGCCTAACCAGAGGGAATAGAGCACCTGTGCCTGCGTGAGCGGATCGCCGGAGAAGGAGAGCGTTGTTTCATCGCGGCCTTTTTCCAGCGCCTGAGCCAGCAGAGCGATTACGCCGCTGGCCCCTTTATCCATGGCGGTGCGCATATCTTCGGAGAGATCGCACACTTCGGCAGACAGTTTTACCGTCAGGCAGCCGCTGATGATGCCCTGCTGACAGAACTGCGTCAGCGTATCCTGATAGTAGTTCAGAACACGATCCCGGTAGTCACCTTCGCCGCTGGCGAAGTGGGCTGCCAGGCGCTGATGGTAGCTGGCGTAGTGCCGCTCCAGCATGGCTACGCCAAACGCCTCTTTGGATCGAAAATAGTGATAAAACGATCCCTTAGGCACTTCAGCGGTTTTTAATAACTCACTCAGCCCCATACCGGTAAACCCGCGATGCATGCAAAGGCGCTCGCCGGTAGCCAGCAAATGTTCTCGTGTATCGTGTTCTGTATGTCTGCTCATGCTCTTACTCTAATAGACCGTTCGGTCTAATGCAAGCCCGCTTAGCGACGACATTGCGACAAAATATCCAGCTGCGGCTGATAAACCACTGATTTCACGTCCATCATGCCCAGAACCGTGGCAAACAAATTGTCCTGTGAAACTGCCTCTTTTGCAGCATGGTTACGCAGGCAATCCGTGTTTACGCCGAAGTTTTTCGCATAGTCCGGGGAGAGCCAGAACATAAACGGAATATGCGTTTGCTGCTCCGGGGCCAGCATATACGGCGTACCGTGCAGGTAAATTCCGCTTTCGCCCAGCGATTCGCCGTGATCGGAGAGGTAAATGAGCGCTGTGTTCATACTGGCCTTCCGGGCTTTTAGCGCGTCGATGGTTCGGCTGAGCACGCTATCGGTATACAGAATCGAGTTGTCATAGGTATTGATCAGCGACTGATGATCGCAATCCTGAATTTCATTGGTATCGCAGGTTGGGGTGAATTTCCGGAAGCGGTCCGGGTAACGGTTGTAATAAGCCGGACCGTGGCTGCCCATCAAGTGTATCACCAGTACGGTATCCTGCTTTATTCCGTCCAGCACGTTGTCCAGGCGGTACAGGTTGACGTCGTCGATACAGGATTTGTCCTTACAGAACTGATCGAGTTTCCACTGGGTCATATCCGTGTGCGGCACGCGGTCGCAGGCACCTTTACACCCGCCGTCATTGTCGCGCCATAGCAGGTTGTACCCGGCGTGGTTAAGCACATCGAGCAGTCCTTCCTGATGATGGGCGAGGTCCGCGTCATATTTTTTTCGCGTCATGCCGGAGAACATGCAGGGGACGGAAACGGCGGTTTCCGTGCCACAGGAGGAGGCCTGTGGGAAGTTGATGACATCCCGCTTTTTCAGCTCGGGGTTGGTTTCACGCGGGTAACCATTTAACGAGTAATTTGCGGCGCGGGAGGCTTCGCCCACCACCAGAACCAGCACGGTTTTCTTACGTTGGCCGGAAATCAGCGCCCCTTTATGGGCATCTTCGCCAATGCGGACCAGCGTCTGGTCGCCGGCAAACCAGCGCATTTTACTGTACTTCACAACGGCGCTCACGTAGTTCGCCGGAGTGACCATTTTGACGATGCTTTTGTTATTGCGGAACAGCGAAGCATAGTCTTTATAGAACACTGCCGCGACGAGAATGATCACCAGCAGCGCACCGAGTATAGCGGCGAAACGTGTTAGCAGGGCATACCACCATTTTCCGGTTCGAATGCGCGTCAGGGCTAAGATGACGGAAGGGACCAGACCCGCGACGGCCAGCCACAGGATCAGCTGCGGCGTTACCAGGGCTGTCGCTTCCTGGGAGTTAGTCTCAAACACGTTCACAATCATGTTCTGATCGATAACCGCGCCATAGGTGTACATAAACCAGGTCGCGGCGGCGCATCCTATGGTCAGGGCAATCATGAGCGGCTTGCGAATAAAGGGAATATTCAGCAGGCTAAAAACAATGACCCAGCCGCAGAACAGAACCAGCGGCACACTGGCGGCAAAAAGCACGTCGTGCAGACGGGCAGGTGCGATAATTGACCAGCTGCGCTGGATAAACAGCGCATTGAACACGGTGAAGAAAAGCGCACAGGCGAGGGTAAATTTCGTATCGTTACAGTGTAACTTTTTAGTGAGCCACATGATGACCAGACCATTCATTATATCAATGCGGCGAGTATAAGAAGGGAAGATTAGCGAAACCTTAATGCCCTGTTTGTGACGGACACTCCTTGCATGCAGGCCATTTAGGGTCTTCACTGTAGGGAATAATGACGTTCTGGAGGTAGGTGTGGCAGAGCAAATGGAATTTTTCCCTGTCCAGAGCCCGTGCCGGGGTATTTGCCAGGTTGATGAACGAGGATACTGCCGTGGCTGCATGCGCACACGCGATGAACGTTTTAACTGGCAAAATTTCAGCGACGCGCAAAAGCAGGAGGTCTTACGGCTCTGCCGACAACGTCTGCTGCGCAAAATTCGTGCAAACAAAGCGGTTGAAACCGAAGAACCTCAGCAACCTTCACTGTTTTAGCAGGGTAATTGCGTATACTGGTGACATGACTTCCTTGAGGAAAATGTTATGGTTCAGCGTATTACCCTTGCCCCGCAGGGCCCGGAATTCTCCCGATTCGTTATGGGCTACTGGCGCCTTATGGACTGGAATATGTCTCCGGTCCAGCTGGCGGACTTTATAGAAGAGCATCTCGATCTCGGGATCACCACCGTCGATCACGCTGATATTTATGGCGGCTATCAGTGCGAGGCCGCTTTTGGCGAAGCGCTGAAGCGTGCGCCAGCGCTGCGTGAACGTATGGAGATTGTGACCAAATGCGGTATTGCCACCACAGCAAAACCGGAGCATGCACTTGGGCATTACATCACTGACAGCGCGCATATCGTTAAAAGCGCTGAGCAGTCACTGGTCAACCTGGCCACCGATCGTATCGACCTGCTGCTGATCCACCGTCCCGATCCATTGATGGATGCGGATGAGGTTGCGGAAGCGTTCCTGACGCTACACCAGAGCGGCAAAGTGCGTCATTTTGGCGTGTCTAACTTCACCCCGGCACAGTTTGCGCTATTGCAGTCTCGCCTGCCGTTTACGCTGGCGACGAATCAGGTGGAGATTTCGCCTGTTCATCAGCCGCTGCTGCTGGATGGCACGCTCGACCAATTGCAACAGCTGCGCATCCGTCCAATGGCATGGTCTTGCCTGGGCGGCGGCCGCCTGTTTAACGATGAAGCATTCCAGCCGCTGCGTAACGAGCTTGAAACGGTGGCCCGCGAACTGAATGCGGAGAGTATTGAGCAGGTGGTTTACGCCTGGATCCTGCGCCTGCCGTCTAAACCGCTGCCGATTATCGGCTCCGGCAAAATTGAGCGTGTCCGCGCTGCGCTTGTTGCTGAAGAGCTGGATATGACGCGTCAGCAGTGGTTCCGCATCCGCAAGGCGGCGCTGGGCTACGACGTACCCTGAGCACGCCTGAACCTGACTTTCCGGTGAAATCTGCGCCGCTGGTATAAACTTAAGGTGCAAAAAATAACCCGTGGAGGTCATATGAAGCGTTTTGCTCTGGCAGTGGTCACGCTGGTTGTTTGCGCAGGAGCGCAGGCAGCCAGCGAAGAAGTTGAAATGAATCTCGTCACTTCTCAGGGAGTAGGCCAGTCCATCGGGACGGTGAAAATCACCGAAACCGATAAAGGGCTGGAATTTGCTCCCGATCTCAAGGCCCTTCCACCCGGTGAACATGGTTTTCACGTTCATGCCAAAGGCAGCTGTCAACCTGCAATGAAAGAGGGGAAACCTTCAGCCGCTGAGGCCGCTGGGGGGCATCTGGATCCGCACAACTCTGGTAAGCATGAAGGCCCGGAAGGTATGGGGCACCTCGGCGATCTGCCGGTGCTGGTGGTGAATAACGACGGTAAAGCCACCGATCCGGTTGTTGCGCCCCGGCTGAAAAAGATTGACCAGGTCAAAGGCAAGGCGCTGATGGTCCATGTGGGCGGCGATAACATGTCCGATCAACCTAAACCGCTTGGCGGCGGCGGGGCGCGCTATGCCTGCGGCGTGATCTGATCGCCAATTGTTCCGGGTGGCGGCGCCTGTTCAAGCTGTGACAGGGAGCAGTGCAGCCGCCAGATAATGGACGCCAGATCGCGGGCCGCAGGCTGATGGTGGTGCGCCAGAGCGTCGCAAATACGCTGAAGCTCGGCGAGCGTGACGCTCAGGGGGCGTTGCTGAACTCCGCGCTCGCTCATGACATCGCGGAGCATGGAAATACAATTATCGCGGACCTGCGAAAGCGGGTCGGAACGCGTCTCCCAGGCACGCAGCTGCCACACCACGTGCGAACAGTTCAGCAGCACCACGCCCCAGCGCAGTAGCCAGCGACGGGAGAGGGAATCCTGGCTGTTGTTCAGCTGGCTGACATGATGGTAAACCAGCGATTCATACTCGCTTTCACGCAGATGCGGCCTGCGGCTCAGTTGATCGACAAAACCCCTGCGCAGCTCACGAATATGCCTGCGGCTTTTACGCGCATCCGAGCCCGGGCGTAGCACGGCGAAAGCCAGCCACGCCAGCCCCACGCCGAGGATCTTCGCCAGGTTATCGTTGAGAAAATCAGCGTAATCGTAAACCGGAGGATTCGTTACAGAGATAAATGAGCCCATAAAAACAATCAACTGACCCCACAGACCGGCCAGTTTTGGCATTTGCAGTTTGAGCAACTGCATGGTGGTTAACAGCGGGAACAGAAACAGCAGAAATTGCCAGAGGTCGGTTATCTGCACCATCAAACCAAATTTCACCACGAAGCTGAACAGCGACAGCAGTACCAGCGTACGCAGCAGAAGCGTCAGGGAATTAAACGGGGAAGCTGCGACGGAATAGAGCACGCAGCTGATTGCCGCAAGCGTCAGGGCTGCACTGCCCGCATCCCATTGGGTGGTGATGGCCCATGCGCCCACGGCCGTCAACGCGCAAAACGTACGAAAACCGCTCCACAGCGCCTCCATTGCGTCGGTATGGCGCGCCAGAGCTGGGCTACCGGGAACGGAAAATTCGGTGACGGGCGTGGCATTTTCGACGGCTTTTAACCAGCGGCTGCTGCGCAGATACAGGCGGCAGAAATAGTTCAGACGCTGCCAGAAGGCGCGGTGCCGGTAATCATATTCATCCGTTGGGGCGAGCGGCGCGATAATGCGGGCCACGGTATAGATATCGGCATCCGGACGCGCAAGGGCGGCGAGCAGCGCCTCGATAACTTCCCGGGTATGGGCTGGCGGCGCAGGCCAGTTCAGCAACATCCGGCGAAGGCTTGAGATCGCACTCGTCATCCGCAATTGCTGGTGCAGTAAATAGTTCAGGAGCGTGTTCTGGCGACGAAAACGGTAGTGGCTCCAGAATGCCTGGATGCGTAACAGGTTCATGGTCAGGATCTGGCCGATGACCTTTTCGTGTGCTAGACGGATGTTATCGCTGCTATCAGGCTGCCAGAGCAGGCTGGCATGTTCCAGCAAACGCGCGTGCATCGTTTTAAGGGCGGTGATAAGCGTAGTGCCATCCGAGGTGCTGGGCAGGATCATCATCATGACGCCGCCGCACAGAATGCCGACCATCACTTCACATACGCGTGCCTGGGCGATGTCCCATAGCTCGGTGGTATCCAGCACGTTGACGACCGGAAAGGCGATAATGGCTGCAGTGTAACCTGCCAGTTGAAACGCGTACGCAACGTTGTTGGTAAAATGGGCGCAGGCCCAGGTGCACAGCCCCAGCCATGCCGACATGCTTAACAGAAAGAGCCAGGGATCGTTCAGGGTATGGCCGGCAAGAAGCAGTGCAGCGGTCGCACCCAGCAGGCTACCCGCCACGCGCCCGAGGCTTTTACTGATAACGCCCCCGACGGTAGGGAAGCTGACGACCGCCGCAGAGGTCATCGCCCAGTAAGGCTCATCCAGATTCAGATAATAGGCAACCGTAAGCGCAAGGCACATGGCGATGCCGTTACGCAGCGCGTAACGCCACTGCGGCCGTGTCGCTTTTATCCACGGCGTATTGCGCCAGGAGAAAGCCCCCAGGTTCATCATCGCGATCCGATGGCGACGGTGCAGGTTGTGCCAGAGACCAGAGTAATGTCTTTCGGCAGTTGCTCTAACTCGACGCGAACAGGCACCCGCTGAGCCAGACGCACCCACGGTACGTTGGGTTTGATGTCAGGCACCAGACCAGAATCGGTTTCCACGCTCTGATCGTAAATTGCCCGACCTATGCTACTAACGTGACCCTGTAACGTTTCTGCACCGCTGTAAAGCGTGATCCGGGCAGGCGCACCCTCGCGGATATGCCGCAGCTTGGTCTCTTCAAAATAACCTACAACATAGAAAGAGTGGCTATCTACCAGGGCAAAGACCGGCTGGCCTGTGGTGGCGTAATCCCCCACACGGGTCGACAGGCTCGTGATCCATCCATCCACCGGAGCTTTGACAACGGTCTGGGTCAGTTGCCACTCGGCCTGTTTCAGCGTTGCCTCTGCAACCTTCAGGCTGGCCTGCATGGCTTTTACATTGATATTGGCGGTATCGAGATCTTCCGCAGAGATGTAATTCCTCGACAGATGTCGGCGACGTTCGGCTTCGTTATTGGCTTTTGCCAGATCTGATTGAGCTTTTGCGAGCTGCGCCTGGGCATTGAGCACCGCAATGTGGAAAGGGGTCTCATCGATGCGGAATAACACATCGCCCGCATGAACGAACTGGTTGTCCTTCACCAGCAGCGCGCTGATACTGCCGGACACCTGTGGCGTGATGCTGACCTGTTCTGCGCGGATCTTGCCGTCACGCGTCCAGGGCGACTGCATGTAATAATTCCAGAGCCACCAGCCGGCCATAAGCGCCAGCGCTAAAACGAAAAGAGTGGAAAAATATTTTAACGTTTTCAATGCTATTCTCACCACACGGTTAACACGGCAAGGCCAAGACAGACGGAAAGGGTAAACAGGGAGAGATCCATTAACATCGGGTGCCAGATTTCACCGGAATACATCCAGTCGCGCAGCAGACGATGCGCAATGAGCCAGATCACAAAACCGACCATCACGGCTTTAAACAGTGGCGGAAAGTAGACCGATGCGCCGACAATCAGATCCTGGAGGGGCAACCCTGCGGAGAGGGAAAAGAACGTCACAAGCAGTGATCCTTTGCAGTGGGGTGAGGGCCACAATGGCATATTTCAATGCGATGGCGCATTACCGTTCAGTGTAAATCATCCTTTCAGGAATGATGAATACCGTGATTGCATTTGTTTTGGCAATACAAATACTGCAAACTATTCTAAAATCACTATAATCACTTAGCAAGCTAATTATAAGGAGATGAAATTGGAATCGCCATTAGGTTCTGATCTGGCAAGGTTGGTACGCATCTGGCGTGCTCTGATTGACCATCGCCTGAAACCTCTGGAACTCACGCAGACGCACTGGGTTACGCTGCATAACATTCATCAGCTCCCGCCCGACCAGTCACAGATCCAACTGGCAAAAGCGATTGGCATTGAGCAGCCGTCACTGGTGCGCACTCTTGACCAACTGGAAGAGAAGGGACTTATCTCCCGACAAACCTGCGCCAGCGACCGTCGCGCCAAGCGGATCAAATTGACGGAAAAAGCGGCCCCGATTATTACTGAGATGGAAGCTGTCATCAGTAAAACGCGTGGGGAGATCCTTGAAGGTATTTCCCCCGCTGAGCTGGAGATGCTGATAGGACTCATCGCCCGTCTTGAGCAGAACATCCACGATCTGCAGTCTCGCGACTGACCGAACGTAAAGGCCTTGCGAAATCAAGGCCTTTCTTATTATCTGAACACCACCACCCGGTTGCGCCCTGTCTCTTTTGCCTCATACATGGCTTTATCCGCGCTCTCCACGCAGGTTTCCGCACTGGTTTCCGGCGAGGTTGCGGTGAATACGCCCATGCTGATGGTAATAGGTTCCGGCAGATGACCGCCGCTGCTGGCTTTATCAAACCCGCTCAGCTTGAGGCGAATGCGCTCGGCCACCTGCCGCGCGGCGTCTGAAGGGGTATTTGTCAGCATCAACACAAACTCTTCACCACCGATTCGGGCCGCGATATCCTGGGGGCGCACGGAATCCGTCAGCAGATTAGAGACGAACTGTAATACCTTATCGCCCTGCAAATGCCCGTAACAGTCGTTGATACGTTTGAAACGGTCAAGGTCGCTTACCACCACCGATACCGGGTGTGCCTCCGTTGCAGAGCTGAGGGCATAGTTTAATGAATCATAAAAATAGCTGCGATTATAAAGACGGGTAAGCGGGTCGCGGATTGAATTTTGATATGACTGCTGGTATTTGACGTGCGAGTCACGATACAAATTAAAGACGTCGGAAAGCAAAATGAAAATAATCATTAATGTCGCGACAGTTTCGAATAACCGGGCGCGGTACCATGACACATCTTCTACGTATCCGCCTAACAACAGCATTAACAGCGTGACGACATAACAGACGCATAAAAAATTGCCGCCCGCCCAGAACAAATTTCTTATCCGGGTCACGACCATCAGGGTGATTAATGTGACAACCCAAAGAATGACCAAAATGATGTTGATGGTCTGGCTCCAGAGAATCATGAACTGCCGGGTTTCATTATCCACAAGATCCAGGGTTAACGTCGTGGAATGGCTGGAATAGAACCACGCCAGCCAAAGCATGCAGCCCGTAAAGAGAGCCGATCCGACAACAATACCGATGTGGGTGCTTCGTGAAAGGGGGGAAACGCGAAGCGTATAAAGTAAGGCTGAGGCCATCATGAGCACCGCCATTAAGAGGTGTCGGAACATATAAAAGATCATCGCGTCATTATAGTTCGCCTCGTTGAACTGATAGAGATCCAGCCAACCTGGAAAACTGGATAGCGTACCCACCATCAGCAGTGCTGAACCGGCAAAGGCTGACGCAATCGGAACGAGATATAGCCGTTTTTTATCACACCAGTATTTCATTGCCATAAAACAGGCGATAAACAGATGGAATACCAGAAGAAAAATAGTGAGCGTAGGGAAAAATAGCGGAGAGAATGAAGGAACCCATTCAACAAGTTTTATAAAACAACCTTGTAACACGGCAATGATAAAAATGCACCCAAGTGCAAAGGCCACAAAGCGGTTCATTACAAATCGACAGTTCGCAAGCATAGAATCTTAAAAAATTAAAAAGAGGAAAAAGAGAATCAGACGAGTCTAAAGGAGGGAAATAAAAAATACTTTGCGCAGGAACAATATCAGAGGGAATTAATTATACGCCGTGTGAATGTATTTTTATAAATACATTTTTTAAAATGATAGTTTTTGTAAATGGATGCGGCCCGAAAGGACCGCATCCGTAGGGATATTAACGCGGGGAGACGGTGACCTGGCTACCGTTGCTTGCCAGTACAACACGCTGGCCTGCAGAGAAGCGAGTATTACCCTGTTTCTGCACAACCATAATGGTGCTGCCATCGTCTTTACGGATTTCCAGCTCAACGCCCTGAGTTTTGTTCATCGCACCCTGAACGCCCTGACCCGCTACGCCGCCTGCAACTGCGCCTGCTGCGGTAGCCAGAGAGCGACCGGTGCCGCCACCAATGGTGTTACCCAGGAAACCACCCAGCACAGCACCACCGATTGCGCCCACGACGTTCGTGTCATCACCACCCTGAATCTGAACAGGACGGGCATTAACGATAGTACCGTAGGTCACGTTCTGTACCTGTTTAGCTTCAGAAGCACTATATACGTCGCCGGAGAGTGAATTGTCGTTCACACAACCCGCCAGTGTTAAACCAATCAGCGAAACGCCCAGTACACGTAAAATCATTTGACTCTCCTGTTCACCAAAAAACGCCCGGTTGGGGCATCCGTTATGGCTAAATTATATGGCATTCCTGACCACAGTTCATATCTTTGCATGCCGAATAGATAAATTTTACCTGAACGGGGCTTAACGGGACATAAACAAAAACCGTCTGTGCTACAGGTCTGAGATTGTTAAAAAATATTATCACCGGATAGCAAAGCAGCGTTATTTATGATGGAGTGGTTGCACTTAGCCCATGTAACGTAAGGAAAGCGCATGAAATCGGGTCGCTATATCGGTGTGATGTCTGGTACCAGTCTTGACGGTGTGGATGTCGTTCTGGCCGCCATTGATGAAAACATGGTGGCGCAGCAGGCAAGCCTGACCTGGCCTATTCCGGTCTCGTTAAAAGAAGAGATCCTGAGCATCTGCCAGGGGCAACAGCTGACGCTTTCCCAACTGGGCCAACTGGATGTGCGTCTGGGATCGCTGTTTGCTGATGCGGTACTGGCCCTGATGCAGCAAGAAAGACTTCATCCGCAGGATGTCGTGGCAATAGGCTGCCATGGGCAGACCGTCTGGCATGAACCTGTCGGCGAGGCGCCGCACACGATGCAAATTGGCGATAATAACCAGATTGTGGCAAAAACCGGCGTGACGGTGGTGGGGGATTTCCGTCGACGCGATATGGCCCTCGGCGGGCAGGGGGCGCCGCTGGTTCCGGCATTTCATCAGGCGCTGCTGGCGCACCCGGTGGAGCGCAGAATGGTTCTGAACATTGGCGGGATTGCCAACCTGTCGATGCTCATTCCCGGGCAGCCCGTGCGTGGATACGATACCGGGCCCGGTAATATGCTAATGGATGCCTGGATCTGGCGTCAGAACGGTAAACCCTACGACAAAGACGCGCAGTGGGCCAGCCAGGGGAAAGTGATCCTTCCCTTGCTGCAAGCCCTGTTAAGCGATCCATTCTTTGCCCTGCCAGCGCCGAAAAGCACGGGGCGAGAGTATTTCAACTACGGCTGGCTTGAACGTCATCTGGCACGCTTCCCCGGCCTTGCGCCTCAGGATGTGCAGGCTACGCTGACTGAGCTTACCGCCGTGTCGATTTCTGAACAGGTGTTGCTCAGCGGCGGGTGCGAGCGTCTGCTGGTATGCGGAGGCGGAAGCCGCAACCCCCTCCTGATGGCACGCCTCGCCGCCCTGCTGCCGGGCACCGAAGTCACGACCACTGACGAAGCCGGGATCAGCGGAGACGACATGGAAGCGCTGGCCTTCGCCTGGCTTGCCTGGCGTACGGTTGCCGGTCTGCCCGGGAATTTACCCTCCGTAACCGGTGCGCGGGAGGCGAGCGTCCTCGGTGCTATTTTCCCGGCAAATCCGCGCCATAATCAGAGTTAACTGAAATTCAGCGGGAGGCATAACCCGTAAAATAGGGAAAAACAGGAGGGCGGTTAGGCCCTCCAGGACCAGGATAGTCTTCGGAATCTGCCCATGAAAAAACTTCTTCTCATTGCTGTACCTTTTCTTATGACCGGATGCAGCGTCTATAACCAGTTCGTTGAGCGTATGCAAACCGATACGCTGGAATATCGTTGTGATGAAAAACCGCTGACGGTGAAGCTGAACAACACTCGCCAGGAAGCCAGCTTTGTTTATGACAATAAGTTGTTGACGCTGAAGCAGGGGATGTCCGCCTCCGGGGCGCGTTACACGGATGGGATCTACGTCTTCTGGTCAAAAGGTGACAGCGCCACCGTCTATAAGCGAGACCGCATTGTGCTGAACAATTGTCAGCTGGAAAATCCGAAGCGTTGAGATTTTTGAAGGGGGCGCGCACAATAGCGCCACCCAACCTTACTTTCAGCTAACGCCATGTCAGATAACGACGAACTACAGCAAATTGCGCATCTGCGCCGTGAATACACCAAAGGCGGTCTGCGCCGCCAGGATCTTCCCGCCGAACCGCTGGTGCTTTTTGAACGCTGGCTGAAACAGGCCTGCGAAGCGAAACTGGCCGACCCGACGGCGATGGTCGTTGCCACGGTTGATGAAAACGGTCAGCCGTATCAACGCATCGTTCTTCTTAAGCATTATGACGAGAAAGGGCTGGTGTTCTACACCAACCTTGGTAGTCGTAAAGCGCATCACCTGGAAAATAATCCGCGTATTAGCCTGCTCTTCCCGTGGCATATGCTTGAGCGCCAGGTGATGGTTACCGGCAAGGCAGAGCGCCTCTCTACGCTCGAAGTGGTGAAATATTTCCACAGCCGACCGCGCGACAGTCAGATTGGCGCCTGGGTTTCTAAACAGTCCAGCCGAATCTCGGCCCGCGGCGTACTTGAAAGTAAATTCCTCGAACTCAAACAGAAGTTTCAGCAGGGTGAAGTGCCGCTGCCGAGTTTCTGGGGCGGGTTCCGCATCCCCATTGAGCAGATGGAATTCTGGCAGGGCGGTGAGCACCGCCTGCACGACCGCTTTTTATACCAGCGCGACAACGGTGGCTGGAAAATAGACCGACTGGCACCGTAATCCCCAAAATTTGTTGATTTAAGCGCTAGCGCACACCGCGCTGGCGCTTTATTCTATGGTCCTTTCGCATCAGGCGAAAAGTCGTGTACCGGCAAAGGTGCAGTCGTTTATACATGGAGAATTTGATGGCAAGCAGTAACTTGATTAAACAATTGCAAGAGCGGGGCCTGGTGGCCCAGGTGACGGACGAGGAAGCGTTAGCAGAGCGACTGGCGCAAGGCCCGATCGCGCTCTATTGCGGCTTCGATCCCACCGCTGACAGCTTGCATTTGGGGCATCTTGTTCCATTGTTATGCCTGAAACGCTTCCAGATGGCGGGTCATAAGCCTGTTGCCCTGGTTGGCGGTGCGACTGGTCTGATTGGCGACCCAAGTTTCAAAGCCGCTGAGCGTAAGCTGAATACCGAAGACACCGTGCAGGAGTGGGTGGATAAGATCCGTAAACAGGTTGCACCGTTCCTGGATTTCAACTGTGGTGACAACGCTGCGATTGCGGCGAACAACTACGACTGGTTTGGTGGCATGAACGTGCTGACGTTCCTGCGTGACATCGGCAAACACTTCTCTGTTAACCAGATGATTAACAAAGAAGCGGTCAAGCAACGTCTTAACCGTGACGATCAGGGTATCTCTTTCACCGAGTTCTCCTACAACCTGTTGCAGGGGTATGACTTCGCCTGCCTGAACAAGCTGCACGGCGTGTCGCTGCAAATTGGCGGTTCTGATCAGTGGGGTAACATCACCTCCGGTATCGATCTGACCCGTCGCCTTCACCAGAATCAGGTGTTTGGTCTGACCGTGCCGCTGATCACCAAAGCAGACGGTACCAAGTTTGGTAAAACCGAAGGCGGCGCAGTATGGCTTGATCCGAAGAAAACCAGCCCGTACAAATTCTACCAGTTCTGGATCAACACGGCGGATGCCGACGTTTATCGCTTCCTGAAATTCTTCACCTTTATGGATATCGAAGAAATCAATGCGCTGGAAGAAGAAGACAAGAACAGCGGTAAAGCACCGCGCGCCCAGTATGTGCTGGCCGACGAAGTGACCAAACTGGTTCACGGTGAAGAAGGTCTGGCAGCGGCGAAACGCATTACGGCGAGCCTGTTCAACGGGACCCTGAGCGATTTAAGCGAAGCGGATTTCGAACAGCTGGCGCAGGATGGTGTGCCGATGGTGGAGATGGAAAAAGGCGCCGATCTGATGCAGGCGCTGGTGGACTCCGAGCTCCAGCCGTCTCGCGGTCAGGCGCGTAAAACCATCGCCTCTAACGCGATCACCATTAATGGCGAAAAACAGGCCGATCCGGAATACACCTTTACCGAGAACGACCGTCTCTATGGTCGCTACACGCTGCTGCGTCGCGGTAAGAAAAATTACTGCCTGGTCTGCTGGAAGTAATTAAAAGTACGCAGGGGCGTGGGAAACCACGCCCCTTTTGTTTTGACAGGGTTTGGTAAGTACAACATGAAGAACATCCTCGCCATTCAGTCCCACGTTGTTTTTGGACATGCTGGCAACAGCGCTGCGGAATTCCCGATGCGCCGCCTCGGGGCCAACGTCTGGCCCCTCAATACCGTTCAGTTCTCGAATCACACCCAGTACGGTAAATGGACCGGCTGCGTGATGCCGCCGTCGCATCTGACGGAGATCGTTCAGGGGATTGCGGATATCGACCAGCTTAAACGCTGCGATGCCGTACTGAGCGGTTATCTGGGTTCGGCGGAGCAGGGGGAACATATCCTCGGCATTGTGCGCCAGGTGAAAGCGGCAAACCCCGCGGCGAAATATTTCTGCGATCCGGTGATGGGGCATCCGGAAAAAGGCTGCATCGTCGCGCCGGGCGTTGCGGAGTTTCATGTCCGTCATGCATTGCCCGCCAGCGATATTATTGCGCCAAATCTGATTGAACTTGAGATCCTGTGCGAGCATCCGGTCAACAGCGTAGAAGAGGCTGTACGCGCCTCTCGCGAGCTCCTCGCCCAGGGGCCAGAGATTGTACTGGTTAAGCATCTTGCGCGCGCAGGGTTAAGCCAGGACCGTTTTGAGATGCTGCTGGTGACAAAGGACGAAGCCTGGCACATCAGTCGACCGCTGGTGGATTTCGGTGCACGTCAGCCTGTCGGGGTTGGGGATGTGACCAGCGGTTTGCTGCTGGTGAAGCTATTGCAGGGCGCGAGCCTGCGCGATGCGCTGGAGCACGTCACCGCAGCCGTTTATGAAATCATGATTGCGACGAAGACGATGCAGGAATATGAGCTCCAGGTGGTCGCGGCGCAGGATCGCATCGCGAAGCCCGAGCATTATTTCAGCGCAACCCAATTGTAAGAGCAGGGATAGTGTAGGCCGGGTAAGCGCAGCGCCACCCGGCAACACAGGCCGTTCGGTTAATTCAACCCTTCCGCTTTCAGCGCCGCCGCCACCGCAGGACGCTCCGCCACGCGCGTCATATACGACGCGACATGGTCTAACCCTTCCATGTTCAGCTTAACCGCGCGTGCCCAGCGCAGAACGGTAAACAGATAGGCATCGGCGATGGTGAAACGCGAGCCACAGATCCACTGGTCGTCTTTCAGCGCGTCGTTAACGTACTGCAACTTTTTCTCCAGCAGCGTGCGCACGGTCGGTTTGTACTCTTCAGGGGTATCCGGGCGGAACAGCGGCGTAAAGCCTTTGTGCAGCTCGGTCGCGATGTAGTTAAGCCACTCAAGGGTTTTATAGCGAGAGATACTGCCTGTTGGTGCCAGCAGCTGACGATCAGGCACGTTGTCGGCCAGGTACTGCATTATCGCCACGCCTTCGGTCAGCAGCGTACCGTCATCCAGCAGCAGGGCCGGAACCTGCCCTTTTGGGTTAATCGCAAAAAAGTCACCCCCGTTTTCCAGGCGCTTTTTCATCAGGTCAACGCCGTCCAGCGTGAAATCCTTACCGCTCTCGCGAAGGGTGATATGCGAAGCAAGAGAGCAGGCGCCCGGTTTATAGAACAGTTTCATCGGTAACTCCTTTTTGCTGAGGTTCCCGCTATGTTAGTGCGCGTTCAGATAAAAAAAAAGCCGCTAATCAATTAGCGGCTTCTGTTCAGTCGTTTCCCGATGACATTACGCGTTCGCGGTGTTGGTCGCTTTAGCGGATTTGTCGTCGTCCTGCGTCATACGATTGAGTTTTGGTGCGGTGAGCAGCATCAGCACGGCAATTACGGCTGTCGCGATACCAATTTGCATGAACACGGTGCCGTAGACGTTCAGGGAGACCAGCGGGTCGGTAACGTTGTCCGGTACCGCCATCAGGTTCGCAATCTTACCTGCAATGATGGCTGCGCCAGCGGTCGTCAGGAACCAGCTACCCATGATGAAGCCCATCAGACGCTGAGGGACCAGCTGTGCAACCATCGCCAGGCCCAGACCGGAGATCATCAGTTCACCGATGGATTGCAGCGCATAGCTCAGGATCAGCCAGTTAACAGACACGATACCCGCGTCGGTCGCGAATTTCGTCCCCAGCGGCAGCACCAGGAATGCGCCAGAGCACAGCACCATACCGATCGCGAACTTGTGCGGCATCGGCAGACGGTCGCCCATCTTGTTATAGATAGCGGCCAGAATCGGGCTACCAATCATGATCCAGAACGGGTTCAGTGCCTGGTACTGCTCCGGCTCGAACGCGATACCCAGGATGGAGTGCTCAACGTTGCGGATTGCGAAGAAGTTCAGGGACGTTGGCATCTGGCTGTACAGGACGAAGAAGATAATCGCTTCCAGCATCAGGATGAACGCCACAATCATCTTACGACGTGCCGCACCCTGCATCGCGAAGGCTTCTTTAGCGAAGATAATCACGATACCCAGCGCAACCACGGCCAGTACGGCACGTGCAATACCCTGGTTGTGCAGCAGCCAGGTCGCGACAGCGGCCAGGATCACAATGCCGACGATGGTTGCCAGCAGTTTGCCCATATGCACGGGTTCGAAGTCTGGTTTAGAACCATAATCTTTAACCCAGCTGCGACAGAACAGGAAGTTCACAACGGTGATCAGCATACCCACGAAGCTCAGCGCAAACGCTACGCTCCAGCCGAATTTCGCGGCCAGCCATGGGGTTGCCAGCATAGAGAAGAATGAACCGATGTTGATGGACATGTAGTACATGGTAAATGCACCGTCCAGACGCGGATCATCTTTGTTGTAGCAGGTAGAAAGCAGGGAGGACGGGTTAGCCTTAAAGAGGCCGTTACCTACCGCGATGGTAGCCATGCCCATGTATACCACGCCCGCATCGTGCCCGGACCATGCAACCAGGCCATAGCCAATCGCCAGAACCACGGCGCCCAGCATAATGACACGTTTCGTACCGAGGACTTTATCGCCTAACCAGCCGCCGATGGCGACCAGGCCATAGACCAGAGCGCTGAAGGACGAGAACAGCGTGATGGAATCGGCTTCGGACATACCCAGTTGCTTAACCAGGTAAACGGCCATAATCCCTTGCAGGCCGTAGTAGCCAAAACGCTCCCACAATTCGATAGAGAAAATGAGATAGAACGCTTTAGGCTGTTTGAAAGCGTTAAGACTTACGCTCTCATCTGTTGGTTTATTGTTTGCAGTAGACACATATACCTCTTTTTTTACATCCCATATTAACGGGGGTGTTCATAGCGTGATGACCGTAGTCCATCCGCTTTATAGTTATATTGGGAGGGGAAACGGCGGGTAATGTTCACTATCCAGCCCCATCTGGCAATACGTTTGTAATAATCTGTTACATATAACTGTGGCGGTATAATCATCGGTTCATGCAAATGTTATGCAGCGTTAAATTTCATCCGTTGAGAATTGGTGGTTTTTTTCACTGTAAATGACCCTGATGAATGGCTGTGTGGCAATATGTTCTGCTATTTTGGGTGAAAGGCAGTGATATAGCCCATATTCTGAAAAATGACTGGTCTTATATGCGGTGAGTAAACGAGGAGATCTTGTCTGGCAAAGGCGTGGAGAGGGTTTTAACAACAAAAATCCAACATCAAGTTATCAGAGTGATCGCGATCACAGATGTATAGAAATTTTTGGTGATGAAAAAACTATTAACCTGTTTGAGTGTTAAATATCCGCAGAATCGACAACACTTTATGGACAATGAGAGGGAAAATTACGGCCAAGGGAGAAGATATCAGAGCCCTTGTTTAATCTAAGGGCTTGAACAGTAACAAGTGGATGTACCTTCAGGGATAGACTTTTTCTTTGTATTCACAGAGATCTTCGATAATGCAGGAGCCGCAGCGTGGCTTACGTGCAATACAGGTATAGCGCCCGTGAAGGATTAGCCAGTGATGGCAATCCACCTTAAATTCCGCAGGGACCACTTTTAATAGCTTTTCTTCCACCTCTTCCACGTTTTTACCCGGCGCGAACCGGGTGCGATTAGAAACGCGGAAGATGTGAGTGTCCACGGCGATCGTCGGCCAGCCAAACGCCGTGTTGAGCACGACATTTGCCGTTTTACGCCCGACGCCTGGCAACGCTTCCAGCGCTGCGCGATCTTCCGGGACTTCACCGCCGTGCTGCTCAAGCAGGATCCGGCAGGTCTTAATGACGTTTTCGGCCTTACTGTTAAACAGGCCGATGGTCTTGATATAGGATTTTACCCCTTCAACCCCCAGCCCCAGCATGGCCTGCGGCGTATTGGCTACAGGGTAGAGCAGGGCCGTGGCTTTGTTGACGCTCACGTCAGTGGCCTGCGCAGAGAGCAGCACCGCGATCAACAGTTCAAACGGCGAGTTAAAATTCAGCTCTGTCGTTGGATGAGGATTCTCATCGCGCAGGCGCGTCAGGATCGCAATGCGTTTCTCTTTATTCATACTGCTTTCTCGGGGATCCCTTCCTGTACGCTGCGTTCAGCGGCGCGGCGTTTACGTTTTTCATCAATCAGGTATTTTAACGCCAGCATCATCCCAAGGCCAATGAAGGCGCCTGGCGGTAGCATGGCCAGCAGGAATGGGGTGTCCGTATGGAACACCTCGATACGCAGCGATTTCGCCCAGCCGCCAAGCAGCGCGTCCGCACCGTCGAAGAGCGTACCGTTGCCCAGAATTTCACGCAGAGAGCCGAGGACGAACATGGCGGCAGTCGCGCCCATGCCGATGGAAAACCCATCCAGCGCGGAAATTGCCGGGTTGTTTTTCACCGCGAAGGCTTCAGCGCGGCCCACGACTATACAGTTAGTCACGATAAGCGGAATGAAGATCCCGAGCGACTGGTACAGGCCAAATGCGTAGGCGTTAATTAGCATTTGCACGACGCTGACCACCGATGCAATGATCATGACATAAATCGGAATACGGATTTCCGATGGCGTCCAGCGGCGCAAAACAGAAATGGAGAAGTTGGTCAGGGTCAGCACCAGCGTGGTCGCCAGCCCCAGCCCGAGCGCGTTGGTGGCGGTAGACGTCACCGCCAGCAGCGGGCACAATCCCAACAGCTGTACCAATGCCGAGTTGTTCTTCCAGAGTCCCTGGACGATAACCTCTTTAACCTGGCTCATGGTCACTCCTCACAGGCGGAAAGATGATTGATCTGCGCGGGCAGCGTTTCGGCATACAGACCGGCGCGTTTGACGGCGTTGACGACCGCGCGGGGCGTAATCGTGGCGCCCGTGAACTGGTCAAACTCACCGCCATCTTTTTTCACCGCGAAAGCAGGATCGTCCTCGCCATGAATCATCTTACCGGCAAAGTGTAAAATCCAGTCGCTCAGGCGTGTTTCAATTTTGTCGCCAAGGCCCGGCGTTTCGTGATGTTCCGTCACGCGCGTACCCAGCACGGTGCCGGAAAAATCGCTGCCTACCAGCAGCTGAATTGCGCCAGAGTAACCGTCCGGCGCGGTGGCTTCCATGATGGCACCCACCGGGTTCTCGCCCTTAAGGGCAATATAAACGCGGTGGGTTCCTTTACCGAGCTGCGGGGTCTGCACGACAAAGCAGCTTTTTTGCAGGTTATTATCATAGAAGTCTGATGGGATCACCTGATCGAACAACGCCTTTTGCTGCTTCATTGCCTGCTCTTCAATGGTGCTTTTCGTCAGTTCATTTACCAGCGCGGTCAGCCCGGTGAGGGCGGCGGCGAAGATCGCCAGCGTGACGCCGTGTTTTTGCATAGTCTTTAGCATGGCGTAACCCTTAGCGATGACCGTACACGCGTGGACGCGTGTAGTAGTCGATGAGCGGAACGGTGATGTTAGCCAGCAGTACGGCAAATGCCACGCCGTCCGGATAGCCACCAAAGCTGCGAATAAGCCAGACCAGCAAGCCCGCCAGCGCGCCGAAAATCAGACGACCTCGGTTGGTGGTAGAGGCGGTGACCGGATCGGTGAGAATAAAGAATGCCCCGAGCATGGTCGCGCCGGAGAGCAGATGGAGCTGTGGGCTGGCCAGTGACTCAGGTGAGATGACCCAGCCGAGCGTTGAACAGACGGCCAGCGTCACCAGGAAGCTCACCGGAATATGCCAGCGGATCGCTTTTTGTTGCAGCAGGAAGGCACCGCCCAACAGGTAGGCCAGATTGACCCACTGCCAGCCCGCACCCGCCAGTACGCCGCTGTAAATAGACGATTTCATCACCTGCTCGACGCTGTGGCCGGCACGCAGGGAGGTTTTGAAGGTATCGAGCGGGGTGGCCTGGCTGATACCATCCACGCCCATGCGAAGCGCGTTCATATCCGCGCCCATCGCGGTGTGGCCAGTAAAGATAACGTTCAGGGCATCCATAAAGCCGGGCACCGTGGCGGCGATCTCATGCGGCGGCAGCCAGCTGGTCATCTGTACCGGGAAGGAGATCAGTAGCACCACGTAACCAATCATTGCCGGGTTAAACGGGTTATGGCCCAGCCCACCGTACAGCTGCTTGGCGATGATCACCGCAAACACCGTTCCCAATACTACCATCCACCACGGGGCGAACGGGGGAATGCTGATGGCAAGCAACAGGCCGGTCAACAGGGCGGAGTTATCGCTCAGGATGCGAGTCACCTCCATTTTGCGCAGCTTCAGGATCGCTGCTTCCGCTGCGACGGCACTGGCGCAACCCAGAACTAACTGGAAAAGCGTACCCCAGCCGAAAAACCAACACTGTACGGCAATACCTGGCAACGCGGCCAGGCACACCAGCATCATAATACGCGATGTCTGGCGCTGGTTATGGGTATAAGGGGAACTTGCAATTCTGAAAACCATTTAATCCTCGTTAACGGCTTGCTGCGCGGCTTTCTTTGCCTGAACACGCGCAATCGCGGCGGCGACTGCGGCTTTGCGTGGATCGTCGTTGGCGGCCGCAGGCCGTTCGTCCTGCTGTGCCGCTTTTCGTGCTTTGGCACGGGCGATGGCCGCTTCAACGGCGGCTTTACGTGGGTCGACAGGCGCTTCACTCTCTTCGGCAGGCTGAAGCTGTGCCGCTTTACGTGCTTTGGCGCGGGCGATAGCGGCTTCAACGGCCGCCTTGCGCGGATCGGTCGCTTCCTGTTCAACCACCACTGTCTGCTGACCGGCTTTACGGGCTTTTGCCCTGGCGATAGCCGCTTCCACCGCCGCTTTACGCGGGTCTGTGTCGGCTTCCGGTTTGGCGTTTTGCGCCTTCTCCGCCTGACGTGCGCGCGCTTCGGCTTTACGCGCTTCGCGGGCGGCAATCGCTTCGCTATTGTCCGGCTTTTGGCCAGACACGATCGCTACCGGCTGAGCGGCAGTCGCGTTCTTCTCCCGCACACGGGCGAGGGCAGCGTTAATCGCATCCTGATCTTTCGCCGCAGGCTGCACGGCAGCCTGCTTATGGCGTTCCTGACGGGCTTGTTTCTCGCGCTCCAGTCGCGCCTGGCGCGCTTCAAAGCGAGCCTTCGCTTCAGCGGCACGTTTTTCTTCCATGGAGATAGCGTAGATTTCGGCTTTCTCCTGACGGAAGTACTGCACCAGCGGAATATTGCTTGGGCAGACCCAGGCACAGGCACCGCATTCAATACAGTCAGCCAGGTTATGCGCCTGGGCTTTATCGTGCAGCTGGCCTTTGCTGTACCAGTACAACTGCTGCGGCAGCAAGTCTGCCGGGCACGCATCCGCGCAGGCGCTACAGCGTATACAACCTTTCTCTTCCTGCGTTTCGCCCATCTCCGTTGGGGAAGGGGCGAGCAGGCAGTTGGTAATCTTCACCACTGGCACATCCAGCCACGGCAGGGTAAAGCCCATCAGCGGGCCGCCCATAATGACCATCTGCTCGCTCCCCGGGCAGAAGCCAGCCTGTTCCAGCAGATGATGCACCGGCGTACCCAGACGCGCCCAGACGTTGCCGGGACGGGAGACGGACTCGCCGGTCAGCGTGACGACGCGTTCGGTCAATGGCTCGCCGTCAATCACCGCACGTTTTACCGCGTAGGCAGTACCCACGTTTTGCATCAGCACGCCGATGTCGGACGAACGGCCCCCGTGGGGGACCTGTTTTCCGGTCAGGATCTGCGTCAGCTGCTTCGCCCCGCCGGACGGGTATTTGGTCGGGATCACGCGCAGGGCGATATCATGGCTGTCCGCCAGCACCGCGCGCAGCATCGAAATGGCCTGCGGTTTATTGTCCTCAATACCGATCAGCACTTCGCGGGGTTGCAGGATATGCGCAAGAATGCGAATACCTTCCACCACCTGCGCGGCACAGTCCTGCATCAGACGATCATCGGCGGTGATGTACGGTTCGCACTCGGCGGCGTTAATAATCAGCGTTTCGATTTTATCGCCGCCGCCGTGAAGCTTGGCGCCGGTCGGGAAGCCAGCGCCTCCAAGACCTGCTACGCCAAACTGATGAATGCGTTCAATCAGCGCTTCACGGCTGCGGGAACGGTAGTCGCTCCAGCCGTCACGATCGATCCAGCGATCTTCCCCGTCGGCTTCAATGATGACGCTCAGCTCAGACAACGCCGAGGGATGGGCAACGGTATGGGGGGCAACAGCCACCACCTTGCCCGAAGTCGGGGCATGTATCGGCAACATACGTCCACGACCAAAGGTCAGCGGCTGGCCGCGAAGGACGGTATCGCCTTCTTTCACGCACAGCTCGCCTTCCGCGCCGATGTGCTGTTTCAATGGCATCACGTAGCGGGTCGCCAGCGGAATTTGACGCAGCGGCGTACCGTTTGACTGGGTTTTCATTTCCGGGGGATGGATACCGCCGTCGAAGTCCCAGATCTTCTCTTTTCTGAAAGCAGAAAATAACTTAAGCATGTTGTTCCACAGGAATATTGCGAACCGGAATGGTCTGAAGATCCCATTTCCAGCTTTCGGTCGTCGTTTCAACCGGGCGGAGTTCTATACACTGCGTCGGGCAGGGGGCCACGCAGAGGTTACAGCCGGTGCACAGGTCCGCCACAACGGTGTGCATGGCGCGGGTTGCGCCTACAATGGCGTCGACAGGGCACGCCTGAATACATTTGGTGCAGCCGATGCAGTTGGCTTCGTCGATAACAGCAAGGGCACGAACGGGCTCCTGCGCCTGTTCATCGCCGTCGACAGGCTGCGGATCGACGTTCAGCAGTGCAGCTATTTTAAGCATGACCGCTTCGCCACCCGGCGCGCAGCGGTTGATCTTTTCTCCCTGCACGCCCACCGCCTCAGCGTAAGGACGGCAGCCAGGGTAGCCGCACTGCCCACACTGGCTCTGCGGCAAAAGCTCATCAATTTTTTCAACCACCGGATCGTCCTCTACCGCAAACCGGCGGGAGGCATAACCCAGAATGATGCCAAAGACGAGTCCCAGTACGCTGATGGACGCGATGGCAATCCAGATAGCACTCATTACAACTTCACCAGACCACTAAAGCCCATAAAGGCCAGAGACATTAAACCTGCGGTCACCAGAGCGATGGCGTTTCCGCGAAACGGCGCGGGAATATCCGCCGCTGCCAGACGCTCGCGAATCGACGCGAACAGGACCATAACAAAAGAGAAACCGACCGCCGCGGAAAAACCGTACAGCGCCGACTGCATGAAATTATGCCCAAGATTGATGTTGAGCAGCGCCACGCCCAGCACAGCACAGTTGGTGGTGATGAGGGGCAGAAAAATACCCAACAGGCGATACAGGGCAGGGCTGGTTTTACGCACTACCATTTCGGTAAATTGCACCACCACCGCAATGACCAGAATAAAGGACAAGGTGCGCAGGTAGAGCATGTCCAGCGGGATCAGGATCCAGGTATCAATCAGCCATGCGCAAATGGAGGCCATCGTCATCACGAAGGTGGTGGCCAGCCCCATGCCCATTGCCGTCTCCAGCTTTTTGGAGACCCCCATAAACGGGCACAGGCCAAGGAACTTCACCAGTACGAAGTTATTAACCAGCACAGTTCCGACAAAGAGCAGTAAGTAATCGGTCATTATTTAGCCTGAAATAAAAGAGCCGCCTATTATCGGATAAACGACAACAGGCCACAACAGGTTAACTGTAAGGTTATTACGGGTTAACGAAGGTCTTCTTAACGCGCGTCGACCGCTTGAAATAGGGCACCAGAAGCGCCGTCGCAAGCAACGGAAAGAGTAGCTGGCGAACCGCCAGTGCATCAGAAACTGGCGAAAAAGCGAACGCTTTGACGGCAAGCAGCACGGAGACCAGCAGCCAGATAATGTAATGTTTCGGCACGCTTTTGCGGCGTTTGAAGAAGGCGATGGTCAGCCAAAGCGTGTAGTACCACATCGCGATTGCGAAAACGAACGACACAAACCACGTCGCAATATTGAGCGCGCTCTGAGACATCAGTGTCTGGATAGCATGAGGAGTAACCAGTGCAGTGGTGTAAAGCAACAGCGCCAGCGAAGCGCTTAATAAAGCCACCAGCAGCCATGCCAGCGGGGCGATTAACCAGCCCCCAATTCTCTCTCCAGGCAATGCGGTCATACGCTCTCCCATAGTCTGCGCGAAATGTTATACAGAAATTTGCAGGGCGGAGAGTATATAACATTTCACGCCGAAGGCTACTTTCTTATACAACGTAACGCCAGACAGATTTAGGTACTTCCCCCACGTTGAACAGACGACCGCCAGAGACGAGTTCGGCGCGACGATGGTCAGCCGCGCGGTACATATTGATGATGTCCTGATTATCCGACAGCGTGTAGTTCAGATGGTCAAACAGTTTTTCCAGGCTTTCAAGGGAATTGATCTTGCGAAATTTTAATAAATAGTCCTGAACTGTCATATTAATAAGTTTCCATATAAAAGGGTAATACCCATAAAGGTAATGCGTTCGAATAATAAACGGATTAATAAAGACGTAAACTGTCCACTCGGGTAACGCGACGAAATTAGGAGTTTTCTTTGCGAAGATTCAGGCATCAGCAGATGCCTGGAAGAGAAGGGTAACCCCGTTCATTACGGCAGGCAATACGTTCCATGACGTAATGTGTCACGCTTTATGACGATGCGGCTTACTTTTGTTGAGCAACAGTAACAGGCTCCGGCGGCTGGTAGTTATCGATATGGCTGGCAATGCCGAGCAACACGACTGAAACGCCAAGGACGATCCATCCCGCTAATTCAATGATTCGATTAATTATTGATGACATATTTTGTGTTTGTAATTTATCCATAAATACAGATTACAAATGTTACAGCGGCCTTTTCGACAGAGCAAGCGCTTTGGGAACGATTCCCGGGCCCCATATACACACTTTAATGCGAGGTAACAAAAAAAGCTGTCGCGAGATGCTATTTTAACTCACAGGGCACATTATTAATCTGTGCGTTAAGCACAAGGCCAGTGATAAATAAGCGCACAGCGAGGGGGCATACGATGAGTGAAAACATCCGCGTCGGTCTTATTGGCTACGGGTACGCAAGCAAAACCTTTCATGCGCCGCTGGTTGCCGGCACGCCGGGAATGGAACTGGCGGCTATCACAAGCAGCGATGAAACCAAAGTCCATGCCGACTGGCCAGCCGTGCCGGTGGTAACGGAGCCTAAGCATCTGTTTAACGATCCTAATATTGACCTTATTGTCATTCCCACCCCTAACGACACCCATTTCCCCCTGGCGAAAGCGGCGCTGGAGGCTGACAAACATGTCGTTGTCGATAAGCCTTTTACCGTGACGTTGTCACAGGCGCGCGAGCTGGATGCGCTGGCGCGAAGCCTGGGTCGGTTATTGTCGGTCTTTCACAACCGGCGCTGGGATAGTGATTTCCTGACGATCAAAGCGCTGATAAACGAAGGCACGCTCGGCGAAATTGCTTTTTTTGAGTCTCACTTCGATCGTTATCGTCCGCAGGTGCGAGATCGCTGGCGCGAGCAGGCGGGACCGGGCAGCGGCATCTGGTATGACTTAGCGCCGCATCTTCTCGATCAGGCCGTTCATCTGTTTGGTCTGCCCGTAAGCATGACGGTCGATTTAGCGCAGCTCAGGCCGGGGGCGCAGACCACCGACTATTTCCACGCCATTTTGAGTTATCCGCAGCGGCGCATTGTGCTGCACGGGACAATGCTTGCGGCGGCGGAATCGGCCCGCTATATCCTTCACGGGGCGCGCGGCAGCTATGTGAAGTTCGGCCTGGATCCGCAGGAAGAGCGCCTCAAAAATGGCGAACGCTTACCGCAGGAGGACTGGGGCTACGACATGAGGGACGGGGTGGTGACGCGTGCGGAGGGTGAGGTATTGGTTGAAGAGACGGTGTTGACCCAGCCTGGGAACTATCCGGCGTATTACGCCGCAATTCGTGACGCGCTGAACGGTTCAGGTGAAAATCCGGTTCCGGCGAGCCAGGCAATCCAGATTATGGAGCTCATCGAGCTGGGGATCGAATCCGCCAAACATCGCGCAACGCTCTGTCTGGCATAAGTGCCAAACGCTTTCGTAGGCCGGGTAAGCGCAGCGCCACCCGGCAGTAAAGAAGACTACTGAGCAACTTTATCGCGCAGCGCCTGTTTCTCTTCAGGCGTCAGGAAGGCGATCTCCAGCCCGTTGATTTGCGCCTGACGGATCTGCTCGCGGCTCAGCCCGGCCTGCGGCGCGGCGATGTTGTATTCGTGAATAATATCCACGCCCTGAACCGCCGGATCGTCCGTGTTCAGTGAAGCCAGCACCCCGTGTTCAAGGAAGGTTTTCAGTGGGTGTTGCGCCAGCGACGCCACTGTACTGGTCTGAATATTGGAGGTCAGGCAGGATTCGATTCCAATACGTTGTTCGGCGAGGAAATCCATCAGCGCGCGATCTTCAATGGCTTTCACGCCGTGACCAATACGTTCCGCACCCAGTTCACGAATGGCCTGCCAGATGCTTTCCGGCCCCGCGGCTTCGCCCGCATGAACAGTTATATGCCATCCTGCATCACGTGCGCGGTTGAAATGAGACAGGAACAGGCTGCCCGGGAAGCCCAACTCATCACCGGCCAGGTCGATGGCGGTGATCTGGTCGCGATGCGCCAGTAACGCTTCCAGCTCCTGAAGACAGGCCGCTTCACCGAAGGTACGGCTCATAATGCCGATCAAACGCGCCTGAACGTCAAAGGTTTTGCAGCCTTCACGCACGCCTTCAATGACCGCTTCAACCACGCCCGCTACGGGGAGACTGTGGGTCATCGCCATATAGCCCGGAGAGAAACGCAGTTCGACATAGTGCAGGCCGTTGCGAGCGGCATCTTCGATGTTTTCAAAGGCGACACGGCGACAGGCATCGAGCGAGGCCAGCATCTTCACACCCCAGTCAAGCTTGCTCAGAAAACTTACCAGATCCGGCTCGTTCGACGTCACCTGGACATGGGGGATCAGGGTTTCAAGCGTTTCGGCAGGAAGCGTTAAATTGAACTGGCGACCAAGATCGAGAATAGTTTGGGCACGAATGTTCCCGTCGAGGTGGCGGTGAATATCAGTTAAAGGCAGGCGTGTATCAATCATGGTCGCACTCTTTGCTGGTTAAAGTGCGCCATATTATAAAAACAAAACGGGGGAAAAAGCTATTTGCGCAAGGGAATATTCCGTTGCGCACATTATTTACAGCAGAGTGTTGATGCCAGCAATAAGGCGCTGAACGCCCTGTTCAAGCTTACTACGCGGACAGCCAGCGTTCAGTCGCACATAGCCTTTTCCTTCATCCCCATAAGTATATCCCGGCATGATGGCCACTTTTAGTTGTTCAATCAGCACGTTTTGCAGCGTATTGTCATCAATACCGAGTGGGCTGAGATCAATCCAGGCCAGATAGGTGGCCTCTGGCGGTTGCCAGTTGAGTGTCGGAAATGCAGCATTCAGTTCGTCAGCAATGTAGCGCAGGTTTTCTTCGAGATAGGTCCGCAGCGCGTCCAGCCAGGGTTCGCCCTGCCGGTAAGCAGCAATGTGCGCGGTCAGCGCCAGCACGGAAGGGGAAGAGAGTCCGTCCCGCCCTTTTAATGCATTCAGATAGGCGTTACGGCTGTCGTCATCGGCGATAAGCCCCCAGGCGCCCGTCAGTGCCGGAATATTGAAGCTTTTGGAACCCGAGGTCAGCAGCGCCCATTTACCGCGTGCAACCTCATTCCACGGGGTATGGCGATGCGTGCCCCATACCATGTCCATATGAATTTCGTCGCTGATTACCGCCACATCATGACGGCTGCAAAGCGTTGCAATAGTGGCCAGCTCTTCCCGCGTCCAGACTTTGCCGGTTGGATTTTGCGGGCTACACAGCAGCAGAACCGTGTTTTCCGGTTTTGCCAGCGCCGCTTCCAGCGCGGCCATATTGCCGTCCCAGCCACGCGCCGTTTTCTGCATCGGCACGGAAACAACGGTACGCTGGTTGCCTTCAATGGCTTTATAAAAGGCATCGTAAGCCGGGGTATGAACCACCACGCCGTCGCCAGGCGCGGACCATATGCGGATCAGCTCCGAGACCATATAAATGACCGACGGCCCATACACTACGGTTTCGGTATCAATCTGACTGTTAAAGCGTTGCCGGAACCAGTGCGCCACGGCAGCCAGAAATTCGTCATTTTTCCAGCGGCTGTAGCCAAACACGCCGTGGTTGATGCGCTGGTGCAGCGCATCGGTAATACAGGGAGCGGTGGCGAAATCCATATCAGAGATGGTAAAGGGCAGCAGGTCGGCAGCCCCAAAACGGTCAGCGACATAATCCCACTGGGTACACCAGGTGCCGTGTCGATCCACGACGGTAGAAAAATCAAACATGACGGTGCTCCGTAAAGTAAAACCCCCTCATGACGAGGGGGGCGAGGCATCAGGCTTCGACGGTTCGCATCAGGGTTGCCAGCTCATCCTTCACTGACTGTACCTGCGGGCCAATGACGACCTGCAAATTGTGTTGATTTAACTGTACCACGCCGATAGCCCGGTTAGCTTTAAGTGCGTTGGTATCCACTTTGGACATGTCCGCCACCGACAAACGCAGGCGGGTGATGCAGTTATCCAGAGAGGTAATGTTATCCGCACCACCCAGCGCCGCCAGAATAGCCGGCGTGTTATATCCGGATTTCCCAACGGTACCGGCCACTGCCTGTTCAACGCTGGTGGCCGTATCGGTATCGCGGCCAGGCGTTTTCAGGTTAAAGCGGGTGATGGCGAAGCGGAAGATCCCGTAGTAAACCGCGAACCAGATGGCGGCCACAACCGGCACCAGATACCACTTGGTGGACAGGCCATGCAGGATACCGAATACCACGAAGTCAATCACGTTACCGTCGGTGTTACCGATGGTCACACCGAGCACAGCCATCACGGTAAAGCCCAGGCCTGTCAGTACGGCGTGGATGAGGTACAGCACCGGTGCCACGAACAGGAACAGGAACTCAATAGGTTCTGTCGTACCGCCCACCACGCAGGCAATAACGCCGGAGATCAGAAGGCCTTTAATTTTATGACGATTTTCCGGACGGGCGCAGTGGTACATCGCCAGCGCAGCGCCCGGCAGGCCGCCGAGGAAGGCAGGCATTTTCCCCTGAGAGAGGAAACGCGTCGCACTTTCAGAGAAGCCGTGCGTGGTCGGGCAGCTCAGCTGGGCCTGGAAGATGGTCAGCGCGCCGCTAACGGAATGACCGCAAACGTCCATAGTGCCGCCTGCTTCAGTAAAGCGGATCAGGGCAACCAGGATGTGCTGTAAACCAAATGGCAGCAGCAGACGTTCACCCGTACCGAAAATCATCGGGCCGAAATCACCCGCGCCGTTGATAATGCGGCCAATACCGGTGATCCCCATGGCAAAAACCGGCCAAATCAGAGGGATGATCAGACCAAACAGACCCATCACAACCAGCGTAATGATTGGCACAAAGCGGGTGCCGCCGAAGAAGGCCAGCGCATCGGGCAGGCGGATGTTATGAAAGCGCTCGTGCAGCATCCAGATGATCACTCCCGCGATCACGGCTCCAAGGATCCCGGTATCGATGGACTGAATTCCAATCACGCTCTGAATGTTATTGGCTTTCAGTACCGCCGCGTCGGTCGTGGGCAGGATCCCTTTGGCGGTCAGCCAGAAGTTAACCGCAAGGTTCATGACCGCATAGCCAACGAAGCCCGCAAACGCCGCCACGCCTTTGTTTTCGCGCGCCAGACCCAGAGGAATGGCGATACAGAACATTACCGGCAGGAAGCTAAAGGCAAAAGAGCCGACCTTGCTCATCCAGATGAAGATCGCCTGAAGTACCGGATTTCCGAGGAAAGGGATCAGGGTAATGACGTCATGGCTGCTTAACGAGCTGCCGATCCCCAGCATGATCCCGCAAAATGAGAGAAGCGCCACGGGCAGCATAAAGGTTTTACCCAGTTGCTGGAAAAACTCCCACAGCGATATTTTTTGTGCTGCTTTCGTCGTCATAAAACGACTCCTTAAATGGTAGAAAGAGATTTAACGACCGCGATGGGGCGAAAAGATAAAACGTTTTATCAAACTTTAGTGCGCGCTAAATCACATTCTCAGGCTTTTACTGGTAGTATAAAGATAACGTATTGATAAAACGTTTTAGCGATCTCATTATCAAGGAGTCACGCCACCACATGGCTGTAGCGAAAAAGATCACCATCAACGATGTCGCGCTGGCGGCGGGGGTTTCCGTTAGCACCGTTTCGCTGGTATTGAGCGGGAAGGGGCGCATCTCTCCTGCTACGGGTCAGCGCGTCAACGAGGCCGTTGAGCAACTGGGCTTTGTGCGTAATCGCCAGGCGTCGGCGCTGCGCGGTGGGCAAAGCGGGGTGATAGGGCTGATTGTTCGCGACCTCGCGTCGCCGTTTTATGCAGAACTGACCGCCGGGCTTACCGAGGCGCTTGAAGCGCAGGGGCGAATGGTTTTCCTGCTCCACGGTGGGCGCGAACCGGAGCAGCTGCTCTCCAGGCTGGATATGCTGCTGACGCAAGGGGTGGATGGGGTGATCGTGGCCGGCGCGTCCGGTGTGGGCAGTGAATTGTGTGAGCGCGCGGCGCAGAAAGGCGTACCGCTGGTGGTTGCGTCACGCGCCAGCTATCTCGACGAAGCCGATACCCTTCGGCCGGATAACATGCAGGCCGCGCAAATGCTGACCGAGCATCTTATTCATCGCGGCCATCAGCGCATCGCCTGGCTCGGCGGTAAAAGCTCGTCCCTGACGCGTGCGGAGCGGGTGGGCGGTTACTGCTCCACGCTCATCAAATACGGCTTGCCGTTTCACAGCGAATGGGTGGTGGAGTGTGAGTCCAGCCAGAAAAAAGCCGCCGAAGCCATCGGCACGTTGCTTCGCAACAGCCCGACAATCAGCGCGGTGATTTGCTATAACGATGTGATTGCGATGGGGGCGTGGTTCGGCTTGATCCGCGCCGGACGCCAGAGCGGTGAGGGCGGGGTAGAAACGTTCTTCGGCCATCAGGTGGCGCTGGGGGCATTTGCGGATGTCGGTGAAAATGCGCTAGACGATCTCCCCATCGTCTGGGCGACGACGCCGGCTCGTGAAATGGGATACACCCTGGCAGACCGAATTATGCAGCGTATTGAAAATACGGACGTGCAGGCCGGGCATCAGATTGTGGCGGCGCGGTTAGTGACGGTGAAGTAATCTCCGCTGCACATCGCCCGGCAATAAAAAACCCCTCATGCGAGGGGTTTTTCGTTTACTGCTGCGGTACTGCTGGCGGCGCTGCCGGTTCAGCCGGTGCCGGAATGCCCAGCGTCGGCATACCAAACATGCCGACAAAATCTTCAAGCGGCATTTTGTCGCCGTTGAGCGTTACCTGGCCATTAGCATATTGCAGGCTGGTGGAAATGGTGTTGTCTTCCACCTTCGTGATGCGGAACATCTGGCCCATCGCCGCCAGGCCTTTCACCTGTTGGTTTGCCAGTTTACCTGCATCTTCTTCACCATACCCTTCGAGTTTCGCAATCTGCGTCATGAACTCGGTTGCCATATCCATCGGGATGGTCAGCTTGCTGTCGAGCGATTTCACGCTGCGGTCAACTTCCTGCGCCAGGGTCTGCGGCTCGCCGGTCGCGGCCGCCGGATCCTTCAGGAACAGCGACAGGTTGAAGTTGGTTTCGCCTTTGTCGTTTTTCCAGCTCAGTGGCGCAACGGTAATTACCGGCTCGCCTTTCAGCAGGATCGGCAGGTTATTAAACAGCACGGCCATCGCCTGCTGCTGGTACGCCTGCGGGTTCTGTTGCAGGGCGGCATCGGTCAGCAGAGCCTGACTCTCTTTGCTGTATTTCTGGCTAAATTCGTGCCATGCCTGGCCGTCAATGTTGCCAATTTTCAGTGACAGCTTGCCGGTACCCAGGTCCTGATTCTGTACTTTCAGGCTTTTCAGGCTGTAATCCAGCTGGGTGTTGATGCTTTTACCGTCTTTGGAAACGTCAGACTTGCCGTCCAGATCCATGCCTTCCAGCACTGCCATCTCTTTACCTTCAATCGCAATGGCGATCTTATCGAGGCTCAGCTTCTGATCGCCAATACGCTCGTCAAAATCGGTCATACGGCTATTGCCGCTGGCTTTCAGGTTGTTGAAGGTAAGCTGGACCTTCTGGTTATATTCATTGACTGAATTCACCAGGCCGCTGGCGGCATCGCCGGTCAGAGAGACATTCTTGCCGTCGCGATCGGCATCAAGCTGGAAATTACCGCCGCTGAAGGCGACTTTATCGGTGCCTTGTTCGTAATTCAGCGCTTTCAGGTCGATGTCGGAACGCGTATCACCGGCATAGCTGATGCGGGTATTGATCTCGAACGGCGACTCATTTTTCGCCATATCGAAAATTGGCTTCGTCACCTCGTTACTTACCAGTACGGTTCTGGCGGATGCCATAGAGGGGATCAGGTTAAACTTTTTCAACTGTGCCAGCGGGAACGGACCGTGGCTGACCACTTCATCCAGTACCACGCTCTGGCCCGGTTTCAGCCAGGCGTTCTGATTGCCCGCTACCGGCTTCACCACCACCTGCATATGGCTGGTAAAGACGCCACGCTGGTAGTTCTGGTAGCTCAGCTCCAGACCTGCTTCAGGCGCGCTGCGCTTAATTTCGCTGTTTGCCTGTGCCATCATCTCTGCCAGACGGCTTTCCAGCTGTTTCCCGGTATACCAGGAAGCACCCGTCCAGATCACGCCTAAAGCAACAATCACTCCTACCGCTACGACCGATTTTTTCATTGCGATTATCCCTAAAATGAAACCAGGCGGTTAAAACCGCCTGGTGTTACAACGCCTGTTACTAGCTTAGCAAGAGTTGTTAAAAAATTCAGTAAGTCCCTAAAGCTTATTAAAAACGCGCGCCAGGCGACCAGTGCCGCTCACGAAGACAGGCGACTCGTTTGCCGGGACAAAAGCGGACTCCCCCGGTTTAAGCAGCAGACGCTCGCTACCGTTATGCAACGTCGCTTCGCCTTCCACACAGAACAGGATCGCGGCGCTCTCCTGTGCAATGGCGGTTTCGTCTGCGCTGAGGTCATGCAGGGAGAAGGCAAAATCGTCAACCGGAATCGGGAAGTCCAGCTCTGCGCCGTTTTTCACCGGCTGAGTAAGCAGCTCCGCAGCAGGTTTCGCCACGAACTTCACGTTGGCAACCAGCTCAGGGATGTCGATGTATTTTGGCGTCAGGCCCGCGCGCAGTACGTTATCGGAGTTAGCCATCACCTCCAGCGCCACGCCGTTCAGGTAGGCGTGCGGGGTTTCAGCGAACAGGAACATTGCTTCGCCCGGGTTGAGCTTCACCACGTTCAGCAGCAGCGGAGAGAAGAGGCCGCTGTCGTCCGGATAAAACGCGGAAATTATGCGAATGGTGTCCCATGGCTCACCCTGCTGGCCGTTCAGCGCGGCTTTCAGCACCGCCAGCGCGTGGGATTTTTCCTCGCCCTGCATATTCAACAGGCTGGCAAACAGCGCGCTCAGGGCTTCTGCGTTCGGGTTTTCCAGGAAGTGGGCGATCGCGTTGTGAGCCCCAGCGACCGGTTGCAGCAGGGAGATGATCTCGGAAAACTCGCGGAAGGCATTCATCGCCAGGAAAGGGGTAAGGGCGAAAACCAGTTCCGGCTTGTGGTTAGGATCTTTGTAGTTACGCTCTGCGGCGTCTAACGGAATACCGGCGGCATTTTCTTTGGCAAAGCCCAGCTCAGAGGCTTTTTTGTTCGGGTGAACCTGAATGGAGAGCGGCTGGTCGGCGCACAATACCTTGAACAGAAAAGGCAGCTCACCAAAACGATTCGCCACTTTATGGCCGAGCAGCGCGGCTTTGTCGGCATCGATGACATCACGCAGGCTGCGCACCTGACCGCTGGCATCTTCAATTTTTGAGCTGCTCTTCGGGTGCGCGCCCATCCACAGCTCTGCCATCGGCAGGTTGTCCGGGTTGGCGATACCGTAGAGATCCGTTAACGCAGTTTTACTTCCCCAGGCGTAGTTTTGCACTGAGTTGATGAGTTTTTGCATTATCAAGCCCTGATTCATATGTGGAATTAACTTCGCGTATTAAAGCAATAAACCGAATGGAAGTAACCTGCGGATGTAAAAAGTCGTACTAGTCTCAGTTTTTGTTAAAAAATTGTGTAGGATAAGCTGACTCGCTTTTAAGCCGGGCAGCGGAACATCTGCCCTGAATAAACAGACCGAAGCAGTAAGTGAGAGAACAATGTCGAATAAACCCTTCCATTATCAGGATCCTTTCCCCCTCAGTCAGGATCGGACCGAGTATTACCTGTTAACCCGCGATTACGTTTCTGTCTCTGAGTTTGAAGGGCAGGAGATCCTCAAAGTTGACCCGCAGGCGCTGACGCTGCTGGCGCAGCAAGCCTTCCACGATGCTTCCTTTATGCTCCGTCCGGCGCATCAGCAGCAGGTTGCCGATATTTTGAGCGACCCGGAAGCCAGCGAGAACGACAAGTACGTTGCCCTGCAATTCCTGCGTAACTCTGATATCGCGGCGAAAGGCATTCTGCCGACCTGCCAGGACACCGGCACGGCGATTATCACCGGTAAAAAAGGCCAGCGCGTCTGGACCGGCGGCGGTGACGAAGCGGCGCTGGCGCGCGGCGTCTACAATACCTACACCGAAGATAACCTGCGCTATTCGCAAAACGCGGCGCTGGATATGTACAAAGAGGTGAACACCGGCACCAACCTGCCTGCGCAGATTGACCTCTATAGTGTCGACGGTGACGAGTACAAATTCCTCTGCATTGCCAAAGGCGGCGGTTCAGCCAACAAAACCTATCTTTACCAGGAAACCAAAGCGCTGCTTACCCCGGGCAAGCTGAAGAACTATCTGGTTGAGAAGATGCGCACCCTCGGCACTGCGGCCTGCCCGCCGTACCATATCGCGTTTGTGATTGGCGGTACGTCTGCTGAAAGCACCCTGAAAACCGTTAAGCTGGCCTCAACCAAATACTACGATGGCCTGCCAACGGAAGGTAACGAACATGGTCAGGCGTTCCGCGACGTGCAGCTTGAGCAGGAACTGCTGGCCGAAGCGCAGAATCTGGGGCTGGGCGCGCAGTTTGGCGGCAAATACTTCGCGCATGACATTCGCGTGATCCGCCTCCCGCGCCACGGTGCATCCTGTCCAGTGGGGATGGGCGTGTCGTGCTCTGCGGATCGTAACATCAAAGCGAAGATCAACCGCGACGGCATCTGGATCGAAAAGCTGGAGAACAATCCGGGCAAATACATCCCTGAAGAACTGCGTAAAGCGGGTGAGGGCGAAGCGGTACGCGTTGACCTGAATCGCCCAATGAAGGAGATCCTGGCGCAGCTTTCGCAGTATCCGGTTTCAACGCGCCTTTCCCTGAACGGGACGATTATTGTTGGCCGCGACATCGCCCATGCGAAGCTGAAAGAGCGCCTGGACAACGGTGAAGGGCTGCCGCAGTACATTAAAGATCACCCGATCTACTACGCAGGCCCGGCAAAAACGCCTGATGGGTATGCTTCCGGCTCGTTAGGCCCAACCACGGCGGGCCGTATGGACTCCTACGTCGACCAGTTGCAGGCCAACGGTGGCAGCATGATCATGCTGGCGAAAGGCAACCGCAGCCAGCAGGTGACGGACGCGTGCCACAAGCACGGCGGCTTCTACCTTGGCAGCATAGGCGGCCCGGCAGCGGTGCTGGCGCAGGGCAGTATCAAGAGCCTCGAGTGCGTGGAGTACCCGGAACTGGGTATGGAAGCGATCTGGAAAATTGAAGTGGAAGACTTCCCGGCGTTCATTCTTGTGGATGACAAAGGTAACGACTTCTTCAAACAGATCCAGTCTTCCCAGTGTTCGGCGTGTGTGAAGTAATTCTGTAAATTGCCAGGTGGCGCTGACGCTTACCCGGCCTACATCCTCGTAGGTCGGGTAAGGCGCAGCCGCCACCCGACATCAAAAAGAGCGCACAAAGCGCCATAACGTTTCTCAGAAGTCATCAATACTTATCTCTTAAGCATGTGAGCAATCCCATCTTTGTTATCAAGGAGTAAGTAATGACAATGCATCGCCGCGAGAAAGACTCCATGGGCGCCATCGACGTCCCGGCCGACAAGCTATGGGGCGCGCAAACCCAGCGTTCGCTGGAGCATTTCCGCATTTCGACAGAGAAAATGCCCGTCTCGCTAATCCAGGCGCTGGCGTTGACCAAACGCGCTGCCGCCAAAGTCAATCAGGATCTGGGCCTGCTGGATGCCGATAAAGCCTCCGCCATCATCAATGCCGCCGACGAAGTGCTGGCGGGCAAACATCCCGACGAATTCCCCCTTGCCATCTGGCAGACCGGCTCAGGCACCCAGAGCAACATGAACATGAACGAGGTGCTGGCGAACCGCGCAAGCGAGCTCCTTGGCGGCGTGCGCGGCATGGAGCGGAAGGTTCACCCGAACGATGACGTGAATAAAAGCCAGAGTTCCAACGACGTGTTCCCGACGGCCATGCACGTGGCGGCCGTCATCGCTATCCGCGAGCAGCTTATCCCGCAACTCAACGTGCTCAAATCTACGCTTAACGAGAAAGCGCAGGCTTTCGGCGACATTGTAAAAATTGGTCGTACGCACCTGCAGGACGCCACGCCGCTGACGCTTGGCCAGGAGATCTCCGGCTGGGTGGCGATGCTGGAGCACAATCTTAAGCATATAGACAACAGCCTGCCGCATCTGGCGGAGCTGGCGCTCGGCGGAACGGCGGTTGGCACCGGGTTAAACACCCATCCCGAGTACGCGGTGCGCGTGGCCGAAGAGCTGGCGAAGATCACCGGGCAGCCGTTTGTTACCGCCCCGAATAAATTCGAAGCGCTGGCGACCTGTGATGCGCTGGTCCATACCCATGGCGCGCTGAAAGGGCTGGCAGCCTCGCTGATGAAAATCGCCAACGACGTGCGCTGGCTGGCCTCCGGCCCGCGCTGCGGCATCGGCGAAATCAGCATTCCGGAAAACGAGCCGGGTAGCTCCATTATGCCGGGTAAAGTAAACCCGACGCAGTGCGAAGCCATGACCATGCTGTGCTGTCAGGTGATGGGTAATGACGTTGCGGTCAACATGGGCGGCGCGTCGGGAAACTTCGAGCTTAACGTCTATCGCCCGATGGTGATCCACAACGTACTGCAATCGATTCGTCTGCTGGCCGATGGCATGGAGAGCTTTAACGAGCACTGCGCGGTGGGCATTGAGCCTAATCGTGAGCGAATCAGCCAGCTGCTGAATGAGTCCCTGATGCTGGTCACGGCGCTAAACACCCATATTGGTTATGACAAAGCGGCCGAAATCGCTAAAAAAGCGCACAAAGAGGGGCTTACCCTGAAAGCCTCTGCGCTGGCGCTGGGCTACCTGACGGACGCCGAGTTTGATGCCTGGGTCCGCCCGGAAGCGATGGTGGGCAGCATCAGGTAATCACTGCGCCACATACAGGTGCAGCCGCGGGATAATCAGCTGTAGCGGCTGTGCCTGGGGTTTATAGCGATGCTGAACGTTTTCAGCATCGTAGTTTAGCAGTTCTCCGATATCCGGCACCACCGCTCCCTGATCGGCATCGTAGAGCGCAATCAGCGGTGTCGGGCAGGCGTATTGCACCTGCTTTTGCTGTCCCGCATACCAGACACGAGCGATAGGCTGCACCTTCACCGGACGCTTTATTTTAAGACGGGTATCAGCCGGCAGGGAGGCAATGCTGTGGTACTCCTGCTCCAGCCGTTCAATCCACTGTTCCCGCGACCACGGGGCGACCGTTCGCGGCGACTTCAGGCTTTTCTCCAACTGAGCCAGGATCTCGTCGCGCGTGAAGTTTTTAATGATGTGCTTGTTGGCCCAGCCGAAGCGCAGCGTGGCGGGGTGGCGCAGTACCGTCAGCGTGCGGTAAGCATTCAGGGTGATCAGCCCCGGAAGCTGGCGATGCACCCATTCAAAACGGGCAGCCGGTGCCAGCCCGGACTCAACGGTCACGATTTTCTCGAAGGCGGCTTTCAGCGTATTAATATGCGTAATCTGCGCCTCAATTCCTTCACGCGTTGCGGTATCCGTTTGCAGACAGATGACGCCGGGCAGGCGAACGGCGGCCTTACTGCTGCGATTTTCGGACTGCTGCTGGATGAAAAGGCGGCGATAGTGCTGCAACGTCAGTTCCAGCGCCACTTTACCGATATGCTGCGTTACCTCAATGGTGTTCAGCGGGTCGTGTTCCGCGCCTTTCGCCACCTCGGGCAGGGAAAAGACGCGGGCGGCCAGCAGGCGGCAGCCCTGTAGTTGCGCCGTCAGGGTCAGTAACGCCTGCTCTATTTCCCGAAATGTGGTGTTAAGCCTTTCGATGAGATCGTAAGTCGCCATAATAGCCCTTAATTAGTTACAACATACTACTGATATAGCACAACACGCCGGGTCAGGCCAGCGTGCGGTTTAGTTCAGGCAGGTACGGGAAGAGGAATGTTGTGATAGATCGGCCAGCTAAAGACGAACCGGGCCCCGCCCAGCTCGCTCGCTTCGCAGCGAACCGAACCGCCCATCGCCTGGGCAATAGAACGGACAATAGCCAGCCCCAGACCACAGCCGCCGGTAGCACGGTCGCGGCTGGGGTCGAGGCGCACAAACGGCTCGAAAACTTTTTCACGCTCCGCTGGCTCAATACCGGGGCCATCGTCTTCCACACACAGAATTGCCTGGCTCCCCTGCAAATCTAAACCTATGCGCAGCGTGGTTTCGCTGTAGCGCATGGCGTTATTCATCAGATTATCCAGCACGCGTTCCATCAGGCGCATGTCCAGCGCGCCGTACGCGCCGGGGGTAATGGCTGTTAGCAGTTTTCGCTGAGGGTTAACGCTCTGCACATCGTTAATATGCGTCTGTAGCCAGACGGGAAGATCCGGCGTACTGAGGTGCAACTCCGTCTGAGGCCGATCGAGGCGGGCATAGGTCAGCAGCTCTTCAATCAGCGCTTCAAGCTGGCCAATATCCCGATTGAGGGCCTGCGATTCTGCGGCGGTGAGGTTCTCGCTCATCTCCAGGCGATAACGCAGGCGTACCAGCGGAGTGCGCAGTTCATGCGCAATGCCGTCGATAAGCTGCTTCTTGCTGGCAATCAGGGCGTTGATGTTATCGGCCATCTGGTTAAAGGCAATACCGAGACGGTCAAAACTGGAACCACTGTCGAAATGTATGCGTTCAGTTAAATGACCCTCCCCAAAACGCTGTGCGGCGGATTCCAGTTTCAGCATGTCCTGCCAGTGCGGTCGCATCCAGATGAACACAGGGAAAGCGAGCGAGATGGCAATAAAGCCCAGCAGGGCGAGATCCAGCAGGCGCATCTGGTGCAGGTAATAGAGATAGGGCACTGGCCCGACGGCCAGGACATAGTGGCTGCGCGGAATACGCTGAATGAAGGTATATTTCTCGTCCAGTGCGACGATGTCTCCGTCGCGCAAACGCTGCATCGCCGGCGGCGCTAAATCAAAATCCTTCATGGGTTCGATACGCAGATCAAACGACAGATTCAGATCCAGCTCTTTTAACGTACGTGCCCAGTCATGCGGAGGAATTTCGCGCAGCTCGCTACGCATCAGGTAGAGCGAGCTTTTCATCAGATCGTCCAGGGATTGTCTGCCCGCACGCTCTGCGGTGAACTTATAGACCAGCCCGACCAGCATGGTCATCACCAGAAAGCAGACAAACAGCAGTAAATAAAACTGAACAAACAGCTTCTTCATTAATTTCACCGAAACAGGGGCTTCACTACACGTCTTTTACCAGCAGGGTCGCTATGGGCGCAAGTCAGGCATGATGCGTTGAAAAGGGGTATTCGTCGAAAGGTAATAAAACACGGCATCGCTTTATTCCATCAATGCCCGGGTAATCCGTTTACGCTTCGCTATACGAGTTTATTTGCGATTGAGAGTATTTGTGAATCAGAATAACAATGACAAAGGCCACCTGCGGGTGGCTTTATTTATGGCGTTTACCAGTGAGAGGTATCCGGCGCAAACGGTGCGACAAAGATACTTATCTTTGTAACCTGAACATTACCAACATTCGTTAATGTCTGGATTTGACTGTGCTGACAATCAGTGGATTCGTGGCAAACCCATGCGGACACTTACGCGCGTTGCAATGCACCGCGTAGGTACATATCTCCTCTTCCTGGTTTCGATTGTATGGGCAGGCCATCTTGTTTTTAATTTCACTCCATAACATCTCGTTGTAAGGGGAGATGTTGTATATCGATATTGGCTTGAAAACACCATTAATGAAGACGCCATTCTTTGTCGGATATATCCTATCGCCGGGGTACAAATAGACATCGCTTTCATACCAAATGATGAGTTTCAAGAACTTGAGTCCCAAGATGCTTGAATAAACGATTCCCGTGTTAGGACAAATTACCGAGCTAATGACTCTCCATGACATTGCTATACCTCGTTCATTAAATAATTGAGAGAGTATAAGGTTTAGCATGAGAATTAGATTTCTGCAAACGCGTAAGCTATTGAAAAAGATCGATATTATTTATATGCTAACTATATCCCCTTTGTTTTCATAAGGATAAGATAATAATTTAGTAAATTGTAAAGTTCATTTTTAACACAATGTGTATTTAAGTGACGGATTTTTGATCGATGATGGTTCCTGAACTGCTGAATATATATTGTACTATAGCAATGAAATACATTAGAGCTACTTTTGTTTACGCGAAAAATGCACATCGAAATTGAACAGGTAAGAGGAATGTGATCAAGGGATATTTCATGACTAACGATGCATATAATCGAAAACTTACGACGTATACCGATAACATTCCTGATGCATCGCAAGTTATTTTTCGAAATTTACTGTGTAGTTTTTTTTCAGGTTTCCCATGCGTGCGGGGCAAACAGGTAGCCCTTATTACGTACGGTTTTAATGCGGTAGGGCTCGGTGGCGCTGTCCTGCAGTTTTTTTCGCAGGCGAGAAATCGCCACATCAACGCTACGATCCATTCCGTCGTAACTTACGCCGCGCAGATTTTTCAGCAATGCATCCCGGTCCATAATTTGCCCGGCATGAGTTGCCAGCTCCCACAGCAGGTCAAAATCTGCGGTTGAGAGCGCAATCAGCTCCCCGGAAAGCATAACCTGTCGGTTGACCGGGTCGATAGAAAGCGTGCCGAACCGCATCGCCTTATGCGGCGTTAAAGAGGGCGCAGGCGCTTCACGCTCAGCGCTGGCACGCTGACGCAGATGAAGGCGCAAACGGGCAAGCAGGACCGCTGGCGGCGTGGTTTTCAGGATGTAGTCATTCGCGCCCATCTCAAGGGACAGAATATGATTCATATCGCTGTCGAGAGAGGTCAGCAGCACGATCGGGCCGTCCCACTTCGCGCGCAGATCCCGGCAAAGCGTCATGCCATCTTTTCCGGGCAGCATAATGTCCAGCAACACCAGGTCCGGATTTTCGCGGGTGACGACGTCTTCAGCGCGATCGCCACGAGGTTCGACAACCACTTCAATATCATGTTTACCCAGATAAGCGGCGATCAATTGACCCAGTTCGGGTTCATCTTCAACATAAACAATCTTATTCATACTACGTCTGTCATCGCGAAAAACGTCAACATACACCGCACAACCTTAACCTTCCATTAATCTTTCATAATTAGCCGGAGTTCCGTTATCCTGCACGGGAATGTTATTTGATTGTTAAGGGAAAAGAATGGGGCTGTTGATCAAAGCCGCGCTGGGTGCGCTGGTCGTGCTGCTGATTGGGGTGCTGGCTAAAACGAAGAACTACTACATTGCCGGGCTTATCCCGCTGTTTCCCACCTTTGCGTTAATTGCGCACTATATTGTGGCCTCTGAGCGGGGTATAGAGGCGCTGCGTGCCACCATTGTATTCGGGATGTGGTCAATCATCCCGTATTTCATCTATCTGCTGTCGCTGTGGTACTTCACCGGTTTTCTGCGTCTGCCCCTGGCGCTGGGCGGGGCGGTGGTCTGCTGGAGCCTCAGCGCATGGGTGCTCATCTTCTTCTGGAGCCGCTTTCACTAGCGCAGCGGGCGGCCACCGTCCACGGCAAACGTCCTTCCCGTGACGTAACAGCTGGTCAGCAGATAATCGATCAGGTCGATCACCTCTTTCTCGCCGGGCGCAATTTTCATCAACGATTTGTTAAGCGCCTGCTGACGATACTCGGCATCATCGCCCTCGTTAAATAAAATCATCGCCGGGGCAATCGCGTTGACTTTTACCTCGGGGGCCAGCTTGCGCGCGAACGAGCGAGTCATATTATCCAGCGCGGCTTTGCTGGCCGCGTAGGCAATGTGTTTATCGCTGCCTCGCTCCACCACGTAATCGGTGAAATGGATAATGTCGCCTGCGGCATGGCCGTGTCCGCGTAGCAGATCCTGTAGGGCATGGTTGAGCAGATAAGGCGCATTAACGTGGATCTGCATCATGCAGGCGAGCGTTTCGCTGAGCGAATGTCCTGCTTTTTCAGGAAGCCAGGTACTGGCGTTGTGAATAACCGCCCGCAGCCCGCGGGTGGTCGATTTCACTTTTTCCGCGAAAGCAAGAATACCTTCATCCGTGGAGAAATCCGCCTGAATGCAGACGGCTCCGGCATGTCGTAGCCCTTCAATGGAGGGATATTCCGTGCGGTAACTGACGATAACCGGATGGCGAAGATTGAGAAAGTGATGGGCGAGGGCGAGGCCGATGCGACGGCCTGCGCCAGTGATCAATATTGGGCGTTGCTGCGTGTGTCCCATCGTAATCTCCTTTTCAGTTCAACAATGGGACAGGCGGCGCTATCCCATTAACATCCACGTTGCCGGTACGGCAGCGACTAACAGCAAACCTATCAACGCCATTTCGCGGCGCTTAAGGGCATTATCAAGCTGATGCGTACGGCGAGCGTAGATAAACACCAGCAGGCCTGGCGCGTAGAGCACCACGGACAGCAGCAGATGCATCGGGCCGGAAGCATACAATAACCATAGACCGTAAATACAGGCACCTACGCCTACCGCATAGTGTGCCGGGCGGGTCGCAATTTTTAACAGATATGCGCCCACTAAGAAATAGGGTACCAGAATCATCTCGGAGGCGATGGTCAGCAGCGTGTTATAGTCCGAACCTGTGAGCCAGATCAGCACCAGACAGACCTGCACGCTGATGTTGGTGAGCCACAGAGAGGCCGATGGCGCACTGTTTTTGTTCTGACGGGCAAACAGGCGCGGGAACGCTTTGTGCGTGGCGGCCAGGAACGGAACTTCCGCCGCCATAATGGTCCAGCTCAGGTACGCGCCGCAGACGGAGACAATCAAACCTGCCGCGATAACCACATCACCCCAGGGACCGAGCATTTTCACCATCAGCCCGGCCATGGACGGATTACGCATCTCCGCCAGTTCAGGGCGGGCCACCACACCGAGCGACAGCAGCGTCACCAGCAGATAAACGCCCAGCGCCGCCAGGACGGCCAGCAGCGTGGCGCGTCCCACGTCGCGTTTGTTACGCGCGCGGGCAGAGACCACGACGGCACCTTCAACACCGATGAACACCCACAGGGTAATCAGCATGGTATTTTTCACCTGCTCCCAGACGGGAACGCCCAACGCAATACCGCTGAAATCGAGCGTAAAGACATCGAGACGGAAGGCGAGGAAGGCCAGCACGACGAACAGGCCAAGCGGCACCAGCTTGGCCAGCGTCGCCACCAGGTTAATGCTGGCCGCGGTCTGAACACCGCGCAAAATCAACCAGTGAACAATCCACAGCAGCACCGAGGCGCCGACGATGGACTGCCAGGTATTGCCGTCACCAAACAGGCGCAGTTCGGGCGTGTCGGTAAAGAAACTGAGCGCCGAGAAGACGATAACCAGATAGGAGACGTTGGCGATCACCGCGCACAGCCAGTAGCCCCAGGCGGAGCAGAAGCCAATCAGCTCGCCAAAACCTTCACGGGCGTAAGTGAATATTCCGCCGTCCAGATCCGGTCGGATACGGGTCAGCAGCAGCATGGCGAACGCCAGCAGCAAAATCCCGACGCCGGTGATGCCCCAGCCAATCAGTAATGCGGCCGGGCTGGCGACGGCCGCCATGTTCTGCGGCAAACTGAATACGCCCGCGCCCAGCATTGAGCTCAATACAAGTGCAGTTAACGCACTCAGGCCAAGTTTCTTTTCCATTGGCTTCCTGTTATGAAAAGTCCAAATCCAGAATAATTATTTCGCTAAGGCGCATAAAAATGGTGGATCACGCTAAGGCGCGGGATTTTACGGAGTGTGACGGATGCATGCAATGACATGGGGCAGAAATCAGAAAAAAAGTAACAAAAAAGGCGGCACTGCGCCGCCTTTATGAAACCGTTTTGTTACTTGTACAGATCAGCACTGATGGTCAGGTTGTTGCCACGTTCCTGCCACTGGCGGGTGATGTGGTAATACTTCGCGCCTTTCTTCGCAGCACGCTTCGCCACCTGATAGGAGATTTCTGTCATGTTGCCATAGTTGCCCGTAAACTTGATGCTGTCGAACGGCACCATCTGCGCGGCAGTGGCTTTGTTCAGCTCTTCAATTTTCGTGCCGTCTGGTAACGTAACGGTATAACGACCGCCTTTGGTGGATTGGGTTTCAAAGAAACGACCCACTTCAGCGCTTGGTGCCGCAGACGTTGCTACGCCCGGAATTTCAACTTTCTTCGCTTCTTCACCGCCTTTTGCTAACGCAGCACGACCGGCTTCTGAATCCGCTGGAATCGCATCCGGGCTTTGCACTACGCGTTTTTTCGCATCTTGCTTATAGATGAAGGCGGTAATGCGCTGGTTTCCGCCCTGGTTGGCATCAACCTGACGCACGATATAAAACGCGTAAGCGCCTTTTTCTCTCGCGGCTTTGGTGATGGCATCGTTAACTTCAGGCTGGCTGCGGTAGAAGCCCTGAACGGTCACGGTGTCATACGGTTCCAGCTGAACAGCCTGATCTTTCGGCAGTTCAACAATGCCGTTAATCACGCGGTTTTTCTGTTCATCTGCCTTTGGGGCATTCTCTTTGTACAGCGCAACAGTCACGCGCTGGTTACCGCTGTTGCCCTGATCGGACTGGTCAACAACGTAAAACGAGGCAGCGCCGTTTTTATCGGCGGCTTTTGATGCGGCGGCGACGGCATCGCCAATGGAATTATACCGACCCACAATGACCGTATGGTCAAAAGGTTTTAACGCTGCCGCTTGCTCCGGCGTCAACTCTGTCGCAGCATTCGCTGACAGGGCGGTCGCGGAAAGAAGTGCGGACGCCAGGAGTGTGTTCTTAAGCTTCATAAAAATAATCCTTCGCCTTGCGCAAACCATGTACTGGTGTTGTTGTTAATTTGAGACGGTCCCGATTATGGCATTTAACACCCGTCGCTGTCTGCGGCATTTTTCACAGCCTGTGCTCAGCAAAGGACCTGATTCGATAACATTTTGTGATATGTGGAAAAAACAGGCGTTTCACAAGAAAAACTGATTAAGCATATGACTTTTACAAGTTAATTTAATGTTAATGAGTTGTTCTTTTATGGCGCTATATCATGTTTTTACCGCTTCGATTGCGCGATTTATCGGTCCTGAAGGCGAATTTAAGGTAAATATCTCTGTCAGTGACCCCGATCGCTTATTTTTCACAGATAAAATAAGAAATAGTGTTTTCTGGCGGTAGATCACGGGCGCTATTTTCAGTAGGTTATAGAAAGTTTGTTACTGTTTTATTTTCCGGGGTTAATCATTCTCCGTCGTTATCGCGATGGTGAAAATTGATACGAACCGCGGGCAATTATCGACAAACCATCATCACAAACCGATGGAAGGGAAAACTATGCGTATTGGGGTACCAAAAGAACGGTTAGCCAATGAAACCCGCGTAGCGGCAACACCAAAAACGGTGGAGCAACTGCTTAAACTGGGTTTTACCGTCGCGATTGAAAGCGGCGCGGGCAAACTGGCGAGTTTCGATGACGAGGCCTTTACTCAGGCTGGCGCGGACGTAGTGGACGGTGCTGAGGTCTGGCAATCACCCATTATTCTGAAGGTAAACGCACCGGAAGAGAGTGAAATTGAACTGCTGAACGCGGGCACGACGCTTGTGAGCTTTGTCTGGCCAGCCCAAAACCCGGAGCTGATGGAGAAGCTGGCGGCACGCGGTGTCACCGTGATGGCGATGGATTCCGTGCCGCGTATTTCGCGCGCGCAGTCTCTGGATGCGCTGAGTTCTATGGCAAACATTGCCGGCTATCGCGCCATTGTCGAAGCTGCGCATGAGTTTGGTCGCTTCTTTACCGGTCAAATTACGGCCGCAGGCAAAGTACCACCCGCGAAGGTGATGGTAATTGGTGCCGGTGTGGCAGGTCTTGCCGCTATTGGGGCCGCAAACAGCCTGGGCGCTATTGTTCGTGCGTTTGATACCCGGCCGGAAGTGAAGGAGCAGGTGCAGAGTATGGGCGCCGAATTCCTTGAGCTGGACTTCAAGGAAGAAGCGGGCAGCGGTGATGGTTACGCGAAGGTCATGTCTGAAGCCTTTATTAAGGCGGAAATGGCGCTCTTTGCGGCGCAGGCAAAAGAGGTGGACATCATTGTCACCACCGCGCTTATTCCGGGTAAACCGGCGCCGAAGCTGCTCACCCGTGAGATGGTGGATTCCATGCAGCCGGGCAGCGTGATTGTCGATCTGGCGGCGCAAAACGGCGGTAACTGTGAGTATACCGTGCCAAATCAGGTCACGACGACCGCGAACGGCGTGAAGGTGATCGGTTATACCGACCTGCCAGGACGTCTGCCAACCCAGTCCTCTCAGCTGTACGGCACGAACCTCGTTAATCTGCTGAAGCTGCTCTGCAAAGAGAAAGACGGCAACATCACCGTTGATTTTGATGATGTGGTGGTGCGCGGCGTGACCGTGGTGCGTGAAGGGGAAATCACCTGGCCTGCACCGCCGATACAGGTTTCCGCTCAGCCTCAGGCTGCGCCGAAAGCGGCGCCTGAGCCTGCAGAACCAGCGAAACCTGCGTCGCCGTGGCGCAAATACGCCATCATGGCGCTGGTCATTATCCTGTTTGGCTGGCTGGCGGACGTCGCGCCAAAAGAGTTCCTTGGCCACTTCACCGTCTTCGCGCTCTCCTGCGTGGTGGGTTACTACGTCGTGTGGAACGTTTCCCATGCGCTGCATACCCCGCTGATGTCGGTTACCAATGCCATCTCCGGGATTATCGTGGTTGGGGCATTGCTGCAAATTGGTCATGGCGGCTGGATCAGCTTCCTGAGCTTCATTGCAGTGCTGATCGCCAGTATCAATATTTTCGGTGGTTTCACCGTGACTCAGCGCATGCTGAAAATGTTTCGTAAAGGCTAAGGGGTAGCATATGTCTGGAGGATTAGTTACAGCCGCATACATTGTTGCTGCAATCCTGTTTATTTTCAGTCTGGCGGGGCTTTCCAAACACGAAACGTCTCAGCAGGGAAATAACTTTGGTATCGCCGGGATGGCGATTGCGCTGATTGCCACCATCTTTGGGCCGGACACTGGCAACGTGGCGTGGATCCTGGTGGCGATGATCATCGGTGGTGCGATTGGTATTCGTCTGGCGAAACGCGTTGAAATGACCGAGATGCCGGAGCTGGTTGCTATTCTGCACAGCTTCGTGGGTCTGGCCGCGGTGCTGGTGGGCTTCAACAGCTATCTGTACCACGAACCGGGTCTGGAACCGATTCTGGTGAACATCCACCTGACCGAAGTGTTCCTCGGCATCTTCATTGGTGCGGTGACCTTCACCGGCTCAATCGTGGCGTTCGGCAAACTGCGCGGGAAGATCTCTTCCAAACCGCTGATGCTGCCTAACCGCCACAAGCTGAATCTGGCGGCGCTGGTCGTTTCCTTTGTGCTGCTGGTGGTCTTCGTGCGTACCGAAAGCGTAGGCTTGCAGGTGCTGGCGTTACTGGTGATGACCATTATCGCGCTGGCCTTCGGCTGGCATTTGGTGGCGTCTATCGGCGGGGCAGATATGCCGGTAGTCGTCTCCATGCTGAACTCCTATTCCGGTTGGGCAGCGGCGGCAGCAGGCTTCATGCTGAGCAACGACCTGCTGATTGTCACCGGTGCGCTGGTCGGTTCTTCCGGTGCGATCCTGTCTTACATCATGTGTAAGGCGATGAACCGCTCGTTTATCAGCGTCATCGCGGGTGGCTTCGGTTCTGACGGTTCATCAACCGGTTCTGATGAGGAAGTGGGTGAACACCGTGAAATCAGTGCGGAAGACACCGCAGAGATGCTGAAAAACTCGCATTCCGTTATCATCACCCCGGGCTATGGCATGGCGGTGGCGCAGGCGCAGTATCCGGTGGCGGAAATCACCGAGAAACTGCGCGCGCGCGGTATCAAGGTTCGCTTTGGTATTCACCCGGTGGCGGGGCGTCTGCCAGGCCACATGAACGTGCTGCTGGCGGAAGCGAAGGTGCCTTACGACATCGTGCTGGAAATGGACGAGATCAACGATGATTTCGCCGACACCGACACCGTGCTGGTGATTGGCGCCAACGACACCGTTAACCCGGCGGCGCAGGACGATCCGCGCAGCCCGATTGCGGGTATGCCTGTTCTCGAAGTGTGGAAGGCGCAGAACGTCATTGTCTTCAAACGCTCTATGAACACCGGCTATGCTGGCGTGCAGAACCCGCTGTTCTTTAAAGATAACACCCACATGCTGTTTGGCGACGCCAAGGCCAGCGTGGATGCGATTCTGAAATCTCTTTAATTCCGCTTCAACCTGACAAACCGCCCCCGGGGGCGGTTTTCTTATTTCTGCGGTCAGCCATTCTCCTCTGTCTATACTTTACCCTTTGTGTAATACGAGGAGGTGTAATGCAATTTCTGTCCCGCTTTGACATCATCGCGCTGATGATGACGCCATCATTCTGGATTGGCGTCGCCACGGTAGTCTTTGTAACTCTGCTGGTGTACTGGCTGCTGACGCGCCTGATCGCCTTTGTTAAGAAAGGGATCACCACCTGGGGCGACAAGCATCCCACCACCAACCGGATGCGTTTTATCCTGACGGATATGCTTAACCGCACCAGCCGCTTCCTGCTTTTTGTCGTGGCGCTGCTGTTCAGCCTGCGTTTCGTCGACTTACCGGATCATCTCTTTGGTACCGTGAGCCACGCCTGGTTCCTGGTCTTCGCTATCCAGGTGGCGCTGTGGATGGATCAGGGGGTGGTGTCGTGGCTTCGTCACGTCATGCTGGCGCCGGGAAGCCATAAAAACCCGGTGACGCTGGTGATCACGGGGCTTATCCTCCGTGCCATTGTCTGGTCAGTGATGCTGCTGTCTATCCTTGCTAACGCGGGCGTCAACATCACTGCTCTGGTTGCCAGCCTTGGGGTAGGGGGTATTGCTATCGCCCTCGCGGTGCAAACGATCCTGAGCGACGTGTTTGCATCGCTCTCCATCGGTTTTGATAAGCCGTTCGAAATCGGCGATTTTGTGGTGTTTAACGATGTCGCCGGGACGGTAGAGCACATCGGCCTGAAAACCACCCGTATCCGTAGCCTGAGCGGGGAGCAGATTGTCTGCGGGAACGCCATCCTGCTGCAACAGACGCTGCATAACTACAAGCGGATGCAAACGCGCCGGATCGTCTTTACCTTCGGGGTCGCCAGCGACACGGCGCCGGAAAAACTGCGTTCAGTGGGTGATATGGTCAAACAGATCATTACCGACGTCGGGGAAACGAAGTTTGACCGCGCCCATTTCCTGGGCTTCGATCGCGATCGCCTGACCTTCGAGGTGGTCCATATTGTTAATACGGCTGATTACAACAAGTACATGGATATTCAGCAGGAGATCAATATTCGTATTCTGGAGGGGCTGAACCAGCAAGAGATCAAGCTGGCGCTGCCGAGCATGGTTCTGCACGCGCCCTGGATGAATGCTGGCGACGAGGCACCGGCGCAACGGTTGAGCGAAGCGCAATAAAAAAAGCCCGCCGTTACCGGCGGGCTTTCATTTTGGGGTCAATCGTCTTCCTCATCGTCCAGTTCAACCGGCGTCTGATACTGATCCGGCTTGATAACCAGAAGGTCGCAGCGAAGATGGTCGATCACCTGCTCGGCGGTATTACCCAGGAACGCGGCAGAAATACCGGTCCGGCCAATGGTGCCCAGCACCACAATCCCGGCCTGCAAATGCTCCGCCAGATCCGGAATAACCTCTTCCGGTAACCCTTTTTCTACGTGGGTCATGTTCTCATCGATACTGAATTTCTGGCGCAGCGCTTTCATGGCCAGCAGATGCTGACCGCGAATCGCGTCGTTATACACGCTCGGGTCAAATTCAGGCAGTTCGATGGCGATATTGATTGGCGTAACCGGATAGGCACCCACCAGATGGACTTCAGTGTGGTTAACCTGGTCGGCAAGCTGAAGGGTCTCCTTCACCAGCTTCTCGTTCAGCGAATTGTGATAATCCTCTTCGCTGGCCAGATTGACCGCCACGACGGCTTTCCCGCCCTCAGGCCACGGCTGATCTTTCACCATCCATACCGGACAAGGGCATTTGCGCAGCAGGTGCCAGTCGGTCGGGGTGAAAATCACGGATTCCAGTTTGTCATGCTGGTGCGCCATTTTCAGCAGCAGGTCATGCCCACCGGCCACCACTTCCTGAATAATGGCTTCAAAAGGACGGTTGTGCCAGACCACCTTGATATCGATAGGTACGCCCGCTTCCAGATAATACTTCGCCTGCTCGCGGATCCACGCGGTACGCTGGCTGATCACTCCCTGACGCATAGCGGTGCGCTCGTCAGGCGACAGAAGGGTGGTCATCTCGTATGAGAAGTCATAAATCGGCAAAAAGGCTTTAATTTTGCCACCAATCCGTTGATGTAAATACACAGCACGTCGTAATGCTGGCTGATCGTCCTGATTCGGATCGATAGCCACCAGCATATTTTGATACTTTGCCATACAGGTCTCCTTACTACTGTCACCACAGTCTGTAAGTAAAAGAGTAACCTATATATCTTGAATGAAACAGGGGGGAAGTTTTTGCCAGATCAATAATCATGAAAATTTATCGACCTGGCATAAGATATCCGGGAGAGTTATGCCACGTTACGTGAGTGACCCGCCAGAATGGCCAGGGCTTCACCATTTTCAATGGTGATGTACTTACCTTTAACCGCCAGCATTCCGCTCTTCTGGAAACGACCCAGCAGACGGCTGATGGTTTCCACGGTCAGGCCCAGATAGTTACCAATATCGCCACGCGTCATGGTCAGACGGAATTCGCGTGGGGAGAAGCCACGTTCCGCGAAACGGCGGGAGAGGTTATAGATAAAGGCGGCCAGACGCTCTTCGGCATTCTTTTTGGAAAGCAGCAGGATCATATCCTGATCGCCTTTGATCTCACCGCTCATCAGACGCATCATCTGCTGACGCAGGTTCGGCATCTTACCGGACAGATCGTCCAGCGTTTCAAACGGGATTTCACAAACCATAGAGGTTTCCAGCGCCTGAGCAAAGCTCGGGTGATGGCCACTGCCGATGGCGTCAAAGCCGACTAAATCGCCCGCCAGATGGAAGCCAGTGATCTGCTCGTCACCCTGTTCGGTAATGGTGTAGCTTTTGATGGTGCCAGAACGGATAGCATAGAGCGATTTCAGTTCATCTCCCGCTTTAAACAGCGTCTGCCCTTTCTGAATAGGCTTTTTGCGCTCGATGATATTGTCAAGCTGATCGAGTTCATGCTCATTCAGAGTAAACGGGATACAGAGCTGGCTGATGCTGCAATCCTGGCAATGGATAGCACAACCGCCAGACTGAATGCGTCGTATAATTCGCTTTTCCGGGATCATAGGTTTGCTCAAGCCTTAATTGATATTGGTCAATTTTAACATCTTTTTGGTAAGGACGTAAGTCTGGCAAACCCCCAATAAAGACAAGAGACGGCAGCGAGTTGCCATCTCCTTGAAATTCCACAGAATGATTAAGGATTATTAGCCTAACAGGAAGAAAATTAAGCACAAAAAGCCTGGGAATTACAGCAGAAAATACCCTTCGTGACGCAGCAGCCACTCTTTACGCTGTACGCCCCCGGCATAGCCGGTGAGGGTGCCGTTGCGCCCGATCACGCGATGGCAAGGCACCACAATGCTGACGGGATTTGAGCCATTTGCCGCACCGACTGCGCGCGCCGCGCCGGCACGGCCAAGCTGCTCTGCCAGCTGACCGTAGTGCATCACCTGCCCGCAGGGAATGTTACGTAGCGCCTGCCACACCTCGCGCTGAAAAGGGGTACCCGCCGTGGCGGTTGGCAGGGTATTAATAATGCTGAGATCGCCCTCGAAGTAGGCCGCCAGTTTATCGCTCAGCCCGCCAGGATTACGGGCTGTAATACGCTCGTAACCCTCGGCGCGATAATGAATGTTGAGCAGCTCAACCATCCGGTCGCTGTGCTCTTCCCACTCAACAGCGCGAAGATTGAACGCTTCATCCGCGATAACCCACAGCGGCCCCAGCGGCGTCGCAATCTTATCTTCGAGTAATCTCAGCATCAGTACTCCTTAGTTCAGCCTCGGGTAAACACCCGGTCCAATCGGCAGGCCGACAAGATACCACGCCACCAGCATCACCAGCCATACCCCTAAGAAGATAAGCGGATAGGGCAGAACCAGCGAATAGTAGGTACCCAGCTTAGCCTCCGGTCTGTAGCGTTGCAGGAAGCCTAAAAACAGCGGAACGAAGGGTGACACGGGCGCCAGCGGGATCACTGAGGAATCGGCGACACGGAACAGGATCTGGGCGAATGCCGGATGAAAGCCGAGCATCATAAACATGGGGACAAAAATGGGGGCCAGAATCGACCAGATGGCCGACCCGCTGGCAATAAACATGCACAGCAGGGACGACAGCAGCGCCAGGCCGACAAACGCCGGAACCCCGCTCAACCCCGCCGCCTCCAGCGCGTCCGTCAGGCTCACGGCCATAAACTTGCCCATGTTGCTCCAGTTAAACATGGCCACAAACTGCGCCAGCGGGAACACCATCACGATAAAACCCGCCATCTCCTTCATCGGCTCGATCATCAGGTGCGGCAGATCTCCCTGACGGCGGATTTTACCGGTAGCGATGCCGTAGGCGAGCGAAACGACGAAGAAGAAGAGAATTATCAGCGGCACAATACCCTGAATAAACGGCGAGGGAAGTACGGTGTGTTTGATCGGATCGCGCAACACGCCATTCTCCGGCACCACCATCAGCGCCACAGCCGCAATGAACGCCAGCGAGACGATCCCGGCGACGCGCAGGCCGAACTGCTGCTCTTTGCTCAGCGTCTCCAGCTTTTCATCGCTCCGGCCTTCCCATTTACCCAAGCGCGGCTCAACGATCTTATCGGTAATCAACCCCCCGACAATCGTCAGGACAATCACCGAACTGGCCATAAAGTACCAGTTGTCGATCACGCTGACGTGCATGGCCGCATCGATGGTGCTTGCTGCCTCCGTGCTGATGCCGGAGAGCAGCACATCGGTGGTCACGATAAGCAGGTTAGCAGTAAACCCACAGCCGACGCCCGCGATCGCCGACAGCAGGCCCGCAACAGGATGACGGCCAACGGCGAGGAAAATCAGCGCCCCCATCGGCGGCATGATCACCAGCGCCGCGTCGGACGAGATATGGCTGAAGAAGGCAATAAACAGCACCATATAGCTGGCATAACGCGCGCTGACGTGCGAGGCCATTTTCACCATCAGCGCGGGCAGCAGACCCACGCGTTCGGCCAGACCCGCGCCTAACACCAGCGCCAGGATGGCGCCCAGCGGCGCAAAACCGCTGAAGTTTTTAATCACGTTCGGCAAAAACCAGTGCAACCCCTCCACGCTGAGCAGATTTTTTACGGCCACCATGCTGCCGTCGGCCGGGCTGCGCACGCTCACATCAAAGGCGGACAGCACGGCTGTCGCGACCATCAGGATGACAATTAAATAGATAAAAAGCAGGAAAGGGTGCGGCACTTTATTGCCGATCCTTTCAACCCAGCCATAGAGCTTACCGGATGGGGAATGCGAAGGTATGGATGACATACTCATGGGCGTTCCTCGGGACTGTTGTTGTGTTGTGTTGTGTTGTGTTGTGTTTTTTTTATTTTAAAGGTGACGGTGTCACGTCCTGCGGGATCGGACACTCGTACGGTTTTTCTGTTATGTGTTGTTCGAATTCTTCCCGACATTTTCGCAGCAGGTCGGCATCCTGAAGCAGATGCAGCGCGGTCGCGCCCATCACTTTTCCGGCCAGCAGCATGCCTTTATGGGCAATAGAGGTACGCCCCTGCGCCACCAATTGCCAGGTATGCAGCGGGGTGCCGACGGTAAAACAGGGGCTAAAGCACTGTGCGACAGGCATCTTCCAGCTGACATCCCCCACGTCGGTGGAGCCTGCCAGCACGTTATCGGTGATGGCGTAAGGGGCAACTTCATCCACCAGTAGCGTCTCGTGATGGCGTCGGGCAAAGGCTTTTCCCTCTTCGGCTCCCGTTGCGGCAATGTTTTTCAGGCTGTTTTGCAGGTCGTTTGCCGTGAGCGTGGCGCGGATTTCACGGGCAAATTCGCGTTCTTCTTCCGTCCAGTCCGGCGTGCCGTAATGCTGCAATGCGCGGTACATGGCCGCTTCGAGCGTACGGTTCGGCAGATAGCTGGAGCAGGCTTTATCAAAGCGACACTCGACAGTGGTTTCGGTCATCATCGCCGCGCCCTTGGCGATTTTCTCGATGCGCGCGTAGATCTGCTGCGCATCGGCCATCTCCGGAGCGCGGATCAGGTACAGCACTTCTGCCTGAGCCTGCACCACGTTAGGCGAAATTCCGCCGGTATCGGTGATGGCGTAATGAACGCGCGCTTTTTCAATGATGTGTTCGTTGAGGAAGTTTGTGCCGGTGGTCATCAACGTCACGGCATCTAGCGCGCTACGTCCCAGATGTGGGGAGTTTGCGGCGTGGGCGGCGATCCCCTTAAACCGCCAGGCGGCCTGAATATTGGCCAGCGTGCTGACGTTAAACATCCCGGCAAAGGCTTCCGGATGCCAGGTCACGGCAGCGTCCACGTCGTCAAATAATCCTTCACGCACCATAAAGGTTTTACCAGAGCCGCCTTCCTCGCCGGGGCAGCCGTAAAATCGTACCGTTCCGCTGCCGCCGTGCTGTTCCAGCCAGCTTTTCACCGCCACCGCACCGGCAAAGGCAGCAGTACCCAACAGGTTATGCCCGCAGCCATGGCCGTTAGCCCCCGGGGTGGCGGATTGCGCCGTCGCGCAGTGCGCCTGCTGGCTCAACCCGGCCAGGGCGTCGTATTCGCCCAGAAGGGCGATAACGGGCTTGCCGCTGCCGTAGCTGGCAATAAAGGCGTTGGGAATGCCTCCGGCTTCCCGCATCAGGGTAAAGCCCTCGGCTTCCAGCGCGCTGGCAAGCCGTTCGGCGGACCAGAACTCTTCAAAGCGCGTTTCGGGATGATCCCAGATGTCGTCGGCAATATCGGTAAACGTCTGACATCGCGTGTCGATGGCATCAGCGATAAAAGCGTAGTTCTCCTGCATTACACACCTCGCGTCCACGGGAAATTAAGCGCAGTTCGCGCCAGTGTTTCGATGGCAACGTTCATCACCTGCTCATCAAAATCGAATTTTTCGTTGTGATGTCCGGCGCTCAGTTCGGTGCCGAAGACCATATACGAGGCCATGCCGCCGTTCTGCTGCACGCGGGCCATCATTAGCGTGGCATCTTCGGAGCCCGCAGGCGCTTTGACCTTATTAATGGCATGAGTCACGCCGGGCACCTGGCTTGCCTGTTCGCGCAGATAATCGACCCAGGCCGGGGTAGGGGCACTGGAGGTCGCCGCCCCCATCAGGTTTATCCCGGCTGTTACGCCGTAGAGCGCCGCCGCGCCGGTAATCACCGCCTGCGCGCGCTCAAAGACATACTGATTAATCGCCTCGCTTTCACCGCGGGTTTCAACCTTAAGCAACGCATCAGCCGGAACCACGTTGCGTCCGCTGCCCGCCTGCATGACTCCGACGTTAACCCGGGACGCGCCTTCGCTGTGTGGCGCGATGCCATGCAGCGCGATAGCGGCCTGGGCCGCCGCGAGCAGGGCGTTACGGCCCTCTTCCGGTTTACCGCCAGCGTGTGCGGCAACGCCGGTAAAGCGCACGTCAAATTTGGTGGTCGCCATGAAGTTATCGCTGCCGCAGATCACCGTCCCTTCCGGAACGCCGGTTCCAATATGAATGGCGGTAAAGTAGTCCACGTCGTCCAGCGCCCCTGCAGCGACCATAGCGCGGGCGCCGCGCGTACCCTCTTCGGCAGGCTGGAAGATCAGTTTGATGGTGCCGTTGAGCTGGGCTTCATGCTGCTTAAGCACCTGCGCCAGCCCCAGACCAATGGTGGTGTGGCCGTCGTGCGCGCAGGCGTGCATCATGCCCGGGTTGCAGGAGGCAAAACCGTCGCGGTACGGCCGGTGGCTGTCGTCATGCGCTTCGCTCAGATCAAGCGCATCCATGTCCACGCGAAAGGCCAGCGTCGGGCCGGGGCGACCGGTATTCAGGGTCGCGACAACGCCGGTGAACCCGCCTTCGAACGGCGCGAGCCATTTTTCCGGTGCGCCTTGCGCGCGGGCGCGGGCAAATTCCCGCGCCAGGGTTGCGTCATCGGGCAACCCCATCCGGCTTTCGGCATCCACGACATCGCGACCCATCGCCAGCTCGTAACCCAGCGAGTCCAGGATCTCCGAGACTTTCGCGGCAGTGCGAAACTCCACCCAGCCGGATTCCGCGAAATGGTGAAAATCGCGACGCCATGCGCTCAGTTGGGGGGCTAATGTGTGGATGTACTGCGCCAGTGCGTTCATATCTTTTCCTGTCATCATTAAAATATGTGAACTGCTTCACGCTGTGATAGTTTTTACTTATCACTAAGCGATTTTTCACAGTTTTAACCGTTCAGGAATTACCCTCGCACATCCGATTCCATTAAAGTAGATGACAGTTTCTTTACTCTGATAAACAACGGTTATCGGTCGGGCTATGTCATTTCAGATTAAATTTCATCAAATTCGGGCTTTTGTCGAAGTGGCGCGTCAGGGCAGTATTCGCGGAGCCAGCCGGGTGCTGAATCTTTCGCAGCCCGCGCTGACTAAATCCATTAAAGAGCTGGAAGAGGGCATGTCGGCACAGCTGTTTGTGCGCCGGAGTAAAGGTGTCGCCCTGACCGAGTGCGGGGAAGGGTTTTATCACCGCGCTAATTTGATTCTGGAAGAGCTTCGCGCAGCGCAGGATGATATCCGTCAGCGCCAGGGGGAGCTGACCGGGCAGATCAATATTGGGATGGGTGCCAGCGTGGCGCGCAGCCTGATGCCCGCCGTTATCTCCCGTTTTCATGCGCAGCATCCTCAGATCAAGGTGCGGATTATGGAAGGTCAGCTGGTATCAATGATCAATGAATTACGCCAGGGTGAGCTGGACTTTACCATCAATACCTATTATCAGGGGCCTTACGATCACGAATTTACGTTTGAAAAACTCTTTGAGAAACCTTTTGCGGTATTTTGTCGGGAAGGACATCCGGCGTTGGGGGCTACCTCTATTAATGAACTTCTTCATTATAACTGGACAATGCCAACGCCGCGGGGAAGTTATTATAAGCAGCTTGAGGATATATTTCATCATCGCTCGCAGATACCGCGTATTGGCGTCGTTTGCGAAACCTTTTCGTCCTGTATTAGCCTTGTCGCACAAAGTGACTTCCTGAGCGTGCTGCCGCAGGAGCTGGGCTGCGACCCGCTGCTGGCGCACCGGCTGGTCATGCTGCCGGTTGTGGAAACACTTCCCAGAGCGGCCTATTATTTAATTCAGCGCCGTGATGCACGCCAGACGCCCCTGGCTGAATCATTAATTACACAATTCAGAAGGGAAGCGAGAAAAATAGTTTTATCGTGAAATTGCCAAAGAAAAAATAGAGCCTGTCCGACATCAGACAGACCCTACAGTACACACAGCAGTGCGTCCTTTCGCAAATCCTGGGTATTATATCCATGAGGCAGGTATATTTAGGTATAACATCTTTCCTGAAAAAAGAAAGGCGGCACGTCATTGGTTTTACAAAATTTCAACGCAAATCACTTATTTTAACTCTGCTGTAGTTTTAGTTAAGTAATATTTAAATAACTTTAATGGTAGCTATATATATTCATCAGATTAATATTTATCTTGCCCCTTGCTGTAAGGGTTATTGAGGCCCCTGCCCGGTGCAGGTATAGTACAAGCCCCGATGTGCCCGGAGGATTTCCATGAACCCTGACGACAAATCACTTTTTCTTGACGCCATGGAGGATGTCCAGCCCCTGAAACGCTGCACCGATATCCACTGGCAGCAAAGCCGTAATACCCGGGTTCGCCAGGAGATCGATACCGAGCAGCTCGACAACTTTCTCACACTGGGTTTCCTGGAACTCTTGCCGCTTGAAGAGCCGCTGATGTTCCAGCGCGAGGGCGTTCAGCAGGGCGTTATTGACAAGCTGCGCTCGGGTAAATACGCCCGACAGGCCAGCTTAAATCTGTTGCGTCAGCCCGCCGAACGCTGCCGCCAGATGCTGTACGCCTTCATTCGCCAGGCCAGCCGCGACGGTTTACGTAACCTGATTATCATTCACGGGAAGGGCCGCGAGCAGAATTCGCACCCGAACGTGGTGCGCAGTTATCTTGCCCGCTGGTTAACTGAGTTCGAGGACGTGCAGGCTTTCTGCGTGGCGCTGCCGCATCACGGCGGCAGCGGGGCATGTTATGTTTCACTCCGAAAATCCGATGAGGCGAAACAGGAGAACTGGGAACGTCACGCCAAGCGCAGCCGTTAACGGTAAGGCCTAGAACGTCTCCCAGTTTGTGTCACCTGAGGCACTGACCGTGGCGGGACGAAACAGTTGCGGTGCTTTTGTATTTTTTGGCCGCGGAGCGGTGTTTTCCTGCATGTTCAGCCGGAATGCCGCCACGGCCTGGCGCAGCTGTTCAGACTGATCTTCCAGCGCCGCCGCCGCCGTTGCCGACTCCTGTACCAGCGCGGCGTTTTGCTGCGTTACGCTGTCCATCTGCGAGACCGCCAGGCTGACCTGTTCAATACCGCGGCTTTGCTCGTCAGACGCCGACGAGATTTCAGCCATAATATCGGTTACGCGTGTCACGGCCGCGACGATCTCTTTCATGGTCGCACCCGCCTCGCTGACCTGTTCCGAGCCGGTATTCACCCGGCTGACGGAGTTTTCAATAAGCCCTTTGATCTCTTTTGCCGCCTGCGCGCTGCGGCTGGCCAGCGTCCGTACTTCGCCTGCCACGACCGCAAAGCCGCGGCCTTGTTCGCCGGCACGGGCGGCTTCAACCGCCGCGTTGAGCGCCAGAATGTTGGTCTGGAAGGCAATGCTATCGATAACGCCGGTGATATGCGCAATTTGCTGAGAACTGTCGGCAATGTCATTCATGGTACGCACTACATTATTCACCACCTGGCCGCCGCGTGCGGCGGTTTCAGACGCATTCTTTGCCAGCAGCGTCGCCTGACGAGCGTTATCCGAGTTCTGTTTCACCGTGGCCGTCAGCTCTTCCATGCTGGCGGCGGTCTCTTCCAGCGAGGCTGCCTGCTGCTCGGTTCGGGCGGAAAGGTCGTTACTCCCGGCGGCAATTTCTCCTGCGCCCGTGTAGATAGAATCTGTGCTGCCGCGCACGGCGCTGACGGTGCTGACCAGCGACTGTTGCATCTCATGCAGACCGGCGGCCAGCTGGCCCATTTCGTTGCGCCCGGTAATCGCGACGTTTTGCGTCAGATCGCCGCTCGCGATGGTGCGAATATGGTTCATGATGGCGTTGAGCGGTCTCAGGAGCAGGTGCTGCAAACCCTGCCAGATCACCACCAGCACGGCGATAACGGTCAGGAAGATCGCCGCCAGCGTCCACTGCATCTGGGTAAAGCTGTTCTGGTTCTCTTCGGCGGCGGCTTTCAGCAGCACGTTGTTTTCCGCGCGCCAGCGGGTATAGACCGCCTCCATCTCATCCTGCGCCTGCTGGGCGTCCAGGTCGCCATAGGCCTGATAGTTATCGGCGCGCAAGTACGCAATGGACAAGCGCATTACCTCGTGCATGTTCTTCCAGGCTTTCTGCATCTCTTCGGTGAGTGCGGCATTTTGCCCCTTCACCTGCGGAATCGCCTGCCAGTTTTTGTAATAGTCTTCGGCTTTGGCCAGCGAACCGTTCGCGGTGCCCAGCAGCGTATTGATTGCCGCGAGAGAGGCCGGGTCGCGCTGGTTTTTCAGGTAGCGGATCGCCACGCGAGTGACGGTAACGCGCGTTTTCACTAGGGTGTTCACACTGTCGCTGAGGCTCTCCTGCTGGGCATTAAGCAACCCGGAGTTCTGAAAGTTGTGACGATCGTTGTTAACGGCAGAGTAGAACAACCCTCCCGTGACAACTTGCAGCAGACAGAATATGGTGAGGGCAAAGATAATACCGGTAATCACGTGCAGATTTTTCAGCATGGCGGTCATCCGTAATAGAAGAGGCAGGGTTACATCAATACTATCGTCGTAGCGAATTTAAACTTTAATTTTACTATTGCTTAACTAATGGTTTCGTTGCGGAACCTGTTGTAAACCCGGATCATTTTAATGAGGAAGGTCAGCATGAGCAGCATAGATAAATGCGGAACATTCACGCTCGGAACGCGTACGGTTAAACGGTTTGGCTATGGCGCGATGCAGCTTGCCGGACCTGGCGTTTTTGGTCCGCCAAAAGACAAAAATGCGGCGCTGGCGGTGTTGCGTGAAGCGGTAGAGTCGGGGGTAAATCACATTGATACCAGCGATTTTTACGGCCCCCATGTGACCAACCAGCTTATCTGCGAGGCGCTTCATCCGTACCGGGATGACCTTACGATTGTGACCAAGATCGGAGCCCGACGCGGCGAGGACGCCTCCTGGCTGCCGGCGTTTTCCGCCCAGGAGCTGACGCAGGCGGTGCATGACAACCTGCGCAACCTGAAGCGAGATGTGCTGGACGTGGTTAACCTGCGGATCATGTTTAGCGCCCACGGACCAGCGGAAGGCTCGATTGCCGCGCCGCTAAGCACCCTCGCGGAGCTGCAACAACAGGGGCTGGTTCGCCATATTGGGCTGAGCAACGTCACTGCTTCGCAGGTGGCTGAAGCGCAGAAGATGGTTTCCGTGGTATGCGTACAGAACATGTACAACGTGGTGAATCGCGGTGACGATGCGCTGGTAGATTCGCTGGCGCAGCAGGGGATTGCCTGGGTGCCGTTCTTTCCACTGGGTGGTTTCACGCCACTGCAATCTTCCGGGCTACAGGCGGTGGCGGATTCACTGGATGCGACGCCTATGCAGGTGGCGCTGGCATGGCTGCTGCAACGCTCGCCAAATATCCTCTTGATCCCGGGTACTTCTTCGGTGGCGCATCTGCGTGAAAACCTGGCGGCAGCCGATCTGGTATTGCCGCCTGAGGCGCTGGAGACGTTAAATACGCTGGTGGAGTAATCCAGACAGCAGCAAAAGCCCGGGGGATTTTTCGGGCTTTTGGTGTTTATGACGCAATCTGATTCCTTTGGCGGTGAAGTGCTAACGCTTCCGCCACGATTTCCTGCTTACTTTTCCGTGTTTCATACGCAGTAATGCGGATGTACTCCATCAGCGCTGGATCGATGCGCGCACTTAACATCCTGAGATCGGCCTCCTTTGCTACACCGCGAGCAACACGCTTGTCGGGATAATCACGGGCTGGCATAGAAAACGTCCTCCAAAAATTGTCTTGTTAATTTGTGCTGTAAAATATGCGCTAGTCTTGGTGTAAAGTCAATGGCTAGTGAAGGCGCAGTGAACTACTGTTTGGATTTTCTGTGATTCAAGACTTCATTAAGTGATTTAATAGTGTTTGTATTGCCACTCTGTGAGTCCGCTTTGATGCGGAAAGTCACATTTTCAGTGCTGATAATGACGGAATGTTCAACGCACCAGACGCTCTAAAATTATTGATAATTTCTTCCTGAAACTTAACTCAGGTTTATCCCTGTGCTTATTCATGGTTATTGCTTAATTAAATCTTCTGTTTGAAGGCTCAGCTGTAAAAATCTGACGCTATAAGACCGGCCTTGGGGGAATCCTGATATTAATCCTTTAAGCAACTTCCGGCTGGTCATATATTCCAGCATAGGTGACGTAGTTAGCGATATTCGCTATTTTAACCCTGTTAAATCCATGTAATTTCGCTGGTTTTCATTTCTTCCGACATAATAGATTTTGTCTACGGTCTCTTTTTAATTTATGCTTCGCATACGAACAATTAGCGTTGTGCAGGGTTTTAACATCGTGGCAGTTAATAAAACCCTGCTTTATATAAAGTAATCAGGAGATTCATTTTTATGTCAGACAATAATCCCCGCCCATTGGGCTGGTTAGGCCCGTGGTGCCTGCTGGTGGGTGTGGTACTTCTTGTGACGGGGCTGTTTTTTGCCATCGGCGGTTTTAAACTGGCTTCCCTGGGGGGGAGTTGGTACTTTCTCATTGCCGGGGTTTTCACGCTGCTCTCTGCTATTCAGTTTTTCCGCCGCAAGTCCTCTGCCGTAGGGCTGTTTGCTCTGGTGTTTCTTGGCACCCTGATTTGGGCATTTTTCGATGCCGGACTCGACTTCTGGCCCCTGGTTTCCCGATTAATGGTACCCACCGGGCTGATGGTGCTGGCAGCAGCCACCTGGCCTGCATTGCGTAAGCGTGAAGGAAAACCGTCCTCCACGAAAGGGGCGATAGCGGTCTGCGCGGTCCTTATTATCGGCATGGGCGTCACCTTTGTTCAGATGTTTCAACCCCATCCGACCGTGCCGTTTAGCGGCGAAAAGCGCCCGCTGGTGCCGGTAAAAGAAGAGGCGAAACAGCAGAACTGGGATCACTACGGTAATACGGCTGGCGGTAGTCGCTTTGTGGCGCTGGACCAGATAACCCGTGACAACGTGAAAAACCTGAAACCGGTCTGGACATACCATACCGGTGATATTCCGCAAAGTCCGGATGGCAATGGCGCAGAAGATCAGCAAACGCCGCTACAGGTAGGCGATCGTGTCTTCCTCTGTACGCCGCATAACAACGTGATCGCCGTGGATGCCGATAGCGGGAAAGAGATCTGGAAAGCGGAAATCAACGCTAAGTCTGCCATCTGGATGCGCTGCCGTGGCCTGGCGTACTTTGATGCCACCAAACCGCTGGCACAGCCAACGGTAGCCGGCTCCACACCGGTTCTGCCAGCGCAGGTCGCATCGGGCGCGGCATGCCAGCGCCGTATCCTGATGAATACCATTGACGGTAAGCTGATCGCGTTAGACGCCGATAACGGCAAATTCTGCCCGGACTTCGGTACTAACGGCAGCGTTAACCTGCATGAAGGAATGGGCGACGCGTCAGATCCAACCTATGTGTTGACGTCGGCCCCGACGCTGGCGGGTACCACGGTCGTGGTTGGCGGCCGCGTTGCGGATAACGTCAGCACCGATATGCCGGGCGGCGTAATACGTGGTTATGACGTGATCACCGGCCAGCTGCGCTGGGCGTTCGATCCGCGTAATCCGGATCCGAACTATGTTCTGAAGCCGGGCGAACACTACAAACGCAGCTCCGCAAACTCCTGGGCCCCTATGTCCTGGGATGCGTCGATGAATACCGTGTTTATCCCGATGGGAAGTTCCTCTGTCGACCTGTGGGGCGCTGACCGTATTCCGGAAGATCACAAATACGCCACCTCAATTCTCGCTCTGGATGCGACTACCGGGAAAGAGAAGTGGGTATACCAGACCGTGCATAACGACCTCTGGGATTTCGATATCCCGATGCAGCCGAGCCTGGTTGATTTCCCAACGAAAGAGGGCAACAAGCCCGCGGTGGTAGTGGGCACTAAAGCGGGGCAAATTTACGTTCTCGATCGCCTGACGGGTAAACCGCTCACTGAAGTGAAAGAGGTTCCGGTAAAACCAGCGGATATTCCACGTGAACAGTACCCGGCAACGCAGCCTCGCTCTGTGGGGATGCCGCAGATTGGCGCAGAAACCCTGAAAGAATCGGATATGTGGGGGGCGACGCCGTTTGACCAGCTGGCCTGTCGTATCAGCTTCAAATCAATGCGTTATGACGGTCTGTACACGATGCCGGGAACCGATATTTCCCTGAGCTTCCCGGGCTCGCTGGGGGGAATGAACTGGGGCAGTTTGTCCACCGATCCGAACAACCAGTATATCTTCGTCAATGACATGCGTCTGGGCCTGTGGGTTCAGCTGATTAAGCAAGATCCGCAGAGCGCGGTGGCAAATACGGGTGGTGAAGCCGTGAACGCCGGGATGGGCGCCGTTCCGATGAAAGGAACGCCGTATTCGGTCAACAAAAACCGTTTCATGTCACCGCTGGGCATTCCGTGCCAGAAACCACCGTTTGGCTCTCTCTCCGCCATTGACCTGAAAACGCAGAAAATCGTCTGGCAGGTGCCGGTCGGTACCGTACAGGATACCGGTCCGTTTGGGGTAAAAATGCGTATGCCAATGCCTGTCGGTATGCCGACGCTGGGCGGTACGCTGGCCACGCAGGGCGGTCTGGTCTTCATTGCGGGAACCCAGGATTACTACCTGCGCGCCTTTGATTCCTCTACGGGGGAAGAAGTGTGGAAAGCGCGTCTTCCGGTGGGTAGCCAGGGCGGACCTATCAGCTATGTATCACCGAAAACCGGCAAACAGTACATTCTGATCTCTGCTGGCGGTGCACGCCAGTCGCCGGATCGTGGTGACTACGTGGTTGCCTACGCGCTGGATAAATAACAGCGAAATAAGCAACCTGGCCCCGTCGAAGTACGGGGCTTTTTTTTGACTAAAAACCACGGATATGAAGAAAGCGGCGGGTCCGGTCAGCCCGTGAAAAGCACCCGCCAGCGACGGCGATGGCGAGTCATCTCGCGCCATAGTGCGATTATCTCGTCATGTTGCAGGGCATCAACAGCCTGCGGCGTTAACACCGGTAAACCATAGCGCTGGCGCAGGGCGGCTACTGCCGTGGCGCTGGCATTCATCGGTGACCGGATTTGCGTCGCCAGCTGCTGTCGCAATACGCTGAACGCCGTCACATCGCACAGCGTCAGCTCACGCAAAAATTGTTTGCAGCAACCCAACAGGTTCACGGGAGAGCGGTCAGGCGACTGTAACGCCAGCAGCAGGCCATCGCGATCGGCAATACGCTGATAACGACAGCTGACCACGTAGCCAATCTGCTGTTCCACGCGCAGGCGCTGGAAAAATTGCGGTTCGCAGCATAATGCCAGCAGCCGCAGCGCGGCGAGCGACGCGCCCGGCGGCAGGGGAATAAACACCAGCAGCGCCGAATCCGCGCTGGCGTGCGGAATGTGTTCGATCCCGCTGGGACAACCGCTTAATGGCGTCGGCTTAGCGTTAACCGGCGCCCGGAGCAGGCCAAGCTGCCGGGCTAACCCGTGCGCGTGTGCGACGCTGCCGCCAACTAGCGCCGCCAGCCAGCCGTCCCGTGGCGGATCCGATGCCAGACGTTCAGGCAATTGCTGAAGCAGCTCACGGATGGCAATGCCTTCTGGCACTGGCGTAAGAGCCGGGGCGGGGTGGGAGAGGCGATCGATTATCGCCCCGATGATGTGTTCCGCCGTCACCACGGCGTCAGGAAGCCGCAGGGTGAGCTGCCAGCTACCGTCAACCGTTTGCCACTCGCCGCTGCCGTCAATATGGCGCAGTTCAGCAAGAAGAGGGCGTAACTGTTTGCCCATCGCCACCCCCTGCGCCCGTTCCAGGCACGAATAAAAAGGCCTGCGCAGGATCAGCGTTGGCGGTTGTGTCTGCGCCGACAAATGCAGCAGCGGAGCGGCTTCTGACGTCGGGGCTGGCGTAACATACCTGGCAGTCTGCGGGTAGAAGGAAAACGCGATGGGGCTATCATCTGCAACCGGCTGGCGACGCCAATGGCTAAGCGGCAGAGCAAACCCCTGACTGGCGATAATTTCAGCGGTTTCAATTTTTTTGCAGGCCAGATACGAGGTGGGCGCCGCCAGTAAATCGGAACAAAAGGCAGAAAAACTTACGGGCGCCGCACCGGGCGCAAAACCGAACGCCCGCTGGCGCAACTGCTCCAGCGTCGGCAGGGCGCTGAAACGCTGCTGTGCCAGCCGATAATAATGCCGCTGCTGCTCATCCGTCGTTTGCTGTAGCGCCCGTAGCCAGTGGGTAATATGCGGGTCAACCTCCTCGGGTCGTTCGCTATCAACCGTTAGCGCCAGCCAGCCGTTATCGTTATCCTGATAAAGCCAGTTCAGGGCGACATCTTCTGCCAGCCCGCGCGCCCGCAGCCCGGCAATCAGGCTTCCGGGGGCGTCGTCCAGTAAAAACTCCCGAAATAAGGTGACGTTGTCACTTTTTCGAATTAACGGACAACGCCACAGTGCGGGTCGCTCCGTCACTGCCAGCTGAAAATCTCCCTCAGCGCTAAGACGCAACGGGGGAGCGGTTTCAGGCATGCCACCAGAAGCAAAACCGGACGCAAACGTATGGGCAAGCTCGGCCAGCGCATCCAGCGTTTGCGGCCCTTGCAGCCACAATTGCAGATGTCCGGCCACATAATAGCGCCGATGAAAGTCGCGCAACGCGGTTTGCAGCGATCCCGTGTCCTGCCCCAGAGAATCCTGGCTACCTACCTGAAAACGGCGAAAAACTGTGGGTTCTTCCATCGCGTGGCGTGCCGCCGCTTCGCGCCTGGCGGAATCATGCTGCTGGATGAGCCGGTTTTCCGCATCAATGACCGCCACTTCACGCTGTATGTCATCGCATGAAAGCAGCGGCGCCTGCAACATATCCCGCAGCCGCGCGACGCCGTCGGACAGGTTATCGGCGGCCACATCGAAGAAAAATGCGCTGTGGCGAGCCAGCGTGGTGGCATTGACGCTACCGCCCTGACGCTGGACCCAGGCCATGAGTCGATCGTCGCCCTGATAGCGCTGGCTACCGCGGAACAGCAGGTGCTCAAGTAAATGCGCAAGACCGGCGAAGCGCGGTGGCTCGTGATGGCTTCCGGCACTCACGCGCGCAAGCGCCGCCGCGCGTGTCGCCTGCGGCTGATGCACCAGCGTTGCGCGTAAACCGCCTGCCAGCTCCACGATGCGGGGGGTCATTATCGTTACAGTTCCCGGGTTTTATAGATAAGCTGAGAACGGGTACGGTTGCGGAACTGAAGCTGGCCGATTTTCATATCGCTACAGGCTGCTTCGCGTCGCGCGTCCAGAATTTTATGATGATGCGGCGATTTGCTGCACACCGGATCGGCGTTATCCGCATTCCCGGTGAGCATAAAGGCCTGGCAGCGGCAGCCGCCGAAGTCCTTCTCCTTTTCATCGCAGGAGCGGCACGGCTCCGGCATCCAGTCAAACCCGCGATAGCGGTTGAAGCCGAAAGAGTCATACCAGATGGATTCCAGACTCTGCTCAAGCACCGAGGGGAACTCCACCGGTAGCTGGCGCGCGCTGTGGCAGGGCAGCGCCGTGCCTTCCGGGGTCACGCTGAGGAAAATCGACCCCCAGCCGCCCATACAGCCTTTTGGTCGCTCTTCGTAATAATCAGGGGTGACGAACAGCAGGTTGGTCAGATTGCCGCTGGCGGCCATTTTTTGCCGATAGTCGGCAACCACGCGTTCCGCGCGGGCGATCTGTTCTCGCGTCGGCAAAAGGCCCTGACGATTAAGGAACGCCCAACCGTAGAACTGGCAGGTGGCAAGTTCGACGTCGTCGGCGTCCAGTTCGATGCACAGCTCGATGATTTTATCGATCTGGTCGATGTTGTGCCGGTGCAGGACGAAATTCAGCACCATCGGGTAATCGCGCGCTTTGACCGCTTTGGCCATCGCCAGCTTCTGCTGGAAGGCTTTTTTATTCCCCGCCAGCGCGGCGTTGAGCACTTCATCGCTGGCCTGGAAGCTAATCTGGATATGGTCCAGACCGGCCTCGCTGAACGCGTCGAGCTTGCTTTCCGTCAGGCCAATTCCCGAGGTGATCAGGTTGGTATAAAAACCGAGATCGCGGGCGGCGCGGATCAGCTCCGGCAGATCTTTACGCGTCAACGGTTCGCCGCCGGAAAAACCTATCTGCACGCTGCCCATCGCCCGCGCCTGGCGGAAAACCTCAATCCACTGTTCAGTGGTCAGCTCCTGATCCTGCCGGGCAAAGTCCAGCGGGTTAGAGCAGTAAGGACACTGTAGCGGACAGCGATAGGTCAGCTCCGCCAGCAGCCACAGCGGTGGATTGACGGTGGGTTTATTCTGGCTCACGGAAAATAATCCACTTCTGTTGATAAGCGATTTGCAGGAATTCTACGACGTCGTCATCCACGCCGCCGGCTTCCGGGAACCGTTCGTTGAGTATGGCAATGATGGCCGCCGCGTCGCGTTGGCCATCGACCAGTTCGAGGATTGCGGCGGCGGTCTCATTGAGTTTAGCCATGCCTTCCGGATAAAGGATGACATGGCTGTCCTGAGCGGCTTCCCATTGCAGGCGATAGCCGCGACGAAAAGCGACGATGGAGTTTTTTTGCATGCTTATACCAGTCGGGTTGTGTGCCAGGCCGCTTTGTCGGTGACCGTGTGATAAGGCGGACGCTGTAGCGCGTAGGCCATGGTCATCGCGTCGAGCATCGACCACAGGATATCGAGTTTGAACTGAAGGATCTCCAGCATCCGATTCTGCTTTTCTGCGCTATCGCAGTAACTCTTCGCCAGCTCCAGACCGTGTTCAACGTCGCGGCTGGCCTGGCTGAGGCGGCTGCGAAAATAAAAATAGCCTTCCTCTTTGATCCACGGATAGTGCTGCGGCCAGCTGTCGAGACGCGACTGATGAATTTGCGGGGCAAACAGTTCGGTGAGCGAACTGCATGCCGCCTCCTGCCAGTTGGCGCGGCGGGCGAAGTTTACGTAAGCGTCCACGGCAAAACGAACGCCGGGCAGCACGTGGCGTTCGCTGATTAAGTCGTCGCGGCTAAGCCCTACGGCTTCGCCCAGCTGTAGCCAGGCTTCGATCCCGCCGTCATGACCGTTGCTGCCGTCGTGATCGAGGATCCGCTGCACCCATTTGCGACGCGTGTGCGGATCCGGGCAGTTCGCCATAATGGCCGCGTCTTTCAGCGGGATCGTCGTCTGGTAGTAAAACCGGTTCGCCACCCAGCCCTGGATCTGCTCGCGGCTGGCCTCGCCGTTATGCATCGCGATATGGTACGGATGGTGAATATGATAGTAGGCGCCTTTCGCCCGGAGGGCGTGTTCAAACTCTTGCGGCGAGAGCGTTTCACGAATGTGCATAGTTAGTCCTGAAGCGTGATGGTCATCCCGTCCCAGCTCACTTCAATTCCCTGCTGCGTGAGGGCGTGACGCTGCGGCGACTGCTCGTTAAGGATCGGGTTAGTGTTATTAATGTGAATCAGAATCTTGCGCTTTGCCGGCAGCGAGGCCAGCAGCGCCATCATGCCGTGTTCATCGCCGAGCGCCAGATGGCCCATATCGCGGCCGGTATTGCGCCCGACGCCAGCGGCCTGCAGTTCATCGTCCTGCCAGACGGTGCCATCAATCAGCAGACAGTCCGCTTTTTTAAGCCACGGCAGGATAGCGTCATCGGGTTCACCGAGACCCGGCGCGTAGAACAGCGTCTGACCGTTGCGGCGGTTTTCGATAAACAGCGCCACGTTATGCCCCGGCAGCGGGCGGTCGCGCCACGGCGAATAGGGCGGTGCGTTACTGGCGATGGGGACAGCGGTAAACTGCAAATCAGGGCAGGCTTCCACGCTAAAGGCGGTGAGCGGCGCAATCGGATGATGAACCAGGCCGCCGTTCCAGTGCCGGAGCATGGTAAAAATCGGGAATCCGCTGGAAAGATCTTCATGCACCTCCGGCGTACACCATACCTGATGCGGACACCCCTCGCGCAGGCTGAGCAGCCCGGTGGTGTGGTCAATCTGGCTGTCGGTGAGAATAATGCCGCCAATATGCGTGCCGCGCAGAACCTCTTTCTTATTCAGTTCTGGCGTATGGGCAATCTGCTGGCTGATATCGGGCGAGGCGTTACACAGTATCCACTCTTCGCCGTTATCGCTGACGATGATCGACGACTGGGTGCGGGGGGTCGCCTGAAGGGTACCGTTGCGCAAACCCTGACAGTTGGCGCAATTACAGTTCCACTGAGGGAAACCGCCGCCGGCGGCGGAACCGAGGACTTTAATAAACATGAAGATAGGCCAGGTAGTAAAACAAAAATGCCCGCACGGATGGCGGGCTGAGCGATTAGCGGTTGGAAATGTACAGCGTCACTTCCAGGCCAAGACGTAAATCAATAAAAGCAGGTTTCTTCCACATCGTTTTTTCCTCTTTAAAAATGCAGCACCAACACCATTGTTTGTGCCAGTTTTGTGATGGTCATCAAATAATGCGTCACAGTGGGGCAAAGCTCAACCCGAAAGATGTAAGGAATTAACGTAATGTTTACAACGTAACCTATTGTTGCCAAACATTTTGCAATACCTTTTGCCAGTTGCCCCACAGCAGCTTATTCAGCACAAATTGATCATAGCCGCTGTCACGCAACGCGCTGATTAGCCGCGGTAAACCACTCACATCATGCAAATCATCAGGTAACGTGATGCCGTCAAAATCGGAGCCCAGCGCAACATGATCTTCGCCCATGATGTTAATAAGATAGTCGATATGGCGAACGATTGTGCTCAGCGGGGTATCGCTATCGCGTTTACCGTCGGCGCGCAGAAAGGCGTTGCCGAAATTGACCCCTACCACGCCGCCGCTGTCGCGGATAGCCAGCAGTTGCCGATCGGTCAGATTACGCGGTTGCGGGCACAGCGTATGGGCGTTGGAATGGGTGGCGACCAGCGGTGAAGAGGAATGACGAGCAGTATCCCAGAACGCCTTTTCATTCATATGAGAAACGTCAATCAGCATGTTCAGGGCGTTAGCGTGCTTAATGAGGGCGATACCCTCTGCGGTAAGCCCTGGGCCGCTGTCCGGGCTGCCGGGAAACGCCCCGTTAACGCCGGTGCCAAAACGGTTAGCAATGTTCCAGAAAGGCCCAATGCTGCGCACGCCAGCGGCATAGAAAGCCTGTAGATCGCCACCCTCGCCGTCAAAACCGCCCGCACCCTCAATATGCGCCACCATCGCCAGCACCTTATCCTGACGGCAGCGTTCGATATCTGCCGCGCTCAGGCACAATCGCGCCCGTCCATCGGAGTGTGCGACAAGCTGCTTGAGGATCGTCAACTGCTGCCAGAGAATGTCGATCGGTTGCCACGGCTCGCTGGCGTAGTGCGGCGCCATGCGGGCGATATACTCCTGCGGCGGCACGAACAGCGCGAACAGCCCGCCGGAAAATCCGCCTTGCTGCATGCGCGGATAATCGAGGTGTCCGTTCTCAATGCCGGAAAAGAAGGCCTTTACCGGATCCTGGCGATGATGAAGCCATAAATTAAGCAACAGGTCATTGTGACCATCAAAAATCGCCATAGCGCATCCCACTGTTTTTTATTGCTGAAAAAGTTGCCTGGCACGATAACCGATTTGTCCGGTCCGGCAAGGAGAAACTTACAACTTAGCAGCAATTGTTAATATCACTTAACCGTGAGGAGATCCGCACATCATGTTGCGTGGCGAGGTAAGAGCATTTCCCGTTCCATCTGCGATTGCATCGCGTACGTTCCCTGAGCTACAGGGCTACGCTATACTTCGCCACTTTGAGTTATGCGTGGCAGGTAATGAAATATGCGGGAGAGCATTAATTTTCTTTTCGTGGTGCTGTCTTTCACGGCACTGATTATGCTGATGCGCTTTTTCATCAGGCGTATTCGGCATCCAAAGCGCATCGTTGCCGACAGCCGGGGAATGAAACAAATCTCTACCCATCCTTCCTGGTTTGGCGGATCGTCAGGTAAAACCTACTTTTATGATGAGCAGTATTTATACGAGGTCATAAATAGCGTCACCCGTAAAATTGAGCTGGCCGCTATCGTAAAAATTAAGCCGGGCTCGACAGTGGTTAATAACAGGCGGATCTGGTCTGTGAGCTATCTTGAGGGAACCCGTGAAAAACAGGTGCAATTTTATAATAATCTGACGGTGTTTAATCAAAACTTTGCTGCGTTTTTAGAGGCTGTAAAACGCGTGAATCCTGAAGCCGATATTAAGGCCGTCTCCTTGTTCAATCTGTGACTGGAATACATTACCTTTATCTTTCTGACTGCCCATACGGCAGGTATGGGCAGTAAAGCTGCCGATATTACTTCTTCTTGTTCATCATCGCCTTGAGATCGGCAAAGGGGTTAAACGTGGCGACACCCACGTCTTTTTGCGCATCCTCACCTGCGACAACGGTGGTGCCATACTGATCCGCTTCGGTGTACTTTGAGTGTTCGTGGTCATGGCAAAACAGGCACAACAACTCCCAGTTACTGCCATCTTCCGGATTATTGGTGTGATCGTGGTCGATATGGTGGACCGTGAGTTCACGAAGATTCGAATACACAAACTCCCGCGAGCAGCGTCCACAGACCCACGGGTAAATTTTTAGCGCTTTTTCACGGTAGCCGCTTTCCAGCCGTGCGTAGTTTTTGGGGATCAGAGCCATTGCTGATGTTACCTGTTAAAAAAGAGAATAGTTCACACTATATCCCATTTTGAGATGCCAGGAGAATGCCTCCTCTGCGGGAAGGCAGCGTGCGATTTGCGTATTTCTGTCAGTTTATTTGAAGCATTCCGTTAAATAATCACCATTTATTCTCATCGGTTAATGCGTAGAGTAGGGATAACGCAATGCTTTATCAGGATACTCCACTATGAAAAAGATCGGATTTTTGTCGTTTGGTCACTGGACGCCGTCTTCCCAGTCCGGCACGCAAACCGCAGCTGACACGCTGCTACAGTCCATCGATCTGGCTGTCGCCGCTGAAGAGCTGGGCGCGGACGGGGCTTATTTCCGCGTGCACCACTTTGCCCGCCAGCTCAGTTCGCCATTCCCCTTGCTGGCTGCGATAGGCGCGAAAACCAAACGCATCGAAATCGGTACGGGCGTGATCGACATGCGGTACGAGAATCCGCTGTATATGGCGGAAGATGCTGGCGCGGCAGATCTCATCTCCGGCGGGCGATTACAGCTTGGTATCAGCCGGGGCTCCCCGGAGCAGGTGATTGATGGTTGGCGTTATTTTGGTTACGTGCCGCAGGACGGGGAAAACGAATCTGATATGGCGCGCCGTCACACTGAGGTACTGCTTGATGTATTACGCGGTGAAGGGTTTGCGAAGCCTAACCCACAGCCGATGTTCCCAAACCCGCCGGGATTGTTGCGTCTGGAGCCGCATTCAGAGGGCTTACGCGATCGTATCTGGTGGGGGGCTGGCTCCAATGCAACGGCAGTATGGGCGGCAAAACTGGGGATGAACCTGCAAAGCTCAACGCTGAAAGATGATGAAACCGGCGAGCCGTTCCATATTCAGCAGGCAAAACAGATCCGTGCCTACCGACAGGCCTGGGCCGAGGCAGGGCATACCCGTCAGCCACGCGTTTCGGTCAGCCGCAGTATTTTTGCCCTGATGGACGATCGCGACCGGATGTATTTCGGTTCAAGCCGCAATGAGAGCGACAGCGTTGGCTATCTGGATGAGAAAACGCGGGCCATTTTCGGACGCAGCTATGCCGCAGAGCCAGACAAGCTGATTGAACAGTTGAAAAAGGATGAAGCGATCGCGGAAGCGGATACGCTGTTGCTTACCGTGCCGAATCAGCTGGGCGTGGAATACAACGCACATGTGATCGAGTCCATCCTGAAACATGTCGCACCGGAAATGGGATGGCGCGATCGCAATGCGTAATCTGGCCCTCTGGTATCGCCGGTTTGGTGAGCCTGAATCGGTACTGCAAGCGGAAACCACACCATTGTCACCGCGACAGCCGGGAGAGATACGTGTGCGCATGCTTTTTTCTCCGGTGAACGCCTCCGATCTCATCCCCATCACCGGGGCATATCGCCATCGCACGCCGCTGCCCGCAATAGCCGGTTATGAAGGGGTCGGAATAGTGACCGAAACGCCCGCCGCTTACCCGGCGCTGCTGGGCAAGCGGGTCCTGCCGTTACGGGGGCAGGGAACCTGGCAGCGCTATGTCGACTGCCCGGTGGCGTATGCGGTTCCCGTCCCGGACGACGTCGACTCGCTTCTTGCCGCGCGGGCGTATATCAACCCGCTTGCCGCTCAGATGATGCTGGACCGTTATCATCCGGTCGGGAAAACGGTGCTGCTCACCGCTGCCGGTTCTGACTGCGCCGTTCTGCTCGGGCAATGGGCACGCCAGGCGGGTGCAGAGGCGGTTTACGGGATCCATCGCTCGCCCGTGCACGCTCAACGTCTGGCTGAAATGGGGATCGTCCCGATTGCGCAAGATGATACGGCCGCCGTCAACGCTGCCGCCGCGCAAGCGGAGGTGGTGTACGACGCCACGGGCGGCAGCCTGGCGGAGGCGATCCTGAGCGTGATGCCCGAAACCGGTACCTTTGTCTGCTACGGGCTACTCTCCGGGCAGACCTTCCGGCAGCAGCGGCCGTTGCCGCGCGTGGCGTGGTTTCACATTCGTAACTATCTGGACGCGCTGAGCGCTGAGGCGTGGCAGGCGGATTTTCGGCGCATCTGGCCTAAACTGCGCGCCAGCCAGTGTAGCGATGTTACCCTCTACCCGCTGTCGGAATGGCAGCGGGCAGTGGGCAACTACCGCGAAGCGGGAAGAACGGGCAAGCCTATGCTGTCGATGGACAATTAATCGGCCTTATGACTCATGTCGCTCAGCAGTACAGCGATACTTTGTCCACCGGCGGTCTGCTCCAGGCCAATTTTGACAATAATTGTCAGCGGAACGGAGAGCAGCATGCCGACAGGCCCGAGCAGCCAGCCCCAGAAAATCAGGGACAGGAACACAACAAGAGTTGAAAGCCCCAGCCCGCGTCCCATTATCCGTGGTTCGAGAATGTTCCCGAAGACAAGGTTAATCACCAGATAGCCTGCCAGCAGAATCAGGGCATCATACAAACCGCTGAAAAACAGCACCTGAAGGATAGGGGGGATCGCCGCCAGCACGGAGCCAATGTTAGGAATATAGTTGAGCGCAAAGGCCAGCAGCCCCCAGACGAAGGCAAAACGCACATCCAGCGCGGCGAGCATCCCCCAGACCACTAATCCCGTCACCAGGCTGATGGCCGTTTTCAGCACCAGATAGCGTGAAACGCTGTCGAGCGCGCGCTGAATAGCACCCATTCCCTCTACCGGACGCACCATGATGTGCTGGAGTTTTGCAGGCAGCTGTGGAACTTCCAGCAGCATAAACACAACCGTCAGGAACAGCAGGAAAATCGAGGTCATGGCGTTGGAGAGCTGTGCCAGCAGGCTGGTGACAATCGTCATGGCGGCATTCGGATCGATGTATTTAAGCAGTTCCTCAACCGAGACTTCGATACCCGCGCGTTGCAGCCAGGGTTCAATTTGCAGCAGCGGGGTCGCCAGGGAAGAGCGGTATGTCGGCAGCGTCCGCGCCAGCTCGTTCAGGGAGGTTCCCAGATAGGCGACTAACAGCACCATCGCAACGATAATAATACTGATAAGCAGGCTTATCGCCAGCACACGCGGGATGCGTAGCCGCACCATTCGCTGCACCAGTGGATTGAGGATCACCGCGATAAAAAGCGCCAGGATAAAAGGCACGATGATATCGGCCGCAAAACGAACGCCGGTCAGAATGATCACCAGCATGCCCAGCATGATGACGATCTTAAGCCCGTTGAGGGTGATAATGGGTTTGGCCATGGACGTTCCTGAACAGTTTTTTATTTATAATAGAGGGGAAAGCGGATTAAAAAAACTAACCAAAATCAAACAGACTGGGTAAAGAAATGAAAAGGCTTTGAGTAAATTCCTGGCTTATGATACAAATCAGGCGTGTTCAACTACTGAGGACAATTTTCATCCGCAAAGACGAGAAGCAACACCGCGGATAATTGTAATTTTATGGACAATTTGTTCAGGACGTATTTTTCAAACAACTCTGCTCTGTTTTCTACCTCCCTCTGCACGCTTTCCGGTGAACAACACTGGCGTTCCGCGCTATAGTCACGTCTTCTGCCTGAGCTGGCGCTATGCGCTTAGCTAACTGATTTAATTCCCACTTTTTTGGTTTGCTGTTCGCAGCGAGCCTCGATGGATTATATTCTCAAGCAGGAGAAAAACATGTTTTACTGGATTTTATTAGCTCTGGCTATCGTTGCTGAAATTACCGGCACCTTGTCGATGAAATGGGCGAGCGTGAGTGACGGCAGCACCGGATTTATTTTGATGCTGGTCATGATTACGCTTTCCTATATATTCCTCTCTTTCGCGGTTAAAAAAATCGCGCTGGGCGTGGCATACGCTTTGTGGGAAGGTGTTGGTATTTTATTGATCACGCTGTTCAGCGTCATGATATTTGATGAAACCCTGACGACAATGAAAATTGCCGGGCTGACGACCCTGGTCGCAGGTATCGTGCTGATTAAATCGGGTACGCGCAAACCGGCCAAACAGCAGAAGGAGCAGACCCATGCAGCAGTTTGAATGGATCCACGCGGCCTGGCTGGCTTTCGCCATCGTTCTGGAAATTATTGCGAACGTCTTTTTGAAGTTCTCCGACGGCTTTCGTCGCAAAGCCTACGGCTTGTTATCGATTGCCGCGGTTCTGGGGGCGTTTAGCGCCCTGTCGCAGGCGGTGAAAGGCATCGATCTGTCCGTGGCCTACGCGCTGTGGGGCGGCTTCGGTATTGCCGCCACCCTGGCGGCAGGCTGGATTATGTTCGGGCAGCGTTTAAACCATAAAGGCTGGATAGGGCTGGTATTACTGCTCGCTGGCATGATCATGATTAAACTGGCCTGAGTGACCTACTGCTGCGCCAGGGCTTCCAGCCGGTCGCGAAAACCGGTCACCGCCAACGCTCGGTTATCGGCGCGCCAGCGGTCTTTCGCTGCCGGAGCAGAACTCTGAACGCCAATCAGTTGCCAGCCGTTAACGGTTTTTAACATCAGGGGCGATCCGCTATCACCCGGTAGCGTATCGCACTGATGCGAAAGCACGCTGTTTTGCGCCCAGCCCGTCACCACGCAGTCCGTATGGGTGTACAGCGAATCGAGGTGATCAACAGGGTAGCCTGACTGCGTCACTTTTCGATCGGCGGCTTTCAGGGCGGCGGTAAGCGCGTCTTTGTCACCATCAAAGAGCGGTAGCGGAGCGATCCCGGACGGCGGATAACGTAAAACGATCAGACCGAAATCCCAGGATGCCGCCCCGGGCGGCACAATCCATCCATCGCCATCCGGTTTCAGGCGTTTCCCGAGCGACGGATCCACCCGCCCCTCAATACCGTGAATTTCGTAGCGCCAAATCCCTTTCTGCGAGACAAAGCGCAGGGCGATCGCTTTATCCGGTTTGCCTTCGGGCGGCATTAACAGGCAATGACCCGCCGTCAGCGCAAGGCGTGGCGTTATGAGAGTTGCGGTACATAGATTGCCGCTGGCGGTTTCCAGTTGCCCGATGGCATCCCAGGGCGCTTCGGTAGGATCGGTGACACGCGTACGATCGTCATGACCAAAAAACAGCGTCTTTACCTCTTTGGCGCTGATGGCGTCATCGTCGCCCTCATCCGCATGTGAAAAGCCTGCAAAAAGGCTAAACGTTCCCAGTAACAACACAACAGATTTACGCATATCACACTCTGGTGGGGGTAATTATGATTATTAAAAGTGAACCCTATGAAAATACTATAGACGCGACGGCGAGAAAGTGGGAGTAAAATCAGCGTGCTACATTCAGGAAAGATAAAAGTGGCTGGCGATGAGCGCGCATAAAATTAGCAGGATAAGAATGAACTCAAACCGATAGCGCCGCAGCATACGCCCTCCGGATAAAAAACCGGCGCTGACCGCAATCCCGTTCAGCGCCGGTTTACCAACGTGCCCCGAAGGGCACGGTTAAGCTTGTACTCTTACGCTGCTGGCTGTGCAGCAGGTTTAGCCGCTTCGTGTTTTGCCGCTTTTTTGTGATGCTTTTTAGCCGCCTGGGCTTTCTGCTCTACCGCAGGTTTTGCCGCTTTTTTGTGATGCTTTTTCGCGGCCTGGGCTTTCTGTTCTGCCGCTGGTTTAGCCGCTTTGTGATGTTTTTTATGGTGAACCGTTTTGGCCGGAGCAGCGGTGGATGCCGCAGGCGCTGCGGTGGCGGTAGTTTCAGCCGCGAATGCAGCGGAAGAAAGACCCATAGCAGCGGCAACAACCAGAGCTAATACTTTTTTCATTTTCATACCCTCGAATTTGGTTTTTCATTTAACCCCACTGCGGGGCCGTTGAAATAACTATATCCCTGTAAATTCGGGGTTTCCGTGAGTGATTGGTATCGGCGTGTAACCATATGTACAACGCCGGGGTGGCCCCCGGCGCGTTTGGTTACAGGTAGCGGGACGTCAGGTGTTCGCGGAAGTAGCGGATATTCAGATCTTCACCCGTGGCCTGGGTGATGAGCTGCGACGTGCTGAAACGGCTGCCGTGCTGCCAGATATTCTGACGCAGCCAGTCAAACAGCGCCGAGAAATCGCCCCCGGCAATGGATGCCTGCAACCCGGGCAGCGCAGTTTTGGCGGCATGGAACAGCTGTGCCGCATACATTGCCCCCAGCGTGTAAGACGGGAAGTAGCCAAAACCGCCGTCGGTCCAGTGGATGTCCTGCATACAGCCGTTGCGGTAGTTATCTTTGGTGGATAATCCAAGCCAGGCCTGCATTTTCTCATCCCATAACGCGGGGATATCATCCACTTCAATTTCGCCATTGATCAGCGCGCGCTCAATCTCATAGCGCAACACCACATGCGCCGGATAGCTCACTTCATCTGCATCAACGCGGATGTAGCCCGGCTTCACGCGCTGATTCCAGGCAATAAAATTCTCTTCACTGAATGCCGCCTGGCTGCCGAAACGGGCATGGACCGCCGGAAGCAGATGCTTCAGGAAAGCCTCACTGCGGCCCAGCTGCATTTCAAAAAACAGACTCTGGGATTCATGGATCGCCGTAGAGCGCGCCAGCGCAACGGGCTGACCGGCCCACGCTCGCGGAAGGTTTTGCTCGTAGCGGGCATGTCCGGTTTCGTGGATCACGCCGAAAAGCGCGCTGAGCAACTCGTCTTCATCGTAACGCGTGGTGATACGCACATCTTCCGGAACGCCGCCGCAGAACGGGTGGGCGCTAACGTCCAGACGACCGCCGTTAAAATCGAAGCCAAGCATTTTCATCGCTTCCAGGCCCAGCTCGCGCTGGGTGGCGGTGGGGAAGGGACCCTGTGGCGGAACGAACGATCGTTGAGCCTGTTTTTCCACAACCTTTGCCAGCAGCTCCGGCAGCCAGGACTTCAGATCGCCGAACAGCACATCCAGGCGAGCGCTGGTCATGTCGGGTTCAAAGATATCCAGCAGCGCGTCGTAAGGCGTGCAGTCTTTAGCCTCAGCGCGCAGGCGGGCTTCTTCACGACTGAGTTTCACCACCTCTTTCAGGTTGGCTGAAAAGCCCTGCCAGTCGTTGGCCGGACGCTGAGTACGCCAGGCGTGTTCACACCTGCTGCCCGCCAGCGATTTGGCCTCTACCAGCGATTCCGGCAGTAAAGTGGCCTGCTGGTAGTGGCGCGTCATTTCACGCAGGTTGGCCTGCTCAACGTCGTTCAGATCTTCTTCTGCCGCCGCCGCCAGCCATTCACCCACTTTTTTATCGGTCAGGATCTGATGTTGCAGGACGCTCATCTCCGCCAGCGCTTCACCGCGCGCGGCGCTGCCGCCGGGCGGCATCATGGTAAACATGTCCCAGCTGGCGATGGAGGAGAGGTGAGAGAAGCGGGAGAGACGCTGGAAGGTGCGGGTGAGTTGTTGATAGTTATTGTTTTTCATGAAGTCCTCGTGTCTGAATCAGCCGATGACAAAAATTAGCATCGGCTCGATTTAAACACGAAGAGGGCTGAATGTTAATGCAATCGTTTATGCAGGCTCGCGCCCACCAGCAGTGCCGCACACAACATCAGCGCGATAAATCCGCCCACGCCGTTCCAGCCGTAGTTATGCCAGAACACCCCGCCGAGAGTCCCGGCAATGCTGGAACCGAGATAGTAACTGAACAGATACAGAGACGAAGCCTGACCTTTAGCGCGGCGCGCGCGTGGGCCAATCCAGCTGCTGGCAACAGAATGCGCGGCAAAGAATCCCGCAGAGAAGAGCAGCATTCCGGCAAAAATCAGCCACAGGGAAGAGAAAAGCGTCATCAGCAGTCCGAACAGCATCACGGCGGTGGACACCAGCATCACCGGACCACGGCCGAAGCGCGCGGTCATGGCGCCCGCTTTTGGCGAACTCCATGTCCCGGTGAGATATGCCACAGAGAGCAAACCCACCAATGCCTGGCTAAGATGCCACGGTGAAAGCATCAGCCGGTAGCCAATATAGTTAAACAGCGTGACAAATGACCCCATCAGCAGGAATCCCATCAGAAATAGTCGCGGCAAACCTTTGTCGCGCCAGTGCAGACGGAAGTTGATAAACAGTGTTTTCGGACGCAGGGAAGTCGGGCGGAAATGGCGCGATTCCGGCAGGATTTTCCAGAACATTAGCGCCGAAGCGAGGGCGAAGCAGCCGATTACGGCCAGCGCAATGCGCCAGTTAAAGAAATCGGTAAACACACCGCTGAGCAGGCGTCCGCTCATCCCGCCGATAGAGTTCCCGCTAATGTACAGCCCCATGGAGAAGGCCACGAAACTCGGGTGGATCTCCTCGCTGAGATAGGTCATCCCGACCGCCGCCACGCCGCTGAGGGATAACCCAATCAGCGCGCGCATGACCAGAATGCCGTGCCAGCTGGTCATCATGGTGGACAGCAAGGTACACACGGAGGCCAGCATTAACGCCGTTACCATGACCTGCTTACGCCCGATGGCATCTGAAAGTGGCCCGGTGAACAGCAGACCGATCGCCAGCATCCCGGTTGAAATGGAGAGCGAAATACTGCTGCTGGCTGGCGACACGCCAAATTCATGCGACAGGACCGGCAGGATCGGCTGAACGCAGTAGAGCAGGGCGAAAGTGGCGAGACCCGCTGAGAAGAGCGCCAGCGTGACGCGCATAAACTGGGGGGTACCACGTTTTATAAACTGAACCGGCTGCGGTACTGCGGGTAAATCATCAATGTCGCTGGCCGGCGCGATATCAACGGTCGTTGTACGGCTCACACATAATCCTTGCTTAAACTTCCCCGTGGTTTCTGGTGACGGGTATGACCACAAGATTAGGGTAGGAAAATGTAAATATTCTGTCTAATATATTAATAATCTCAAATGATACTTTAAAAATATGAATATCGAGCTGCGCCATCTGCGCTATTTTGTCGCCGTCGCTGAAGAGCTCCATTTTGGTCGTGCTGCGGCAAGGCTGAATATCTCCCAGCCACCGCTGAGCCAACAGATCCAGATCCTTGAGCAGCAGGTTGGGGCGCGTCTGCTGGCGCGAACCAACCGCAGCGTGAGCCTGACGGCGGCGGGAAAACAGTTTCTCGCCGATAGCCGACAGATCCTGAGTATGGTGGTGGACGCCGCCGCCAGAGCGGAACGGCTTCATCTCGGGGAGACGGGAGAGCTGCGCATCGGGTTTACCTCGTCGGCCCCCTTCATCAGCGCTGTTTCACAAACGCTATCCTCGTTTCGCAGTAACTTTCCGGATGTGCATATTCAGACGCGCGAAATAAATACCCGGGAGCAAATATCGCCGCTTAATGAAGGATCGCTCGACCTGGGGCTAATGCGTAACACGCAGTTGCCTGATACCCTGGCGTGGCAGGTGATCCTCCGCGAACCGCTGATGGCGATGATCCCCCGGGATCACCCGCTCGCCGCGCAGCATAGCGTCACGCTGGCTGAACTGGCGAAAGAACCCTTTGTCTTTTTTGACCCACAGGTGGGTACCGGATTGTATGACGATATTCTTGGTCTGATGCGGCGATATGGCCTTGTCCCGACTATCGCGCAGGAAGTGGGGGAAGCCATGACGATCATTGGTCTCGTTGCCGCAGGACTTGGCGTGTCGATTCTTCCGGCCTCGTTTAAACGGGTACAACTGCCGGAAATGCGCTGGGTGAATATTGCCGAGCAGGATGCGGTCTCGGAGATGTGGCTGGTGTGGTCTAAACATCATGAACAGAGCCATGCGGCACAGCGTTTCAAAGAACAATTAATTACCGCTTCTCACGGGCGTTATTTATAGGGAAAAGCGGGCGAAAATGTGCAGTAAATCACATGGCTAAGTAAAAATTTGACGTCAGCCATTGAAGTGCTTCACCATAGCCCTCAGTTTATTTCGAAGCTCGAAAATAAGGGAGTACGAGGTGGTTGCTGATAGTCAGCCAGGGCATATCGATCAGATCAAGCAGACCAACGCGGGCGCCGTTTATCGCCTGATTGATCAGCTGGGTCCGGTTTCGCGTATCGATCTTTCGCGCCTGGCACAACTGGCACCCGCCAGTATTACCAAGATTGTCCGCGAAATGCTGGAAGCCCATCTGGTTCAGGAGACAGAAATTCAGGAGCCGGGCAGCCGTGGCCGTCCGGCGGTAGGGCTGGTGGTGGAAACGGAAGCCTGGCACTACCTGTCGCTGCGAATTAGCCGCGGGGAAATCTTCCTCGCGCTGCGCGACCTCAGCAGCAAGCTGGTGGTGGAAGACCGGCTGGAGCTCCCGCTCGATGCGGAGCAACCAGTCCTCGATGCCATTCTGACCCACATCGACCAGTTCTTTATTCGTCACCAGCAGCGCCTTGAACGTTTAACGGCGATTGCGATCACCCTGCCGGGAATTATTGATACCGAAAATGGCATTGTGCACCGCATGCCGTTTTATGAAAACGTCAAAGAGATGCCGCTGGGCGACGTGCTGGAAAACCACACCGGTGTGCCGGTCTACATTCAGCATGATATCAGCGCCTGGACGATGGCGGAGGCGTTATTTGGCGCTTCCCGGGGCGCGCGCGACGTGATTCAGGTGGTGATTGATCACAACGTTGGCGCAGGTGTGATCACCGACGGGCGTCTGTTGCATGCTGGCAGCAGTAGCCTGGTGGAGATTGGCCATACGCAGGTCGATCCGTACGGAAAACGCTGCTACTGCGGTAATCATGGTTGTCTGGAGACGATTGCCAGCGTCGAAAGCGTGCTGGAGCTGGCGCAGGTGCGGCTCAGCCAGTCAATGAGCTCCACGCTGCACGGTCAACCGTTGAGCGTCGAGGCATTGTGCACTGCGGCAAGGCAGGGCGATCTGCTGGCGAAGGACATCATTACCGGCGTGGGCAATAATGTCGGACGCATTCTGGCCATTATGGTGAACCTGTTTAACCCGCAAAAAATACTGATCGGCTCCCCGCTCAGCCAGGCGGCGGATATCCTCTTCCCGGCGATTTCCGCCTGCATCAACCAGCAGGCGCTTCCCGCGTACAGTAAAAACATCGTGGTGGAAAGTACGCAATTTTCCAACCAGGGTACGATGGCTGGCGCCGCGCTGGTAAAAGATGCGATGTACAACGGCTCGTTACTGATTCGTTTGCTTCAGGGCTAACTCTTTTCCATAGATGTACGAAAAATTGCGCTATCTCAAGCCGGGTAGCGCACGCTTCCCGTAGACTTTCCCCACTGAATTATTTACCTGGTTTATATTTTTTGAAGCATACCCAAGAGGTGGAATGAGTCATGCTTAAGCGTTTCTTTATTACTGGTACGGATACGTCTGTCGGGAAGACCGTCGTATCCCGCGCGTTACTTCAGGCCCTGGCGGCAAGCGGTAAACGCGTTGCAGGATACAAGCCGGTAGCAAAAGGCAGTAAAGAGACGCCAGAAGGGCTGCGCAATAAGGACGCCCTGGTTCTGCAAAGCGTCTCGTCTCTGGAACTGCCTTATGATGCCGTCAATCCCATCGCGTTAAGCGAAGAGGAAAGCAGCGTTGCTCACAGCGGGCTTATCAACTACAGTCTGCTTTCTGATGGCCTGGCAAATCTGAGTGAAAAGGTTGATCACGTTGTCGTTGAAGGGACCGGTGGCTGGCGCAGCCTGATGAACGATTTACGTCCCCTTTCCGAGTGGGTGGTGCAGGAGCAGCTGCCGGTGATTATGGTCGTGGGCATTCAGGAAGGGTGCATCAACCATGCCTTGCTGACGGCGCAGGCTATCGCTAATGACGGCCTGCCACTGATTGGTTGGGTGGCGAACCGTATTAACCCGGGCCTTGCGCACTACGCAGAAATCATCGACGTGCTGAGCAAAAAGCTACCTGGCCCGTTGGTAGGCGAACTGCCTTATCTGCCCCGCGCCGAGCAGCGCGAATTAGCGCACTATATCGATCTCTCGGCTTTCGGCGGTATGCTGGCCGTAGATCGAGTCGTGGCGTAGCGTTCTCGACAATACCGACGCCACAACACAGGCAACCAGCAAACCGGGAAGTAAAAAATACTGCCCGGTCATCTCACATACCATCAAGGCCGACATGATTGGCGCATGCGTTGTGGCGGCGAGCAGCGTCGCCATACCCGCCAGCCCAAGCAGGATCGCCGTCTCAGAGCCAGGAAACCACAGCGCAAAGATCTGCGCAAACAGCATTCCCGTTGCCATACCAACGAACAAGGTTGGCGTAAACACGCCTCCCGGTGCGCCGGACCCGCTGCTTGCCAGCACCGCCAGGAGCTTGCAGATAAAGACGCCGGCAATTACCGACAGCAGCGGCGGCGACTGCAAAAACGCCTGAACCACGCTATAGCCATTCCCCCATACCTTCGGCGTCAGCAGCGACAGCAGCCCGACGATCAGCCCCCCCAGCGCCAGCTGCCAAGGCGGTGATAGTTTGAGACGCAGAAACAGAGAATGGCTGAAAGCCATTAGCCACATCAAAAGCGGGCCGCACAGCCCAGCCAGCAGACCCACGCCAACGATCAGGAAATAATCCACCGCCGTAAGCATCTCGCTGAGATGGACATCATAAAGTGTATTCGCGCCGGGACTTAACAGGCGCGTGGTCAGCAGGGCCACCACAGCGGCAATCACCACCGGGCCGAGGGAGGCCAGCATCAGCGTGCCAAACAGGATCTCTGCGATAAACAGGCTGCCCGCCAGCGGCGCATGATAGGCGCTGGCCATCCCGGCGGCGGCACCGCAGGCGATCCACAGTTTCCATTCGGATTTCGGCGTACAACGTTGTGCAAAAAAGGAGGCAGCGAGGGCGGCAAGCAGGATCATGGCGCCTTCCCGGCCGATGGCGCTGCCGCTGGCGACCACCAGCAACGAGGCGAGGGATTTCACCAGGCTGGCGCCGTAATCAAACTGGCCATCACCCGTTTCCAGCGCCTCCATATAATCGGTCGGGGCATGGGGACGTTGGGCCGTCATGCGCTGCCATCCCCACAGTAGCACTCCCGCGGCCAGACCACCCAGCGCAGGCGTCAGCGCCCGCCGCCAGGGCGATAACGCGGCAGCGGCGTTCACCAGGCTTCCGCTTTCGTTGCTGAGAAACAACCACTCCAGCAGATACATGCTGTGGCGGAACACCGCAACGGCCAGCGCTGCCAGCACGCCGGTGACGGTAGCAATCAGGAGACGGCGAAACATCGCGCGGATGTCGGGGTATGCGTGAAGACGTTGCATGAAGTCGTGATTAACGGGGACGATACGATATTGTGGCGGGAAAACGTGAGGTTAGCAAAAGGTATGCGTGCGGAAAAAGGCCGGGCAGTACCCGGCCTGAATGCTTAACTCTCGCTATGAATATTCAATGCCCGGCGCGTACGCCCGGAACTCAAATACTCCGCAATATAATCCTGGGATATCTCGCCGTTATAGCGTCCGTCCTCGTCCACAATCGGCATCCAGCTGGTGTTGCTCTCATACAGGCGAGAAAGCACCACGCGCAGGTTATCCTCGGCCTTACCTGTCATGCGGAACGGATGCAGAATATCACCGCAGCTGCCGCTGGCATTACGCGCTTCGCGGCGCTTCACAAAGCCCAGCGGTTTGCCGAGATCATCAACCACGGTAATGGCGCGAATATCGTTGTCATCCATGGTGGCGAAGGCCTCTGGCAGCGGCGTCGATTCGCGTACCGTAATCGTCGGCTGCTGGTCGGTGACGTCGCCCGCGGATACCAGCAGCAGGCGTTTCAACGTCCGGTCCTGACCAACAAACGAGCCGACAAACTCATTGGCGGGTTTCGCCAGCAGCTCGTCCGGGCTGGCGCACTGAACAATACGCCCCTGACGGAAGACGGCAATACGGTCGCCCAGCTTCAGCGCTTCGTCAATATCGTGGCTCACCAGCATCACGGTCTTTTTCAGCTTGCGCTGCATCTCCAGGAACTGGTTCTGGATCACCTCACGGTTAATCGGGTCAACCGCGCCGAATGGTTCATCCATCAGCAGGACCGGAGGATCCGCTGCCAGCGCGCGGATGACGCCGATACGCTGCTGCTGACCGCCGGACATTTCGCGCGGATAGCGGTGAAGGAATTTATGTGGATCCATTGCCACCATATCCATCAGCTCTTCGGCACGGGATTTACAGCGTGCTTTGTCCCAGCCCAGCATGCGCGGCACGACGGTAATGTTCTCTTCGATAGTCATGTTCGGGAACAGGCCAATCTGCTGGATCACGTAGCCAATGTTGCGGCGCAGGGTCACGGTGTCCATCCCGCTGGTGTCTTCGCCGTTAATCAGGATCGTCCCGCTGCTTGGCGTAATGAGACGGTTAATCATCTTCAGGGTAGTGGTTTTCCCGCAGCCGGACGGGCCGAGCAGCACGCACATTTCCCCTTCAGGCACGTTCAGATTGACGTTGTCGACGGCCTTAAACGTCTGGCCGTGCTTCTGTGAAAATTGTTTGGTGAGGTTTTCCAGTTTTATCATTATCGAATCCCCTTCGGAGTCAGTACCACCTGCAAACGGTGCAGCAACCAGTCGAGCACAATCGCTAAAAGACAAATCATCAGCGCGCCCGCAATTAACATACGAATATCACTCCCGCCAATACCGTTAAGCAGCAGCAGGCCCAGACCGCCCGCGCCAATCACGGCAGCAATCGCCATGACGCCGATGTTCATCACCACGGCGGTGCGGATGCCGCCAAAAATGACCGGCAGCGCCATTGGGATTTCCACCCAGCGCAGACGCTGCCAGAAGGTCATGCCGATGCCGCGTCCCGCTTCGCGCAGGCCGGGTGGCAGGCTGTCGAGCGCCGTGTGGGTGTTGCGCACAATCGGCAGCAGTGAATAGAGGAACACCGCCGTAATCGCGGGCAGGGCGCCAATGCCCTGACCGATCAGCGAAAAGAGCGGGATCATCAGGCCGAAAAGCGCAATTGACGGGATGGTGAGCACAATGGTGGCAATCCCCAGCACCGGCGTTGCCAGCCATTTATGGCGGACAATTAAAATGCCCAGCGGCACGCCAATAACAATCGCCATGCCCACGGCGAGTGCCACCAGCCAGAGGTGTTGCAGCGTCAGGGTTAAGAGATAGTCCCAGTTGTCGAGAATATAGTGAATCGTCTCCATAGCGCCTCCTACAGCAACTGTTTGCTACGCAGGAAATCACGGGCGACCTGCTGCGGTGACTGATGGTCGATATCCACCTTCTTATTCAGTTCGGTGATAACGTCGTTGTTGAGCTGGGCTGAGAGGGTATTCAGCGCCTCCTCCAGCCCCGGGTTAGCCTCCAGCGTGTCTTTTCGAACAACTGGCGTCACGGCGTAACTCGGGAAGAAGCCTTTATCGTCTTCCAGCACTTTAAGATCGAAGCCCTTCACGCGCCCGTCGGTGGTGTAGATCAGCCCGGCATCGACAAACCCGTCGCGCACCGCGTTATAGACCAGCCCCGGATCCATCTGGCGGATCTGCGGGCGGTCCAGCTCCATGTTGTAGGCCGCCTGCAACGGTTTCATCCCGTCGCTACGCCCGGCAAATTCCAGGTCAAGGCCCAGCAGCCAGTTGTTATCTGGATCGGTTTTACGGATCTGCTCAATCTTTGCCACCATCTCAGACATGGTATTGATATGTTCAGCCTCGGCGCGCTTGCGCTGCATGGCAAAGGCATAGGTATTGTTCATATCGGCAGGTTTAAGCCACACCAGACCGTGCTTTGCGTCGAGGCGTTTCACCGTCTCGTATGACTCCTGCGGCGACATGCGTTTGTTGATATGGTTGAAGATGATCAGCGACGTGCCGGTGTACTCCCAGGTCATATCAATCTGCTTGTTAATCATCGCGTTACGGGAAATCACCGTCGCAATATTAGTCTGCGGCTGCACCTGAAATCCTTTCTTTTGCAGATACTGTACGGTCATGGCCGAGAGAATGTGCTGCTCGGTAAAGCTCTTTGTTGCCAGGATCAGCGGCGCGGCGAGCGCCTGGCTGGTGAAGAGCGCGGCGGCGCACAGCGCCGTCAGGCCGGAAAACAGTCTCATAGAAGCTCCTTGTTATAATTATCGCGCGAGATGCGGGCTCAGTAGTCGACCCAGTGCCGCCAGCAGCGTATCCAGAATCAGGGCGAACAGGGCGGTGGCCGCCGCGCCCAGGATCAGCGTCGGGAAGTCATTCAGATAGATCCCCGGGAAAATCAGCTCGCCGTAGCTGCTGGCGCCAATCAGGAATGCCAGCGGTGCGGTACCGACGTTAATCGCAGTGGCAATGCGAATACCGGAAAGCATCACCGGCCAGGCGTTAGGAATTTCGACCTGATGCAGGCGCTGCCATTTGGTCATGCCGATGCCGTTTGCCGCTTCCAGCAACGACGCGGGAACAGAGCACAGCCCGGCATAGGTGTTACGCACAATTGGCAGCAAAGAAGCGAGAAAGAGGGCGATAATGGCCGGTTTATCACCGATGCCAATCACCACCATCGCCAGCGCCAGAACGGCCAGCGGCGGCAGGGTGTTGCCCACGTTAAAGATTTGCATCACGTATTCGGCGATACCCCGTGCCGCCGGACGGCTCAGCAGAATACCGCTTGGAATGCCCACCAGCAGGGCAAAGAACATTGATGAAAAGACCAGAATCAGGTGCTGTTGACCGAGGTAGAGCAGGTCAACCTGGCGCGCCTTAATTGTCTCCAGTCCAATTCCCCAGGTGAGGAGAGCGAGGACCACGATAATCGCGCCGACAAAAAGCAGCGAACGTTTAAGTAATGGGTGCATTGCGGTGTGTCTCCCTGTGCGCATGCGTTATAGCAACCACCTGTTGCGGTTGCCTGTTGTTATGCCATGTTTCGGCAGGGGTACTTCACCTATAGCAAGCGAAACGGAAGGGTTCCAGCAAAGGGGGTAAAACAGTAACCCTATGAAATTAGTGACAACCTGAGTTAAGCCTTATGGCGTAAGGGCTGTCAGTGGGAAGGCAGAATAGTCTTAAAGAAGCACGCCTCAAGTGACAACGTCACTTGAGGCGTGCTGATCACCCTATCGACTAAGCGCGGCGCGTACCTTTCGAACGCGCCACGAGATACGAACGATTGAAAAGGCGGCGATAAACACCAGCATCAGGCCCAGTGCCAGCATCGCGTGGAATCCAAACTCTCTGAAGAGGATCAGCCCCGCAATCCCGCCGGTAATAAACGAGAAAAGGGTGGTTAAATGGGTTTTGAGCTGGCTCTTTTGCGCGGCCGTGTCTTTGGAATAATCCCGGCGCAGCATGGCGACCATAACGGAGGCCAGCGAAATGCCGGCATCGGTCAGCGTACCGGTAATGTGCGTGGATCTCACCCGACCGCCGGAAAGCTGAGTTGAGGTGGAGTTATGAATTCCCATCAAACCGCACAGGAAAAGAATAATCTCCTGATTCGTGGCGAAGGAGTGAAAATACATTTCATAAAGGGATACCCCGGCAAGTAATAGCCCTTCAACAAATAAAACCTGGCTGAATATCAGCCTGACGTTATGGATAATTCCCCAGATAACAATAATCCGCGCAACAATGGCGCCAGCGACAAACGACAGAATAATGGCGCCAAAAAAAAGAATATCACTGAGATCGGTGGAGGAAACTTCGCTGGATAACTGCGATGTATTACCCGTCATATGAGAGGGGAAAAAGCCGAACGCGCCCAGCGCAATGGCATTCAGCAGTCCCGCGGAGGTCGCCAGCCAGAGTGCAAGACGACGATCCTCCTGATGCGTTCGTTCTTTCTTTAATTTAATCAGCAAAGAATACCTCCAGTTTGAGCTTTGCCTGACTTCTCAAGCTAACAAAGCGATGTCGCCGACTGACCAGGATATTGCTTAATTATTATTTCAACGGGAGGTATTCGAGGTTTTGTAATTAAATAAAATAACCCTGTTAATATAATGCCTTATTGCTAATGCCACGAGCAGACTGACGGGCAAAAATACCGTCCCAGTGTGCACGCCCGCTGTAGCGGTATGGGATTTGATTCAGTGTAGACATAGGTGTCATTCACGACGATGAGAAGAGATGCCCCCGTGATTTCCGGGGGCTTAGAGTGTTATTTCAGACTGGTTTTGAAGAACTGCTCAAACTGCGCGAACGGGATTTTTCCTGCGACGTTATCGTAGAGATCTACATGGTTTGCACCGGGAACAATCACCAGCTCTTTCTCTTTGCTGCCGACGGCCTTGAACGCATCCTCCGCAAAATAACGAGAGTGTGCGTTTTCACCGGTCACAATCAGCGTTGGGATAGTGATCTCCCCGGCATAGCTCAGCAGCGGCATATTCATAAAGGATAACGGCATGGTCGCAGTCCACGCGCCGGTGGAGTTTACGGAACGGGCATGGAAACCGCGCGGCATACGGTAGTAATCATAGAACTCTTTCAGTACCGGATGCGGATCGGTGGGCAGTGCTTCCGGCAGAATGCGCTCGGCCGCCGTCACCTTGCCATTCTCATCGACATTAATATCGTGGCCGCCATGGGCGAAAGTGCCGCTTTCAGCATCTTTCCAGCGCTGCGCGTTCAGATACTGCAACACGGCCCGACGATCGGCCGCTGAATAGCGATCTTTCCCGTTGCCCACGCCGTGACCCATCGCGCGGCTCATATCGTACATTACGCTGGTGGCGACCGCCTTCACGCGGGTATCCATGGATGCCGCGTTCAGCGCCATACCGCCCCAGCCGCAGATACCAAGAATGCCGATACGGTTACGGTCGACTTCTTTCTGTAACCCCAGGAAATCCACAGCGGCGCTAAAGTCTTCGGTGTTGATGTCAGGGGAGGCAACGTTACGCGGCTGGCCGCCACTTTCCCCCGTGTAGGATGGATCGAAGGCCAGGGCCACGAACCCCTGCTCAGCCAGAGTCTGGGCGTACAGACCGCTGGATTGTTCTTTAACCGCACCGAACGGCCCACTGACGGCTATCGCCGCCAGTTTCTGGTCGCCGTGGTTCCTGGGAATGTACAGATCGCCCACCAGAGTGATCCCGTACCGGTTCTGGAACGTCACTTTGCGGTGGTTGACTTTATTGCTCTCGGCGAAGGTTTTATCCCAGGTTGTCACCATCGAAACGGGGGCGTTAGGATTTAGCGTTTCTGCATAACTCATTGTTGTCACTCCACTTAATGATGCACATAACAGCAGCGCAACGGGCAGTTTTTGGGTGAATGTTTTCATAAGAGGTACCGTGTGTTGTTGTAATGAGGCCATTATAGTTAGCAGAAATAGTGCTGATTAGAGGCCAAAAGCTGCTAGGATTAATATCATTTTGTTATGAATTGACGAGGCATGATGGCGAAGCGGGAAAACTATAATGAGCTGTATCTCTTTATGCAGGTGGTGCGGGAGGGAAGCTTCACGGCAGCCGCACAGCGGCTCGGGCTGGCGCAATCCGGGATCAGCCGATCGGTTCGCGAGCTGGAAGAGCGGCTGGGCGTTCAGCTTCTGGTGCGTACTACGCGCAAGCTGTCGCTGACACACGCCGGGGAACAGCTTTACCAGACCGCCGGTTCCGCCTTTGATGCGCTTGATACCGGGTTGACCAGACTGGCGCATTACCGCCAGACGCCGTCCGGCACGGTGTGCATTAATGCCAGCCAGCACGCCATCGAGAAATGTCTGCTGCCAAAGCTCGCTATCTTCAAACAGCGTTACCCGGATATCCGTCTGGAATTGATGAATGAGAGCCGGTTCGTGGATATCATTGCCGAGCGATTCGACGCGGGCGTCCGGCTGGGGCCGGAGGTGGGACAAGGAATGATTGCGGTGCGCATCACGCCCGATATGGAGATGGCTGTGGTTGCCGCCCCGGCGCATTTTCGGCGCTATGGTTTCCCGCATACGCCCGCCGATCTGGATGCTCATCCCTGCATTGCCTACCAGTTTGCCGACGGTAACCACTATCAATGGGAGCTTGTTCAGGACGGGAAGCGAGTTACGCACCGGCCTGAGGGGCAATGGGCCTTTTCCGACAGCTACATGGAGGCTGAAGCGGCCCGGCTGGAACTCGGGCTGGCCTATGTCCCGGTTGAGCTGGTGTCTGACGATCTGGAGCGTGGCACGCTTATACGCGTCTTACAGCGCTACAGCCTGCGGATGGACGGGCTTTACCTCTATTATCCGCACCGCAACGTGTCCCCGGCGCTGAGAGCGGTTATTGATACGTTGAAAATTTAAGGCAGCCTCTGCTCGACGGTCTATACAGCTCCTGGGTTTGTGGTACGCTACTATTTTATATAGCGCTGCTTAATTAAGGCAAAGAAATGACAAAAATAACGCCAGAATATACGGCTGTAGACTTATCGAGTTGGGCAAGGAAAGAACATTTTGAAGTCTTTCAGAGCTTTGCTCAATGCACGATTAACCAAACGGTTCAGCTGGATATCACTGCGCTGCTGAAGCATATCAAACAGGTTGGCTGGAAATTTTATCCTTCGATTATTTCCCTTATTTCGACAGTCGTTAACCGCCATTCTGAGTTCCGTATGGCTATGAAGGATAATGAGCTTGTAATATGGAATGAGGTGCATCCCAGCTATACCCTTTTCCATAAAGAGACGGAGACGTTTTCATCATTATGGAGTCACTTCGACGGGAATATTCATCACTTTCAGAACGTTTATGCAGAAGACGTTTCTCGCTATGGTGATAATCTTGCCTACTGGCCCAAAGAAGAGTACCGGGAAAATATATTCTTCATATCGGATATTCCGTGGGTCAGTTTTACCAGTTTTAATATCAACGTGGCTAACATGCAGAACTTTTTTGCGCCCATGTTCACGTTTGGAAAATACTTTAACCAGGATGGAAAAGTCTTGTTGCCTTTCGCCGTTCAGGTTCATCATTCTGTCTGTGATGGTTTCCATGTGGCCAGACTAATCAACGAGTTGCAAGAGTTGTGTGATAATTTACCGCACTATTAAGCCGCGAGCCGTTTCCGGCCCGCGGCAGCAGGACAGGTGATGAGTCGTTCTGACGATCAGGCGGCTTTGACGGCCCGGATTTTTTTGCTGCTATCCGCCTCTGGCGCTGTTTTATCCGTTGCAGCATTGAGCTCGGGAAGCTTGCTGGTACGCAGGATATGCTGCACGGACTCTTTCTGCTCGGCAAGATACAGACCAAGGTTTTCCGCCTGCGTTTCATCCATCTGCATTCCGCTTTGCAGCAGCCAGTCGGTGAACGCTTCTGCCATGTCGAGCAGTTTGTCGTGAGCGTCAGCCTCTTTCTTACTGGCAAAAGTCATTTTCTCTTCACCTTTTCTTACGACCACGAATTTTGTTTCAACAGCCATTTTGCACCTCCAGCACTGTAATTATATACAGTATAGCAGTTCCGGATCTGCGTTGCAGCAAAAATGTCCGAACCTGGCTTACACAACGGATGTACAAGCCAGGAGCTGCTATCGGTACAGCGTTTTTTCTGCAATCGGGATCAGCAAAGTGGACTGCCATTCTGCCAGCGTCAGCTGGGCAAGTTTACCCAGCGCCGTATAGAACGGATGGGCCGCGTTTTCAACGAATACGCTAAGGAAACGCGTGCTCCACGGCAGCAGATGCCAGGCCATAAGCTGGTCGCGTTCTGTGTCGCGACCGTTCTCGGCAAGCCATGCCGCCAGCATCAGCAACGTTCCGAAGTGATCTTCCGGCTCATTCTGCTGCATCTCAAAGGCGATATGGTTTTCACGCATCCACTGGCGCAATGCAAGGGTCGAATCGCCAAACAGCACGGACTCGCGATCGAGCCAGACGGAGCCCCACGGGGGGGCGGGCAGGGCATACGGGCCAATAAACAGACGCTGCCAGGCGTCTTTCAACGCTTCGTCCGACGGGTTCTTAAACATACTGGCCACGGGCTGCAGGCTTTCCTGCGCCAGCGGCCAGTCCTGCACCCAGTCACCTGCGGTCAGGGCACTCACCAGCGGTGCGGTCTGCTCGCTGTCAGGGGCAAAATAAAACAGCGCGCCCAGTACCCGGGCGCTGAACGCGAACGATTCGCGGTGTGAGACGTCATTCATTACAACTTTCCTTACTTGTGCGCGGGGGTAGCCCGCGCACCTGTGTTAACCTGCAATTGCTAACCCTGCGGTCATATGCAAACCATAAAATAGCCCACGGCCAATCATTTCACCCCCCGCCACCAGCACGAAACCTGCAAACAGGCCGAGCGTTTTCGGTTCCTGACGACGAATAAGCGGACAGATCCAGCAGCCTAAACCCGCCGCCAGCAGCGCGATGCGCCATACCTGAAGCGAACCATAATCCGGCAGCAGGGCGTTAGCCTGCTGGATAGAACTCTGGATCGTCCCCAGCGTATTGCTTTGCAACACGACGACCGCCACGCAGGCGATGAGTGCCAGTACGCTGACAGACGCGGCAAGGGTACCTTTGTATGTCACGTTTGCGACCCGCAGCAGCAGCGCGGCCAGCAGCGGGCCAGTAAGAGCCATCGTCAGGAAGAAGGCCAACGTGGTGTAGCCCGTATACCAGGTCGGTACGGTATCGATCTGATAGACCCGGGTCATAGCCCAGACAAAAACGACACCCAGGAGCTGGCTGACAACCAGCCAGATTTTGCCTAAAGCTGGGGGCATTTTACCGATAACCGACACCAGCCACCAGAAACCGCCCACGGCAAAGAAGATCGAACCCGCCGCGATCTCATTACTCAGCGCTGACGTTCCCACGCGGTTAAGCGAGTTGAAGGCGCGCAGCGGGGAGCCAAGATGCAGTACCGAGGCCATAAACCCAATACCCATTACCAGCCAGAGAAAAAACAGGCTGCGCACGATGCGTATTCTGGCCTTGTCATCACGTTCATTCAGCCAGGCGAAGCCCATCACGATTAATGCGCCAGCCACGCACTGCCCGAAAACGGTGAAGATCACCAGCGGCCATTCATGCCATCCACTTCCCATCTCACACCTCCTTCGGGTTTGCCAGGTAGCCGGTGGTGTCACCCGTCGGACGGCTGTTGGCGTTAGGTTTAATCACAATACTCGGCTTCGTGAAGTGCGCAGACGGCAGCGGCGCGACCGCAGCAAGCTGACCGTGTTTTTTACGCAGCTCTTCAATCGGGCCAAAGTCCAGCGCGCGCAGCGGGCAGGACTCGACGCAGATGGGCTTTTTGCCGTCCGCCACGCGGCTGTGGCAGCCGTCGCACTTGGTCATGTGGCCTTTAGCCGCGTTATACTGCGGCGCACCATACGGGCAGGCCATGTGGCAGTAGCGACAGCCGATGCAGACATCCTCGTTCACCACCACAAAACCGTCGTCGCGCTTGTGCATTGCCCCGCTCGGGCAGACCTTGGTGCAGGCCGGATCTTCGCAGTGGTTGCAGGCAATCGACAGGTAATAGGCGAAGACGTTCTGATGCCAGACGCCGTTATCCTCCTGCCAGTCGCCGCCCGCGTATTCATAAATACGACGGAAGCTGACGTCCGGGGTCAGATCTTTGTAATCCTTGCAGGCCAGCTCGCAGGTTTTACACCCGGTGCAGCGGCTGGAATCAATAAAAAATCCATACTGGGTTGTCATCGGTTAATCCTTATGCCTTCTCGATCTGCACCAGGTTCGTGTGCTGCGGATTGCCTTTCGCCAGCGGTGACGGGCGGTGTGTGGTCAGGGTATTGATGCAGGAGCCGTGATCGACACGATCGCCGTTCATGTTGGCGTCATGCCAGGCGCCCTGGCCCATCGCGCTCACACCAGGCATGATGCGCGGGGTGACTTTGGCGGCAATGCGCACTTCGCCGCGATCGTTAAACACGCGCACCGTGTCACCGTTTTTAATGCCGCGCTTCTCGGCGTCTACAGGGTTAAGCCACACCTCCTGGCGACAGGCGGCCTGGAGCACATCCACGTTGCCGTAGCTGGAGTGGGTACGGGCTTTAAAGTGGAAACCGAACAGTTGCAGCGGGAATTTGCTGCGCTCGGGCGCGTCCCAGCCTTCAAAGGTTGAGGTATAGACCGGTAGCGGGGTGATGGTTTCGTCTTTTTGCAGTTCCCAGGTTGCCGCAATATCCGCCAGCTTGCTGGAGTAGATCTCGATTTTCCCCGACGGGGTTTTCAGCGGATTGGCATCCGGATCGTCACGGAATTTTTTATAGGCCACAAAATGTCCATTTGGATCTTTGCGCTTATAAATACCCATTTTTTTCAGCGCGTCGTAGGACGGCAGCAGCGGATCTTTGGCAACCATTTTGGCGTAAAGGTAGCGCAGCCACTGCTCCTGCGTACGGCCTTCGGTGAATTTCTGATAGACATCCGGTCCGAGACGTTTCGCTACTTCGCTCATGATCCAGTAGATGGGCTTGCGCTCGAACTTCGGGGCGGTTACCGGCTGGAGGAAAATCAGGTATCCCATGTTGCCGGCGTAATCGTTGGGGATGATATCTTCCTGCTCAACGGTCATCAGGTCCGGCAGGACAATATCGGCATACTTCGCGGACGAGGTCATGAAGTTGTCGATAACGACGATCGTTTCGCACTTACTCTCATCCTGCAAAATGTCGTGAGTTTTGTTGATATCAGAGTGCTGGTTGATGATGGTATTACCCGCATAGTTCCAGATGAACTTGATCGGCACATCCAGCTTATCCTTACCGCGTACGCCGTCGCGCAGGGCGGTCATCTCCGGTCCACGCACGATGGCATCCGTCCAGCTGAAGCAGGAGATTTGCGTTTTCACAGGATTTTCCGGCAGCGGCATACGTTCGATGGTGATGGTGTAGGTCGATTCGCGCGCGCCGCTGTTGCCGCCGTTAATGCCGACGTTGCCGGTCAGGATCGGCAGCATGGCGATGGCGCGGGATGTCTGCTCGCCGTTGGCCTGACGCTGCGGGCCCCAGCCCTGGCAAATGTAGGCCGGTTTTGCCGAACCGATTTCACGGGCCAGCTTAATGATGCGATCGGCAGGAATGCCTGTAATGCGCGACGCCCATTCCGGGGTTTTCGCGGTTTTGTCATCACCCTGGCCGAGAATATAGGCTTTGTAATGACCGTTAACAGGTGCGCCTTCCGGCAGGGTTTTTTCGTCATAACCTACGCAGTATTTATCGAGGAAGGGCTGATCGACGAGGTTTTCATTAATCAGCACCCACGCAATACCTGCCACCAGTGCGGCATCGGTGCCCGGACGAATCGGGATCCACTCGTCTTCGCGGCCTGCGGCGGTGTCGGTGTAGCGCGGATCGATAACGATCATTCGTGCGTTAGACCGTTCACGTGCCTGTTCAAGGTAGTAAGTGATCCCGCCGCCGCTCATGCGCGTTTCTGCCGGATTATTGCCGAACATCACCACCAGTTTGGTGTTTTCGATATCCGATGTACTGTTGCCGTCGTTGCTGCCGTAGGTGTAGGGCATTGCGCAGGCGATCTGCGCGGTGCTGTAGGTGCCGTAGTGGCTGAGGAAGCCGCCGTAGCAGTTCATCAGGCGTGCCACCAGCGAGGCGTAAGGGGAGGAGCGGGTGATATTGCCGCCGACAATTCCGGAGGAGTAGTTAATGTAGACCGCTTCGTTGCCGTATTTTTCGACCACGCTTTTCAGGCTCGCGGCGATGGTGTCCAGCGCTTCTTCCCAGGTGATACGTTCAAACTTGCCTTCTCCGCGTTTGCCCACGCGTTTCATCGGATAGTTCAGACGGTCTGGATGATTAATGCGACGGCGAATTGAACGGCCTCGCAGGCAGGCGCGAACCTGATGGTTGCCGTAAACATCCTCGCCGGTATTATCCGTTTCAACCCAATAGACTTCGTCATCGCGAACGTGCAGACGCAGCGCGCAGCGGCTACCGCAGTTTACCGAGCAGGCGCCCCAGACGACTTTATCTTCCGCTGGCTGAATAGCGGTCTGCACTGCGGCGGCGGCGCTTTTCAGACCAAAAGGCAATGCGATCCCACCGGCGGCAAGCGCCAGAGATCCTATGGCAGTAGATTTAACCAGAGTTCGACGGCTTATCCCGTCGTGATGTTCAACTTCGGACATAACTCACCCCATCATTGTTAATAATTATTTTCACCCGTGACTACAACCGGGCTAATGATGGGGGGAGTGTTACTTATTTAGAGGTATTAAATATTAATCCTCGTCAACTCAGGGGAATTGAGTGGGAAAATCATTGCGGCTCAGCGGGTGCATTCTCCTGCGTACCTGCACCGCTTACCGGGTAGTTTCCGCTACTGGTGCGAGTGTACAAAATTTTGAAAGTATCGTTGGCGCAATGCCCAACGACCTGCGCATCCGGCTGGTCGGCCTGATCGTTCGGCACGATGTTCAGGGTAAAGCCAGACTCCGGTACGCCGTTGTTGATAATCTTCTGCTGAATGTCGCTTTTCACGCGCTCGCAGGAGTCCGGGGCCGCAAGAATAGCAGGTGAAGCACTCATTAACAGCAGGGCGGTAATCCAGGGTAACCGTTTCATCTGTAGCTCCTTTTCACTGTGTAGACTGTAAGCATAGCAGGGTTAGGGTAAGCTTTTGTTTTTGTGTCTCTCTTTCTGAATTGTCCTGGAGCCCCGCCTGCGTCATAAAATAAATTGCGAATAATGGTGCTGATTGTCTACCAGATAAGAAGGCAGGGTGCGTTTTGATACCTCTTGCCTGACCAGTTTTCGGTCTCGTCCCCAGATATCTTCGGCGTTGGTGATAACCTTCATAATATGTTCCGGGTTATTAAATTCCGGCAGATCGTATTCGGTATGAGAAATGGTAGACATTTTTTCGGAAATTCTTTCTGGGGTCATTACCCAGGAGAAATGCCAGCCGCCATCTTTCACAACCTTATTATTGATTTTTAGCCAGTTCCATTTAAACCATGACCAGTTTTTATCTTTGCGTGCCCGCTTCCAGTTTCTGAAAGATTCAGGCTCACCGTGGAAGAAATGCTTAAGGTTGTAATAGGACGTCGCGCGGGGCAAGGTACATTTTCTCGGCGTACCATCCATGTTGTGAACCTGAAGATTAAACTGATAGTTGAACACGTTTTGATGAATAGTCGTGCAGAGCGCGCGTGGATTAATGGCCCTGACCGTCTCGGGAGAGAAAATTTCATCAACGTCTGACACCAGAATCAGATCGTCGTCTGCCGCGTCTTTTAACCCATTCATAATGGAGTTGCGAAGCGCTGCTTCATTTGCCCAGGCATCAACCTGGTTATTGTCAGCACTGTTTAAAATAGGCTGCGCGTCAAAAGGCACGTAAATAATTTTGTCTCTGAATTTGCCAAACTTCGTAATATCGAAATGTAATTCTCGCGGTATGCCCGTAAAAGAGTGTGTTGCTTCTACAATGACAAAACGGTCAACGACATCAGCGAGCGTATGTAATCTGATGTCGAGCAACATATCTTCGTCATAGTACAAAAAGCAGTCGTAAATCATGATGTTAACCCGAAAATTTAAGAATCTAATTTTATAATAATGTGGAATTTTCCGCGCCCAAAGTAGCCACTTTGGCAGGTCTCGTCAATGCAAATGACGGATTTATACAGCGTAAAGAGTCAAATGAAGTGCTGTTATGTAAGTTGCTGTATTTGCTAATATGATTGTATCTCTCTCTGAACGGTAAATGATGTGAATAAATACGCAGCGATAACGCTACTGGCAACGGTACTGGTGGGATGCGACAACAACACCGCGCCGCTGTCATTTACGCCGGAGATGGCGAGCTTTTCGAACGAGTTTGACTTTGACCCTCTGCGCGGGCCGGTGAAAGATTTTACCCAGACGCTGTTGAACGATAAGGGTGAAGTCTCTAAACGCGTGACCGGAACGATGTCGTCGGAGGGGTGTTTCGATACCCTTGAACTGCACGATCTGGAGGCTAACACGGGCGTTGCGCTGGTGCTGGATGCTAACTACTACGTCGATGCGGAAACCCAGCAGCAGAAGGTGAAGTTGCAGGGAAAATGTCAGCTGGCGGAACTGCCGTCTGCCGGCCTGACGTGGGACACCGACGATAACGGGTTTGTGGTTGCCGCGCACAGCAAAGAGATGGAAGTGAAGTACCAGTATGACGCCGACGGCTACCCGCTGGGTAAAACCACGGTCTCCGGCGACCAGCGATTATCGGTCAAATCGATGCCGTCGAAAGATCTGCGTAAGCGCATGGATTATACGGCGGTAAGCCTGTTGAACGATAAACCGATGGGCAATGTAAAGCAGAGTTGCGATTACGATCGCCACAACAACCCGGTGAGCTGCGAGCTGGTTATCGTCGATGACAGCGTTAAACCTGCCATTGAGCGCAAGTACACCATCAAAAACAGCATTGAATATTATTAAGAATAAAACCGCGCAGGTTACTGCGCGGTGGGTTTAAGCAGGTTGGCGGAGGAGGATTTATGCCCGGCCAGATGCTGATGCTGGAAAATGCACATGCGGATGGTGTTACGGTATTCGCCATTAATAAAGAACTCATGGATCAGTTCACCTTCCACCATAAAGCCGAGCTTACGGTAGATATGAATCGCTTTTTCGTTCTCTTTATCGACGATGAGGTAAAGCTTGTAGAGATTCAGGACATTAAACCCATAATCCATCGCCAGCTTTGCCGCCCGCGACGCAAGACCTTTCCCCTGGTGCTCCGGTGAAATAATGATCTGAAATTCCGCCCGACGGTGAACATGGTTGATCTCAACCAGCTCAACCAGCCCGGCTTTCTCACCTTCGCACTCCACCACAAACCGGCGTTCACTCTGATCGTGGATATGCTTATCGTAGAGATCGGACAGCTCGACGAAGGCCTCGTAAGGCTCTTCAAACCAGTAGCGCATCACGCTGGCATTGTTGTCGAGCTGGTGGACAAAGCGTAAATCTTCGCGCTCCAGCGGACGGAGCTTTACGTCACACGGCATCGACATTACGGTGCTACCGTGCGGCCAGTGCGACGATCCAGACAGCGCAGGGTGTTAGGCTCCCAGTAAGCGTTGACGTTGGCACTTTGCTGGCATTTGTCGCGGGCATCAAACGCGACGTCTTCTTTATCCCACTCTTTTTCCACGCGCTTATTCACTTTCTGACGCAGGCTGCGGGTGTCATTCCATTGTTCTTTGTCCATGGCGGCGTTCTGGCGGCTTTGCGCGCTGTCACCAGACTCAATGATGAGTTTGCTGGTTTCGGCTGATGCCGTTGCGGCAAAGGCGAACGAGGACAGCGCCAGTGCGGCTGTCAGACAAAGGCGTTTGCTTAATGTAGTCATAGCGTTTCCTTTAAACGGGTGCAGACAATCGGATTACCCCGTTGGATTCTACACCAATCCGAAAGGGTGTCATACCCGCGCGGCAGGTATGGGAACGATGAGAGCATTATCGCGTATGATGTCTAAATCAATCCTTACGAAACGAGAAAAATGTTCAAAACGACGCTGCTTTTTTTCGCGACCGCGCTGTGTGAAATCATCGGATGCTTTTTGCCGTGGCTCTGGCTAAAGCGGGGCGCTTCCGCGCTGCTGCTGATCCCGGCGGGTGTGTCCCTGGTTCTTTTCGTCTGGCTGCTCACCCTGCATCCGGCCGCTAGCGGGCGGGTTTATGCGGCCTACGGAGGGGTGTACGTCTGTACTGCGCTGCTGTGGCTGCGCTTTGTCGATGGCATCAGGCTAAGCCTGTATGACTGGGCAGGCGCGCTGGTTGCCCTGTGCGGCATGTTGATCATCGTGGCCGGCTGGGGACGCGCATAGTCGTCCTCATAGTGTGATCGCCCGCTGATTTTTCGATCGTTATACTTGTATGGTAGTAGTGTAGTTGCGTAAATTTCCTGCATCACAACGAGCGATGTAAGGAAATGGATTATGAAGATTGTCGGGGCTGAAGTATTTGTCACCTGCCCGGGGCGTAACTTTGTCACCCTTAAAATCACCACCGATGAGGGCATTGTCGGCCTGGGTGATGCCACGCTTAACGGACGTGAACTTTCCGTTGCCTCCTACCTGAAAGATCACCTGTGCCCTCAGCTGATTGGCCGCGATGCGCACCGCATCGAAGATATCTGGCAGTTCTTCTATAAAGGCGCGTACTGGCGTCGTGGCCCGGTCACCATGTCAGCGATTTCTGCCGTGGATATGGCGCTGTGGGACATCAAAGCGAAAGCCGCGAACATGCCGCTCTATCAACTTCTGGGCGGAGCCTCCCGGGAAGGGGTGATGGTTTATTGTCATACCACCGGGCACACCATTGACGACGTACTGGAAGATTATGCCCGTCATAAAGAGATGGGCTTCAAGGCTATTCGCGTGCAGTGCGGTGTGCCGGGGATGAAAACCACCTATGGTATGTCTAAAGGAAAAGGGCTGGCGTATGAGCCTGCAACCAAGGGCGACTGGCCGGACGAGCAGCTTTGGTCCACCGAGAAATACCTCGACTTTACGCCGAAACTGTTCGACGCAGTGCGCAGTCAGTTCGGCTTCAACGAACATCTCCTTCACGACATGCACCACCGTCTGACGCCCATCGAAGCGGCGCGATTCGGCAAAAGCATTGAAGAGTACCGCCTGTTCTGGATGGAAGATCCGACTCCCGCTGAAAACCAGGAGTGTTTCCGCCTGATCCGCCAGCACACCGTCACGCCCATTGCGGTGGGGGAAGTGTTCAACAGCATCTGGGACTGCAAGCAGCTGATTGAAGAGCAGCTCATTGACTATATTCGCGCCACCATAACCCATGCGGGCGGCATTACCGGGATGCGTCGCATTGCTGACTTTGCCTCACTCTACCAGGTGCGCACCGGCTCACACGGCCCGTCGGATCTGTCGCCGATTTGCCACGCCGCGGCACTGCATTTTGACCTGTGGGTACCGAACTTTGGCGTGCAGGAATATATGGGGTATTCAGAGCAGATGCTGGAAGTGTTCCCGCACAGCTGGCGCTTCGATAACGGCTATATGCACCCGGGCGACAAGCCAGGGCTGGGCATTGAGTTTGATGAGAAGCTGGCAGCGAAATACCCGTACGAACCGGCCTGTCTGCCGGTGGCACGTCTGGAAGACGGCACCCTCTGGAACTGGTAAACGAGGAGCGAATGATGAAAAGCGTAGTGATCCAACAGCCGAATATGCTGGTGATTGAGGAGCGTCCTCTCCCGTTGCCGGGCGCAGGCGACGTCCGCGTCAGAATTAAACTCGCCGGTATCTGCGGTTCAGACAGCCATATCTATCGCGGGCATAACCCGTTTGCGAAATACCCGCGGGTAATCGGTCACGAGTTCTTTGGCGAAATAGACGCGGTTGGCGAAGGTGTGGAGAGCACCCGACTGGGCCAGCGCGTGTCTGTGGATCCGGTGATCAGCTGCGGGCACTGCTACCCGTGTTCCGTCGGAAAACCGAACGTTTGTACCTCGCTGGTGGTGCTGGGCGTCCACCGTGACGGTGGCTTCAGCGAATACGCCGTCGTGCCGGCGAAAAATGCCTGGCACATTCCGGATGCGATCCCTGACAAACACGCGGTGATGGTTGAGCCTTTCACCATTGCCGCCAACGTGACGGGGCAGGCGAAACCCACCGAACAGGACGTGGCGCTGATCTACGGCGCAGGCCCGATGGGGCTGGTCACCGTGCAGGCGCTAAAGGGCGTTTACAAGGTGAAGCAGGTCATCGTGGTGGATCGCATTGATGAGCGGCTGGGGATGGCGCAACGCAGCGGCGCAGACTGGGTCTTCAACAACAGCGAGCACTCATTACAGGCCGCGCTGGATGAAAAAGGCATCAAGCCGACGTTAATCATCGATGCTGCCTGTCATCCGTCCATTTTGCAGGAAGCGATTACGCTGGCGTCTCCGGCGGCGCGCATCGTGCTGATGGGCTTCTCCAGCGACCCGAGCCAGATCGTGCAACAGGGGATCACCGGCAAAGAGCTGTCGATCTTCTCTTCGCGCCTGAATGCCAACAAATTTCCGGTGGTCATTGACTGGCTGGAAAAAGGGCTGATCGACCCTGAAAAACTGGTCACCCATACATTTGACTATCACCACGTTACAGACGCCATCGAACTGTTTGAAAAAGACCAGCGGCAGTGCTGCAAAGTCTTGCTCACGTTCGACCAATAATAATTCACGCGGTTAAGAGCCTGCGAAGACAGGCTCTCAGTGGTACGCATCTTACCTTGCAGAGATAGCCATTATGACTCAAGCACAACCTCAAAGAAGTACGTCAGACCTGGTGAAAGCCGCCGTATCCGGCTGGCTGGGCACCGCCCTGGAGTTTATGGATTTTCAGCTTTACTCCCTTGGCGCCGCGCTGGTATTCCATGAAATTTTCTTCCCTGAACAATCCGCGGCCATGGCGCTGATCCTGGCGATGGGCACCTATGGGGCAGGCTACATCGCGCGTATCGTCGGGGCATTTATCTTCGGCAGAATGGGCGACAGAATTGGCCGCAAAAAGGTGCTGTTTATCACCATCACCATGATGGGGATCTGCACCACCTTAATCGGCGTCCTGCCAACCTACGCGCAGATCGGGATTTTCGCACCGGTGCTGCTGGTGACGCTGCGCATTATTCAGGGGCTGGGCGCGGGGGCAGAAATCTCCGGCGCAGGTACCATGCTGGCGGAGTACGCGCCGAAGGGTAAACGCGGCATCATCTCCTCGCTGGTGGCCATGGGAACCAACTGCGGGACGCTGAGCGCCACGGCGATCTGGGCCGTGATGTTCTTTGCCCTCGATCGTGAAGAACTTATTGCCTGGGGCTGGCGCGTGCCGTTCCTCGCCAGCGTGGTGGTGATGATCTTCGCCATCTGGCTGCGTATGAACCTTAAAGAGAGCCCGGTGTTTGAGAAGGTTAACGACGCCGAAACCGTTGCGCCGGTTGCTGCGCCGGATACCTCATTAGGTGCGATGTTTAAGAGCAAATCGTTCTGGCTGGCGACGGGGCTGCGCTTTGGTCAGGCCGGCAACTCAGGTTTGATTCAGACTTTCCTTGCCGGATATCTGGTGCAGACGCTGTTGTTTGATAAGGCGATCCCAACCGATGCGCTGATGATCAGTTCGATTCTCGGCTTCCTCTCCATCCCGCTGCTGGGCTGGCTGTCCGATAAAGTGGGGCGCCGTCTGCCGTATATCCTCCTTAACATTTCAGCCATTATTCTGGCTTACCCGATGCTGTCGATTATCGTCGATAAGAGTTACGCGCCGGGCGTGATTATGCTCTCTATCATCGTTATTCATAACTTTGCGGTGCTCGGGCTGTTCGCGCTGGAAAACATCACCATGGCAGAGATGTTTGGTTCGCGGAACCGCTTTACCCGCATGGCTATTTCGAAAGAGGCGGGCGGGCTGGTAGCTGTAGGGTTTGGTCCGGTGCTGGCGGGGATCTTCTGCAACATGACCGGGTCCTGGTGGCCGATTGTGGTGATGCTGGTGGCGTACTCGCTGATTGGGCTGGTCTCCGCGTTGCTGATGCCGGAAGTGCGCGACCGCGATTTGAGTGAAGCCGAAGATGCTGCGGAGGCTCCTCATAAGAACTCGGTAGCGTACGGCGCGCTCTCTTCACGCCGCTAGTGGTTTACATCTTGCGTTACCTGTCACACAACTTTTTACTGATGTCACACCACATGGCGAAAAGTTAATGTAAATCAAGATCTGAAAACGATGTATCAGTATGGTTAATGGCAGCGTTTTTTGACTCCGACTGCCATTCTAGTTGGTGTAGTCAGCAGGCGCTGCCGCTCTTAAAAGGAAGCGGCAGTGGATCACAGCTTTCATTAATTAACGAGTCTCAATCATGGAAAACCGGTTATTACAGGCGAAGGCAACGCATCCTCAATACGATCGCGACAGCCTCAAGGCACGCATTGTTCATTTAGGGTTTGGCGCGTTTCACCGTGCGCACCAGGCGGTGTACACCGATATACTCGCCGCAGAACAGGGCAGCGACTGGGGTTACTGCGAAGTTAACCTGATTGGCGGCGAACAGCAGATCGCCGATCTGAAGGCACAGGATAACCTTTATACCGTGGCAGAGATGTCTGCCGATGCGTGGACGGCGCGCGTGGTCGGCGTCGTCAAAAACGCGCTGCATGCGCAGATCGACGGGCTGGAAACCGTGCTGGCGGCGCTGTGCGAGCCGCAGGTCGCCATTGTTTCCCTGACCATCACCGAGAAAGGATATTGCCACTCCCCGGCAACCGGACAACTGATGTTCGATCATCCGTTAATCGTTGCAGACCTGCAAAACCCGCATCAGCCTAAATCTGCGCCGGGCGTGGTGGTTGAGGCGCTGGCGCGTCGCAAGGCGGCGGGGCTACCGGCATTCAGCGTGATGTCATGCGATAACATGCCGGAGAACGGCCACGTGATGCGCAATGTGACCTGTGCCTACGCGCGCGCCGTAGACGGCGATCTGGCGGACTGGATCGAAGCGAACGTCACCTTCCCGTCAACGATGGTGGACCGCATTGTGCCCGCCGTCACGGCTGATACGCTGGATAAAATCGAACAGCTGACTGGCGTACGCGATCCGGCAGGTGTCGCCTGCGAGCCGTTCCGCCAGTGGGTGGTGGAAGATAATTTTGTTGCCGGACGTCCCCAGTGGGAAAAGGCCGGTGCGGAGCTGGTTTCTGATGTCATTCCGTTTGAAGAGATGAAGCTGCGAATGCTTAACGGCAGCCACTCGTTCCTGGCCTATCTCGGCTATCTGGCCGGTTATCAGCACATTAACGACTGCATGGAAGATGAACATTATCGCGCAGCCGCGCATGCGCTGATGCTGATAGAGCAGGCGCCGACGTTGAAAGTGCGGGGCGTGGATTTGGGTCGTTATGCCGACCAGCTGATTGCGCGTTACAGCAATCCGGCCCTGCGTCACCGCACCTGGCAAATCGCCATGGACGGTAGCCAGAAATTGCCGCAGCGCATGCTCGATTCCGTGCGCTGGCACCTTGTCCACCAGAAACCCTTCCCGCTGCTGGCCCTCGGCGTGGCGGGCTGGATGCGTTATGTCGGCGGTGTGGATGAGCAGGGTAACGCGATTGAGGTGAGCGATCCGCAGCTGGCGGTGATTCAGGCGGCGGTAAACGGTAGCGCTGAAGGTGAAAGCCGCGTTAGCGCGCTGTTGGGCATTGAGGCTATTTTCGGTAACGAGCTGCCGAAGGACACGGTATTCGTGGCTGCCGTCATGCAGGCCTATCAAACGTTGCTGCAAAAAGGCGCGAAGGCCACGGTTGCTGAGTACGCAGTCCGGCTTTAACGCTTTGACATGCCGCCGTTCGCGGCGGCATGTCGGGGCACAGCTTAGTGCATCCCCAGGCGAATCAGCTCAATCGGTTCGAACTTACCTTCGCATCCTTCCACTTCAACCGTTTTACCACGACGCACCTGCTCGGCATTAAGGCCGTCGCTGTGGATCGCTTTAATCACGCCGAACTGACCTGTGCCGCTAATCATGACGCGGCTGCCAGTGGTGATTGCATTTCGGTTACGGTCGTATGTCATCATGGTATTTTCTCCTCTCGCACTTATCCGTTACGGCGCTAATTCAACGGCTGCCGTTCACGGGGCACTATTAATACGCCTCTCTTAAACGAAATTATTTGCTTTTGATCAAGCTCACACTTTTTTCTTATTTCCTGATGGCGTTGACGGTTCAGGACACCGCTTTACAAAGCGGACAGTTATTTTCCTTAATTGATAGTTTCCAGACGCAAGCGTTTAGGCTTTGTTTATATCCACAATGCCATTCTGGAGGCAGAAAATAACCCTTCATCGGAAAAGGAGTCAGGCTTATGTATAAGAAAATTTTGATGCCTGTTGACGTGTTTGAAATGGATCTAAGCGATAAAGCGGTACGCCACGCGGTCAACCTCGCGAAATCGGAAGGCGCGACGATCACCCTGGTCAACATTCTCCCTAACAGCAGTCGTTCGTTACTGCGGGGGTTCAATGCCGATATTAAGAAGTTCGAAGAGTATATGACCGCCGAGTCGGATAAGAAGATGAAGGCACTGAAACGGCTCTTTGATATGTCCCCGGAAAATATTGATTGTGAAGTACGTTTCGGCAACGTACGCGATGAAATCATCCAGCTCAGCAAAGAGGGGAAATATGACGTTATTGTTATTGGGTCAAGAAACCCGAGCATGACAACACATCTGCTGGGCTCGAATGCTGAAACTATCCTGCGCTACGCCACTATTCCGGTATTAGTGGTCCGCTAATCACTTCGCCGCAACCGAAAGGGGGCGGCGAAGCTTTATTCTTCGCTAAACCACTCGCGGTTTTCCTGACGAATTAACTGAACTGACTCGCTAATTTCCTGAAGGTGAAGCGTCATCGCTTTATCTACGGCTTCCACGTCGCGTTTTTCCAGTGCGCTGAAAATATCGTGATGCTGGCGCAGCAACATCTCTGGCGGAGAAACATGGTCGAGGCTCATGTAGCGCACGCGGTCGATGGTAGCTTTGATGTTTTCGACGGTATCCCACGCGAGCTGGCACTCGGCGATCTGCGCCAGTTTCTGGTGAAATTCGTCGTCCAGCTGGAAAAAGTCGTTCAGCTGTTTGCGGTCGATGGCAATGCGTTGCTGATGCAGGTTTTGCTCCAGCAGGTAGCACTGGTTATCGTTGATGAGCGACGCGGCGCGACGCACAACGGCGCACTCAATGGCCTGGCGAACAAAACAGCCATTCCGTACCTGCGAAAGCGAAATTTTATTTACATAGCTGCCGCGCTGAGGGCGGATCTGGATAAGGCCGTTTTCTGCGAGCTTAATAAACGCCTCGCGCACGGGCTGACGAGAAACGTCAAAACGTACCGAAACCTCTTTTTCTGAGAGTGGCGTTCCCGGTGGGATCAGGCAGCGAACGATATCACGGCGTAAGATGCGATAAATTTGCTGATTTACAGGCTGGGTAGGATTAAGTTGCGATTCAGCGGCCATGGGTTGTGATTTCTCAGAGAGTTAACCTGAACATACTACCATTCTTTTACCCGTCATCACATACCCGGCCCGCAGGCCGGGAAGGGTGAATTACCCGCGATGCACGCTGAGTCCGGCATAGGTCTGGCTGACGGGCATCATCTCAACCGTGTTGATGTTGACATGCTTCGGCAGCGTCGCGACCCACCAGACGGTTTCGGTGATATCTTCCGGCGTCAGCGCATTCGCATTTTCATAGGTTTTATCCGCTTTCGCGTCATCGCCTTTGAAACGCACGTTGGAGAATTCCGTTCCACCGACCAGACCCGGCTCAACATCGGTCACGCGGATCGCGGTACCGTGCAGGTCGGTGCGCAGGTTCAGGCTGAACTGGCGTACAAAGGCCTTGGTTGCGCCATAGACGTTGCCGCCCGCGTAAGGCCAGCTGCCTGCGGTGGAACCGATATTAATGATATGACCACGATTACGTTCAACCATGCCCGGCAGCACGGCGCGGGTCATGTACACCAGACCTTTGTTGTTGGTGTCGATCATGTTCTCCCAGTCTTCCACGCTGGCTTTGTGGGCAGGCTCCATGCCCAGCGCCAGGCCAGCGTTATTGACCAGCACGTCGATTTCACGCCATTCGGCAGGCAGGTTGGCAATCATCTCTTCAATGGCGGCGCGGTTGCGCACGTCCAGCTGTGCGGTCAGGATGCTGTCGCCCAGCTCGTCTTTCAGCTCCTGGAGACGCTCCTGACGACGACCCGTTGCAATCACCTTATGTCCGTTGGCGACGAAGCGACGCGTGATGCTTTCACCAAAACCTGCTGTCGCCCCGGTAACTAATATAATCATCTCACTGTTCCTCAACGCTTTTTGTGTTGTACTACCATAGCACGCTCTCGGGCGGGTCGTTAAGGCAACATTTTTATGACGCCATTGCAGGCCGGAGCAGGCTGGCCTACTCTGGTGAGAAATACCGTGCTCAGGAGTAAACGATGTCGGTCAACAACCCTTTCTTTGACGTTAGCCTGCTGCCTTATCAGGCTCCGCGTTTTGATGTGATAGAAGACAGCCACTATCGCCCGGCGTTTGATGAAGCAATGCGCCTCAAGCGTGCAGATATTGACGCGATTATCGCGCAGAGCGCCGTGCCGGACTTCAACAACACCGTGCTGGCGCTGGAAAAGAGCGGGGCCATGCTGTCGCGCGTCAGCAGCGTGTTCTTCGCCATGACGTCCGCACACACCAACGATTATCTTCAGGCACTGGACGAGCAGTTCTCCACCGAACTGGCCGGGCTGGCGAACGATATCTGGCTAAACGATACGCTTTTCGCCCGCGTGGAAGCCGTCTGGCAGGATCGCGACACGCTGGATGCCGAATCCCGCCGACTGACGGAGGAGACGTATCAGCACTTTGTTCTTGCGGGCGCGCGTCTGAACGCCGATGAAAAAGCCGAGCTGAAAGCCCTGAATACCGAAGCCGCCACCCTGACCAGCCAGTTCAACCAGCGCCTGCTGGCTGCGAACAAGGCGGGAGGGCTGGTGGTGGATGATGTTCACCAGCTTGACGGACTCAGTGCGGAGGAGATTGCTGCCGCGGCTCATGCTGCCGCAGAAAAAGGGCTGACGGATCGCTGGCTGATCCCGCTTCTGAATACCACGCAACAGCCCGCGCTGGCGGCGCTGTCTTTGCGCGAGACCCGTAAAAAGCTGTTTAGCGCGGGCTGGGAACGCACTCAAAAAGGCGACGAAAACGATACGCGCGACCTGATCCGTCGGCTTACCGCGTTGCGGGCAAGACAGGCGCAGCTGCTCGGCTTTGACAACTATGCCAGCTGGAGCATTGCCGATCAGATGGCGAAAACGCCGGATGCCGCGCTCGAATTCATGCGCGGGATAGTTCCTGCGGCGCGCAGCAGAGCCGCGCTGGAGCAGGCGGATATTCAGAAGGTCATTGACGACGAGCAGGGCGGTTTTACGGTGCAGGCCTGGGACTGGGCGTTTTATGCCGAACGCGTGCGTTCAGCGAAATACGCGCTGGATGAGTCGCAGATCAAACCCTATTTCGCGCTCAATACCGTGCTGGAAGATGGCGTATTCTGGACCGCCACGCAGCTGTTCGGTATCCGCTTTGTCGAGCGTTTCGATATTCCGGTTTATCACCCGGACGTTCGCGTGTGGGAGATTTTCGACCACACGGGTGAAGGCATGGCGTTGTTCTACGGCGACTTTTTCGCGCGTGATTCCAAAGCGGGCGGTGCGTGGATGGGGAATTTTGTTGAGCAGTCTTACGAGTTTGCCGCGCGTCCGGTGATTTATAACGTCTGCAACTATCAAAAACCGGCGAACGGTCAGACCGCGCTGATCTCCTGGGATGATGTGATTACCCTGTTCCACGAGTTTGGCCATACGCTACATGGCCTGTTTGCCAGCCAGCGCTATGCCACGCTTTCAGGCACCAACACGCCACGTGATTTCGTTGAATTCCCGTCGCAGATCAATGAACACTGGGCCAGCCATCCGCAGGTGTTTGCGCACTTTGCCCGCCATTATCAAACCGGCGAGCCGATGCCGGATGCGCTGCGGGAAAAAATGCTCAATGCGACCCAGTTTAATAAGGGTTATGACATGACGGAACTGCTGAGCGCCGCGCTGCTGGATATGAACTGGCACGGCATTCAGGAGCCCGTTGAAGACGTGGAAACCTTTGAAGCCGCCGCGTTGAAAAAAGAAGGGCTGGATCTTCCAGCCGTACCGCCGCGCTATCGCAGCAGCTATTTTGCCCATATCTTCGGCGGCGGCTACGCGGCGGGCTATTACGCCTATCTCTGGACGCAGATGCTGGCGGACGATGGCTATCAGTGGTTTGTCGAGCAGGGTGGTTTGACACGCGAAAACGGACAGACATTCCGCGAGGCGATTTTGTCGCGCGGCAACAGCACTGATTTAGCTGAACTTTACCGGAACTGGCGCGGGCACGATCCGAGGATCGAACCGATGCTGGAGAATCGTGGATTGAGTGTTTAAGGGCTTTTTAGTGTGGAAACAGAACCGGGCGCGATGCCCGGTTTTTTGTTCGATTTTTTCTTCCCCGAAACTCCTCCAAATTCCTCCCCAAAATGAATCCTTAAATTCTGCGAAATTTGCAGGATAACTTTCTTATGGCTGACCCTATATATCAGGGCAAACGACTGGGCAGCTTCCTGCTGCGCCAATGGAGAGGGAATTAATTGTGGAACGTACCCGGGGCTGGAGTGGCGCTGCCTGCGAGGAAAGGTGAATAGGCTGCCCAGTAAATAAAGAGGTTATGGAAACTTGAATACATTACAGTTCATCAGGATTGTTCGATACGCTGATCCCGATCTTGATCAGACTTAAAATCATCAATGCCAGTACCATTGCCACGATAGTAGAGATGATAAGCGTTGTCATAAAGGCCCCCTTTGTGAGTATATCTTTTAGACTGTTTGAATCAAAAAATGTTCCGAGTCCTAAAAAATATATGACATTAGACAGGAATGTATCGTCTGCTAAATGAAAAAAAAGCCTACGCCAGGTAGGCAATACTGATAATTCCTAATTGTTTTAATAATGCTTGTTACTAAAGGTTATCTGCAGTGTTGGTAGAAGATATTGAAGCTTATAGATACTTCCTGGCTGCATCTAATATTTCCTGAGATGTAAGCTCTCGATCTGATGCAACATAGATAACTTCATGGTCACCTGTTAAAGAGGGAAAACCGGCTGACATTATCGGAAGGTTTATCCCTTCTCCATTAGGGTATTGTTCGCGTATTGATGTCACGCCCTTAAGTACGGTGATTACTTTACCTGGTTTACCATTAAAGAAAATAATTACTTTTTTCATGTATCACCATGTATTTCAGGGGGTTTTATGGCCCAGGGTTGTTCGAAAGGGGTTGATTTATTGACGTTTAGTTACCTCTTTCGAAATTAAAACAAGCAATATTCTGCCTTAACGTGTACTGTAGCAGTCCATTTGTACTGGAGAAGCTTATGTCTGCACGTAAAAACACGCAATTCCGCCGAAATTATTTAGTCAAATGCCCTTGTCCAAACTGCACAAGAGACTCGGAGCATAGTTACAATCGTGTACAAAAGGGAGCTCAACTGGTTTGCCCTTACTGCAACGCGTTGTTCAAATCCCCTCAACATTACTAAAAAATCTCATATAATAACTAAGAAGTGATGCTTTTGGAGGCTGCCTAACCTCTTACGCACTTTAATATTTTATAAGCAGTTAGCTTCTGCTTTGAGACTATTCATGCAGCAGTCCTGCATTTCATCACATCGGTCAGCAAATTTGACGGTGCTGTAAATATGCTGGCCTGTTGTAATGATATTCGCAAACGATAAATGACGCTTCTGATTATTTAATTCACAGAAGCTTAAGCGGTCATTGAGGGGGTTATTTATCGCAAAGCGTAACATTTGCAGCTGTCGGACCTTTGGTACCGGCAATGACAGCAAATTTAACTTTTTGGCCTTCAAAAAGAGTTTTGAATGTCTCTCCCTGTAGAGAAGAAGAGTGAACAAGGATATCTTTACTTCCATCGAGTGGGGAGATGAAGCCAAAACCCTTATCATCGTTAAACCACTTAACAAGACCTATCATTTTTGATGACATAAAAACTCCACTTGAACACTTAAAAGTTACAAGTTCATGAAAAGAAACGCATGATGGCATACGTATGGACTCAAGAGGAGGGGATATCAGAGATAGCACCTGGTTATGAGGACTACTTTGGAAAAGTCAGATTCACATTGCATCGAACCAACCGCATCATTAAGGCACGTGTAGATCTTTTAAGCAAATCTTATTTTAGCCATCTGGGAGGCCATACAGATTAGATTAGCCAATCCAAATTTTTCCTGTGTCGTCGAATTTGATTTACAGCAAGGAAATAATTTGTCCCGTAAAATGACAGGAGTTGTCAAAGGTTTTGACTTCAATAGAGGGAAGGGTTTTATTATCCCATCTAAAAAGTGCAGGTCTAACTAAGATCAGATTTGTTTTCTATTTGCTCTATCAAATTCCTCCCCTGGTTTTTTACATTTCCTACTGTACGCGTTACCGCATGCCAGACGAACTTATCGGCGGGCACTGCACCATCTGAAGCTATCTCTTCAGCTTCTTTCCCGCCAACATGCTGTCGCATCCACTCGCGTGCCGCTTCTGGTGACAAAACCAGTGGCCTGCGGTCATGAATGTCGACGAGGCCTTTATCAGCCGCAGACGTCACAATCAGAAATCCCTCGGCTTCATCGCCGCGCTCAAACGGTGTGCTTCCGATCGCCGCCATAAAGATTGGCTGACCGTCGGCCCGGTGGATGAAGTAGGGTTGTTTCTTGTCACCTGACTTCTTCCATTCGAACCATCCATCGGCAAAACAGATCGCCCGGCCATGTTGCCACAGAGGTTTAAACATTCTGCTGGTGGCCGCGGTTTCTACACGTGCGTTAATCAGTGGTGCTTTGTCCCACCATCCAGGTGCGTAGCCCCAGAACACCGGATCGAGGTGCAGTAGTTCGTCGCGTTCGCTCAGCAGCAGGACTTTGGTACCGGGCGCGACGTTGTACCGACCAATGGGGGCCGGGTCATACGCGATGTCGCGATCGCCTTCGTCGGCAAGGTAGGCCAGGTATTCTTCACGGGTTTGGGCTTGTGCAAAGCGTCCACACATAGAAACCTCCAGTCGGATGTCATACTCAAAGTATAGGGCAGGGATAAGATGACTTGATCGACATGCAAAAGCTGTATCTTGTACAAGATAACGCGAGAAAATGGGCAGAAATTCCGGGAGGCGTTTTTATCTTGCGGGCACGATCCGATAAATGAACCGATGCTGGAGAACCGCGGGTGAGTGATTAAAGGCATTACTGGCTGAAAACAGAACCGGGCATTGCGCCCGGTTTTTCCCCGGTGGGCTGGTATTTGTTAACCTTGTTACTCTTGCGTCAGCCACATGTCCGACTCTTCAAACATTTCCTCAAGCATACGGTTCAGCTTTTCCCGGTCGCTTTTGCTGGCATCGCTATTCAGGCCATTCGCCTGCATTGGCTTAACCGTCACGCTGGCATCAGGAAAAATCCGGTGCACACGTTTTGTCAGTTCAGCCAGAATTATCTCCCTGGCTCCCTCCAGCCCCTGTACGTTTCGCTTGTCATAAACCAGTTCAACAAACATTATTTTTTCCCTATGAATATTAATTGTGCGATTCTGTCTGCACGTAAAAATACTACTGTATATGGGTACAGTCAAACGGCATTCCGGCTAAAGAAATGCCATGCCGCTCTTCACCTTGTTTATGTTGATGACAATCTATTCATTTAGCCTTTAAAACGAGCAGTCGAAGCGTTTAATCGTAAAATTTACAAAAACCATAATTTGAAGCCAGAGAGAAACTTACAAACGAAACGGTGAAGGTTTAAACAGTCGCTACGGTTCAGCTGCCTTGCGCGTGCTTTAAAACAAAACTACTGTATATAAAAACAGTGTTAGAGGTATGCGTAATGGAATTTATCAGACCTACAGAACTGCGTGAGATTATCGCGCTTCCACTTTTCAGCGATTTAGTTCAGTGCGGATTCCCAAGCCCGGCTGCCGATTATGTGGAGCAGCGCATTGATCTTAATGAACTTCTGGTTGCCCACCCCAGCTCGACGTATTTCGTTAAAGCCGCGGGTGATTCAATGATTGAAGGGGGAATAAGCGACGGCGATTTACTGGTGGTCGATAGTTCCCGAACGGCTGAGCACGGCGATATCGTCATCGCCGCGGTGGAAGGGGAATTCACCGTTAAGCGCCTGCAACTGCGGCCTAATGTTCAACTCAATCCGATGAACAGCGCTTATTCACCGATTATCGTTGGCAGTGAAGACACGCTGGACGTTTTTGGTGTGGTCACTTTTATTGTTAAATCGGCCAGCTGATATGTTTGCGCTCTGTGATGTGAATTCATTCTATGCATCATGCGAGACGGTATTCAGGCCAGATTTGAGAGGCCGACCGGTGGTTGTCCTCTCAAATAACGACGGTTGCGTGATAGCGCGCAGCGCAGAGGCCAAAGCCGCTGGCGTTACCATGGGGGCGCCATACTTTAAGCAGAAAGACCTGTTCCGGCGCGCCGGCGTGGTTTGCTTCAGCAGTAACTACGAACTTTACGCTGACATGTCCAGCCGGGTAATGACCACGCTGGAAGAAATAAGCCCTCGCGTCGAAATATATTCCATTGATGAGGCCTTTTGTGATCTCACCGGGGTTCGTAATTGCCGGGACCTGACTGATTTTGGCAAGGAGATCCGCGAAACGGTTTTGAAGCGTACGCACCTGAGGGTCGGCGTTGGCATAGCCCAGACGAAGACGCTGGCGAAGCTGGCAAATCACGCGGCGAAGAAATGGCAGCAGCAGACGGGTGGGGTGGTTGATTTATCCAATATCGACCGCCAGCGCCGGTTGTTGGCTATCGTGCCTGTAGAGGACGTATGGGGCGTGGGCAGGCGCATCAGCAAGAAGCTCAATGCGATGGGTATCAAAACGGCGCTGGATCTCTCAGAGCAGAGCACGTGGATTATCCGCAAGCACTTCAATGTAGTGCTGGAGCGAACGGTCCGGGAGCTGCGCGGCGAGCCGTGCCTCGATCTGGAAGAGTTTGCACCGACAAAGCAGGAGATCGTCTGTAGTCGGTCATTCGGTGAGCGCGTGACAGAATACGAGCAGGTGCGCCAGGCTATATGCAGCTATGCGGCCCGTGGCGCTGAGAAGTTACGTGGCGAGCACCAGTATTGCCGCTTTATCTCGGCGTTCGTAAAGACCTCTCCGTTCGCTCTGAACGAACCCTATTACGGCAACAGTGCCTCAATGACGCTTCTCACACCCACTCAGGACTCCCGCGACATTATCAACGCCGCGGTAAAGTGCCTCGACAAAATCTGGAAGGAGGGTCACCGCTACCAGAAAGCCGGCATTATGCTCGGGGACTTCTTCAGCCAGGGCGTTGCCCAGCTCAATTTGTTTGACAACAGCGCGCCGCGTGCCGGAAGTGAAAAGCTGATGGAAGTGCTGGATCGTCTGAACGCGAAAGATGGAAAGGGTACGCTTTATTTTGCCGGGCAGGGCATACAGCAGCAATGGCAGATGAAGCGTGAACTGCTTTCGCCGCGGTATACGACCCGGTATTCAGATTTACTGAGAATTCGATGAATGTTAATGGCTGTTTTGTGCCAGAAGCGGACATTGATATAAATGGCAATTGATCAAACGCCAGCCCCTTTACTTTGTCCTACAGGATCTCAACCACTTCAAACTCTTCTGCGATCAACTCCATATCTTCAGAAAAATGGCCTTCGCGGCTGAAAAATCTCTGATGCTCTTTCTGCCAGTATTTAAATGGTGTTCTTAAACGGAACGTACGCCAGTTTGCCGGATGGTTTAATAAAAACTCTCCTGGCGTGTCTGCGCGAATGTACTACTTTCAGTAAAGTGACTTTTACAGGGAGGGTCAATGAAACCATTATCGCTTTTATTATTGTCGAGCCTGACGTTAGTGGGTTGTGGCGCGAACAATACCCCTTCAAATACGCCTGTTCCGGGTGTAAAAACCTCCGTCGGGACGAGCACGCTTGAAGCCGGTGCTCAGCTTATCCAGTCCCGTCCGCCCATTGATGCAATGAGTGCCTACCTTGACGGTTTCCATTTTTATAGCGGGGATAAAAATGGCCAGATGGAAGCCCATCATTATGTAACCGTGTTGAATGAAGACGTGATGCAGGCGGTGATCTACGACGGTAACACCAAAGATGCCCGTTTAATGGGCGTTGAGTACATCATTAGTGAGCGTTTGTTTAACACACTGCCGCCGGAAGAAAAAAAATTGTGGCACAGCCATCAATATGAAGTGAAATCCGGCAGCCTGATTGCTCCAGGTTTACCTGCAGTGGCTGACAAAGCATTGATGAGCAAAATTGTGAATACCTACGGCAAGACCTGGCATACCTGGCACACCGACCGCGATAAAAAGCTGCCGCTCGGCATTCCGGCACTGATGATGGGCTTTACCGGGGAAGGGCAGTTAGACCCTAAACTTCTGGCGGACAGAGATCGACGCTTTGACGTGAGCACGCAAGCCATCAAAGAAGAACGTAAGGATATTGTGGCGCACCCAGTTGCTAAGGGAGCGGATGCCTGGCAACGTGGTGAAGAGATCCAGCTTAAGCGGGTTAAAGGTTCAGGTGAGCATGGCCAGGGCGACACAAGCCATTTTTGATATCAAAAGCCTTCAGGAATACCCCGGCAACGCCGGGGACAGGGCCAGCCCTATTATTTTCTCGTCCTCAGGCATCAGAAACGCCATGTGGCTGAAAGATTACCTGCAATCGAGTCATAGCCAGAACGAAACATTTCGCTTTCAACCCCGATGCCCAATTCGACATCAGCGTTGATTTTATAGCTCATACCTGCCTTAACACCCAGAGTGTCACGACCAGTCACCTGATTCCTGGAACTAAACCCTGTGCTTCGATAGTTGGCGAAAGAGGCTTGTTGCACTACGTTGCCATCAAGCAGTTCATGATCCCAGCTGAGCTGCAGCTCAGCTGCGAACGATGCCCCTGAAGCGAGGGGTACATTCCAGTTACCATTCACCCCGATACTTGATCTCAGAGAATCGAAGGTCTGCGAACCCAGCATCAGTCGGCTGCCGTCATTGCCGCTTTCCTTCACGCCGGGACGATGTAATTTAGTGTAATTCAATGACGTTACCGGTCCGGCGTTCACATTATTATTCAGCGCCCATCGATAGCCTCCGCCGGCCGTAACAGAACCTGACAATCCGGTCCAGGTGGCATGGTGGCTTGCTCCGTAAGTTTCTACATTAATGTTTCTGTCCAGCCAGCTGTCTTCAATACCCAATCGGCCAGTGCCGAATAAATACATTCCTTCGGACCTTTCAGCGCCGTAACGAGCATGAACACCCAGATCGAAAGCAGTGGTTTTCCCGGTTGCGGTTTCTGGTGATTTCACCGTCACCGACTGACCGCTGACCGCACCATGAAAGCCATACATCCAGTTGTGATTCTCATCGTTTTGTTTTTCAGCACCGAATACAATGCCATAACTGCTGGCGTCGTACCCTACACTGTCACCCTGACGCTGTTGCCAGAAGCCGCCGCCAAAGGGTATGGCAAAGCTGCGCCATTCGCCTTCCGTCAGTTGCTTCGGCATAACCACAGGATTTGGCCCGCCCACGATCCGCGCTATCTGCTGTTCACGCTGAAGGGAACTTGCGAACATGGCGCTGTAGGCGCCCGCAGAAAGTTGCGGCAAGGCATTGCTGATACTCCCGCCATCAGTGGCTGAGAAATCCAGAGTACGGTACAGCGGTTGTATATCCGACTTAGCTTCCGCCACAATTTTATCCAGCGCTTGCCCTACCTGACGCGCATTAGCGTCCTGCGCATACCGGCTGTATGCGTTTGAAGCGCGCAGCATTGAGAGCTGCCAGCCATTCTTTCCCTGTGGCGTTGTTTGCAGCGTTAGCGTGGGTGAACGGAGCACGCTGTTCACCGCACTGAAATTGCCGTCGGAAGCGTCCGTTTTTAGCAAATCTTGCGTATTCAGACGCCAGTTTGTTGCGTACCAGTCCGGCTGCGGCGCAAACGTCAGTTGACCGTCAAATTGTGCGTGACCGTCCACTCGCAGAGTATCATGCCTGCCGCGCCCGTCGACTTCCAACAACAACTGCCCGGTATTCCCCTGTTGATAAGCACCGGATATATTGATTTGCCCAAGTGAATTACCCGGCGCAAGGATCCCGTTATTTACAAAGCGGCCTTCCTCATTAAGCGTATAGCTGGCGTTGCCGGACAGGCTGGCACCTGGCGCGATAGTCATGCTGTAAATCTGGAAATCGCCATTAAGCGAGGTTTTCCCTCCGTGCGCGTCCAGTGCCAGATTATTGATACCTTCAATGTTTCCGCGGTACGTAAAGCTGAAATCAGCATCGGCAGCTTCCGTCGCTTGCCCGTATGCATTGGCCTTCCGACCGAAGGTAAGCAGCGTTAACCGCTGTTGGCCATAGTCATCCCGCTGGGCGTAGTCCGAATAAATATCACCCTCCAGCCGGGCACCCGTTAATATATTTATATTACCGATCAGCGCGTTCGGTGATATATATATCGCCGCGCCTTTACCGGCAACCCGTCCGCTGATGTCGGCATTGTCTACCAGCGCTCCCTGCAACTCGGGTAATAACGCATCGTAATAGCCGTCCACGATATGAAGCCAGGATCCGCGATAGTCCACCTCGTTACCCAGGAGGTTATTGCCAAAATCAAAACTGATACCGACGCCACTGGCTCCCAGTGCCTGAACGTCGCCACGTTGAATAAGGCTGTGCTGTTTACCGTAGGCAAACATCACCCCACGGCCATTAACGCCATCGGCGTATATCCGTACACCGGGATCGATGCTCAGGGTGTTATTTTGCCCATCTATACGGATGCCCGCGCCGCCAGCCCCTGACGTCAACAGGTCCGCTTGTTGAAAGATATGGTTATTACTGCCATACACATGCAGGCCAACTCCCAGATTAGCGGTATTGTATTGACCAGCCAGATAGCCATCCGCCTGCTGATTACGCTGAAAAAAGCCATTGCGGTTAACGAGCGTTTGCCCGTTGCCATATAGCGAAAAACCGAAAAAGTTACGCCGGTCAATCTGATATCCCATATCCTGCAGCAACGCCAGTTCCGCTTCCATAAACGTGGTGTAATTGCGGTAGTTCTGATGGCTCATCATGCTGTTTTTCAGCTCGATATGGCTCATGTAGTTATCATCGACCGAGCCGTCGTCTGCTAACATTTTCACCGGCACGCCAGGCATGGCGCCTGCAAGGACTTCATCCACATGCCTGCCGGTGAAATAGCCTTTATCAAGCCGTACATCAAAGCCTTGTGGATCCCATCTATTATTGCATCCATTGCACAATATTACTTGCCCTGGCCGGGCAGGATTGCCACGGTCATCGCGCAGATGGCTGGTCCAGGAGCCAAAAGGCACGGTATCGAAAGCGGGCGTGAATGTGCCACTTCCTTGCAGATCGGTAACCATATTGGATATTCCCAGTCCATGGGCCAGCTCATGAACAGCGACGCTGACCAGATCGGCCTTTCCAGTGCGCGGCAATTGCGCGGGCACATAGGGAACGTTATCAAAATCCAGTTTGCCCATGATGAACTGGGCGTGGGAGCCAAAGGTCAGCTCTCCGGTATCAATACCGTTCAATGCGCCTTGCAACTGCGTCAGACTTATAATGCCGTCGGTAACTGAATCGCTGGAACCTGCGGCATTCTCGTCGTTAAACGTCCCCACATTGATAATGGCAGGCAGTTGCCCTGGGCTGGGGGTAATAACCTCAGCCCAGTAACGCATAGCATCGAGTATTTTTTCTTTTTGTTGCTGGCCAAGATCCCAGGTTGACTCAGACGCATTCGGCCAGTCCGGCATAAAGGGGCCATCGCCAACATTAAAGAAACGCACTTCAAATACCGCAATATTATGTGGGTTATAGACCAGATAGCTTTCTCCTGCATACGGATTATTACTGACAAATAAACCCGTTAATGCAGCCGTCATAAAAACCCTTTTCATATTAACCATCCTTGTGTGAAAAAATAATGTTTACGTCCGTCAATATAAATTCACATCTGAGCTCAATGAATCATAAACAAATATAATAATTATCGATGTGGTTTGATAATTTAGAATAACGAGTGACCTTGCCCTGTGATAGCCTCGTTTTTCAGGATTTTATAAACGGTGGAGCGGGCGATCCCAGATTGAGAAACCGGGTCCCGGTGAACAGGAATGTACCGACATATGCAGGGGAAATAACGGATAGGGTATGGTGTCGTGGCATAATCGACATAAGCGTGAGGCTTTACTGTACTTCACGACACCAAAAACTATCAGATCGCTTATCAATCAAAGCCAGCGAGAGCGTTTGAGCCGAAGCCACAGTAATACACAGGCTCCCAGCGTGACAGCGACCGTAGCCGGATAACCAAAGAGCGTCTTCAGTTCCGGCATATGGTCGAAGTTCATACCATACATGCTAAAGACTACCGTCGGGATCACGAGGATGGCCCCCCAACCGGCCAGTTTCTTCACGACTTCGTTTTGCTGCACTGAAACCAGTGCCAGGTTAACGTGCATCGCGCTGCTTAGCAGCTCACGCATGTCATTTACATCCGTTACTACATGGCTTGCGTGATCCTGAATATCTCTGAAATACGCCCTGAGGGGTTTTGGAATAAGTTCTTCATGAATGCGGATAAGCTCTGTACAGATTTCTTCTACTGGCTGAGCGGCGTTGCGAAGCCCGAGTAGATTACGGCGGAGGGAATACACGTCCTGAATAGCTTCACGGTCAAATTCACTGTGAAAAAGTGTCGCTTCTATATCACCAATTTTGGTGTTGAGGCGCGCAGTCAGCTCTGCATAACTGTCAACAATAAAATCCAGAATACAGTAAAGAGGATAAGCCGGACCGTACGAAAGCATGTCCGGGGCCTCAGCAGCACGGGCTCGTATAGGTGCATAGCTCACTGAAGCACCATGGCGCACCGTAATAAGGAAGTTTCGGCCCACAAACAAATGCGTTTCGCCAAACTCAATATTGTCGTCCTGTCCACTGACGGTTTTTACAACGATAAATGCCGAGCTGCCATAACGCTCTATTTTAGGCCGCTGATGTGCATTAAGCGCATCCTCAACGGCCAGATCGTGCAGACCGAACTCCTCCTGGACTTTGTACATAAAAGCAGGTTCAGGCTGCCAAAGCCCCAGCCAGATAAACGCATCGGTATCCTGGATGATTTCGCTGATATCCTCAATATCTACGGTTTCGGCGGGGTGGCCTGAACGGTAGACCATACAGTTAACAATCATTTCCTGACTATCCCTTAAGCATGTGTCTAAGAAGCTTAACCATTTCCGTTAAATTTCCAAATTTTTATGCCGGCAGGTTTTAATATGTTGAATACTCAGAAAGGTCATGTTCACGCGTCGTTCAATCCGGGCACTGACTCTCCAGCCATTGACCGACGACGGGCCATAATTTCTCCGCACATCGCGTACGAAAAAATCCCATATGCCCAATGGACGAAAGACCAAACTCTGCGTGCCGTATCTCGCAGCGTTCTATTTTTGCTTGTTGCACCGGCTCCATCAGCCGCGCAATAGCTTCACGGTTAGCCCAGGGATCGTCATCAAATCCCATTACCAGCACGGGTAGGGTGATCTCACTAGCCCGTTGGCGTGCATTCCAGTGTGGATCATCGTAAAAATATCCAGGCATTGCGCTCCAGCGCCCCCATTGAAGCATGACTGGCGCCGGTAAATCTTCACCCAGCCCCAGGCGCCTGGCAGGCATGTAACCGAAAATACGGCACAGAATCGGAGCCAGAACACGTAATACGCACCAGACACGCACCTTTTCTGTGGTGCGTTTGATGGTGCTCGTCACCCCGGCATGTGAGGCTACAATGACCGCAGCTTGCAGGGCGTGGGTGGCTGTTGAAAGCAGAACGGCATGCCCGCCCACACTGTGTCCTACCGCCAACAGGCTAAGCCCTGGAAAATGTGCTTTAGCCCAGGCGGTTATACATCCGACGTCCTGGTCGATCCAGTCAGACATCGAAACGCGGTAAGTACGGACCAGCCCGGATTTAGAGAGGCCGGTGCCGCGATAATCGTATGTGAGGACGTTGAATCCTCTGTTAAAAAGATATTCTGCGAATCCCTTATAAAACCCCTGTACAACCGCCGTTGCCGGATGAAGGAGCACTATCGCTTTGGCATCGCTTCTTTCCCAAATTGTGGCTGCCAGAAATCCACCTTCATTGACGGGTATTATGACTGAACGCATTCATAGAGCCTTATTTATGTGGTCATACCAGTTATGCCTGAATTAAATCTAGCCGTTACTACCCCATCTGGCGATTTTTTTTACACCCCAGCGTTTGTCCCTCGCTCAAAGCAAACAATAAACCTCGCCCGTGCGTTTTTAGCGAAACACACTGCCTTATGGGCTCAACGTGAGGAAGGGTACTCGCCGGATAAACGCCCCTTTAAAAAATCCTCTTCTATACTCAGTTACGTTTAGGGAAATATGCCGCCGTTTTTCACGTCGCGTTGTTTTAATAGCCATTGCACGCGCGAACAGCAGGGACATATATCCACGAAAACGCCTTAATGTTGGTCCATTTTGCATTTTTTAGAGGGGGATTCCTGGTATGTTGCATTCTCAATCTTCGCGCGTCGGCACTATTTTGCTGCTGTTAGCCGCGGTTATAGGCTTCGCGGTGGCGCTATACGCCTGGTGGACGCCGCTTACCGGCGTCACAGGCACCATTGGCGCACTGGGCGTGGCCATTGCCAGCGCGGTGCTGGCGATACTGATCTTTGTGTTACGTGCGGCATCGGGGCGCGGGGCGCGTGTTTTCCTGATTATTGTCACCCTGGTGGTGTTGGCGGGTATTGGTTTTGCCGCCGCGCTGCTGCACCAGTACATCATAACGGCAGCCATGGTGGTCGGCCTGATTGGTCTGATTATGCTGAGCAGCCATTCCGCCCGTTACAACCATTCCGTCAGAACCTGAGGAGCCGCCCGTGCATAACGATAAGCATTATCCCTTCATAAAAGTCAGCATGACGGCGCTGGCGCTGCTGGTCACCCCGTTCGCGCTGCAGGCGCAGGATAAAGCCGCTGAGGCCTCTCAGGGGACCCAGGAATCACTGAATATTGATGCGGCCGATCAGCAGGCGCCTGGAACCACAAAAACCACAGACGATGCCTCAACCGGTAGCGGTGACGGAAAGAAAGTCGCCTCGGCCAGCCAGCCAGCGACGCCGCTGGTGCCCGGCACGCCAACCTGGGACAGCTTCCACGGCCAGCTTAACGCGCAGAAATACAGCCCGCTTACCCAGATCACGGCGGATAACGTCAGTAAATTAACGAAAGTCTGGGAGTTCCATACCGGCGACGTCTCGGATGGTAAAGGTGATACGCCAGCGACCGTGTGGTCCGCAACGCCCATTTTCGCTAACGACACGCTCTACATCGGTACCCCTTTCGATCGCCTGATTGCGCTGGATCCGGGCACGGGTAAAGAGAAGTGGCACTATGACACCAAATCGTCGCGCAAGGCACTGACCCAGCCGGTGCTGAAAAACCGCGGCGTTTCCTACTGGCAGGCCAAAAATCCGGTGAAGGGAGAGGCGTGCCAGAAGATGGTCTATATGGGCACCGTTGACGGCAAGCTCTTTGCGCTGGACGCCGATTCAGGCAAACCGTGCAGCGGCTTTGCGGACAACGGGGTGCTGGATCTGAATCAGTGGAACACCGTTAACGCCAAGTATCCGCTCTCTGTCCTGCAACCGCCAACCGTCGTCGGCAACCATCTGCTGGTGGGTTGGGCCGGGAAAGACTGGGCCTATGCCGAAGCGCCTCCGGGTACCGTATTTTCTGTCAACGCCCAGACCGGCAAGCTTGAATGGACTTTTGAGGCGATACCGGCAGAGATCCGCAAGCGTACCGGTACCGCTAACGTCTGGACGCACATGTCCGCCGATGAGGCCAATGGGCTGGTCTATCTCCCGGTCTCATCGCCGTCTCCCAACTATTGGGGCGGCAACCGCGTCGACGCAATTCCGCTTGGCACCTCCACCACCGCGCTGGACATCAACACCGGTAAAGTGGTCTGGTCCCGTCAGTGGGTACACCACGACGTCTGGGATTACGACATCAACTCTGCCCCGACGCTGATGGATATCACCGTAGACGGCAAGCAGATCCCGGCGCTGGTTCAGGCCACCAAGCAGGGCTTCCTGTTTGTGGTTAACCGCCTGACCGGGGAGGACGTATGGCCAATCGAAGAGCGTCCGGTTCCGCAGGGTGATGGTTCGGTCCAGGGCGAAGTTCTCTCGCCTACACAGCCGTTCCCGACCAAACCTGCGCCGCTGCTCGACCAGTCGAAAAAGCCGGAAATCTGGAAGCTGGCGGATATCGTCGGTGGCGGCCAGTGCTCTCGCCTGTGGGATAACCTGACCTATGAGGGAATGTATACTCCGCCTACCACCAAAGGCGAAGGCACGCTCACCTATCCCGATAGCGCCGGCGGCGTGCAATGGGGCGGGGTGGCGTTCGATCCGCAAAAACAGATCGCCATCGTCAACACCTCGCATATCGTTCAGTACGTGAAGCTCTACAGCCGTGAGGATTACGATAACGCGGACAAAGACTCCGGCAACGAAAGCGGCTTTGCCCCACAGGAAGGCGCCCCGTACGGTATGCGTCTGCTGGTGGCGAGCAACTGGCTGGGCATGCCGTGCTGGCAGCCGCCATTTGGCGAAATCGTGGCGATAGACATGCACACGGGCGATGTGAAATGGCGTCGTCCGGTTGGCGCCTCACAGCAGTATGGCTTCTTCATGCCGGAAAGCTGGGGTTCGCCTACCATTGGTGGCCCGGCAGTGACGGCGGGTGGCGTGATCTTCATCGGTGCTTCAATGGATGCCAAAGTGCGTGCCTACTCGGTAGAGAGCGGTGAAGAGCTGTGGTCCGATCAGGCAGAAGCTCCAGCGGTAGCGAACCCGTCCGTGTATGAATATAAGGGTCGGCAGTATGTGGCCTTCGTGGCTGGCGGGAACACGATCCTGAAGGATCAGGTAGGCGATCAGGTGGTTGTCTACGCGTTGCCGGAATAATTCATCAGGAAGGTGAAATAAGCGTGGGGCCTGCGGGCCCCACTTTATTTTGCAGTAGTCGTTTCACCGACGCGTTATTTATCGGCTGATGCGCCAGCACGCGTTGACATCTGCTCGGCGGACTTCAGATGCTGCTCAACGACCGGCGTGTGCTCGTTGGCCAAAGCCTTCACATCCGGATCGTCGATTTTACTGGCGTCGCTCTTAAGCTTCGACAGCACCTTCTCGTGGTCCTTCACGCCAGCATATTCCATATACATTTTGTCAAAAGCGTCACCGCGCTGGTTTTCAAGCCTTGAGTTCAGGGCTTTATGGGCGGCGTCTGGCTCGGTCGGCAGCTCTACGCCCTTTTTCTGGGCAACGGCCTGCACTTTGGTCAGGGCGGCGCCGTGGTCGTCGACCATTTTCTGGGCGAATGTTTTCACTTCACTGGTCTGGGCCTTGTCCAGGGCGAGCCTGGCGGCGGCGACTTCGTTGATATTGGCCTGCGCCATGTCCTTCAACGCTTTCTCGTCGCCGGAGCTGAGTCTGGCGTCCGGTTGAGCCTGGCCCGCAGCGTTAGTTTGCGCGGCGCTTGTCGTCTGGGCTTGTACGCCAACGGTGCTGAACATTGCTGCAACTGCTGATACGGCTAGCAGCCTTTTCAGGGTTTTACTCGTGTGCATATTGTTCTCCTGATGGTCATGGTACAGGTAAGTTTCGGTTACCTAACGCGCAACCGGGCAGATAAATGCTAACTGCACAGGTCAGTATAGTAGATGAACCTGCTGTAATCGCAGGTTGCGTCAGAGAGGGCAGGTAATAATGCTCAATAAGGCGACGCTTATCGCTCAGTCTCTCTACGACATTGGCACGGATCATTCCCATATTTGATGCTAATGTTAAATAGATAGATTTATTAACAGGAGGAATGATATGAAAAAAGCACTATTAGGGAGTGTATTGGCTTTAACAGTTGCAAGCTTTGGCGCATCTGCGGCAGATATGATTTCCAAAGATGAAGCGCACCACTTCAAACTTGAATACCTGGGCAATGTATCTGTAGGGGCTTCAGGTGGACAAATTTCTTCACCTTCAGATCTTCATCAAAAACTCTCGAAACTGGCAGATGAGAAGGGCGGGAAATACTATGTCATCATCGCTGCTCGAGAGCATGGCCCTAACTTCCAGGCCGTAGCAGAAGTCTTCAAATAATCTTTCCGAATAACGCAGAAACCCGCTCATGGCGGGTTTTTTGCTTATAGGGAGCAAAAAAAATGCCCCTGGTGCGGGGCGAGTTTGAGTCAAATCTTTTCTTATGTTTATGTGCTCTAAGGCGTTGGCACAATAACAGCTTATTCAAATAATGCAATCTAAATGCATATTTAAATGCAATGGCCCCATCTGCCCCTCATCTCAAGGTGAAGGCAGCATACGTAACGCAGATAGTCTACGCTTTACATAGGGTTATGGTTAAAACCAGTTAGATACTGGAAACAGTAAACGGCCGCAAGAGGTAAATATGAAAGTTGACGCAATGACGCAAAAGGCAGAGGAAGAAATTTCAGCGCTTATAGCCAAAAAAATTGCAGAATTACGAAAAAAAACAGGGCAGGAAGTATCTGAAATTGAGTTTATCGCTCGTGAGGCCATGACAGGCCTGGAGGGGTATGAAGTAAAAATCAAACTCCTGTAAGCGTTTCTTCCTGAAATGGTCGCTCAATTCTTGCCGCAAAAGAGAACCGGGCGTGGTGCCCGGTTGTTTTATGGATAATCAACGTCTTTATGAGCGAATAAACGTCAGGATATCGGCATTTATGGTATCTGCATGCGTGGTATGCATCCCATGCGGGAAGCCTGGATAGATTTTAAGCTCGCTGTTTGCGAGCAGCTTATCCTGAAGAAGGGAGGCATTTTTATACGGGACGACCTGATCGTCATCACCCTGCAACACCAGGACGGGAACCGTGATGGCTTTGAGATCGTCCGTCTGGTCGGTTTCTGAAAATGCCTTAATGCCATCATAGTGGGCTTTGGCGCTACCGATCATACCCTGACGCCACCAGTTCTGGATTGTTCCCTGCGAAACCTCTGCTCCGTCTCGGTTAAATCCATAGAAAGGACCGCTGGCGACGTCGAGGTAAAACTGGGCGCGGTTAGCGGCCAGCGCCTGGCGGAAGCCGTCGAACACTTCAATGGGCGTACCGCCGGGGTTCGTGTCTGATTTTACCATCAGCGGAGGAACGGCGCTGACAAGTACCGCTTTGGCCACTCGCCCCTGAGGCTGGCCGTACTTCGCAACGTATCTGGCGACCTGGCCTCCGCCGGTGGAGTGGCCGACGTGCACGGCATTACGCAAATCAAGGCTTTCGACCACGGCTGATGCGTCGGAGGCATAATGATCCATATCATGACCTTCACTCACCTGATCGGAACGACCATGACCACGACGGTCGAGGGCGATGACGCGGAAGCCTTCTGCAAGGAAAAAGAGCATCTGGTTATCCCAGTCATCGGCGCTCAGCGGCCAGCCGTGATGGAAAACGATCGGCTGCGCATCCTTCGGACCCCAGTCTTTGTAATAAATACTGACACCATCTTTCGTTGTTACGAATGCCATATTTCAGACTCCTCTGCTAATGGCAACATGTGTGAAGGCTAAGTAAATAGCCCAGCATTTAGGGACGTAATAAAACTGACTTATATTAATCTTATTACTGATATATCCGCTTAAAGTGTAGAAGGGTTCCTGAAAACAGTTATAGATTAATTTTGTATGGTCATTATTTATTTTTAAACGAAATATCCCCTAAACCAGCCGGGGCACTGTGTTATTTTTCTCGCGTGGTGAATCCCCCTGTGCGGTGGGGCTAAACAGCATGTGTAGCTTAGGTAATCAGTAGCGGGTCAAGGTGGCTGACCAACGACTCACCGGGAGGCACCCGGCACCACACATACGTTAAAGCTTGTATCTCGCTGAATTTATTAGGGATGGTGTATGAAGTTGGGCTTTTGGGCTGGAGCAGTGCTGGCAACCTGGTTGTCTTTAACCTACCCGACGCAAATGAGAGCTGTTTTTGAACAACTGGTTACGATAGTGCAGCAAATCACGCAGCCTTCAGCAGAGCCTCATTCTGATATGGTCACACCGGAACAGTCATATCCTTGATTGTTATATTTACGATGAACGTTAGCCATCTTAATAGTTAACCTGTGCTTATTTTTCTGATGGGCTTATTATTGGCCGGGCAGAGGTTACCGCCACCCGGCCTGACGGTCTTAAACGATCGCGTTAGGGCACGCTTCGCCCTTATCAAGCTGCTGTAAATTCCCCAGCGTGGTTTCCGAAATACTGATCAGCGCTTCGGCGGTCAGAAACGCCTGGTGGCCGGTGAACAACACGTTGTGGCAGGCCGACAGGCGACGGAACACGTCGTCCTGAATCACGTCGTTAGATTTATCTTCAAAGAACAGATCGCGTTCGTTCTCATACACGTCCATACCCAACGCGCCGATTTTTTGCGTTTTCAACGCTTCGATAGCGGCCTGAGAGTCGATCAGTCCGCCGCGGCTGGTATTGATGATCATCACGCCGTCTTTCATCTGGTCGAACGCCGACTGGTTAAGCAGGTGATAGTTTTCAGGAGTCAGCGGGCAGTGCAGGGAGATAACATCAGACTGCGAGAAGAGCGTTTTCAGATCGACATACTCCACGCCCAGCTCCAGCGCAGCGGCGCTTGGGTACGGATCAAACGCCAGCAGGCGCATGCCAAATCCTTTCAGGATGCGTAGGGCGGCCACACCAATTTTACCGGTACCGATCACGCCTGCGGTTTTACCGTACATAGTAAAGCCGGTCAGCCCTTCCAGAGAGAAGTTGGCATCACGGGTACGCTGATAGGCACGGTGAATACGACGGTTGAGCGACATCATCATCCCGACCGCATGTTCTGCCACGGCTTCCGGAGAATAGGCCGGAACGCGAACAACCTTCAGACCCAGCTCTTTGGCGGCATCGAGATCGACGTTGTTAAAGCCCGCGCAGCGCAGGGCAATGTATTTCACGCCCTGTTTTTTCAACTCTTCCAGTACCGGTCGGCTACCGTCATCGTTAACGAAGATACACACGCCTTCGCAGCCGTGGGCGGTTTTAGCCGTCTTTTCAGTCAGCAGAAAGTCGAAAAATTCAAGATCGAAACCGTACGTCTCGTTAACATGTTGCAGATACTTTTTGTCGTACTGCTTTGTGCTATATACCGCGAGTTTCATAAGACTTTCTCCAGTGATTTTGGAACCACGTTAGCATGTTTAAAATTATCTTACAATTTTTCAAAATTCATTGAAATCAATAAGTTCTATGAATTATTGTAGAGCATCTACTCTTAAAAATGGCATTACCTTCAACTGACTGGCTAAACATGCGACAATGAGCGGCAAGAACGGCTTATTTATTTCGCAAAATCAGGATATTAACTGCCCATGAAGGGTAAATACAAAGCCGCAATCGCGCTATTACTGCTGCTATTTCTTGTGCCGCTGACGCTGCTGATGACGCTCGCCCAGTGGGTGCCCACGCTCGCCGGGATCTGGCTTCCCGTTGGAACACGCATCGCGTTTGAAAAAAGCCCACGGCTCACGCGCCACGCCCTGATCATCCCCGATCTCCGTTATCTGGTAGAAGAGTGCGAAATTGCCCGCGTGGAAAATGTGACCCTGTCACACCCCAGCCGCTGGGATCTGGATATTGGCGCACTTGAACTTAACTCTGTCTGCCTGAGCAAATTACCGCAATCGGCGCCGTCTACGGTGGCGCCGAAAACGCTGGCGCAGTGGCAGGCCATCCTGCCCAACACCTGGCTGACCATCCACCGTTTTACCCTTTCTCCCTGGCAGCAGTGGGAAGGTGAGCTGCATGCCTCACTCACGCCAGCCCGCCAGGACATCACCTATAAAGGCGAGCAGGTGAGCATTAAGGGGCAGTTGCGCGGCCAGACGCTCTCCATCACCCAGTTCGATGTGCAGCTGCCGGACCAGTCGCAGCCCGTGAAGCTGGTCGGTGAATTTACCCTGCCGCTGGTGCCGGACGGCGTACCGGTGAAAGGGCATACGGTCGCGACCTTTAACGTGCCACAGTTATCCTCGCTGGTCGATGCCGATCTGGACTGGGAGGATAAACAGGGCCAGCTGGTGGTTATGGCGCGGGACAACCCCGATCCGCTGCTCGATTTACCGTGGCAGATCACCGCTCAGCAGTTGACCATCAGCGACGGGCGCTGGAACTGGTCAGCCTCCGGTATGCCGATGAGCGGTCGCATCGGCCTGAAGGTGGATAACTGGCAGCAGGGGCTGGAAAAAGCCACCTTCACGGGGCGGCTAAACGTGCTGACCCAGGGAGATGCGGGTAAGGGCAACGCGGTACTGAATATCGGTCCCGGCTCGCTCAGTATGGAAAACAGCGCTATGCCGCTACACCTGAGCGGGGAAGCCAAGCAAAACGATCTGATCCTGTATGCCAGACTCCCGGCGAAGCTGACCGGCAGCCTTTACGATCCGCAGCTTACGTTTGAACCCGGCGCACTATTGCGCTCGCGCGGACGCATCATTGACTCGCTGGATATCGATGAGATCCGCTGGCCGCTGGCGGGCGTGAAGCTCACGCAAAAGGGCGTGGACGGCCGCCTGCAAGCCATTCTGCGGGCGCATGAAAACGAGATGGGCAATTTTGAGCTGCATCTGGACGGCCAGGCTAACGACTTTTTACCGGACAACGGTTTGTGGCAGTGGCGCTACTGGGGTAAAGGGAACTTCACGCCGATGAACGCGCGCTGGGATGTCCGGGGAACCGGGGAGTGGCGCGACAACGTTATCGAACTGACCGATCTTTCCACGGGGTTCGACAAATTGCAGTACGGCACGATGCTGGTCAGCAAACCGCGCCTGGTGCTGGATCACCCGGTGCGCTGGTCGCGGGACCCGGATAACCCCTCCTTTAGCGGTGCGCTCGCGCTCAATGCCGGGCAAACAAGCTTTTCAGGCGGAAGCGTGCTGCCGCCGTCCGTTTTGACCTTCAGCGTTGACGGGACAGACCCGACGGTGTTCCAGTTTAAAGGGAACCTTCATGCGGATGACATCGGCCCGGTCCAGGTGAATGGACGCTGGGACGGCGAACGCCTCCGCGGTCAGGCCTGGTGGCCAAAACAGTCTCTTACAGTGTTCCAGCCGCTGATCCCGCCAGACTGGAAAATGACCCTGCGCGGCGGCGAAATGTACGCGCAGGTGGCTTTCTCGGCGGCCCCAGACCAGGGGTTTGAGGCCGGGGGGCACGGCGTGCTGAAAGCGGGCAGCGCGTGGATGCCGGATAACGAAATCAACGGCGTTGATTTTGTTCTGCCGTTCCGCTTAAGCCAGGGCACCTGGTCACTGGGCACGCGCGGACCGGTAACGTTACGAATCGACGAGGTGAAAAACCTGTTCACAGCCCGAAATCTCACCGCGGATCTTCAGGGCGATTATCCCTGGACCGAAGCGAACCCGCTCCTGCTCACCAACGTGAAGGTGGAAGCGCTCGGCGGGAAAATCACCATGCAGCAGTTGAGAATGCCGCAGCACGATCCGGCTTTACTGCGCGTGGATAATATTTCCTCCAGCGAACTGATAAGCGCGGTAAATCCGAAGCAGTTTGCCATGTCCGGCCCGGTGAGCGGCGCGCTGCCGTTCTGGCTGGACAATGAGAAATGGATCATTAAAGATGGCTGGCTGACCAACCCGGGGCCGATGACGCTGCGCATCGACCAGGACACGGCGGATGCCATTGTGAAAGACAACGTGGTTGCCGGGGCGGCGATCAACTGGCTCCGCTATATGGAAATTTCGCAGTCGTGGACAAAACTCAATGTGGATAATCTGGGTGTGTTAACCATGCAGGCGGCCATTAAAGGCACCAGCCGCGTCGAGGGCAAAAGCAGCTTCGTTAACCTGAATTACACCCATGAAGAGAACATTTTTACCCTCTGGCGCAGCCTGCGCTTTGGGGACAATCTGCAAACATGGTTTGAGCAACATGCGGCGATACCCCTTCTCCGCGGTTCGACAGGCAAGGAAAGTGAGGAACAACAATGAAAAAGAGGGCTGGTGTACTCACCGTGGCCGTCGTCGCGCTGCTGTCAGGCTGCACGCCGCGCATTGAAGTGGCGGCGCCCAAAGAGCCGATCACCATCAACATGAACGTGAAAATCGAGCATGAAATCCATATCAAGGTGGATAAAGACGTCGAAGCCCTGCTGAAATCCCGCAGCGATCTGTTCTGAGGATGCCATGAAACGATTAGCTCTGATGTTATTGGCGCTGGGGATGAACGTTCACGCCGCCACGCTTACGCTCAACGATGCGCGCACCCAGGGGCGCGTAGGGGAAACCCTGAGCGGCTATCTTGCGCCCGTTCAGCACGACGCTGAAACCCTGGCGCTGGTGAACCGTATCAACGCCGCACGCACGGAAAGTTACCAGCAGCTTGCTGACAGCAATAATTTGCCCGTCGACGAGGTGGCGAAAATGGCGGGGCAAAAGCTGGTGGCGCGCGCAGCCGGGTGAGTACGTGAAGGGGATTAACGGCAAATGGCTGAAAAAGTAACTAGCGGTAACGCTTACGGTATTCGCCCGGCGAAACCCCGAAACGCTGCTTAAAGGCGGTGGAAAAATGGCTATGGTCGGTAAAGCCCCAGCTGTAGCCAATGCCCGCCAGCTTTTCGTCATCGCCGATGGAACGCAGCGCCTGAGCGCATAAATCGAGGCGACGGTTCTTAATATACTGCGCCACCACCAGCCCTTTCCCGGCAAACATGCGGTACAAGCTACGCACGGACATGCCGCTCTCTGAGGCTATCCACTCCGGTCTTAACGCCTCCGACTGAATATGATCGTCAATCAGGGACAGAACGTGGCGGAACTGACGCTCCTTGCGCGGCAGCACCTCGTCATGCTGCTGGAAGGCCGGACGCAGCAGACACACCATCGCCTCCAGCGCCGCTTCGCTTTCACTGGCGCTGAGATCGGCATTGCCCATGCTCTCCTGTAACAGTCGGTAGCTCAGCTGTACGGTAGGCAGACTGCGGGAGAGGGGCAACGCGCACCTCACTTCCTGAAAACGCGCGTGTTGCTCAATGATTTGTCGCGGGAGCAGCAGCGAAATCTGGCGGGAACGCTCCTGCCAGTAAATGGAGCACGGGCGGGAGGCGTCAATCAGCGTGATATCCCCGGCTTTCAGCAGCGCGCGCTGGTCGTCCTGTTCGATTCCGGCGCTGCCTTCCAGCTGAAACACGGTGTAGAACCAGGCATCGTTGCCGTTTTTGATCTCCTGACGGGTGCGAAACAGGTTAACGCCTGCGGCGGTCACCGTGCTCAGCTTCAGACTTTGGGTGTAGCTGGTTTCCAGTTCGCCGAGAAACGCCCCCTCTAACGGACGTGCCGCAAAGCGCCCACAAACCTGGTTAATTTGCGCCAGCCACTGCTGAAAATTGTCCTGTTCGCTTGCACATGCCATTGATTTTCTCGCTGAACCGTCACTGTTTTCGCATTGTTGCATTTATGTTGCATTTTGTCAGGGCTACGAGGCTGACTATAGGAAAGAACACTCAACGGTTACAGCGATATAAGCGGGAATTATCACGATTTGCGGAGCCTGTCACAGCTGGCAAAGCGAATGTCACACAGACAAAAGCAGGAATGCGAATCCCCTCTTAGACTGCATACACACCCTGCGAAGCATAACGAAGGAGTATCCTATGTCCGAATCACACGTCGCCGTCCTGCCTGGCGTGCAGCAGTTTTTAGATCGCCAGCACGGCCTGTGGATCGAAGGGCGTCAGGCGGCATCCGATAGCGAAAAGCGTCTGAACGTCTACAACCCGGCGACCGGAGAGGTCATTGCCTCCACCGCCGATGCCAGCGTTGATGATGTCGATCGTGCGGTGATGTCTGGCTGGCGCGCCTTTGTCGCCCGAAGCTGGGCCGGGCGGCTTCCGGCAGAGCGGGAACGCATCCTGCTGCGGTTTGCGGATCTGGTGGAACAGCATGGCGAAGAACTGGCACAGCTCGAAACCCTGGAGCAGGGGAAATCGATTAACATTTCCCGCGCCTTCGAGGTGGGCTGCACCCTGAACTGGATGCGCTACACGGCAGGGCTGACCACCAAAATTGTCGGTAAAACCCTCGATCTCTCGATTCCACTGCCGCAGGGCGCGCGTTATCAGGCGTGGACGCGTAAAGAGCCGGTTGGGGTCGTGGCGGGGATTGTGCCATGGAACTTCCCGCTGATGATTGGCATGTGGAAAGTGATGCCCGCGCTGGCGGCAGGTTGCTCCATCGTGATCAAACCCTCGGAAACGACGCCGCTCACCCTGTTACGGGTGGCGGAACTGGCGAGCGAGGCGGGGATCCCGGATGGCGTTTTCAACGTGGTGACCGGCAGTGGCGCCGTCTGTGGCGCGGCACTGACCTCGCACCCGCGCATTGCCAAAGTGAGCTTTACCGGATCGACGGCGACGGGCAAGCAGATTGCCCGCGCGGCGGCGGATACGCTAACGGGCGTGACGCTGGAACTGGGCGGCAAAAACCCGGCCATCGTGCTGAAAGATGCCGATCCGGCGTGGGTGATTGAAGGGCTGATGACCGGCAGCTTCCTGAATCAGGGGCAGGTCTGCGCGGCCAGTTCACGTATATATATTGAAGCTCCGCTGTTCGACACGCTGGTCAGCGGCTTTGAACAGGCCGTGAAATCCCTGAGCGTCGGGCCGGGCATGTCGCCGGATGCGTTTATCAACCCGCTGGTGTCGCGCGCCCACTGCGATAAGGTCCAGGCGTTTCTGGATGAGGCGAAGGCGCACAATGCGGAGCTGATCGCCGGGAACCGGGGGCCAGACGGCAAAGGCTATTACGTTTCGCCAACGCTGGTGGTCAACCCGGATAATCATCTGCGACTGACGCGTGAAGAGGTCTTCGGGCCGGTGGTGAATCTGGTCCGTGTAGCTGACGGGGAAGAGGCGCTTCAGCTGGCGAACGACACTGAATACGGCTTAACGGCCAGCGTCTGGACGCAGAACATCAGTAAAGCGCTGGAGTACACCGACAGGCTACAGGCCGGAACCGTGTGGGTGAACAGCCACACGCTGATAGATGCCAACCTGCCGTTCGGCGGCATGAAGCAGTCTGGCACCGGGCGCGATTTCGGCCCCGACTGGCTGGATGGCTGGTGTGAAACCAAGTCGGTGTGTGTGCGGTATTAAAAAAACGCCGGGTGGCGGCTACGCCTTACCCGGCCTACGGGAGCAAGGAAAAGGTTGGTTTTGTAGGCCGGGTAAGCGCAGCGCCACCCGGCGTAACTTACAGCGACCACCGATTCCGCCCGGCCTCCTTCGCCCTGTACAGCGCCGCATCGGCGCGGGCAATGATTTCCGCCCCGACTGGCTGGACGGCTGGTGCGAAACTAAGTCGGTGTGTGTGCGGTATTAAAAAAACGCCGGGTGGCGGCTACGCCTTACCCGGCCTACGGGAGCAAGGAAAAGGTTGGTTTTGTAGGCCGGGTAAGCGCAGCGCCACCCGGCGTAACTTACAGCGACCACCTATCCCGCCCGGACTCCTTCGCCCGATACAACGCCGCATCGGCGCGGGCGATGATTTCCGGGCCGGCCAGTCCTGGGGTATAGCCGGCAATGCCCATACTCACCGTCACACATTCACTCACCTTCGACGCGCTGTGCGCAATGGCTGCGGTGCGCAGGCCAGCCTGGATCCGCGCGGCGACTTTCTCAGCAACGCTTTCTTCACAGTCAAAGAGGATCACGACGAACTCCTCACCACCGTAGCGCGAAACCACATCCTCTGGCGTGCGCACCGAGGAGTTCAGCACCTCCGCGACCCGCGCGAGACACGCGTCTCCTGCCTGGTGACCATAGGTGTCGTTATACAGTTTGAAGTAGTCGACATCCAGCATCAGTACCGTGAAGCGTTTGCCTTGCTCCACCGCGTTTTCCAGCACCAGTTCCATCGCCCGGCGGTTGGCCGTTTTCGTCAGCGGATCCTGATGGGCCAGCGCATCCAGCCGCGAAATTAAACGCTGATTCTGCTGGTTGCGACGCCAGGCCTCTTCAAACCAGCTTAAGAGGATGTAGCGTCCGCAAACGAGAATGAACGTGAACACCACCCACAGCCCGGCAAAGCGAAGGTTCATCTCCTGATTCAGCAGCATGCTGGCAACGGGCATGGTGATCCACAGCGGCGCGATAAAGCACACCAGTCCCACCGGATGAAAATAGAGCGCGGTCATACCGGCCATCAGCAGGGTAACAAATATCGGCCAGGGATGAGGAAGCTGTATCACGTTGATAAACCAGTAACAACTTATCGACCATAGCAGGCTACACATTAACAGCACGGCGCTGACGCCGCGGATGTGGCGCCAGGCCATTATTACCAGCGCCACGGAAAGGATGACTACCCCCAGCATGGAAGCGTCAATCATCTGTGTGAGAGGTGGGCTGACGTGTAAGAGGGTATCAATTTGGCCGAACAGGGAATTGCGCAGCAGGATCATTAGCGCAAAGCTCGCGTTGACGAAGGCGAGCCACGGCAGGTTCATGGCCAGCCCGTGGACAACCATGGCGTTACGGGTCGGCCAGGTCGCGGGCTCCGGAGTGGCGTTGTGTCTTTTTTCCATGAGAGAGAATGTCCCTGTGGCGGGCGGAAAGACCGCCCGCGAGTGCATGCCTTTACGGGGTCACAATGTTAAACCAGAATTCAAATTTATCCATGTAACCGAGCATGGCATCGAGTTTTGCGGCATCGCCCGTCACTTTGATATCGCCATTATCCTGAGCCTGTTTAAGCGTCACTTCTTTCAGGATGATTTTATTCAGCGTATCGCGGTTGAGGGTCACGGTCGCGTCAGCATCCTTCGCTTCGGCGTTCGCCGTGTGGTTCAGCACGCCATTTTCCAGCTCCAGCTTGTATTTGCCGCCGTCGCTGCCGAGGTCGATGTTAAACACCGATTTTGCATCCGCTGCTTTTTCACCGTTGATATGCACCGCCAGATAGTCAAAGAACATTTCTGGCGTCATTGCGCGCACGGTATCCGGGCTGGCGGTATTCGGGGTTGGACCTTTCACCACGCCGTTACGCAACTCCTGCGCGCCGGTCAGGTAGAAGTTACGCCATGGGCCGGATTCAGCCTGATAACCCAACTGCTCCAGCGCATCCGCTTCAAGGTTACGTGCGGCCTGGTTGTTTGGATCGGCGAATACCACTTTGCTGACCACCTGAGCCACCCAGCGATAGTTGCCCTGGTCAAAATCGGTTTTAGCTTTACTCAGGATGGCATCCGCGCCTCCCATATACTCCACAAATTTCTTCGCGGCTTCTTCAGGCGGCAGTTCATCCAGGGTCGCGGGGTTGCCGTCAAACCAGCCTAAATAGAGCACGTAGGTGGCTTTGACGTCATGACTGACTGAACCGTAATAGCCTCGGTTGGCCCAGGTATTGGCCAGGGAGTTCGGCAGCTTGAAGTTGGCGGCGATCTCGTCACGCGTCAGCCCTTCATTCGCCATGCGCAGGGTCTGGTCGTTGATGTAGCGGTAGAGGTCGCGCTGGCTTTTCAGCAGGTTAACCACATTCTCGTTGCCCCAGGTCGGCCAGTGGTGCTGCGCCATGATAACTTCGGCCTTATCACCCCAGCGTACAATTGCCTGGTTGATGTATTTCGACCATGGCAGCGGTTCACGAATTTTCGCACCGCGCAGGGAGTAGGTGTTGTGCAGGGTATGGGTAACATCTTCCGCAGATTCGATCAGCTTTTTCTCTTCGATATACCAGAGCATCTCAGAAGGCGCTTCGGAGCCCGGCGCGAGCATAAAATCATAGGTCAGGCCATCGATCACCTCTTTCTGACCATCTTTCTCAATGATATTGGTCGGGGCAATCAGGGTCACCGTCCCGGCGGAGGTGGTGGTGCCGAGACCCGCACCCACCTGGCCTTTCGCATCCGGCTTCAGCAGGTTGCCGTACATATAGCTGGCGCGGCGGCTCATGACATTACCCGCCATGATATTTTCCGCGACGGCGGCCTCCATAAATCCGGCTGGCGCGTAGACTTTAACCTTGCCGGACTTCACGTCGGCTTCGTCCACCACGCCGCGCACGCCGCCATAGTGGTCAACGTGGCTGTGGGTGTAAATAACAGCGACGACAGGTTTCTTGCCGCGATTTTTATAGTAAAGATCCATCCCGACTTTGGCCGTCTCCGCCGACACCAGCGGATCGACCACGGTAATGCCTTCTTTACCTTCAATAATGGTCATGTTTGACAGGTCGAGGTTACGGATCTGGTACACGCCCTCGGTGACTTCAAACAGGCCGCTGATGTTAATCAGCTGGGACTGACGCCATAAGCTCGGGTTAACCGAATCGGGCGCTTTATCGCCTTCCTTGATAAAGGCGTACTGCTGTGGATCCCAGACGGTGTTGCCTTGCTCCCCTTTGATAATTTCCTGAGGTAGCGGGGCGATAAACCCTTTGTGGGCATTGGTAAAATCGGTGTTATCAGAGAAAGGAAGCTGGTTGAAGAGTGCGTTGTTGGCCTGCTGAGTTGCTGCGGTTGCATCCTTAGGGGCTTCTGCGGCCCAGGCTGAACTGGCGGAAATGAAAAAACCGGCCAGCGCAAGGCTTCTTACTATCTCATTGACTTTCATCCTAAAACCTCTCGGTTATGTATAGCGTTGTTCATGGATACTTCGATATCTACAAAATGTTTCAGATGTTGCAAAAGCATTAAGCGAAGTAACATTAACTATAATCGGGGAGTGGTATTCAGCAAGAAAGCGAATGAAAAACCGGGCATCGTGCCCGGTCAACGTGTTATTTCTGCTCTTTTTTCTTGCCGAGCGTTGGCGTCTCGTCAAAGAAGTTCCACGGCTTGAGTAACGTGTGCACCCATTCCGTCGGCATTATCGGCCACTCCTCGGCGCGGGCGACATGGGTGGTGCCGGTGGTCATCCAGATGACGTTATCCTGGTCGTTCAGCGACTCGTTATCTTTGCTGTACTGGCCGAGGCCCGTATCATGCGTGGAACGGTTCGGGTATTTTCCCTCCGGGTACATCTCGTCGGGATGGTAACGCGTCACCCACAGCTGTTTATCCATAAAGCTCAGGCGGTGATAAATCCACTCGTCCGGGGCAAACTTCGCGCCCGTCGCCACCGGGTGTGTGCCCCCCGCGTAAGGGATGATCTGATACGAGACCGGGTTGCCCATGCGGTTCTCTTTGCTGGTGTTGCTCAACAGACGGATGGTGCCCGGATCAAACTTCTGCGCCGCCTGCTGTTCGGTATCAATATCATACTGATTAACCTGCATGGTGCTGGTGCGCGGTCCGCCAGCGGTGTTCGGTTTGACGTCCGGATCCATGGCCACCAGCTTGTTGTTGATGCCGTCCACGTCCATATCCAGACGGAAGTTGTAGATGTGCTGGTGGGTGGTGCCGACAATATTATGGTCGATCAGCGTACCGTATCGGGTGTCATCCTTCGCGGTGGCATCATGCATGGTTTTCGTCTGCACGCCTTTCACCGCTTCAATGCCCGTGGCCCCTGCATCAATGCCGATGGTGCCGTTTTCGTGGAATACCCAGTCGAAGATATAATCGTAGTTACCCACGGTGCTGACCCAGCGCACCACCAGCTCGCGGCGCTCGGTGCTGACGTTGGGTTTACCTAACTCCTGATGCTTATACTCCGGCCCGGCGTAACGCTCGAAAATGGCGATCGCCCGGGGGATCTCCATTGGCGCACCGGTATAGTCCGGGATGGTTTCGTTGAGCATCACGGCGTTAGACGGAACATCCTTGCCGCGCACCAGCGGGGAGGTCAGGGTACCCATGCCGTAATCACCGGAGTCCAGGTAGGCCTTAAAGTACCAGCCGATATCCGGGTCGCCGTACGGCACAATCATGCCCCCGAGCGATCCCTGATACATCACCTGTCGCTTTTTGCCGTTGTCGTTATAGGTCACGGTGGAGATCATCGGGCCGACGCGCGAGTCCAGGCTCAGATGAAAATCCCAGTTCTGCCAGTGCACCATATCCCCGGTAATGGTGTAGTTCTTGCCTTCCGGCTCGATAATCTCCAGCGGTTTTTTCACCGTTTCAACGCGGTCACGGCCATCATAAGGACGCGGGGTGAGCGGCACCGGCACGACCGGGCCTTCCTCAATGTTCTGGATTTTCTTCTGCTCAAGATCCACCACCGCAACCAGGTTTTCGATCGGGTGCGCCCAGTAGTTACCGTCGCCCACGTCGAGATAGCTGATCACTTTCAGCAGGCGGTCTTCCTGTTTCAGCCCATCCTTGCCGTCAAAAAAGCCGACGGTAAGCGGGGTGGTGATCACTTTCTTCGGATCGGTAATGCCGCGCTTTTTCAGCACGGCGGCAAACTCCGGGCTTTCATTGATGATCTGCTGCACGGTATTGAAGTCATCCAGCAGCACCATGCCGTGCGCGTCTTTGATCGGCTCCCAGCGGAGGATATTTTTGTCCTTCAGATCCACCCGGCTTTCGATGATGCGTTTGCCGTCAAGCATAATGATATTGGCCTGGCGGGGCGCATCCACCGCCGTGCCGTTAAGCACGAAGTCCCAGACTTTGGCTTTTTCTGGCTCCGCCAGCGCAATCTGGGTAAAGCGGGTATTGGGTTTAAAATCCGCAGAGGCTTTCACAATGGCTACGGCCTGGTTGATTTCATCAGCCGTCAGCGCGTTTAACGGATGGGGGCGTTTTTCAACCTGGAATGTCTGATCAAGACCGGACTGAAAGACATCGTTGATAAAAGTCTCCGGGATATAGGCCTTATTGTTCTTCATCACCACGGGCACCTGGAGCGTCAGCGGTTTGCCGTTAACGATGGCGGTGTTGGCGCCGGGTTTGACCTTCACAAAGGCACCGTCTTTAGCGATGGTGAACATCTGGGCGTAATCATCCCACTGCACGTCCGCGCCAAACGCCTGAAGCGTTTTGTCCATCGGGACCATATGCGCCTCGCTGCCGTGAGCGTAAACAGGGGATTGCCAGGCGCAACAGAGCGCAACGGCCATGGCCAGTGCCGTTCTACGGGCAAAAAAAGAAGAATTGCTTCCCATCGCAGACCTCATCTTGTTGTGTTTATTGTGTTGTGTCAGCCTTATCCTGACAGGCGCGCACGAAAAGCGTTTGCCTGCATCTGCCAGGTTGTTTGTCAGTCTTGCCAGGTTAAAAAAAGACCGGGGGTGCATCACACCCCGTGAAAGTATGCTTCAGTAAGGTGAACTGTCGAGATGAATGCGGACATCGAAACCTACCGTCGTGAACGAATAAACCGTACCGCGAACGCGAAGATAAATGTCTCCATTTTTAATTGCCGCTGAAGCTTTATCATCATCGGTGATCATGACGGGATTGATATTCTTAATATTAGACATGAATTCTTCCGGACTTTTTTTCGCATCAAAGAGATAAATATGATACCTGTTTTTAGACAGTGAACCCGTCTCAACCTGGGTGATGTAAAGAGTTAAACGATCGTTAACCTTGATTTTTTCCTGCAAATTTTCATACACGGTAAAAAGATCGCGGAAAGGGTATGCAATGAATATGAGAAAAATAAAGATAATAATTCCAGCTCGCCAGTTAAAAACCCGAACGTCGCGCATAATCTATTCCTGCCCTTATCCATAACTGATCGACTGGATCATCACCGTAATTATTATTGTTCTGGAATTTTGCAAATTCTGCAGGATCGCTTGTCCCGGCAAGAATCTGTGCAGTGCCTGCCCCCCGGAGCAGAATTCCCTCAGGAATGCCTGCTGCCGCACCAACGGCACCGTAATGAAAATTGCCAAAATTGGCATACTCTGCACGGCCTTGTTTATAATCCCAGGGACCATGGTTTCTGACCATTTGATAAAACCATATGTAGGTCATTAATGAGGGGCCACCATGAAATCGCGCTATTATCATGTGGCTAACGACGTCCACGCCAGGTGGTGCAAAGGATGCAATATTATAGGGTGTTGAATAGGAAGGAGTTCGCATATTTAACGCTCAGCCCAACAGTCTGCAAACTGTATATTACCATCGCAATATGTCCATGTTATTTTATCATAGCGTAGTTCCACGACTTCAAGATGATTATGTTTTTCTTTCGTCGGGTCTTTAATGTCATGCATCAATGGCGTAACGGAAACGACGCGAATATTATCGAGACGCATATTGTAATATTCTACTTCCTGTCCGGCGTCATTAATGCGATACCACCTGAACTCGGCCGTTTTAAGGGTTTGGCCAGTCGCAACCGCTTTCATCAGGTAAGGGGAGGAGGAATCGATTTCTTTTTGAAATACGACTGGGGCATGGTTACGTTTACTGGTAATTTTCCCGGTCAATGGATCGGTTGGGAGGCGAAGATTGTGTGTAAAGCCAGTGACTTCAATGCTTCCCTCACGGTAACAAACATCCACCGAGCCTGTAATTTTTGTACCACCATCGTCAGTCAAGAAAAGGTAAACAGGAATTGCCATAGTCTGTTAATCATCCATGTAATTTAACGCGGGAATATTCCCGGCGATAAATAATAACTATGCTAACTATACGGTCAATTTGCTTAGTGTTTCCGGTTGTAACTTATCCAAACCAGGCAGACTGGATGGTTCGATTAATCAAAGCCAACCAGTCCCTGTATTACCTTCCGTTTATTTTGATGCGCTCAAACACTCGAGGCAGCAAGGTTAATGCCATTGCTTTGATTAAAAGTCACCCTGCTGGCGCGCCACCAGCGTCAGAATGGAGTAAAGCGCCACGGCCTGCTGATGCTGGTTGAAGATCTCCACCGCCCATTCCACCACGCCAGTCGGTTTTTCCTCGGCAGTGCGCTGTTTCTTCAGCGTTTTACGTTTACAGGTCAGGCGCACCTGAATGGTATCGCCCGGCTTGACCGGCTCGATAAAGCGCAGGTTTTCCATGCCGTAGTTGGCAATGACCGGCCCAACCCCGGCATCGACAAACAGCCCCGCCGCGGCGGAAATCAGGAAATAACCGTGTACCACGCGCTCGCCAAAAATCGACTCCGCCGCGCCAATTTTGTCCATATGGGCATAGAAATGATCCCCGCTCAGGCAGGCAAAATTCACGATATCCGCTTCCGTCAGGGTACGACGCGGGGTCAGCAGGCTGTCGCCCGGCTGTAACTCCTCGAAGTATTTACGGAACGGATGAACGCGATCTTCCAGCACCTCCGCGCCACGGACCCACTGTTTGCCGATGGCGGCGAGCATGGACGGGCTGCCCTGAATGGCCGTGCGCTGGAGATAGTGCTTCACCGCACGCAGGCCGCCCAGCTCCTCGCCGCCGCCCGCACGTCCCGGGCCGCCGTGCACCAGCTGCGGCAGCGGTGAACCGTGGCCGGTGGATTCTTTCGAGGATTCCTGGTTAAGGATCTGAATGCGTCCGTGGGCGCGCGCGGCACCGGCAATAAATTGCCGCGCCACGTTTGAATCTGCCGTGACCAGCGTTCCCGCCAGGCTGCCGCCGCCCGCCCGCGCCAGCTGCATGGCGTGTTCACTGTTGCGGTACGGCATCAGGGTGGCGACGGGGCCAAAGGCTTCGGTGGCGTGAACGGCCGGAGTTTCGTCCGGCTGCGGGCAGAACAGCAGGGTGGGCGGGAAGAATGCGCCAGCCGCCTGCATATCGGCTTTACCACCCAGACGGATCTGGCAGCCCGAGGCAAGCAGATGTTCGACTTTTTCCTGCACGTCAGCACGTTGCTCACTGTTGACGAGAGCCCCCATCTTCACCCCTTCCTGGGCCGGATCGCCGACGACCACGTTCTCCAGCCGCGCAATCAGCGCCTGGCTGACGGCTTCAACCTGTGCTTCCGGCACGATGATGCGGCGGATGGCGGTACATTTTTGCCCGGCTTTGGCGGTCATCTCGCGCACCACTTCGCGAATAAACAGCGCAAACTCCGGCTGCTCCGGCGTCACGTCCTCACCCAGCACGCAGCAGTTAAGGGAATCTGCTTCCATGGTAAACGGAATGGAATGCGCGACGATATTCGGATGTACGCGCAGGCTCTGCCCGGTGCTGGCCGACCCGGTAAACGTCACCACGTCCTGGCTGTCGAGCTGGTTCAGCAGATCGCCCGCGCCACCACAGATCAGGCTGATGGCGCCGTCCGGCACCAGTCCGCTCTCGACGATCGCTTTCACCATTGCCTGAGTCACCTGCGCGGTGGCGGTGGCGGGCTTGATGATGGCGGGCATCCCGGCAAGCCAGGTGGGTGCGAGCTTTTCCAGCATCCCCCAGCACGGAAAGTTGAACGCGTTGATATGCACCGCCACGCCGGATTTCGACGTTAACACGTGACGTGCCGCAAAGCCGCCTTCCTTCGACAGCGGGATCAGCTCATCCTCCGGCCACAGGGTATCGTCCGGCAGCTCACGGCTGCCGAGGCTTGCGTAGGTGAAGAGGGTGCCGATACCGCCTTCAATATCCACCCAGCTGTCGGCCTTCGTCGCGCCGGTCTGGGCTGACAGGGCATAAAACCGATCCTTCTGGCTCAGCAGATGTTTGGCCACCGCCTTCAGCATGGCGGCGCGCTCGATAAAGCTCATTGCGCGGAGCGCTTCTCCGCCGTGTTCAATGGCGTAACGGCGCGCGGCCGCCATATCCAGCCCTTCGCTGGTGACTTCAAATAGCGTTTCCCCGCTGATGGCGTGGGTGATGGTGCGCTCGCGGCCCCGGCCTGATTGCCAGGTGCCGGACAAGAAGCTGGCTAACTGCTGCATTTCTTCTCTCCAGGTGTTTCGTGATTTCACTATAAATAGTTTGATCGCGAATCATAAAAAGCAAGCTGAGTTTTAATGAATTGTTAACGTTGTGATCTCTATTGCTTAGCCTGACCACCCGAAAGCCTTGTATAATCGGCCTTTCATGAAAAGGCTTGCGAGCGTTGTCACAAAATAAACAAACGCTTCTTGGGGTTATATTTAACCTTTGTGTAACTTTTAAGAAACCAAATGATTCACCATTATGCTGTTTTTGGTGATTTAACGAATCACAAAGGTGGTTATGTGACGCAAGAACAACGCTTTGAGCAACGCATCGCACAGGAGACGGCCATCGAGCCGCAGGACTGGATGCCGGATGCCTATCGCAAGACGCTGATCCGCCAGATTGGACAGCACGCCCACTCTGAGATTGTCGGCATGCTGCCGGAAGGAAACTGGATCACCCGCGCGCCGACGCTGCGCCGGAAAGCCATTCTGCTGGCGAAGGTTCAGGACGAAGCCGGACACGGCCTGTACCTCTACAGCGCGGCGGAAACGCTGGGCTGCGCCCGGGAGGACATCTATCAAAAGATGCTCGACGGCAAGATGAAATACTCCTCCATCTTCAACTATCCGACCCTGAGTTGGGCCGATATCGGCGTCATTGGCTGGCTGGTGGACGGGGCGGCCATCGTGAACCAGGTGGCGCTGTGCCGTACGTCTTACGGCCCGTACGCCCGGGCGATGGTGAAAATCTGTAAAGAAGAGAGCTTCCACCAGCGTCAGGGTTTTGAAGCCTGTATGGCGCTGGCGCAGGGCAGTGAAGCACAGCGGCAGATGTTGCAGGACGCCATCAACCGTTTCTGGTGGCCCGCGCTGATGATGTTCGGACCCAACGACGACAACTCCCCAAACAGCGCCCGCAGTCTTGCCTGGAAGATCAAACGCTTTGGCAACGATGAGCTTCGCCAGCGCTTCGTGGACAACACGGTGCCTCAGGTGGAGATGCTCGGCATGACCGTGCCGGATCCCGACCTGCGTTTCGATGAAGAGAGCGGCCACTACCGCTTCGGCGAAATCGACTGGCAGGAATTTGACGAGGTGATCAACGGGCGCGGGATCTGCAACCACGAACGTCTGGCCGCAAAACGTAAAGCCTGGGACGACGGCGCATGGGTGCGTGAAGCCGCTCTGGCCCACGCGGAAAAACAACGCGCCCGCCAGGCCGCATAAGAGGAATCAACCATGAGCAATGTTTACTGGCCGTTATACGAAGTTTTTGTCCGTTCGAAGCAGGGGCTGTCGCACCGCCATGTGGGCAGCCTTCACGCTGCCGACGACCGCATGGCGCTGGAAAACGCGCGCGATGCCTATACCCGCCGCAGCGAAGGCTGTTCCATCTGGGTGGTGAAGGCGAGTGAAATCGTCGCCTCCCAGCCGGAAGAGAGCGGGGAGTTTTTCGATCCGGCGGAGAGCAAGGTCTACCGCCATCCGACGTTTTACACCATCCCTGATGGCATTGAGCATATGTGAGGTTGGGGATGAACAACGTATCTGCTTATGCCCTGCGTCTGGGTGACAACGGTCTGGTGCTCTCACAGCGTCTGGGCGCCTGGTGCGGCCATGCGCCGGAGCTGGAAATTGACCTGGCGCTCGCCAATATCGGCCTTGATCTGCTCGGGCAGGCGCGCAATTTCCTGACCTACGCCGCTGAACGGGAGGGTAAGGGTGATGAAGACACCCTGGCCTATGGCCGCGATGAGCGTCAGTTCCGCAATTTGCTGCTGGTGGAACAGCCAAACGGCAGCTTCGCCGACACCATTGCCCGTCAGTATCTGATGGATGCGTGGAACGTAGCGCTGTACGAACGGTTGATCCACAGCAGCGACAGTCAGCTTGCCGCCATCGCGGCAAAAGCCATTAAAGAGGCGCGCTATCACCTGCGCTTCAGCCGCGGCTGGCTGGTGCGGCTGGGGGACGGGACAGAAACCTCCTCACAGAAAATGCAGCAGGCGGTGGATAGCCTGTGGCGCTTTACGGCTGAATTGTTCGACGCCGACGACGTCGAGCTGGCGCTGATTGACACCGACGTGGCGGTTGATCCGCGCGCCCTGCGGGAACCGTGGGAGCGCGAAGTGTTTGCCGGGCTGGCGGAAGCTACCCTCCGCGTGCCCGAGGAAGTGGCGTATCGCACGGGCGGCAAGAAGGGGCTACATACTGAACACCTCGGACCGATGCTGGCAGAGATGCAGTATCTCCAGCGCGTTTACCCCGGCCAGCAGTGGTAAAGGAGGACGCCATGCAACGCCTCGTCGACATCGCGCCTGCCCAAATCCCGCAGATTTGGGCGCTGTTAAGCCAGATCCCCGACCCGGAATTGCCGGTGCTGACCATCACCGACCTGGGCATGGTGCGCAGCGTGAAGGCACAGGGGGAAGGCTGGGTCATCGGCTTCACGCCAACCTATTCGGGCTGTCCGGCAACGGAGCATCTGCTGGGTGCGATCCGCGAAACTCTGACCGGGAACGGCTTTTCCCCGGTACATATTGTGCTGCAACTGGAGCCCGCCTGGACCACCGACTGGATGACCGACGATGCCCGCAGGCGCCTGCGGGAATATGGCATCAGCCCGCCTGTCGGCCATAGCTGCCACGCCCACGTTCCTGCGGAGGTGAGCTGCCCGCGCTGTGCGAGCACCGATACCTCGCTCATCAGTGAATTTGGTTCCACGGCCTGCAAAGCGCTCTACCGCTGCAATACCTGCCGTGAGCCCTTCGACTATTTCAAATGTATTTGAGGCTGCCATGACAACGTTTCATTCATTAACAGTGGCAAAAGTGGAACCCGAAACCCGCGACGCGGTGACCATTACCTTCGCGGTGCCGCAGGCGTTACAGGAGGCGTACCGCTTCCGTCCCGGTCAGCATTTGACCCTGAAAGCCAGTCCTGGCGGGGATGAACTGCGCCGCTGCTACTCCATCTGCCGGAGCACCGCGTGCGGTGAGATCAGCGTGGCGGTCAAAGCCATCGAGGGCGGACGTTTTTCCCGCTATGCCCGGGACGAAATCAAACCGGGCATGGCACTGGAGGTGATGGTGCCCCAGGGGCATTTTGGCTACCAGCCGCAGGCCGAACGCGAAGGCCACTATCTGGCGATTGCCGCCGGGTCCGGGATCACCCCGATGCTGGCGATTATGTCCGCTACGCTGGCCACTGAAGCCCACAGCCACTTCACCCTGATTTACGGCAACCGCAGCAGCCAGAGCATGATGTTCCGCCGGGCGCTGGCGGACCTGAAAGATAAATACCCGCAGCGTTTGCAGCTGATCTCCATCTTCAGCCAGGAGACGCTCGACAGCGATCTGCTCCATGGCCGTATTGACGGGGAAAAGCTCCAGGCGCTGGCAAAAACGCTGGTGAATTTCCGCCAGTACGATGAAGCCTTCATCTGCGGCCCGTCGGCGATGATGGACGAGGCTGAGGCGGCGCTGAAAGCGCTGGGTATGCCGGAAAAAGCGATCCATCTTGAACGCTTTAACACGCCGGGAACCCCCGTTAAACGGACAGTCAGCGTGCAGGCCGACGGGCAGAAGGTCACCGTCCGTCAGGACGGGCGCGACAGGGAGATCACCCTGACGGCGGACGACGAGAGCATTCTTGACGCGGCCCTGCGTCAGGGGGCGGATCTGCCTTACGCCTGCAAGGGCGGCGTGTGCGCCACCTGCAAATGCAAAGTGCTTCGCGGGGAGGTGGACATGGCGACCAACTACAGCCTGGAGCCGGACGAGCTGGCCGCAGGCTATGTGCTGAGCTGTCAGGCGCTGCCGTTAACCGCTGACGTTATCGTCGATTTTGATGCGAAGGGGATGGCATGAGCGAACTGATTGTCACCCGTCATGGCCGCGTGTTGCAGCTGACGCTTAACCGTCCGGCGGCGCGCAACGCGCTCAACAATGCCCTGCTCACGCAAATTGCGGAGCAGCTTGAAGCCGCCGCCGCGGATGCGGAGATCGCCGTCTGTGTGATTTACGGCAACGAACGCTGCTTTGCCGCCGGGGCCGATCTCAACGAAATGGCGGAGAAAGACCTGCCCGCCACACTGAACGATATCCGCCCGCAGCTGTGGGCGCGGATAAACGCCTTCACCAAACCGCTGATTGCCGCCGTGAACGGCTACGCGCTGGGGGCAGGCTGTGAGCTGGCGCTGCTCTGCGACGTGGTGATTGCCGGTGATAACGCCCGCTTTGGCCTGCCGGAAATCACCCTCGGGATCATGCCGGGCGCAGGCGGCACCCAGCGGCTAATCCGTAGCGTGGGCAAATCGCTGGCCAGCAAAATGGTGCTGACGGGCGAAAGCATCACGGCGGTTCAGGCGCACAGCGCCGGGCTGGTCAGTGACGTTTACCCGGCCTCGCTGACGCTGGAGTATGCCCTGAAGCAGGCGGGGATGATGGCGCGCCACTCGCCGCTGGCGTTACAGGCGGCGAAGCAGGCGCTTCGCCAGTCGCAGGAAGTGCCGCTTCAGGCCGGGCTGGCGCAGGAGCGTCAGCTGTTTGCGCTACTCGCGGCCACCGACGATCGCCGGGAAGGCATCAACGCCTTTTTACAGAAACGCACCCCAGACTTTAAAGGACGCTAATTGTGGAATTTATTCTGAGCCATGTTGAGCAGGGCGTAATGACCATTACGCTGAACCGCCCGGAGCGCCTGAACAGCTTTAACGACGTCATGCACCAGCAGCTTTCCGAATGCCTGAAGCAGGCCGAGCGCGATGACGCTATCCGCTGCCTGCTGATCACCGGGGCAGGACGCGGTTTCTGCGCCGGGCAGGATCTCAACGACCGTAACGTGGACCCGAACGGCCCTGCGCCGGATCTGGGCATGTCCGTTGAGACTTTTTACAACCCGCTGGTGCGCCGCCTGGCAAAACTGCCGAAGCCGGTGATTTGCGCGGTTAACGGCGTGGCGGCGGGGGCAGGTGCCACGCTGGCCCTCGGCTGTGACATGGTGATTGCGGCCCGTTCAGCCAGCTTTGTGATGGCCTTCAGCAAGCTCGGGCTGGTACCGGACTGCGGCGGAACCTGGCTGCTGCCGCGCGTGACCGGACGCGCCCGCGCCATGGGGCTGGCATTGCTGGGCGACAAGCTCAGCGCCGAGCAGGCACAGGCCTGGGGAATGATCTGGCAGGTGGTGGACGACGAGCAGCTCTCCGCCACCGCACAGCAGATGGCGCTGCATTTTGCCTCGCAGCCGACCTATGGCCTGGGCTTGATCAAGCAGGCGATCAACGCCGCTGAAACCAACACCCTCGACGCCCAGCTTGATCTGGAGCGCGACTATCAACGTCTGGCTGGACGCAGCGACGACTACCGGGAAGGCGTCAGCGCGTTCCTGGCAAAACGCGCGCCGAACTTTACGGGGAAATAAGATGGTGAATATCCATACGGTCGCCGTCATTGGCAGCGGCACCATGGGCGCCGGGATTGCCGAAGTGGCAGCCAGCCACGGTCATCCGGTTCTGGTGTACGACATTGACGCTGCGGCGATTTCCCGCGCCGTCGACGGCATTCGCCAGCGGCTGTCCTCTCGCGTTGCGCGCGGAAAACTCTCTGCCGACGCCGGGGAACAGATCCTCGCCCGCCTGACGCCGGTGACGAATATCAGTGCTCTGGCGAAAGCCGATCTGGTGATCGAGGCGGCCTCCGAGCGGCTTGAAGTGAAAAAGGCGCTGTTTACCCAGCTGGCAGAGGTTTGCCCGCCGCAGACGCTACTCGCCAGCAATACCTCGTCTATTTCCGTTACCGCGATTGCGGCGGAGATAAACCACCCTGAACGCGTCGCCGGGCTGCACTTCTTCAATCCTGCCCCGGTGATGAAGCTGGTGGAGGTGGTCAGCGGGCTGGCGACCTCACCCGAAGTGGCCGATGCGCTGTGCGAGCTGGCGCTGAGCTGGGGAAAGCAGCCGGTACGCTGCCAGTCCACGCCGGGGTTTATCGTCAACCGCGTAGCGCGTCCTTTCTACTCGGAAGCCTGGCGCGCGCTGGAAGAGCAGGTGGCAGCGCCCGAGGTGATCGACGCCGCCCTGCGAGACGGCGGGGGTTTCCCGATGGGGCCGCTTGAGCTGACGGACATGATTGGTCAGGACGTCAACTTTGCCGTGACCTGCTCCGTATTTAACGCCTTCTGGCAGGAGCGTCGTTTTTTGCCGTCGCTGGTGCAGCAGGAGCTGGTGCTGGCGGGGCGTCTGGGTAAGAAAAGCGGGCAGGGCGTTTACCGCTGGCAGGAGGACAAACCCGCCGTCAGCTGGCTCGCCCCGGTCAGCCAAAGCTTCAGCCCGATGCGCGCACAGCGAAGAAGTGACGGTGTCACGGAAATTGACGATATGTTGCTGATCGAAACGCAGGGTGAAACCGCGCAGTCGCTGGCGCTGCGCCACGGCTGTCCGGTGGTGGTGGTCGACCGCATCGAGCGGGATGTGGCCGTTATAGCCGCCGCGCCCGGCAACCCGCACGCCGCCACGCAGAAAGCCATTTACTGGTTGCAGCACCAGGAGAAACGTGTGGTCCAGATTGCGGATTACCCCGGCCTGCTGATCTGGCGCACGGTGGCGATGATTGCCAACGAAGCGCTGGATGCCCTGCAAAAAGGGGTCGCCAGTGAGCAAGACATCGATACCGCCATGCGCTTAGGGGTCAACTATCCCTGCGGCCCCATCGCCTGGGGCGAGCGCCTTGGCTGGCAGCGTCTGTTAACGCTGCTGGAGAACCTGCAACGTCACTACGGCGAGGAACGTTATCGCCCCTGTTCACTGCTGCGCCAGCGTGCGCTTCTGGAGAGTAGTTATGAGTCATAACGCCTGGCATAACGCCCGCGCGATGTACGAACGGGACGCCTGCGCGCAGGCGATGGGGATGGACATTATCGAGATGGGCGAGGGCTACGCGGTGGTGACCATGACCATCACCCCGCAGATGCTTAACGGGCATAAAACCTGCCACGGCGGACAGCTATTCTCGCTGGCCGATACCGCCTTTGCCTACGCCTGCAACAGTCAGGGGCTGGCGGCGGTGGCCTCAGGCTGCGCCATCGATTTTCTGCGTCCGGGCTTTGCTGGCGATAAGCTGACCGCTACCGCGCGGGTGAAGCATCAGGGCAAACTGACCGGCGTCTACGACATCGAAATTCAGAATCAACAACAGAAAACCGTCGCTCTTTTTCGCGGGAAATCCCACCGCACCGGCGGCAGTGTGACAGGAGAAGCCTGATGCGTAACGCATTTATTTGTGAGGGTGTGCGTACCCCGGTCGGTCGCTACGGTGGAGGATTATCCAGCCTGCGTGCCGATGACTTAGGGGCCGTTCCGCTGCGTGCGCTGCTGGCGCGTTACCCGCAGCTCGATCTGGAGCGCATAGATGACGTGATCTTCGGCTGCGCAAATCAGGCCGGAGAGGATAATCGCAACGTGGCGCGCATGTCTTCGCTGCTGGCCGGGCTGCCGCAGACCGTTTCCGGTACCACCATTAACCGCCTGTGCGGCTCCGGTCTGGATGCCCTTGGCTTTGCGGCACGCGCCATTAAGGCCGGGGATGGCGATCTGCTGATCGCCGGTGGCGTCGAATCCATGTCCCGTGCGCCGTTCGTGATGGGTAAAGCCACCGCGGCGTTTCAGCGTCAGGCGGAGATCTTCGATACCACCATCGGCTGGCGATTTGTGAATCCGCTCATGCATCAGCAATACGGAACTGACAGCATGCCGGAAACGGCAGAGAATGTAGCGGAATTGTTAAATATAAGCCGTGCCGATCAGGACGCATTTGCCTTGCGCAGCCAGCAGCGCACCGCGCTGGCGCAGCAGAATGGCGTTCTGGCGCAGGAGATAATCCCGGTACAGGTAACGGGTAAAAAAGGCGCGGTAACGGAAGTGAGCGTAGACGAGCATCCGCGCGCCGAAACCACCCTTGAACAGCTTGCCGCGCTGAAAGCCCCGTTTCGCAAGAACGGTGTGGTGACGGCGGGGAACGCCTCTGGCGTCAACGACGGGGCGGCGGCGCTGATTATCGCCAGCGAGCCGATGGCGCTTGCCCAGGGGTTAACCCCGCGCACCCGCATTGTGGCCATGTCGACCGCGGGCGTCGAGCCGCGTCTGATGGGATTAGGCCCGGTTCCCGCCACCCGTAAGGTGCTGGAACGTGCCGGACTCAGTATCACCGATATGGACGTCATTGAGCTTAACGAAGCCTTCGCCGCACAGGCGCTGGGGGTGCTGCGTCAGATGGGCTTGCCGGATGACGCGGAGCATGTCAACCCGAACGGCGGAGCGATCGCGCTAGGTCATCCGCTGGGAATGAGCGGTGCCAGACTGGCGCTGGCCGCGAGCAATGAATTGCACCGACGCGGCGGGCGCTACGCGCTGTGTACGATGTGCATCGGTGTGGGTCAGGGCATTGCCATGATCCTTGAGCGTGTTTGAGCGAACAATAATGTGAGTACCCTGCGATGATAAATACAACAAAGCTTGATCCGATCGAAACCGCGTCCATTGATGAATTGCAGGCGTTGCAGACCGCGCGCCTGAAGTGGACGCTGAACCACGCCTACAACAACGTTCCGATGTACAAACGCAAGTTTGATGCCGCGGGCGTTCACCCTGACGATTTCAACGAGCTGGCGGACCTGCAAAAATTCCCGTGCACCACCAAGCAGGATCTGCGCGACAACTACCCGTTCGATACCTTTGCGGTGCCGATGGAGCAGGTGGTGCGTATTCACGCCTCGTCGGGCACCACCGGAAAGCCGACCGTGGTGGGGTATACCCAGAATGATATCGACAACTGGGCCAATATCGTCGCCCGTTCCCTGCGCGCCGCCGGAGGCAGCGCGAAGGATAAAATTCACGTCGCCTACGGTTACGGGCTCTTCACCGGCGGGCTGGGGGCGCACTACGGTGCAGAGCGTCTGGGGGCGACGGTGATCCCGATGTCCGGCGGCCAGACGGAGAAGCAGGCGCAGCTGATCCGCGATTTCCAGCCGGATATGATCATGGTGACGCCCTCTTACTGCCTGAACCTGATCGAAGAGCTGGAGCGTCAGATGGGCGGTGATGCCAGCGCCTGTTCCCTGCGCGTCGGCGTGTTTGGCGCCGAGCCGTGGACGCAGGCGATGCGCCGCGAAATCGAGAAACGGCTGGGCATTACCGCGCTGGATATCTATGGTCTCTCCGAGGTGATGGGGCCGGGCGTGGCGATGGAGTGTCTTGAAACCGCTGACGGTCCGACCATCTGGGAAGATCACTTCTTCCCGGAGATCGTCAACCCGAATGACGGCACGCCGCTGGCCGACGGCGAGCAGGGCGAACTGCTGTTCACCACGCTGACCAAAGAGGCGCTCCCGGTGATCCGCTACCGCACCCGCGACCTGACGCGCCTGCTGCCGGGTACCGCACGCACCATGCGCCGGATGGATCGCATCAGCGGGCGCAGCGACGACATGCTCATCATTCGCGGCGTTAACGTCTTCCCGTCACAGCTGGAAGAGGAGATCGTCAAGTTCGAACATCTTTCGCCGCACTATCAGCTGGAGGTGAACCGCCGCGGGCATCTTGATTCACTTTCGGTGAAGGTCGAGCTGAAACAGAGTAGCTTAACGCTGACGCATGAACAGCGTTGTCAGGTCTGCCATCAGCTGCGTCATCGGATTAAATCGATGGTGGGGATTTCAACCGATGTGATGATCGTTAACTGCGGCAGCATACCGCGATCCGAGGGTAAAGCCTGCCGGGTGTTTGATTTGCGTAAAGTAGCAGCCAACGGTTGAATTTCCCTTACTCCAGCCCTCTCCCAAAGGGCTGAGGGTTCCCCACAAATTAATGCGAGCACTGAGCAATCCCCTCGCCCCTC